>Ga0209563_100076_pt1 | contig 215269 bp, 193 predicted proteins | sample AraplaCvi_mMF_r2_FD_184271 | JGI IMG/M metagenome (GOLD analysis project Ga0209563, IMG submission 184271) | Arabidopsis root microbial communities from North Carolina, USA - plate scrape CL_Cvi_mMF_r2 (SPAdes) (version 2) | ecosystem: Host-associated > Plants > Roots > Endosphere | place: USA... | reverse complement strand
AGCCGGCGGGTTCGGCGGGGTCGCGGCGAATGCGTACCCAGGGTTCGAGCAGGTGCCCGGCGAGGTTGAACCACCAGGGGGCGCGGCTGCGGTAGCTAGGTTCCGCGGTCGTCATAGTCGGCATCTGTAATAATGTAACGTTCGGTCCGCCAGCAAGCTTATCGGATTCCCGCAATTGGACGCGAGGAGCGCGGCTGCATGCGAGCGGCGGAAGCCAGCCGATACCGTTTGCAGGTTTCTCACTGCAGAAGCTGTCCCGTCAGGGAGCATCATCATCGTCATGATTGCCGCCATGGGCGAGCTGTCCAGAAATCAGGTACAAACTTGTCTGTTGATGTTGACGTCATTCCCTTGACCAGTTTACGGTATCAATTCAAATCAGGGATGCCATAAGTGGGGGCATGGAATGCAAAAATCCGTATAGCGCAACGCTGTGCATGAGTAGATGAGTCGTGCATGTCTGAGTCGACGTAGGTAGGGCGATTCATAGTTCAGTACGTCTTGTTGATAAGGGCTTCGTTACCTTGATGCATATTGTAAGTGCAATAGCAGAACTTGAATTCATTGCGCAAATTGCAATAGTCAATGCAGAGGAATATGAGGTTTTTGTCATCCGATGAATAATATTTAAGACTTAAGAATTCACTTGTCGGAATTCATTTTTATTTTCTAGTAGTGGTCTATTCATTTCATTAACTAACCTCCGTCAGGTTGTCATTATGCGCTCAGCTGAAACTAGGACAACTACAATTTCCCTTAAACTCACTGAGTTACTTTCCAGGCTAGGTGCTGGCAAAAGTCCAAGTCCGTCGGCTGGGACGGACACGGGTCAGATGGCTAACGATGAGATGTTGGTCTCTTGCGCGCAACCCAAAATCGAACCAGGCTCGGTGCTGGATGCTATGGTTGCACTGGGACCCGTCAAGGCTTCGGTATATCTGAGTGCTCTTGTGGAAGAGGTTCAGAATTGCCTGGACAGGTGTGACTTTACGACGCACACATCGGACATATTGCGAGTGCGCGAACAGATTCATGCGCTGAAAAACGTGCTGGCGCCTACCGGTTCATCGGAATTACTTGGCGCGTGTGACCAACTGGGTCGTGATGTTTATGCGGGAACAGATCCCGTCACATTGGAACGCCGCTACAAGGCCATCGCGAAAGCTGGCATGAAGTTGATCAAGCAATTCAAAGGTAGCCTTTCGAATGTCTGAATCCGCACTTCATCGCCATAAGAATGGCGTATCTAAGCCCGAGCCTTTCGGGCTTATCATCGCTGCTAAACAGCTGCGCAATGAACGCTTGGTCAGGATCTTTGAGTCATTCCTGGAATACCGAGCCTGCGTAAGTCGGGTCATTATTCAGGTTGTCATCGTGATATGGAGCGGTGCCTGGCTTTATGGCCCGCAACCGGTGCTGGTGCAAGATGCGGTCAAAGTCTTCCCGGCTTCGATGGTTTTATTGGCCCTCGCTGTTGTATGGATGCTGCTTGTGCGACGGAAGGTCATTCCGAGCTCCGAGTGGCTGGATGCAGCAGGATTCGCGTTAAATTTCTTGTTTATCGGCATTCAAACGCATCTGGCGTTCCTGCTGCTTATTTCGTTAAATGCGTTTTTACCATTTATTGCCATCGCCGCGGCTGCCAGGTATGGACGTACAGCCATCAAGCCGGTCATTTTCATGGCGTTTCTTATATTGCTGATTACCGCACCATCCGGTTATTGGATCTCCCGCCCAGCATATTTCGTGTATGCGTTCGCACTCACCGTCCTGCTGCCGCTGCTCTTTGCGCGGATCGTTATTGCAATGCAGGAGATTGCCTATCAAGCGCTTGACTCCAGAAATGCGCAGAGTCGTTTCATCAGTACGATGAGTCACGAGCTGAGAACACCGCTGAACGCGATTATCAATTGCGCGCTACTCATCGATACGGAGTCCATGCAAAGCGAACAAAAGGACATGATGAGGGCGGTGAGTGTTAATGCCACGGCTCTGCGCCATCGCGTCAATGAAGTGCTGGACGTGGCAAGCATCGAAGGCGGAAAGCTGGCGCTAGACAGGAAGGCGTTGAACATGGCCGATGTGATGACGACGGTGCAGGCGGTTTGCGGCAATGCTGCATCGGCCAAAGGGGTCACGCTTGGTTTCAAACTCGAGTCGCCTGAACCTCTCTATCTGGAGGGTGATGAAGGTCGCATAGAACAGGTCATCACCAACCTAGTCACCAATGCGGTCAAGTTCACCCCATCTGGTGGAACAGTGGATCTGCACATCTTGGCGAAGTTAGTGGAAGATCACTGGGATGTCGCGGTGACGGTGACCGACAGCGGCATCGGCGTGCCGGACGACAAGAAAGAAGCGATTTTCGAGCCCTTCATACAATTGAGCTCAGGCTCGGCACGCGTGGAGGGGGGCGTTGGATTAGGCCTTTATATTGCCCAGTCTGTATCCAATGCGATGAACGGTAAGTTGTCCCTTTACAACAATCCCTCAGGCGGCAGTATTTTTGACTGGCAATTCAGTGCGCCTCGCTCGGCGAGCGATCAACGGCGAACGCTCGATCTGCGTGAGGCGATCGATCTGCACAAGGCGAGCGTGCCTTCCATGCGCTGTCTGGTTTTCGAGGACATGGAAGTGAATCGACTGGTGGTGGCAAACCTGCTGACCCGGGCTGGACACGAGGTTTTATTCCACGCAGATGGATATCATGTCGTTGATCGTATCCATGCGGCGAAAGCTGATATCGTATTTCTCGATCTGCATATGCCGGGCAAATCGGGGTGGGATGTATTGCATGACATTGCCGATAAGATTGCCTCACTGCCGCCGATTATCGTGCTTACTGCCGATACGCGCAGCGATTCGATCCGCGACGCCATGCTGATTGGCGTTACCGGTTATTTGGCCAAACCGATCAACGCTCAGGAATTGCTTGGCGTGATGAAGGAATGTCACGACTTGGGTCGTCGGCATGGATAACCTCATCTTGAAGCCCGGCAATCAGGCCAGAGTACGTTGGTTTTCCGGCGACAAGAGTGTGACCGACACTGCGCTCATGTATCTCCACGGCTTCACTGCCAGTCCGGGAGAAGCTGGAATGTTGCCGGAGCAGATGGCCAATGCACTTGGGGCGAACCTGTATGTACATCGTTGGCCCGGGCATGGTTCGGAGGCTCCAGACGCGATGCGGGGGCTAACGCTCGACATACTGCTGGACTCCGCCATGGAAGCGCTTGGAAAGGCGCGCGAGCTGGGGCGTTCTACAATCATTGCTGGAACCTCTCTCGGCGCCTCATTAGCGCTCTGGTTGGCGGCCACGCGTCCTTCGCATGTAGCTGCCGTGGCTGCGTGGTCCCCAGGTGTTCGCCCTGCACACCCCAAGATGTTAGAGCAACTGTGCGTATTGCAAAATCCGGTGGTAGATCCTCGGCCGAGATCTTCCGAGGTGCAGGCGTATTGGTCGGAGACTGTGCACCCGGATGGTTATCGTGCGCTGAGGGACTTGTTTGCAATGTTTGCGAACGATCCGCCGTGGCAAAGCGTGGTGTGCCCGGTTTTTCTCGGGTACTTTCGCTCCCCCTCTGGAGAAGAGGATCAAACGGCTTCCGTGCCCGCGATGCTCGACATGTTCCATGCGCTCGGTACGCCTGTGCATCTTAAAGAGGCGAAGCCGTTTGCGACAGGTGCACATGGCATTGGGTCGCCAGCAAAATCCCCGCTTGCCAATCTTGTAGCGAGTACGACCATTGATTTCTTGCAGCGTGCTGTACCAGCGCTGGATTTACGCAAGAGCGGGATAACTCAATAGAAGGAAGTGGCAAGTATTCAACAATGCGTGCGCGCCAATTGCACCGATCAGGCCAGCGCGCCGGTAGGCCAATCCGTATCCTAGGCCAGCAACAATGCTCAGCGCCTGCATGGTGATTGCTTCACCGATGTGCGATAGACCAAAAAGGATGGATGCGACAACGAGCGCAAATGCGGGGCCCCAGCGGTAGGCCCTTAAGGCATGAGTTAGTCCATGCTGAATATAGCCGCGAAACAGTGCCTCCTCCGCAAAACATACTAGGATGACATTGTTCAGTGCCCATAACCATGTCACTTCGGGCAACTTAGGGTCGAATTTCACCACGCCTGCCAGTAGCGCCAGCACGGCCAGCGGGAGAAAGGTCGCCACGCCGTACGCGCAACCGATCGCGGCTTTGCGCACCGGTGGGGTGCCATCGATCAACCAGCGTATGCAGCAGACGATCCAGATCGCGGTTAACGTCTTATCAAGATTGAAGTACGCCTTGTAGGTGACGGCTCCCGTAGAGACATCGCCTTGCATCGCAAGCGGATTGTGAAAGCCGGGAGCTAGGTGTAATCGAAGTACGACGGTCGTAATCAGGAAGAGCAAATGCCCTATGACGCGGATCCAGGTTGTCGGGCCGCGCAGTATGGCCCAACCGGCAACGGCGAGCAGCGCTACCCAAAGTCCGGCAATCGCACTAAGTTGGCCTAATATTGCTGCAAGCGCATATCCGGTTACGATTCCGGCCAACCCTATGGGTCGTGTTGTGCGCGTCCAGAGCAATACGGTTGACGGCAAAATCAAAAGCCAAGGCCACCAGGTTCTGCCATGAATCATCACGTCCACATGTGCGGCACTCATAAATTTCCCAATGGTCCAGCCCTAGGCCGTAGGGTATAACGCGGCGTTTGATCCAGGAATACTCCCAATCTCAGCGGCGCCCCAACGGTGTATTGACGGACACCATTGCACTTGCGACGGAAATCGGGGGCAACCTCCACCAATCCGGAAGGGTGAGGCAAATGAACGGCACGTTAAAAAATCAGTATCTGACGGTCGATAGCCATCCAACTGCCAATCGCATGGAATTATCCACGCCCATGACAGATGCTAGGGCCTTCAGATATATCGTTGCGGACGACCATTCGCCGGTCATTTTGGCAGTGAGCCACATTCTTGCCGATGTACTTAGCGTAACTCCGTCGATCTGTACCAATGCGGCGCATCTGCTGGCGCAATGCGCCGAACCAGCAGACGATCCGCGTATAGTGATTCTCGATTTGGTGATGCCGGGTGAGTTCAAACGCGTCGCGCTAGTACGCGCAATCATGAACGCGGACCCCATGTCGCGTATCATCGTTTACACTGCGGAAGAGAGTGCTTTCCTAGCGCATTCGGTCATTGAAGCTGGTGCACTTGGTTATGTGGCAAAGACTAGTCCAGCCACTGAGCTGATGGATGCGTTGTCGGCGGTGAGTTGCGGCAAGCAGTATGTCGATCGTCACATCGAGCTCGAAAAAATCAAAAGTCACCCTTGGTCCTCACTGACTGAAAGCGAACGGGCTGTGCTGGTCGCTTTTTGCCAAGGTGCCAAGGCTAAAGACATCGTGGCGGCTACGGGTCGAAGCTACAGCACCGTAACGACGCACAAATATAACGGACTAGGCAAGCTTGGCCTCCGCGATGGAAAGGACTTGCTCCCTTACCTGTACACAAATGGCTTACTTCATGAGCTGGACGTCGCTCCCATCACGCGCTGAGCCTGTGATCTAGAAAGCCTCGTAAATTTCACAATTCTTTTTTTGAGTAAGAGCAGGCAGGCTATGTATACGGCCGGGGAATGCTGCTCGGAAGGCGATTGAATCACCAGTGCGAAGATCGGGATTCGGCGCATCCGAACTTGATCGTACCGCGTGGAGATGATTCAGCGCGATTGGATTGTTGCTTGGTGTTTCGCACTGCGAGCAATAAATACACAGTGCAGATGCATATTCGCACTCCAGCATCGATTTTTTAATGTGAATCAACGTTTGCTATGCAAGGAAGCAATGGTATGCGCAAATAAATCGTTTAAATCTTTCCGGATTTTTGTCGCTTATCCGTTTGATGAGAAGTGGCCATGCGCCGGATGGGGATGGCCCGTTGCTTAGATTTTTAACCATTAAGACTGCCGTAGCGGGCGGCAACGGGAAAGTGTGTGCGATGTACGGCAGCGACCGCCGAGCGCACTCGTTCAATTAAGCATAGAAAAGGCATGCACGCTTCATGGAGCGATCAAAGTGAAACAAGCAGTTGGTCAGGCAAATGCGCACTGGAAGGCGACCTGGAATCAGGTTTACACGTTATTCGCCATCGGTGGCATCGTCACCGTAGCCATGGCGCTTGTATCGATCAAATGGCTTGATCTGCCGCTCGCCACATGGATTCGCGCGCAAGGTCTGGATACGCATTTGTGGATGCGCACGCTGCTGGACACGCCCATTGTGGCGACACCTGTGGCCATCATTTATGTACTCGTGTACGTCATCCGTCGGCGTTGGTCCATCCCGTCACGGGGCGAGCGTGATTGGTTGGCGATATGCCTATCGCTACTTGTTTCGCTAGAAGTTAAGTCGGTTCTGAAACTCACCTTTGGACGCACGTGGCCACGCGAGGTAGTGAACTTTGCCTTGGCGAACAGAGGTGGAACGAAAGTTCGTGCCTACGATTGCGTGGCATCTCACGGCTACCTTAACGACGGTATTCATCTCTTCAATTTTTTTCACGGAGCTGACAAGGAGTACAGCGCTTTTCCATCGGGGTCGACTATCTCCCTGCTAGCCATGGTGATTCCGATCATGGCGATCTATCCAAGAACACGCTGGCCTTTGGGTCTTTTCTCAGTCATTTCGCTGTGTTTCTTCATTCTCACGAATACGCATTACCTCGGAGATGTGATTGCCGGGATCTACGTTGGGCTCCTTTGCGGGTTCGTGTCCGTGGTGATGCGCAATGAGGATGTGGCACTGCGCCGCTAAAGATCTGCACAGCACAAGTGAGACACGGCGAAAAGGAGCATAGGGATGAGGGGATTCATGGCGCGATTACTCCCAATGTGGAAGTCGCGATGGTTTAGGCTAATCATGGGGATGGCTGTATTGAGCTGGCTTGGCGTGAAAACGCAGCTACTCGCGCATCTGCGCGAAGGCCATGTCAGCTTTCGTGCTCCCTACGCGCTCCTGGGGATTTGTCTGGGAGTCGTCACAATGATTGTTCGTGCGTGGCGATGGAACATTATTCTTGCGGACATCGGCAAGCCGTTGCCGATGTGGCGCCTATTGCACGTCTATTGCGCAGCCTTCTTCCTGGGCTTGATCAGCCCAGGAAGGATTGGAGAAGTCGTGCGGATTTGGCTGGCCAGGGATTCCGTTCCTTCGCTGCCATCTGCTGCGGTATCGGTAGTTTTCGACAGGATCTTCGACGTCATACCAGCCCTTGTCATTACCATCGCATTCGGTGCATCGGTCGCGTTAGGCGGATCTTCGCACGGCATCTTCTGGATTCGAGCGGGGCTGGCCGTGCTGACGTTAGCGGCAGTGGGTCTGCTCTGCTTCCCTCACAAGGTGCGGTATTACATCGAGCACATCGCGCAACGCAGTCTGCGCCGCTTTCATCTTGAAGACGAAGCGAACGTTACCGAATGCAAATCTTTGAGCTGGCGTGCTTTGTCGGCCGCCTTCGTGGTTTCGGTGTTGTCGCAGTTGCTTGTGCTGGCGCAAGCATGGCTGTTCTGCGAGGCCGTATCGGCTACAGGAATCAACCCGCTAGAGATTTTTGCGGTCCTGACCATGGCCACAGTCGTGGCGGCGTTGCCTCTTTCTGTCGGCGGAATCGGTACGAGGGAAGTGGCTATCGCGTCCGCGTTGTCGACCCTGGGTCTAAGCGCCATGCAGGCGATGAGCTTCTCCATGCTTACATTGGCGAACTTCATGATCGTTGCCGCGGTGACCATGATCGCCTTCATCAGTCGCCCGGCCGGAATGTCTTCGTTCACCAGATCGCAGATGGCCACAGCTCCGCGCGGCAAAGTCGGATTCGGCTCGCTTGATGTCGGTATTCCGGACGAGGAGGTGATCCGATGAACAGACTACTGCACTTGCTGGTAGTCATGGCTTGGGTAGGCGTGCCGTGTTGTACCAAGGCCGAGGTCATCCAATGTGTGCCTCACTACGCCAAGGTGGGCGCGAGTTGTTCTGCGACGGGAGCAGTGACTGCGGCGGCATGGACGATTCGTTCCAATGTGCTTGTCGCTGATCATTTATATGTTGGCGGCGTAGTGAGATGGAATGCCGCCGGGCGTATTGATCAGGTGGGTTGTGCGGATGTGCAGACGGGCGAGCGGGTATTGGATTGCCCAGGCGAAGTGGTCGCGCCTGGCTTCATCAATTTACATGAGCACCTGAATTTTAGTGCTGATAAGCCATTGCCACCTCCGCTGCATCGTCTTTCCTCGCATCGCGATTGGCAAAACGACCCGGGCTTGTGGGGTGGTAAGAGCGCACCGTGGACGCTTAGCCGACAATTGATTGGTTTGGTGGAGTTGCGTCATCTTCTCTCGGGGACCACCACTATTGCCGGGCGCGCGCAGACAAAGGGACTGACGCGCAATCCGGACGTCGGATGGTTTGCGCCGGTCGCCAATATCACCTTTCCATTTGGTAAACACGCGCTTGCGCCACCAGACAACTGTCGCGACCGCCGCATTCTGAGCGGAAAGAAGCCGACGTTAGTGCATGCAGGTGAGGGTGTCGACGACGAGGCGCGGGCCGAGTTGGCATGTTTGCTCGATAATCGGGAAGCTTTCGGACAAACCGAGTCGCTTACGTTGGTTCATGCAGTGGCGGTCGACCAGGCTCTAGCTGCGCGCATGGTAGCGTTGAAGGTGTCGATGGTGTGGTCCCCGCGTAGCAACATGTTCTTGTACGACGCCACGGCACCGATCGATATCTTGCTGCGGGCGGGCGTATCGATCAGCCTTGGGACGGACTGGTTGCTGAGCGGCTCGCCCACGTTACTGGACGAAGCCCGCTACGCACAGAGCCTTTCGCTCACTGAAAAAGTGCTCTCTGACGATCGGAGTCTGTCGGCGGCTGATGAGTCGCTATCTGACGATCTGCTTATGGATATGATGACCACGCACCCGGCAGCGGCCATAGGCATGCGCGGCCAGTTGGGGGAGCTCAAGGTGGGTGCTTATGCGGATATGGTGGGTTACAAGCTGCACGATATCGAATACGCAAAGCGGAACATTTTGTCGTCGTACAGCCGTGATGTGTCCTTTGTGCTGGTGGGCGGCAAACTGAAGTTTGTTGGTGAAAGCGCTTCGGTGGCACTGGATAGATTTGTGCCACAGCTGGACTGCGCGGCGATTCCCGACACGCAATGTGCTCCTCATGGCTACGCCTGCGGGGCCCATTTTCTGAAGCATGCGCTAAAGCGTTCCGACGCGGCTGAGGTGCTATGTCCGGCTGCTAATGCCGCAAATGCGAATTTTCAATTCGGCGAGGCACGCTTGCGCTCATCACCATGACGGTTCGCTCGTCCGGCGAAGAATTGGAGCGCACAGCGGGAACAGCGCAGCGAATATAAAAAGAGACAGGGAATGAACATAGGACAAAAAGCCAAACGTCTACTAGCAGCCATCACGGTCAGTGTCGTGATTGGATCGATGGCCGGTTGTGCGTCGTCTTCGAAGGAGGTGAAGCCATCGACCGCCATTCCTGTTTTGGTCGGCAAGGTGTTTTCGGAAACGCTTATGCATCCGGACAGCGATCGCCGAGTGCCAGTTACCGTAGTGCGGGACAAGGGAATGGTAGGTGTTTTTGTCCATACCGTGCTGCTGGTTGATCGGCAGGAAGTGGCGATCATGGATCGTAAGCAAAAAGTGGACTTATACCTGACGCCCGGCGACCACATTTTTACTGTGACGTATCCAAAGCATATGCACGGGCGTCCGCTAGGCGAGAGCGTTCTTGCAGTAGACGAGCATGCGCCGAATCTGTTTCGCATCAGACTGGTGCTGAAGGATGCTCCACGGGTGGAAGCTTATGGACAGCCGCCGATCGCGACGGGCAAGCCACGATGGCATGACCGCGAGGACTTGGAGCAGTACGCAGCGCCGGATGACGTCGCGAACATTGTTGATGCCGCCATCGCACATGCGACCACATGGGATTGGCTGAAGGATCAGTCTGGCCGAGGCATGAATGAAGAAACTCGCTACGTCTATACCCGTAAGGCAGGATGGGTGGATCTCAAACACGTCATCTCCACGGCAAGCAATCCGGGTTGTTACATCCCAGGTGCATCCGTGCTCGGTGGTTATGACGTAGAAATGATGCAGGTTTTCACCGCGCCATTTTCTGCGTTCGAGCCAGAGGACCTACTTGGAAATCGGATCGGTGCCAATGCCGCCCTGCTGCATGCGGCCACTTTCGGGCTCGCCGGGACTCGCGGACATATTGTGCAGCGGGCAATCAACAAGTTGGATCCGATGACACTGGCCGAAGCTGCCGCGCACTTTCACGTGAGCATACCAATAAAGCCATGGCCGTTCGATCCCAGAGAGGTTGGCGCGGTCGAGGACGTGGAACCGTCGCGCTCGCCATAGCTTTTTTAACACATGTGCACGGATGAAAGTCGGCTGCCGCGGGTATATGAACCGCCGATGGTCCTTTATCCATTTGGGAAACGTGTTGGGAATCGCCGTCATCAAAGGCGTCCAGGAGGTACCGAGTGAGCTGCGTAATACAAGCACCTAGCGTCACTGAAGGCTTGAATGTCGGGACGAATGCGATCGTGGAAGGAGCTAGACGAAATGTAAGCGTAACGCTTGGCCTAATCGGGCCGGGTCGAGTGGGTGGAGCCCTGATTGGGCAGCTCAGTCACGCATGTACCACTCCACATCGCCGCCCGCCACTTGGTCTATTTGGCATCGCTTCGAGAAGTATTATGCGACTCGCTGATCACGACATTCTTGTTGAAGAATGTCTTGAATCCACGCCGACCAACTTAGATGCATTCGTAACGCATTTGAGTGCGGTGGCGACCGGTCCGATTGTAATTGCGGATTGCACTGCGAGCGATGAGGTGGCGGGACGATATGCCGATTGGCTTAGTAGCGGCATACATATAGTTACGCCGAACAAATTTGCCGGTAGTGGACCGTTGGAGCGATGGTGTGCGATCCAGCGCGCGCGTGCTGCCGGAGCCCATCACCGATATGAAGCAACGGTGGGTGCAGGTCTGCCGGTCATCAACACACTTAGGGATTTGATCGACACGGGCGACAAGCTCATTGCGATCGAAGGCATGCTTTCGGGAACCATCGCTTGGCTGCTGAATCGCTACGACGGAACAATGCCGTTTTCAGAACTGGTCAGGGAGGCTTACAACAAGGGCCTGACCGAGCCGGATCCGGCCGATGATCTGTCTGGTATGGATGTGGCGCGCAAGTTAGTGATTCTTGCGCGAGAGGCTGGTGTCGGCCTGAGCTTGAGCGATGTAAGTGTAGCGCCAGTCGTGCCGATGCCGGTCGCGAAACTCGCACCAGACGCTTATTTTGCTTATCTGTCGGAATTCGACTGCGATATGCAGTCACGCTTCCAGCATGCGCTTAGCCAGGGGAAGACATTGCGCTATGTGGCAAACCTTAATGCAAATGGCAATGCCTCTGTCCGATTGGAGGAGATGCGCGCAGATCATCCGTTCTCGAAAACTGGCTTGACGGACAATGTGGCGCGATTTTGCACAAGCCGATACGACAGCAATCCGTTACATGTGCAGGGCCCGGGCGCCGGTGCAGAGGTTACGGCAGCTGCCGTATTCGCGGACATATTGCGAGTCATTCGAGAGCTGGGCGGCTAACTAAGCTGTTTGTGTGAATGGGAAAACATGTTTGCCGGAACGCTAGTGGTTAGGGCGTGGCGGCATCGGAACGTTGAGTGGGATGGGGACGAAAGAAATGGGCAAAGTACATCTTCAGATGGAATATCACGACCGTTTTCAGGCAATGGATTACGTTCGCGCGGTCGTCGTCCTCTTCGTGGTAGCCGTGCATGCCTGGATCGCATACAGCACCAGACTTCCCGCAGGGCTAGCGAAGTTCGGAGGGGAGTCTCAGTTGTGGGAGATTGTTCCGGTGGTGGACAGTCAACACTGGTTAGGTGCGGATGTGATCTTCAGCTTTGCTGATACATGGGCGATGCCGTTGATGTTTCTCTTATCAGGTTTGTTCGTCCAGCGAAGCTTGGTTAGTCGAGGGACGTCAGGCTTTATCAAAGCCCGCATCAAGCGCATTGGCGTCCCCTTCGCGCTATCGGTCGCACTAATGCCGATCGCCTACTACCCCTCCTATCTGCAACTTTCCAAGGATCACGGGCTATTAGCGTTCGTGAATGCGTGGCGCTCGACCGGCGCATGGCCAACGGGACCGGCTTGGTTTATGGGCGTGTTGCTAGTCTTTGACGTGATCGTGGGGTTCGCGCTGGTAGGGGGAAAGCTTTTGTCAGCCGGCAAGGCGCGCGGATTGCTGAAGGTATTGTCGGAATCTCCTCTCAAGGCGTACATCGCTGTATTGACGATTTCGGCCGTCATCTACCTTCCCATTGCCTTTGCATTTCCGGCGGGAGCCAAGTGGTTCAACCTCGGGCCTTTCATGTTCCAACCCAATCGGCTCGGAAATTACTTCTTTTACTTTGTTCTTGGCATTCTTATCGGAAGCGTTGATCTAGAGGCAATCGCCTCCGCGATGAATGGGAAGCTTGCACGTTCATGGCCTGCGTTGCTGTTTTTTACACTGGCCATCTTCATCACCTTGATGGTCGTTTTGAATGGTACCGCGGGCAAAGATCCATCGGTGCGCAAAGTAGCGGCGATCGTGGGCTATGTGATGCTGAGTTGTACGGGGGCATTCTGTGTATTTGCGTCATGTATTCGCATGGGCGCGCGACGCTTCCGTATATTGGGAAGCATAGGTTCTAACGCCTACGGCATTTACCTGACTCATTATTTCTTTGTTACGTGGGCGCAGTTTGCGGTATCGAACTGGAATGTGGCGGCTTTCGATAAAGGCTTGATCGTTTTTGTCGCAGCCACGTTTGCGAGCTGGCTGGCATCGGAGACTTTTACTGCTCTGGTGAGCCGCCGAAAGCTAGATTCCCGATCCAAGGGTGCACTGGGGTATCCAACTCCATGAACATCGTCCTGGATCATCTTTCCATGCATAAGGTAATCCTTTATGCATTCCCGTTCATGGTGTCGTTGTCTGTGCTGGAGGCTGTGTTTGTCACCTGTCGTAAGCCTGGTGCTTATCACTGGAAGGGGCTCGCCATATCGATACTGGACCTGCTTGGAAGGACAATATTGATCAAAGCTGTGCCGTTTTCAATGACGGCAGTGTTCTTCACTTTGGCGTGGCAGCATCGACTGACAACCATTCCCTTGCGTGGTGTTAAAGCTTTTTTATTGCTCCTGTTGGGGCAGGAGCTTTGCTATTACTGGTACCACCGCTCGTCGCATCGGATTCAGTGGTTCTGGGCAACGCACGCGGTACATCACTCTTCCTTGGCATTGAATCTGGCTGCCGTTTATAGGGTCGGATGGATGAACAGGTTCTTCAGCCCCCTGCTTTTTTTTACGCCACTTGTATGGATGGGGTTTTCGCCCGAGCCAGTAGTGTTGGCCTTTACGTCGAATCTTCTTTATCAGGTCTGGATTCACAACACGACCATCCCCCGCCTTGGCTGGTTCGAGTACGTATTGAACACACCTTCTTCGCACCGAGTCCACCATGCGTCAAACGCGATGTACCTGGATGCCAACTATGGGGGAATGCTGATCATCTTCGATCGGCTTTTCGGTACGTACGTGGCGGAGAGCGACGCAGAGCCATGTCGCTACGGGCTGGTGAAGCCGGTCAACGGAGAAACCTATATTTGGACCCAGCTTTATGAGTGGGTGTCCATGGCAAGAAATGTGCGAACCGCAAGAAAACCATCTCACGCATTTCGTTATTTGTTCGGGGTGCCCGGCTGGCGTCCTGATGGCGGTGAAACCACCGAAGAAATCAAGCGAAAGAACGCACCTGCAGTGGGAAAGGTCTAGCGTTATGAATGCAGTTCTGAAGTGGAGTGTCGGCAATACCGACACTAAGTGAGGTGATGTGCAGCGCTTGTGCGATGCATGGCTTATATGCCGACAGGAAATTGAATCACGATGGAATACGGACGTTTTCAAATGCATGAATTCCTGTTTTTGAGTGCGATACAGACCGAGTGGTCCGTTTCGCTAAAGCATGCAGCTGTTCGGTTAATGAGGAAGATCGTTAAACATGAGTATTGACCGCACGATCGTCTACAACGCGCTACTGCAAGCTGGAGCCACGCACGTGCGTAGGGGGCGATATGAATTGCTAAGGCTGACCGATCCAGGATCGAGGTTGGATGTCGGGCACCATCTGGAGCTGATCCGCGTTTTGGCGCGGGAAACGGATTCAATCTATCGCGTTGACACCTCGCCTTACTGGAACAAGAGGCCCGATTACTTTTCAAGCCTGACCGAAATATGGACTGCGCACGCAGACAAGAATCTGGTCGGCTGGATCGGTGTCTCCATCATGGATCTTGAGGGGAGAAAGGTGATCTATGTAGATACGCTCAACGTTCGCCCGTGCGGTTTTGGTCGCTACACAATGGGTGCGGTGCTGATTCACGAAGTCTTTCTAGCACAGTATCTGAAGTTCATGCAGATTCTTCCGTTCGCGATGCGCACGCAGAATCCAGGTGTTTACCGACTGGTTCGATCGCTTTCAAAAAGCGGTGTGTATCCGGTGATTGGCGCGACGACCGAGAGAACCCACGGGCGCGTGAGGGAAATGGCTATTGCCATGGCCGAAAAGCTTTCGCCAGAAAAGCCGTTCGATGCGGATGTTTCGGTGATCCGGAAGGCATTTCCCGGTGCGCTTTACAGTGCCTCCCTGGGCACGGACGCGGATCTTTTGAGTTACTGGAGGCGAAATCTCTGCACGAACGAGGGAGACGCATTGGTCGTGGTCGTTTTGCCTGACTTTTCCAAAGTGCTGGCTCTCGCATTCGGCTATCTGTGGGCTGTGTGGCGGGATGGTTCGAAGCGTTTATTCGGTAATAACGAACGAGTGTCGGTCCAGTGAGAAGACCCGGCTATCAGAACAGCCATTGACCACGTGCGGCGCATTCCATCTATGGCTGTGACCGCGATATGCATCAGCACTTACTTCACGGCGAGCACATGAGTTCTCAACACAAAAATTTTGACGACGTTATTGATCGCGCGTATAAAAAAATTCGCGAGCTCAAGCAGCAGTTGGCGGCGCGGCAAGCCGAAGAGGCAGTTGCCATTGTCGGCTACGGTTGTCGCTTCCCGGGTGGTGTATCCGATGGTCCCGGTTACTGGCGGGCATTGAACGCCGGGCATGACATGTTCTCGCTGGTGGATGAAAGTCGGTGGGATCTCGATCGCCACTACGATCCAGCCGGCAAGACTCCTGGGCGCATGTACACGTTGGCGGCAGGTCTGACCGAAAACGTGGACCACTTTGATGCATCTTTCTTCGGCATCCCAGCGATCGAGGCGGAGTCGCTCGATCCCCAGCAGAGAATGTTGCTGGAAGTCAGTTGGCATGCGTTCGAGGATGCTGGCATTGACCCGCGCCTCCTGCGAGGATCCAATACCGGTGTCTTCGTTGGCTTGACATCAGACGACTATCTTCGTCTTCACACTCGTTCGGGCCATCCAGTCAGTGCGTACAGCGGGCTCGGATCGGCAAAGAGCCTTGCTGCTGGGCGCTTGGCGTACATTTACGATTTCCATGGTCCGACGCTGCAGTTAGATACGACTTGTTCGTCCGGGCTGGTAGCGCTTCATCTCGCCGCACGCGAGTTGCGTGACCGCCATTGCGATCTCGCCCTCGTCGGTGGGGCAAACGCGATTGTGAGCCCAGATACTACCATTGGGTTTTGCGAGATGAATGCGCTGTCTCGCAAAGGGAAGCTGCGAGCATTCGATCACGCTGCCGACGGATATGTTCGGGGAGAAGGATGCGGCATCTTGATCCTGAAACGGTATTCGGACGCGATAAAAGATAAGGACCGGATTCACGCGGTCGTTCTCGGTTCGGCCATGAATCATGACGGTCGCACTAATGGGCTCACCGCCCCTAATCCGCTCGCGCAAGAGCAGGTGCTGCGTCGCGCGCTATCGGCGGCTGGGCGGCAGGCTTGCGAAGTGCAATATGTCGAGGCGCATGGTACCGGGACGCCGCTCGGTGATTTGATTGAAGCGAATGCTCTGGGTGCCGTTTATGGCGAACGCCAGGACACGCTTCGCATTGGTTCTGTCAAAGCCAATATCGGTCATCTTGAAGCGGCTTCAGGGATTGCCTCGGTGATCAAAGTCTTGCTTGGCATGAAGCACGGAAAAGTGCCAGGGCAGGTCAACTTCGAGGAGCCGAACAAACGGATCGACTGGCAGGCTCTCCATTTGGACGTGTCGGCTTCGGACTGGAACTGGGAAGAGCGAGTGGAGGGGCGGTGTGCCGGCGTCAGCTCGTTCGGCATGAGTGGTACAAACGTGCATGTCATTCTCTCGGAGGTCCCGGAGAAATCGGACGGCTGTCTTCAGCAAGACAGTCCATCGCTGTGGCCAGATCTGCTGTTGCTATCTGCGCGGACTCCCTCGGCTTTAAAGCGCCGTATAGAGCAGTGGCGGGATCGCATTTCCTGCGCAGAAAACCACGAACTCAATGTTTTGACGCGGGGGAGCCGCACGAGCTTCACGCATTTCGAAGAGTATCGCCTGGCTTTGCGGGGCGACCGCCATGCCTTACTGCAGGGATTGATGAAGCGGTCCAATCAAGATCCGGTACGAACGATGGACGTACCGCGCAATGGCATCGTTTTTGCGTTTAGTGGGGAGGAGACTTGCTATGAGGGCATGGCACGCACCTTGTATCGCGAGCAGCCCGTCTTCGCACAAGCTTTCGATGAATGTGCCAAGGCATTTGCCGTGGAGAGCGGTGACGATCTGGTCGCGTGGTGTAACGCCACGAATGGCAATCCGATTATGCCTATGTGCGATGCATATCGTGTATCGGCGGCGACGGCCATGGGGATCGCTCTCGAAACACTTTGGCGTACTCAGGGCTTGGTGCCAGCAGCCGTCATGGGGTGCGGAGCGGGAGAATACGTGGCTGCCGTAAGTGCTGGCTGTCTCGCTGTGGAGGATGCAATGCGATTGGCTTGTCTGCACGATCGCTTGCAGACGAAAGACACGCTCCCCGACGAAATGCGAGACGCGGATGCCGACGTGCTCAAGGTCTACCGCGAGACGATGTCTTCCATCCAGATCAAGCCGGCACAACTTCCATGGGCGGGTGCGTCTACAGGTTTTGTGGTCGATGCTGATTCGGTGCGCGCATATCTTACGGCACAGTTTGCGCATCGGTCCGATGTACGTGAGAGCATCGAACATTTGCTTGCGCTTGGCTATCGCTATTTTCTTGAGGTGAGTGCCAAGGTGGCGATATCTCCAGCGATACGCGAATGTGTCAGTGGCTTCGACGTTGTGGCGGTCGGATCGCTGAATCACAACGGTGTCGCCGCAGATGATCTGGCAGCTAGTTTCTCGCGGTTGTATGAGGCGGGCGCCGTTATCGGACCGTCGGCAGGCTCGCGCTTGTCGCCTTGCGACATGAATCTCCCCAAGTATCCCTTTGAGTCACAGCGTCATTGGCTGAAGCCGGCGAAAAGGTCGAACGATGAAATTCGGGAGACTGCACTAGGTTATGCCTTTGAGCGGATGAGTGGGATGGTCCGAAATCTGACGTTCAAAACTCTCCTCGATGCGAAGCAGCAGCCGCATCTAGTGCAGCACAAACTCTTCGGCATGACGGTGTTTGCGGGAGCCAGTTGGATTGCGCTGTTGCTTTCCCTTGGGCGAGTCACGCTAGAAAGCCCTTCTCTGTCGATTCGTCATCTAAAATTTATTCGCCCACTGACTTTGCCGGACGATGGTACTTGCGAGGTACGCATCGAATTGGAGCCGTTGCCAGCGTCAGGTTTCAAGTTCATCGCATATAGTCGACCTATTGGGCGCGCTGCCGTCGCACATTGTGAGGGTCAGCTTTTTCCTCATACGGCTGCGCCAGAAACCTTGCACGTTGACCAATGGTTTCTGGCCACAGAGCCAGAGGCTGTGGAGTTGTCAGGCTTCTATGACGATTTCACCGCTAGAGGTTACACGCTGGGGCCAGCGTTTCATTGGCTGCACAGTGGCGCAGATGGAGAACGCAGCGCCATACGTACATTGAAGCGGCCGGGCATGCCTGCTGACGCAAACTCCTATCCGCTTCATCCAGGGCTCATTGATTCGTGTTTCCATGCCTTAGCAGGACTGCTCGAAGGCGATGCAGTCCTGAAGCACAGAGAAGTGCTGGCTTACGGCGAAGACATCGTGATCCCGGCGGAAATCGATGAAATCCGTTTTCACGGTCGATCCGCCATGCGCGACGAATATACCGTCTTTGCCTCACGCGCCCGGCTCGACGGCGCGGCATCGCCTTTACTTTGTGGTGGGCTTTCCCTGCATGAGGAGCCATCGGAGTCGGCTTTGCTCGAAGTTCATGGGCTTCAGCTAAAACGCATTGCGCGGACATCGTTGGAAAAACTGGTTACGTCGGCTCGTGGTCATCAGGTAACCAAGCAGATGCCGGCATGGATGCCAGTTGCGATGGAGGCCTTCGTCAATATGGCGCCTGCTGTCATAGCCCTGATGGGAGACGGGGGCCGTGTTGTGCAGGCCGCGGATGATCCGAGCCCCCTTGGATTGGCGCTGCAGGACTTTCCGGAAGCTGGTGCCGCGGAAGAGGCGTTGCAGAAAGCGTTGCATGAAGCTCGCCGAGATGCGACCGGAAAGCGGCGGATTCTCGTGATCGAAAACACAGCGGTGACCAACGCTCCGCAAGCACTCGATGGCATCCAGGTGTCGATCCTCAAGGCCTCGCAGCGCTGGATACGACTGTTGCGCATGCTTGGGCATGCAAGTGCGAGTGGTCCCATTTTGTTGCAGGCGGTGTTGCCTGGGGCGCTGGCTGAGTGCGCGGATACGGGGGGTCTCGTTAACACCGCGCTGGCGGGCATGCTGAAGAGTGCTGCAAGCGAGTATCCGGAACTCTCGCTGCAATTAGTTGACACTGATGATGAATCGGTGTTCCCGACTATCCAAGTAGTGCACGCGCTGCGGAGCGGAGCCTTGGTGGATTGCGCTGAAGGCGAGTATCTGTGGGCCGGAGGTGAATGGCGGCTGCGCACCTTGATTGCCGCAGAAAACGAGGTGGCTGAACCACTCTACCTCGAAGGTGGAATCGCGCTGGTCAGCGGTGGCACCGGAGGCCTTGGGCAGTTTCTTGCTGCGTGGCTACTGGATCGGGGCGCAGGAGAAGTATGGATGTTGGGTAGGTCATGTGTTGACCGCGACGTACATCCACTGTTTGATGGCCGGGTCATCTATCGTTGTTGTGATGTTACCGACGAGGTATCTGTAGCGGCGATTTTCGCCGACGCGGCGAATGGGGGGCGCAAGATCACAGCGGTGGTGCACGCCGCTGGCAGCTTGGTGGACCGATCGGTTGAACAGATCACCGAGGATGAACTGCGGGCCGTGCTGGCACCCAAAATCGAGGGGGCTATTAACTTTGAGCGCTACTGGAACAAGAAAGACATACGCCTGGTAGCAGTCACGTCATCGCTGGTCTCGCTAGTCGCCTCCCCTGGACAGGCCGCTTATACCGCGGCCAATCGATTCCTGGACCGTTGGACTGGGGTCCTGCGTCGGCGCGGCATGCGGGCGATCGTGACGAACTTGGGTCCTGTGGATGGCGGGATGGTCGCGCGCCTCAGTGATGCACACAAACAGCGCATCCGACGACAAGGACTTGACCTGCTCCCGGTGGCGAGCGTGCATGACGCCATGGAAGCGACCTTGGTCGTACGTGGTGCGCAATTGGCGTTTTATGCGACTGCCGCGGAGTCGGTCCAAGCTAAGCCACAAAGTCACGTTGGAGCGGCAAGCGACAAAAACGCAAAGGATGATGCGCTTCATCGCTTATCTGAAGAACTCGCGTTGATGCTTGGCTATGGCGATGCGATTCCCGCGGACATGTCGCTTGAAAACGTCGGTATGGATTCGCTGCTTGCGGTAGAACTAGCCGCTTGGATCAGCGAAACATTCGCCATTGAATTTCCCATTGAAGCAGTACTTAAGCAAACCACGGTGCGCGGACTGGCGGCCGCCATTGACGCGGCCCGGGGATTGGAACGGGTCGAGGAAACATCCGAGGAGGTGGCCGTCTAATGTCAACTTTGAGTGCGTTGTCCCATTGGGCCAGACTGCAGCCTGATCGATTGGCATTGCATTGTCACGACGCTTTTCCTGGGTACTTGCAATCGATCTCGTACAGAGAACTGCTGGATCGCGTGGTGCGCGGAGCAGCCGTGCTGCGTCAGCAGGCTAGGCAGGGTGCAAGGGTGGCGCTATTGCTGCCGAATTCCATCGAATATATGGTCGCGTTCCTTGCAGCGCAGGCGTCCGGGATGGTTCCTGTTCCCTTGATGCCGGCCAGTTCCAAGAAAAGCGCCACACAGGGTCAGCGCCTCGAAGCGGTCATCGCCGATTGCGCGCCTGAACTGTGCATTGTGAGTAAGGATGAACCATCACTCGGGATCGACGTTCGTTTGTTGCCGATTGCTGATTTAATTGAAGGCGACGCGCGGGGCGACTTAATTTTGCCATCCGCAGACGGCATCGCATTCATCCAGTACACGTCTGGATCGACATCGACGCCCCGTGGTGTAGTAGTCCGACAAAGGAATGTTGTTGCTAACTGTCTCCAGATGTCCGCTGCCTTCGACACGGATGAAGGCACCGTCTTCGGAAGCTGGTTGCCGTTGTTTCACGACATGGGCCTGATTGGGCATGCGCTTTATCCACTTTGGCTGGGTGCTTGCGCGCATGTGATGCGTCCCGAGACCTTTCTGCGCCATCCGGCTCGATGGCTGCAGATGATTTCCGACTATAAGGTGGAATTTTCGGGTGCCCCGAATTTTGCCTATGACTACTGTGTCGAGCGCATCAAGGATGTGGAGGGGCTAGACCTACGCAACTGGCGCCTAGCCATCAATGGTAGCGAGCAAGTTCTGCCAGCCACCATGGATCGTTTTGCTGCCAAGTTCGCGCCGGCTGCATTTCGGAGAGAATTCTTTCAGCCCGTGTATGGCCTGGCCGAGGCAACGGTATTCGTGTCAGGCCGCGCGCTGAACGAGCCGATTCGTGAACTCGACCTGGATCGCCACGCGCTCACTGGTGGTCATGCGAAGCCTGGCTGGGGTAATGGTGCCACGCGCTATGTAAGCGTGGGACGTTCATGGCTAGATGGCGAAATCGTCCTTTGGAATTTTGATGAGCACCGGCCATCCGCGAATCACGAGGTAGGCGAAATATTGGTTCGTGGCAAAAGCTGTTGTGAAACTTACTTCGGCAAGGAGCATGAAGCGTCCGACGTGTTCGCAGTGGAATTGAAGGATCGTGAGGGCAAATATCTTCGCACGGGCGACCGTGGCTTTGCGTCAAACGGCGAACTGTTCATTGTGGGGCGAAGCAAAGAAATGTTGCTGGTGCGTGGACGCAATATATGTCCGCACGATATCGAAGAGATTGCTCAAGCGTCACACGACGATTTTGTTTCCCATGGTGGCGCAGCAGTTGAAGTTGAGATCGAAGGAAGGCAGCGCATCGTCCTTATCCAGGAGATCAAACGTCGGGCGGCCGAGGAAGGGACCAAGGCGTTGAAGCAGGCGGCAGCGGAGTCCGTGGCAAACCACCTGGGCATCGCGCTTTACGATGTCGTGCTTCTGCAACGAGGAACGCTACCGAAAACAACCAGCGGGAAAATAGCTCGTATGAAATCTCGTGATCTGCTCATTGAAGGCCGTTTTGGTGCACTTGCAGCGGAGGAAAGTCGGGTTGCCTACCGGTCCGATAGTGATGAGCTTGTTCGTTGGTGGCGATCCTATGCGTGCAAGCTCGATCTGCGAAGCATGGATGAGCGGCGTTGTATTGCTCCTCAGCTGGTACTGGATTTTGGAAACAAAGGTTTCCTTGGTTTGCGTGCGCCACGCATTAGTGGTGGCGCCGAACTGAGCGTTATCGGAATGATGCGAGTACTGCGCGAGGTCGCCAATGTCGATCTCACGTTGGCAGCATTTATGGGTGTGCACAATGGTCTGGCCCTTGCTCCGCTTATGCAGTTCGGCAGCGAGCAACAGAAAGCGATGTATCTGGCCAACCTCGCAAGTGGCCGTATGTTAGGAGCATTTGCTCTGACCGAGGCCGATGCCGGTTCCAACCCACGGGCCATGCGCGCGACTGCGCGTCGATGCGGTGATAGATGGGTGTTGAATGGGCGCAAGATCTGGATTGGCAACGCGTCGTGGTCTTCCGTTTGCGTGTTCTTTGCGCAGGCGTATGACGAAGACGGTACTTACCTTGGGATTACCGCGTTCCTGTTGCCCATGGATATGGAGGGCGTTCGCCAAGGACCGGAAGTCATGACGCTAGGCATGCGAGGTATGGTGCAAAATGAATTGATCGTCGCTGAAGCAATTGTCGACGATAGTGTGGTATTGGGAGAGGTAGGTAAGGGCTTCGACGTCGCCAGTAGCACCATTACGTTCGGCCGTCTGGGGGTTGCAACGCTTGCGCTGGGATGCATGGAGCGATGCATGCACAGCCTGGTGGACTACGGTCGCCAGCGTACCATTTCGACCGGCGTCTTGATTGAACATCCCTTGGTTGCGCATCGACTTTTTGCGATGCAGGTCGCTGTGCAGGCAGTTGGCGCACTAGTACAGCACTGCTGCACGCTAATCGATCACCAAGAGTCCGTACCCAATGAGGTTCTGTCAGCGCTAAAGGCGGTTGCAACCGAACTGTGCTGGAAGAGCGTGGACGATACGCTGCAAGCTTTTGGTGGCCGTGGATATGACGAAGCCAACAACATTCCACAAATGCTGCGCGATAGTCGGCTGTTGCGGATCTTTGAAGGATCTTCAGAGGCGCTCTATTCACATGTAGGGCATGCGTTTGGGATGGGTGACTCCACCATCCAGCGCTTTGTGCTGGATCAGTTCCCTGCAGCATCCGGCGTGGTGAGCAGATTCGTGGCTGAAGTGCAGACGTTGCGGCAAACAATTTCGGAACAGCACGGGAGCGAGTGTGAGAGCGTCGATCGGTTTCTGCATGGTGCCGTTGGCGAAGCCGTCGGCTATTTGCTGCTTGAAGCGACGTTGATCGATGCACCAACTATCTGTTCGCATGCGGATATTGCTCGACTGGGTGCCGATTACCTGCGCCAAAAACGCGAAGGCGTGCTTCGCGATGCCCTTGACGCGATTACGGCTCCATGGTTGCAAGGCGATGTCCAACCGTTACTCGAGCAGGCGACATTCAGCAGCTTGGGTGATTATGTGTGGCCGCCGCGTGCGATGAATATCAAAATCGCGCCAGACTTATATGCAGAGTTGGAAGAAGCAGACGTGTCTGCACCCCCTCCATTGTCATTAGCGCCGCGAATCACGTCGGCTGGTCCCACGCATTCGCTGGAGGAAGAGGCTCGAATCTCGTCGTGGATCACGAGTTGGGTCGGGCGCCGCATACGGAAATCGTTTGTCCCGCGGGACGCTACATTCGTAGAGCTCGGGCTCGATTCCATCGACGCTGTCGAACTCGTATCCGATTTCGCTGAGCAGTACGGAGTCCCGGTAGACCCGTCGGTGCTATGGGAGTTTCCGGATATCTCGAAGCTTGGCGTACATCTGGCCAGATGTTTGGCTCCCGCATCGGCAACCTCGCGACCCGATAACGCTCATGAACTTAAGGATATCGATGACCGCGGCGAGCTACTGAAACTCTTGGAAAGCGAGCTTTCCCACTAGAGACGCCGTCCCTGGCTTCAAGGACATCGGCAGACATCTTTTCCATCTGAGAAGGGGCGACTAAGTGCTGCAATTGCATGAAATTTTTGAACATGTGCCATGGTGGCGCATAGCGATCTACTTATTTGTCGGGACGTTCGTCATCGGCAATATTTCTACCGCGTTGAGACGTAAGCTGGGGTGGCAGGACGGCTATTCACGGAAACTCAATCACATCGGCTTAATGATGCTGTCTGGCCCGCTACTAGCGGTACTTCCGGACAGCCAATTGCTGCCGGCGGTGGTGATTGCGACGACTGCTATGGTCCTTATTTATGCCGTGGCGGCTTACAGCGAGCGGCCGCTCCTTTATGGCATCGTTTCTGGAAGTCTGCGACAGAGAGATGCTCCGCGTAGTCGGCTGTTCTTTTTCCTACCGTTGATTACTTGCAACGTTGCGCTAGCGGTCGCTGCTTTTACTTTTCCGTTGGATCTCGTGAAGATCGCCTTTTTTACCGTGGCGGTTGCTGATGGCTTAGCGGAACCGGTGGGGCTGCGGTTTGGTCACGGCAACAGTTATCAAATCAAGGATCCCATCTGGGGCACCTTGAATAAGAAATCCGTGGCAGGCTCTACCGCAGTTTTGCTGCTGGGATTTGCCGTAGCTCTGGCCATGCTGATCCTGACCCGCGGATTCAGTATGCATGTGCTGTGCATCAGCGCAATATATGCAGTCGTGGCGACATTCATTGAAGCGATTTCGCCGCGCGGATTGGACAATATGCTGATTGTCCTGATCGGTCCACTGGTACTTGCTGGCCTGATTACGGCGCTGGCATGACTATCGAAGAGCGCGAATGGTTTAAGAATGTCCGCGTAGCCGTTGGGACTGGGCTCGAGCACATGTCGTCGACGATGGAGGCGATTTACTGTCGCTTACATCAGGTTCGCGTTGCTGTGGCCGATTCGCTGCTAAGCGTTTATGTGAGCAAGCGAAAGAGGCGGGGCACGTTGCTCATGCTGCATGGGCTGACAGGTAGCAAACGCGTATGGATACGCTTCGCCAGGCGCTTTACACGCGATTACCACGTGATTATTCCGGACTTGCCAGGTCATGGTGATACGGAATTCGGTAAGGATCTCGACTATCAGGTTTCAGCCCATTGCGCTCGCATGATCCAAATGCTGGATGCACTCGGCATAGAGCGGGTGCATCTGGCGGGCAGCTCTATGGGTGGATTTATCGGGGCTCAGCTTGCCGTGGAGCATCCGGATCGCGTGCGCTCACTCGCTTTATTTGCTCCTGCCGGAATTGCCTCGCCTATCGCAAGTGAATTGGATGCCATGTTGGCTCACGGCCACAACCCATTCCTGGTGCGAAACAAGGCGGACTATGAGCGTTTTTACGACTTGATCATGTCGAAGCCGCCTTTCACACCATCAGTTGTAAAGGACCATTTTGCACGCCAATACCAGCTACGGCGCGAGCAAATCAGTCATATGTTCGCGGCCTACCACGCAAGTCCGACATTGACCGCGCGACTGCACAACATCTCTGTGCCGACGCTGGTGGTTTGGGGAGGCGAGGACAAGGTATTGCATCCCAGCAGTATCGATATATGGAAAAAACGCATCCCGCATGTGTCAGCAGAAGTATGGCCGGATGTAGGGCATATGCCCGTGCTCGAACAACCTGGTCGGACGTCAGGGCGTCTTGAAGCGTTTTTAAACGCGATCGAAGGCTAGTCACTGTGCGCAGTGACGTTCCAGGCTTCCACCTTCAATAAAGGAGATTACTTTGTCTCATAACAACCATTTGTCTGCGTTCGATCTGGATGAGGCGATTTCGCGTAACGCCGATGTCATTTCGGGCGACGAGCAGGCGACGCTGGGAAGCTCGTGCGTGCTGGTGGCCGGATGTGGAAGTGTCGGGGGAAGTGTGGTTGAGCCGCTGGTACGGCTTGGCCTAGGCAGTTTGGTATTGGCAGACCCGGACAGCTATGACTTGAGTAACATCAATCGTCAGGCGTGTTATCTCGAAGACGTAGGCCGTCCTAAGGCGGTAGTTCTAAAGGAGCATGCAGAGCGCATAAATCCTTATGTGGATACTCGGGTGTTTGCGGATGGGCTGACGTTAGGCAACCTGCGTGATGCGCTTGAAGGGGTAAGCGCGGTATTCGACGGCATCGACGTGGCCGCTTCGCCGTGGATCAAATATAAGTTGCATGAACTAGCCTGTGAGCTGCGGATTCCCGTCATTTGTGGACTTGATCTGGGTGGCAAAGCACTCACCTACACATTTGACTATCGTGCGCGTGCTTGCCGGCCATTCTATGGTCGTACAACTGCTGAAGCGCATCGCCAGGGGCGGTTCACCGACTGCCTGAGTTGGGTGGGTTATTCTCGCTATCCAGCCGATTTTCTGACCATTGTCCAGGATCGTCTGATCACCAAGAAGCCGTGGCCTCAAGTTGCTTATTGCGTGCAGGCGATGGGCGCCCTCGGCGCGCGAGGGATTGTTGGTGTGCTCATGCAGCGGAGTATCCCGCACATCATGGCCTTCGATGTGCACATGAAGTCGCGTCGACCGTTGGCTCGTTTTGGCGCGCATCTACGTTTTCCCGTGGCTTTGGCCAAGGCCTACTTAACCTCTAAAAGAACGCCGCCGGCTCACGGTGACTTGCAGGCGGCTGGTTCGGATGAAACAGCGCTGGTCGTCGATACGGTTTTGTCAAAAGTACTTGAGGCGATGGTGCTGGCGCCGTCGCCGCACAATTGTCAGCCATGGAAATTCGTCATAACCGGTCCACGCGAGTTTCGCCTCTCATGGGATAGGGCGCGTGGACTGCCGACGGTCGATCCAGAGGCATTCGGTATCGCCTACAGTCTTGGGTGCGCTCTGGAGGCGGCGTCTTCGGTCGCAGATATCGAGTTTGAGCCAAGCGGTCTTACCGATTTGCACGCGGACGACTATTTCGCGGGCACTGTCCGGGTCAAGGATTTGGTGCCGAGCTACTACGCGCGGAATAGCAGCCTGCTTCGAAAACGCGCGACCAGCCGACAGTCCTATGTCACCGTGTCTCATTCCGACGATCTGATGCAGCGTATTGAAGGCTTGGCCGCCGCTCTGGGAGCCACTGCTTTGTTACGCAATCAGGATAATGGCGTAGTTCACGCGCTTTCGTATTCTCGGGCGCTGAAGTTGTTCCGGCGTTCCGACTATGTGGATGAGTTGTTTGCTCACTTTCGTTTGAGTCAGAAAGAGGAGCGACATCTGCCGACGGGTTTCACCCGTGATGGTTTGAAGCTTGATCGAGCCTCTGTCTTCATCTTGAAAGCGCTGCGTTTGAACAAAGGAATCAGGCGAGTGGCATTCAAGTTAGGGGTGGACAAAGCAATGGCAGCCTCCACGACTGCCTCGGTCGGCACGCCATCCAGCTTCCTCCTGATCGCGACCTCTGACTGGACAGTGCAGGGTCGCATCAATGCCGGCCGGGCCATCATGCGTATCTGGCTTGAACTCACGAAAAACCATTTGGCCTGTCAGCCCAACGATTTTCCGATCAGCGATGAGGGAGGACGCGCGGAAATCTCGCGTTTGTTTGGTCTCGGTCCGGGCATGCGCCCAGTTATGTTGCTGAGAGTGGGGCGTGCGACGTCGTCAAATCGTAGCCGGTCGCTAAGGCTGCCTCTGGCTAGCTTTTGTGCATTCGACGACACGGCGGCAAGTGTGCGCAAAAAAGCTATTTGCGTTGAAACAGCTGTGGAGGAAATGCAAGGATGACTAAGGTGCTCGTGGTAGGTGCTACCGGCCAGCTTGGGGCGCGAATTGTCAATCGCATGTCACGACGCAATGATCGCGCGGTTCGTGCGTTGGTGCGGCCATCATCGGAGGCTGGCAGCCTCTTTGAATCCAATGTCGAGATCTCATGCGGTGATCTCCGTGACAAGCAATCCCTGATACGCGCTTGCGAGGGTGTCGACGTAGTGGTGGCAACGGCTACCGTGGTATTCCCAAAAGGACGATACAGTTTTCACGACGACGAGAAGGTTGGATATCAAAACCTGATCGATGCGTGCGCCCAATGTGGCGTAAAACAATTCATCTTCATCTCGCTTTCGATTCCGTTTAGACAAGAATATTTACGGAGGTCGCTGACTTTCCGCATGAAAGCATGGGTCGAATCACGGCTCGAAGCTTCGCGGTTAAGTTACACCGTGCTGAAGTGCTCCCCCTTCATGGATGATTATTTCGCGCTGATTGGCAGTCGCATTCCCTTGCAGGGTGAAAAGGCAGCTACGTTGAATCGCGCCCGTGGAATGACGCGCGCGTTACGGCAGAAATTTGGCGATTCGGTCGAGAAATATGGATTGGCCGTGGTACCCGGCCCAGCGGACAACCGGCACACCTTTGTGGCTATCGAAGACGTGGTTTCCTACGTGGATGCGATGACGGCTAACCCAGAGGCGTATCGGAAGACATACGATGTGGGTGGTCCTGCGGCGTTGTCGTGGAAAGATGTTGGTGGGCTTTATGCAACCTTGCTGAACCGGCCGATCGCGGTGCGATCCTTGCCGTTGCCTTTGCTGCGCTTTTTCATCTGGGCCGCCAAACCGTTTTCGGAAGCGTTATCCAATCAGACGTCCATCCTGTGGGTGCTCGGTAAGAGTGAGACGAATTTCGATTCTGGAAAGTTGTCGCGCCAATTTGGGGTGAGACTGACCAGTGCACGCACTTACCTGGAAGGAAAATTCAAGCAGGCCGGTGCGCGTTTCTCTTAAACGTCGCGATCAGGATTTTGGTTTGGGTTTGACTGGGGAAACTTGAGAATATGTTTGACATAATGACCCACTCGATCGTGGTAGAACGAGATTTTCGCTGCGAAAGAGGCGGCATTCTTGCCGAAGTCGAGGCGTGTTTTACGACGTACGGTGCTTTGTCGGAAGATGCGGACAATGTCGTCTGGATTCTGCATCCGCTTACGTGCAGCGCCAATCCGCTCGATTGGTGGGCGGGTTTTGTCGGCCCTGGCAAGCTGATCGATCCCGCCGTGCACTACATTGTCTGTGTGAACTCACTGGGTTCCTGCTATGGAACGACAGGGCCGGGGAGTATCGATGACAAGACAGGTAGGAAGTTTGGTCTGGATTTTCCACCGATCACGATCCGTGACGTCGTCGCAATACACGAAGCGGTTCGACGTCATCTTAGGATCGAGAAGATCAGGCTTGGCATTGGTGGTTCCTTTGGTGGTCAACAGTTGCTTGAGTGGCTGGTTGCTTGCCCGGACATTTTTGATTATGCGTGTGTGATTGGCGCCGGTGCGCGCCAATCGCCATGGGCTCAGGCGTTCAACGAATCGCAGCGAATGGCATTGGAGGCCGATCCGACGTTCTATGCCAAGGGCAAGGATGCCGGGCAAAGGGGGCTGGCAGCGGCGCGCTCAGTGGCTATGCTGTCTTACCGCAATCATGCGGTCTACGGGGCACGTCAGCAGGAAGAAGACGATGCAACAGTCGACAATTTCAAGGCTTGTTCCTATCAGCGGTACATTGGAGACAAATTCACGTTCCGGTTCGACAGTCACGCCTATTGGTTTCTAACCAAGGCGATGGACAGTCATAATATCGCTCGTGGAAGAGGTTCGATGTCCTCAGCGCTCGCGCGGATTAAAGCGAAAACCTTGCTGATTGCGCTCAAGGGAGACATGTTGTTTCCTCGCGAGGAAATTTCTCTGATGGCTGACCATATCGCTGCGTGCAGGCTTGTCGATATCGATTCGCAGTATGGACATGATGGATTGATGGTGCATGCGGACCGGATATCCACGCATCTGAAGGCATTTGTACCGAATTATCGGCGCACGCGTTTGGTTTGTGAAACAAGGCGATGAAGGACCCAGTTCCGGCGTTGAAGATAAGCATCCACAAGGGAAGGCAATGGACATAGCGTTATTTGATTTCGATGGAACCATTACCCGTAGCAATACCTTTGGGAAATTCATAAGGTATGCCGTGGAAGGGAAAAGAAAGACGTTTGGTCCTTTTCTGTTTATCCCACTGGTGATTGGTTACAAGCTGGGTCTTGTCCCTGGAAGTGCTCTTAGGAAAGGCCTGGTGTGGTTCACCTTCTACGGGCGTAAGGCAGATCCAGTGCAAGCCCTTGGTGCCGAGTTCGCCAGACTGGTGTTACCTGGTGAGTTGCGTGATGAAGCTATGCGGAGGATCGCTTGGCATAAGGCGCGTGGAGATACGATCGTAGTCGTTTCCGCGTCGCTGCACCTGTACCTGTCGCACTGGTGCGCGCTTCATCAATTGGACGTCATATGTCCCGAACTGGAGTGCGTGAAGGGTGCTTATACCGGACGCTATGCCGCAGGCGATTGCTACGGCGTGCGCAAGGCGAAGCTGGTGGCTGAGAAATATGATCTGGCCGCTTACGACACTGTGCACGCGTATGGCGATACGAAAGAGGACGAGGCGATGCTAAGGTTGGCGCAAAAGAGATTTTTCCGATGGAAAGAAATCTGAGTGATTCCACTCTCTTCTCTGGCCCACAATTTGCCACAGTAGGTGCATCGCTTGGATCAAGTCGGCACTTTGGCAGCTTCAAGAGTCTCGCCGATATCTGCAAGCGAGGGGCTATGGTGCGGCGTGACTGGTTCGCATTAGCGCGCGCGGTCGTCTCCCCTCCTCGCCTGCGCGCTTTCCCCCTCGCTTTTGACGCAGGTGACGCAAGGCAGAAAAGGGGGGGCATGGCGAGCCCCGATAGAATCCGGCACCGGCACTCAGGTGATGCGGTTTGACGCATCCTTAGACTGAGCCCTTGGAGTCTGGATGGGCTCAGTTCCACTCGGCGTCGGCGGCTTCGATGTGCGTACCAAGGTCATGCATCAGGCTAACCAGGAGCGTGATGGCTTGGTGGGGTTTCAGGGTTTTTTCCGCGGTGCCTCTCTCACGCCTGCGATTGCATGGGCGGCAGTGCGCCAACACGCGGTGCGATGTCGCTGCACTTGCTCCAGCTCGTGCCGGTTTTTGAGAGAAAAAGAGATCGGGTGCGACGCTTATGGCGTTGGTGAGGCGAAGTGCTGGTGCGTAAGCCGTATTCTGGGGCAGCCATTGTCGCGGAAGACCCAGCACTTCGGGATGCGTCGGCCACGGAAAAATATATCCTCGTGACGGACGAAAGGGCGCTGCACCGAGGTCTTTAGCACGTGGCTTAGCTTGGAACGTTCGGCAATGGGAAGACCGCGTCGCCACGCGGCAAGGAGCAGGGTCGTCAGGTTGATCGCGATCAGTCCCTGCCTGTCCGCATAGTTCACGCACTCCCCGCGTTCGATGAGTTCCTCGTAGGTGTCCCAGAACTGGGCCACAAAGCGGTGCTCGTTCGCGAGAATGGGCGAAGGGTTGGGTGTCTGACCTGTGATCAGTGCATCGAAGGCGCGGATCACGGCCAAGTGGAATTTCGGACTCACCCACATCGCGTAAGCGTAGACCAGTTCTCTTACTACGTAGGTTCCTCCGTGTCGTCCTGCTGCGACCGCAATAGCCTTACTCATCACATCTGAGGAATTAGAAATTTCCTCTATCAATGCGTGGATCGTATCCAGTCTTAGCCAGTTCGAAGGCTGGCGAGCACTTTCCGCCCCGGCGGCACGGTGCAGATCATTGAGACAGAAGCGCCCCGCGCTATCGCGGCGGATCGCAGTTTTCAGAAGGGTGAGTTTCTGCATGGGGACGGCTCTATATGGGCTGGGGCGCTGTGAAGTGCCATGAGGGCGAGGACGGTCCCAGCCTCGAGTGAAGACCGCCGCCGAATTCGACTTCGGAAAAGGTAATTTTGGTGACCGTGGGACTGAAAGGCAACCTAAGTCTTTGTATGCGCTTCAAAAATTAGGTTGCGGAAAAAGGTAATCTCAAGGTAATAAAAATTACCCTTCTCCGTAAGTGATTGAATGAAAAGGCAATGGGGAGAGAAAGAAATTACCTTTCAGGAAGGTAATCGGATTACCTCAAATTACCTTTGGATTACCTTTGCCGAATTTCTCTAAGTGATTGATCGTACAGAAGAAATAGTGGATTTGCCGGCATGATTACCAAAATTACCTTTTTTCGACGATGCCAAACATTGGGGGCTATATAGACTTGGTTCGCCGCCATCGTTCCTGGCTGTCCGCAGTTCTACCTTCTCCATCGTCGTTGTGACCACCTCGTCCAGTTGTGCGGCGATGGCACGCCTATGTGTGGCCATCAGCGTATAGAGGTGGTCCGCGTCGACCATGCCAGCGCGCAATCCTGCCGCCATACCTGCTGCCAAACTTTCCAGGGCGGCGATGCGCTGTTGAGCGTGAGCGATCAACGTGAGAAGTGTTGTTGCTGTAGTCATTCCAGTTATTCCCTTGTGTTCCTTCGGGCAACATCGTGGCCCACAAGGATTAGCGCAAGGACTTTCAGTTGATGGCGGGCTCGGCATCATGGTAAGCGGATAGCCCGCGTATTCAGGAAACGCTTCTTGGGCCACTTGCGAAGACATGTTGCGCAGCTCGGGCAGTAGTTCAGGTGCGGGTTGCGCGTAGTTTGGAGGGGTAAGGCATGGCGGCGTCGTGGAGCAAGGGGACTAGGCATGGCAACGCGTGACCAAATCTTGGAAGCGGTCAGGGGGATTGGCCGACCCTGCACACGCGAGGCCATCCGGAAGTGGCTGATGGCCCATCAGCCGGGAACGGACTGGTCCGATCATGAAGATGTCATCGCTTCGCTGTGCGTCAACGATGAGCATTACATCCGCGATGTTGATCGCGCCAAGAATGCGCTGATCAAGATCGGCGTGCGTGGAGATCGCAAAGTTTGGTATTGGTTGGTCAATGCCCGCACGGGTGATCCCATCGAATACGAAAGCGACACCGATAATTCGTGGGTGCAAGACGTGGCGGGTCGCCTGGATCCCAACGCGAAGTATTGGTCCGTCCTCCGCGCGGTCAAAGCAATCGGCCGTCCTTGCCATATCGCCGAGATTGAAGCCTGGATCGCGGCGAATGAACCCAAGGACAAATACGTCTCTGCCCGGCAAGATGCCACGATGCTCACCGTCAACGAAGGTCTGCGCACTCAGTTTGATGCTGGCCGACGTGATTACCGAAGCGATCGCGGCCATCCCAAGGACGTGCTGTATCGCAATGGTGTGGGACCAAGGGCGGTGACATTCGAGCTCTATGACATTGCCAAGCACGGCATCTGGGATTTGCGCCCGAACGGTTCAGGTCGATGGCAGGAATTTGAAGTGCAGTTGCCACCGGCCGAGCGCGCACTGGCGGAGGCAGTGGCGGAAGTTTTCGCTCAACCGCCGCCCAAGTTCGATAGCGAGACCACTGCCCGCCGCTTCGCCATGCAAGCGGTGGCGTTGCGTGAAGGTCAACCGCGGTTCCGAGCAGAGCTGTTGGAAGCCTATGGATCCCGATGCGCGATCACCGGATGCCAAGTAATCGCCATCCTGGAAGCGGTCCATATCCAGCCCTACGCATTTGGCGGTGTGTCCACGAACCGAACCGACAATGGATTGTTGCTGCGCGCGGATCTCCACACGCTATTCGACAAAGGATTGATCTGGGTGGACTCCCATTACCGCCTGCACATCGCCCCAGTGTTGGAGGGATCGGAATACGCGGAGTTTGAGGGTCGCAAGCTGCATTTGCCAGAAGAATCGGCACATCACCCGCACCCTACGTTTCTTGCGCTTCATCGCATCAATACCGCCGGCCAATCTGGCTGACGAATTAGCTCCGTTCGCCTGCGCAACCCGGCCGGTACCAACTCCAAGAGGACCAACCACCCATGAATTTGGACGCCCACGAACGATTCAACGGTGATGTGAAGGCATGGGTGGATGAAGAAACTCATGCCTTGAAAACGGCAGGCGTCGCAGTGATCGAATGCGCTGATCTAGTGCAGGAGCATGCCTGCGCCGTCATCCTGCCCACGGAAGGGTTCCGTGACTTCATCAAGGCCACGTCTCAGCCGGCGGTTTTCCTCTATCGGGGTGAGTGCGATGTCGCCACGCGCATTCAATCCATGATTGAGGACGTGTGCGAAGAGGGCGAAGACTCTGCGCTGATGGTGCGCGCCTTCGAGAACCAACACGCGCTGCTGGTGAAGCGCGCCAAGGCTACCTGCCCCACGGACTTCTATGCCGAACTCACCGTCCTGCATCAAAGCGGTTTCGTCGCAGCCGGTGTGCTCGCTCAATCTTATGAAGATTTACTGGCGGCCTTGCAGGAGTTCTGCGAGAACGCAGAGGACAGGCGCGCGGAGGCGAAGGCCGCTCAGCTTGAGCAGGATAAAGATACACTCGATGCCCTGGCGGAAGAACTGCTGAAAGACCCCGCGTTTGCAGCCATTCGTGGCAAGCGAAAGCGGTGCGTCTATGTTGCGGAGAAATACGGCCTGCGCGTGCCGCGCCATCAGAAGGGTGAGCTGAGGTGCGTGGATCAGACGTGCGATCCGATGGACTCGAACCTTGTCGGCTTAGTTGAGCGCGTATCGGATCGGCTCGAACTCTTGAAATAGGACACGCCACAGCCGGAATAGTCAGACCGCCTTGGTGTCGACGGATATGTGTTCAAATTTGCAGTCTGTCTCTTATAGACAAGACCAAAGTGAAAATGCCGCCACCACTCACCTTGGGAATCGCTTCCGACAGCTTCAATTTGGCGGTGAAAGCGTTGCTCGTCTCTTGCTCCTCCAGCAGTGGCGGGATTGCACTTAATAATGATGCAGCGCGCAACTCTGGCGGCTCGCGTTGATATGCTTGTGCCCCTGCGTGCCATCCTGCGCCATCCAAATACTTGCAATTTGCGGGTATGTTTGCGGGTATGGGTGGCGGGTGTGTAGATTAAAACTCATTTAAAATCATGCGCTTGGTAGTTTTATGTTGCTAATGATCGACAATTACGACAGCTTCACTTTCAACCTCGTGCAGTACCTGGGCGAACTGGGGCAAGAGGTGAAGGTAGTGCGCAACGATGCGTTGGATGTGTCCGCCATCCGCGCCTTGAGGCCATCGCACATCATGATTTCCCCTGGTCCCGGGACACCGGACGATGCAGGCGTGTCACTGCCGGTGCTGCGTGAGTTGAGCGGGGAAATTCCCGTATTCGGCGTGTGCCTCGGTCATCAGGCCATCGGCCAGGCGTTTGGTGGAAAGGTGATTCGGGCCAAGCAGATCATGCATGGTAAAACGTCGCCGGTGCGCCATCTCGGCAAGGGTGTGTTTGCTGGCTTGCCCGATCCGTTTGAGGCAACGCGCTATCACTCGCTGGTGGTGGAGCAATCTTCGCTGCCTGATTGCCTGGAAGTGACGGCCTGGACGGAAAACCCGGACGGTTCCATCGACGAAATCATGGGCCTGCGCCACAAGACACTGGCGGTCGAGGGCGTGCAGTTCCATCCCGAATCGATTCTTACGCAGCATGGCCACGACGTGCTGCGCAATTTCCTCAGGCAACCGCTGCAAAAGCTCGCTGCATGACGGGGCGGGTCATCACCATCACGCCGCAGGAAGCCTTGCAGCGAACGATCGAACATCGCGAGATCTTCCATGATGAAATGATCGCGCTGATGCGGCAGATCATGAACGGTGAAGTGAGTCCGCTGATGACGGCGGCGATCATCACCGGTTTGCGTGTAAAGAAAGAAACCATAGGCGAGATCACCGGCGCAGCGCGCGTGATGCGCGAGCTTTCCGCCAAGGTGAATGCGCCGTCGCATCCTCATTTTCTCGACATCGTCGGTACCGGCGGGGATGGTGCGTCGAGCTTCAATATTTCCACCGCAGCGATGTTTGTAGCTGCTGCGGCCGGCGCGCGCGTTGCCAAACATGGCGGGCGCAGCGTGTCCTCCAAATCGGGCAGCGCGGATGTGCTTGAGGCGCTTGGTGCATGTATCGAGCTGACGCCGACCCAGGTCGCGCAGTGCATGATCGAGACCGACATTGGCTTCATGTATGCACCCAACCATCATCCGGCGATGAAAATGGTCGCGCCGGTGCGCAAGGAAATGGGCGTGCGTACCCTGTTCAACATCCTGGGGCCGCTCACCAATCCAGCCGGCGCGCCGAACATCCTGATGGGGGTTTTTCATCCTGATCTGGTCGGCATCCAGGTTCGCGTATTGCAGGCGCTGGGTGCCGAGCACGCCTTGGTGGTGTGGGGGCGCGACGGCATGGATGAGATTTCGCTCGGTGCTTCGACCCTGGTCGGCGAGCTGCGCGACGGCGAAGTGCACGAGTACGAGGTGGAGCCGGAAGATTTCGGCCTGGCCATGGCCTCCAGCCGCAATCTGCGCGTGGAAAACGCGGAGCAGTCCAAGGCCATGCTGCTGGATGCCCTGGAAAACCGACATGGGGTGCCGCACGACATCGTCTGTCTGAACGCCGGTGCGGCGCTTTATACCGCCGGGCTGGCCGGCGGCATCGCCAGCGGTATCGAGCTGGCGAGGACTACCATCGCCAGCGGCGCGGCTCGTGCCAAAATGGACGCGTTCGTGGCAGCCACAAGGCGGCTTGCGGATCATTGATACTAGCCCGACTGTTGCATTGTCTTTTTCTCGTATTCCAAGTGCCGATCGACTGCCATGACCGACATTCTTCAACGCATCCTCGCCCGTAAGGTGGAGGAACTCGCCGAGCGCAGCGCCAAGTTGCCGCTGAAGGAATTGTCCGCGCGCGTGGCGGACATGCCCGATACGCGCGGCTTTGCAGCCGCCATCGAGGCAAAGATCGCCGAAGGCGATGTGGCAGTGATCGCCGAAGTGAAAAAGGCGAGCCCCAGCAAAGGCGTGATCCGCCCGGAATTCGATCCGGTGGCGATTGCGCGCAGCTACGAGTTGGGCGGTGCGGCCTGTCTGTCGGTGCTTACCGACAAGGATTTCTTCCAGGGCAGTGAAGACGTGTTGCGGCAAGCGCGTGCCGCGTGCTCGTTGCCGGTGCTGCGCAAGGACTTCATCATCGATCCTTATCAGGTGTACGAAGCGCGCGCGATAGGCGCCGATTGCATTCTGTTGATCGTGGCCGCGCTTGGCGATGCCGACTTGCTGGAACTGTCGTTGCTGGCCGCCGAGCTGGATCTGGATGTGCTGTGCGAAGTGCATGACGCCGAGGAATTAGAACGTGCCCAGGCGGTGCCGGTGCCGCTGATTGGCGTCAACAATCGCAGCCTGCGCACGTTCGAAACATCGCTTGAGACTACGCTCGAGCTGCAGCAATTGATGGAATACGACCGCATCCTGGTGGCCGAATCGGGCATCCACACTCCGGCGGACGTGGCCCGCCTGCGCGAAGCGGGTATCAACGCATTTCTGGTCGGCGAGGCTTTCATGCGCGCCGCCGATCCGGGGCAGGAACTGAAGCGGCTGTTCAATACGCACTAATCATGTCTACAGGGGAAATGACTCACGCGCCGGCGCAGGCCGGTGGCGATGCTGATGCGTCGCGTACGGTGCTGTTCGATTTCGACGGCGTGCTGTTTCAGGGTGACGCTTTCGAGCTCTTTGTCCGGCATCGCTATGGTTCGCCCATGCATCGATTGCTGGCAGTGCTGACGATGCCGTGGTGGTTGTTCTGTGGGCTGTTCTCGCGTCGGTATGCAGCGCGAATACTTACGCATGTGGCGTTGTGTGGACTTGGCGCGCAGCGTTATCAGGTGGTTGCCGAGGCTTTCGCCGATCAGCTAGTGCGCCGCCCGCGTCAGTTCTATCGCGACGGTTTAAATGTACTGCGCAAGCATTTGGCGGACGGAGACGAGGTGATCGTCGTGACCGGCTGCGAGCGGATTTTGGTGACGCGTCTGCTGACTCAGCTTGGTTTGCCAGAACTCGCCGTCTTCGCTTCTCAACTCAAGCCGGGTTTGTTTGGCATGCGCGTGCACGTCCACAACGTCGGTCGCCGCAAGGTGCAAAACCTCGCCGCCAATGGCGTGCAGCGCTGGCGGATGGCGTACAGCGATTCCTTCCAGGACTTGCCGATGCTCAAGCAGGCCGGCGAAGCGGTGCTGGTCAATGGCACGCCCAAGCTGTGCAAGCGGGTCGAAAAAGCGATGGGCAGAGCCGTCACGCGAGTCGCCTGGTACTGAGCTGTGCTTGCCGCCTCCCGTGAGAGGAAAGGGGCTTGCAAGGTGTTGGGGTGCGGCGATACGTTAGCACTTACGTATTTCTGACGAGCGGACGACATGTACCTTGCATCCCTTGGCAGGCTGGCGCTCGGTAGCCGCCTGAAAGCCCTTAGTGATCATTTCTATGGCGCGGCCGATGAGGTCTATCAGGTGCTCGGCGCGAACATCGAGTCGCGCTGGATGCCGGTATTGAAATACCTGTCGGATGTAGGCCCGAGTTCGGTAACGGAAGTGGCAGATGCAATCGGGCAAACCCATTCCGCGGTGAGCCAGCTCGCCGACAAATTGGTTGGTGCCGGGATGGTGAGGCGTCGGCGCGATCCGGCAGATGGTCGCCGCTCGGTGCTTGCGCTTACCGACAAAGCGCAGGCCGCACTCGCCGAGCTGGGACCGATCTGGTGCGCAGTACGCCGCGGCGTCAACGCTTCATTGGAAGGGCACGCCGCACAGCTGCTGGATGCACTGGCCGCTTGTGAGCGTGCTTTGCAGGAGCGCCCTGTTGCCGAAGCCATTCTGGCCGAGCACGCGGCGATCAAGGCGACTCCACTGCAGATCGTTCCTTATGTACCGGAATTGCGCGAACACTTCTATCGCTTGAATGCGCAGTGGCTGGAACGCTACTTCCGCATCGAGGACATCGATCGTGCCGTGTTGGGTGATCCTGAGCGTTACATCCTGCAGCCAGGTGGAGCGATCTTTTTCGCGCTCCTGGGCGAAGATGTCATTGGCACCTGTGCGTTATTGCAGGAATCGCCCGGCGTGTTCGAGCTGACCAAGATGGGCGTGGACGAAACCTTCCGAGGCCTGGGCGCAGGAAAGCGCCTGCTCGAAGCGTGTATCGCTGAATTCCATCGGCGTAAAGGGCATACGCTGTTTCTGGAATCCAATAGCCGGCTCAATACGGCGCTGCGGATGTATGAAAAGGCGGGCTTCGTATTGCAGGCGACAACACGCGCCGGCTCGCATTACGAGCGGGCGGATGTGTACATGATCTATCAGCCGCGATAAGTGGAACTCCCTCTCCCTGCTGGGAGAGGGGGAAAAGCGCGGCGCTTAGCGTGTGCCGCGCACCACGATGGTCTTGCCTGACACATCGATCATGCCTTGCTCTTCCAACTGCTTGAGCACGCGGCCGACCATTTCGCGCGAGCAGCCAACGATGCGGCTTACTTCCTGGCGGGAAATGCGGATCTGGGTGCCGTCGGGGTGACTCATCGCATCCGGCTCCTGGCACAGGTCCAGCAAGGTGCGCGAGATGCGGTTGGTGACGTCCATGAAAGCCATGCGGCTTACCTGGCGCGAGGTGCGCAGCAGACGGTGGGTGAGCTGGGCGCCGATCGCGAACAGGATCTTCGGGCATTCGTCGCGCAGCGGGCCTTCCATCAGCTGGAACAGGCGCTCGTAGCTGATCTCCGCCATCTCGCACGGGCTGCGGGTGCGCACCATCGACTCACGTTGCGCCTGTTCGACGAACAGACCCATCTCACCGATGAACTGCCCACGGCTGATGTAGGCAAGGATCAATTCCCGGCCTTGTTCGTCTTCTGTGCAGACGGCCAGCGAACCTTCGATGACGTAGTAGAGGGTGTTGGCCGGGTCGCCGGGGCGGATGATGGCGGTCTTGCCCGGGTAGCGGCGACGGTGGCAGAGCCCTAGGAAACGTTCCATCGAGGCAGGGTCCGGCGCGAAGCCGAGCGGAGCTTGCGAGCGTTCGAAGGCCTGTTGTAACTGGTATTTCAGTTGCACCACAGAAGTTTTCCCCAAGCTGAGTGGTCTCAAGGGTCGCGCCAATTCCGTGCGACCTCGTCCAAATGTAAACGCATCCCTTGCGACTTTCGCATTATGGCAAAGACATGTGAAGCGGAGGGATGCGCCGATCGGTCTAGACGTGCGCCAGTGCGCGTCGATGGCTCCGCTGGCTGCCAACAGGCAGGGCAATAAATCCAGGCCGGTAAAGGTTCTGTTTTTGTCCGAATTGACGCATACTTCGCAGTCTTCCGGACGATAGCCGCTTCATTGCCATCGTCCGTACACAAGGGGCGTGCAGGATAAGGGTCCAGCACGCTTTTCTTAAATCAGCGGGGACCCTTGTAGCTAACCCGCCTCACCTGTCGGCCGTGACCCGGCCATGGAGTGTCGCCGTGGTGAAACCCCTCCCGCGCCTGCGCCTGCAGGGCTTCAACAACCTTACCAAAGCCCTGAGCTTCAATATTTACGATATCTGCTACGCGGTATCGGAAGACCAGCGCCAGCGCTATATCGAGTACATCGACGAGCAATACGACGCCGATCGCCTTACGCAGATCCTTACTGACGTGGCCGAGATCATCGGTGCGAACATTCTCAACGTAGCCCGTCAGGACTACGACCCGCAGGGCGCCTCCGTCACCATCCTCATCTCCGAGGAGCCGGTGGTGGAAAAGCTCGGGCGCGACACGATTTCCGATGCCGTCGTGGCGCACATGGACAAGAGTCACATCACCGTCCACACCTATCCGGAAACGCATCCGCACAACGGCATTGCCACTTTCCGTGCTGACATCGACGTGGCCACCTGCGGAGTGATCTCTCCGCTGAAAGCGCTGAATTATCTGATCGACAGCTTCGAGTCGGACATCGTGGTGTGCGATTACCGCGTGCGCGGCTTCACGCGTGACGTGAAGGGCAAGAAGCACTTCATCGATCACAAGATCAACTCGGTGCAGGATTACCTGGCGCGCCACATCCGCCAGAAGTACGAGATGTTCGACGTGAACGTGTACCAAGAGAACATCTTTCACACCAAGATGCACATCAAGGACTTCGACCTCGATACGTATCTGTTCGAGGCGCACGCGGACGATCTGTCGTTCAAGGAGCGGCAGAAGATCGAGCAGCTGCTGCGTCGCGAGATTGAAGAGCTGTTCCACGGACGCAATTTGATGTAACGAAAAAACCCGCCGAAAGGCGGGTTTTTTCATGGGCTATCGCCAACTTGATGGTGTTCGCTCAAATGCGATAGGCCACCGTTTTCATCACCATCGACGTCACGTGCATCATTTGCGGAATTGGGAACGGGAGCGCGATTCCGCCGCGTTCCCGCGCATTCCGCGCGTGCCGGACTTCATCTTCTTGCATCAGCTTGAGCACTGCGCGCGAGCGCTCATCCTGTGCGGGCAGCTTGTCCATGTGCTCAGCCAGATGCGCTTCCACTTGTTTCTCGGTCTCCACCACAAAACCCAGGCTAACTTTGTCACCTGCCAAAGCGGCCAGCGCGCCGATGGCGTAGCTGCCTGCGTACCACAGCGGGTTGAGCAGGCTGGGTTGGCTGTCCAGTTCGTGCAGGCGCTCGGCGCACCAGGCGAGGTGATCGGTTTCTTCGGCGGCGGCTTCTTGCAGGTGCGCGCGGTTTTCCTCCTTGCGCGCCAATGCCGCCTGGCCGTCGTACAGCGCTTGCGCGCAAACCTCGCCCGTGTGATTCACACGCATCAGGCCAGCGACGTGGCGGCGCTCCTTATCGTCTAGCTCGGCTTCGACAGCATGATGCGCTGGGGACGGGCGATGTGCCTCCGGTGTGCCGGCTACGGTTTCAAGGGCGCGCTCGATGGTGGCGAGCAGCCGATCGAGCGGGGTAAGCGTACGTACGTTCATGACGGTATCCATTGCTGCGCGAGCAGGGTCAGCGGGTGCATGGTCGGCAACTGGGAGGAGCGTTGGTCCAATCCGGCTGCCAGGTGCAAGCGACAACCGATATTGGACGACAGAAGCCATTGCACATCCAGCGTTTCTACGTGAGACAAAACGCCTTCCCTCAATTGTGCAGCACGTTCGGGGAACTGCAGCACATGGCTGCCTGCCGAGCCGCAACAGTAAGGTGGGGTGGGCAAGCGCTTCAATTCGAGTTGGGGGATCCGTTGCAGCAACTGCGTCAAAGCCTCATCGCTGCGTGCCACGTTGGCCTGCGTGCACGGCACATGCAGCGCCACGCGAGCGGGCAAGGGCTGGAATTGCAACTTGTCGATGTGCCCCACCAGTAGGCGACAGGGATCGTCCACGCCTACATCCGGCAAAACCCGGCGCAGAGTGCTCAGGCAACCCGGCGTTACAGTGACAAGGTGGTCTGCGCTTATGCCTGCCCACGCTTGCCGGACGCGAGTGGCGGCCGTCTCAGCATTGCGAGTGGCGCCATCATGTAGATCCAGCGCCCCACAACAGAACGCTGGCAGGCGAACGACGTGATAACCGGCCGCCGTCAACAGCACCTCGGCTGCGTGCTCCGCGTCCGGATCCTGCACGCTCGCTGCACATCCGGGAAAAAGGGCAACAGTGCCCCCTCTCCTGGTCGGCAGGGGAGGGGTGGGCCGGGGTTGCCCAAGTGCATAGAGAGCGTGACGGACCTGATTCTGCTTTCTCTGCAATAAAGAAAGCGCCTGTCCCCAAGCGCCGGGTAGCATCCGCCCCAGCCAGTGCTCAGCCCTTATAGAGCGCGCCAGTTTCTGCAACCAGCGACTCAGCCAAGGTCTTTTCACCACTTCAAGCAGTAGCCCAGGCCGCTCTGGCGCAGGCCCGAGCAGTCCCCGGATCTCCACCAGCAACTCTTCATATTTAACGCCTGCCGGACAGACTCGCTCGCAGCTCAGGCAGCCGAGACAGTGGTCCAGCGGCTTGCGCAGTTCGGGAGTAGAAGGGAACTGGCCCCGGGACAGCGCTGCGGCAATGGCAATTCGCCCTCGAGGCGATTCGGCTTCATTGCCGTCCAGGGCGTAAGTGGGGCAAACGGGCAGGCAGAGGCCGCATTGCACGCACTGATCGGCCAACACGGCAATACGGTGGCGGGGGTTCTCAAGGGGCATGCCATTCATGCTATCATTCGCGACTCGCAGCCCTACGTGGGCTTGCGCGAGAGATGAAAGCTTCGTTATTATCTCGCGCCTTTATTCACCGATTCCGCTTACCGCCCTATTGGCGGCAGACAGGTATTCCGAAATGAAAACGTTCAGCGCCAAGCCGGAAAGCGTCAAGCGCGACTGGTACGTGGTAGATGCCACGGACAAGACGCTCGGTCGTCTCTCGACCGAGATCGCGCGTCGCCTGCGCGGCAAGCACAAGCCCGAATTCACCCCGCACGTCGACACCGGCGATTACATCGTCGTGGTCAACGCGGAGAAGGTGGCTGTCACCGGCGCCAAGCTGGACGACAAGATGTATCACCGCTTCACCGGCTATGTCGGCAACCTCAAGACCACCAGCCTGAAAGACCTGCTGGCCACTCATCCTGAGCGCGTCATCGAAATCGCCGTCAAGGGCATGTTGCCGAAGAACCCGCTGGGCCGCGCGATGTACAGCAAGCTCAAGGTGTACGGCGGCGCCGAACATCCGCATACCGCCCAGCAGCCGAAGGCGCTGGAAATCTAAGGAAGCATCATGGCGATTCAGCAGAATTACGGCACCGGCCGCCGCAAGACCTCCGCAGCCCGCGTGTTCCTGCGCAAGGGCAACGGCCAGATTGAAGTAAACGGCAAGAGCCTGGACGACTTCTTCGGCCGCGAAACCTCGCGCATGATCGTGCGTCAGCCGCTCGAACTCACCCAGAGCGCCGACAAGTTCGATATCAAAGTCACGGTCGCCGGCGGCGGCATCACCGGTCAGGCTGGCGCGATCCGCCTCGGCATCGCCCGCGCCCTGATCGAGTACGACGAAAGCCTGAAGTCGCAGCTGCGCAAGGCTGGCTTCGTGACCCGCGACGCCCGTGAAGTCGAGCGTAAGAAGGTCGGTCTGCACAAGGCTCGCCGCGCCACCCAGTTCTCGAAGCGCTAATCCTCACCCGAGGCAGCACTTCGACCGTTCGGTGCATCAAGTCAGAGCGCACCGCTCGGGCAAGCTATTGGGAGATCGTCTAACGGTAGGACAACGGACTCTGACTCCGTTTATCTAGGTTCGAATCCTAGTCTCCCAGCCAGTTCAAAAGGCCCTGAGAAATCAGGGCCTTTTGTTTTTCATAAGGCATAGGTTGGATCAAAACTTGGATCAACTTCGGACGATCGATGCGATTCCCGCATCTTGAACGATCCGCTGGATCGGCGTACCAGCGTTGAAAAGGAATTGGACGCCATGCGCAAGACCAGCAGCATTGATGCCGAGCTGGAGAAGCTGAAGGTGGAGTCAGGGAAGTCCTGACGCGTGAGAACACGGACGGCTTTGCCGTCTAGGTATCATGAGGGTGGACAGAGGCTTGACAGCTCAATCCACCCTTGCGTTTATTTGGAGCGTCATCTTCTGATGGCCCAAATGCCACCTCCATTCGAAAATCCATGACTGACCCGTCCCACCTGTATGGACAGCTGATTGAGGCCTTCAATCAACGTCGCTGGCCGCTCGCTCAGGGCCTGGCGGCGCGTCTGCTCCCCATGGCACCGAATCATGGGGGAGTCTGTTATATCGCTGGGGTGGCATGTCTGGAAATGCAACAGATGCCGCAAGCCCTCGGATTGCTGCATAAGGCGGCCGAATTGGAGCCTCTGCGAGCGGACATTGCAACGCAGTTCGCCAAAGCATTGGCACTGGTCCATAGATGGCCCGACGCGACGGCAGCTGCGGACAGGGCGATGGAACTGGTAGTCGATGATCCGCTATCGCTCGACACACTCGGTGTGGTGTACACACAGGCGCATCGGCATGAAAGTGCGGTTTCAGCTTTCCGTCGCGCGGTTGAGCTGCTGCCGGAGAAGGCCATTTATCGCTTCAATCTCGCTACGGCGCTGGTGGCAGTGGGTGATCTTGATGAGGCGGAGCGCGAGCTTGAAACGTGCATCGAGCTGGATTCAACCTGCTGGAAGGCGCATCTGACGCTCTCTCAACTTCGCAAGCAAACGCAGCAGTGCAATCACGTCGATCGGCTGCAGCGGCTTGTCTCGCAGCATGCAAGCCATGAAGAAGGGCAAACCAGTCTTAACATGGCGCTGGCCAAAGAATACGAGGACTTGGGGGAATACCCGCGTGCATTCGAAAGCTTTGTGCGGGGCAAAGTGTCCGGCAAGGATGCGCGTAATTACGATATCAAACGCGATGAAGCGCTGTTTGATGCTTTGATTCGTGCTTTCCCCGAACCATCGGCAGCTTCAGTGGGCGATCCGACCGATGAACCCATCTTCATCATCGGCATGCCACGTTCCGGAACGACTTTGGTTGAGCGGATTATTTCCAGCCATCCAGACGTCTATTCCGCCGGCGAGTTGCAAAACTTTGGCGTTGTACTTAAACGCTTGAGCGGTAGCCGTACGCCGATCCTGTTGGATCAGGACACCGTTGAGCGCTGCAAGCAGGTTGAGCTGAAACAACTGGGGGCGAACTATTTGGCCAGTACCCGGCCGGCCACTGGCAGCAAGCGGCACTTCATAGACAAGTTGCCGCACAATTTTCTCTATGTAGGCTTTATTGCGAATGCATTGCCGAACGCGAAAATCATTTGCCTGCGCCGGGATCCCGTGGACACATGCCTAAGTAATTTTCGACAGCTGTTTGCGCAATTTGCGCCACTATATGGGTACTCGTTCGATCTGTTGGATGTGGGCCGCTATTTCGTGAAGTTCGACCAGTTGATGGCGCACTGGCAACGCGTCTTTCCCGGGCGCATTCTCGAAGTGCATTACGAGACGCTGGTGCAGTCGCAAGAAGAACAATCCAGGCGGCTGCTGGCGTTCTGCGGCCTTCCCTGGGATGAGCGATGCCTGCAATACGAGCGGAACGAAGCACCCGTCAACACGGCTAGTGCAGTACAGGTGCGTGCTCCCATCTATCGTTCTGCGGTCAAACGTTGGAAGAAGTACGAGGCACAGCTGGAGCCGTTACTGCATCTGCTTACCGAGGCAGGTGTTAGGTTTGATCGTTGACAAACCTGGGGGGGAGCGTTGTCATTCCATATGCGTGCATGCAAAAAGCCGGCCCCACTTTCGCGGGGCCGGCTTTGCAACGCACCACAACGGATCCAAGCCATTAGCTCTTTTTGTCGAAGGTGTACTTCGCTTCGAAGTAAATGGCCCGGCCAAATACATCGTAGTTGTCAGTGTTGTACGGCGAGTTCGTCAAACCGTCATAGCTATGATCTTTCGGCGGCATGGCATTGAACAGGTTGTTCACCAGCAACGACAACGCCAGGTTCTTTATCGGGTTGTAGGTCACGCTGGCGTTGTACACCATCCACGGCGCCAGCGTGCCGGTGCCGGGCGAGGTGTAGTTGTCCACCACGGTGGCCTGGTAGTTCGGCGATTTCCCGTAGCGGTTGAAATAGACCGTAGCGGACCATTTATCGTTGTTCCAAGTGAGCGAGCCGTTCGCCTTGCTCTTGAAATCGGTGCCGTTGGGGTAGGCGCCCGGATGACGAAGCACATCGATTTCCGGGTCGGTAACAAACGGTCGCCTGGTATGCGCGAGTTCGTCCGAGTAAGACAAGTTAAGCGTCAATTGACCCCAGTACCCGAGCGGCTGTATGTAACCGAAGTTCGCCGTGACGGCATCGACCTTTTCGCTCGCGATGTTTTGCTTGGGCGTGGTGATCTGGGTGATCTGTCCAAGCAAGTTGCCGGTGCCCGGTCCGCGCTTGATCAGGTTGAACGCGTTCTGACAAAGCGCTGACGACATACTCAAGGAGCCGCTATCGCACAGGTACTCGGTCTTGGAGAGATCGTCGGCGCTGACCTGAGCGACCTCGTTCTTGATATCCCACCGCAAATAGTCCATTGAAAGGGACATGCGCTCGATGGGAGCCCAAACCAGACCTGCATCCCATACGGTTGCCGTGATCGGTTTCAACGCCGGATTGCCGTACGTTTGTCCCTGGTATTGCGTACTGTCATAAGGCGCTAAGCAACTGTTGGCGGCCTGGCCAGGCGGAACACCCATGCGCGCGCAGTTGAGGTAGTCCGTAACGCTGTTGTAGTAGCCGCTGGGTCGCTGGAACTCATCCGATAATGTAGGCACTTTGAAGGCAGTGCCATAGCGCCCGCGCAGCAACAACGTATCGATCGGACGATATTCCAGACCAATGTTATAAGTGCCATGGCTTACTTTGTGTCCGCTGACTTCATAACTGTCGTAGCGGAGAGACGTATCCATCGTCAGCTGGGTGAGCAGCGGCAACCTTACTTCCGTCGTGGCGGCATAGCGCGAGCGATGTCCCGCGCCTGGTGTTGCGCTGGTGCCATAGACATAGCTGTCGACGTTTCCATGAACGTCAGTGATGGTTTCCAGCAACCGGGGATCGGGCGATGAATCCCAGCCTTGATTGCCGCCTTCCAACACTACGGCCATGCCTGCATCGCCGCCGGGAAGCTGGAACAGAGATTGGTTGGTCAGCTGTCCACGCAACAGATTGTCCCAGGTCTTGGCGTGATCCGTTGTGTAACCCGTGAACGCGTGGAAGTCAGCGGGAGAGACCGGGTTGTACAGATTCGTGTAGTCAGGCGCGAATTGCGGATATCCGAAGGCGGTGTTCATCTGGGGACCTAGCAGATGATCCGCGAAGTATTTTTCGATCGGCCCGGTAAAGCGGTTGAAATTCCGATTGGTCAGCTGATCATCGGAATGTGTAAAGCCGATGTCATAATCCCAATTGGACTGACCGAGCGTGCCCTTGCCACCAAGGGTCAGCATGTACGCGTTCTCGTACTGCTTGCTCATGGTGTTCGAAAAGCCGCCGATTTCTTCCGGCGTGAAAATTCGTTGTACCAATACGAGCGTTCCCAGATTCGGGTCCCAGTAATAGCCGCCACCGGATTTTGCTGCCGCGATCTGGGAACTCCAGAACAACGTATTACTGCCCGACGTGAACTTCTGCTCCTGGTAGTTGTAAAGCAGGTCACCGTAGAGTTGCAGGTTTTCGTTGACGTCGAAGGTAGAGTGCGAATAGAAATTCGCCGTTTTCTCGCCATTGTTCAATGTCGAGTAGCCCGCGCTATAGAGCGAGCCGCAATATTGGCCTCGCTTGGGACGACTCTGCAGCCCTTCGGTACCGTGATAGCCGCTGCTAACTGTCGAGCAATTGTTCGGATCGAGAAATACATACTTGCCGGCGAGCGCATCCAAAATGAGATAGTCACGTGACGCTACGGCTGGTCCGGTGCCCTGGTTGTAGTAGGTCTTGGTGAGATCGCGGTCATAACCCCAGATCGGCTTCTGCTGCTCGTATTGCACACCGATCATCGTGGTGAATTTGCCGACGGTGAAACCATCCGCAAAACTGAAGCGCTGGCTCATACCGCCGCCCAGCGTATAGCCGCCGACGCGCGCGTCGATGGTGGGCGCGTCCACCTTCTTCTTCAGGACGATGTTGACCACGCCGGCAATGGCGTCAGAGCCATAAAGCGAAGACTGGCCGCCCGGAAGCACGTCGATGCGTTCGACCATGTCGATCGGGATGTTGCTGAGGTTGTTGAAGACATCGCTGCCGTTGTACAGGCCAGGGAAATCACCCATGGGACGACCATCGATCAGGTACTTCACGAATCCCACGGGAAGACCGAACAAGCTCAGTGTCTTCGCGCCGGTCGTGAACGAGTTGTTGTCCTGGGGGCCTTGCACGCTGCCGGTAGCGAAGGACGACTTTTGCAGGGCTTCTGCCACCGTCACGAAACCGCGCTGCTGCATGTCTTGCGCTGTAAGCGTGATCACCGGCGTCGCCGTTTCTACCTGCGACTGGGGGATGAGCGAGCCGGTTACAGTAACGGCTTCGAGTTTTTTGGCTTTCTTCCCGGTATCGGCGTCCTGAGTCGACGTGTTGTCCTGCGCGGACTGTGCATCTTGCAATGAAGGTGGTGGCGTTGTTTCGGCCATTACTGCGGGCAAATGGCCAAGTGCCAAGGCTGCCAGCACGGCAGCCGTGAGTTTGGACTTCAACATCGTTGTCTCCCCGGAAAAATCTATCCTGCAACTGCAAGCACCGCCGGCTTGTGGCGAGTGACAGATCAGCGATGCTGCAGATGGCCCCTGGTTGCTCGGAGATGAAGCCGTTGTCCCCATATTTCTTCCTGCTCGTCGAGCGAGCCCGGTCATCGGCCGAGAACCAAAAACTAAGACGGCTTGCAGCCGTAAAAACCTACCTTGAGCGGTAGGAGAAAACGGACTTTTCGTAAGTGCTTGTGAGATAAGGTATGTTTTTCTCACGGCAAGGGGCGGTGCCGGATATATTTGTGCCGCACAGCTGAGTGCGTTGCAAAAAAAACGCCCCTATACGGGGCGCTTCTTTGCGGTATCGGCCGCATGGTTCTTTGGGCCGGTTTTGACTCAAGTGTTTGAGTGCATGCTCTTGCGTCACTCGTTCCTTAGTGTGCCGCCCAATACAGATAAGCAATCGCCGCCGCAGTGGCCAATAACTTCAACGGCCAGGGCAGCATGCGCATGATTTGATAAATACCGGCGCGTTCTACGCTGCGCGCCACATCGCGTGTTACGTCATCTTTCTTCACTGCGAGCTTCCAATCCAATCACATTAACTTGTCGCCGATCAGCACCACATCCGCAGGACGTCGCGCGAACAGCCCTACCGTGACGACGCCGGGAATCTGATTCAGTTCGGTTTCCAGTGCGACAGGGTCGGCGATCTGCCAGCCGTGTACGTCGATCACCCAGTTACCGTTATCGGTGACGACGCCATCGCGCCATACCGGGTTGCCGCCGCGCTTGACGATTTCGCGGCCGACCAGGCTGCGCGCCATCGGGATCACCTCAATCGGTAGCGGGAATTTGCCGAGGAGGTTCACACGCTTGCTGGCATCGATGATGCAGACGAATTTTTGCGCGGCTTCGGCGATGATCTTTTCGCGGGTAAGTGCTGCGCCACCGCCCTTGATCAGACGCTTGTGCGGATCGCATTCGTCGGCGCCGTCGACGTACAAGGCAAGCGGGCCGGTGGCGTTGAGATCGAATACGGGAATGCCATGCCTTTTTAGTTGTGCAGTAGATTGTTCGGAGCTGGAAACGGCACCCTGGATGCGATCCTTGATGTGCGCCAGTGCGTCGATGAAATAAGCAACGGTGGAGCCGGTACCGACGCCTACGATGGCGCCATCTTCGACGTATTTGATCGCGGCTTCGCCAGCGAGGCGCTTTTCTTCGTTGTTGCTCATGCGGATGTCCCGAGAGGCCGAAATCGAAATGATCGTTTATTTGGTGACTACCTGCATCTTGCGGTGCTGCAAGGTAGTGCGATCCATAAATGGATTTTCCCGCGAGATTGACCCCTCACCCCAACCCTCTCCCTGAAAGGGAGAGGGAGTCAATCGCGGGTTATTCCAAACCGAGGATGTACTTCCACTCGGCCGCATCCACGGGCATCACCGAAAGCCGATTGCCCTTGCGCAGCAGCGTCATTCCGGCAATCTTCGGGTGGTTTTTCAGTTCGTCCAGCGTAATCACACGCCCAAGTTTCTTTACGAACTTCACGTCCACCAGCATCCAGCGTGGATTATCACGCGAGCTGGCCGGGTCGAAATACTTGCTCTTGGGATCGAACTGGCTGGGATCGGGGTACGCGTCGCTGGCCACTTCTGCGATACCGGCAATGCCGGGTTCGGCGCAATTGGAGTGATAGAAGAACACACCGTCGCCAACGCGCATGTCGTCGCGCATGAAATTGCGCGCTTGGTAGTTGCGTACGCCGTCCCACGCCTCGCGCTTCTTGCGCTTGAGGTCGTCGACGGAAAACGTGTCGGGCTCGGATTTCATCAGCCAGTACTTCATGCGCTCAAATCTCCTGATGCGTTGGCGCGGCAATCGATAAGTTCGCGATCCGTGGCGATGAAGTCCAGCGATACGTCCCAGCGTTCGGGGGCAATCTCCGACAGTTCCTGGAAGTCGTAGGCAATGCCTACCAGCAAGGGCTCGGTCGGGCGCAGCTGGTCTTTCAGGAACGCGAAACTGCGGTCGTAATAACCACCGCCGTAGCCCAGGCGGTTGCCTTGGCGGTCGAACGCGAGCAGGGGGACAAACACCAGGTCGAGCTGAAAGGGGGCAAACCATTCACGTGGTGCCACCGGTTCGGGGATGCCGAAGCGGTTGGGCTGCACCGGATCGCCGGAAGACCAGGGAGCGAAGCGGAGCAGGTTGTCCTGGCCGATCAGGGGCAGCAGAAACTGCTGGCCGCGTGTGGCCAGCGGCGGAATCACCAGGTTGAGCGGCAACTCGCCGTCGCAAGCCCAATAACCGGCTACACGCTTGTCCGTATGGTATTCGGGGAGGTGCTCCAGGCTTCGCCGCAGGCCCTGGGCGGCGGCAATGCGCTGGGGAGGGGAGAGGGCGCGGCGGTGTTCGGCCAGGCGCTGGCGTAGTTCACGACGTCGTGCGGCGGTATCCACGTCGCGCGTCTCCTCAGGATGGAAACCTAGTCCGGCGCCCCCGCTGCCCGAACGCCGCGCTGGGCGTCCGGGCTGGGAATGAGGTGGCGTCAACCGCGATGCCGCTGCCCACCAAACGACCTTGATCCAATGGGATCAGGTGGGAGGGAAATTAAGGCTTCAAGGCTTTCCGCTCGCGGCGGACGTGCGCAACAACCTTAAGTAACCGTCCCGGGTCGTATATAGGAACAAGGCAATATGTAAGAGTGTGCTGGCGCACACCGCAGAAAACGCCGAGGGCTATTTTAGTTGCGCATCGAGTGCGGCTTCAAGCTTGCGACGCAATATCGCCAGTCCATCGGCGATGTCGGATTCAGCACCACTATGGTTGGTGGTGTCGTTGGCACGCTTTTGCAATTGCAGATATTCATGCGTGATGCTGATCGCTGCGAGCACTGCCAAGCGGTCGAAGCCCGGCGTTTTGGCATGCGTGCGCAACTCGCGCATCTTGCGATCCAGAAAGCTCGCCGCTTCCAGCAGCCCCGCGCGTTCTTCCGGCGGACAGGCAATCAGGAATTCACGATCGATCAGGCGTAGCGAGACGGGTTCGTTGGTGGACATGCTGATGACGTCAGCCATTGTTCTCGAGTGCCTTCAATCGTTGAATCATCGCTTCCACACGACTTCGCGCCTGTTCGTTGCGCGCCAGCAGATTTGCACGTTCGCTCGCCAGTTGTTCCTGGCTATGGCGCAGGCTGCGGTTTTCTTCGCTCAGCCGATGAACATGATCGAGCAGCCGGTCAAGCTGCTGACTCAGGGCGGCAAGCTCGTGCTGGGCGGCGTCGGGTGTCTTCATGAGCCAAACTATAGAGCCTGTCCAACGTCTCCGCATAGCCCGCGTTGCGCCTAAGCGGCCGTCAGGTGGTAGTGCGCGGCGCAACGCCGGACTGGCCGTCTGGTCAAGCCGCGCGCTGCCGCACGAGGGCCACTTAGACGCAACCCGAAGGGCCGGAATCTGTTTGCCCACAATCCTGCGTCATCACTCGGTTACGTATCGACATACGCGCCCTTGCTCCTGCTTGTCTTGCGTGCAAACAGATTCCGGCGCGGGCCATGCGCAGACGTTGGACAGGCTCCAGGACGCCGGGCGAAATCTGTGGGCCGAATCGCCCATGCACACCGGTGCATTAGACTTGCGTCTTGAAGTTAACGGAGACCGTGATGAGCGCCCTCGAGCCTATCGGTTATGACGAACTGGACGATGTCGTTGTACACCTTCGATTGTCCATTCCCGCCAGTGAGTTACATGGTTCCTTATGCGGCTTTCTGGCAGCAGGCGGCAAGCTGGGGAAGTGGTCCGTGCTGAACGCCTTGCATCTCGAAGCGGGTAGCGACAGCGTGTCCGAGCGAGACCAATCCCTGCTCGATCAACTGGCCAGCCAAAGCGAGCAAGAACTGGCCGACCCCGAACTCGGCTTCGAACCCCTGCTGCCGGCGGACGATCGTCCGTTGTCGGAACGTGCCGATGCCTTGGTGGACTGGTGCCGCGGCTTTTTGGGCGGTTTCGGTTTGGGCGGTCCGGACGCGCACAAGCGATTGTCGGAGGAAGGCCAGGAAATTCTGGGCGACCTCAGCAACATTGCTGCTTCCACGCTCGATTTCGGCAGTGAAGACGAAGATGAAGATGCCTTGATCGAAGTGCACGAATTCGTGCGCATGGGTGCCATGCTGGTGTTCACCGAATGCCATACTCCCCATTCGCCTGCCAGCGGCACGTTGCATTGAATATCGCTCCCGAGGAATTCGCGCGGCGCCGCCGCCAGCTGATGAAAATGGCCGGGGAAGACGCGGTGGTGTTGATCGCCACCGCGCCAGAACGCATGCGCAACGCCGATGCCGCATGGCCGTATCGCCAGGATTCGGATTTCCATTATCTGAGCGGGTTTCCCGAGCCCGATGCCGTGCTTGCATTGCTACCCGGCCGCCAGCACGGCGAAGCCGTGCTGTTCTGCCGTGAGCGCGATCCGGAACGCGAACGCTGGCATGGCGAATCTATCGGCACCGAGCGCGCCGTGGCCGATTACGGCATGGACGATGCGTTCCCCATCGACGACATCGACGACATCCTGCCGGGCATGATCGAGGGCCGCGGGCGCGTCTATTGCCATTTCGGCCGTGAGCCGCAGTTCGATGCGCAGCTACTGGGCTGGATGCGCCGGCTGCGGCAATTGCGCGGCGGCGGTGTGGTGCCGAAGGAATTCGTGGCGCTCGGTCACCTGCTGCACGACCTGCGCCTGTACAAATCGCGCCCGGAATTGAAGCTGATGCGCGCATCGGCGGCTATCGCAGCGGAAGCGCATGTAGCTGCCATGGAGATGGCGCGCGTTGGGCGCCACGAATACGAAGTGGAGGCGGAGTTGCTGCGCATCATGCGCAGCCGCGGTGCAGTGGCTGCGTTTCCACCCATTGTCGCCAGTGGCGTGAACGCGTGCACCATGCACTATCAAGCCAATCGCGCGCCGCTGAAACAGGGTGATTTGTTGCTGATCGACGCCGGCGCAGAACTGGAATGCTACGCCTCCGATATCAGTCGCAGCTTTCCGATCGGCGGCCGTTTCAGTCGCGAACAACGCGCGTTGTACGAAATCGTGTTGACGGCGCAACAAGCCGCGATCGATGAAGTGCAGCCAGGACGTTCATACAGCGCTGCGCATGACGTAGCTGTGCACGTGATCACCGAAGGCTTGTGCGCACTTGGTTTGCTCAAGGGCGATCCGGCCGAAGCCATCACCCAGGGCAGCTACAAACGTTTCTTCCCGGCGAAGACCAGCCATTGGCTGGGCCTGGATGTGCATGACGTAGGCGATTATCGCGTCGACGGCGAACCGCGCATATTGGAGCCTGGCATGGTGCTTACGGTCGAGCCCGGCATTTACATCGCGCCAGACGACATGTCCGTACCCGATGCATGGCGCGGCATTGGTATTCGCATCGAAGACGATGTGGCCGTGACGCGCGATGGCCATGAAGTGCTGACGGCGGATGTACCGAAGGAGCCGGAGGAGATCGAGGCATTGCTGGCAGCACGGTGAGGGCCAACAACGTCAACGTGTTTTCGGCACGTGAAAAAACCGTCGCCCCATCTTTCGCAAACACTGTGATTTCTGGCCCGTTTCGCCAACGCGTCCCACCGATGTCTCACGCCTGCAACGTTCACCACGCAGCATCGCGCGACGTCTTTCATGCGCGAAACAAAAAGGATGCAGCATGACCTCGATGAGCCGCCGTCGATTCCTGCAATTGCTGGGCAGCACCACGCTCGCTTCCATGCTTCCTGCCAGCATTACGCGCGCGCTGGAAATTCCCGCGCATCGGCGAACAGGCACGATCGAGGACGTCGAGCATATCGTGGTCCTGATGCAGGAAAACCGTTCCTTCGATCATTATTTTGGATCGTTGAAGGGTGTGCGCGGCTTTGGTGATCCGCGTCCGGTCAATCTCTCGTCCGGCAACTCGGTGTGGTATCAGCCCAATGGCTCGGGTTACGTGCTGCCGTTCCGTCCCACTGCACCGGATCTGGGGCTGCAATTCCTCGAAGATCTCGCGCACGATTGGACCAGCACGCACGCCGCATGGAACGCCGGCCAATACGATCAATGGGTGCCTACCAAAGGCACCACAACGATGGCGTATCTCACGCGCGAAGACATTCCGTACCACTACGCACTCGCCGATGCATTTACCGTGTGCGACGCGTATCACTGCTCGGTGCTAGGCCCCACCGATCCGAACCGTTACTACATGTGGTCCGGTTGGGTGGGCAATGATGGTGCGGGCGGCGGTCCGGTGATCGATAACGCCGAAGCCGGTTATGCCTGGTCCACTTACCCGGAAGTGCTGCAGAACGCCGGTATTTCCTGGAAGATCTATCAAGACGCCGGCACGGGTCTGGATGCAGCCGGCTTCTGGGGTTGGACGGATGACGCCTACATCGGCAATTACGGCGACAACTCGCTGCTGTACTTCAACCAGTACCGTAACGCGCAGGCCGACAGCCCGCTGTATCAAGGCGCGCGCACCGGCACGAATATTTCCGCAGGCGGTGGTTTGTTCGATCAGCTGCGTAGTGACGTGCTTGCCAACAAGTTGCCGCAAGTGTCGTGGATCGCGGCGCCGGAAGCGTATACCGAGCATCCGAATTGGCCCGCCAATTATGGTGCCTGGTACATCTCACAGGTGCTGGATGCGTTGACCAGCAATCCGGAAGTTTTCAGCAAGACCGTGCTTTTCATTACCTACGATGAAAACGACGGCTTCTTCGATCACGCCGTGCCGCCCTGCGTACCGCCCTCCGATGCGCAAGGCCAATCGACTGTTTCCACTGCTAACGAAATCTTCCCCGGCAATATCTATTACCCCGCCGGTCCGTACGGTTTGGGGCCACGCGTGCCGATGATCGCGGTATCGCCATGGAGCAAAGGCGGCTTTGTGTGTTCGGAGGTGTTCGATCACACCTCGATCATTCAATTCATCGAAAAGCGTTACGGTTTGCCGGAGCCGAACATCACCGCGTGGCGCCGCGCGGTGTGCGGTGATCTGACCTCGGCCTTCGATTTCGCCAGGCCGAATGGCGCACAGGCGCCGCTGCCGGGTACAAGCGCTTACGTGCCACCCGACAATTTGCGCCATCCCGACTATTCACCGACACCGCCAACAAACCAGGCGCTGCCGACGCAGGAATCGGGCGTAAAACCTGCACGTGCGCTGCCTTACGATCTGCAGGCGCTGGGGCGTTGGGAAGAAGGAGAGCTGCGCATCGACTTCCGCAACGAAGGTCGCGCAGGCGCGTGTTTCCATGTGCGTTCGGGCAACACCACCCACGGGCCGTGGTTCTATACCGTCGAGGCGGAAAAATCGCTTTCAGCGGCATGGCCGATCCAGGGTGCTTATGAATTGCACGCCTACGGCCCGAATGGGTTTGTTCGCAGCTTTAAGGGCGACAGCAGCTCGCGCAAGACGACATTGCAGGTCGCTAGCCGCTACGAACGCGAGCACGCCCGCATGCTGCTGGTACTGGAGAATGATGGCCGTGAGTATTGCAATGTCTCGGTTGAAAACCTCTACAACGGTGAATCGGTGACCTATCTGCTGAAGCCGGGCGAGCGCTCAGAAAAGCACTGGCATCTGGGCGACAGCTATGGCTGGTATGACTTGATCGTGCGTGCCGATGCTGAAGCCGGATTCGTTCAACGTCTGGCGGGACATGTGGAGACGGGCGAGGCGAGCGTGACCGATCCGGCGATCGGGCAGGCGCGTTGGCTTAGCTACCAGAAACTCTGATCTCAGCGGAGTCTTCATGGCCGTCACTCCCGTGAAAGCGGAAGGGAGGCCAAAGAATTAGGCGTTATGACGATGCGCCAATTCGCGACAAAACTCCGCTGTTTCGTCATCCATCGGAAAACACGATTCGATATGCAATTCATCAATCGTGACATCGCGCGGCGTACCGAACGTGGTGATGGTGGAGAAGAAGCTTAGCTGTCGGCTATCTACGCGAAAGATGGTGGTGAGCAACGGCGAGGGGGCCGCAGCTAGATCCCTTATCCGCCATTGCCTTGGCACGGCAGGGTAAGCGAGTGCTTCATCCAGCAATGCACGGGCAACGGTATCGGATGGCGTGGCGGCAATCACGTCATGCAGATGCCGGATCAGATCGCCCGCAACATCTTCCCAGTTCACGATGGCCGAGCGCAGATCGTTTGGATCAAAGATCTGCCGGATCATGTTGGTGTGTGGACTATTGGCGCCACGTAACACGAAGTTCCCGACACGTGCCGCGGCTTCGTTAGCCATCAGCACATCCCAGTGCCGATTGAGCAGGAACGCGGGATACGGCTCTTGCTGCTTGAGCATCAGTTCAATGGCGCGTCGCACTTGCGTCATCGCGGGTGTGCTCAACGATGTTTCCGGATATCTAGGCGCGTAGCCCGCCGCCATCAGCAGCGCATTGCATTCGCGCAAGGGCATGTCGAGCGCATCGGCCAGGCGCAGCACCATCTCGCGGCTGGCTTGGGCCTTGCCGGTTTCCACGCAACTCAGGTGGCGGGCCGATACGTCGGCGGCCAGCGCCAGATCCAGCTGGCTGAGCCGTCGGCTGGCACGCCATTCGCGCAACAAATGGCCGATGGGGGCAGGAGCGGAGGTGGCGATCGAGGCGTCCAAGCGGGCAACTCGCATGAGTGGTTGCGCGGATGCTAAGCCTGCACCCGCAGGAAAGCCATGACCTCTCAGGTCATACAACCATGACCTTGCGCGTCATTGATCGCATGACACGCCTCACGAATGATGCGGCCATCCATCACCTCGGGAGACCGACATGCAACGCAGAGCATTTTTGCAGTTGACCGCCGGCCTGATCGCATCAAGCGTTCTGGCTGGGCACGCGCCACGTATCCTGGCAAACCGTGCCGAACCAGCATTGGACGAAAAGCGCTTTCACGCCAGCCGCCGATTTTTGCAGACGTCATTGGGCCGCATCGCCTATGTGGAACGCGGCAGCGGGGCAGCAGCGCTATTTCTGCACGGCTTCCCATTGAACAGCTTCCAATGGCGCGGTGCGCTGGATCGCCTGTCACCCTATCGCCGCTGCATTGCACCGGATTTTCTCGGTCTGGGTTACACGGAGGTGGCTGATGGGCAGAGCGTGGCGCCCGACGCGCAGGTTGCCATGCTGGTTGCGCTGTTGGATGCGCTTGGCATCGCGACGGTGGATCTGGTTGGAAATGATAGCGGCGGCGCCGTAGCCCAGCTGTTCGTAACGCGACATCCTGAGCGCGTGCGCACCTTGTTGCTTACCAATTGCGATACGGAGCACGAAAGCCCGCCGGCAGCCATGCAGCCGGTGATCGCGCTATCGCATGAAGGCAAATTCGTCGATCAATGGCTGGCGCCTTGGCTGGCCGACAAGCGGCTGGCGCGTTCGCCGAAAGGTATTGGCGGTATGTGTTTCGCCAATCCTGCCGATCCCACGGACGAAGCGATCGACTGTTACTTCAGGCCGCTGGTGAGTTCTGCTCGCCGCAAGGCATTGGTGCATGCCTATGCGATCGCGCTGGAAAACAATCCGTTGCGGGATATTGGACCTGCGCTGCGCCGCTGCAAAGTACCTGCGCGCATCGTGTGGGGGGTGGACGATACGATCTTTTCGACAGCGGGAGCGGAGTACCTGAATAAGACGCTTGGGAATTCGCTGGGAGTGCGGCGGTTGGCGAATGCGAAGCTGTTTTATCCGGAAGAGCGGCCGGATGTGATTGCGGAGGAGGCACGCAAGCTTTGGGGTGTTGCGTGATTCTTCCCCCTCCCCTGTGCAAGTGCAGGGGAGGGGAAAATCAGGCATGTATGTTTATGGCGGTGTTGATTCCTTCCTGCGATGCGCTTCATCCGTGGCATGCACCTCGTACCACATCGCATTCAACACCGCGAAGGCGCAAGCCAGACCTAATCCCAATACCCAGGTGAAATACCACATGGTTCGCTCCTCAGTAGCCTTTGTGCGAGTGCTGTACGTCTTTCAACATCACGCGTCCGCGCATCACGCGATACACCCAACTGGTGTAAATGATGATGATGGGCAGGAATATCACGACTGCGCCAAGCATCAGCATCAATGTGCCGTGGCTGGATGACGCATCCCAGATCGTGAGGCTGGAACGCGGATCGAGCTTCGACGGCAGCAGGAAGGGAAACAGCGAGAAGCCCGCAGCGAGAATGGTGCCGGCGATCATCAGGCTGCTGCATAGGAAGCCGGACAGATTCAGTTTGCCCACCGTCCATTGCACGCCAACGGCCCCCAGAAGGCCGGCCACCGGTGCCGCCCAGAACCATGGATGCAACATGTAGCTGGTAAACCAGGTGCTGCCGATCGCTACGTGCTTGAGCAGCGGATTGGATACGCCATCGGTCACTACCGGGCCAAGCACGGTGAAGCCGGGAACGCCATAACCCAGCCAGATGCCTGCGCCAACGAACGTGATGGCATATACCAGTGCTGCCCAGCGTGCAATTCGCGCAGCACGTACCGCAATAGCGTGGTCCGAGCGATAGGCCGCCCAACATGCGCCATGCGCCAGAAGCATGGCGATGCTGACCAGGCCGGTAAGGATGGCAAACGGATGCAGCAAGTCGAAGAAGCTGCCTTGCCAAGTCATGTAAAGATCGTCGTCAAAGCGGAACGGCAAACCAAGGAACAGATTGCCGAAGGCGACACCGGTGATCAGCATCACTACGAAGCCGGAGAAGATCAGCGTGCCATCCCATAAGGCGCGCCAGCGCGCATCGGGCATCTTGTTGCGGAAGTTGAACCCGACCGGACGCAGGATGAAAGCGAGCAGCACCAGTGCAAGCGCGAAATACAAGCCGGAGAAAGCCGTGGCATAAAGAATCGGCCACGCCGCAAACACCGCGCCACCGCCGAGGATGAACCATACCTGGTTGCCTTCCCAGGTGGGTTCGATCGTCTCCAGCAGCACATGCCGCTCGTGTTCGTTGCGTCCAAGAACCCGCAGTAGGGCGGCGATGCCGAAATCGAATCCGTCCATGATGGCAAACCCGATCAGCAAGACGCCGAGCAGCACCCACCAGATCACTCGTAAAGTCGTGATATCGAACATGACGTTCTCCTCAATGCGCGCTGGCTGTGCTTTCAATCGGCAGTACAATTTCTCGCACTGGCCAGATGCCGAGTTCATCTGGCCCTTTGCGCGCGTATTTCAACATCAGCACTGCATCAACAATCGCGAGCAAGGTGTAGAAGAGCACGAAGCCACCGAGCGAAGTCCACACCTGTCCGGCGGACACCGACGACACGCCCAACGCGGTTGGCAGAATGCCCTCGATTGCCCATGGTTGTCGGCCGTACTCGGCCACGATCCAGCCAAGCTCAGTGGATATCCATGGCAATGGCAGGCTGTACAACGCCAATCTTAGATACCAGCGATGGCTATCAAGCCGCCGTTTGCTCGCCAGCCAGAACGAGTAGGCGAACAACGCGATGAAGTAGAAGCCACAAGCGACCATGATGCGAAACGACCAGAACAGCACGGGCACATTCGGAATGGTGGATTCGGCGGCTTTGTTGATGTCGCTGGGCGTTGCTTGGCGTGGGTCGGCGACATAGCGCTTGAGCAACAAGGCATAGCCCATGTCGCCGTCGTATTGAGCTAGCGTCGATTTCGCCTCTGCATCATCAGGGCTCTTGCGCAGCGTCAACATCGCATCGTAGGCCTGGATGCCGTTGCCGATCTTGCCCTTCGCGTTTTCCACCAGATTGTTGATGCCCGGAATGGGCTTGTCCACCGAACGTGTGCCGATCAAACCCATGACCCATGGAATATGGATGGCGTAATGCGTGGTGCGGTTCTGTACGTCGGGGATGCCGAACAGCGTGAACGAAGCCGGCGCCGGTTCGGTTTCCCACATGGCTTCGATCGCCGCCATTTTCATCTTCTGGTTTTCTGAGACGGCGTAGCCGGATTCGTCGCCCAGCACTACTACCGAGAGTGCAGCCGCCAGACCGAAGCTTGCCGCTACGGTCATCGAGCGGCGCGCGAAATCGACATTGCGTCCACGCAGCAGATACCAGGCGCTGATGGACAGCACGAACATCGAGCCGATCACGTAGCCCGCGCTGACCGTGTGCACAAACTTCGCCTGCGCCACCGGATTGAACAGCACGTCGGCGAACGAGGTCACTTCCATGCGCATCGTCTGTGCGTTGAACTCGGCGCCGACGGGGTTTTGCATCCAGCCGTTGGCGACCAGTATCCATAACGCGGAGAGGTTGGTGCCGAGCGCGAGGAACCAGGTCACCAGCATGTGGCTCAGGCGCGACATGCGCTTCCAGCCCATGAAAAACAATCCCACCAACGTACCTTCCAGGAAGAAGGCCATCAGCCCCTCGATGGCCAGCGGTGTGCCGAACACGTCGCCCACGTAGTGGGAGTAATAGGCCCAGTTCATGCCGAACTGAAATTCCATAGTGACGCCGGTGGCCACGCCCATGGCGAAGTTGATGCCGAACAGGACGCCCCAGAACTGCACCATGCGTTTCCATACTTCGCGTCCGGTCATCACATACACGCTTTCCATGATCGCCAGGATCCACACCAATCCAAGCGTGAGCGGTACGAATAGAAAGTGATATAGCGCGGTGAGCGCAAATTGCACACGAGAGAGTGTGACGACGCTTGGGTCGATCATCATGGCTTGGTTTCCGGCTTAGTGGACGGAGCAGGAGCGAGCAGCCGTTCGACTGCTGCGGGGTGCGTATCGGCGTGCGGATAGTGCGTGGATACGTACCAGCCGAGTAGCGAGAGAAAGGCGATTTTCGCGAGAACGATGAGGATGAGTTCAGTGCTCAGCCGACGCAGCGGATTGCGCGGAGGAGAGGGACGAGCAGACGCCGGCGACATGTGCATAGTGCAGGTTCCCTATCAACTATGACATTGCGAGCCAGCATAGCGCGGCTTGCGGTTTGCTGTCGTGCGCCATGCTGCCGCAGCGCGAGGCATGATGTTGGTAACAAGTAGGCGACCGGCATGCCACAGGCGTCCTCGCGGGAAGGCGACTCTGTTGGTCATGGTGGCTCGTCCCCTATGAAAGACTCATCTCGCGGGGGATTTTCAGCGTCGCCCAGGGGCGGGATATTGACCAGGATCAACTGGCCGGGTGATTCCGGATGGGATCACCGCATATTGGCCCGCTCCTTGCGAGCGGGCCATACAAGCGCAAGAAACCTCAGCTCAGTGCTGCAAAGGCGTCGCGTGTGAGATTCTCAGGTTCGCCGCTCGTGCATACCACGTCGTCTTCGATCCGGATGCCGCCATAGGGACGAAACGCGTCTACCTTGTTCCAATCGATGTCGTTGGCGACCGGCTTGGCGCGCAGTTCTTCCAGCAGCATGTCGATGAAGTACAGGCCCGGCTCGATGGTGACCACCATGCCCGGCGCCAGCGCGCGTGTCATGCGCAGATAGGGATGGCCGTCCGGGCGTGGAATGAAGCCACCGCTCTCATTGACCTGAAAGCCAGCGACGTCGTGCACCTGCAAGCCGATCGGATGGCCTAGGCCATGCGGGAAAAATGCGGACGTCACGCCCGATTGCACGGCGCTTTCTGCGCTCATACGGATCACGCCATGTTCGCGCAGTACTTCGGCCAGCACGTGGTGTGCATGAATATGCAGGTCTGCATAACTCTGGCCGGCCTTTACCTTCGCGGCGAAACCTTGCTGTGCGTGTTCCATGCTGTCTATCAAAGCCTGGAACGCTTGATGGCCGGCTGCGGCATAGGTGCGCGTGATATCGCTGGCGTATCCCGACTTGCTGGCGCCCGCGTCGATCAGGAACGAGCGGCTCTGCTTCGGCGGTGTGCGATCGAAGTGTGTGTAGTGCAGTACGGCACTGTGTTCATTGAGGCACACAATGTTGGAATAGGGCAGTTCCGCTTCGGTCTGGCTGGCGGCGGCGAGGTAAGCCAGTTGAATGCCGAATTCGCTTTCACCAGCACGGAACGCTTTTTCCGCGGCACGGTGCGCACGCGTACCTATGCGACTGGCTTCGCGCATCAACTCAAGTTCGTAAGGTGTTTTGTAGCTGCGGTGCCAATGCAGGTAATTGACCACGGCTTCGGGATTATTGGCTTCCACACCTTCGATGCTCGGGCACTCGGGTGCGATCACGGCGCGATGGCCTTTCGGCAGCAACGCCACCGCTTCGGCAAAAGTGCGCACAGTTGTGATGTCGAACTGGTCCACCCAGTAACCGCTCGGCGCGGCCGGCACCACATGCCAGTAATCGCGCGGCTGCACAAAGATCAGTTTTGGTTTGCTGCCTGGCGTATAGGCCACCCAACTGCCGGGCGTATCGGTAAGCGGCAGCCAGTGGCGGAAATGCGGATTGGCGACGAAGGAATAGTCCTGGTCGTCGAGGAATTTGCGCAGCGGTGTGCTGGCGGCAATCAGCAGATGATCGAAGCCGCCCAGGGCCAGCGCCTCGTCTGCGCGTTGGCGCAGCGTGGCGACATGCTGGGCGTAAAGGGAAGCGAGATCGAGACTCATGCAGCGTTCCGGCGGTGGTGTTGATCAGGCCAGTGTAGCGCGGGTATGTGGCTGCATCAGAGTGAGTGGCGCGTGTAGAAGAAATTCACTCTTGCGTGCGAGAAAGTCGGCACAAAGTACCTCGGTCTCCGCCGGAATGACGGTGAGGCACGATCCAGTCTTGGGGAAATTTGCGTGTTTAGGTCGACGCGGGAATGTCTGCGCGGATCCCCGCAGTATCAAACGTGATGCAACCACCGCTCCAACTGCGCAGCATCATTGCTGCCAATTGCAATAATGCGAAATCCGGACCAGATCTGCCCGGGTGTGGCTGCCGGTTCGTGCCATTGCTCCTGGATACCGACTTCGATGGTCGGCATGCTGCCATCCAGCGCAGGTAGCGACAGGCTGACTTGATAGACCGCTTCACCACGCGGGGCACGCTGGCTGATCAACAGCATGCCGTTGCTGGAAAGGTTGCCTACATGGCCGAGCGATTGGCCAGTGATCGCATCCGTGACGGTGACGAGGTGGTGAGGGCGTTTGCGTGGTGCGCGGCGCTGTTCGTTCATGGGCGAGCCTCAGGCAGCAGCGGCGCGGGACGCAGCAGATTGTTGGTCAACGCATGCCAGGCGCGGTCGATGAGATTTTCTTCCTGCGTTGGCAATTCGCGCACGCGGCCATCTGCAATCGCGCGTGCCAGTTCCTGCAAGTTCATCACGTCGTTGCGTTGCCCGCGGCGATTCACGAACAGGCTGTTCCCCGATACCGGCGAGAACCAGGCCAGCTTCTGCTGCGTGGCTTTGCCAGTGGCGGGATCGGTGAATTCGAACCAGGTGCCGAAGGGTAGTTGCCGCAGATGATTGTGGATACGCGCTTCGCGCAGACCAAGCGGCGGCACCACGGCTGCCTGTGTCGGTTGCGGCGTTTCTTCGGCACGGTGTTCGCCCAGACGCTGGCGCTGTTTGAGGCGGATGGCCAAATCGGTTGCACTGGGTGGATCGGCGAGGCGAGGTGAAGGCGGTTTCTCCACCGTTGCGGGTGCAGGCTCAACCTGTGGAACGGGTTCGGGATGTACTGCTTCGGCGACAGCGGGTTTGGGACTATCGGGCGCAACAGGCTGGGAGGCAAGAGGCGGTGGCGTTTCCACGCTGATCAAGCGCTGTGCAACCTGTTCGGCCTCGTCTGCATGCATGCCGATCTGCTGCAGGCCCGCTTCCACTTCCTGGCGCAATGCCAAAGGATCTTTCACCGGGAACTGCCCCAGCAACTGATCCGTGATGCGCAACTGATGCAGAAAGGCTTCGCTATGTTCGTCGTGGCGTAGCAGCGTCAATGCCAGCACGTCCGTCCATGCGCGTTCGAGCAAGGTGCGCAACAGGCCACGCGGCGATACCGTCGCGAAGCGTTCGGCCATCAGCTCATCGGCACGATGGCGTGCCTGCTCCAGGCGTTCGCGACCTTGCATGGCTTCGACGTGACGGCGCTCGGAGGTCTGCGCTTTGCGCACCAACTGCATCAAGTGATAGTCGATGTCCGCCAACAGGCTGGTATAGAGCCCCGCGGTGGGCGGCTCTTGCTGTGCGCGTTCCACTAGTTGGCCGAGTTTGGCGAGCAGTTGGCGATCGGTTTCGCCGTTTGCACCATCCACCCAGGTGTCGAGCGTTTCGGCAAGTCTGCCCAGCAACTGGCGTGCGGGATGTTCGCGCTGGTCGAAGAAATCGCGATCGGTGACTGCCAGTCGCAACAGCGGCAGTTGCAAGTTGCTCAGCAACGAATGCGCATCCGGACCGTGATGCAGTTGCTGTGCAAGCTGCTCGAACAACATGGCAACCAGCTCGACCGTATCGCCTTGCTCGGGCGTCAACTGCATGCGTGTCGCGCCGGCCGGCAAACCAAGATTGAGCTGATAGAGCAATTCTTCCTGCAGGCGTTGTGCACTGCGCAGCTCGCGGCTGGTACGGTCGGTGACCTGCACCATGTGCTGCTGCAAAGCCGATAGCGCCGTTTGCAGCTCATCTGGCGTGGCATTGCGCTCTGCGGATGCAGCGTGGCCGGACGGATGCGCACGCTGACGCGAGAGCAGATCGCGCAGCGTTTCGAGTACGGCAATCGGTTCATGCTTGCGTGCTGAAGCATCGGGCGCAGCTGCCGACGCAGAAGCTGCAGCACCGCTCGGCGAACCGGTGTACGAGGGACCATGCGCGGGACGCGTTACCGTGAACGAGCGCAACTTTGGAAGGATGCCATCGGCCAGCAACTTGGCATTGATGCCTTCATAGAGCGACACCAGCGTGCGGCTGACGGTGTTGTCGAATTCCTGCAGCAACAGCAGGCGATGTTCGATCGGCAGATTCAGAGGTTCGCTAGCAATACGCAGAATACGAGCCAGGTTCTGCGGCCCAATCGGCAGCTCTTTGCCTTCCAATGGCGGCGATGCGACGAGCACGGCCAGGCGATAGGAAAGCTCGGAGAGGATCGGGCCGTTCTGTGCCTCACCGCGTGAGGCCAGCGTGTCTAGCGCGGCGGTGAGTTCGTGTTCGGTGCGGTCGAGCAGGGTCAGAGAATGCAGGCTTAGCGAGTGCGCCGTTCGCTCATCTTCGTCCTCGCCCATGCATTCGAAACTTTCGCGCAATTTGGCGCAGAAGGATTGAACGAATGCCGTGCGGCCTTGTTTCACCAGATGACGGCTGTCAAAGCAGCGTTGTTCTTCGAAATGATTGCGCGATCGTTCGGCGTGTTCGTAGAGGCGTTTGTCGAAACGATCCAGGCACAGCCGCAGCGTGGGTTCTGCCCAGTGATCGCACAGAATGCAGGCCGTTTCGATCAGCTTGCGCGCGCGCAAGGGCATCCTGCTGAGGTCGATAGAACGACCTCCAGGCGCGGACGATGGATACACCCCTGGCTCGACATCCATGACCCGAATTCCCCGTGAGTTCCCCGTAAGGCTAGTGTATGCCTGTTCCAGGGCTTCGTCATAGATTTTGTGATCCAGTTCTCATTTGCGGGTTAGGCCAAGAACCCGCCGATGACGTCATTGAGAAAGCGCTGCCCGAGAGGTGTGGTGCGCAGATAAAGGGGATCGTTTTCCAGCCAGCCCTTCTGACGGCTTGCCGCGAGGCTGCCGGCGATGTGCTCCGCGGGCAGGCCGGTGCGGGCGGCAAAATCGGCCAGCGGCACGCCGTCGATCAGGCGCAGGGCGTTGAGCATGTATTCAAACGGCAGCTCGTCGACTGGCACTGCTGCATGGCCGCCGATGCGGGCGGGCGTGCCGACGGCTTCCAGGTAGGCGTTGGGGTGACGGGTTTTCCAGCGACGCAACACTTCGCCGGCGCCGGTGTCGGTGAGCTTGCCGTGCGCGCCGGCACCAATCCCGAGGTAATCACCGAAGCGCCAATAATTGAGGTTGTGTTCGCAGCGTCGACCGGGTTGGGCGTAGGCGGAAATTTCGTATTGCGCATAGCCGCTTTCGGCCAGGCGTGCTTCGCAGGCTTCCTGCATGGCCCAGGCAGCGTCGTCATCCGGCAGCGGCGGCGGATGCGCGGCGAATAGGGTGTTGGGTTCCAGCGTGAGCTGGTAGTGCGAGATGTGTGTGGGGCGCAGCGCGACGGCATGAGCCACATCGTTCAGTGCGCCGGGCAGCGTTTGCTCCGGCAGCGCATACATCAGATCCAGATTGATGTTGGCGATGCCCGCATCTTGTGCGGATTTCACGGCTGCTTCCGCTTCAGTCGACGAGTGGATGCGCCCGAGGCGCTTTAGCTTGTCGTCGTCGAAGCTTTGGATACCAAAGGAAATGCGATTCACGCCCGCGGCGAGATAGCCGTCGAAACGGCCATGCTCGACGGTGCCCGGATTGGTTTCCAGGGTGACTTCGCAGCCTTCAACGAAAGGGAGCCGCGCGCGGGCGCCATCGAGAAAGCGTGCAATCAAATCCGGCGAGAAAAGGCTCGGCGTACCACCGCCGAAGAACACGCTGATGATCGGCCGATCTTGCAGCGCCTGGCCGAAGTCGGTTCGGTCGGCATCAAGATCCGCCAGCAATGCATCTATATAAGCTGCGTAGGGCGGTTCGCCACGCAAGCCGTGCGAATTGAAATCGCAATACGGACACTTCTTCACGCACCACGGCATGTGGACGTACAGCGCAAGCGGTGGTGCGATCAGCGGCATCTTCAGGCGTGCAACTCAGCGATGCGTGCATGCAGTTTGACCATGGCCTGGCCACGATGGCTGAGGCGGTTTTTCACATCGTGGTCCAGTTCGGCGGCGCTGTGCGATTGGCCGTGCGGTAGGAACAGAGGGTCATACCCGAAACCGCGTTCGCCACGTGGTGCATCGAGGACGCAGCCATGCCAGCGCCCTTCGGCGATTAACGGTGCGGGATCATCGGCATGCCAGAGCAGGGCGAGCACGCACATAAAGAATGCACCGCGTTGTTCCGACGGCACGCCATCCAGTTCACGCAGCAGGCGCGCGTTATTGGCCTCCGCATTGCCGTGTCCGCCACTGTATCGCGCGGAGTAGAGGCCGGGTGCGCCGCGTAGATGCATGACGCACAAACCGGAATCATCGGCGAGCGCGGGCAAGCCCGTGACCTGTGAAGCGTGACGCGCCTTGAGCAGTGCGTTTTCGACGAAGGTGAGGCCGGTTTCCTCGACATCTGTCACGCCCAGTTCGGCCTGCGGAATCACTTCAAACTGGCTATCGGCGAGTAACTTGCTGAATTCGGCAAGCTTGCCGCGATTGCTGCTGGCGAGAACGATGCGTTGCATATAAGGGAGTCTCTGATCTATTCCACGTATCCGTCACCGCACTGTATGCGCGTCTGGCTGCGCCCCAGCGGTGAAGGCAGACTGGCCGTCTGTCTAGACGGTGGGGCGCAGCCAGACGCGCATACACTGCGGCCCCAACGTCTTAAATTTAAATGACGGGGTGACGTCCAGAAGGCCCGCATGCTGCGCCGCGCGGCTTGAACAGACGGCCAGTCTGCCCTGCGCCGCGCAACACACCCTGCGAGCCTTCTGGACGTCATGCCGGGTGCGTGGAATAGATCAGAGGCTCCCATCTCAGCCTTGTTCGAGCGCTGCGCGCTGCAGGCTGATCAACTCGGCGATGCCTTTCTCGGCCAGGTCCACCATCGCATCCATTTCTGTGCGACGGAATGCGTGGCCTTCGGCCGTGCCTTGCACTTCGATGATGCCGCCGCCGTCGTTCATCACCACATTCATGTCGGTATCGCAGTTGGCGTCTTCGTTGTAATCGAGGTCGAGCACCGGCATGCCTTGATAGATACCCACGGATATCGCCGCCACGGCGCCAATAATCGGGTTGCGCTTGAGATTCTCGCGCTTCATCAGCACATTCACCGCATCGACCAGTGCCACATAAGCGCCGGTGATGGCAGCGGTACGCGTACCGCCGTCGGCCTGGATCACATCGCAATCCAGGGTGATTACACGTTCGCCCAACGACTGGCGATCCACGCAGGCGCGCAGACTGCGGCCGATCAAACGCTGGATTTCCATGGTGCGGCCACCCTGGCTGCCGCGCGTGGCTTCGCGCTGCGTGCGGGTGGAGGTGGCACGCGGCAGCATGCCGTACTCGGCGGTAACCCAGCCTTCACCCTTGCCGCGCAGCCAGGGCGGCAGGCGATCTTCGACGCTGGCGGTACACAGCACGCGTGTGTCGCCGAAGGCAATCAGCACGGAGCCTTCGGCATGGCGCGTGTGGTGACGCTCGATGGTGACGGTGCGCAACTGGTCGCTGGCGCGACCGCTCGGGCGGGACACTGGCATAGGGTTCGTTGGGCAAGTCAGGGTGAGACAGTTTACCATTGACCCCTTTCCTTATCGGCTGGGCCAGGTTTTCCATGATTCGCAGCATGACCGCTTACGCGTCCGCCGAAGTAACCACGTCCGTGGGAGCGCTGACGTGCGAGCTGCGCGCGGTTAATCATCGCTACCTGGAACTGAGCCCGCGTCTACCGGATGACATGCGCATTTTCGAACCGGCCTTGCGCGAACGTATCGCCAGTCGGCTTTCGCGAGGCAAGGTGGATGTGATCGTGCGTCGGGGCGACTCGCGTGGCGAATCGCTGCAGGTGGATAGCACGATGGTGCGTCGTCTGTCCGAACTGGCGTTGGATATGGAGGCCCGTTTCCCGCGCATGAGCATCGAATTCACCGAGTTGCTGCGTTTCCCCGGTGTGCTGCAGCACGCGGAAGTGGATCAAGAAGCGCAACAGACTTCGCTACTGGACGTGCTCGATCGTGCACTGGAAGCGCTGACCGCCACACGCGAGCGTGAAGGGGCCAAGCTTGGCGACATCCTGCGCGAGCGCCTGGATGTCGTCGAGCGCATCGTTGCGGACGTGCGTGGCTGGATGCCGGAAATCCGCGCTGCTTTGCGCGCGCGTCTGGAGTCGCGCCTGGCCGACCTGAAGCAGCCGGCCGATCCTGGGCGGTTGGAGCAGGAACTGGTGTTGCAAGTCACGCGGTCTGATGTGGATGAGGAACTGGATCGCCTGAGCACGCACATAGCCGAAACGCGTCGCGTGCTGGGCTTGAAGGAGCCGGTGGGCCGCCGCCTGGATTTCCTGATGCAGGAGTTCAATCGCGAGGCCAACACGCTCGGCTCCAAATCGGTCGATGCGCGCAGCACCAATGCGGCAGTGGAATTGAAAGTGCTGATTGAGCAGATGCGCGAACAGGTTCAGAACATCGAATGAGTGCGCATACCGCCAACATCGAAGGCACGCTTTTCATCGTTGCTGCGCCTTCGGGCGCCGGCAAATCCACCTTGGTGAATGCGCTGCTTGAGCGCGAGCCGAGCATTTCGTTGTCGATCTCTCACACCACGCGGCCGCCGCGTCCGGGTGAGCAGTACGGCCGCCACTATTACTTTGTGGAGCGTGCCGAGTTTGAGCGCGAGGCGGCGGAAGGTATTTTTCTTGAGCACGCCCAAGTGCATGGCAATTTTTATGGCACGTCGCGCAAGACGGTGCAGGATTTGCTGGGGCAAGGGCGGGACGTGCTGCTGGAGATCGACTGGCAGGGTGCCCAGCAGATACGCAAGGCCAAGCCGGATTGCGTAAGCGTGTTCATCCTGCCGCCGTCGCGGCCGGAGCTGGAGCGTCGGCTGCGTGGACGCGGTTCGGACAGCGAGGAGGTGATCGAGCGCCGGCTGCGCAATTCGCGCGGGGAAATCGCCCACGCCCACGAGTTCGACTATATCGTTGTTAACGACCGGTTCGAAGATGCCCTGGATACCCTGCAAGCCATCGTGCGGGCGGTACGCCAGCGCGGCAGCCTGCAATGCCAGCGCCACGAGGCCTTGATTCGGGAACTCCTGGCCAATACCTGAACTCGAATTTCGGAACATTACTGTACCGGTCCGCATAGCATTAGGCGGCCAGTTCAGTTAACTTTTACACTTTGTCCCCGGCCCCTTAGCCCATGAACGCTGCCGTCCAAGCCCAACCTGAGGATCGCGCCCTGGTGCGCATTCGTGGTCTGACCACGGTGCTCAACGGCAAGACCGTGTTTGACAAGCTGGATCTGGACATTCCGCGCGGCAAGGTGACGGCCATTATGGGCCCCAGCGGCACCGGCAAGACCACTTTGCTCAAGCACATCACCGGCCAGATGCGCGGCGACGCGGGAGAGGTCTGGGTGGATGGGCTGAACGTAACCGGGCTGTCGCGCCAGGCGTTATTCGATCTGCGCGAGCGCATCGGTTATCTGTTCCAAAACTCCGCGCTGCTCACCGATTTCGATGTTTTTGAGAATGTGGCGTTTCCGCTACGCCAGCACACTAAATTGCCGGAAGTGCTGATCCGCAACATCGTGCTTACCAAACTGCAGGCGGTGGGCTTGCGTGGGGCGGCTTCGCTGATGCCGGCGGAGCTTTCTGGTGGCATGGCGCGCCGTGTCGCGCTGGCGCGTGCGATCGTATTCGATCCCATGCTGATCCTTTACGACGAACCGTTCGTGGGTTTGGACCCGATTGCACTTAATCAGGTGCTGAAGTTGATCCGCACGCTCAACGAAACGCTGGGCATCACCAGCGTGCTGGTGGCGCACGAATTGGAGGCGATCAAGCAGGTAGCCGATCGCGTCTATTTGATCGCCAACGGCAAAGTGGTGGCGCAAGGCGATCCCAAGACCATCGCCCACGACGGTTCGTCGTGGACACGCCAGTTCTTCGGCGGTGAGGCGGATGGGCCGGTGCCGTTCCAATATCCGGCCGGCGATTACGCGCAGGCCCTCGGCTTCAAGCAGGGTGCCGCATGAGTGCGCAGTTACAGCGTGGCGAAAATGTTCTCATCGGCTCGCTGGCCCAGATCGGCCGCTGTGGGTTGTTCCTGTTGCGGATTCTTGCGTCGATTCCGCGCAGTCTGCGGCACGCGCGCGAAACGGTACGCCAGTTGTGGTTTGTCGGCGCGATGAGCCTCACCATCATCATGACTTGCGGACTATTCGTAGGCATGGTGTTGAGTTTGCAGCTCTATCATGTGTTGTCGATCTTCGGCGGCACCTCGGCCACGGGTTCAGTGGTGGCGTTGTCGGTCTATCGGGAGTTAGGGCCGGTGGTAACCGCGCTGTTGTTTGCGGGCCGCGCCGGCACATCGATCACCGCGGAAATCGGCCTGATGCGAGCTACCGATCAAATCGCCGCGATGGAAATGATGGCGGTGGACCCGATTGCCTATGTAGCCGTGCCGCGCTTTCTTGCCGGCCTGATCGCCATGCCGTTGCTGTCCTGCGTGTTCTGCGGACTGAGCATTTTCGGCGGTCACCTGGTTGCGGTGGATTGGCTGGGCGTCGACAACGGTACGTTCTGGTCGAACATGACCGCGAACGTGGATGTGTGGGACGACGTCGTCAATGGTGTGATCTGGAAGAGCCTCGTATTCGGCGCGGTAATTGCGCTGATCGCCGTGTTCCAGGGCTATACCACGCCGCCAACTAGCGAAGGTGTGGCGTACGCAACGACTCGCACCGTGGTGGCTTCGTCGATCGCAATTCTCGCGCTGGACTTTGTGCTCACCGCCTTCCTGATGTGACCTCCCTATGACTTACTGCTTATTTCTGAGGACTTCCTCGTGAGCCAGCGAAAATCTTATGCCGTCGGCACCGGCCTGTTCATCGTGTTCGGTTTTGCCGCACTGGCCTATCTCGCGACGCAGACGACCTCGATCGTCAACAGCCATCAGGGGGCCAGCTATATCATCGACGCGCAGTTTGCGAACGTTGGCCAGCTCAAGGATCGTGCGCCAGTGAAAGTGGCGGGCGTGCGTGTGGGTCAGGTGCAGTCGATCACGCTGGAGCCGGGCAAAGACGTGGCCGACGTCAAGCTCTCGATCGACAAGAAGTTCAACCAGATTCCCACCGATTCGACTGCGGTGATCTACACCAGCGGCTTGCTGGGTGATCAGTACGTCGGTCTGCAGTTCGGCAGTGCAAAAAACTATGTGACGGACGGCAGTCATCTGATGTTGACCCGATCAACGCAGCCGCTGGAAGAAATGCTTGGCAAGTTCTTCGGCGCAGGCGGTGTGGCCGATGCCATTGGCGGCAGTTACAAAGTGACGGCGCACTTCACCAATGTCGGCGCGTTGTCGGTAGGGGCACCGGTGAAGATGGCGGGCGTGGCCATCGGCAGTGTGATCGATGTGAAGGCCGATCCGGTGAAGCTGGACGCTACCGTCACAATCGCCATCGACAACAAATACAAACAGATTCCTGACGATTCGGCCGCCGCCGTATTCACCAGTGGTTTGATCGGCAGCCAGTATGTTGCGATCCAGCCCGGTGGCTCGCCGAATTCGCTTAAGGACGGTGATCAGTTCGTGCTGACTCAGTCGGCGATGCAACTGGAAGATTTGATCGGCAAGTTCCTGGTGAATGGTTCGTCCAGCGGCAATAGCAATGCCGGTGGCAACGGTTCGTCCAATCCCCCCGCCGGCAAACATTGAGCCGGCTTTACGAGGAGTCATTCATGTTGCGTCACCTGGCTATTGCCACCGCCATCGCTCTGGGCAGCGTCGTTGCCATGCCGGCCTTCGCGCAGAGTGCATCCAGCGCGCAGCCGTCCAGTGCATCGTCGCCGCAGGCCGTGGTGGAGGACATCACCCATCAGCTCGATACACAGATCGCCGATCACAAGGCGCAGCTGCAGAACAACAAACCCAAGCTAGTCGCGTTGGTCAACCAGATCTTCCTGCCGCACTTCGATACCGACTGGGCATCGATTCTGGTATTGGGCATGCATGCGCGTGAAGCTTCGCCGGATCAGCGCTCACGTTTTGCCAAGGCTTTTTACAACTCGCTGACCAACCGCTATGCGGAAGGCCTGCTGGACTACACCAAGGGCACAGTGAAGATGTTGCCGTCCGCTGGCGATGCGAATCCCAAGTACACCGTGGTGAAGACGCAATTGAACACCAGCGACAACAAGCCTGTTGCGGTGAACTTTGTGTTCCACCAGGCCAATGATGGTCAGTGGAAAGCGTATGACATCATCATTGAGGGCATCTCCTACATCACCAACTATCGCAACCAGGTGGACGCTCAGATCAAGAAGGAAGGTCTGGATGCGCTAATTAAAGATCTGGAAACGCAGGGCGACAAGGCGCTGCAGCAGATGGAACAGGAAAACAAGGGCAATGGCGCCAAGTAAATCCGGCGAATTTCGGGTTGCGGTTGATCGGCCGGACACGGTAGCCGTGTCCGGTACCTTGAATTTCGCCACGGCGGGAAGTGCGCTGATGGCGATGCGCGAAGCATTCGCGAAGAATGATCGCCATACGTTGGATCTTGCCGGTGTGGATAGCTGTGACAGTGCCGGTCTGGCTTGCGTGCTGGCGGCGCTTTCGGAAGTGGATCAAAGTGGGCGTCACGTCGTGGTGCAGCATGTGCCCGATGGCATGCAAGCCCTTGCCCGAGTTTGTGGCGTGGAATTGCTGTTGCACTGATCCGCTGGATCATCGGTCCATGAAAAGGGCTCTCATGAGCCCTTTTTTGCAGGTTGGCAATCAGCGATGCGAATCCGCTATTCCCCAACCGTGATAGGCAGGCACAAAAAAACGGGGCTTCTGAGTGCCCCGTTTTTCGTTGATCGATTGGATCAACCTCCGCCCGATTTCTGCTGCTTTTGCTGCTGCTCCCATTTCTGCTGCTCCTTGAGCAGCTCTTCGGGATCATAGTTCTGCTGGTTCTGGTTCGATCCACCTTGCTGCAGCTTCAGCATGACGTCGGCCGGCGGGTTGCCATCGTAGATCTTATTGAGGCGGTTCTGGCGCCAAGCGTCGCGCACAAAGGCGTACGGGTCATACGCGGTCTTCAGGAAGCTGTCGGCATCTAGCAACTGGGCGCGCATTTGGACGAAGTAGACCACCTGTGGGATGTAGTACTGGCCCCAGTGGAACTTGTGGTTGCTTGAAAAGTAACTCAGCGGATCGAACAGATAGCCGTCCACCGGGTACTGCCAGACATCGCGGAAGGTCGACGGGCCAAGGAACGGGACCATCAAAAAGTCGCCTTCAGGCATGCCCCAGCGAGCCAGGGTAATGCCGAAATCAGTTTCCTTAAGCGGAATTTGCATCTTCGTCGCCGGGTCGAAGAAACCGGCCACGCCCACCGTCATATTGATCAGGAAGCGGCCGGTATCGTCCATCGCGTCGCTGGGACGCGCCTGCAGCAGATTGTTGGCAATGCTGATCGGCAGGCGGATAGTGGTGAAGAAGTTGCTGATCGAGGTCTGCACCGGTTTGGGCGTTACCTTTGTGTAGCCCACCGCCACCGGGCGCAGCACATGGGTGTCCAGTGCCGAGTTGAATGCGTAGCTCTTGCGGTTGAACTTCTCCAGCGGATCGTCGGTGCGGGGTGGGGCGACGGCGCACCCGGCGAGCAACAACAGTAAGGCTAGCGCGGGCAACAGGCGACTTAATGGGGCAAGGCGGGGCAGGGAGGGCATCGAGGGGGAATCCGCTGCAAAAAGGTTTTGGGAGTAAAAGTGTACTTTTTAGTTCTATATTGTGCACGCATTGCACCATTGTTTCGAACTGGCGCGCAATGGCCGCGCATGATAGAGCTTGTCCAACATGGCCGCGAGCCTCCGCGTTGCCAGCCAGTTAACCGGCCGATAGACTGTAAGGCCGCATAAGTTTTTATAGTTCAAGGATTTCCCATGGCACGTATCACCGTGGAAGACTGCCTCGAGGTAGTCAACAACCGTTTCGAACTGGTTCTGATGGCGACCAAGCGCGCCCGTCAGCTGGCCAACGGCGCCGAACCGGCAGTTAACCCCGACCACGATAAGCCCACCGTGTTGGCGCTGCGTGAAATCGCCGACCGCCGCATCGATCAGGCGACCATCGACGAGATCGACCGCGCCGAACGCGAGCGTGCCGAACGTGAAGCGCTGGAATGGGCCGCACAGGAAGTGGACGACGATCTCTCCAAAGGCGGAGATGACTGATGGATAGCGGCGGCTGTCGACAACGTAAGCGTCGGACCGGTTACGCCGGTTCGGCGATCCGCGCGTCGCGCCCCCGCTTCCTTCCATCCCTTCTTTGTCATGAGGCGACCGCCTGAACGGGCGTCGGGACTCCATGACGGCGGCCACGCATCCCGCGCCTGAGGATACGTCCGCACTGCCGCCGTATGTGCTGGCGCTTAAAGAGCGGCTTGCCTACCTGCCTGATCAGCAGGTTACGCGCGTCGTGCGCGCCTATCAGGTCGGCGCGGTCGCCCACGAGGGCCAGACGCGCAAGAGCGGCGAACCCTACATTACCCATCCGATTGCTGTGGCCGGCATCCTGGCCGAATTCGGCATGGATGCGGAAACCATCATCGCAGCGATCTTGCACGACACGCTGGAAGATACCGCGCTCACTCGCATGGAACTCGCCGGTGAATTCGGTGAGCCGGTTGCGGAGCTGGTCGATGGCGTCACCAAGCTGGATAAGATGCGCTTTTCCAATCGGCAGGAGGCCGATGCGGAGAGCTTCCGCAAGATGTTGCTGGCGATGGCGCGCGATATTCGCGTGATTCTGATCAAGCTGGCCGATCGTCTGCACAATATGCGCACGCTGGGGGCCAAGGATCCCGAGTCGCGTCGCCGCATTGCGCGCGAGACGCTGGAAATCTACGCGCCGATCGCACAGCGCCTCGGCATGAATAAGATCAAGGCGGAGCTGCAGGATTTAGGCTTTCGCGCGCTGCATCCCGATCGCTATCGCGTGATCAGTGAACGGATCCGCGCAGCGCTTGGCAACCGTCGCGAAGCGATGAGCCGCATCGAAGGCGCTCTAACTTCGCGTCTGGTCGAAGACCGCATTCCTGTGCGCGTAGTCGGCCGCATCAAATCGCCATGGAGCATCTATTCGAAGATGCGCAATGAGCACAAAAGCTTTGCGCAGCTTATGGATGTGTACGGTTTCCGTGTCGTAACTGACACCGCGATGAGTTGCTACATGGCGCTGGGCGTGGTGCATGCACTGTACAAACCGGTCGATCGTCGCTTCAAGGATTTCATCGCGATCCCCAAGGCTAATGGTTATCAATCGCTGCATACCGTGCTGCTCGGTCCGTTTGGTGCGCCGATCGAAGTGCAGATTCGCACCGAAGAAATGGATTCGGTGGCCGAGCGCGGCGTAGCCGCGCACTGGGCATACAAGACCGAAAGCGGCCCGGCCAACAGTGCGCAGGCGCGTGCGCGCGAATGGCTTTCCACGTTGGCCGACAGCCAGGCGGGCACGCCGTCTGCGGCTGAGTTCATCGAGAACGTCAAAATCGACCTGTTCCCGGATGAAACGTATTTGTTCACGCCGCGCGGCGACATTCTTTCGCTGCCGCGCAATGCCACGGCATTGGATTTCGCTTACGCGGTGCACACCGACGTCGGCGATCACGCCGTCGCGGCGCGTGTCGACAAGAAATTGCTGCCGTTGCGCACACGGCTGGAATCGGGGCAGTTGGTCGAGATCATTACTGCGCCTTCTGCGGTGCCCAATCCGGCATGGCTGGAGTTCGTGGTGACCGGCAAGGCGCGCACGTCGATCCGCCAATATCTGAAGCATTTGCAGCACGAGGATGCGGTCGATTTCGGCCATCGCATGCTGGATCGTGCTCTGGATGCGCTGGGCACCAGTCTCGACGCCATCCAGCCGGCGGCGCTGGAAAAATTCCTGCACAAATCCAAGCTCAAGCGCCTGGAGGAACTGCTCGCCGACATCGCTCTGGGCAATCGCATGCCTGACCAGGTTGCCAGTCAACTCGTCAACGCGCGCGGTACGAGTTCTGCGCGTGGCGCGCAGGTGACGCATCCGACGGAAAAGATTCACATCACTGGCGCCGAGCGTGGCGTACTGAGCTTCGCCAATTGCTGTCACCCTCTGCCGGGCGACGAGATCATCGGCTACCTGTCGCCGGGCAAGGGCATTGTCGTGCATCGCACCGAATGCCCGAACATGGCCGAGCTGCGCAAATCCTCCCCCGAGCGCTGCGTGGATATCGAATGGGATCGCGACGTGCAGGGCGATTACCGTGCCGAGTTGCGTATCGAAGTCATCAATCGCCCGGGTGTACTGGCCACGGTGGCGGCAGCGATTGCCGCAGCCGATTCGAATATCGAGAACGTGGAGTACGTCGAGCGAGACATGGCGGCGGCAACGCTGATCTTCACGATCGAGGTGAAGAATCGCAAGCATCTGGCTGAGGTGATCCGACGCGTGCGACGCACGGGCGTAGTGAGCGGGGCATATCGATATCCGCTGTGACGAGGAGTGAGTGAAGGGGGTTGGAAGTACGAGAAGCAACATCCCTGCGCGCTCTCATTTGGACCTCCTCTTCACTCACTCCTCGTTCTAGACTGTGTCGCCCAAGCAAGCCACGAGGCCAAGCATGCCCCGCACTATCATCTCTACCGACAAAGCCCCTGCCGCGATCGGCCCCTACTCGCAAGCGGTGCGTGCCGGCAGCACTGTGTACTTTTCCGGGCAGATCCCGCTCGATCCGGCCAGCGGCATGCTGGTGGAAGGCGATATCAGCACGCAGACGCGCCGCGTATTCGACAATCTGAAAGCCGTGGCCGAAGCGGCAGGTGGTTCGTTCGACAAGTTCGTGCGCGTCGGCATCTATGTGACGGATCTGGCGAATTTCACGGCCGTCAACGCTGTGATGAATGAGTACTTCCAGCAGCCGTACCCGGCTCGTTCCACGATCGAAGTGGCGGGCTTGCCTAAAGGCGCACAAGTGGAAGTGGACGCCATCATGGTGCTGGACTGATGCAACGGTGCGCAGACTGCTGACAGCTTTCGTCTGCAGTCTGACTCGCCAAACCGACGTGCTCGGTTAGTCTTTCAGCAATGGCCGCAACGAAGCCCCAACTTGCTCCATCGAATGTCGATGAACGCGGCAACCGGCCGGTTGCTGCGCTCGGTGGCATCGGTCCGGTGCTGGTCGAATCGCTGGCCCGATTGGGGCTTCATCGTGTGCAGGACCTATGGTTTCACCTGCCGCTGCGTTATGAGGATCGCACGCATCTAACGCCGCTGGCGGATCTGCGTCCAGGCATGCGCGCGCAAGTGGTGGGCACCGTCGAGGCAGTCGAGAAGGGTTTTCGCTATCGCCCGCAACTTAAAGTCGCGATCGGCGACGGCGTGACCCAAACGCTGTTGTTGCGCTTCTTTCATTTCAATCGCGCGCAGGCCGAACAGTTTCGCATTGGAGCGCGCTTGCTCTGCTACGGCGAAGTGCGGCAGGGCAGCACCAGTCTGGAGATGGTGCACCCACAATACCGGCGGCTGGAGGACGATGCGTCCGTCGTGCTGGACGAGTTACTTACGCCCGTCTATCCGACGACGGAGGGACTTGGGCAGAAGCGCCTGGGTAACCTCATTGCCAAGGCAATGCAACAGCTCCCGCTAGAAACAGAACTGGAATTGATTCCACCTGCGTTGTGCGGCAAGTTTGGGTTGACCTCGCTGCGCGAAGCTTTGTTGTATGTGCATCGACCACCACCGGATGCACGCATCGATCAGTTGATCCAGGGGCGCCACCCCGCACAACAGCGCCTGGCGTTCGAGGAATTGCTCGCGCAGCACATGAGCCTGAAGCGTCTGCGCGCGGCAGTGCGCGAGCGGCGAGCACCTAAGCTCGGTGGCGATGTCAAATTGCGGAAACGCTGGCTGAAATCGCTGCTATTCCAACTTACTGGAGCGCAGCAACGTGTCATCATGGAAATCTCCGCGGACATCGCTGCGCCGCGCCCCATGCTTCGCCTTGTGCAAGGAGATGTCGGCTCTGGCAAAACGGCTGTAGCTTGTGCCGCGGCGCTGGCGGCGGTGGAGGCGGGTTATCAAGTTGCTTTGATGGCGCCGACAGAATTGTTGGCGGAGCAGCATCTGCGCAATTTCCGCCATTGGCTGGAGCCGTTGGGCATCACCGTTGAATGGCTGGCCGGCAAGCAGCAAGGCAAGGCACGTCAACAAGCGATGCAGCGGGTGGTTGGAGGTGCGCCCATCGTAATCGGCACACACGCCTTGATGCAGGAAGGGGTGGCGTTTGCACGTCTGGGGCTGGTGATCGTCGATGAGCAGCATCGTTTCGGTGTGCAGCAGCGTCTGGCCCTGCGTGACAAGGGTATGGAGGGCGAGCTGGTGCCGCATCAACTGGTGCTCACCGCAACACCGATCCCCCGCACATTGGCGATGAGTGCGTACGCCGATCTCGATATTTCCGCCATCGACGAATTGCCACCAGGCCGCACGCCGGTGCAGACAGTCGCGATTTCCAACGCACGCCGCGTCGAAGTAATTGAGCGTATTCGCGTTGCCTGCATGGAAGGTCGCCAGGCGTATTGGGTATGCACGTTGATTGAAGAGTCCGAACAGCTGCGCGCACAGGCTGCCGAGGCGGCACATGCCGAGCTTTCGCATGCGCTGACTAACTGCCAGGTGGGCCTTATCCATGGGCGCATGAAGCCGAAAGAAAAGCAGGCTGTGATGGATGCGTTCAAGGCGGGCGAATTGTCCGCGCTGGTGGCGACCACGGTGATCGAAGTGGGTGTGGACGTGCCCAACGCCAGTCTCATGGTGATCGAAAACAGCGAGCGCTTGGGCCTTGCGCAGTTGCATCAGTTGCGTGGACGCGTGGGGCGCGGCGCTGTCGCGTCCAATTGCGTACTGCTCTATCAGCCGCCGCTGGGACCGCTTGCGCGCGAGCGTCTGCAGGTGATGCGTGAAACCAACGATGGCTTTCGCATTGCCGAGAAGGATCTGGAATTGCGCGGTCCTGGCGAAGTGTTGGGCACGCGGCAAACCGGTCAGCTGAGTTTTCGCATGGCCGATCTGGCGCGCGATGCCCATCTTCTGCCAGCCGTGCAGCAGGTGGGCGAATATATGCTTGCGCATCACTCCCAGCAGGCAGCGCGTTTGATTGAGCGGTGGATTGGTGGCGCAGCACGCTATGCAGGCGCCTGAGAAGCGGGTAGGTTGGGAGCAATATTGCCGATTCGAACTTGACGCCAACGATGATCAAACCGCAGTTGCTGATTGATACCGACCCCGGCGTGGATGACGCCCTCGCCATTCTGATGGCTCATGCGCACGCCGATGTACTTGGCTTGAGTGTCGCTGCAGGCAATGTCGGTCTGGCGCATACGACGCGCAATGCGCGCACCTTGGTCGACCTGGTGAAAGCTTCTACTCCGGTATTCGCTGGATGTCCCACGCCGCTGGTGCGCTTGTCCGAAGAAGACGCCGCTTTCGTGCACGGACATGACGGCCTGGGCGACGTGGGATTTCCGGAGCCGAAAACCGCGGTAGCTGACGAACATGCCGCGCTCGCTCTACTGCGGCTGACACGCGAACATGCAGGCGAGATAACGTTGGTGGCATTGGCGCCGCTGACCAATCTTGCGTTGGCGCTGCGGCTTGACCCTTCACTGCCTCAACGCGTGAAGCACCTGGTAGTGATGGGTGGTGCTGTAACCGGGCACGGCAATACCGAGCGTGTGCCGGCGGAGTTCAACATCGGTTTCGATCCCGAAGCGGCGCACGTGGTGTTCGAAAGTTTTCCTCATTTCGATCTGGTCGACTGGGAACTCACTCTGCGACATGCCTTCGACGAGGATGAGTTCGACCGATGGCTGGCGACTGGCGACCATCGAGCCGATTTCTTCGGGCGTGTGTTCCAGGTGGCGCGAGAGACCAACCGCCGCCGCGATTGCCGGGGCGTCATTGCCGCCGACGCGCTGGCGATGGCGGTAGCGATCGATCCCTCAGTGATCGTGCGTAGCGAGCGCCGCTGGGTCGGAGTGGAGTTGGACGGCCGTCTAACTCGCGGCGCTACCGTGGTGGACTGGGGGCACAGGCTGGGCCGGGAGGCCCAGGCAAACGTGGTGTTGGAGCTGGATCAGCCAAAGTTCGCGGCCATGGTCCGGCGGGCACTTGGGGCTGAGCCGTGACTTGACCGGGCCTCGGCATCATCGATACAATGCCGCTCTTTTCACGCAAGCTTTGAGTCCGTCATGAAGCCCGATATCCATCCGAATTACCGTCAGGTGGTGTTCCAGGATCTTTCGTCCGACTTCGCGTTTCTGACGCGTTCGACGATTGCCACCAAGGAAACCGTCAAGTGGGAAGACGGCAACGAGTACCCGCTGATCAAGGTGGATATCTCCAGCCATTCGCACCCGTTCTACACCGGCAAGCAGAAGGTTGTTGACGCCGGTGGTCGCGTCGACAAGTTCCGTCGCCGTTACGCGCAGAAGTAAAAAGCTTCGCGAACTGCCCACAGCGGCAGGTCCAGTTATTTCGCACAAGGCAGGCCTCGCGCCTGCCTTGTGCGTTTTCGCGGCGGTCAATCGGCCATGCGCTGTCGGATCGTTTGTAATGTGATGTGCGATAATAGACAGGTTGCATCGCCGTTTTCCCCCACGTCGATGCGCGTTTTCCTTTGCCGGATGGTTGCCGTTTTACGGGCCTTCCCGGTGGCGACCCATTGCGTAGGAGGTTTCCGTGTCCGATTCCAAATCCGTCAAGCTGGTTGATGAGTCCAATGGCCGCAGCAGCGAGCTCCCCTTGCTGAGCGGCACAGTTGGCCCCGCCTGCATCGACATTGCTCCGCTCTACAAGGACACCGGACATTTCACCTACGACCCCGGTTACGGCAGCACCGCCAGCACGAAGAGCGCCATCACCTACATCGACGGCGACCAGGGCGTGCTGATGTATCGCGGTTATCCGATCGAACAGTTGGCTGAGAAGTCCACCTTCCTCGAAGTGGCCTATCTGCTGTTGCATGGTGAGCTGCCGAACAAGACGCAGTTCTCCAGTTTCGAAAATGACATCACGCATCACACGATGATGCATGAGTCGCACAAGAATTTTTTCCAGGGTTTTCATCACGACGCGCATCCGATGGCCATGCTGGCGGCGTCGGTGGCTTCGCTGTCGGCGTTCTATCACGACGATTTGGATGTCGATAATCCGGCAGACCGCCAGCTGGCGGCCATCCGTTTGCTTGCAAAGATGCCGACCATCTCTGCCGCCTGCTATCGCTATTCGATCGGTTGGCCGTTCCGTTATCCGCGCAACAACCTCGAATACGTCAACCGCTTCCTGCACATGATGTTCGAGGTGCCGAGCGAGCCGTTGGAACTCAGTCCGGTTTGTGCGAAGGCGCTGGATCTCTTGTTCATCCTGCACGCTGACCACGAGCAGAATGCTTCGACTTCCACCGTGCGTCTGGTCGGCTCCACGGGTGCGAATCCCTACGCGTCGATCGCCGCCGGCATTACCGCGCTTTGGGGTCCTGCGCATGGCGGTGCCAACGAAGCCGTGCTGAAGATGCTCGAAGAAATTGGCTCGCCTGACAAGGTGGAAACCGCCGTCAAGCGCGCCAAGGACAAGAACGACAACTTCCGTCTGATGGGCTTCGGCCATCGCGTGTACAAGAACTTCGATCCCCGTGCGAAGATCATTCGCGAGATGTGCCACAAGGTGCTGGCGGAGCTTGGTGTCAACGATCCGTTGCTCGACGTGGCGATGAAGCTGGAAGAAGCCGCGTTGAAGGACGATTACTTCGTCGAACGCAAGTTGTATCCGAATGTCGACTTCTACTCCGGTCTTATCTACAAGGCGCTGGGTATTCCGACTGAGATGTTCACGGTGATGTTTGCCATCGCGCGCACTGCCGGCTGGATCGCACATTGGATCGAGCAGCACGAAACTCCTGGTTCGCGTATCGGTCGTCCACGTCAGTTGTATGTGGGTTCGGCCCAGCGCGACTATGTAGGCATGGACAAGCGTTGAACAGCCGCTTTCATTCCCACTAAGAAAAAAGCCCGGTATGACCGGGCTTTTTTCTTTTCACGGGCTGGAAATGAAACTATTTGAGTGCGGCGGCCAGCTTGCGTTCGAATTCATCCTGTTCCTCGCTTTCCTCCGCCAGCATGATCTCCACGGATGCCAGCGATGCGCGGCGCATCGGCTTTTCATCGACGCGGTCGAGCGGCGCCTGGCGTAGCGCGTTGTGTGGAAGCACGGTGATGTCGAAAGGAAGATTGTCGGCGGCGAACAGCAGTACCGGATACTCGACTTGTTCGTCTCGAGTAACGCGCAGGCGGCGGGTTTGTGTTTCGAACGGTACGCCGTGTTCGCGCAAATAGATGCCGACCGCTTCGGGATCGTCGCTGAAGACGTGCAGGCATACCGCAGAATGCGCATCGGCCGTGCCTTCCAGTACTGCGCCGACCAGGCGCGGCTCGAAGCGTTCCAGGAAGCGCATAGCTTCGACAGCGGATTCACGTCGTTCGCGCAGCAGGTGCGGTTGGCTCTCGGCCTGGAACAAGCGCTGATGTTCACGCAGCGCCTGCTCGATTTCGTGATTGCGGGGAAGCGCCTGTTCGTCCAGTACACCCAGCCGTTCGGCGGCTTTGCGTTTGGCGCGGTGGAAGTCGCGGATACCGTGTTCGCTCATCAGGCGCGCCGCCTCTTGGGCGACGCGTAACCGGGTGCGCTGTACACGATCCTGCGCGTGGATGCGATGGTGTTCACCTCGTGCCATGCTGCCACCTCGGTTTTCATCGTCCGTGGCAAGACTACCCGAAAAGATTAGAGCCTGCTCGAGACATCAAACGGGTTCTCAAAAGATGTCGTTAGTCTGCTCTTGATCCTGGCTCTGTTGCTGCGCCTGATTATGGATGCGATCGATATCTTCGACCTTGAAGATTTCCTGCATGGCGCTGGGATCGCCCTGGGATGTGGGCCAGCCGCTTTCACGGTTGATCAACATGGTCGTAATGCCTGGGGGCATCGGCAGGCTCTTTTCTGGAGCGCCCTTTAATACATCGCCAACGTAATCGATCCAGATCGGCAACGCCGCCTTGGCACCGAATTCACCCTTGCCCAGCGACGTGAAATCGTCAAAGCCGACCCATACGGCTGTCGACAGATCGCCATTGAAGCCAACGAACCAGGCATCACGGTGATCGTTGGTTGAGCCCGTTTTGCCGGCCAGGTCACCACGGTTGAGTGATTTGGCCGCATAGCCAGTGCCCATGGGTGACTGGATAACATCCTTCATCAGCGACGTGACCAGATAATCGTTGCGGATATCGATCACGTGGGGAGCCAGCACGGGCGGCGCCTTGCCGTTATGCACATCCGCGGGCAGAGCTGTTTCACCAGCCATTGCTACGCTGGCTGCTGGAGCGGGCGCATTGGGCGAACTGGGCGATACGCCATTGGTGAGCATGTTCGCCGGGGGGGGCGCAGGTGGACTGTTCTGCAGCAGGCGCTCTGAACAGTCTGCGCATGCGCGTGCTGGATTGGCGACGTATACCGGCTTGCCGTCGCGATCATCAATTTCGTCGATGAAATAGGGTGTAACGAGGTAGCCACCGTTGGCAAACACGGCAAAACCGCGCGCCATGCTGAGTGGTGATACAGATGCGGTGCCCAGGGCCATCGACAGATTGTTCGGCAATGCATCGGGCGGGAAGCCGAAGCGAGTTACGTAATCGCGCGTATAGCGCACGCCAATCGAGTCGAGCAAGCGCACTGAAACCAGATTCTTCGATTCGATCAGGGCTTCGCGCAGGCGGATCGGGCCGGAGAACTTGTTGTCGTCGTTGCTCGGCGTCCACAGACCGTTCGGCTGCGAGGGGTCGGGTAGGGCAATGGGCGAGTCGTTGATGATCGAAGCCGGCGTATAGCCGCGCTCGAACGCCGCGGAATAAATGAAGGGCTTGAAGCTGGAGCCCGGCTGGCGAGCCGCCATCACTGCGCGATTGAACTTGCTGCGCTGGAAGTTGAAACCGCCGACCAGTGACTGGATGGCACCGTTTTCCGGATCCAACGATACCAGTGCGGCCTGCGCCTTCGGGATCTGCGTGAGCTGCCATTCGCCCTTGTCATCGCGGATCACGCGAATGATGTCGCCGGGCTTGAGTACGGTATCGACCTTGGTTGGCGCTGCGCCGACGCGAGTCTCATTGATATAGGGGCGAGCCCAGTCCATCGCCTTGAGGTCTAGCTTGATCACCTGTTTGCTTGGCAGGAATACCGAAGCGTCAGCGGCGGACGAAGCGATGACCAGGCCGGGCGTGAGGCCGGCCACATCCGTATAGCTGGAAAGTAGGTTGCCGTAATCGGTATCACTGGCCCCTGGGGGCAGTTCCTCATGGGCTTCCGGTCCACGCCAGCCGTGGCGGTGGTCATAGATAGCCAGGCCGTCGCGGACTGCCGCAACTGCCGCTTGTTGTCGGGTACTGACCAAGGTGGTCTTCACCACATAACCTTCGGTCAGTGCATCGTTGCCCAAGCGTTCCAGCGCCTGCAGCCGTGCCATTTCGGCCAAGTAGGGTGCATCCACCTGGACCGGCTGCTCATGCGGACCGGCATCGTCGGGCGCGGTGATGGCTTGTTGGTATTGCGCCTGATTGATGTAGCGGTGTTCCAGCATTTGTCCCAGCACCCAGTTGCGGCGAGCGATCAGGCGCTGGGTATTGGTCAGCGGATTGACGGCCGAGGGAAGCTGGAAAGTGGAGGCAATGGCTGCACATTGCGCTACGGTGAGCTGGTCCAGCCGTTTGCCGTAGTAGTACTCCGCAGCGGCTGCAATGCCGTAGGAGCGGTGTCCCAGGAACATCTTATTGATATAGAGCTCCAGGATCTGATCCTTGCTAAGGGTGCTCTCCATCCGCAAGGCGATGAACATCTCGATCAGCTTGCGGGAATAGAGCTTTTCCGGGCTCAGGAAGAAATTACGCGCTACCTGCTGGGTAATGGTGGAGCCGCCCTGGGTTTTGTTGCCACCGGAAGCCACTACGTGCAGGCCTGCCCGCATCACGCCGCGCCAGTCCACGCCGGGATGTTTATAGAAATCAGCGTCTTCTGCTGACAGCACCGCATGCTTGAGCATGTCGGGCACTTGCTCGATGGGCACCGGAATACGTCGTGTTTCCCCGAAGGTGGCGATCAATTTGCCGTCCGCGCTCACCACTCGGAGCGGAACTTGCATGTGGTAATCCTTGAGGACATCCACCGACGGAATGCGCGGAGAGACCAGCCAGTAGGCCACCCCGATGGCTGCGGTTATCAGCAGAAGGCCACTAAAACCCAGGATCAACAGCCAGCGCAGCAGTGCTTTCAAAAATCGCGTCATGTGGTTGTTGTAGCGAGACTTGAGTCAAAACAGACCGAAGTATAGATGTTGCAGTATGGAGGGCATCAGCAACGGGTTAGCAAAACCTTAATCGCGGCATTCGGGGCGGGTTGGTCCAAATGTGCAGGCCATCACGCCAAAAGTCTCGAAGAAGATCGCGTAGGCCGTTGCTATTGCATTAATTTTTGGATCTAATGGCCCCGCAATCCTGCCAGTATCTGGCGGAAGCGCCAGGGGTCAAGGGGGAATATCGTGGGGCTCTTTACACCCAAGAAGCCGCCGCTGGTTGGCGTCGACATCAGTTCGACCGCCGTCAAGCTGCTGCAGCTCAGTCAAGCAGGGGGTCGCTATCGCGTGGAGCACTACGCGATCGAGCCACTGCCCCCGAACGCGGTCGTGGAAAAGAACATCGTCGAAGTCGAGGCGGTGGGCGAAGCGGTACGCCGCGCGCTCGCACGCTCCGGCGCGAAGGTCAAGCACGCCGCGGCAGCGGTGGCTGGCTCGGCGGTGATCACACGCATCGTGCCGATGCCGGCCGAATTGTCAGATGAAGATCTGGAAGGCCAGATCCAGGTCGAAGCGAACCAGTACATCCCGTACCCGATCGAGGAAGTAAGTCTCGACTTCGAGGTGCTTGGGCCGGTGCGCGACAACCCCGAAATGAACAACGTGCTGCTGGCTGCCTCGCGCACGGAAAACGTCGACATGCGCGTCGCCGCGCTGGACCTCGGTGGTCTTACCGCCGCGGTCGTCGACGTTGAAGCCTTCGCTATGGAGAACGCCTTCGCGCTGATCGCCGACCAGTTGAACGTCGGGCGCGATGCGCTGGTGGCCGTGATCGACATCGGCGCCACCATGACCACACTGTCGGTGCTCAAGAACCAGCGCACGATCTACTCGCGCGAACAAGTGTTCGGCGGCAAACAGCTTACCGACGAGATCATGCGCCGCTACGGGCTTTCCTATGAGGAAGCCGGTCGTGCCAAGCGTAAGGGCGGCCTGCCGGAATCCTACGAGACCGAAGCCCTGCAACCGTTCAAGGAATCGCTGGTGCAACAGATTAGCCGCCTGTTGCAGTTCTTCTATGCCGGCAGCGAGTTCAGCAAGGTCGACCAGGTCGTGTTGGCCGGTGGTTGCGCTTCGATCGAAGGCATCAGTTCGATGCTCGAAGAGCAGCTCGGCCTGCCTTGCGTGGTGGCCAATCCGCTGGCGCGCATGTCGTTGTCCAGCCGCGTGCAGGCGCAGTCGCTGACGCAAGATGCCCCGGCGCTGATGATCGCGGTCGGACTCGCCATGAGGAGTTTCGACTGATGGCACGCATAAACCTACTTCCATGGCGTGCCGAACGCCGCAAGGTCCGCCAGCGCGAATTCTTCATGCAGCTCGGTGCTGCCGCGCTCGCCGCTATCGGTGTGATGTTCCTGTGGTGGTTCTGGATGGACATGCGCATCGACAACCAGAACGATCGCAACGCCTACCTGCAGGATCAGATCAAGCAGGTAGATGCGCGCCTGGCCAAGATTCAGGATCTGGAAAAAGTCCGTGCGCAATTGCTGGCGCGCAAGCAGATCATCGAACAGCTGCAGGCGAATCGTTCGCAGATGGTGCATCTGTTCGACGAACTGGTGAAGACCATTCCCGGCAGCGTGCGCCTGACTTCGATCAAGCAGAACGGCGATCAGATGCTGCTGGGTGGTGTATCGCAATCCAACGCCAGCGTGGCCGAATACATGCGCAACATCGAAGGCTCGCCTTGGATGGGGCAGTCCGACCTCAGCAAAACCGAGAACAGCCACGACGCATCGCGCATGCCTTACAGCTTTGGCCTAACAGTGGCGCTTTCCAAGCCGAAGGATGACAGCGCTGCCGCTCAGAAGGGCGCTTCCGCGCCGGCTTCGTCGAGCACGAGTGCTGCCGCGCCCGCCGCTGCACCGAAAGCCATGCCCGCCGTTACGACACCCCCTGCACCTGCGCCTGCGCCGGCCCATCCGCCGAGCGCCCCCGCGCCAGCCAAGGGAGGGGCTTACTGATGAAACTCTTCGACGATCTGCGCAGTCTCGATCGCAACAACATCGGCGGCTGGCCAAAATCGGTCAAGACGTTCTTCACCGTGATTCTGTTCGCGGTGATCATCTTGGTCGGCTGGTACGTCGTGGTCAACGATCAACAAGATCAGTTGCAAACACTGGCCGGCAAGGAAGAACAACTCAAGAAAGAGTTCTCCGAGAAACAGGCCAAGTCGGTCAATCTCGAAGCGTTGCAGCAGCAGCTGGACGAGATGAAGGACATGCTGCGCCAATTGCTGCGCCAGTTGCCCAGCAGGACCGAAATGCCCGAATTGCTGGTGGATGTGTCGCAAACGGCACTGTCGGCCGGCCTGCAGCAGGAATTGTTCCAACCGGGTACGGAAATCCCGAAGGATTTCTATGCCGAGAAGCCGATTCAGCTGAAGATGATCGGCACGTATCACCAGTTCGGTGCTTTCATCAGCGGTGTGGCTTCGCTGCCGCGCGTGGTGATCCTGACCATGCATGACGTGTCGCTGACGCCGCTCAACGCACCGGCCAAGGGGGCCGAACCTGCTTCCAACCAGTTGCTGGTGCTGCAGGGCACGGTGAAGACCTATCGCTACCTCGACGAATCGGAGACCAGCGATACGGGCAAGACGAAGAAGCCCGGAGGCGGGAAATGAGCGTCATGACTGCCATGAAACCGGCGCGTCTGGCGAAGCTGTCGCTGGTCATCGCTACCGCCTTCACGCTTGCCGGCTGTACCCGCGGCATGTCCGACCTGCGCGATTGGGTCGCACAAGAGAAGGCCAAGCGCGGTGTGCCCATTCCGGCACTGCCCGTGATCAAGACCTTCGAGACGTTTACCTATGGCGATCAGGACAAGCGCGATCCGTTTAGCCCCAGTCAGGACGAGCTGACTCAGGCCAGCGGACCGCGGCCCGACGAAGGTCGTCCGCGACAACCGCTAGAGGCTTACTCGCTAGATAGCTTGAGGATGGTTGGCACGATCGGTGCTGCTGCGACCATGGAAGCACTCGTCAAAGATCCCGGCGGAGTGATTCATCGCGTGCATACCAACGAATACATGGGCCAGAACTACGGACGCGTCACCGGCATCGCGGGTGACCACATTGACCTGGTCGAATTGGTTTCCAACGGCAATGGCGGCTGGATGGAACGTCCGGCCAGCATCGCGCTTGAGGCGAAATAGGAATACAGGGGCTGATGCAATGACTAATCTCAACAAAACAGTCCGGAGTCGTGCCATGCACCTGGCCAGCCGTTGCCTGATGACCGTCATGGTGTTGGGTGCCGCCACCTGGGCGAGCGCTGCCGCGGCGACCAGCACACTTCAGAACATCACCTACAAGAGCCTGCCGGGTGGTCGCGTCGAAGTACGCATGAACTTCGACAGCGCCCAGGTCCCGCAGCCGAACATCTTCACCACGGAAACGCCGCCGCGTATCGCGATCGATTTTCCGGATACCTCCAATGACGCAGCCCGTCACCAGGACATCGGTGTAGGCACCACCACGGGGGTGTCGGCGGTATCGGCGGGTGGACGCACGCGCGTCGTGGTCGAGTTGATGCAGGCCTCGTCATACAAGTCCAGCGTCCAGGGCAACAGCCTGGTGCTGGTGGTCAACAACGGCACGCAGTCGCAGCCGGTGACCACGGCGGCTACGATCGATCCTTCCAAGGCATTGCCGTCCGCACAGACTGGCCCGGCCATCAGCAACATCGACTTCCAGCGTGGCGCCAACGGTTCGGGTCGCGTGCTGGTCAACTTCAGCGGCACTGGCGCGAATGCGAACATGCACCGCCAGAACGGCAATCTCTCGGTGGACATCACCAACGCGCAGTTGCCGGCCAGTCAGGCGCAGCGCCTGAACGTGCTCGACTTCGCCACGCCGGTGCAGTCGATCTCGCCGAAGTCGACGCCGAACGGTGCGCACCTCGACATCGCCATCAGCGGTGATGTAGAGACTTCGTCCTATCAGACGGGCAATCAGTACGTCGTCGAAGTCACGCCGAAGAAACAGGAATCGAAGAACACCAATCCGGGTTCCGAAGCGCAGCCGGTTTATACGGGCAGCCGTGTGACCTTCAACTTCCAGGACATTCCCGTGCGCTCGGCCCTGCAGTTGTTGGCTGACGTCTCGGGCTTGAACCTGGTGGCATCCGACACGGTGGGCGGCAGCGTCACGCTGCGACTGGTCAATGTGCCGTGGGATCAGGCGCTGGATGTGATCCTGCGCGCCAAGGATCTGGACAAGCGTCGCGATGGCAACGTGATCTGGATCGCGCCGCAGAAAGAGCTGGCCGATTACGAACAGAACGTGGCCGATGCGCGCTTCAAGGCGCAGGATACGGCTCCGCTGATTACCACCTATCTCCCGATCAGCTATGGCAAGGCGGCGGATATTGCAAAGTTGCTGACGTCCGGTGCGCAGCAGGGCGGTGGCGGTGGTGCTACAGCTAGTGGCGCGGCCGGCTCGCATCGTGGCTTCCTCTCGCCGCGCGGCAGCGTCACCTTCGACCAACGCACCAATACATTGTTGATCAATGACACCGCAGAGAAGACGACCGAGCTGCGTGCGCTCGTCGCCCAGCTGGATCGTCCGGTACAGCAGGTGCTGATCGAATCGCGCATCGTGATCGCGACGGATCAGTTCGAGCGTGACCTGGGTGTTCAATGGGGCGTAAGTGGTCGACAGATCAATCCGAGCGGCCAAATGCTCTCGGTGGGTAGCGGTCTTCTGTCCTCCACCAGTACCACCACCACATACAATGGCTTGCAGAATTTGCAGCAGGTCAATCTGCCCGCAACACCGGCCACCGGGGCTGCCGCTTCGACCATCGCTGCCGCCATCCTTGGCAAGAATTACGCGCTGGATCTGGAGTTGTCTGCCGCGCAAGCCGAGGGACGCAGCCAGCTTGTCTCCAGCCCGCGTGTGATTACTGCCAACCAGCAAGAGGCAGATATTCGCCAAGGTCAGGAAATCGGCTACGTCACCTACCAGAACACCTCCAGTGGTGGCGGTGCAACGGGTACGGCCACGGTAGCGTTCAAGGATGCCGTGCTGGAACTCAAGGTCACGCCGACCATTACGGCCGACAACCGCGTTTTCCTTGCCATCAACGTCAACAAGGATTCGCTCAACCGCTATATCACGGTTCCCGGCAGCGGCCAGGTTCCAGTCATCGATACGCGTTCGCTCAATACCTCGGTGCTGGTTGACGACGGCCAGACAGTGGTTCTGGGCGGCATCTATGAGATCAGCAAGAGCGACACCGTCAACAAGGTGCCGTGGCTGGGTGATGTCCCGGGCGTTGGCTTCCTGTTCCGCAGTACGCAGCGCATCAACGACAAGGACGAACTGCTGATCTTCGTCACCCCGCGCATCCTCAGCGACAGTCTGCAATAAGCGCGAGTTGTGAAAGAAAAAGGAAGGGGCGGCCCATGTGCCGCCCCTTTTTGCTTTGTAGCGTCGCACAGGCCAAACTTTCCCATCTAGTAATGGTCTTATTCCCATCAAGCAGTACAGGACTTTCGGATGGATATGCCCCAAATCCCCACGTCCGGGCATTTGCAGCAGGCTTTTTCACGTCTTCGCGATGATTTGCAGCAACACATCATCGGCCAGCCGCGGCTGATCGAGTGCCTCTTGATTGCCCTGTTGGCGGATGGCCATCTACTGGTGGAAGGCGCGCCAGGACTAGCCAAGACCACCGCGGTCAAGGCGCTGGCAGGTCGTATCGATGCGGATTTTCACCGCGTGCAATTCACACCGGATTTGCTGCCCGCCGATCTCACCGGCACGGACGTATTCCGCCCGCAATCGGGTGGTTTCGAATTCGAGCGCGGCCCGCTGTTCCACAGCATCGTATTGGCCGATGAAATCAATCGCGCACCCGCGAAGGTTCAATCGGCCCTGCTCGAAGCGATGGCGGAGCGACAGATCACCGTAGGACGCAACACCTGGCATCTGCCGGAGTTGTTCATGGTGATGGCCACGCAGAATCCGATCGAGCAGGAAGGCACTTTCGCGCTGCCGGAAGCACAGCTTGACCGTTTCATCATGCACGTGACGATCGGCTATCCGGATGCTGCGGCCGAACTGGCGATTCTGCGCCTTGCACGAGAACAAGCAGGCAGATCGGCTAAAACGGCTGCTCCCGCTGCAGCCATGGTTTCACAGGAAGATGTATTCGCTGCGCGCGAAGCTGTATTAGGCGTCCACGTGGCACCTGCTCTGGAGCAGTACCTGACACAACTGGTGCTCGCGACACGCGACGCAGGGCGCTATGGGCCGGAACTGAAACGCTGGATCGCCTGGGGCGCCAGCCCCCGCGCCACCATTGCGTTGGATCGCTGCGCCAGGGCGCATGCCTGGCTGAGCGGTCGCGATTTTGCGCTGCCCGAAGACGTGCATGCTGTCGTGTACGAAGTACTGCGTCATCGCGTACTGCTCAGCTATGAAGCAGAAGCTGAAGGCATCCGCAGCGAAAAGGTCATCCATCGCTTGCTGGATCTCGTTCCCTTGCCGTGAACGCCGTGACCGACCACCAAGCGGATGGCGATGGACGCGTCCGCGTATCGCTGTCGGAGCTGGTCGCGCTGCGTGGCCGTGTTTCACGATTGCGTATACCGCCGCAAGACAGTCGTGCTACGCGCATCGGTGTGCAGTCCAGCCGTCTATACGGCCGAGGCATGGACTATGCGGAGTCGCGCGCCTATCAACCTGGCGATGACGTGCGCCGCCTGGACTGGCGATTGACCGCTCGCAGCGGTCGTTTGCACACCAAGCTGTTCCAGGAAGAGCGCGAAGGGCAGTTGCTGATTTTGCTCGATCAGAATCCCGGCATGCGTTTTGGTACGCGCACTCGCTTCAAATGCGTACAAGCCGCGCGTGCCGCGGCGCTGGCCGCATGGTACGCGGTCAAAGCGGGTGAACGCATAGGCTTGGTGGCGTTCGGCGAAAATCACTATTTGCGGCGCCCATGTGGCGGTGTGCGTGGCGCGCTGGACGTATGCGGCATGCTGGCGAAATGCGATGCCGCACCATCCGGACAAAGCCAATCGCTGTCGCAGGCGCTGCAGCATGTGGTCAAGCTCCAGCACGGTGCCAATCGTGCCTTGCTTATCAGCGACGGGCAAAGCTGCGATGAAGCCGCGCACGATCGGCTGCTGGAAATGATGCGACACACTGCGGTGCGCTTGTTGATCGTCGCCGACGCGATGGAGTTACAGGCCGTTCCGGCCGGAAGCTACCCTATTGAGCATCATGGCGAACGGCGTCAGCTTGCATTGCATTCGCCGTCACAACGCGAGGCCTTTCAACAGAGCCTTGGCGAAGGGCAGGCGCGATTAGCATCGATGGCGATATCGCTAGGCATTCCCCATCGCATCATCGACACCGCTGCTGATCCGCTGGATGCCGTAGCGGCATTGCTGCACAACGGTGGGAGACGGCGATGAACTCGCATTTCCCGCAACCGAGTGACGACCTCCAACTGCGCGACATCCATCTCCCGCCCAATCCGCCTTGGTGGCCGCCGGCGCCGGGGTGGTGGGTGCTGGCGGCTGTTGTATGTGCGACTGCTGTGCTGGGATATCTGCTTTATCGCCGAGCGCGCCGCGCGCGAATTTGGCGAGAAAGCGTGCAGGCGGAAATGCGTCTCCTGGCTGATCGCCATGCCAACGACGATGCCGCCTATGCGGCGGCCTTGCATCAGCTTCTGCGCCGGGCTGCATGGCAATACGAGGCAGAGGCCCATCATCTGCAAGGCGAGCGCTGGCGGAACGTGCTGGCGCAGGTGGCGGTAGACACTTCCACCATCGATACGCTGATGACGCTGGAGGCGCGCATGTATCAGCCGCACGCCGAGTTCGACCGTGTCACTGTCGAAGAGGCGGTGCATCGCTGGATGCAGGCTGCATGGCGGCACATGAAACCGGTGGAGATGGGGCATGCCTGAATTTGCATGGCCCTGGGTGTTCGTGTTGCTGCCGCTGCCGTGGGTGGCCTGGTGGCTGTTGAAACCTGCATCGCCTGGGCAAGCCTTGCGCTTGCCGCATGCTTCGCTGTCGTGGAGTGTGGGCGAGCAAGTTACCGCATCCGGCGCAGCGCCTTGGCTACTGGCGCTGGGCTGGCTAAGTTTGCTCGTTGCTGCCGCAAGACCGCAGTTGTTGGGGCCACCGCAGGCGCAGACGCACAGCGGTCGCGCGATGATGCTGGCGGTGGATCTCTCCCAGAGTATGGAAACACCCGACATGGTGCTTGGCGGGCAGCAACTCAGCCGCTTTGGCGCGGTGGAGGCGATCGCTGGGGATTTCATATCTCGTCGCAGCGGCGATGAACTGGGGCTGGTGTTGTTCGGCACGCGTGCGTTTCTGGTGACGCCGCTTACCTACGATCTCAATGCCGTACGCGCCCAATTGCATAGTGCCGTCGTTGGCTTGCCAGGCACGGAAACCGCGATCGGTGATGCGATTGCTGTCGCGGTAAAACGCCTTGCTGCATTGCCCGAGCAGGCGCGAGTGCTGATTCTGCTGACCGATGGCGTGAACAACTCCGGCAGCATCTCGCCGCAGGATGCCGCGCGCGCAGCCAAAGCCGCTGGCGTACGCATCTACACCATCGGCATCGGCGCCACGCGCATGGTCGTGCCGGGTTTGTTCGGTGACAGTGTGGTGAACCCGTCCGCCGATTTGGACGCAGATATGCTCACCTCCATCGCGCACGAAACCGGCGGCCAATTTTATCGCGCCACCGATGGCAATCAGCTCGCCGATGCGTACCGCGCGATCGATGCGTTGGAGCCTATGCCGCAGAATGGCCCGAGCTTTCGGCTGCACCACGAACTTTTTCGAGTACCGCTTGCTGTCGCTGGGACGTGTTTGCTGCTGGGCTTGCTGTGGCCGCGCTGGAAGGGAATGGGGGCATGAACGAAGCCTTGCATCAATTCCATTTTTTGCAGCCTGCGTGGTTGCTGGGGTTATTGGCAATCCCGTTGCTGTTTTGGATGGGTGCGCGTGGCGAGGCATCGCATCGTTCGCTCAGCCGTCTGGTCGATCCGGAGTTATTGCCGCACCTGGTGACGGGTACGACGCGACATGTTCGCTGGCCGTCAGGTTTGCTCACTTTGGGATGGACATTGGGTGTGCTGGCGTTGGCAGGTCCAACGTGGAGTCGTATCACCGAACCGATGTTCGCCGACCAGGCTGCGCAAGTCGTGGCCATTTCGCTTTCACAACACATGCTGGCGCGTGACGTGCCACCCAGCCGCATGGAGCGTGCACGCTATAAGGCGCGTGATCTGCTGCTGGCGAACAAAGATGGCTTGAACGCCTTGCTCGGCTATGCCGGCCAATCCTTCGTCGTGGCACCGCTGACCAGCGATGCGCACAGCCTGGATGCACTGCTGGACGCCATGTCGCCGGATGTCATGCCGGTGGATGGCAACCATGCAGCGCAGGCCATCGAACAAGGCGCGAAACTGATTCACGATGCCAAATTGGGCAACGGTTCGATCGTACTGGTCACCGATGACGCTGACGCGTCTGCCCAAGCAGCAGCCCGCGCAGCATGGTCCTCCGGTGTGCGCGTGTCTGTGCTGGGAATCGGGACATCGCAGGGTGCACCCGTCTCGCAAGCGGATGGCCGCTTCGTGCACGACGACCAAGGCAACATCGTCGTGGCGCGTCGCGATGATCAGAATCTGCAAGCGCTCGCCGAAGCAGGCCATGGCCGTTACATGGCGATGACTGCCAATGGCGACGATCTCGCGGCGTTGCATGCTTTGTTGCAGCCAACGCAGCACGCGTCAATCGCTGAGGGACAAGGCGGCGACGTGTGGGAGGATCGTGGCCCATGGTTGCTGCTGCCGCTGTTGCTGGTGGCTGCGATGGCATTTCGTCGTGGCTGGGTTTTGCTATTGCCCCTGGTATTGCTTCCCGTGTTGCCGACCAATGCAAAGGCGTCAGGTTGGCAGGATTGGTGGCAGCGTCCCGATCAGCAGGCGGCAAGCGCGTTGCGGCGAGGCGACGCCGCCAAGGCACAACAATTGGCGAAGGACCCAGCGTGGCGCGGCGCGGCGGCTTACCGCGCCAAGGATTACGCTGCTGCGGCACAAGCATTGGATCACGTAAAAAGCGCCGACGCGCAGTACAACCTTGGCAATGCACTTGCCAGGCTCGGTCGTTATCCGGATGCGCTGAAGGCTTACGATCGTGCGTTGCAATTGGATTCGCACAACGAAGATGCGCGTGCCAATCGCAAGGCAGTTGACGAAGCGATGCGCAAGCAACAGCAAAAGACATCATCGCAGCAGCAACAGCAGCAGTCCGGTGGGCAAAGCGGGCAGAAAAATCAGAACGGCCAGAATGGGCAGTCTTCCGGACAGCAAGGCGAGTCTGGCCAGCAGCAACGAGGTTCCGGCCAAGGGACGCAAGATAAGCAGAGCCAAAGCCAAAACGGCCAGGATCAGTCCCGAGGCGCACAGCAAAACGGCGCTCAGCAATCTTCTGCCAATACTCAACAAACGCAGCATGATGCCAATGGCGCGAAGGAAGAGGCTGCGTCATCGCCGGCGCCTGCATCCAGCAGCGAACGCACGCAATCGGCAAAAGCACAGCAAGATCTGCAGACGCAAATGGATCAGGCACTCGCCGCCAAACCAGGCAAGGCGACCCCCAAGCAAGCGCATGAATTAGGCGAAGTCGATATCGATGATCCGCTCGCCAAGCTGCCCAACAATGTACGGCGCGATCTGCAGCGCGTGCCTGATGATCCTGGCGCACTGCTGCGCAGGAAGTTCGAGCTGGAATACCGCGAGCGCATGGGTGCGCAACCGAGTGAGGGAGATTGAATGATGCGTTGGTTGCTGCTGCTCTGTTTGCTGCTGCCGAGCGTCGTCATGGCGGCGAATGTGCAAGCAACACTCGATCGCAACGATGTACATCTGGGCGAAACCGTCACGCTTAATTTGCGCATCGATGGCACGATGAATGCCAGTACGCCGGATTTGAGTGCACTAGATCGCGATTTTGAAGTACTCGGCACCTCCGCCAACAGCTCGCTCAACGTCGTCAACGGACAACAGGCCGCCGAATTGATCATCGGTGTGGCCTTGCGCCCCAAACACACGGGTGAGCTGCAGATTCCGTCGCTTGCCGTGGCGGGCAGTCAAACCCAGCCGCTGACTCTGCATGTCGGCCCGCCGGATACTTCGGTCAGTGCGAATGCCGGCAAGCAAGTATTCATCGAAGTGACCACCAGCTCGAACCGCGTCTACGTCGGTCAGCAGCTGCTCTATACCGTCCGACTGTTCTTCGATGTCAATCTCAATAGCGGAAGCCTGGCAGATCCGCACGCCGACGGTGCAGAACTACGCAAGCTTGGCAATGATGCGAATTACCAAACCGTGCGCAACGGCCATCGCTATCAGGTGATCGAACGGCGCTATGCGTTGACAGCGCAGCGCGCGGGCACGCTCACTATTCCGTCCATCGAGTTCCAGGGTGAAGCGGTCGATCCCGGCAATCCAAATGATCCCAGCGGTTTTTTCAATCCAGGCGGTTTGTTCGGCAATTCCACGCCGGTGACGGCGGATTCGCCAGAAATGAAGCTCGACGTACAAGCACCGCCCGCCGATTGGGGCAAAACCGCCTGGCTACCTGCGCGCTCGCTGACATTGAGTCTCGAAGGTTTGCCGAGCGACGACAAAGTTACTGCGGGACAGCCGCTGAATCTGCGCATGCGAGTCGAAGCGCAGGGCTTGCCGGGCGATGCATTGCCGGAGTTAAGCCTTCCCACCATTGACGGTGCAACGGTCTATCCGGATCAACCCGGCACGACCACGCGCGATGACGGCGAGTGGTTGAGCGGGCAACGCGAGCGCGGTTTTGCGATCTTTCCGCAACATGCGGGCACGCTGGTCATTCCGGAAACCACGCTTACTTGGTTCGATGTGCAGAGCGGACAGAAGCGCATGGCAACCATTCCATCGCACACCTTGACTGTAGCGGCTGCCAGCGGAGCGCCTGCGGTGGCTGCGTCGGCACCCCAAGCTGCTATGACCTCATCGCCATCAGCAGCGAGCAGTATCGTTGCATCACCATCCGTAGCGTCCGGGTCTAACACAACGACATCGACACCCTGGCGATGGATCGCCTTGGGCAGCATCGCGTTGTGGCTGGTCAGCATGGTGGCGTTTGGGTGGCTTTATCGAAGCAAGCGGACAGGCGTAGCTTCAGTAACTGCGCGCCACACTGACCCTTCGGATTCGGCTCGATCCTTGCGTCAAGCGTTTTTGGACGCAGCGCGGCAAAATGATCGACCGGCGCAGGCGCGACGTCTACTTGCTTGGGCACGCACTGAACGCCCCGGATTGCGCAATCTCGGGCAAGTGGCCGAAGCGCTGGCTTCCGAGCAACAACGTGCCGCTATCGATCAGCTGCAGCGCGAGCAGTATGCAGGTGTCACTGCCGAGCGACGCATCGATGTCGCTGCCGCATTTGCCAAAGGATTCGTGTGGCGCAAGGAAAGCACATCGGAAACGGATTCGCCGTTACCGCCACTGTATCCGTTCAAGCTCGATTGAATGCATCGCCGTTGAGGTATGCGCTTTCAATGCGTCGGCATCGCAAACTCCGGTCCGCGGCTGCCTTCGCTGGCCTGCCAGCGCTGCGTCACCGCTTTTTGCCGAGTATAGAAGCGCACGGCTTCGGGACCATGAGCATGATGATCACCGAACAGGCTCTTCTTCCAGCCGCCAAAACTATGGAAGGCCATCGGCACGGGAATGGGCACGTTGATGCCGATCATGCCTACCTGCACCCGATGCGCGAATTCGCGTGCCACATGGCCATCGCGCGTGAAGATGGCGGTGCCGTTGCCGAATTCGTGTTCGTCGACCAGCTTGAGTGCGGCCGCGAAATCCGGTGCGCGCACCACGCATAGCACGGGGCCGAAAATTTCTTCTTTGTAGATGCGCATGTCCGGTCGCACGTGATCGAATAAGCTGCCGCCGAGGAAAAAGCCTTGCTCGCAACCGGCCACGCGATGACCGCGTCCGTCGACCGCCAGTTCGGCGCCTGCGGCGAGACCATCCTCAATGTAAGCGGTGATCTTGTCGCGATGCTGGGCGGTAATCACCGGTCCCATGTCAACGTGCGCATCCATGCCATTGCCGATGCGCAGCGCACGCACCTTGGGTGAGAGCGTGGCTACCAATTGATCCGCCGTGGCGTCGCCGACCGCTACAGCTACCGAAATCGCCATGCAGCGTTCGCCGGCCGCGCCGTAGCCGGCGCCAATGAGCGCATCGGCGGCTTTTTCGATGTCGGCGTCCGGCATCACAATCATATGATTCTTCGCGCCGCCCAGCGCTTGCACGCGCTTGCCAGCGGCGGTGCCGCGCGCATAGATGTACTCGGCGATCGGCGTGGAGCCTACGAAGCTCACTGCGCGCACCTTGGGATGATCCAATAGTGCATCCACTGCCGTTTTGTCACCCTGCAACACGTTGAATACGCCATCCGGAAGTCCTGCTTCCTTCAACAGCTCGGCCAGCATCAGTGAAGCAGAAGGATCGCGTTCGGAGGGCTTGAGCACGAAACTGTTGCCGCAGGCAATGGCCATCGGGAACATCCACATCGGGACCATGACCGGGAAGTTGAAGGGCGTGATGCCCGCGCACACGCCCAAGGGTTGGCGCATGGTCCACGCATCGATATCGCTGCCGATTTGCTCGGTGTATTCGCCTTTCAGAAGTTCCGGAATGCCGCAGGCGTACTCGACCACTTCCAGGCCGCGCACTACTTCGCCTTTGGCGTCGGAAAACACCTTGCCATGCTCGCGCGTGATGACGGCAGCAAGCTTGTCCATGTCGCGTTCGATCAGTTCCTTGAAACGGAACATGACGCGTGCGCGCTTCAATGGCGGCGTTTGTGACCAGTCGTGAAAGGCTTCCGCAGCTGCTTTCACCGCGGCGTCCACATCTGCGGCGGTGGCCAAGGCGACTGCGCCGATCACTTCGCCCGTTGCCGGATTGTAGGAAGGCAAGCTTGCGCTGCTGCCGGCGTGCCTGTGACCGTTGATGTAATGGCCAATGGCTTGAGGTGCCGTCGGGTGGGAGAGTTGTGCGGACATCGGTTGATCCTCTTGCGGTAGCTCAGCGCTGCATCAGCCAGTCGTGGGCGGGGTCGTTTTTGAAATGCCACGCGCGATGCGGGCCGGCCATCACATTGAGGTAATAGCCGCGGTAGCCGTGAGGCATCACCACCGGGTGATAGCCGCGCGGCACCATCACTACATCGTGATCGCACACTGCCATCGACTCGTCCAGGTCGCGCGTGTCGGTGTATACGCGCTGGAAGGCAAAGCCTTGTGGCGGATCGATGCGGTGGTAATAGGTTTCTTCCAGTGCACTTTCCTGCGGTAGTGCGTCGGTGTCGTGCTTGTGCGGCGGATAGCTGGAGGAGTGCGCGGCGGGTGTCAGCACTTCCACCACCAGCAGCGATTCGGCGAGTTCGGTTTCTGGCAGGATGTCGCAGATGTAACGCGTGTTGGTGCCTTGGCCGCGTACCGAGCGCTTCATGCTCGCGCCGGGAATTAGACGTATCGGATGTTTTCCTTTGGCCGGCGCAGTGGCAAGCGCCAGTTCTGCAGCATCATGCGCAGTGACATCGAGCGATGTGCCGGGAGGTGCGTACACGGCATCCGGCGCACGTTCGTCGAATACGCTGCTGCGACCGCCGAGATTGTCGAAGGATTCGCTACCCGCCCGGACATTCGCACGGCCGGTGAGTACGACCAGGCAGCCTTCACGATCGGCAGGCAAGGCGATGCGAATGTTTTCCCTTGGTGAAAGACGAAAGGCTTCAAAACCGACGTGCCTCCATCCGGCGGACTCAGGCGTCACCCTGACGATCTCGCGTCCTTGCACGTGTCCTTTGACAAGCAGGCTCATATAACCCCCTGAGTTGTCTCATCCCCTTGCTTGCAGGGGGAGGTTGGGAGGGGGTGAACGCTTGCGAGGAAGTTTGAGGCAAGTACCTGACCCCACCCCGGCCCTCCCCTGCAAGCAAGGGAGGGAGCACCAAACTCGGCCAAATTGGGATTCATGCGACCTCCTGCAACGGAGCGCCATCGACCAGCGCACGCAAAGTGCGGTAGCCCTTCTGCGCATACGCATAGCTGGGTGCCAGTGCAGGATCCTGCTCGGCCTCTACCACAAGCCAGCCCTGATAGCCGTGTGCTCGCAGGATAGCGATGATCGCCGTGAAATCGATCGCGCCGTCGCCCGGTACCGTGAACACGCCATTCAATACCGCATCGAGGAAACTCCATTGACGATTGCGCGCGTGCCGCACGATGGCCGGGCGCACGTCTTTGCAATGCACGTGGCAAACGCGGTCGATATGTTTGCTGAGGATCGTCGCCGGATCACCACCGCCGAAATACGCGTGCCCGCTGTCGAACAGCAGGCCGACTTCGTCGCCGGTATGGGCCATCAATCGGTCGATATCATCCGGTGCTTCCACATAGGCGCCCATATGGTGGTGATAGGCCAGTCGCACGCCGCGTTCGAGCAGACGCCGACCGAAGGCGGTGAGCCGCTCGCCATAACGTTTGAATGCATCGTCGCCGCGAAAGCGCGGTCGTTTATAGAGCGGCGCCGCGCGTTCGCCTTGGATCGAATCGGCGACTTCGCCATACACCATCACCTTGCAGCCGTTCTCCGCGAGCAGGCGCAGATGTGGTTCGACCGCAGCGATTTCGTCTTCCACCGAGCGTGCAGCGAGATGTCCCGAATACCAGCCGGATACGACCTCCAGGCCGTAGCCGGCCATCCATTGACGCAGTGCCGCCGGCTCGCGTGGAAATTTGTTGCCGAGTTCGAAGCCCTGGTAGCCGATCTCGCGGCCTTCGCTCAGCGCCATGGACAACGGCGTTTCACCGCCGAGCGATGGCAGATCGTCGTTACTCCAGCCGATCGGATTGATGCCGATCTTCACGTTGAAACCGTCATGCGTCATGGGGCTTGCCTGGATAAGGATGTTGCTGTTGCTTGGCCGTGTCGTACTCGCGCCGTGCGGCTTGCACTGCCTCGTGTTCGGAGACTTCGGACACGGCGACCTCCCACCAGGCGCCACCGGCTTCGGTCGTGCGTCGATGATCCGTGTCGATGGCGATCAGGTAAGTTCGGGTCGATGCGCGTGCCCGTGCCAGCGCCTGCTCCAGTTCGACAATACCGCGCACGTGTTCGGCTTGCGCGCCCATCGCTCTGGCATGTGCAGCAAAATCGATCGTCGGCACGCCATCAGGACCCTGCACGCAATCGTCGAGCATATTGTTGAACGGCGCCCCGCCACAGGCTTGCTGCAGTCGGTTGATGCAGCCGAAACCGCGGTTGTCCAACACCACAACGATGAGTTTCAAGCCGAGCATCACGGAGGTGGCGATTTCTGAGTTGAGCATCAGGTAGCTGCCGTCACCCAGCATCACGATCACTTCCCGTTCGGGCTTGGCCATTTTTACGCCCAAGCCGCCGGCGATCTCGTAGCCCATGCAGGAGTAGCCGTACTCCATGTGATAGCCGCCGGGCGTTTCGGTGCGCCACAGCTTTTCCAATTCGGCCGGCAAGGTACCTGCGGCGCAGACGACGATGTCGTTGCGGGTGGAATCGGAATGCGAACGTTGTACGGCACCGATGATCTCGCCGTCGTAGGGAAGCGTGCCAGTGGGAAGCTCGCGACGCGACGTGATTTCGTCCACGGTGTGGCGCCATGCTTGCGCGAGATGTTGGGCGCGTGCCTGCCAAGTAGCATCGGTGTGCCAGGCGCCAAGTTCGGAGGAGAGCGCGTCCAATCCCAGGCGCGCGTCGGCCACTATCTGGATGTCGTTGCCTTTCAGCGCGTCGTAGCCGTTGACGTTGAGCGTGACGATGCGCGCGCGCGTGTAAAGCGCATTCGAGCCGGTCGTGAAATCCTGCAAGCGTGTACCCACCGCGATCACGACGTCGGCATCGGCCAGCAATTCGTTCGCGGCGGTGGAGCCACACACGCCTGCTGGACCAAGCTGCAAGCGATGCTGCCAGGGCAACGCACCTTTACCGGCTTGCGTTTCGGCCACCGGTACGCCATGCGCGTCGGCAAAGCTGCGCACGGCATCACTCGCTTGCGCATACAGCGCGCCACCACCGACCACCATCACGGGACGTTTCGCATTGCGTAACGCTTGCGCCGCAGAGGCCATATCCTCCTGTGCAGGCGGAAGGCGGCGAAAGCTGTGCACGCGCTGCACGAAAAAGGTTTCCGGCCAGTCAAAAGCCTCGGCCTGCACATCTTGCGCAAGTGCGAGCGTGACCGGCCCGCATAGGGCTGGGTCGGTCAGCACGTGCATGGCGCGGGGCAGGGCGGTGAGCAACTGCTCTGGTTTCACGATGCGATCGAAGTAGCGCGAGACAGGGCGGAAGCAATCGTTGACGCTGACCGTGCCATCGCCAAAATCTTCCAACTGTTGCAGCACCGGGTCGGGTGCGCGGGAGACGAAGATGTCGCCTGGCAGCAGCAATACCGGCAGGCGGTTCACGTGTGCCAGCGCAGCGGACGTGAGCAGATTGGTTGCGCCCGGACCGATCGAGGTGGTTACAGCCATCATGCGCCTGCGCATATGCGCCTTGGCGTAGGCAATGGCGGCGTTCGCCATGGCTTGCTCGTTGTGCGCGCGATAGGTCGGCAAGCGGTCGCGGTGGTGATAGAGCGCTTCGCCCAACCCCGCTACGTTGCCGTGGCCGAAGATGGCGAATACGCCGCCAAATATCGGAAGCAGTTGATCGCTTTGCGCATCGCGTACCTGCTGCGCGGCGAGGTAGCGCACAAGTGCCTGAGACATGGTCAGTCGCACCTTGCTCACGCAGCCACTCCTGCGGTCCTGTGCGCGCCGTTGCGGGCTTGTTGCCAGAGGCCGGCCAGCTTGGCGAACTGCTGCGCGGCACGTTCGACCAGCAAAGTATCGTCGATTTCCTTGCTAAGCCACGCGCGTGCGGGTTCGGAGAACAAACTGCGTCCGACGGCGAAACCGCGGCAGCTTGTGCTGTGCGCGGCGGCGGCAAAGCCTTCTGCCAGTTCCGCGAACGGCGCGTTGAGGCCAAGCAGGACCACGCCGCGGCAATCCGGATCGCGTTCGGCAATCAATGCATCGATGGCCATCCAGTCCGCAGCCGGCATCGGCTTGAGCTTCCACCATTCCGGGCGGATGCCGAGGTTGTACAGGCGTTTCATCGCGCGCAGTACGCGCTCGCCCGGTGTGCCGGTGGCTGCGGGATTGGAAGGTGGAATGACTTCTAGCAGCAGCTCATGGCCGCTCTGCTTCATTGCGGCGTAGAGCGTGTGCAGTTGCGTTTCCTGTTCCAATCGCGATTCGGCATCGCCGTCGGGATCAAATTGCACAAGGCATTTGACGACATGCTCGCGTGGCCACTGCAGCAACTGGCTGCCGACCGAACGGCCGTATTCGAATTCCAGCGGATTCGATCCCGGCAATTCCACTGGCCGACCCACCCACCAGCCGCGCCCGGTCGCTGCATGCAGCGCATCTTCGCCGTAGCGTTGATCGATCAAGACGCCGACACGATGCTGCAGACCCAGTTCACGCTCGGCTTTCGCCACCGCATCCACCAACAGCAGTTTCAACCTCGACAGGCGCGATTCGTCCGCGCCGCATTCGCAGGCCATGTCATAAAGCTGGCGGCGATGATCGAAGGCGAAGATGTGCAGATCGTTCCAGACAGGGCGCGCTACGCTCACGCGATGTAGGTGCGCTAGCTCCTCATCCTGATCCGGACGTTGCAGGCGATCGGCATGGGCAAGGAAATAGTCCAGCTCCGCGCGGCTCGGCATGGCCGGCGCGCACGCATGGCGGGAAACTACTATCGCGCCGCAGGCGTTCGCGTAAGCACAACTTTGCTCGATGCTTTCGTTGCGCAACCAGCCGTACAGGAAGCCGGCCATGAAGGCGTCGCCGGCACCTAGCACGTTGAGTACTTCGACCCGCGTGGCTCGATAGGTTGGGGCATTGTCGATGCGGGAGGGAATCTCGGCCTCGATCACGCTGCAACCGAGTACCCCACGCTTTACCACCAGCACGGCCTTGGTGATTGCACGCACGGCGTGCAGTGAGATGATCAAATCGCGGCTGCCACCGGCAATGTGGAATTCCTCTTCCGTGCCGACGATCAGGTCGAACCGAGGCAGGATGCCTTGCAGATGGGTGGTGACATTGTCGTCGGCAATGAAACGTGTCTCGCCATCGCCTCGGCCGGTGAGGCCCCACAGCACGGGACGATAGTCGATATCCAATACCGTGCGCGCGCCATGCTTGCGTGCATACGCCAGCGCCTTGCTGCTCGCTGCGTGCACGCGTGGTGTGGAGAAATGCGTGCCGGTGATTGCCAACGCATGGCTTGAGGCGATGAAGTTTTCGTCGATGTCCTTTTCGTCGATCGCCATGTCCGCGCAGTTTTCGCGGTAAAAGATCAACGGGAACGTCTCGCGATCTTTGATGCCCAGCAAGACGAGTGCAGTGAGGCGCTCGCGATCGATGCCAACATGGCTCACGTCACAGCCTTCGCGCGTCAGTGTTTCGAGCAGAAAGCGGCCCATGTGATCGTCGCCGACGCGACTGAGCATGGCGGTGCGCAGCCCCAGGCGTGCCGCGCCGAAAGCGGTGTTGGCCGATGAGCCACCCAGGTATTTGGCGAAGCTGGTTGCATCTTCCAGGCGCGCGCCGGGCTGCTGTGCGTAAAGATCGACCGCCAACCGGCCGAGGCAGATCAAATCGTATTTGCGCTCGCTCATAGTTCGATGCTCTCTTTAGGCCGCCACGCGGCCTTCCAGTTCCGCCACCAGCCCTTGGATCTCCGCACCGCCGGCCATCATGTCCAGCAAGGCCTCCTTGGCAATGTCTTGTTTTGCGAACGTACCCATCGACTGTCCCCGGTTGAGCAACGTGAAGCTGTCGCCAATCGGATAAGCGTGATGCACGTTATGCGTGATGAAGATCACCGAGATGCCGCGCGCACGCGCCGTATGAATCAGCTTGAGCACGTTGCAGCTTTGCTTCACGCCGAGTGCTGCGGTGGGTTCGTCCAGAATCAGCACCTTTGCACCGAAATGGATGGCGCGTGCGATCGCCAGGCACTGGCGCTCGCCACCAGACATGGTGCCGACCGCCTGATGCGGCGAGCGGATGTGAATCCCCATGTCGGCCAGCTTTTCCTCCGAGACGCGTGCGGCGTAGTCGATGTCCATCACTGGAATCAGGCCGAACAGCTTGCGCATCGGTTCGCGCCCGGCAAAGAAATTGCGCGCCACGCTCATCAACGGGACCAGGGCGAGATCCTGGTACACGGTGGCGATGCCGTCATCCAATGCTTCGCGTGGCGAAGTGAAGTGCTCTTCCTTGCCTTCCACCAAGTAGCGCCCACGACTGGGTTGATGCACACCTGCCAGCGTCTTGATCAGCGTGGATTTGCCGGCCCCGTTGTCGCCAAGCAAACAGTGCACTTCACCACGACGCAGACGCAGCGTGACGTCCTGCAGTGCAATCACCGTGCCGAAGAACTTGCTGACGTTTTCCAGCTGGAGGATGTAGTCGTCGTTATCGGTCATGACGGTGCCCTTATTTGCTGCGGGTCGCGTGCAGGCGCACGTAATGATTGAACAGCACCGCCAACAGCAGCATGGCGCCCAGGAATACGCGATACCAATCGGAATCGAAGCTGGTGTAGGAAATGCCGATCTGCACCACGCCGAAGATCAATGCGCCAAAGCACGCCCCGAGCACGGAGCCATAGCCGCCGGTAAGCAGCGCACCGCCGATCACCGCAGCGATGATCGCCTCGAATTCCTTCTGCAATCCGCGGTCCGCAGCGGCGGAACCCACATCGGCGACTTGCAGCACGCCGAACAAACAAGCACAGAAGGCGGTGAAAACGAACAGGCTGATCTTCACTCTGCGCACCGGCACGCCGACGTTCTGCGCCGCTGCCGAGTCACCGCCTACCGTGAAGATCCAATTGCCGAAGCGCGTGCGCGAGAGCACAAAGCCTGCGCCGAGCGCTAGCAGCAACCACCACAGCAACACCTTGGGCATGCCGGCGACGATCGGTTCGCCGTTGGGAAGCTTGTCGATGATACCGGTATGCGCCAGCCACACGAACAGACCATGCAGCGTGCTGCCCTGAAACAGCGTGCTCATCACCGGATCGCTGCTCACCTTGTCGCCCACGCCGCTGACGATGGTGCTGTTGGAGAAATACGTGGACAGCACCAAGGTGAGGCCGCGCAGAATGAACATGAAAGCCAGTGTGACGATGAAGCTGGGCAATCGCGTGCGCATCACCAGATAGCCGTTCAACCCGCCAAGCGCCATGCAACCGAGAAAGGCGAACAACACCGACGCCCACATCGGCCAGCCCATGAACATCGACGGCACCGCCATCATCATGCCGGCGAAGCCGATCATCGAGCCGATCGAAAGATCGAATTCGCCGGCGATCATCAGCAAGCATGCGCCAACTGCAATGATGCCGAGATACGCGGCGACCTGAGCCCAGTTCATCACGCCATCGAGATTGAACATGCCCGAATGGCCGGCGAAGATCCCGAACAGCACGAATACCAGCAGCGTGCCGGCGATGGAACCGAATTCCGGGCGGCTGATGAAACTGCGCCAAGGCGAAATGCGTCGTACGCGTTCATCGTTCTGCAAGGCACTGCTCTGCATGGCACCGCTCTGGACAGTGATGGGGTCTTTGCTTGTCGTGCGAAGCAGAGGGGAACTCGTGCTACTCATGCGCATCTCCAAGCTGCAGATCACCGGTACTGGCCGGCGTATTTGGCCACGGTGTCGACGTTGTCCTTGGTCACGAACGCCGGGCCTGAGCTGACGCCTTCATCGGTATACACCGGTTTCAGAGCGTACTCCCGCAGGCGTGACTGAAATGCCGCATTCGTCTTGAGCTTGGCGATGATCGCGGCAGGGTCGCGCGTGCTGTCCTCATGCGCGATGGCCAGTGCGGCGATCGCGATATAGCCCTGCAGATACGGTTGCTGGTCGATGGCGAAGTTGATGGTGCCTTTGCGGATGCCGTCGATGATCGCGCTTGAAAGATCGAAGGTGACGAAATAGATCTTGCCGGCCAGACCCATCCGCTGCAGCGCCAGCAGGCTCGGATCGGCCGAGTTGGGGCCTAGTGCCAGAATCGCTTGTGTGCGTGGGTTATTGCGCAAGTACGCGCTGACTTTGTTTTCGACCACGGTGGGATCGACACCGGTATCGATCATCGATTTGCGTGCATCCACGCCCAGCGCGTCCGCAAAGCCCTTGCAGCGCAGGAACGCAGCGGCGTTGGCGGCGTTGTGATTGACGCATGCGAATGAGGCGATGCCCGCTGCCTTGGCCCGCTCGCCTGCGGCTTTGCCAGCCTCATATTCCGGTTGGCCGACGTGCATGATCGCGCCGAGCTTCTGGCTTTCCTGCTGGGTGCCGGAGTTGATGGTGACGAGCGGAATGCGCTTGGCGGTCACGCGCACGGCTGGCTTGGCCAGTACGTCGAAATCAGCGATGTCGAACGCGACGCCATCGTAGTTGCGCGCGGCGGCCTGCTCGACCAGGCGGGCCATGTCGGCGAGGTCGCCGTTGGGAGGATTGCGATAGTCGACCTGCACGCCGAAGTCGTCGGCGGCCTGTTTGATGGCGTTCTTGACCGTGTTCCACCACACGTCCGAATCGGCCGCGTGGCTGATCAACACGTAGCGTTCATTGGCATGCGGCCCGCTGGCAGCCGTCGCGGCTGTTGCCGTAACGGCAGTCAGCATGCCCACCAGCAAGATTGAAATCCATGGCGTACGCATAGTATCTCCCAGTGAAGGCCGGTGTCGTACGCCGGCCAGAGAGGGCGCGCCATGAGGAAATGGCCTGCGCCATAAAGCCGAGCATAGGAACGCGGCTTTGGTAATTGCAATTTGCATTGCACAAAATAAATTGATGGAAATTTTTTTCCAAACGGCGTTAGCATGCATCCCGGACTTCCGGCGGACGCCGTGCATGGGCAAACAAAGCGCAGTCGACGAACTGCTGCAGCGCATAGCGCAAGATTTCGAAACCTTGCCGCGGCAGTTGCAGAACGTAGCCAGCTACCTGGAAAGGGAGCGGGCGAACATCATGGTTCAGCGCATCAACGAGATTGCGGCCGGCTGCGATGTGCATCCGTCGGCGGTGGTGCGCTTCGCGCAGCGTTTCGGCTATTCCGGTTTCAGCGAAATGCAGGCGGTCTTTCGCCATGAATACACCGAGGCAGTGACGCCCGCGCGCAGTTACCAGCAGCGCATTCGCCGCGTCATTGCCGAGGGCGAAGGAGACATGCCTGCATCCCAGATGGCCGTGCGTTTTATGGACGCCAGCCGTTCGGGGCTCGATGAGCTGGTGAAATCCTTCAACGCAAAACACTTCGATGCCGCCGTCGATTTATTGGTAAAGGCGGAAAACATCTATGTAGTGGCCGTGCGGCGCACCTTCAGCATCGCCAGCTACATCGTGTATGCCCTGCAGCACACCGCCAAGCGCGTGCACTTGGTGAGCGGGCTGGGCGGCATGTATCGCGAGCAGATCCGCAGCATCGGCAAGAACGACGTGCTGATCGCCATCAGCTATCCGCCTTACGGCAAGGAAACCCTTTATTGCAGCCGCGTCGCGCATCAGCACAAAGCCAAGGTGCTGGCTATCACCGATAGCGCGCTGGGTGCCTTGGGGAGAGAAGCGCACGCAACGCTGCTGGTGCAGGAGAGCAGTGCGTTCGCTTTCCGTGCACTCACCAGCACTATCTGCCTGTGCCAGGCGTTGTTCGTGGCGCTGGCGTACAAGCTCGAACTGAAAGTCGAAGAGACCATTCATTCCGGAGAATACGATGATTGATAAGGACCGCATCGGAGTTGCCCTGTTCGGCGCCGGGCGCATCGGCAAGATTCACGCCGGCAATCTCGCGCGGCATCCGCATACGCAACTTCGCTACGTCGTGGATGTGCAAAGGCCGGCCGCGGAAGCGCTGGCGGCCGAACACGGCGCCGCTGTGACCAGCGTGGACGCCGCATTGGCCGATCCCGGTATTGCTGCCGTGGTGATCGGCTCCAGCACGGATACGCATGCGGAGCTGATCATGCGTGCTGCAGCGGCCGGCAAGGCGATCTTCTGCGAGAAACCGGTGGACCTGGATGTGACACGCGCGCGTACTTGCGCCGACGCGGTAAAGCAGGCGGGCGTCACCTGCATGATCGGTTTCCAGCGTCGCTTCGATCCGACCTTTGCCGCGCTGAAACAGCGACTGGATGCCGGCGAAATCGGCATCCCGGAAGTTCTGATCGTCACGAGTCGCGATCCCGGGCCGCCGCCGGCTGCGTACATCGCGCACTCCGGTGGCGTGTTCAAGGACATGCTTATTCACGACTTCGACATCTTCCGCTGGATTCTCGGCGGCGAAGCCGTAAGCGTGCACGCCACCGGCGGTTGTCCGAACATGCCGGACGTGGCTGCAGCGGGGGATCTTTCGCACACGGCCGTCACACTGCGCACGCGCGACGGCGCCTTATGCCAGATCAATACCTCCCGTCGTGCCGCCTACGGTTACGACCAGCGCTTTGAAGTGCTTGGCAGCAAGGGCTTGCTGCAGGCCGGCAATGTACGCCCGACTCAAGTGGTGGCATGGCACGAGCAAAACATCAGCAGCGACAAACCGGAGGCGTTCTTCCTGGAGCGCTATCGGGATGCCTATGCCTTGGAAATCGCGCACTTCTTCGATGCCCAGGTCAACGGCACACCGGTGCGCACCACCATCGAAGATGGCATCAAGGCGCTGGAATTGGCCGAACTGGCAACACGTTCCTGGCGCGAGGGCAAAGCGATCGAATGTGTTATTTGAGTGAGTGGTGGGCTAACCCACTGCGCACTGGAGCGCTTCCTGCCAGATCGACGCCATGCGTGCGTCGAAACAGCAAAGCTGCACATCCATCGCGTCGTGCGCCACTTCGCGCAAGGTCGCCAGCGCAACGCGTGCCGCTTGTTCAGGTGGATAGCCGTATACGCCGCAGCTGATGGCGGGAAAACCAATGCTTCCAATGGCATGCTCGCTCGCCAGCGCAATGCATGAGCGATAGCACCGGGCCAGCAGTTCAGGTTCGCCACTGTGGCCGCCATGCCAGATAGGCCCCACCGTATGGATGACATAGCGCGCCGGTAACAAAAAACCTGGGGTGATGCGCGCCTCGCCGATGGGGCACCGTACGCCTGGCGCGACTTGCGGCAACGCTTTGCAAGCTTCGAGTAAGCCAGGGCCAGCTGCGCGATGGATGGCGCCGTCCACGCCGCCGCCACCCAGCAAGGCGGGATTGGCCGCATTCACGATGGCGTCCACAGATAACCGGGTAAGGTCGGAGATGACAACGCTAAGGGCCATTATTTGGGCTTATGCTTGCGGGGGGATGCTCTGATCCATTTTGCGTAGGTGGCATGATGTCCAGAAGGCTTGCAGGGTGTGTTGCGCGGCGCAGGACAGACTGGCCGTCTGTTCAAGCTGCGCGGCACAGCTTGCGAGCCTTCTGGACATCACCCCATCATTTGAATCCAATGCGTTGGGGCCGACCCTGTCTGTCCACATGCCTTCGGTCCATCGTCTCGACAGACGGCCAGTCTGCTTTCGCCGATGACGCTGTGGCCTGTGAACAGACAGGGCCGGTGACACCCACGCAAAATGGATCAGGGCATCCCTTGTGACACCGGGCGATTGCATCATGCCAAAGACGGAAGACATTTCCTTCGGTTACTTGCTGAACGACATTACCCTGCTGTTTCGCAAGCATTTTGACCGCCGTGCGGTGAAATTCGGTTTGACGCGAGCCCAATGGCGCGCCACCAAGATGCTCTATCACCGCGAAGGCCTGCGTCAGACGGAACTGGCCGAATTCCTGGAAATGGAGCCGATCGCGGTAGGCCGTGTCATCGACCGCCTGCAAGCGGCGGGCTTTGTGGAGCGACGGCCGGATCCAAAAGACCGGCGCGCCTGGCGCCTGTACACCACGGCGCAAGCGAGTGGGGTGATCGACGATATGGAACGCATCGCCCGTGAGCTGCGGAGAGAGTCCACTGCGGGGATTACTTACGAGGAAATGACGCAGGCGATGGATGTGCTGACACGCCTGAAGGAAAACCTCCAGGCGCTTGATGCCACTGAAATGCCGATGACCCAGGATGAGGATGCCGCGGTTTCCTCTGCCCTTCGAGGAGAGGAAACCGCCCCCGATTCGATTGGGGCTAAGGCGGAGGGCTAGGAGCCCTTCATTTCGCGCGCGCTCTCTCCAAAGGAGAGAGCGCAGTAAGCGGCACCGATCAATCTTCCGCCCCATCATGCGCAAACGCGCCGGGCGCCGAACCAAAATCGCCGTCCGCCTGTGCTGCCATGTAGGAGAACACGGCATACACGGCCACGTTCTGCGCTAACTGCTTCGGATCGATCTTGTCCAACGTATCGTTGGGGGTGTGGTGCCAGTCGAAGTAGTGGGTGCCGTCTTGCGTCAGCGTGAGCGCGGCCATGCCCTTGCCGTGCATCTGCGACAGGTCGGAACCGCCGCCGCCAGGCTTCTTGGTGTCATAGCTCACGCCGATCGGCGCCAGCACTTTGGCGATCTGTGCGATAGCGCCGCGCGCTTCGGGCTTCACGCTGGCGGTCATCCGCCAAACCGGGCCGGCACCGAAATCCGATTCCGTTCCAAGCTGGAACTTGCTCACTTCCGCCGCATGCTTCTCAGCGTAAGCGCGACCGCCCCACAAGCCCATTTCCTCGTTGGCGAAAGCGATCACGCGGATGGTGCGGTCCGGGCGTTGCGGCAGATCGTGGATCACCTTGGCGGCGCCCGTGGCGATCGCCACGCCAGCGCCGTCGTCGATCGCACCCATGCCCAGATCCCAGGAGTCGAGATGGCCGCCGATGGCGATCACCTGATCAGGGTATTTGCTGCCGGTGATCTCGCCGATCACGTTCGCGCCGGTGTACTGGCCTTCGATGCCGCAATCCAGATCAAGCTTCACCGTGACCGGCTTGCCGCTGGCCAGCACGCGTTCGAGCTGGTCGGCGTCGGGATTCGACAGCGCGGCGGCGGGAATGGTCTTGGTGGGATCGGTAAAACCGGTCACGCCGGTATGTGGCGTGCGGCTGTCCGCATCCGTGCCGGCTGAGCGCAGCAGGTAGCCCGCGGCGCCTTTGGTTTGCGCGATAACCGGGCCTTGCACGCGGATCGGCGAGCCAATGCGGCCGTAATCCAGCCCATCTTTGTGCCGCTCCATGCGTGCGCCGATATAGACGATCTTGCCTTTCACGCTGGCAGGATCGGCGGCCTTCAAGGCATCCAGGCTGGCGAACTGCACGACATCCGCCGTCAGGCCACCCTTGGGCGTGCCGGGCGAATAACCCAGCGCAGTGAGCGTCAGCGGCTGCGGGAACGGGGCGACAATGGCGCCATGTTCGCTGCGGCGCACCCACAGCGGATAGGTGACTTGCTCGGTGTAGACCTTGTCGAAACCCAGTGCCTTGAACTTCGCGACCATCCAATCGCGGCCGCGCTCGTCGTTCGCACCGCCGGCGAGGCGCGCGCCTACTTCGGTGGTAAGACCTTCCACCACTTTGTAAGCGGTATCGTCGTGCAACGCCTTGTCGCGCAGCTGTTCGGCTGTCTGCACGGCGGATGCGGGGATGGTGGTGGGCGCATCCTTGGCGCTGGCAAATCCAGTAGCCAGCATCATGCTGGCGGCGAGCAGGGTGAGGGAGGGGCGGTGCATGTGCGGCTCCTGGTGACGAGCCCGCATTATGGGGCTCGCACCACTCGGCGCTTAGGCCGGAAGTCATGCCTGCATGGGGAGAACGTATTTACTGCTTGTTTTTCAACAGATCGCGAATTTCGGCAAGCAACGCCACTTCCGGCGGCGTTGCAGCCGCAGCTTTGGTGTAAAACTTGTTGATAATCTTCACCAGCACAAAGATCGCGAACGCCACGATCAGAAAAGCGATGATGCTGTTGATGAAGCTGCCATAGGCAAGCGCCACTTCGGGAATCTTGTGCGCGGGGTTGCTGTTGTCCGCCGGCTTGATCACCCATTTCATCTCCGAGAAATCGATGCCGCCGGTGAGCCAGCCGATCGGCGGCATGATCACGTCGCTCACCAGCGAAGTGACGATCTTGCCGAATGCAGCACCGATAACGACACCGACCGCCATGTCGACCACATTGCCGCGCATGGCAAATTCTTTGAATTCTTGCAGCATGCCCATTGTCGTCTCCCTAGTTTGTGCGCCGAATGGCGTTGTGCACTTTAACGCAAGAAACGGGCGCGGCTTACGCGATTCGCCCTTCCAGTACCGCAACGTTTTCCAGTTCTGCGCGGAAAACATCACCGCGCCGCAACGCCGCCACGCCGGCGGGCGTGCCGGTGAAAATGAGATCGCCAGGTTTCAACTCGAACAGCGTCGACAACGCAACGATGATGTCCGTAACACTGTGCACCATATCGCCAAGCCGGCCTTGCTGGCGCACGCTGCCATTCACTTCAAGGTGAATGCGTGTATCCGCTTGAAGCGAAACCTCGCTTGCCATGCGCAAGGCTGAAACAGGTGCGGAATGATCGAATGCCTTGGCAACATCCCACGGATGGCTCTTGGCTTTGGCAATGGCCTGCAAGTCACGACGGGTCAGATCGAGCCCCACGCCGTAGCCGAAAATAGCGTGCGCTGCCTGCGTAGCATTCAGATCGCGGCCGCCGGCCTTCAAGGCCACCACCATTTCCACCTCGTGATGCAGATCGGAGGTGGCGGATGGATAGGGCACGTCTGTGCCATCCGCCACTACTGCATCAGCAGGTTTACAGAAGAACATGGGTGCAGAGGCGTCTACCGTAGCCCCCATTTCGCGCGCATGATCGGCATAGTTGCGGCCGATGCAGAACACGCGGCGGATGGGAAAGCGTTCCTCGCGGCCGATGACGGCGAGGCTGGGAAGGGCGGGCGGATCGATGACGTAGCGCATTGGCAAGAGGTTAACAGCTCCGTTCGCCCGCCGGGACAAGAACATAGCCAGGACAGGTATCGAGGATTTGGCAGCAGTCTGCACTCGACGGACCACCAAGTCAGCGACGCGCAAGCAACAATAGGGAACCTAAGCAGTCCAGTGCGACGAGACACGGAAATGTCGATTCTTCGCCTTCTCGCACGTCGTAAGACATGTAACACAACATGACAGCTGTCATCGGCATGGGTTGATGAGCGCACGTGGCGAGCCGTGGCCGATGTGATTATCGTGCGCGCATCGGGGACAACAGGACATCAAGCGTGAACCAAACCGATCTTCTAAAGGAACTGCGGATCGAGCGTGATCAGCGTGAAGACCACGGCCACGGACCGGGGCCTTGGCCGTGGATTGCCGGCGCGATTGTGCTGGTTGCAGCGTTGGCAGGCGGTGCCTGGTGGTGGTTCGGCCATCGCCCCATCCCCGTGCACATCGCGCAGGCCGTGGCAGCGAGCAGCGATCCTTCAGCCGGTGCGGTATTGCAAGCTACGGGCTACGTCACTGCGCGTCGCCAAGCCACCGTTTCTGCACAGATCACCGGCACGCTTACCGCCGTGCTGATCGAAGAAGGCGATCGCGTGAAGCAGGGGCAGATTCTGGCGAAGCTGGACGACAGCCAATACAAGGCTGCGCTCGACACGGCCGCTGCGCAGGCAAAAGCCGCTCATGCGCTGGTGAATCAATACGAAGCGCAACTGGCTCAGAATCAGCGCGACGCAGCTCGCAACGAATCCCTGGCCGAGCGCGGCCTGATTTCCAAGCAAGCGGCGGAGCAATCCCGCACGCTGGCCAGCAGCACGCGTGCGCAATTGGTTTCACAGCAGAGGCAGGCCGCTGCCGCCGATGCACAGGTGACAGAAGCACAGGTCAATTTCGGTTACTGCCTTATCCGCGCCCCGTTCGACGGCGTGATTACCACCAAGGATGCGCAGGTGGGCGAAGTGGTTTCGCCGTTCTCCGCGGGCGGCGGCTTCACGCGTACCGGCATCGGCACCATCGTGGATATGGACTCGCTGGAAGTGGATGTCGACGTCAACGAGGCCTACATCGGCCGCGTCACGCCGAAGATGTCGGCCGAAGCAGTGCTGGATGCGTACCCGGATTGGCGGATTCCTGCACACGTCATCGCCATCGTGCCGGCTGCCGATCGCGGCAAAGCCACCGTAAAAGTGCGTGTGGCGATGGAACAGAAAGATGCGCGCATCGTGCCGGATATGGGTGTGCGTGTGTCGTTCCTGGAAGCGGCCAAGCCCGCTGTTGCCGAGCAAGCGCCGAAGGGTGTGCTGGTGCCGGCCAAGTCGATCGTGAAGCGCGATGGTAGCGATAGCGTTTTCATCGTGGCCAACGGCACGGCGCATCGACGGACCGTGCAGCCTGCTACGCAAACTTTCGGCGATATGCGCTTGCTTCCGGCCTCAGTGAATGCCGGCGATAGCGTGGTGGTGTCGCCGCCAGACGATTTGCGTGACGGTTCGAATGTCAGCGTGCAAACGCAATAAAGAGCAATGCTTCTTCTCCTGCGAACAGGGAGAAGAAATACAAACCACGGCACGTGCATGGCGCGCGGCCAAACAAGTTCCACTCGGGAGGATGTAGCTATGGGTACGTTGATCGAGATCCGCGATCTTTCCAAAGTTTATGAACGCGGCAAGCAGAAGGTTGAGGTGCTGCATCACATCAACCTCAATATTGCCGAGGGCGACTTCCTGGCACTGATGGGCCCGTCCGGTTCGGGCAAGACCACCTTGCTGAACCTCGTCGGCGGCTTGGATACGCCCAGTGGCGGCAGTATCAGTGTGGGGGGGCAACGCATCGACCAATTCGGCGCCGGTGCCCTCGCACGTTGGCGTGCCTCGAACGTCGGCTTCGTGTTCCAGTTCTATAACCTGATGCCGATGCTCAGCGCACAGCGGAACGTGGAGCTGCCACTGCTATTGACCAAGCTGTCGGCGGGACAGCGGCGCAAGAACGCAGCCATCGCACTGCAACTGGTGGGCTTGGCGGATCGCGCGTCGCATAAACCAAGCGAGCTCTCCGGTGGTCAACAGCAGCGTGTGGCGATTGCGCGTGCGATCGTTTCCGACCCGGGCTTGCTGGTTTGCGACGAGCCGACCGGCGACCTGGATCGTCATTCGGCAGAAGAAGTGCTCGGCTTGCTGCGCCAGCTCAACCGTGAGCATGGCAAGACCATCGTGATGGTCACGCACGATCCGAAAGCAGCCGAGTACGCAGACCATACGTTGCATCTCGACAAGGGCACGCTGGTCGAGCAGGTCACGGCCTGAGGAGGGTGCGATGAAATACTTTCATCTGATCTGGGCCGCGCTGTTCCGGCGCAAGACTCGCACGATCCTCACGCTGGTATCGATCGCGGCGGCATTTCTGCTGTTCGGCATGCTCGATGCCGTACGTACATCGTTCGATCAGGCGGGCAAAAGCGCGAATGGTGCACACCGCTTGCAGACCGGTTCCAAGTTGTCGTTTATCCAGCCGTTACCGCAAGGCCTGGGCGAAAAAATCGCCACCGTGCCTGGCGTGAAATCGGTGGCCTATTCCAATTGGTTCGGTGGCGCGTATCAGGATCCGCACAACCAGGTGTTCACCTTTGCGGTCAGCGACAACTACACCGATCAATATCCCGAAGTGGCCGTCAACGACGACGAGCGCAAAACCTTCCTGCAAACGCGCACTGGCATTCTGGTGGGCGACAAGCTGATGGAGAAATACCACTGGAAAGTGGGCGACCAAATTCCGCTGCAGTCGAACATCTTTCCGCAGCAAAACGGCAGCAAGAACTGGACCTTCAACATCGTCGGCGTTTTGCACCCCAAGGAAGCGAGTGCGGGCTTTTACAGCCAGATCATCCTGATGCATTGGAAGTACTTCGACGACGCGGTACAGAAGGGCTACAACAATGGCCAGGTGGGCTGGTACGTCGTAAGCGTGGCCGATGCGAATCAGGCTGATCGGGTGGCCAAGGCCATCGACGCACTCTCAGCCAATTCGGACCATGAAACCCGCACGCAGACGGAAGCAGCAGCCACCGCATCATGGATGAAGCAGTTGGCCGATATCGGCTTGATTGTCGGATCGATCATGGGTGCGGTGTTCTTCACGCTGTTGTTGCTGACGGGCAACACCATGATGCAGGCAGTGCGTGAGCGCACGTCGGAACTGGCGGTGCTGAAAACGCTGGGCTTTTCCGATCACAGTGTGCTGGCAATGGTACTGGCCGAATCGGTTCTGCTTGTGCTGCTGGGTGGCGTGATTGGCATTGCCTTGGCAGCGTTGTTGATCCCGGGCGTCAGCGCAAGCAGCGGCGGCATGCTCAATCTACCGACCGTAGGCGCGAACAGCTGGTTGCTGGGCGTTGTCCTGATGCTGGCGATTGGCATGGTGGTGGGTGCGATACCTGCATGGCGCGCGATGCGCTTGAACATTGTCGATGCGCTGGCCGGCCGCTAAAGGAGCACAGACATGAGATTTCTCTTCAACCTTGGCGTACTGCTGGCACTGATTGTCGCCATCGTGGTTTGGGCGTTGGTGCCGTGGTACGTGGTAGTGGCATTGGCTGTGTTGTTCGGGGGATGGCTGATGCTTTCCCGTCGAGGAAAGCAGGCCGCTTCGGTCACCGGTGTCGGCGTCAGCACGCTTAAGCAGCGTCTTGGCTCGTCCTCGGTGGTGATCGTCGGCATCGCCGGTGTGGTCGGCGTTTTGGTTGCGTTGCTCGCGATGGGCGAGGGTTACAGCGAAACCTTACGCAAGACGGGCAGCGACGATACCGTCATGGTGTTGCGCGGTGGCTCGGCCAGCGAAGTGAGTTCCGTGCTGAGCCGCGACAGCATCCTGGTGGTCCAGCAGGCTGCGGGCATTGCGCATGATGGGCAAGGCAAGCCCATCACTTCCGGCGAAATCGTGGTGGCCGCCAATTTGCCGGTGAAGGGCGGCGCTGCCGACGACGAAGGCAGCGTGCAACTGCGTGGTGTGGGCGAGGGTGCGTGGGCGTTGCGTCCCAATCTGAAAATCATCGCGGGCCGCAAATTCCAGCCCGGTATGCGCGAACTGGTAGTGGGCCAAGGTGCGCAGCGCCAGTTTGCCGGTCTTGAACCTGGTCGTGATGTGAAGCTCGGCGCGCAAACCTGGAAGGTCGTCGGCGTGTTCGCCTCCGGTGATGCGATGGACTCCGAAGTCTGGGGCGATGCCGACGTGATTGCTGACGCTTATCGGCGTGGCAGCAGCCGGACATCCGTCGTGGCCAAGCTCACGGATGCCAAAGCCTTCGATACGTTCAAGGCAGCACTGGCCGGTGATCCGCGCTTGCAGGTGGACGTGGAGACCACACTCAACTACTTCAGCAAGCAGTCCGAAGGCATGAGCAAGGTCATGCGCGTGATGGGCATTACCGTGGGCACGATCATGGCGATCGGCGCCATCTTCGGTGCGCTCAACACCATGTTCGCCGCTGTCGCTGCACGTGCACGAGAAATCGCCACGCTGCGTGCCATCGGTTTTCGCGGTGTGCCCGTCGTAGTGGCGGTGATGCTGGAAACCATGTTGCTGGCGCTGATCGGTGGCTTGATCGGTGGTGTGCTGGCTTGGCTCATCTTCAATGGTTGGACCGCCTCGACGTTGGCAACAGGCACCACCGGGCAACTTGCGTTTACCTTCAAGGTGACGCCGGGCTTGCTGTGGGAAGGTTTGAAGTGGGCGCTGGCGATCGGTTTCGTCGGTGGCCTGTTTCCTGCGTTGCGCGCGGCGCGTCTGCCGGTGACGACGGCCTTGCGTGAGTTGTGATCGTTGCATAGCGTAAACGACGCAAGACCAGCTCCCTCTCCTACGTGCAGTAGGGGAGGGAGCTATGTGTCAGTCAGCACTGGCTACGATGGCACGCGCATCGCTCCGCCTCACACGCCCTAGCGCAAGCGACACCAAGGCAATCACCACCAGTGTCGCCACATTGCAGGTCAAGCCGGTGGCGAATGCGTGCGCATACACCTTCGCTCCGCTTTGCTCGTGCAGCGCTGTGTAGAACACGCCGCCGATCACTGCCACACCCAACGCTGCGCTGATCTGCAATCCGGTGATCACCATGCCGGAGGCCAGGCCCGCGTGATGAGTGCCTACGCCGCTAATGACGGTGCGAATCAGTGAAGGCAGCGCAATGCCGAAGCCGAAACCGGCCATGGCGAGTGCTGGAATTAACGCGGTTTGCGGCAGCGCATGCAGAACCACGGCAATCACCAAGCCAAAGCCCAGTGCTTTGCACGCGCAGGCCAGCGGCAACGCACGATGCTCAAGCGCATCGATCAGACGTGAAGCCATGATCGAGCCGCAGAAAAAGCCAAACGTGAACGGCACGGTGGCCAGGCCGGCTTGTAGCGCGCTGCGCTGCAGCCCGCTCTGCAAGTACACGGCGTAGGTCAGAAAAAATGCGGAAGTAAGGTAGATGCCTAGCGTGACGAGCATGCCCAGCGAAAAGTCACGCTCGCGAAAGAGCTGCACATCGATCAACGGCGATCCACCGCGCTTTGCCATGCGCGACTCGAAGCGGCCGAACACCACGAACATCATCAGTGAACCGGCAAGCATGGCGTAAGTCCACGCAGGCCAGCCTTGCTCGCGCCCTTCCACGAGGGGATACACCAGCAACGCGAGTGCGATCGATAGCAAAACCACACCGCCAAGATCCAGCCGCATGGCATGCGCTGCGCGCGATTCGCGCAACAGAAACCAGCCGGCGCTCAAGGCGGCGATACCAACGGGCAGATTCACCAGAAAAATAAGTTGCCACCCCATGCCCCATAGATGGCTCGACACCAGCACGCCTCCCAGCAGTTGGCCAAGCGTGGCGGCGACGCCGAACGTGGCGGAGTACAAGCCGAGCGCACGCGGCTGCTCTGCCTGCGGAAACATCACGCGAATCGATGCCAGCACCTGTGGCGCCAACGCTGCGGCTGCCATGCCTTGCAACATGCGCCCGGCGAGCAGCGCGTTTGGCGACCACGCCAGGCCGCACAACAGCGACGCCAGCGTGAATCCTCCGATGCCGAACAGAAACATCCGGCGACGGCCGTATAGATCGCCCAGCCGGCCGCCGGTGATCAGGAATACCGCATAGGTTGCGGCGTACCCGGAAATCACGAACTGCAATTGCGCGGCGCTCGAGTGCAGTGCCGCCCGGATCGACGGCAGCGCCACGTTCACGATGAAGAAATCCAGCGGTGGCAGAAACGCGCCCGTCAGCAAAACGGGCAACGCCAACCATCGCCGCGGATCGCCTGCGGCGTTGTTCGTATGCATGCCTGGCTCCTATGGCAGACCAGCTTGGTGTTCATGCTAGTCCGGTCGTAAGATTATAAAAACTCATGATTGCGAGATTTAGTCATGACAAATGAAAATGCTTATCTGCGTCGGCCGCTGGACCTGGATGCCGTCCAGGCCTTTGTGCTGGTGGCCGACTTCAACAGCTTCACGCGCGCCGCGGAGGCGACCGGCACTACGCAGTCCGCTATCAGCTTGAAGCTGAAGCGCCTGGAGGATCGGCTTGGGCACCGCCTACTGGAGCGCACACCACGGCGCGTGCGTTTGCTGTCCGAAGGCGAAGCCTTTCTCAGTGCCGCGCGTGAACTCTTGGACGCACACGAGCGAGCGCTGCATCGGCGAGTGGCCGCGCGGCTCAACTTGCGCATTGGCATCAGCGATCAGGCCGCTGGCATGGAATTGCCGGCGCTGCTTGCCAAGCTCGGCGCTTACGACCGATCTTTGTGCATGGAGGTGCGCGTAGGCCCCTCCAATAGCCTGCTTGCAGCGTATGACCGCGGCGATCTGGACGTAGCCATCGTTTGCCGTGACGGTCCGCGCGGCGACGGCGAGCGTTTATTCGTGGAGCCATACAACTGGTATGCGCTACCGGGTTTCGAGTGGCCGCGTGATGAGGAGCCGCTGCGCATCGCGTCGCTGGCCGCGCCTTGCATGATTCGCGCACGGGCGCTGAAAACTTTGGACGACGCAGGCGTGCCGTGGACCGAAGTGTTCGTGGGTGGCGGATTGCCGGCGGTGGTGGCAGCCGCTGCAGCCGGGCTCGCGGTGGCACCGTTACCACAACGAGTATGCCTACCCAGCCTGGTCGATGTCGGCGATCGTTTAGATCTACCGAGCCTGCCGCTCACCGAAGTGATGCTGCATCACCGCGTCACCGAGCCGAGAATGCGTGGGGCTGTGCGTATTCTCGCTGCCGCATTGCGAGCCAGTGCAGGCTGAAAAGCGGGAAGGACATAAGTTGGGCTGCGCACCCAACCTACGATTGGCAGCTGGTGTGTGACTTCATGGCATCACGGGCGGCACGTATTGAAGCGTCAGCCCAAACAGCCACAGCAAGCCGAGCACCAGCGGCACGTGCACCACAAGTTGGATGAAGGTGAAGCCGACCACATCGCGCGCCTTCAATCCAAGCACGCCCAATAGCGGCAGCATCCAGAACGGATTGATCAGATTCGGCAGCGCCTCGGCCGCGTTATACACCTGCACCGCCCAGCCAAGATGCACGTGCAAATCGTTGGCGGCTTGCATGACGTACGGTGCTTCGATCAACCATTTGCCACCGCCCGATGGCACGAAGAAACCCAGCACGGAGGAATACACGCCCATCACCACGGGAAAGCTGTCGGTGGAGGCGATATGGACGAACAGGCTCGACAAACGATGTGCGAGCGTTTGGCCGTCCAAACCTTGCGCATGAGTCAGCAGTGCAGCGATGCCGCCGTAAAGCGGAAACTGGATCAACACACCCGCTGTGCTCGGCACGGCACGCGTCACTGCATTGAGGAAACTGCGCGGGCGCCAGTGCAGTAGCAAACCGAGCGTCAGGAATAAAAAGTTGTAAGTGTTGAGATTGGCAATAGCGACGACGGCAGGCTTGCTGGCGAATTCGTATCCCAGCCAACCTAGCCCAAGCACGCCGATCGCAATGGACAGCAACGGACTGTATTCCGGCCACTCACCGGGGCGGCTGCGCGGCGGCAGGGTGGGTGTGGAGGTTTCTACCACGTCGAAATCCTGTGCAGTACGTGCCTGCATATCCGAAGGCGCCGTGAACCAGCAGATCACCAACGAAACCAGAATCAGCGCCGCCGTCAATGCGATCGACTGCCACAGAAAAATTGTCTGGCTGAAAGGCAGCACTCCGGTGATCGCGAGCAGACCCTGCGGCATGCTCTTGGGATTGGCCTGCAACTGCGCCGCGGACGAAGACAAGCCCATTGCCCACACGGCACCCAGGCCGAGGTAAGCCGCTGCACCTGCTGCGCGATAGTCCATGCGCAGCGCTTCGCGTCGTGACAGTGCGCGTACCAACAGGCCGCCAAACACCAGCGAAAAGCCCCATGACAGCAGCGACGCAAGCATGCTGATCAAGCCGACGAAGCAGATCGCGCCACGCCCGGTGCGCGGCGTACACGCCAGCAGTTCGATGAAGCGTGCGACGATGGGTGCGGTGGCTACCACGTAACCGCCGATCACCACGAAGGCCATCTGCATGGTGAAGGGAATCAGGCTCCAGAAACCATCGCCGAAAGCATTGACGGTGGCGGCGGGCGTGGCGCCGAAAGACAGCACTGCGGCGGCCACTACGATGACGCCCAGGGCCGCGAAAACCCATGCATCGGGAAACCAGCGTTCTGCCCACGCAGCGCTACGCAAGGCAGCGCGTGCCATCCAACCATCGGTTGCATTGCTCATGGATGCATCTCTCGCCGAGGATGACGTCTATGGTGATGCGACGTTACGCGTAACAGCAAGAGGCTAGGTAAGCTGTCAATGACAGTCAGTGCGCCTGTCTTGTCCGCGCAAACGTGATGATACCCACGCCTAACAAAATGACCGCCATGCCGGCCAGATCATACGAGCCTACGTGTTCTCCCAGCAGCAACACGCCAAACAGCACCGCCACCGGCGGATTGACGTACGCATAGCTGGTGGCGAAGGCAGGGCGTGCATGCTTGAGTGCATACAGGTATGCGCTGAACGCGACCAACGATCCGAACACCACCAAATATGCCGCCGCGAGCGTGGCATGCAGTGCGGGATGCGACGGCAATTTTTCGTTGGTGAGAAATCCCACGGCTAAAAGGGCAACACTTCCGCACAACATCTGTGCGGCCGTATTCATCATGCCGGCGGGCATGTCCTGATGTTTGCTCCACACCGAACCAAATGCCCACGCTGCCGACGCGACTAACAAAGCGATTGCGCCAATGTGCGAGCCTGACAAGGCGCTGCCAAGATTCAGCACGATGACGCCGACGAAGCCGATCAACAGTCCCGCGGTTTCAGATCGCGTCGGCCAGGTGCCGTAAATGCCTGCAAAGATCGCCGCAAACAACGGCATGCTCGCTACCGCAACTGCGGAGACGCCCGAGCTCACGCTTTGCTCTGCGTAGCACACCAGACCGTTGCCGAAACCCAGCAGCAACACGCCGGTGAAAGCGGCATTGCGCCATTGACGTGCGGTCGGCAACGGTGTGCCGCGCATGCGCAAATAGCTAAACAACAACAGCCCGGCGATGGCGAAGCGAAGGCCCGCCAGCAGAAAAGGCGGATAGCTTTCCAGTGCAATGCGTATCGCCAGGTACGTCGAGCCCCACACGATGTACAGCGCGAGCATCGCCAGAGGCAACCATGCACCCGCGCGGGTCTCTTCGCGTGCCGTGGCAAGCGTGTTGCTGGCGGAGTCGTTCATGAGAGGGGAGTCGGGAAAGCAGGTATTACGATACCTGCATAGGACGCGTCTTAGTAGCGAAAGCCTTGCAAGCTTGGGTTGACTGGCAGTCAATAGGGTGGCTTTTTCGCCCCTCTGCATTCGGGGGGGCGGGGCGTATCCTCGCGCGTAGCGCCTATTTTGCGGCTTGCGCGGAAACCTTGTTCCGACCGCGCTGCTCTTCCTGCTCCAGCAACACTCGCTTGCGTTCCACACCCCAGCGCCAACCACCCGGCGATCCATCTTCGCGCACGATGCGGTGGCATGGCACGAGCAAGGCAAGGCGGTTGCTGCCGCACGCCTGACCGATGGCGCGCGCTGCACCGGGCTTGCCCAGTTCGGCAGCGAGTTCGCCGTAGCTCTTGGTGGTGCCGGAAGGAATGCGTGTGAGTGCTTCCCACACGCGCCACTGAAATGCAGTGGCGGCCACGTCGAGCGGTGGCATATCCGGTGCTGCGCGATTGCTCCAGCCCAGTTCGCTGGCGATGCGGGCGATCACGGCATCCAGCCATTCCTCGCGTCCGTTGTCGACGCGTTCGCGTGTGGCCTTGGGGAATTCATCGGCCAGACGTTGTTCCAGTTCTTCGTCGTTCGCACCCAGCGTGACGGAGCAGATGCCTTTTGCCGTAGCAGCCACCAGCAATTGTCCCAGCGGCGTGCTGGTAGTGGTGTAGCGGATATTCGCACCCGCTCCGCCGGCACGGTAACTGGCCGGCGTCATACCCAGCAGGCGATTGGTGTTTTCGTAGACTCGACTGCCGGAACCGAAGCCGGCCTCATAGACCGCGTCGGCAACGGCCGCGCCTTTGCGCAGCGAACTTTTGAACTGGCCGAAGCGCCGCGCGCGGTGGTACTCGGCGGGGCTCATGCCGTAGCGACGGCGGAATGCCCGCTGCAGATGGCTTGGGCTGAGCTTGGCCGCATGGGCTAACGTGGCCAATGACGGCGCTTCCGTCGCACGCTCAATCAGCGTGCGGACGTGTTCCAGCGGAGCTTCAAGGGTGGCAAGGGAGTTGCGCATGGCCGTATCCGAGAGGGATTTACCGCCAGCTTAGGCGGGCCACCTGGCCGCAGCTATCCGGATTTTGCGCTTAGTGGTGCGCCACCGGGCGCGAGCTGTGGATGACCACATATTCGCCTTCCAGCACTTCCGGCTGACGCGCTTGCTTGGCGGCGCCAGGCACGGCGAAACGGCTGCGCTTCCACTGCCGCCAGACGAGCCAAAGCGCACCACCGACGGCCAACACGCCAGCCACGACCAGCCCGAACACCATCAGCACACCGACGACAATCAGTCCCAACACCACCGACAAAGCCTGGGCCAGCGGGTGACGACGACGGTGCAGCAGTGGGAGGACGACGCGCATGTTAAAAATCCGTATGGTAAAATCAAGGACTTACGTGCGTAACGATGAGGCCATAGGGCCTCCAAGGCAAGTGCCGATGGAAACAGCCGCCTCCCCCCGCCGCTTGTGCCGGCTTCACGATATGCCTGATGGCGAAGCCATGGCATTGGACGTGATGCTGCCCGAAGGCGAGGAAAGCGTGATCCTGCTGAGGTTGGGCGAGCGTGTGAATGCTTGGTTGAACATCTGCCCGCACGCAGGCCGCCGCCTGGATTGGGCGCCCGGCAAGTTTCTGGTATCGAAGGGCATGCTGGTTTGTGCCGCGCATGGCGCCAGCTTCAGTGTGGATAGCGGCGAGTGCACGGGTGGGCCATGCCGGGGCGAAAGCCTGCGGGCAGTACCGGTACGGGTGGAGCAGGGTGAGGTGGTGCTGGACGTGTAGGGTGGATTACAGCCGAGCGTCTACCAGCTCTTTCGGTAGCACACCCTTGATGTCGTAGACCACACCGTTGGGCATGGCCAACGCACGCACGTCATACGTGCCGCCTACTTTGAATTGCGAATGCGCTACGGCGAGCACGACTGCCGCATAGCTCCCTTTGGTGGTTACCTCGGGTAGCAGCTGCAAGCCGTAATGCTTGTGTGCTTCCTCGGTGTCGGCCCAAGGATCATGCACGTCGACGGCGGCACCGAAACTTTCCAGTTCGCGCACCAGATCGACCACGCGCGTGTTGCGCAGATCTGGGCAGTTTTCCTTGAAGGTGAGGCCCAGCACCAGCACACGGCTGCCGCGAATCGCATGGCCCTGGCCGACCATCAGCTTGATCACTTCCGCGGCCACGTGCTGGCCCATTGCATCGTTGATGCGGCGGCAGGCGAGCAGGATGTCGGGGTAATAGCCGGTCGATTGCGCTTTCTGGATCAGGTAATAGGGATCGACACCGATGCAGTGGCCGCCGACCAAGCCGGGTTGGAACGGCAGGAAGTTCCACTTCGTGCGTGCGGCATCGAGCACGTCCTGCGTGTCGATGCCTAAGCGATGAAAGATCAGCGCGAATTCGTTGATCAGCGCGATATTCGCATCGCGCTGCGTGTTCTCGATCACCTTCGCCGCTTCCGCCACTTTCAAACTTGGCGCTTTGTGCGTGCCGGCGGTGATGATGCGCGCGTACAGCGCATCTACGAAATCGGCCGCTTCTGGCGTAGAGCCTGAGGTGATCTTCGGAATGGTAGTGAGCCGCCGTTGCCTATCACCCGGATTGATGCGCTCGGGGCTGTAGCCCACGGTGAAATCGCGATTGAATTGCAGACCGGAAGCGCGCTCCAGTTCAGGCACGCAGATCTCCTCCGTCGCGCCCGGATACACCGTGGATTCGTAAATCACCACATCGCCTTGCTTGAGCACACTGCCAACCATCTGGCTGGCGCGGATCAAAGGCATGAAATCGGGGCGCTTATGTTCGTCCACCGGCGTGGGTACGGTGATGATGAACACGTTGCGATCGCGCAGGGCTTCCACGTCGGTGGTGAAGCGCAATTGCGTCGCAGCAGCGAGTTCTTCCGCAGATGTTTCCTGGTTGCCATCCGCGCCGCGTTGCAGGGCTTCCACGCGCGCTGCGTCGATGTCGTAACCGAGCGTATCGAGCAAGCAGCCGAATTCCACGGCCAGCGGCAAGCCGACGTAACCGAGTCCGATCACGGCAAGGCGGAGATCACGGGGATGCGTGGTCACAGGTGTTTCGCCAGGAGTTTGAATGGATGCGCGCAGGATACCTGCTCACGCCAGCGCAGGCTCTAGCGGTACATCAGGTTGACGGCCACCAGCGTGATCAGCAGCACGATAAAGGTGAGCGGCACGCCTGCGCGCAGGAAGTCCCTGGCGCTGTAGTCGCCGGGGCCGGTGACCATCATCAGCGCGGGATGGCCGGAGCTGAGCAGGAAGGTGTTGGAGGAAGACACCGCCACGATCAACGCATAAGCGGAAGGATTACCGCCGGTGGCAACTGCCACGCTGATCGCCACCGGTACCATCATCACGGTGGCGCCCACGTTCGACATCACTTGCGAGAACGTGAGGGTAAGCAAGGCCAGCGACAGCTGCAGGATCCACGGCGATGCGTGTCCCAGATGCAGCAGCACTTCCTGCGCCACCCATGCGGCGGTACCGGTGGAATCCATCGACCAGCCCAATGGGATCAGGCAGGCGGTCACGAAGATCGTCTTCCAGTTCACTGCGCGATAGGCCTCATCCATGTTCAGCACGCCAGAAAGCAGCATACCGATCGCGCCAGTCATCATCGCGATGGAAAGATCGAGGTTGGTGAACAGCGCCAAGCTCTTGGCGAGTAGAAAGAAACCCACCGCCTGCCAGATCTTGTTGGGCCGTTGCTCCTCGCGCGGGATGTCGGTGACGACCACCAAGTCCTTGTCCTCAGTGGCATCCTGCAGCGCCTTCCAGCTGGAATGGAGCACCAGCGTATCGCCCGTACGCAGGCTTACCGAGCGCAAGTCGTCGCGATATACCTGATCACCGCGCGTTACCGCAAGCACCGAAATGCCATAGCGTTTGCGCAGACGAAGTTCGCCGACTGATTGTTTGAGGAAGCGCGAGCTGGGCGGGATCACCGCTTCGGAAATGCCTGCGCGCGTGGGATTGAACAGTTCGCCCAATTGCCGCATGCGCGGCGACACGCGACACAACTGGTTGTTGGCGAAGCGGTTCAGTTCATCGCGCGGCCCAAGCACACCGAGCACGGAGCCTACCCAGATCACCTGATCGGCCGGTGGCGCCATGCGCGCTTCGTTGCCGCTCTTGATTGCCAGGATCAGCGGCGCGCCATGCAATTGCTCCACTTCGCCGATGCTCATGCCGACCAGCGGACTTTCGGCGGTGACGGTGAGCTCGGCCGTCTCGCCGACGATGCCGTAGGTTTCGGCGAAGTAGCTCTCGGTACGACCGGGCGTCACTTTCTGCCGTTCGTCTTCGCGTTCCGGCAGCAGCTTGTTGGTATAGAAATAGAAGAACAACACGCCAGCGACAGCCAGCGCCAAGCCCACAGGGGTCACGCTGAAGAGCCCGAACTTGGGTACGGTCTGCGCGCCGGGCGGCAGGTTCGCGTTGGCGCTGGCAATCAGGTCGTTGAGCACGATCAGCGGCGAGTTCGCGATCAGCGTGGTGTTGGTGGCGGTGAGAATGCAGAACGCCATCGGCAACAGCAGCCGTGAGATCGGCACGCCGGTGCGTGCGGAGAGGCGGCTGGTGACGGGAATCATCAGTGCAGCGAGCGCCTGGCTGGGAATCACCGCACTGAACAGGCTGGTGACAGAGTTGATCACCAGGCCCAGCCGTGATTCTTTGCCGCGCGCCATGCGCATCACGAACTGCGCGGTAAGGCCCAGCACGCCGGCTCGGTCCAGCCCGGCACCCATGATCATGATCGCAATGATGGCGATCACCGCGTTACCGGCGAAGCCGTTGAAGACGCGTTCGGAAGGAATGAGGCCGGTGAGGCCGATCACCACCACGACCAGCAGCGCCACCATGTCGGCGCGAACCCATTCCAGCACCAGCATGAGCATGGTGAAGCACACCAGCCCCAGTACCAGGATCATTTCGGGCGTGAGGGTCAGGGCCACTATCAAGTGTCCCTAGTGGGAGGTTGGCAAGGCTGGATGCGATGGGGCAACAGTGGCTTCACGCGGCGACTCATCCCTGTTTAACGCGGAAGTATAAGCGTCTGTGCGGGGTTGCTGGTGAACCGTGGCCGCACATTCGCCACTCTTTTCGAGTTGCGGCTTGGGGTTGGCTTCGCTTCAGCCCAATCTACGGCGATACAGCAAATCCCACACACCATGACCAAGCCTCAACCCGCGCCGCTCGAAGTGCGTCTCGATGCGCCACGCGGGTTTCTCGGCAAATTGTCCAGGCCCGATGTCATTGCGCCAATCGGGTGATGCTTCCATCACTTCCAGCATGTGCTGCGCATACGGTTCCCAGTCGGTAGCCAAATGCAGCAGTCCACCCGGAGCCACGCGCGTGGCGAGCAGGGCAACGAACTCCGGTTGCACGATGCGCCGCTTGTTGTGGCGCTTCTTGTGCCAGGGATCAGGAAACCAGATGCGCACTTCGGCCAGCGAGCCGGGTGCGATCTCGTTCTCCAGCACTTCGACCGCGTCATGCTTGTAGAGGCGCACATTGGTGGCATTGCGTGCGGCCAGGGCATTCATCAAGCGACCCACCCCAGGGCCATGCACTTCCACGCCGATGTAATCGCGGGCCAGGTCGTGCTCGCTCGCCCAGGCCAGTGCTTCGCCGTTGCCGAAGCCGATTTCGAGGACATGCGCGGCTTGCCTGCCGAAGCGTGCATCGAGATCCTGCGCATTTCCTGAATAGTCGATGCCGAAGCGTGCCCAATGGGTCTCGAACGCGCGCTGTTGAGCGGGCGTCATCCGGCCCTCGCGCAGGACGAAGCTGCGAATGCGGCGGAGGTGGTGGGTATTGTCGTGTTCTTCAGTCATGCGACCGGTGTATGTCCTCTCCCCTCCGGGGAGAGGAAGCAAAGCGTTTAGCCAATCGTGCCGTCGATCGGGCTCGACGCCGAGGCAAACCGCTTGCGCGGAATACGCCCTGCGCGGAACGCCGCGCGGCCGGCTTCGATCGCCAGTTTCATCGCGTGCGCCATCAACACGGGATCCTTCGCGCCGGCGATGGCAGTGTTCATCAACACGCCATCGCAGCCGAGTTCCATCGCAATGGCCGCATCAGATGCCGTGCCCACGCCGGCATCGACGATGATCGGCACCTTCGCGTTCTCGATGATTTCCAACAGGTTGTATTTGTTCTGGATGCCGAGCCCCGAGCCGATTGGCGCGGCCAACGGCATCACGGCCACGCAGCCGATCTGCTCGAGTTTCTTGGCCAGGATCGGATCGTCGCTGGTGTAGACCATCACGTCGAACCCGCCGGCCACCAGTTGCTCGGCGGCCTTGAGCGTTTCCACCACGTCGGGGAATAGCGTGCGCTCGTCGCCCAGCACTTCCAGCTTCACCAGCTTGTGACCGTCCAAAAGCTCACGCGCCAGGCGGCAGGTGCGCACCGCGTCGGCCGCGTTGTAGCAACCGGCCGTGTTGGGCAGCAGGGTGAATTCGCCGGGCGGCAGCGCATCGAGCAGGTTGGGGGCGTTGGGATCCTGGCCCAGATTCACGCGGCGGATGGCGGCCGTGACGATTTCCGCGCCCGCGGCCAGGGTGGCGCGGCGGGTTTCGTCCAGATCTTTGTATTTGCCGGTGCCGGTGAGCAGGCGCGAGCCGTAGCTCTTGCCGGCGATGACCAGGGAATCGGTAGTGTCGTGGGTCTTGATGTTCATGCCTGGGATGCTTGGATGGCGCGGGCTCAGCCGCCACCGATGGCGTGGACGATTTCCACCTTGTCGCCTTCGCGCAGGGCATAGCTTTCATGCTGGCTGCGCGGCACGATTTCTTGATTCACCTCGACGGCAACACGCCGGCCAGCGTAGCCGGCTTCGTGCAGCAACTGAGTGAGGGTGAGGTTGTCGCCGCAGTCGTGCGAGCGGCCGTTGAGGGTGATCTGCATACGGCTATTGTAGCGGCAGGGTTCCCTCGTTGGCCGCATTTTTCACGGCCGGATGGGCATATGCACTGCCGTGCCTTGCTTGCGCAAGGGCACGGCAATGTCACACATGGCTAGTGCTGCTGGTTGTCATTCTTGGGCGGTGCGTAGTGCGGATGCGGCGCGTTCTGCTGAGGATGCTGCTGTTCGGGGCGCTGCATTTCCGGGCGGGCGTATTGCTGCGGTGGCGGCTGGTAGCGGTACGGTTCCGGCTGAGGCTGATAGGCGGGAGCGCGCTGAATCTCCCGCGGCGCTTCCATCTCCCGTGGCTGCTGCGGGACATACTGCTGACGGGCACGCTGCTCGGCTTCGAAGCGTTCCTGTTGCTGCCGTTGCTGCTGTTCCATGATGGCCTGGCGCTGGCGTTCCTCCTGCATGGAAGGTTCCGGCGGGGTGTAGCGGGGTGCTTGTTGCACCGTGGGTTGTGCCGGGGCGTAGCGGGGCGCTTGTTGTATCTGAGGCTGCTGTGGCAAATAGCGAGGCGCCTGTTGCTCTTCGCGTTGTGGCGGCACGTAGTGCGGTGCCTGCTGAACTTGCTGTGCAGGTTGGGCCGGCGCGAAATGCGGCACTTGTGGCAGTGACGGCGCTCCCGGCCGTGGCGCGGCTTGTGGTTGTGCCGGTGCCGGGTAGCGCGGGAAGGTCTGCCCCGAAACCACGCGGGGCGCATTCGGCTGCACATTCAGCACGCGCACGTTGGAGGCAGGTTGTCCCGCGTGTACCGGCGCCGCGGCTGCAACCGCTGGAGCGGGCGCACGCACAGCCACCACTTGCCGGTTGAATCCAGCCGCAGGCAACGGACGCGCGTTGATGTTGCGCGGCGGTGCAAAGCTCGTCGGCAACGGACGTTGCAATGTGGCAGGCGATACCACCGGCGCGTTGGCCAATTGTTTCGGATCGACGCGCACTTGGTTGCTCTGCACGTTTCGCGCGCTGGCGAACGCTTGCGCAGGCATCGCGGTGAACGCATGCGGAGCATCGCGATTGACGTAATTCACGCCGGTGACCGGGCGTCCGTCTCGATAGAAGTTGTATTGGTTATGAATGTTGTTGATCACCGTCACCTGGTTGATGTTGCGCGTGATCTGAATATTGGTGACGTTGACGTTGGTGTAGTAGTTGCGCGATGCGCGATACCACGGGTTGTAGACCTCGTGCGGCCCCAGCGGGAACCAGCCCACCGGGCCACCTCTGCCGACGCCGACAAAGGCCACCAGCGCTGGCGCATAGACTGGCCGCACGCGCGGCGGACACGGCAGCCATCCCCAGCGACCGCGCAGAAATACCCAGCGGCCGTAGTGATAAGGCGCGAAGCCCCACGGCGATGAATCCACCCAGGTCCAACCCCATGGCCCAATCCACACCCAGTGGCCAAGGCGATACGGCGCCCAGCCGGCGACCACGGTGGTGGGGTACCACACGGTGCCGTATTCCTCATCCTGTTCAAAATCGCCGTACTGATTCAGGTCTTGCGCGCCGACCACGTTGTTCGGCACGTATTGCGCGCTGGCTGTGTTGGCGTACTGGGCGTCGCGATCGTTGCACCACGCGTCAAACTCATCGCGGCCTTGGATGTCGCTCACCGTGATGTCGTTCAACGAGGAATCGCCAAACTGATAGCTGCGCCCGCTGAACACTTCGCGCTGCGCGTTGTTTTCGCCATAAACGATGCCTCCGCCATCGAACGGAGTGACCGTAGTGCCGTTACCGTTGGCGCCAACGTCGACACGGAATGTGCCGGGCTGGTTGATCACCAAGGCAAGCGTCGGCGTGTCGATCTCGTAGGTTGCGCCTTGATCGAGATTGCGCACGGTGATGTTGAGCGTGCCTTGGGTGAGTTCGAACTGGCCGATCTGATCAGTGAGATTGAGCACACCGATATCGCTTTGACCGCTAATGCGCAGCGAGGCCCCGCCCAGGTCCAGCTCGGCGCGTGCGTCCGGGCCGCTCGATAGCTTGTCGCCGTTGGTCAATGGCCGGTTGACGTCGGCCGCGCTCCAGTCGGTGCTGCCGGATGGCATCAGGCCGAGGTCGCCGGACGCGTAGGAAAGTCGCGCGACACGCGCTGGTGGATCCGATGAGGTGTTGTCGCCGCCTTGGCTGTCGTCTGTTTGGGCCAATGCCAGACCGGTACACAGCAATAACGTAGCGGTCAGTAGGATGCGCCACCCGCGCGAACAAGACTGGACAGCATGGAGCACACGCATGGGACTCTCCGTGTTGATGCACGCGAAACGGTCGCGCCCCGGGTTCATCCGTAATATGTGTTCATCATCTTGCAGACGGATCATGAGTGGTGCCTTAGGGCTGCCGCCGCCGTTGCCGATGGTTTAGAAATGAGGAGGCTTTCCAGTCGGCAGGATTCCCAAGAGCCGCATCTGCCGGTTACCATCGCCGAACGTTGCGGGTGTAGCTCAATGGTAGAGCTGTAGCTTCCCAAGCTACTGACGAGGGTTCGATTCCCTTCACCCGCTCCACTTCTTTGCGACGCTGGACTGCTTCGTTAAAAATCTGCCAGTAACACAGCTTTGTGTAGCCTGCGAAGGCGGCGCTGACTGGAGAGGAGCGATCGCGGCGACAGATACTGACCTGTACCGGTCCGTGATGGGCAATGACTTTCAAGAGCATTGAGGTCGGTGTCTATCCTGGCGACGGCGTACTCGATCCGCGCTGGGAACCGACCCAATATTTCAGCAAAAAGCTCGATAAATGGGTGACCAGCCAAGCCGATGTCACTGTCGTCGGCGGAAAGGATGGGTCCGGAAGTACTGCCTGGGGGCGGCACAGCACTGCATGATGTCCCCGGTTGGTTTCCCAGCAAAGAATTCTGGGTTCCGGGGGAACCGAATACTCTGCGGACCTTATCGAGATCCGCAAGGATTCGAAGGTGAAAACCAGTCCTTACAATTCGAAGCTCAAGGGTTATCACTATCAACTTGAGCCGCGTACGCGGATGACGGCCCTGGCATTCAAGGGTGCTCTGGACAACATGGCGCGAGCTGCGGTTGCTAGGCAGTGCGAGCTGGCTAAGGGCAAAAGCTTAGGGTTTCATTGGAGAGTTCCATGCCTGAGATCAGCAATCAGACATTGGTCATCGCCATTCAGGCTGTCGCCGCGGAAATCCGCGCCCTGCGCGAAGCCCTGGCCAGTGGTGAGGCGGAGCCCGAGGAGTATCAGGTGCTCGAGGATCGCATTCACGCCGCTGAAGATCTGGAGCGAGCTTATGAAATTGCCGCACGGACGGTGATCAATCCGCCGCCTTACGACGAATTGGTCGGAACCTGATTTCACGGCCGGCGTGCACAGCGTTTGAGCACCATTGTGCTGATATAGGCGGCATAGAACGTTCGTTCCTAGTTGAGTTTGGCGGCCCGCGCCAGCTACGCTATTGATGTTCCGCCGTGCAGCGTGCGCTGAAAGTCACTAGCATCCGCTGCATCATTCCCTTTCGGTTCCCCTCCGAGATAACTCAAGACAGCGTGCGCTGACATGGCGGATGTGATCACCCTCGGTTGGCGGGAACGCCTGGCATTGCCCCAGTTCGGCATTGCTTCGCTCAAAGTCAAGCTCGACACCGGCGCGCGCAGCAGTTCGTTGCATGTGGACGAACTGGAAACCTTCACCCGTGACGGCCAGACCTGGCTGCGCTTTATCGTGGGACTGGGACGTCGCTCAGTGCGGCAAGTGCATTGCGAAGCGCCGGCATGCGATCGGCGCGTAGTGGTGGATACCGGTGGCGGGCGCAGCGAACGGTGGTTTATTCGCGCCGAAGTGATGCTGGCCGGTGAGCGTTTTGAAGTTGACATAAATCTGACGGATCGCCGGCACATGCTGTTTCCTATGTTATTGGGGCGCACCGCGTTGGTTGGACGCTTCAAGGTCGATCCAGCCCTTTCCTACACTCTTCCAAGGACCGCGCAAACGATGGTGCACAAGCCATGAAAATCGCCATCCTCTCGCGCAATGCGCGGCTGTACTCCACTCAGCGCCTGGTCGAAGTGGCGCGTGAACGCCGCCATGTGGTGCGCGTGCTCGATCCGCTGCGCTGCTACGTGCGCATTGCGCCGGGCGAGGTGGAGATTCGCTACAAAGGCAAAGCCTTGCACGATATCGATGCAGCGATTCCGCGCATCGGCACATCGAGCACGTTCTACGGCACCGCCGTGCTGCGTCAGTTGGAAATGATGGGGGTGTACACGCCAAATCCATCCGACGCGGTGCTGCGCGCTCGCGACAAGCTGCGTTGTCTGCAGATTCTTGCGGCGAAAGGTCTGGACATGCCCGTGACGGTGTTCGGTGACAACCCCGACGACACCATCGATGTGCTGGACATGCTGGGCGATCCGCCGCACGTCATCAAACTCAACGAAGGTAGCCAGGGCACTGGCGTGGTGCTGGCGGAAAAACGCAGTGCGTCGCAAAGCGTGGTGGAGGCATTCCGCGGTTTGTATGCCAACTTCCTGGTGCAGGAGTTCATCGCCGAAGCCAAAGGTAGCGATCTGCGCTGCTTCGTGGTGGGGGGGCAAGTGGTGGCTGCCATGCAGCGCGTGGCCACGCCGGGCGAATTCCGAGCCAATCTGCATCGCGGCGGCACGGCCGTGGCGGCCAAGCTCACCCAAGCCGAAAGACGCATCGCCGTGGATGCTGCGGCAGCCCTGGGGCTGGGCATTGCCGGTGTGGACCTGTTGCGCTCCAAGCGTGGTCCGCTGTTGCTGGAAGTCAACGCGTCGCCTGGATTGGAAGGTATCGAGGCGGCAACAGGTGTGAACGTGGCGGACCACATCATCCGTCACCTGGAACAGCACGTAACCAAAGCATCCAAGCGCGCCTGAGCAAAGCCTGCTTTTGTGAAGGCTATGTCGTCATTAACCAGGCAGTGAGTGCGGGTTAACTACCGCGTAACTGCTGCCGCCCTATAAAGGCACCACTGTTTGTTTGCTCGCTACTTCAAATCGCAAGTGCGACAGCAGACGACGGTATCGGGGCAGTAGCTTCGGCCCGGGTGCAGCGACGCACGGTCGCGGTATCCGGGCTTTTTCTTTGCTCAAGAGCCTGCTCGATATCCCAACGCGGTTCGCCTGGCTGAGACATCAAACAGGCTCCAATTCTACCATTCAGGATGGCGCTTAACAATTGCGTCGTTCAGTCGTTAAGCTTGCAGCTACCCCCGGCCTGTGCGCCGGTTGCGTAGCGGAGAGACGCATGCGCGTTCTAGTCATTGAAGATAACAGCGATATCGCGACCAACATTGGCGATTATTTGGAAGATCGCGGCCATGTGGTGGATTTCGCCGGAGATGGCGTCACTGGCCTGCACCTGGCTGTGGTGCACGATTTCGACGTCATCGTGCTCGACCTGACCTTGCCGGGCATGGACGGCCTGGACGTGGCTCGCAAGCTGCGCCATGAGGCCCACAAACAAACCCCGGTCCTGATGCTGACCGCCCGCGACGCCCTTGAGCAGAAGCTCACCGGTTTTGAATCCGGCGCGGACGATTACATGACCAAGCCCTTCGCCCTGCAGGAACTGGCCGCACGCCTGGAAGTGCTGGCGCGCCGCGGCAAGGGTCCGCAAAGCCGGGTGCTGAAGGTGGCCGATCTCACCTACAACCTGGACACCCTCACGGTGACCCGCGATGGCAAATCCATCCAGCTCAACCCGATCGGTTTGAAGCTGTTGCAGGCGTTGATGGAAGCCAGCCCTTCGGTCGTCACCCGACAGGATCTGGAGCAGAAGGTGTGGGGCGAGGAATTGCCCGACAGCGACAGCCTGCGCGTGCACATCCACGGTCTGCGTGCCGCGATCGACAAGCCGTTCGAAAAGGCCTTGATCCACACCCGACACGGCATCGGTTACCGCATGGTCGATCCGGATGCAGTCCAGGCGTAAGCTTCGGTTCCGCCTGCTCATCTCATTCGCGCTGTTCGGTTTCGGCCTCAGCGCGTTGTTTGCCGTGGCGTCTTTGTATGTCCGAGCCAAAGTTGAAGATCAATTGGTGACTGCCTCCCTGCAGGGCGACATCGATCAGGCGGTTGATAAAACACTCGCTAATCAGCCGGCCCAATCTGAATTGGTTGAGGCGTGGTTCAAAAGTGAGCGCACGCTCTACAAGATGCCGTTAGCGTGGCAAAACCTCGACACTGGTGTCCACGACATGTACGAAGTGGATGCAAATGGACGTACCAAACATTACAAGCTTGCAGTGCGACGCAAAGACGGTGTCATAGGTTTTGAGCGCTACGATATTAGTAGAGAAGATCTTGGCAAACGACAGTTGATCACAGCGCTGGGAGGTGCGGTTGCACTTTTTAGCTTGCTTTCACTCGCTATTGGTCTATGGCTTTCGCGCAAGGTGCTCAAGCCAGTTACCGAATTGGCGCGAAGGTTGCGCGATTTCCGTAAGACAGGAAGGGCGGAGTCCCTAGCGCAGCATTTTGCAGATGACGAAGTGGGAGAGCTGGCGCAGGCTCTTGATGAATATGCAGCACGCTTAACCGCGATGGTTGAGCGCGACCGTGAATTCAATTCCGACGTCAGCCACGAATTGCGTACGCCGCTGGCGGTAATTTCCAGCACCACGGAGCTGCTGCAAGGCTCGCCCGATCTCACCGACAAACTGCGCGAACGCTTGAAGCGCATTGAGCGCGCATCGCGCCAGGCTACTGAGCTGATCGAAGCACTGTTGCTGCTGTCGCGTGCCGAGCGCCGCGGACCGACGCGCGGCGAAATGACCGAGATTGCGAAAGTGGCTGCCGACGTGATCGAAAGCCAGCGTCCGCAGATTCGCGACAAGCCGATCGAAATCGAATTGGTGCAAAACGATTTAGTGAACGTCAATGCACCGGCTTCCGTGCTGTCCGTGGCACTCACCAACCTAATCGGCAACGCCATCAAGTACACGTTGGAAGGCCGTGTTACGGTGCAGGTGGGAAAAGGACGCATCGATGTGATCGACACCGGTCCTGGCATCAAGCCAGAAGACGCGGAACGCCTGTTTCAACGCGGCGTGCGTGGTGAGGGCGCAGGCGGCAGCGGCGCTGGGCTTGGGCTTGCTATTGTGCGGCGTCTATGTGATCTCTACGGATGGCGAGTTTCGATTCGCCCACGCATGGACACGAGTGGTGCCATTGCTAGTTTAGTATTTGACAGTGAAGTGAATTGAGAAGTGGCTCAAACGGAACCTCCGGCAAGAAACCTCTGCAACTTCTTGCCGGAAGTTAAGCCCAGTTAGATGTCTACTTCGTACTCAACTCGGCAGGGTCCCTCAGGGGTTTCACATATCATTTTTCCTTGCGTCTCGACGTCAAGTATGTCGCCGGGTGCATTCGCATTGGCGACAGGTGCGTGTGAGACCAAAGAAATGGCTAGGGTTGCGAGTGCGCAGATGATGATCTTTTTCATTGAAATTCTCCATTGAAGAACGGGTGGGATAACGAACTAAAACGCTGCTGTTTGAGTAGCCCGTTCAATGGAAGATAAAGGTTGTTGTGCTCAACGGCAGTCCATCTAAATATGAAAGGGTCGCGAGCAGTGTTACCGTCTGGGTGTCAGCATTCGATGACGTTAACCGCCAACCCACCGCGCGACGTTTCCTTGTACTTGTCCTTCATATCAAGACCGGTATCGCGCATCGTCTTGATCACCTTGTCGAGCGACACACGATGCTTGCCATCGCTCTTCAGCGCCATGCGGCTGGCATTGATGGCTTTCACTGCGCCCATGGCGTTGCGTTCGATGCAAGGAATCTGCACCAGGCCCCCGATGGGATCGCAGGTGAGCCCAAGGTTGTGTTCCATGCCGATTTCGGCAGCGTTTTCGATCTGATGCACCGTGCCGCCGAGCGCAGCGGTCAAACCGCCTGCTGCCATTGAGCAGGCCACGCCCACTTCGCCCTGGCAGCCCACTTCCGCCCCGGAGATCGAGGCATTTTCTTTATAAAGAATGCCGACAGCTGCAGCGGTCAATAGAAAGTCGATCACGCCGTTTTCGTCGGACTTCGGGCAGAAGCGATGGTAGTAATGGATGACCGCAGGCACGATGCCGGCCGCGCCATTGGTCGGTGCAGTGACGACGCGTCCGCCGGCGGCGTTTTCTTCATTCACTGCAAGGGCGTAGAGATTCACCCAATCGAGAATGGTCAGCGGGTCTTTGAGCGAAGCTTCGGGTTGACTGCGTAATTCCGCTGCCATCGTCGGTGCGCGTCGTGACACCTTGAGGCCGCCGGGTAGTACGCCGGGCGAACGCAAGCCGCGCTCGACACAACCTTGCATCGCCTTCCAGATGATTAGCAGACCCGCGCGCACTTCGGCTTCCGTGCGCCATACTTTTTCGTTTTCCATCATCAGCTGCGCGATGGTCAAACCATGCTGATCGCACAGAGCAAGCAGTTGCTCACCGGTGTGGAAGGCATAAGGCTGCTCGGTGGTATCGGCGACGATACGATCTTCCGCCGCTTCATCATGATTAACCACGAAACCGCCACCTACGGAGTAATAATCGCGCGTAGCCAGTTCGTGGCCTTCGGCGTCATATGCGGTAAAGCGCATGCCATTGGTGTGGAACGGCAACTTCTGGCGCTTGTTGAAAACCAAGTCGCGCTTTTCGTCAAAATCGATCTCGTGTTTACCGAGTACGCGGATACGACGCATGGTGCGTACGCGTTTGAGGATCTCAGGAATCTGATCGGGATCGACCCTATCCGGATGCTCGCCTTCGAAGCCGAGAATCACCGCTTTGTCGGTGCCGTGACCGCGTCCGGTCATCGCCAGTGACCCGTAAAGTTCCGCGCGCACCTGCGCGACGCGATCGAGCACGCCTTTTTCTTCGAGCCAGCGCTCGGAAAAACGTGCGGCTGCACGCATGGGGCCTACGGTATGGGAAGACGAAGGTCCAATACCGATCTTGAAAATGTCAAACGCGCTGACGGCCATGGGATAGTGTGGGGATGGGGGAGCCCAGTATTCTACGCGGGCGTTTAAATCGGGGCATTCTGCAAGCGCACGTATGGTCGATTTCGTGCTCTATCAACGCGACTACTGCCACCTGTGCGACCAGGCGCTGGCCGTGCTGGCCGAGGCGCGCCTGCCGGATTTCGACAGTGTGTGGGTGGACGACAGCGATGAGCTGGAGAGTCGCTACGGCACGCGTGTGCCGGTACTGCGCGATCTACGCGATGGGCGCGAACTGGATTGGCCGTTCGATGCGGCGACGGTGGCGCGTTGGATGGACGCCTGACGTAGGTTGGGTTGCGCTCCGCTAACCCAACCTGCGTCCAAGTTTTGTTACTTGGCAGCAAGCAGCAGATGCGCGGTGACTTTTACATCCGGCCCGATCACCGACGTATCCGCGTATTGTCCGCCACCCACGCCAAAGTCCAGGCGCTTCACCGTGCCGGTCACATCGAGCGTGGCACCGTTGCCTTGTGGTTTGAATACCACGTTCAAGCTCACTGGCTTGGTTACGCCACGCAGCGTCAGCATGCCGTCGGCAATCACTTGACTGCCCTGTTGATGAAACGCGGTGGTGACGAAGTGCGCCTGCGGATACTTCGTCGTGTTGAAGAAATCCGGGCCTGGCAGTGCGCTGTCACGATCGTTGTCGCCGGTTTTGGCCGTGGACAGATCGACCGTCACATCAAATTTCGAAGAAGCCAGCTTGGCCGCGTCATAACTGATCGCCGCCGTCCATTTGTTGAAGCGGCCATCGAAACTGCTGCCCTGGAAATTGCTGGTGAAGCCCAGCGTGCTACCGGTCTGCACAGTGTAGTCGGCGGCATTGGCGATGCAGGGGGCAGCCAGTGCCAGCACGAATGCAAGTGAAGCAGTGCGAATGGTCATTGAAACTCTCCTGAGGATGTTTTGCTCTGGCGTATGCGTGCAAACGGAAGCATACGGCGCAATACGTTGTCCCGATCGAAAAAGTGGTGTTTCAGTGCTGCACCGGCATGTGCGACCAGCACCAACAGCAGCAGATAGAACAGCCACTCGTGCACTTCGCCGGCAACTTCCGAAAGTTCATCATTCTTGGCGGCCAGCGCCGGCAGATTGAACAACTTGAACCATTGCAACGGATAACCGTGCAGTGAGTTGAAGATCCATCCGCTCAGCGGGATGGCAAGAATGAAGCCGTACAGCAACACGTGCGTGGTGTGCGCCGCGATGCGTTGCCAGCGCGGCATCGGAACATCCGGCGGCGCGCGATCGTATAGGCGCCAAGCCAGACGCAATGCAAACAAGGCCAGGATGGTGAGTCCAATTGACTTGTGCAGCGCGAAGATAGTGATCTTGTTCATCGACGGGGCCATGTCCGCCATCAAAAGACCCCACACGCCGTTGCCGAGGATGCCCAGCGCAACGATCCAATGAAAGAACTTGGCGACCGATCCCCACTGGCGGCCGTCACTACGCAAACTCATGGATGCTCCTTGTCATTGCTGGAAGTGTCGCGAATGCCTTCGAGTTCGAGCCAGATGGCGATGCCATGGCCTACGGCATTGGAAAACCCGTTGATGCCGAAGTTCGTGCGGTCAAGCATGGCGGTGGCGGAAAAACCCGCAACCGTATGCATGCCGTAGATCGTTTTGCCGACACGGTTGACGCGAAACGGAATATCGACCGGTTGGCTCACGCCATGCAGCGTGAGTGTGCCGTGCAGCACCCCGTGCGTATCGTCCTTGCGCTCCACCGAGGTGCTGACGAAATGTGCCGTCGGGTAGGTGTTGCAGTCGAGCAGTGAGGATTTGCATGCAGCCTCGTTCCAGGCCGCATCGCCCAGGTCGACGCCGTGCATGTCGATGTCCAGTTCCGTGCTGGATTTGGACCAGTCATTCGAATCAAACCGCAGCGAACCCTGTGCGATATGCAGCCGTCCCAACGGGCGTGAGAAACCGTCGTGATCGATGCTGAAAACGATCTGGCTGTGCACGGTGTCGTAGCGATAGCTGTCGGCGGCGGCAAAAGCGGGCCGTAAAACAGCCAGGCAGCCGAACCCGATAATCAATGACAGGTAGACGAATCGTTGAATCATGGCGGAAGTCTGGCGGAAACGCTGTGACGCCGCCAGCGCAAGTCTTAGGAACGGATTGTTGCCAATGGCGAACAGCAGGTGCGGGAACTTGCGGGATTTGGCATGCTTTCACCTTACGGAGCGCGGTAGGGTGACCGCTCCGTCCCGATCTGCCTGAGGGGTCGCGCGTGGCAGTTTTCATGATGGGGCTGGCTTTGCTGTTGGGTACTTTTGTGCCTGGCAATGCCGCGTCCGCAGCTTCTGCTACCGCTGCGCCGGTTTCGCAGGCAGCGGTCCATGCGCCTGACGTGGCCCCATTGCCGACCCCTCAGTTTCGGCGCTATGGCACACAAGACGGGCTGCCTAGCAGCGCCGTGTACGCCATAGCCCAGGACCACGACGGCGCCATGTGGTTCGGAACGAAGGGTGGCATCGCCCGCTTCGATGGTCTGCATTTCCAGATATTCCGCCACATCGAAAACGATCCCGATTCGCTCTACAACAATCAGATATCGGCGCTGCTCGTCGACCGACAGGGCTTGATCTGGGCGGGCGGTCTGGGCGCTGGCTTGAACCGCTACGACGCTGCCACGGGCAAGTTCATCCATTGGGGGCACGCTCCTGGTAATCCGCAGAGCTTGGCCAGTGACGATGTGTGGGTGATCGCGCAAACGCCGGACGGTTCGATCTGGGTCGGTACCGGCGAAGGTTTGGATCGCATGCTGCCCGATGGCAAGAGCTTCGAGCATGTGACCAATCCGCTGCTTGGCTTGTACCCCAGCGATTTTGGGACGGTTGCCGCGGTCTATGTCGATGCCAAGGGCCGCTTGTGGGTTGGCTCCGATCGTGGCGTGTTTCGCCGCGACCTCGATGGCAGCTTCGTGCGCATCAAATCCGATGATCCGAATCAATCGCTGGATGCCTGGCGCATCGACGGCAATGGCGACGAGGTGCGCATTGCCACGGAGCAGGGGTTGCTGATCGTTGGCGCCGACGACGTGGCACGGCTGTTCGGCGCACCGATCATTCCGCACCAAACTAACGTGATGACCAGCACACGCGATACCGCCGGCCGTCTATGGATCGGTACGCAGCGTGGCATGTATCTGCAGATGAACCCGAAAGCGCCGGTCATCTCGTTGATCAACCAGCCGCTGTTGAATGGCGATCTGCCCGGCACTTGGATGTACCACACACTGATCGACCGCGAAGGCGGCCTATGGGTGGCTGTATTCGATGGTGGTGTGGCGTACCTGGCGCCAGGATGGAATCGCTTCAGTCGTTACACGCACATTCCCGACGATCCCACCAGTCTGCGCGATTCAGTAGCGACCAGCATGGCGCGCGGACGCGATGGCCGGCACGTATGGGTGGGCGAGCGTGGAGGCCGCATTGATCGGCTGGATCCCGTGACGGGCAACGTCGAGCACGTTCTTGATGGACTGGGCGAACGCGTGCTCGGATTGACCGAAGACTTCCACCAACGTCTATGGATTCTTCCCCAGGGTGCGTTGTATCGCTATGACTACGTGCATGACCGGCTCGATCAGGTCGACCCGCAACATCACTTGCTCGATCGCCCGCTGGAGGTCGAGCCTGGTCCTGATGGGCTGATGTATGCACGTACCTTCGGCCACGGCATTTTCCGCATCGATCCGGACACGCTGGCCGTGTCTCCGGTGCCGATGGACAAGCCGAACGAGAGGGTGATGTGGGGCAGCCAGATGACGCTCTACAAAGGCACGTTCTGGTACGCAAGTGACGGCGGCATGATGTGGTTGGATCACACAAGCAATCGTTTCGTGATGGTGCCTGGGGTCCCCGCAGGAAAACCCATCGATGCCTTCGACTTCGATCGCGCTGGGGTCTGGGTCGCGACCGAGGACGGCCTGTCGCACTATCACGTGAATGGTCAGCACCTTGTACTGGATCGCATGGTGGATGCCGAGCACGGCTGGCCATCGTTGCGCGCCGTGGATCTGGATGTCGATTGCCTGGGCCGGATATGGATTTTCAGCATCGAGGGCTTGTGGCGATTCGATCCTGCGAAAGGCAGCTTCTATCAAGTCGGTTTGCAGAATGGCTTGGCGAACGGCGAATTCGGGCGCGGTTACGCGTTGCTGCCGAACGGTTATCTCTACGCCGCAACAAACGGCGGTGCGGTGGGATTCGATCCGGACAAGGTCGATCCACCGCCCGTTGTGCCTACCTTGTCGGTGACGCAGATCACCGTGCAGCACAAGGGCGTCACACGACAACTGCCGTTGAATGCGCAACCGATCAAGGTTGGCTGGGAAGACAGCCAGCTGCATATTCAGGCGCGAGTGTTTTCCTACATCAATCCTTCAGCCAACCAATATCGATTCCGCCTCAATGGCTTCGATGGCGACTGGCTGGACCGAGACAATCACGGCGAGCGCGAATTCACCGGTCTTCGCAGTGGCGATTACACGCTGGACATCATGGCGCGTGGCTCGGAAAGCGAATGGGTGCAGTTGTCCGTTCCGCTGCACATCAGCGTGCAATCGCCACCGTGGCTGCGTTGGTGGGCGTGGTTGCTCTATGTATGTGTGACCGCAGCGATCGCGTTTCTGGTGCTGCTTGCCTGGCGTCGCCGCATGGCGCATCGTCATCGCATGCAACTGGCCGAACAGCGGCATCAGATCGCAGAGCAGGCCAGCGCGGCGAAGAGCCGTTTCCTTGCCACGCTCAGCCACGAAATCCGCACGCCGATGACGGGCATGATGGGCATGGCCGAATTGTTGCTAGCCACACCGCTCAATGACACGCAGCGCGAATACGCCGAATCCGTGCAACGCGGAAGCAACGTGCTATTGAAGTTGTTGAACGATGCATTGGACTTGGCGCGCATCGAAGCTGGCAAGCTGGTACTGGATCCGGGAGCGTTCGACTTGCATTCGCTGCTGCAGGACGTGGTGCGTCTGCAAAAGAACACGGCACAAGCAAAGGGGCTTTCGCTGGACCTGCAACTGGACGAAGGCGTGCCGCCTCTGTTGATAGGCGATGCTTTGCGCATTCGCCAGGTTCTATTCAACCTGGTCAACAACGCAGTGAAATTTACCGAGCGTGGCGGCATCCACATCCATGTGACTTGGACGGAAGGTTTGCTTTCGCTGGAGGTGAGCGATACGGGACCGGGTATTTCCGAAACCAGCCGTGTACGTCTGTTCAATCGTTTCGAGCAGGATGCGGGTCCGCAGCGCAGTATCGGTAGCGGGTTAGGGCTCGCGATCTGCAACGAACTAGTCGGCCTGATGGGCGGCAATATGACACTGGAATCTGCACTGGGCAAAGGCACCACGTTCCGCGTGAAATTGCCCTTGCAAGTGGCGGAAGAAACCATGCAAGTTGTGCCGGAACGCCTGTATCAGGAGCGTTCTCTGGAGGTGCTGCTGGTTGAAGGCGATGCCACGGCAGCGAGCGCCATTCGTGGCATGCTGGAGCATCAAGGCCATCGCGTGCGTCATGCCAGCCATGGTTTGAATGCGTTGGCGGAATTGGCCACCGAGTCCTGCGACCTGATTGTGCTGGAACTGGATCTGCCGGGCATCGATGGATTGCAGGTGGCGCAATTGATCCGCCATGGCGAAGTCGCGGGCCGGCACGTGCCCATCGTCGCGACGACGACGCGTCATGATGAAGAGGAAATTACGCGTGGGCGTGAGATAGGCATCGACGCGCTTTTGCACAAGCCGCTGACCGGTGAGCAGCTTGCAGCGGCGTTGCGGGAAGCTTTGGCGGCGAGGCCGACGCCCAGGGAAGCGAATCTGGTGTAATTCCAGCGGCATTGTTGGGTTACGCTGCGCTGACCCAACCCGCGATCGGCACGTGCTCACATGTCGAACTTATTCACCTCAAAGCCCAGTCGCTGATACTCACGCCAGCGTACGCGCGAGCCATCACGTTCGGTTGGATTCGCAGCGACCACTTCCAATACACGGGCACCATAACTCTGCGGGCATTGCTCACGCAGGTTGATGATGAGTGGGCGTGCCGGCGTATCGACACCCGGCGGGGCGATCAACACGGCGGTGTGTTCGTCGTCATCGTCGCCGGCGAGCTGATGCGGAATGTAGGTGTCTTCGTCGAACGACCACAGCAAGTCGTCCAGCGCTTCTGCCTGCTCAAAATCGCGCGTCAGGATAAGCGTCGGTTGCTGCGCGGCGAACGCCTTGCGCGCCAATTCGCAGACCAGCAGCAGCGGTTGATCGCTGAAGCGCGGCTTGGCGATGAGATAAAAGTCGGCGCGTGGCATGGTTGTCGAGGTGAGATGGGAAGGAGGGCGGGCATGCACAACGCCCGCTCTCGAATGATCAGCCGGCGCGATCAATCAGCCACTGCGCCAGCAGCGGCACCGGGCGACCCGTGGCGAGGCCCTTGCGGCCTTCATCCCACGCCGTGCCGGCGATATCCAGATGCGCCCAGCGCTGGCCTTCGGTGAAGCGCGAAAGGAAGCAGCCGGCGGTAATCGCGCCTGCGTTCTTGCCGCCAATATTGGCCACGTCCGCAAAGCCGGACTCGAGCTGCACCTGATAGTCGTCCCACAGCGGCAGGCGCCATGCGCGATCGAGCGTGTTTTCACCGGCCCGCAGTAATTCGTCGGCGAGATCATCGTGCTTGCTCATCAGGCCGCTAGCGTATTTGCCCAGTGCAACCACGCAAGCACCGGTGAGCGTAGCGGCGTCGATCAGCACCTTCGGTTGGAATGTCTGAGCAGTGTAGGTAAGGGCATCGCACAGGATCAGGCGACCTTCGGCATCGGTGTTGAGCACTTCGATGGTGAGGCCGGACAGGCTGGTGAGCACGTCGCTGGGGCGATAAGCGTCACCGCCGGGCATGTTTTCCACTGCCGGTACAACGCACACCAGGTTGATCTTCAAGCCCAGCGTCACCGTCGACACAAAGGCGCCGAGCACGCCGGCTGCACCACCCATGTCAAACTTCATTTCTTCCATGCCAGGACCGGGCTTGAGGCTGATGCCACCGGTGTCGAAGGTGATGCCCTTGCCGACCAGGGCGTAGGGCTTCTCGTCCGCCGCGGCGCCTTTGTACTCGAGCACGATCAACTTGGGTTTGTTGGCCGAGCCACGGCCCACGGCGAGCAGCGAGCCGAACTTGAGGCGCTCCATTTCTTCGTGATCAAGCACCTTGCAGCTCACTGACTCATGGGCCTCGGCGAACTTCACCGCCTGCTCGGCGATGTAAGCGGGATTGCAGATGTTCGGCGGCAGATTGGCGAGTTCGCGTGCGAAGCGCACACCTTCGGCGATGGCGACAGCTTGATCGAGACCCGATTGCGCATGTTCGTCGCCTGCGAAAGTGATGCTGCGCAGCTCCGGCTGGCTGTTCTTCTCGCGCGGCTTGAAGGTGGCGGTATAACGATACGTGGCGTAATCGGCGGCCAGTGCGGCGATGCGTACGCGCCATGCGCTGTCATGACCGGGCACGTCAGCTTCGGTGAGGAACGAGACCGCGCTGTCGATCGGTAGGCGCGTAAGCGCACGCGCCGCTTCCATGTTTACTTTTTGGAAGCGCGCGCCATCGAAGGTCTTCTGGACACCCAGGCCAACCACCAGTACGCGCCTGGCTTGTATGCCTTGTGGCGCGAACAGCACGGTGGTGCTGCCGCCCTTGCCGGTGATGTCGCCGCTTTCAACCTGGCGCTTGATCGCGCCGCCGACAGCACTGTCCACGCGCGCCGCGGCACTGGTCAGCAGGCCGTTTTCGTAGACGCCGACCACCACGCAAGGGGTTTCGACGGTTTCGGGAGCAATGGAGCCAAGGCTGAATTGAAGCGTCATCATCAAGATCCTGCGGGAAGACCGGCAAGCACCGAACCGGCTAGACTACGGGTTTGCCTCCCAGGGCTGGCGAGGCGCGGAACTCGTAATTCTATCGCATGCTGAGCATCCTAGACCGGTATTTCCTGCGCGAGCTGGGCACGACCATTGGCGCCACGGTGATCGTGCTGTTGGTGATCATGGCCGGCACCACCTTCGCGCACGTGCTTGAGCAGGTTGCCAAAGGCAGCTTCCCGGCCAGCGTGATGTTCCAGGTGTTGGGCCTGAACATGGTCGACACTCTGTCCAGCATGTTGCCGCTGGCGGGCTTTCTGGGCGTGCTGCAGACCTTCGGGCGCATGTACCGTGAAAGCGAGATGCACGTGCTTGCCTCATCCGGTATGGGCATGGGCGGGCTGCTGCGGCCGATGGCGATCGTTGCGGTGGCTATGGTGGGCCTGGTGTGCCTAGTGTCGATGTGGTTGGGGCCGTTGGCTGCGCGCACCTCCGATAGCCTGGTTCAGGCCGCCAATCGCTCGATCATCGCTGCCGGCCTCGATGCCGGCCGTTTCACGGAGTTGCCGGGCAAGGGCGGGATCATTCTGGTCGATTCGCTGAGCCGCGATGGACAGAAGCTCGGCCGCACCTTCATCGCTGCCGAGCGCACCAACAAGGACGGCAGCCTGGTGATGAAAATGGTCTCCGGCCAGCACGGGAATCTTTATTCCAACAGCGACAACAGCAATCGCTATCTGGCGCTGTATGACGGCTGGCAGTACGAAATTCCACTCAGTGCCGACAACTGGCGTCGCATGACGTACGAGCGCAATGACAGTGCGCTCTCCTCGATCCAGTCGGACGATCAGGAAGATCCGATCCACAACCTCGACATGGTCGACCTGGCGCGCAACACCACGCCCAATGCACGCGCGGAGTTCGCATGGCGCACCGTGGTGCCGCTGATGACGTTGGCGTTGTTGACGCTGGCGATGCCGCTGTCGCGCCAGACGCCGCGCGAACCGCGCTATGGACGCTTATTGATCGCCGTGCTCGGTTTCTTCCTGTATTACAACTTGCTGGCGTTGTGCCGCGGCCAGCTTGCCAAGGGACATTGGCATCACTCGACACCGATGTGGCTGCTTAGCCTGGCGTTGCTTGCGATCGCCGCTTGGAATTTCCGCAGTCAATACGCAGCGCGCACGCCGCGCAAGGCGAGGGTGTGATGGCCAGCTTGCGCGTGAAGCGGGTGGATTGGCTGATCGGCATCACCGTGCTCGGTTCGATGCTGATGGTGTGGCTGATCCTGGTCGGCCTGGATGCGATGATCCAGTTCGTGCACCAGCTTAACTTTATCGGTCGCAATGGCTACACGCTTAGCAATGCGATCTTCTACATCGTGGTGACGATTCCGCGCCGCATGTACGAGATGTTCAGCTTTGCGGCGCTGATCGGCGGCTTGATGGGCCTCGGTGGCCTGGCCTCTACCGGTGAGCTGACCGCTTTGCGTGCAGCAGGCATGTCGCGCTTGCGCATCGCAGTGTCGGCCGTTGGCGTGGTGGCACTGTTGGTCATGGCTGTGGTCGTGATGGGTGAAACCGTCGGCCCGTGGGGTGATCAGCAGGCGCAGGCGTTGCAATTGCGTATGCGCTCCGGCGGCAATCTCGGTTTGACCAGCAGCGGCCTGTGGGCGCGCGATGGCGATCGCATCATCAATGCCAAGAACAGCACGCTGCGCAATGCGGGTGATCACTCCTTCGTGCAGTTGATCGATGTGCGCGTTTTCACGCTCACACCCGACGGCCGGCAATTGAGTCGCTTCGACCAGGCCAACACGGCCGAGCAGGTTGGCAAGGAATGGGTGCTGGATCATGTCCGTACTACCACGCTGGATGAGAAAGGCGTGCACAGCAACACATCGGCCGATGAGCACTGGGACTCCAAACTCGATCCCGAAGTGCTGCAGCAATCGCTGATCCAGCCGCAATATCTGGCCATGCGCGATCTGCAACACATCATCGCGTACAAGCACAAGAACGGTGAGAACACCCGTCCTTATGAAACCCCTTTCTGGGGCCGCGTGATGTATCCGTTGAATGTGCTGGTGCTGGTGTTGTGCACCATGCCGTTCGCTTTTGGCGCGCTGCGTTCGGGCGGCCTGGGCAAACGCATTTTCATGGGCATGATCATCGCCATCAGCTGGTACTTCGTGCAAAAGGCGATCGTTAGCTTCGGCACCGTGTATGGCGTTCCGCCGCTGGCGGCCAACGTCATACCGGCGATGCTGATGGTGTTCATCGCATTCTTCTATTTTCGCAAGTATGCGTAGCGGCGCGCCGCTACGTTTCGTATTGGATACCAACGTTTGTCTTGATCTGTTTGTGTTCGATGATCCGCAATGCGCATCGCTGCTTGCAGCGGTGCGTGCGGGTGAAGTCGAACTGGTCACGCGCGAGGATTGCCGCAACGAATGGGTTGCGGTGCTGACTTATCCGCAGCTTAAATTGAGCGAAGACCGCCGCGCCCAGGCGATCGAAATGTTCGATAGGTATGTGCAGCGCTTGACACGATCGGCATTGGGCGACGCATCACTGCCGCGTTGCCGTGATCGTGACGATCAGAAATTCCTGGAGCTGGCGTATCACGCGGGTGCCGCGGCATTGCTCACCCGCGACGATGAATTATTACGGCTTGCACGGCGTACGAAGCGCGATGGCTTGTTTTCCATCATGACACCGGCTTCATGGCGAGAAGCGAGATCGTAGGTTGGGTTGCCCCGGACGTGATCCGGGGGTGGCCTCACCTACGATCTGTTCGCCGACTTGCCGGCGGTCAGGCTAGCCGGCAAAGTCACAGGCCACCCTTCCACTAATGAGAATGTCATGAACTGGATCGACCTTCGCAGCGACACCGTCACCAAGCCTACCCGCGCCATGCGCGAAGCCATGCTCGATGCCGAGGTCGGTGACGACGTTTATGGCGAAGATCCCACGGTCAACGCGCTGCAACGGCGCCTGGCTGCCGATCTTGGTTTCGAGGCGGGTTTGTTCGTGCCGTCAGGTACGCAGTCGAACCTGGTCGCGTTGATGTCGCACTGCGAGCGCGGTGACGAATATATCGTCGGCGCCGATGCGCACACATACAAGTTCGAAGGCGGCGGGGCGGCCGTGCTCGGTTCGATCCAGCCGCAACCGATTGCGCACGATGTCGACGGCTCGCTGCCGTTGGACAAAGTGGCTGCGGCGATCAAACCGATCGATCCGCATTTCGCACGTACGCGTCTATTGGCCTTGGAGAACACTTGGCATGGCCGCGTGCTGCCGCTGGACTATTTGCGTGCCGCTCATGACTTCACGCGCCAGCGCGGACTTGCTTTGCACCTGGACGGTGCCCGTGTCTACAACGCAGCGATTGCCAGGGGTGTACCCGTGCGCGAAATCACTCGGCATTTCGACAGTGTTTCTATCTGCTTATCGAAGGGACTGGGTGCGCCGGTGGGTTCGGTGCTGGTTGGCTCGGCGGCGCTCATCGACAAGGCGCGTCGTTGGCGCAAAGTAGCGGGCGGCAGCTGGCGTCAGGCCGGCATGCTGGCGGCGGCGTGTCTGCATGCGTTGGATCATCACGTTGCGCGATTGGCGGACGATCATGCGCGCGCCGTGCGGCTTGCCGATGGCTTGCGCGAAATTCCGGGCATCAAGCTGCTCGGTCAGCACACCAACATGGTTTTCATCGACGTGCCTGCTGAGCGCTTGCGCGAACTGGATGCGCATCTGCGGGCGGCTTCCATTCGTATCAGCATTGGTTATCTGCCGACATTGCGACTGGTGACGCATCTGGATATCGACGATGCCGGCGTGGAGCACACCATCGAAGCGTTCAAGTCGTTCTTTGCGTAGGCTTGGGGGTTCACCCCCAGCCTACGCCGTACGTTACGCCCGCTTGCTGGCTACCAGCGCCATATCCGAGCGCCGAATGAAATCGCGAATCTGCGGATACACCGTTTCGCGCCAGCGGCGGCCGCTGAAGATGCCGTAATGCCCGGCACCCTGGATCACCCGATGCGCGCGACGTGACGACGGAATGCCCGTGCATAGATCGTGCGCCGCTTCGGTCTGGCCGATGCCGGAGATATCATCAAGCTCGCCCTCGATGGTGAGCAGGCTGGTGCGCTTGATCACCGAGGGATCTACACGCTCGCCATTCACTTCCCACAAGCCGCGCGGCAGCAGGAACTGCTGGAACACGGTGCTGATGGTGTCGAGGTAATACTCCGCCGGCATGTCGAGCACGGCGTTGTATTCGTCGTAGAACTTGCGGTGTGATTCGGCGTCGTCCAGGTCGCCGCGCAGCAGGTTGAGATAGAAATCCCAGTGCGAACTCAAATGGCGGCCGGGGTTCATCGCGACAAAACCGGCGTGTTGCAGAAAGCCCGGATACACCTCGCGGCCGTGACCGGGGTAGTTCACCGGCACCGTGTGAATCACGTTGCCTTTGAACCAGCTCAACGGTTGCTGCGTGGCGAGATTGTTGACGCTGGTGGGGCTGCGGCGTGGATCGATCGGGCCACCCATCATTGTCATGCTGCGCGGCGTGGCTTCACCGCGTGCGGACATCAACGAAATCGCGGCCAATACCGGCACGGTCGGCTGGCACACCGAAATCACATGCAGCGATTCGGCACCGATATGACGGATGAATTGTTCGATCGTCGCAACGTAGTCGTCCAGATGGAACGCTCCCGCTGACGCGGGAACCATGCGCGCATCGATCCAGTCGGTGATGTATACCTTGTGGTCAAGCAGCAACGAACGCACCGTATCGCGCAACAACGTGGAGTGATGGCCCGACAGCGGGGCCACCACCAGCACGACCGGTTCGGATTTCATCTTCTCGATGGTTTCCTGGTCGTCGCTGAAACGCTTGAAGCGGCGCAGCTGGCAGAACGGCGTTTCCAGATCGATGCGCTCGATGATCGCGATCTGATTGCCCTGCGGATTAGTGATGCTGTGGATGTCGAAGGCCGGCTTTTCGTAATCCTTGCCCAGGCGATGGATCAGTTCATAGCCGGCGGCCATACGCTGGGCGCCCGGCATCTGGGCCATAGGGCTGCTAGGGTCGGTGAGCATGCGGGCGCTGGCTTCGGCGTAGTGGCTGAGCGGGCCGAGGAAGGCGCGTTGCCATTCGTGGAGCTGGTAAAGCATGGTGAACGGTACCAACGACTAAAGTCGTACCTATGATAGCGGGATATGGCTTGGATTGCTGCGTTGCGACAGGCTTGAGATTTCTTTTCGATCAATGAGTTAGCAATTGATCTGTCTCAGCCGTAGCAGCGACTACCGTTTCAGCCGATTCGGCGGACCTCCGTGCCGGCGACAAGGTCATGCACGGCGCGTTGACGCTTATCCAGCATGGATGCCCCGAACCATACCAGCCAGCCAGTGACGACCGCCCAAACGGCGACCCGCAAACCGGCAACCGGCGCCGATAGCAACAACAGCAGGGGCAAGGCGGCGACGATCAGCCGAAGCAGCGCTTGTCGCACGGTTAGCCGAGCCCCGTCGCTTGCTGTTACGCGAATGCGCCACGGCCGCATGCCCAGCGTTTGACCGCCGCGCAGCCACGACACCGTGAAATAGGCGGCGACCATCGTGGCTTGCAGCGGCTGGTACCACCAGGCGATATGCACCTGCTTGCCTGAGGTGATCAGTTCGCCATGGGTGGCCAATTGGCAAAGCAGTCCCACCACCATCACGATCGCCAGTACCGCGACCAAGTCGTAGAGCAGCGCCAGCAGGCGACGCCAGAGCGGGCAGGTGAATTCGATGGCGGTTGTTTGGGTCATGGATGGCTCATGGCAAGTACCTGACTGCATCACGCTTGCACAACATGCGCATAACTCCCAGCATCGTGCGCATGAAGCAGAACACGAGTAAAGAGCCGGCTGCCATTGCGGAGGCCGACGAACAGGAAATCGCCGCCTTTGTGGAGCGCGTCTGGTCTGAAGACGGTTTGGCCGAGCGCACGCTCCAAGCCTATCGGCAGGATCTCGAAGCATTGTCGCGCTGGTTGGCCGGGCGGGGACGAAACCTGCGCACGGCGCAGCGCGAAGATTTATCGGCCTTCCACGGCTCGCAACCGGTGGCAGTGCGTTCCATGGCCCGCCGGCAGTCGGCGTTTCGCCGCTTCTACGCCTCGCTGGTGCGCAACGAGCCGGGCTTCGACGACCCGACCTTGTTGATCGAGCGTCCCAAAACTCCGCGTAGCCTCCCCAAGGCATTGGCCGAGCGCGAAGTGGAAGGCTTGCTCCGCGCCCCCGACATTTCCACCACGCTGGGCCTGCGCGATCGCGCCATGCTGGAACTGATGTATGCCTCGGGTTTGCGCGTGTCCGAACTGGTCGAGCTGCCGCTGGCCGGGTTGAATATGCGCCAGGGCGTGCTGCGCGTGACCGGCAAAGGCGGCAAGGATCGGTTGGTGCCGGTGGGCGAAGTGGCGCTGGAGTACATCCAGAGCTATCTCACCCAGGCGCGGCCGGTGCTCGCCAAGGGCCGGCAACCGCCTGCGCTGTTCCTGAGCAAGCGTGGCGAAGGCATGACACGGCAGATGTTCTGGACGCTGGTAAAGCGCCACGCCGTGTCCGTAGGTATCAATAGCAAGCGCATTTCGCCCCACGTGCTGCGGCATTCGTTTGCCACGCATCTGCTCAATCACGGCGCCGATTTGCGTGCCTTGCAAATGTTGCTCGGCCACAGTGCACTGAGCACTACGCAAATTTATACGTTGGTCGCCAGAGAGGGACTCAAGCGCCTGCACGCGCAACATCACCCGCGCGGCTAGCGGCGTAGCATGCGACATGCCGGACATTTTTCGGTGCGCGCCTACAACGGGCCGTGTCAGGCGGTATGCGATACTCGGCCTATTTCTCTCACCTTGCCGTTCGGCGAAGAGGTTGTATGTCCAAGAAGTTCTGGCTGATGTTTTGCGCGGGCGTGCTGGCGATGCACACAGGCGCGGCGCTGGCATCGGCCACCGTTTCGACTCCGCCGCCGGCTGCTGCCAATACACCCGAGGCGGTGGTACGACAAACACTGCTGAAGCTGGTGCCGAAAGCGAAGATCGACCAGATCACTCCGGCGCCGATGCCCGGCTTCTACCAGGTGATCGCCTCAGGCCATCTGGTCTACGTCAGCACTGACGGCAAATACGTAATGAACGGCCAGCTGATCGATGCCACCAAGGGCAGCAGCCTTACCGACGAAGCCTGGGCGGGTTACCGCAAAACGGAACTGGCGAAGGTGCCGGTCTCCGATCGCATCGTATTCGCGCCTGGGAACCCCAAGTACACGGTGACGGTTTTCACTGACGTGACCTGTCCCTATTGCCGCGTGCTGCACGAGCAGATCAACGCGCTCAATAAGGAAGGCATCGCCGTGCAGTACCTGGCGTGGCCGCGTTCTGGCGTGACCGGTGAAGACGGCCAACTCACTTCCACCTACAAGGAAATGGTATCGATCTGGTGCGCTGCTGATCGCAAAGATGCCTTTACCGAAGCCAAGAAGGGCCATGATCCGAAATCCGCCGATTGCAAAAACCCCGTCAAGGACCAGTTCGACCTCGGCCTGAAACTGGGCGTGACCGGCACCCCGGCGGTATATGCCGAAGACGGCACCTTGATTGGCGGTTATTTGACGCCCGCGCAAATGCTGCAAGCGGTGCAGGAGCACTCTGCGAAGGGTGGTTGATCCATCGACGTCAGTGTGAGGCGTACCGAAAATGCCTTCGTTGAAACAACGAAGGCATTTTCGTATGCAGGGACGTTTCATGCAGGCATCACCGTCATCGACCGGTGCGTGGTGCGCGCTCCTGATCGTACTGTTCGGTTTGTTTATGGCGCAGCCGATTTATTCGGCGACGCTTTCTCCCTCGCCAGTGATGTTGGCGAACATTTATCACGCCGGTATCGCGCTCGACGACTACTGGGTGAGCGAAAAATACGACGGCGTGCGAGGTTACTGGGACGGTGAAAAACTTCGCGCGCGCAGCGGAGCGGTGATCGACACGCCCGCGTGGTTTACCGCCGGCTGGCCGAAAACATCCATGGATGGCGAGTTGTGGGCCGGGCGCGGTCAGTTTGAACAGGCCTCAGGCACGGTCCGCCAGCAACCTGCCGATGACGATGCGTGGCGACATATCCGTTACATGGTGTTCGACGTCCCTGGACACGGCGGTACATTCGATGAGCGCCTTCCAGCGCTGCAGAAGCTTGTGAAGCAGATCGATCGTCCGTGGGTACAAGCGGTGCCGCAATTCAAAGTGAGCAGTAAGGCCCAGCTGAAGCTCAAGCTCGATGAAGTCGTACAAGGCGGTGGCGAAGGCCTGGTGCTGCACCGGGGCGCGTCGCTGTATCGTGCCGGTCGCGGCGATGATCTGCTGAAATTCAAGTCGTTCGACGATGCCGAGGCTCGCGTGGTCGCTTACCTGCCGGGTAAGGGCAAGTACGACGGCATGATGGGCTCGCTGCTGATGGAAGCGCCTGATGGCACGCGATTCCGCATCGGCACCGGTTTTACCGACGAACAGCGCCGCAACCCGCCGCCGGTGGGAAGTTTGGTGACGTATCGGTATCAGGGCACGACCTCGGGTGGGAAACCGCGGTTTGCCCGATTTATGCGCGTACGGGACGAGCCATAGCACTTCACCTTGGCGCGCCCTGGCGGCGAGAGGGCAGGTAAGTCGCCGCTCGGGTACAATAAGCCGCTCTATCGCCTAGCGCCTTTTCCCCTGCAATGATCGCACTCGACGGGCAGAGCGCCCTCTCGTCTTTTCGTCTGGAACGTCTTAATGCCCGTCTGGATGCCCTGCATCGTGGCACCCGGGTGCAAGCGTGCTGGTTTGTCTACTTCATCGATACCGCGGCCGAGCCCGAGGGCGAGCAGCGCCAGCGTTTGCTGGAAGCGCTGGAAGCCAAGGATGCCAAGCCCGAAGCGGCTTCGCTGTGGGTGGTTCCTCGTCTGGGCACCATCTCCCCATGGTCGAGCAAAGCCACGGACATCCTGCACGATTGCGGTTTCGACGTGCGCCGCGTGGAGCGCGGCACGGCCTATCAAGTAAGCGGCCTGCCGACGACCGAAGATGCGAGCTATCACGAATTGCTCGCGGTCTTGCACGATGCGATGACGCAATCGGTGCTTACGCGCCTTGATCAGGCACAAGGTTTGTTCCTTGCCGGGCAACCGGGCGATCTGGTGCACATTGCCCTCGGTAATGATCCGCGCGCCGCACTGGCGAAGGCCAACACCGAGCTGGGCCTGGCGTTGGCCAATGACGAGATCGATTACCTCGCCGCGCGCTACGCCGAGCTGGACCGCGATCCCACCGATGCCGAACTCTTCATGTTCGCGCAGGCCAACTCCGAGCATTGCCGTCACAAAGTGTTCAACGCCAGCTGGACGCTGGACGGCGAAGCGCAGGAGAAGAGCCTGTTCGCCATGATCAAGAACACGCATCAGCATTCGCCGGCTTATACGTTGTCTGCGTACAAGGACAACGCGGCGGTGATCGAAGGTCATGCCGGCAAGCGTTTTGTCTGCGGCACCGATGGCGTATGGCGCGCTAGCGAAGAACGCATCGAATACGCGATCAAGGTGGAAACGCATAACCATCCCACCGCGATTGCACCTTGGCCCGGTGCAGCCACCGGCGCTGGCGGCGAAATCCGCGATGAAGGCGCCACGGGTCGAGGTGCCAAACCGAAGGCCGGTCTGACCGGTTTCTCCGTCTCCGACCTGCGCATCCCCGGCCATTCGCAACCCTGGGAAGTGGAACGCCCGCTGCCGCCGCGCATGGCCAGCGCGTTCGAGATCATGCGCGACGGTCCGCTCGGCGCCGCTGCATTCAACAACGAATTTGGCCGTCCATGCCTGGGCGGTTATTTCCGCACGTATGAGCACGAAACCGGCGAAGCCGGCGTGCGGCGTGGCTACGACAAGCCGATCATGATCGCCGGCGGTCTGGCGAACATCTGCAACGAACACGTGCAGAAGCGCGAGCTGCAGCCAGGTCATGCTGTGATCGTGCTGGGCGGTCCGGCCATGCTGATCGGTCTGGGCGGCGGCGCAGCTTCGTCGATGGCATCCGGCGCATCCAGTGCGGAACTCGACTTCGCTTCCGTGCAGCGTGACAACGCGGAAATGGAGCGTCGCTGCCAGCAAGTGATCGATGCATGCTGGTCGCTGGGCGAACACAATCCTATCGTCAGCGTTCACGACGTCGGCGCGGGCGGCCTATCCAATGCTATTCCAGAGCTGCTCAACGATGCAGGCGTGGGCGGCGAGATCGATCTGTCGAAAGTGCCGTGCGACGATCCTTCGCTGTCACCGATGCAGGTGTGGAGCAACGAATCGCAAGAGCGCTACGTGCTGGGCATCGCGCAAGAGCATCTGCCTCAATTCGAAGCGTTTTGCGTGCGTGAGCGTTGCCCGTATGCGGTGGTCGGCATCGCCACGCAAGAACGCGTGCTGCGCGTCACCGATCCGCGTCGCAACCTCGCCGTGATCGATCTGCCGATGGACGTGCTGTTCGGCAAGGCGCCGCGCATGCATCGCGATGCCAAACACATCAAGCCGCGCGTCGATCTGATTCCGGACTTGAGCGGCATCGGCATGGACGAAGCGCTGATGCGCGTGTTGCGTTTGCCGACCGTGGGCAGCAAGAGCTTCCTCATCACCATTGGCGACCGCACTGTCGGGGGCCTGTGTTCGCGCGACCCAATGGTAGGGCCGTGGCAGGTGCCGGTGGCCGACTGCGCGGTCACGCTGGTGGATTTCGAAGGATACAAGGGCGAAGCGATGGCGATGGCCGAACGCGCGCCGGTGGCTTTGCTCAATAGCGCAGCTGCCGCGCGTCTTGCCGTGGGCGAGGCCATTACCAACCTTGCGGCAGCGTCGATCGAAACGTTGGGCGAAATGCGCCTTTCTGCCAACTGGATGGCGGCGGTGAATCATCCCGGCGAAGACGCCGCCTTGTTCGATGCGGTGAAGGCTGTCGGCATGGAGCTGTGTCCGGAGTTGGATATTTCCATTCCGGTCGGCAAGGACTCGCTTTCCATGCAAACCGTGTGGCACGACGGTGAAACACCGCAGCGCACGGTGGCGCCGGTGTCGTTGGTGATCACCGGCTTCGCACGCGTCAGCGACGCACGTCGCACGCTGACGCCGCAACTGCGGCTCGATCGCGGTGATTCCGATCTGTGGTTGATCGATCTGGGCGCAGGCCGCGCACGTCTCGGCGGTTCTGCGCTGACCCAGGTCTTCAATCGCGGCGGCGGCGTACCTCCGGATCTGGATGACGCCAAGCGCCTGCAGGCATTGTTTGATCTGGTGCAGGAAGCGAATCGCGCCGGCATGTTGCTGGCTTATCACGACCGTTCCGACGGTGGTGTGATCGTCACGCTGCTGGAAATGGCTTTTGCCGGGCGTTGTGGACTCGAGATCACATTGGATGGCTGGGCCGACGCCGCGCTACGCGCATTGTTCAACGAAGAGCTCGGCGCTGTGCTGCAGGTGGCTACTGCCAATCGCGAAGCGTTCGAAGCGCTGTTGATCAAGCACGGGCTGGCAGGCATGAGCAACCGCATCGGCCGTCCCAAAGAGAAGCTTGGCATCAAGCTGTTCCTCAACGGCGACACTTTGTTCAAATGGAACTGGACGCAGCTGTTCAAGGCGTGGAACGAAACCAGCCACGCCATGCAGCGTCTGCGTGACAACCCGGTCAGCGCGGATGCGGAACTGGAATGGCGCATCGATGATGCGGACGCAGGCATCAGCCCCAAGCTCACGTTCGATCCGGTTGAGAACATCGCTGCGCCGTACATCGGCAAAGGCGCGCGCCCGCGCGTGGCGATATTGCGCGAGCAGGGTGTCAACGGTCAGGTGGAGATGGCGGCTGCGTTCACCCGCGCCGGTTTCGAAGCGGTCGATGTGCACATGTCCGACCTTGTCGGCGAACGGATCAAACTCAGCGATTTCCGCGGCTTCGCGGCGTGCGGCGGTTTTTCGTTTGGTGACGTGCTTGGTGCAGGTCGCGGCTGGGCGGCATCGATTCTCTACAACGACAGGCTGCGTGCGCAGTTCAGTACGTTCTTTGCCGACAGCAGCAAGTTCGCATTGGGCGTGTGCAACGGCTGCCAGATGATGAGCCAGCTCAAGGACATCATTCCGGGCGCGCAGCATTGGCCGAAATTCCTGCGCAACGCGTCCGAGCAATACGAAGCGCGCCTGGCCACTCTGGAAGTGCTGGATTCGCCCAGCATCTTCTTCAAGGGCATGCACGGTTCGCGCATTCCCGTGGCGGTTGCACACGGTGAAGGTCGTGTGAGCTTCCCGGCAGCCTGCAGTCCCTCAAAAGCCGGCGGCGCAGTGCGTTTCGTGGACAACCGCGGCAAGCCGACCGAGCACTATCCGCTCAATCCCAACGGCTCGCCCGGCGGTCTGGCCGGTTTCACTGCCGCGGACGGGCGCGTGACGATCCTGATGCCGCATCCGGAACGCGTGCACCGCACCGTGCAAATGAGTTGGCATCCGGAATCCTGGGGCGAGGATTCGCCGTGGATGCGCATGTTCCGTAACGCCAGGGTGTGGTGCGGCTGAGGCTAGCCGCGCTGCGTCACCGATGGCCGGCCTGGGCGCTGGCCATCGCCTGGATGGTGTTGCTGGCGTGTCTGCCGTGGTGGGCGGGTTTGCCGCTGTTGCTGGGACTCGCTGCCATCCAGGCAGCACGATTGCCTCGGCTGCAGCGCTATAGCGTCGTGCTTCGACAGGCTTTGCGCTGGGGTGTTGCCGGCCTGCTGGTGGCGGGCTATCTCGCATTCGATCGCCACGCACTCGGCCTTACCTTGACGATGCTGATGGCCTTGGTGGGTTTCTCCCTCTTGGTACTGCTGGAGTCATGGCAGGATCGCAGGCCGCAACGCAATGCCGCCCTTGCTGCCGAATCGCCCGAGTGGCGCGAGATGGCGCTTGCACCGATCGGCCCGGCGAAGACCTTGATCGAATTGCAGGCACCTACTTGGCTACCCTTGGCTGACAGTGCAACCGGAGTGGCGATGATCGACACTCATAGCTGCCGTATCGGTGCCGGCGTCTGCATCGATAACATCGAGCCGCAGATTGCCGTGGCGCCGGGGCAGCGATGGATCGCCTTGCCGATGACGGCGCGGAGCGGTGTGGTGCTGTACGATCGCGCGCACGACAAGCCGTATCGACTGCGCGGCTGGCAGCTTTACGGCTGGCATGCGGACGAGGCATGGCTGTATCGCAGCGAAGAGCAACCGCCGTTGGCCCTGTCGCATGTGCTGGGGCAGGATATGTTCGAAGAGAGTTAGGTTGGGTGACCCCGGAATCAAGTGCGGGATAGTTCAACCTACGTCAATGTCGCAAGTGCGTTGCAACACGATCAAACACCGAGCAAGCCACCGCCCTGACATGCCCGCATACGACCCGTCCCACACGCAACTCAGCATCATCATCGTCGCGGCCGACAGCGGCCCGAGCTTGCGCGATTGCGTAAGAAGCGTGCTGGCCTGCACGATTCCCCTGGAGTTGCTGCTGATCGATAACGCTTCGGCTGATGGTATTCCGCAGGCGATCGCTCGCGCACGCGAAAACGATCCGCGTTTCAAGGTGATCTATAACCACGTCAACCTTGGTTTTGGCCCAGCAGTGAATCGCGCGGCATCGCAAGCACATGGCGATGCCTTGTTAATCCTCAACCCTGACTGTCTGGTCGAAGAAGCCGGTTTGCGGCGTCTGCTGGATGTACTGGCGGCGGAGCCTAAAGCTGGCCTTGTGGGTGCCGTGGTCTGCGATGCGCAAGGCGCGCCCGATCCTGCTTCGTTCCGTCGTGACCCCGTGTTGGGGCGCGCACTTGCTACGTTGTTCAACCGCAGCGACGGTGTGAATGCATCGGCCATGCCCGATCATGTGGTGGAAGCAGAAGCTGTTTCCGGTGCAGTGATGTTGATGCCGCAACCCGTATTCGAGGCGCTGCACGGCTTTGACGAAAAATATTTCCTGCATTGCGAAGATCTCGATTTGTGCCGCCGCGTACGCGATGCAGGCTGGCGTGTGTTGCTGGCCGGTGATGTCCGCGTTATGCACGGCAAAGGTGGATCAAGCCGGCATCGTCCGATCTTCGTGAGCTATCACAAGCATCGCGGCATGTGGCGCTGGTTCCGCAAGTTCGATCCTGTCGCACGAAATCCCCTGGTTGCGATCGTTGTGTGGCTGGGCATCTGGATACGGTTTCTGCTGAAAATTCCCGGACAATGGTTGCGGATGGTCACTCGATGAGCGCTGCATCGCGCGTGGGTCTGCTGGCGACCCTCGGGCTGGTGGTGATGACGGCGGTGTGGGGCTCCACTTTCGTGCTGATCAAGGACGTGGTTGATCGCATGCCAGTGGCGGATTTTCTGGCGGTGCGGTTCCTGGTGGCCGCGATCACCATGTTTGCGTTGTTCCATCGGCACGTCGCGCGATTGTCGCGTCGGCAGTTGTTGCGCGGGATGGTGCTCGGCGCGTTGTATGGCGTGGGGCAGCTGCTGCAGACGTGGGGATTGGCGCTTATCTCGCCTAGCGTCAGCGGTTTCGTGACCGGCATGTATGTGGTGTTTACGCCGATCCTCGCCACGTTGCTGTTACGTCAGCGTATGCCCGTGACGGTGTGGCTGGCGGTAGGTTTGGCCACATTCGGTTTGGCGCTGCTGTCGCTCAATGGTTTTTCGGTGGATCTCGGCGTATGGCTGACGCTTGCTTCCGCGTTGCTGTATGCCTTGCATATCGTGGCGCTTGGACATTGGGCGCGAGCGGATGAAGCGTTCGGCCTGTCCGCGGTGCAGATGGCCGTGATCGCATTGGTTTGTCTGCTGGCAACCGCCGGTCATGGCGGCCCCACGCTTCCCCCTGATCGCAGTGCCTGGATCGCGGTGCTGTACATGGCGTTGCTGGCCAGTGCAGGCGCGATGTTGATGCAAACATGGGCGCAAGCACATCTTCCAGCTACGCGTGCGGCGATTGTGATGACTACCGAACCGGTTTTCGCTGCCGCGTTTGCGGTGGCATTTGGTAGCGACGTGTTGACGTGGCGCATGCTTTGCGGCGGCGGTTTGGTACTTGCCGCGATGTACCTGGTGGAGCTGACGCCGCGTCGCGAAGGGGCCGCCGAAGCGATCCACCACGAAGTGTAGGTTGAGATGCAAACCTCAACTTACTTCGCTCGTTTGTGCGGCTGCATGGCAATGCGGATCAGGTAGATCACGATCACGACGTTGCCGACCAATGCCCCCAGTTTCAGCCAACCGAACTTGTGGACCATCTCATAGGCTTCCACCGGAATCAGCGAACCGGTGGCGATCACGGTGAACCATTCCGCCCAGTGCTTGCGCAGCCACAGGCCGATGCCTTCCGTTGCGAAGATGGCCGCGTAGGCCAGCGCCACGATGCCGATGGCCATGAACTTGCTGGGCCCCATTTCCTGCAGCAGTTCCACCAGCCGCCAGCGCATGCCGCTGCTGTCCTGCAATGACAGATGTTCCAAGGTGTGTACCAGGCGGGCGAAGTTCTGTTCCTGGTGCAGGCCGAACGCGACGAAGGCCACGAAGATCAGGCACAGCGTTTTGACCACTTCGTAGATGGCGATCACGCGCAAGCCGAAGCTGTGTCGGGCCTCGATCTCGGGAACGGGCTTGGTCATGGGGAGGTGCCCAGGGCAATGGGGGGTAAGGGGGCGAAAGGGAGAAGTCTAACCGCTGGCGGCTTGCAGGTTGGTGGCAAACCTACGCCGCTCGCTTATGCGGCTGCATGGCAAGGCGGACCAGATAGATCACGATCACGATATTGCCGACCAACGCCCCCAGCTTCAGCCAGCTGAACTTGTGGGCCATCTCATAGGCTTCCACCGGAATCAGCGAACCGGTGGCGATCACCGTGAACCATTCCGCCCAATGCTTGCGCAGCCACAGGCCGATACCTTCGGTGGCGAAGATGGCTGCGTAGGCCAGCGCCACGATGCCAATAGCAATGAATTTGCTAGGCCCCATTTCTTGCAGCAAGCCGACCAGCCGCCAGCGCATGCCGCTGCTGTCCTGCAATGACAGGTGCTCCAGCATATGTACCAGGCGCTCAAAGGTCTGCTCGCGATGCAGGTCGAACGCCACGATCGCCACAAGAATCAGGCACGCCGACTTGATCGCCTTGTAGATGGCGATCACGCGCAAGCCGAAGCTATGTCGGGCCTCGATCTCGGAAACGGGCTGGGTCATGTGAGGGTGGCCAGGAGCATGGCTTGAGTGTGGGAGAAGTCTAACTGTCGATAGATACGACAAGGCCATGTCTCTATGTGGACATGGCCTTGGATTTCCAGCATGACGAATGGCTCAGCTCAGCAGCAACGGCCCCCCGTACCCTTGTAGCGTGCCGTCTGCCGATCGCGGAAGAATTCGGCGTAGGTCGGTATCTTCCGCTCCGGATGGTGAGCGCGCAGATGGGCAACATAGACGTCGTAGTCCGGCACACCGCAGCTCAGGCGGGCGGTTTGTACCAAGCGCTGCCAGAATTTCAGGAGTGTCATGGTCAGGTACTCCGACTTGCCGTCACGCTGGCCAAGGCGACACGCGGCGCTTCCTGCGCCGTGGGCGCGTTGCTGCGCAAAGCCTTCACGATGCCGTAAAGACTGAAGCAGAGCATCGTCACCACGAGCAGAATGAATATCATCGTGAGCGTGGCGTCCACGCGATTATTGGTGATGATGCGCTGCATCTCTTCCAGACTCTTGGCTGGAGCAAGCAATTTGCCGTCCTGCAAAGCCTGTGTGTACTTCTGCGCGGCGGCGGTGAAGCTGATCGGACCGATGACTTTTTCGAAGCCGGCAGTGAGCGTGCAGGTGACCAGCCACAATGCTGGAATGCCGGGCACCCACGCATAGCGCTGGCGCTTGAGCTTCACCGTGACCACGGTGGCGAGCATCAGTGCGATTGCCGCCAGCATCTGGTTGGCGATGCCGAACAGCGGCCACAAAGTATTGATGCCGCCCAGCGGATCGACCGCACCCTGATACAGGAAATAGCCCCACAAGCCCACGCAGACCGACGTGGCCAGCACGTTGCCGATCCATGACTCGGTGCTCTTTAGCGGCGCATACACCAGGCCGGCGATTTCCTGGATCATGAAACGCCCCACGCGCGTGCCCGCATCCACCGTGGTGAGAATAAACAACGCTTCGAACAGAATCGCGTAGTGGTACCAGAACGCCACCATGCCTTCGCCTGGCAGAATGTTGTGCAGCAACTGCGCCATGCCGACGGCCAGCGTGGGTGCACCGCCGGCACGGCTGAGGATGCTGGTTTCGCCGATGTCTTTCGCCGTACGTGTCAGTTCATCGGGCGTAACCACGAAACCCCACTGGCTGATGGTGCTGGCTGCATGCTCCACCGTCGTGCCAATCAAGGCAGAGGGCGAGTTCATCGCAAAGTACACGCCCGGATGCAGCGAAGCCGCTGCGATCAAAGCCATGATCGCGACAAACGCTTCCATCAGCATGCCGCCGTAACCGACCATGCGTGCTTCACCTTCATTGGATAGCAGCTTCGGCGTGGTGCCCGAAGCGATGATCGAATGCCAGCCTGAGACCGCACCGCAGGCGATGGTGATGAACAGGAACGGGAACAGCTGTCCCTGGAACACCGGCCCCGTACCGTCGATAAAGCGAGATACCGCGGGCATCTGCAACTGCGGCGCAGCGAAAATGATCGCAATCGCGAGCAGGAAGATCGTGCCGATTTTCAGGAACGTGGACAGGTAATCGCGCGGTGCCAGCAGCAGCCACACCGGCAGCACCGAGGCGCAGAAGCCGTAGGCGATCAGCAGCCACGCCAGCGATTTCGCGTCGAAATCGAACAGCTTGGCCAAGTCGGGCGAGGCCGCCACATGCGCGCCGTAGGCGATGGAAGTGATCAACAGCACCAGGCCGATCAGTGATACTTCCAGGATGCGTCCTGGCCGCAGCCAACGCAGGTAGATGCCCATGAGCAATGCAATCGGAATGGTGCAGGCGACCGAGAAAGTGCCCCAGGGGCTGTGCGTCAGTGCTTTCACCACCACCAGCGCCAGCACGGCCAGCACGATCATCATCAGTGTCAGCAGGCCGAACATCGCCACCACGCCGGCTAGCGCACCCAGCTCTTCGCGCAGCATGTGGCCGAGCGAGCGCGCATCGCGGCGCACCGACAGCCCCAGCACCATGAAATCTTGCACCGCACCACCCAGCACCACGCCAAACAGGATCCACAGAGTGCCTGGCAGATAGCCCATCTGCGCCGCCAGCACCGGTCCCACCAGCGGACCTGCACCGGCAATGGCTGCGAAGTGGTGGCCGAATACCACCCACTTGTCGGTGGGCACGTAATCCAGGCCGTCATTGCGCAGTACCGAAGGTGGTGCGCGGCTGGGATCCATCTGCAGCACGCGGTGTTCGATGAACTTGCCGTAGAAGCGGTAGCCAATCAGGAAGATCGCCGCCGCGGCGGCCACCAGCCAAATGGCGTTGACCGGTTCGCCGCGTCGCAGCGCGATCACTGCCAGACAAGCAGCGCCAATAGCAGCGATGACAGCCCAGACGATCTTGCCTGCGATACCGGCCGGCTTCATTGCAGCGGTAGCCATACAAGGAACTCCGATTCGGTGAGCTCGCTTAAGGTTCTTCCTGTCCGGGGCGGGGGTCAATAGCGGATCAGGGCGTCCGATGGCAGGGCGGCAAATCGCAGGCGAACGCTTGCGTTCACTCCGCACCGTCCGCAGTTAGACTCCCACGTAACAGGCATACCGCTACGAGGTTGGCATGATTCGCGAGATTCTGAAGATGGGCGATCCGCGCTTGCTGAGGGTCGCCCCACCCGTGCCCGATAGCATGATCGGGAGCGCCGAGCTCAATGCCCTGATCACCGACATGTTCGAAACCATGCATGCCGCGGGCGGCGTCGGACTTGCCGCGCCGCAGATCGGCGTGGATCTGCAACTGGTGATTTTCGGCTTCGACAGCTCCGAGCGTTACCCGGACGCACCGCCGGTGCCTCAGACCATCCTGCTCAATCCCATCATCACGCCGCTGTCGCAGGACATGGAAGAAGGCTGGGAAGGTTGTCTTTCCGTGCCGGGATTGCGCGGGGCGGTGAATCGCTATTCGCTGATCCGCTATGAAGGGATCGATCCCAAAGGCGAACGCATCGATCGCAACGCGGAGGGTTTTCATGCGCGCGTTGTGCAGCACGAGTGCGATCACTTGATCGGGCGGCTGTACCCGTCGCGCATCACCGACTTCACCAAGTTCGGATTTACGGAAGTGTTGTTTCCAGGCATGGATGCTGGCGCTGACGATTGACCGTTTCAGAGCGTAAGCGGCAGGGCATCAGGCAGGTTGCGGGTGCAAGAGGAACCAGCCCAGGAATAGCGCGCCGGCAATCATGCAGTACGTGCCGAACGACGCCAACCGTCCACGCCCTTCGAAGTAACGCATCAGAAAGCGCAGACTGAGCCATGCCGCGATCGCCGTCAGCACACCGCCGAGCAATGCATCGCCCAATTGCTCCGGCGCCTTGAGTAGTTTCGGAATTTCCAGCACACCGGCGGCGAGAATGATCGGTGTGCCGAGCAGGAACGAAAATTCGGCGGCCTTTTCCTTGTTCAGACCCGTTGCGGAACCCGCGATCATGGTCAGACCGCTGCGCGAGAAGCCTGGAATCAGGGCGCCGACCTGCGCCAAGCCGACCAGAAACGCTTGCCGAAAACTGAGTTTCTCGGGGGCCCTGTGCGCACGCGAGCGCTCGATACGGTCGCCCATCCACAGCAGCACACCGTTGACGATCAACGCCACGGCAACGATGCGCAGGTCCTTGAACACCAGTTCCAGCCGTTTCTCCAGCAGCAGGCCGACGACGCAAGCGGGCAGTGTGCCGATGATCAGCGCCCACATCATGTGGCCTTCATCGTTGTGCCGGCCGCCCAGCGAAGCGAAGAAGCCGCGCACCAGCGCCACCCAACGCTGCCGGAAATAGAGCAGCAGCGAGAACGCCGTGCCCAGATGCAACGCCACCAGAAATGGAATCAGCTGCGGCGCATGTTTGTCGATATGCACACCGAACAATGCGGGTACCAGCAGGGTATGGCCAAGGCTGCTGACTGGAAATAGTTCGGTGACACCTTGCAGCACGCTTAAGAAAATCAGGAACCACAAACTCACGCGGCGATCCTTGGGAGGCAGTTTGATGAGGATGCCATTGCGGTAGTGAAAGGCATCTGAGCGTGTAGGTTGTCGTGAATGCTCCCGTTCTTCCCGCTTGCGCGGGAAGGACGGCCTCTGGGGCATTACGAGCCTCGCGATTCTTCCCGAGCCATGGGGTGAAACATCAAGGCGATTTCACTTTGAGTTGCTGCGTCAACAGCTCAAGCTTCGCTTTCATCTCTTCAGGTTTGTGCGTGCCCTGTGTAGCGTAGAACGCAGTGTATAGCTCGGACGGTGCAGTGCTTGCCGGCGCGTCGATCACCGTGGCGATGTCCATCTCGTCGCCGTCGTTATAAGGCATGCCGTCATACGGATGCTGTTTGTGCACCAGCTTGCCCCAGCTCTCCTTGAAGTTGTCGTCGAGATCGGTGCTGGGAGCGACGTGCCGCTTGATGCTGATGCGATCAGGATCGGTGATGTTCAAACGCAATTGCACCACGCCGGTCTGCAACGCGAATTTGCCGCGGTCTTCGTAATAGCCCACTCCCACCGCAAGCAGATTGTCCGGGCCGATGGGTTGCAGCGTGACCGGATAGCCGAAAGCGATGGTGCTGGAGTCATAGCTGAAATGCTTGTCGTAATCGACATTGATGCGGGCGTCTTTCAGCACGTCCGGCAGCTGGGATTTGTCGACGAGGAAATCCTTCCATTGCGCCAGCGTGCCACCGTAGTCGACGTTCAAGAAGTCGGTCAGCGCCTTCAGATCGATCATGCTGTCGTGCGTGCCTGCCGAGGTATTCATCCGCATCATGATCGAGTAGCCGTCCGGCGTCGGCAGCGCGAAGACCACCATTTGCGCATTGATGTACGGCACCGACCAAACGAAGGTTTTCCAGCGCCGTTGCCAGTTATCCGTATACGTGGCGCTGGTAGCCGGATTGCCAAGCGAGATGATCTTGATCTTTTCCGGGCCGATCTCGCGCGTCCAGTAGCCCGTTTTCAGGATCAAATCCATGACTTGCTTGGGATCGCTGTAGAACGTGGCCGCCTTCATGGTGTCCGGGCGGCGCAGATGCATCAGGAACGTGTGGCCAACATAGCCGCTGGCCACGTAACCATTGTCGCTGAGCGGAACGCGATTGAGCTCGCGCCCGGAATACACCCACTGGCCACTGCGGTTGCGCACGATCAGCTCGGGAAACAAGCTGAGCTCCGGTGTGTCGTGCAGAATGTGATTGGAACCGGCGCCGCGCGGAAACAGATTGTCGCCCTGTTGTTGCAGCAGCGTTTTCAACTGGTCTTCGCTCTGGCGATTGAGCAGCTTGAGGTAGGTGCTGCTGAAATCGTCGTAGCTGGCGGGCAAGGGGAATTGCGCTTTGAACGTGCCGTTCTGGTTCTCTTCCACAATGTCCAGCTGATAGGACATGCGTTTGTCCATCACAGCCGCGTCGCCGGATGCATTGAGCACTTCGCCGATCGGCAGCGCGTAATTGAGATTTTCATTCGGCGACTTCATCAGCACCACGCCGATGACTTTGCCGTTCTGATCGAGCAGCGGGCCGCCACTGTTGCCGGGCGAGGCGGCAGCGGAGAAGCGCATCCATTTCCAGCGTCCGTTTTCGTCCTCCGGCGTATCGGAGGTATACAGGCCATCGCGAATCACCACGCCGGTGCCGAGCGCATTGCCGACCGCATACACCACGCTGTTCATCGACGGCTTTGCGTTTGTTTCCAGCGCAGCATCGCCATGGGGCTGCTCCTTCAATGAAAACATCACGAAGTCTTGCTGCAAGGAAAATTTTTCGACCTTGTCGATGGCGTACACCTTGCCGCTGGCATCGCGCAGCCCCGGCGGGCCGGTGAGATCGCCGACCGCCGCCAGAAATACGTGGCCAGCCGTGACGTAGCGATTGTGGCCGATGGCAAAGGCAGTGCCGATGGAAAAGTATTTGTCCGTGCGTTCTTGGTACGGCAGCAAATCGAGCGGCAACGGTTTTTCGTAAGTGAGCGGGTCGTTCGCCGAACGTGGAATCACCACTTCGAACGTGGCGGCATCGATATTCGAAACCATCGATGGGTCCGGGCTCGCCGCGTAGACGGGCTGCGCCGAGCCCAGCGAAAGGGTGAACAGACACACCGCCAACGCCGCTCGATACAAAACGGCGCAAGTTTTTGAGATCGCTTCCCGAGCCCGCCCATTCGATGTCTGCATACGTTCCCTCTTGGTGATTCCCCGATCGGCGCGAGGCCGATTCCTACGCGTGATACTGACACAGTGGCGTTGGGCGGGGAGGGCTGGAAGCTTGGAAATACGGCGGTTCGGGACTGGCTAACGATCAGATTTCCATCAGGTCGCGCCCGACGATCAGCCGGCCCTTGAAGTACGGGGCCACGGCATCGCGCCATACCTCGTCCGTAAGGCTGGAATCGCCGCCCGGTACAAAGTGGTTGAGCACCAGCGTTTTCACGCCGGCCTCGGTGGCGACGCGCCCCACCTGTTCGGTGCTGGTGTGACTGGCCAGCAAGTGTTCGCGCAGGCGTGCGGCACCCGGCTCGCTGGCGATCAGTTTGTCGAGAGCAGGTAGGTACATCACTTCGTGTACCAGTACATCCGCGCCGTGCGCGAGTTTGACCAGGTTTTCGGAGGGACGTGTGTCACCGGAAAAGACGATGGATCGATCCGGGCAGTCGAAGCGGTAGGCAAAGGCGGGCGATACCGGCGGATGCTGCACCAAGGCAGCCGTGACCTTGACGCGCTCATCCTGCATCACCAACCCGCCCTGGCTGATTTCATGCGGCACGATCAGCGGCGCCAGCGGCGGCCGTCCTTCATCAGTCATCCGAGTGTGGATGTCGTAGTCGTTCATCTGTAGGAACAGCCGCGTCATCTCGGCGAGCGGTGGCGGTCCCCAGGTATCGACCCGCGTGTGCAGCTTCGCTGCCCAGGCTAACCACAGCAGGTTGCCGTAGTCGGCGTTGTGATCCGAATGCTGGTGCGTGATGAAGACCTGCCGGATGGCGCCGAGATCCAGCCTCGCTTTGACCATCTGGGAAGCTACGCCGTTGCCGCAGTCGATCACGTAGATGACGCCGTCGATGACGATTGCGCTGGCCGGTGCAGAGCGTGTGGGTTTCGGTGTGGGGCCGCCAGCTGTGCCCAGCAGAATCAGTCGCGAGCGCGACTTGGACGTTGCACGAAGGGAAAGAGGTAATGCAGCGAAGGCAAGCGATATGCCTACGGCTTGCAACCAGCGCCGACGTTCCAGGTCGATGTCACGCGCGAAGCTCGCCATGGATGCACGTTCCTCGAAAGGAGGGGTACTGGGTGAATCAACCGTTCCGGTAATGGTTGATGCTGTCGCGCAGTTCGAGTGTCGCTTTGCGCGCCGCTTCGGCGAAATCCTCGCCGTCGCCGGCATAGAGAATCGCGCGCGAGGAATTGATCATCAGTCCAGTACCGGCCGCGGTACGGCCATTGCGCACCACTGCTTGAACATCGCCGCCTTGTGCGCCGATGCCAGGCACCAGCAACGGAATGTCGCCGATCAGTGCGCGCACTTGGGCCAGTTGTTCCGGGTATGTGGCGCCGGTGACCAGAGCGCAATTGCCATGCGTGTTCCACTCTTGCGCGATGAGACGGGCGACGTGCTGGTAGAGCGGTTTGCCGCCGACGTCGAGATCTTGCAAATCCGCTGCGCCGGGGTTGGAGGTATGGCAAAGCAGGATCACGCCTTTGTCGGCGCGATCGAGGAACGGCTGCGCCGAGTCGCGGCCGAGATAAGGATTGAGCGTTACCGCATCGGCACCGAAACGCTCGAACGCCTCGGTAACGTAATGCTGCGCCGTGCTGCCGATGTCGCCGCGTTTGGCATCGAGGATCACCGGCACGCCAGGATGCTTGGCGTGGATGTGCGTGATCAGGCGTTCCAGTGTTTCTTCTGCACGCAGGGCGGCGAAGTGGGCGATTTGTGGCTTGTACGCGCAGACCAGATCGGCAGTTGCGTCGACGATAGCGGCGCAGAATTCGAATACCGCGTCAGGGCGGCCTTTGATGTGCGCGGGGAATTTGGCGGGTTCGGGATCGAGGCCGACGCAGACCAGGGAGTTGTTGCGGGTCCATGCGGCTTGCAGGCTCTGCATGAAATGCATGTGTCTCTCTCCTTGCCAACCTACGCATTGACGTAAGCGTTGTGGTTTCAGCGCTGTCGCAATCTGCCCCCTCCCCTACGCGCAGTAGGGGAGGGTTGGGGTGGGTGGGGCGAGTCTCGCGATGATGCTCAATCAGCCTCTGGGGCTCAGTCCGGCGAAGCCGGACGCGAGCTTCGCCCGCCACCCCACCCAGCCCTCCCCTGCAAGCAGGGGAGGGCATAGATCAGGCGAGTTTCTTGTACTTCACACGATGCGGCTTGGCCGCTTCGTCGCCCAGGCGACGCTTCTTGTCCGCTTCGTATTCGTTGTAGTTGCCCGGGAAGAATTCCACGTGCGAATCACCTTCGAACGCGATGATGTGGGTGGCGATGCGGTCGAGGAACCAACGATCATGCGAAATCACCATCGCGCAGCCCGGGAATTCCAGCAACGCGTCTTCCAGTGCGCGCAAGGTTTCGATATCCAGATCGTTCGACGGTTCGTCGAGCAGCAGCACGTTGCCGCCCTGTAGCAGGGTCTTGGCCATATGCAGGCGGCCGCGTTCACCGCCGGACAGGTTGCCGACGATCTTCTGCTGATCGGTGCCCTTGAAGTTGAAGCGGCCGATATAGGCGCGCGATTGGATTTCGAAGTTGCCGATGGTGAGGATGTCCGATCCGCCCGAGACTTCCTGCCACACGTTGTTCTTCGCATCGAGTGCGCCGCGCGACTGGTCGACGTAGGCGAGCTTGACGGTATGACCCAGCTTCACTTCGCCGTTATCGGGCTTTTCGACGCCGGTGATGAGCTTCATCAGCGTGGATTTGCCCGCGCCGTTCGGGCCGATCACGCCGACGATGGCGCCCGGCGGCACCTTGAACGACAAGTCGTCGATCAGCAGGCGGTCGCCGAAGGCCTTGGTGACGTTCTTGAACTCGATCACTTCCTGGCCGAGGCGCTCGCCCGGCGGAATGAAGATTTCGTTGGTTTCGTTACGGCGCTGGTATTCGACCGCGTTCAATTCCTCAAAGCGGTTCAAGCGCGCCTTGCCCTTGGACTGGCGGCCCTTGGCGGCGGACCGCACCCACTCCAGTTCCTTCTCAATCGCCTTCTGGCGCGATTTTTCCTGCTGTGCTTCCTGCTTTAGGCGCTGGTCTTTCTGTTCCAGCCATTCGGTGTAGTTGCCCTTCCACGGAATGCCGCGGCCGCGGTCGAGTTCGAGAATCCACTCGGCGGCGTTGTCGAGGAAGTAGCGATCATGGGTGACGGCCACCACGGTGCCCGGGTAGTCCTGCAGGAAGTGTTCCAGCCACTCCACCGATTCGGCGTCCAAGTGGTTGGTTGGCTCGTCCAGCAGCAACATGTCCGGCTTGGAAAGCAGCAAGCGGCACAGCGCTACACGACGCTTCTCACCGCCGGACAGCGGGCCGATTTTCGCGTCCCACGGCGGCAGCCGCAGCGCGTCAGCGGCCACTTCGAGCTGGCGCTCCAGCGCGTGCGCGTCGTTGACGGCCAGGATGCTTTCCAACTGCTCCTGTTCTTTCGCCAGCTTGTCGAAGTCGGCGCCTTCCTCGGCGTAAGCGGCGTACACCTCTTCCAGACGCTTCTGCGCATCGAGTACCACGGAGACGCCTTCTTCGACCGCTTCGCGTACCGTCTTCTCCGGGTCCAACTCCGGCTCCTGCGCCAGATAGCCGACCTTGATGCCCGGCTGCGGGCGGGCTTCGCCCTGGAAGTCCTTGTCGACGCCAGCCATGATGCGCAGCACCGTAGACTTGCCCGCGCCATTCAGGCCGAGCAGGCCGATCTTGGCGCCCGGGAAGAAGCTGAGTGAGATGTCCTTGATAATCTGGCGCTTCGGGGGAACGATCTTGCTGACCCCGTTCATGGTGTAGATGTACTGCGAGCTCATGGAGTCTCCGTAGGCATGCGCGAGGCTGGCCCGCGAGGCGGGCTACGCACAGGGGCGTGGGTATTAAGCCGCTTAGTATAGCGGTTTACATGTAAGGGTCGGTGACAGCGGAGTGGGACTCGCCGCCTTCCTGCGAGTCGATGGTCACCTGTTCGCCACTTTTCGTGCTCGCCTGGCCATGCCGGAGTGCCAGGCTGCCTGACCATGCGAATGAAGCGGGTGGCGGCGGGACGAATGGCGACGGAAACCGGATTCCTCGATGTGCTCGGCGTGTTGCGCCGTTGGGACGCTCGCGCAGCACTATGGGCGCGAGCGCGCGGCCGTACCGCCGTGGCATTGCACGAGTTTGTCTGCTTTGGCGTAAAGCAGGCTTCGGCCTGCCTGTTCGGCGGCAGCATGGTGCTGCTGCTCGGGCTGAGCTGGGCGTTCTATCCACCGCATGCGCCATTGGCGCGCTACGACTTTCTTACACTGGCCGCGCTGGTGATTCAGTGCGTGCTTATCGCCAGCCGCTTGGAAACGCTGGAAGAGGCGAAAGTGATCCTGCTGTTCCACGTGGTCGGCACCGTGATGGAGGTGTTCAAGACTTCGGTGGGTTCATGGATTTATCCGGAGCATTCGTTGCTGCGCATCGGCGGCGTGCCGCTTTTTAGTGGTTTCATGTATGCGTCGGTGGGCAGCTACATTGCGCGCGCGTGGCGTCTATTTGAATTTCGTTTCACGTGTCATCCGCCGTTCGTGGCCACGGTATGGCTGGCCGTAGCGATCTACATAAACTTCTTTACGCATCATTTTTTGCCTGATCTGCGGTGGTCTTTGTTCGCCGCGGTGGCGCTATTGTTCGGGCGAACTTATGTGTATTTCCGCATCCGCGATGCGCATCGGCGCATGCCGTTGCTGCTGGGTTTTCTGTTGGTGGCGATGTTTATCTGGTTTGCCGAGAACATCGGCACCTTCAGCGCGGCATGGCGCTATCCCATGCAACATCACGGCTGGCGCATGGTGCCGTTGTCGAAGTTGGGGGCGTGGTTTCTGCTGATGATCATCAGCTACGTGATGGTCAGCGCGGTGGCTCGGCCAGCAAAGCGCGAGGAGAGCGGGATGTAAGTGGCGTCAGCAGACGCCCAGTGCCTTGATTTCACGGCAAAGTCGCCAGGGCAATAAGGACGGGTGGCCGCCTACACCGCCGACCATTACACTTTCAAGTCTTACCCCGTCCCACGCGACCCCACGAGGCCCGAATGTTCCCGAAGCAGCAAACGATTGCCGGCTATGACGATGAGCTGGCCAAGGCCATTGCCGACGAAGCCCGCCGCCAGGAAGACCACGTCGAGCTGATCGCTTCGGAGAACTACGCCAGCCCGCGCGTGCTGGAAGCCCAGGGGTCGGTGCTCACCAACAAATACGCCGAAGGCTATCCGGGCAAGCGTTACTACGGTGGCTGCGAATACGTGGACGTGGCCGAGCGTCTCGCCATCGAGCGCTTGAAGCAGCTGTTCGGCGCAACCTACGCCAACGTGCAGCCGCATTCCGGTTCGCAGGCCAACCAGGCGGTGTATTTCGCGCTGCTCAACCCGGGCGACACCATCCTCGGCATGAGCCTGGCGCACGGCGGCCATCTCACGCACGGCGCGAAGGTGAATCTCTCCGGCAAAATCTACAACGCCGTACAGTACGGCGTGAATGAGCAGGGTCTGGTCGATTACGACGAAGTCGAACGTCTCGCCGTCGAGCACAAGCCGAAAATGATCGTGGCCGGCTTCAGTGCTTACTCGCAGATCATGGATTGGGCGCGCTTCCGTGCCATTGCCGACAAGGTGGGTGCCTATCTGTTCGTGGACATGGCACATATCGCCGGGCTGGTTGCCGCAGGCGTGTACCCCAGCCCGCTGCCGCATGCGCATGTGGTCACTTCCACGACACACAAGACGCTGCGTGGTCCGCGCGGTGGCATCGTGGTCGCCAAAGATGCGGGCGAAGAGATCGAGAAAAAGTTGCAGTCCATCGTATTCCCAGGCATCCAGGGGGGGCCGTTGATGCATGTGATCGCGGCCAAGGCGGTTGCGTTCAAGGAAGCACTCGAGCCCTCCTTCAAGGACTACCAGGCCCAAGTGGTGAAGAACGCCAAGGCCATGGCGAAGACGCTGATCGAGCGCGGCTACAAAGTCGTTTCCGGTGGTACTGAAAATCACCTGATGTTGGTCGATCTGATTGGTCGCGAAGTCACCGGCAAGGATGCGGAAGCCGCGCTCGGCAAAGCGCACATCACCGTCAACAAGAACGCCGTGCCGAACGATCCACGTTCGCCATTCGTCACTTCCGGTCTGCGCGTGGGTACGCCGGCAGTTACCACTCGCGGCTACAAAGAAGCCGACGTGGTCGAGCTCACGCAGTGGATCTGCGATGTGCTGGATGCGCCGACAGACGAAAGCGTCATTAAAGCTGTGCGCGAGAAAGTGTCGGCGCAGTGCAAAAAATTCCCCGTCTACGGTTAAGCAAAGGCCAACGTGCATTGCCCCTTCTGCCAGCATGAAGACACTCGCGTGATCGATTCACGCCTCGCCGACGACGGTGCCACCGTGCGCCGCCGTCGCGAGTGTCCGCAGTGCGGTGAACGATTCAATACGTTCGAAACGGCGGAGCTGAAACTTCCGGCTATCGTAAAGAGCGGTGAGCGGCGCGAAAGTTTCGACGAGCGCAAACTGCGTACCAGTCTCGAACGGGCACTGCAGAAACGGCCGGTGGCCAGCCATGACGTGGACGCCGCAGTGCGTGCGGTGATCGACGATCTACGCAGGAGCGGCGAGCGTGAAGTGCCTTCGCGCTACGTTGGCGAGTTGGTGATGCGCGAGTTGAAGAAGCTCGATCAGGTGGCGTACGTGCGCTTTGCATCCGTCTATCGCAAGTTCGAAGACGTGCATGCGTTCCGCGAAGAGATCGAGAAGTTGGAGCGGGACTTGCCGGGGCTGGATAATTTGCAGCTTTCGTTGCTGGGCGAAGCTGGAGCGGCTGCCGCGGCGAAACGGGGACATCGTAAGGGCTAGTCCTTATCCACAAAAACGCCGGGGTTGCCCGGCGTTTTTGTGTGTATCAAACCACCTGGTCGTCATTCCGGCCTTCGCCGAAAGGACGATCAGGCAAGATCAATTTCAGCGATTAGCCCAAGCTCTCCAGCCACTCATCATCCGATCCTTCGGCTACCCCTTCGAACAGGAAGGTCGACAGGTACCGCTCGCCGGTATCCGGAAGCATCGCCAGAATCACGCTGCCTTGTTCGGCCTTCTCTGCATACTGAAGTGCAGCGGCAACCGTAGCGCCGGCCGAGATACCGACAAAGATGCCTTCTTCCTTCGCCAGTCGGCGCGAGGTGTCGCGGGCCACCACTTCGTCCACCGGCAAATCCACGTCGAACACCTTGCGATTGAGTACTTCGGGGACGAAATCCGGTGTCCAACCTTGAATCTTGTGCGGTGCCCAGGGTTTGTCTTGCAGCAAAGATGCGCCAGCCGGTTCGGAAACCACGATCTTCACCTCGGGCCGGGCGACCTTGAGCACTTCGGCCACACCGGTGAGCGTGCCGCCGGTGCCCCAGCCGGTCACGAACGCGTCCAGCCGTTTGCCGGCAAAATCGCGCAGGATTTCCGCCGCCGTGGTGTTGCGGTGGTAAGCGGGATTGGCTTGATTCTGGAATTGGCGGGCCAAGAACCAGCCATGCTTCTTTGCCAGTTCCTCTGCGCGCCGCACCATGCCGGTGCCGCGTTCGGCAGCGGGCGTCAGGATGACTCTGGCGCCGTAAGCACGCATCAACTTGCGGCGTTCGATCGAAAAAGTTTCCGTCATGATGGCCACGAAGCGATAACCGCGTGAGGCACACACCATCGCGAGCGCCACGCCAGTGTTGCCGGATGTGGCTTCCACTACCGTATCGCCGGGCTTGAGCAGACCTTTCTTTTCCGCATCGAGAATGATGGCGATGGCCAGGCGGTCTTTCACCGAGCCGCCGGGATTGAAGGCTTCCACCTTCGTATAAAGCGTTACGTGCGAAGGAGCTACGCGATGCAGACGAACGATGGGCGTATTGCCGATGGTGTCGAGAATGTTGTCGTAAATCATGACCGTGGCCCTTTCGCAAGTAAGATTTCTAGGCTACTCCCGATCCCATCGGCGCGACAAATGCCAGGCGATCGCGCACACTGACGATCTTGCATAACCATATTCAGACGCCTCCATGACTGTTTCCGCCGTCGATGCTATGCACATGGCGCAGGCGCTGCGCCTGGCCGAACAAGGTCTCTATACGACGCAGCCCAATCCGCGAGTGGGTTGCATCATTGCCCATGGCGAACGGGTGGTGGGACAGGGCTGGCACGAGCGCGCCGGCGAACCGCATGCCGAGGTGTATGCGCTGCGGGAGGCGGGAGCGGAAGCGCGTGGCGCCACCGCATACGTCACACTGGAACCTTGCGCGCATCATGGTCGTACACCCCCGTGCGCCGATGCGTTGATCGCTGCCGGTGTCAGCCGGGTGGTTGTCGCTGCGGAGGACCCGTTCCCCCAGGTGGCCGGGCAGGGCATCGCCAAGCTGCGCGCCGTGGGCATCGCGGTGGAAAGCGGCCTGATGCGGGAGGCGGCGCGGGCGATCAACATCGGTTTCTTCAGCCGGATCGAACGCCATCGCCCTTGGGTGCGCGTGAAGATGGCGATGAGTCTGGATGGCCGTACTGCACTCGCCAATGGTGAATCGAAGTGGATCACCGGCGAAGCGGCACGCGCGGATGTGCAGCGCTGGCGCGCGCGTAGTTCCGCCATCTTAAGTGGTGTCGGTACGGTGCTTGCCGATAATCCACGGCTGACGGTTCGGCTGCCGGCCGAAGACCTGTCTCGGGGGACGTTCTCTCCCACGCGGGTCATCCTTGATCGCCATCTACGCACTCCCGCCGGCAGCCATGTTCTGGACGGCCAAACACCGACCCTTGTTCTGCATGCAGCATCGGCGAAAGTTGCCGATGAGCGCTTTGCGAATGTCGAGCGCATCGCCGTTCCGGAGCGGAGCGATGCGCTCGATCTGCCAGCTGTCTTAAGTCTGCTCGCTGAGCGCCATTGCAGTGAATTGCACGTCGAAGCCGGCCCCACATTATGCGGCGCACTCTTCGCCGCAGGACTGGCCGACGAGCTGCTGCTCTACATCGCGCCCATCATGCTCGGTGACCACGCCAGGCCGTTGATGCATCTGCCATCGTTGAGTGAAATGGCTTCGCGTTGGTCGCTGCGCGTGATCGATCAAAGGCAGATTGGCAATGACTGGCGTTTGCAACTGCGTCCTGCATAACCGTGATCGAGCGAAAACGCGCAGGTTGGGTTAGCGCAGCGTAACCCAGCAGTTCGGGCGGTATTGTCGGGTTACGCTGCGCTAACCCAAGCTATGATTTCCCCGGTGTGCATGTCATTTGGCGAAATCGATGCCGATTTTCCCAAAGTGCTTGCCGGCAAGCATGTGCTCGAATGCGGCGGGAAGTTCTTCAAAGCCGTAAACCTTATCGAGCACAGGCTGTAGCTGCGTGGCTTCGAGCGCTGAAATCATGCGCTCGTGCTGCTCAAGGGAAGCCACTGAAATACCCTGCACTTGCACCCGCTTGAGAATCACGTGCATCAGCGAGATCTGCGGATCGAGACCGCTCAAGAAACCCACCACACCGATAAAGCCATGCATACGCACCGCTTCGAGCGCTTGCGGAAAGGTAGCAGCGCCGATGGTTTCGATCACCGCATCCACGCCAATGCCGCCAGTGGCTTCGCGCACGGCAGCACCCCATTGCGGTGTTTGGCCGTAGTTGATGCCGATATCCGCACCTAGCGCTTTGCCGCGTGCCAGTTTTTCATGGCTCGAAGAAAGCAGAATCACTTTCGCACCACGCAGCTTGGCGAACTGCAAAGCAAACAGGGATACGCCACCTGTGCCCAGCACCAGCACGGTCTGACCCGTGGTAACGTGCGCCTGCTCCAGCGCTTGCCATGCGGTGAGTGCAGCGATTGGCAGCGTTGCCGCTTGCAGGCTGTCCATGTGCGAAGGCGCATGGGTAAGCGAGTACGCGTCGAAGCAAGCCAGCTCGCGCATCACGCCTTCGGCAGGACCGCCGATTTCGGCGCCTTCCCACTCAGGGCGCATGGCCCCGGCGAGCCAGCGTGACTTATAGAACGTCGTGACGCGATCACCCGGCTTGAAGCGTGTCACCGCTTCGCCAACTTCCAGCACCGTGCCCGCGCCATCCGAGATCGGCACGATGGGCAAGGTCACGCCGCGATAGAGGTTTCCGCTTACCAGCAGGTGGTCACGGTAATTGAGGGAGGCCGCTTCCAGTCGAACCAGCACTTCGTTCGGCTTGGGGCGTGGGGCAGGCAAATCGACGAGCTTCAGATGATCGAGTCCATAGGCGGTGAGCTGGATGCTGCGCATGGGGCTGTTCCTCATTGGGTGAGGGCGCCATGGTCCGCCTTTCATGCGAGGATGATAATCTCGCACAAACACATATCTTTTGTTCACTCTATGAACAAATCATTCGAGCTGACACCGACCCGCCTGCGGGAGCTTCGCGGTTTTGCCGCCGCCGCGCGCCTGTTGAATTTCTCGCAAGCGGCACGCGTCGCCGGCTGCACCCCTTCCGTGCTCAGTCGGCGTATTGCTGCGTTGGAAAAAGCGACGGGTAATCCGCTGTTTCTACGCACGACGCGGCGTATGACGCTGACTACGCGCGGCGAACAGCTGCTCGCCTATTGCGAGCGGCTGGAAGCGGTGATGGCCGAACTCGCCGTCAATCTGCGTCCTCGCACCGGTGAATTGGCCGGACGGCTATGTGTGCATCTGCCGGCTGCTTATGGACGCACATGTATTGCGCCCTTGCTGGCGGAGTTCATGCGCAATTATCCGCAGGTACACATCGAGGCGAGTTACGACGATACGTATATCGATCTTGTCGAGACGAAGGTCGATCTCGCCTTGCGCGTGGGCAAATTGGCCGATGCGCGCTGTGCTGCGCGGCGGGTGGGCACAATGCGCCGTTATCTATGCGCGTCACCTGATTATCTGGCTTCGGCACCGCCTTTGAATGATCCGTCCGATCTCAAGCAACATCGTTGCGTTTTCTTCACCGGTTTGCGCACGGGCACCTTGTGGCAGTTCACGCGTCAACGGCAACGACGTTCGGTGCGTATCGAGCCGGTGCTGACGTGCAACGATTCACAAGCCGTGCGCGACGCGATCTTGGCCGGCGTCGGCATTGGCATCCAGGGCGATTACATGGCGGATGGGCTGGTGGTGGAGGGCCGCCTGGTCGAAGTGCTGACTGATTGGCCGCTCAGCAGTTCGCCGATTCATTTGCTGTGGCTGCCCGGGGCGGATCGTGCGCCGGCGGTGCGGAGCTTGATTGATTTTTTGGCGGAGTCGCTGGGAAAAGTGAATTCGTAGGCTGGGGGCGAACCACGACATCATGGCCTATGCGTACATGCCAATGCCGGGGTTCGCCCCCCAGCCTGTGTGCACACACCGTCCGATCATACGAACGGCCGCCTCTGCATTCAGTGTTAAACTTCGCCGGCCGGTTCCCGGCACTCACAACAAACGTCTTCAGGGCGGGGTGGAATTCCCCACCGGCGGTAGGGGTTGCAAAACCTTAAGCCCGCGAGCGCTTTCGTGGTATGCGAGTCCCTCGCAAGAGCCCGCACATCCCTGTGCGGACTTTCAATACCCCGGAAGGTCAGCAGATCCGGTCCAATGCCGGAGCCGACGGTCAGGCTGTTTCCGGTTCGCCGGGGCGGCTCATAGTCCGGATGAAAGAAGACGGCGGCATGCACCGCGCAAGCGGTGCGTGTGCCTCATGCCTTGGGGCGTTCTCACACTCGTCTTACGTGGAGAACGTTCATGCTAGCCAATCATTGCCTTGTTTCGCCCACCTTCCTCGCGGAGGTGTGCTGATGTTTACCGGCATCATCCAAACCGTCGGCCGCGTTGCGCGGCTGGAACCTCGCGGCGGCGACGTGCGCCTGCATATCGATACCGCCGATCTTGATCTTTCCGATGTGCAATTGGGCGACAGCATCGCCGTGTCGGGTGCGTGCCTGACGGTGATCACGCTCGAATCGCGCGGATTCGCCGCCGACGTTTCCAACGAAACGCTATCGCTCACCACGTTGGGCAAGCACAAGCCGGGCGATCCGGTAAACCTGGAAAAAGCCCTGCGGCTTGCGGATCGTCTGGGTGGCCATCTCGTATCTGGCCATGTCGACGGCGTAGGCAAAGTGGTTTCCATCGCAGCGGATGGCCGTTCGCAACGTTGGACGTTCGAAGTGCCGGCACAACTCTCGCGCTATATCGCTTCCAAGGGTTCCATCTGCATCGATGGCACCAGCCTTACCGTCAACGAAGTGAGCGGCCAGCGCTTCGGCGTAAACCTTATTCCCCATACGGTGGAACACACGGTTTTCCACGCACGCAAAGCTGGCGACGCCGTGAATATCGAAGTGGACGTGGTGGCGCGCTATGTGGAGCGCCTGATCGGCGGCGGCGAAGGCTCGCGTATCGACGAGGCATTTCTGAAGCGGCATGGATTCGCATAACCTAAGGACTACACCATGGCATTCAACACCATTCCCGAAATCCTCGAAGACATTCGCGTCGGCCGCATGGTCGTGATCGTCGATGATGAAGACCGCGAAAACGAGGGTGATTTGATCATGGCCGCACAAATGGTGCGGCCCGAAGACATCAACTTCATGGTGCGCGAAGCGCGTGGCCTGTTGTGCCTCACGCTGACCGAACAACGCACACGTCAGCTTGGCTTGCGCCCGATGGTGAGCGACAACACCTCGCCGTACCACACCAACTTCACCGTTTCGATCGAAGCGGCCGAAGGCGTTACCACCGGCATTTCCGCGCATGATCGTGCGCGCACGATTCAAGTGGCGGTGAAGTCGGATGCGAAACCGCAGGACCTCGCACAGCCAGGCCATGTTTTTCCGCTCACGGCGCAGCCGGGCGGCGTGCTGACGCGCGCCGGACACACCGAAGCCGGTTGCGATCTCGCTGCGCTTGCAGGGTTGGAACCATCTGCAGTGCTGATCGAAGTGCTGCATGAAGATGGCTCGATGGCGCGGCGGCCCGAACTGGAAATTTTCGCCAAGAAACATGGATTGAAAATCGGTACCATCGCCGACCTCATCCGTTATCGCCTGGAAACGGAAAAAACCGTGCAGCGCGTGTACGAAGAAGACGTACAAACGGAATTCGGGTCATTCCGCCTGGTGGCTTATCGCGACGCCATCCGCCACGGTCTGCACTTTGCCTTGGTGCGCGGCAATGTAGACGATGGCCAACCGGTGTTGAGCCGCGTGCACGTGCGCAACACCTTGTCCGATGTGCTGCACCTGCAGCGCGAGGATCTTGGCCTTACCGTCACCGCCGCATTGCGCCGCATTGCCGACGAGAATCGCGGCGTGCTGCTGGTGTTGTCCGGCGAGGATACGCCCGAAGCACTATTGCGCCGTCTCAACCGGCAGCCCGCGCCGCAGGCACCCACCGACCAGCATCAGGAGTGGCGCCAGCATGGCCTTGGCGCACAGATTCTCACGGATCTGGGCGTAACTCGCCTGCGCGTGCTGGGTACGCCGCGCAAGCTGGTCGGGTTGGCCGGTTTTGGGTTGGAAGTGGTCGAGCACGCCGAATGAACGCGTGGCCGCCATTCCCGCGCTGGTGGGAATGGCGGCAAGGATCGTAAGCACGGCTGACCATATTCATCACTGCCACGCGCTTCGCTTCGTGGCATCCTTCGTACGGTTCAAACCAGCTCGAAGGGATCAGGATGAAGCTCGCCACTCTGCCGTGCACCGCCGCCTTTGCCCGCACCGCGCTGTTCACCGCGCTTTCTCTCGCTTGCCTGTCGCCAGCCTTGGCCGAAAAAACGGCTTCGCCTGACCAGCGCGCAACAGCGTTGCTCAAACGCATGTCGCTGGAAGACATGCACCACATGGTGCAGAGCTACAACGACATGATGACGTTGCAGCAACAGCCTGGCGGTATCGGTGCGGCAGGTTATGTGCCGGCGCTGCCGAAGCTCGGCATTCCCGCGCAGCAACAAAACGACGCCGGTATCGGCGTGCATAACTACCCGATCGATCAAGGACCGGGCAAACAGCCGGCGCATGTACGCGGCGAAGCAGGTAACACCACGCCGCTGCCTTCCACACTTGCCATCGCCGCCACGTGGAATCCGCAGATTGCGTATGAAGGCGGCCGCATGATCGCGGGCGAAGCGCATCGTCAGGGCATCAATGTGTTGCTGGCAGGCGGCATGAATCTTACGCGCGAACCGCGCGACGGACGCACATTCGAATACCTGGGCGAAGATCCGCTGCTCGCCGCGCGCATCGACGGCGGTGAAATTCGCGGCATCCAATCGCAGCACGTGATCTCCACCATCAAGCATTACGCGTTGAATGATCAGGAAACCAACCGCCTGACGGTGAGCTCGAATATCGATGAGCGCGCCATGCGCGAATCCGATCTGCTCGCCTTCGAACTGGCGATCGAAGATGGCCATCCCGGTTCGGTGATGTGCGGCTACAACAAGGTCAATGGCGTCTGGGACTGCTCCAATACACATCTGCTCAACGACATTCTCAAAGGTGATTGGAAATATCCCGGTTGGGTGATGACGGATTGGGGCGCCGACCACGGCGTGATGGATGCGGTGGCGGGCACGGATCAGGTATCCGGCATTGATGCCGGCACCGGTTTCAGCCTGGGACAAAACTCGAGCAGCTTCGGCGCGCCGTTGTTGCAGGCGATCGACAAGGGCGAGATTCCGCGCAGCCGCCTGGAAGACATGGTGCATCGTATTCTTCGTTCCATGTTTGCCGTGGGTTTGTTTGAGCATCCGCCGGAGAACAGGCCGCTCGACGTGGAAGCGGATGCATTGGTTTCGCAGCGTGCCGCCGAACAGGCGATCGTGCTGCTGAAGAACGAACAGGATCAGCTGCCGCTGAAATCAGACATCAAGACAGTGGCGATCATCGGTGGCCATGCCGATATGGGCGTGCTGTCTGGTGGCGGTTCGGCGGAGGTATGGCCAATTGGCGGTCCCGCGATTCCTGCGGTGAAAGGGCCGGATTGGCAGTGGAAGGTCTACGATCCTTCTTCACCGATGAAGGCGCTGCAGAAGCTGCTGCCGAGCGCGAAGATCACCTACGACGATGGCACCGATCCGGCGAAGGCTGCCGCGTTGGCGAAGTCGTCCGACGTTGCGCTGGTATTTGCAACGCAGTGGACCTGCGAGGGCATCGATCAGCCGAACCTTTCGCTGTCGGACAAGCAGGACGAACTGATTGATGCCGTGGCGGCCGCCAACACACACACTGTGGTCGTGCTGGAAAATGGTGGCCCGGTGAAGATGCCGTGGCTGTCGAAAGTGAATGCGGTGGTGGAGGCCTGGTATCCCGGCGCACGCGGCGGCGAGGCGATTGCTGGTGTGCTCAATGGCAAAGTGAATCCATCGGGTCGTCTGCCGGTCACGTTTCCGCAGGATGAGCAGCAACTGCCGCGCCCGCAGATCCCCAACGCGCAGGAAGTCGACTACAACATCGAAGGCGCTGCGGTCGGCTACAAGTGGTTCGACAAAAAGAATCTGCAGCCGCTGTTCCCGTTCGGCTTCGGTCTCTCGTATACCCGCTTCGATTACAGCGATCTGCATGTGAGCACGCAGGGCAAGCGCGTGGCGGTCAGCTTCAAGGTAAGCAACGTTGGCCAGCACGAAGGCATGGATACGCCGCAAGTGTATGTGAGCTTGCCCGGAGATAGCGGCGAAGCACCGCATCGGCTGGCGGGGTTTGAAAAAGTGTCGTTGCAGCCGGGGCAGAGTCGCACGGTTTCCGTCACGATTGATCCACGTTTGTTAGCCACGTTTGATGTGCCGGGACATCAATGGAAGATTGCGGCGGGTAGTTATCCGATCCAGGTTGGGCATTCGTCGCGGGACCTGGCGTTGAAGGGCGAAGCTGCAGTCCCGGCGTTAACGGTTGCGCCTTGACGTACCCTTACTGCCGTCATTCCCGCGAAAGCGGGAATGACGGCAGTAAGATGTGATGGCGCGCATAGTGATCCCGGGGTTTTACGCACTTGGTCAACAGGTGCAAGCACTTGCCACGATCTCGCCGCAACGCTGTCATTGCGATTGCCGCAGTAAGTTGGATCGGATGAGATAGAGTGCATGTCTTGCCAACGGAATGACGAACCGAGCCCTGCATGTCATCTAACCACTCCTGCCACGTTCGCCTGATAGCCCCCTCTGGCTATCCGCACGATCGCGACGCCATGACACGCGGCATCCAACGGCTACGCGATGCAGGCTGCTTGGTGGAAGGCACGGAAGTGATCGATCGCACCGAGCTGCGTTACGCAGGCAGCGATACGCAACGTGCAGCCGATATCAACGGACTGGCCACGCTCGATAGCTTGCCCGATATCACGCTATCCATCCGCGGTGGCTACGGCGCTACGCGTCTGCTGGAGCATCTGCACTACGACGCCTTGCGTGAGCGTCTCGCTGGCCAGCCGATCGCGCTGGTCGGGCATAGCGATTTCACCGCCGTGCAAATGGCGCTGTATGCGAAGAGCGGCATCGTGACATTCGGCGGGCCAATGCTGGGTCCGGATTTCGGTGCGCAGCGTTTGAGCCCGCTTACCTGGCGTCATTTCTGGCGCACGCTCAGCGCACCGCAAGGCAATGCCAGTTGGGATTGCGGAGAGCAGGCGGAGTTGGCGGTGGAGGGGGCGCTGTGGGGCGGTAATCTCGCCATGTTGTGCAGCCTGCTGCAGACACCGTACTTCCCGCGTATCGAAGGCGGCATTCTGTTCGTGGAGGACATCGGTGAGCCGCCGTTCCGCATCGAGCGTCTGCTTTACCAGCTGCACCTGTCGGGTGTGCTTGGACGGCAGCGGGCGCTGATCTTGGCGGATTTCACCCAGTGCCGGCCGGCTCCCTACGACAACGGTTATGACCTGGCAGATGGCTTCGAGCAGATCCGGCGCATAGCGGGCATTCCGGTGCTTTCGGGCATGCCGTTCGGCCATGATCCTGACAAATTCACCCTGCCGTTTGGTGTTCCGGCACGGCTGCGCGTGGTCGGGCAGAGGGCCAGCCTGGATTTCCACGGCTACCCGCATTTGCGCCGCGGTCACGAACCTTCCATGGCCTGACCGGCACTCACTTCGCCAAAACCCGTAAAATAGCCCGCTCGCCATGGGCAGGCTGCCCATCACAGGAATCCACGCAGCATGAAGATCATCGAAGGCGATTTCGCCACGCCCAAGGGCCGTTTTGCCATTGTCGCCGGTCGTTTCAACGGCTTTGTCGTCGAGCCGCTGGTGGCCGGAGCACGCGATGCACTCGTGCGCCACGGCGTGGGCGATGATGCGATTGATGTGGTCCGCGTGCCGGGTGCATGGGAAATCGGCCTGGCTGCACACAAGCTGGCGAACTCCGGCAAATACGCTGCGGTGATCGCGCTGGGCGCCGTGATTCGCGGCGCCACGCCACATTTCGATTTCGTCGCCGGCGAATGCGCCAAGGCGCTGACTCAGGCCGCGTTGAGTTCCGGTGTGCCGGTGTCCTTCGGCGTGCTCACCACCGACACTATCGAACAGGCCATTGAGCGCTCCGGCACCAAGGCTGGCAACAAGGGTGCCGACGCTGCCATCGCGGCGCTCGAAATGGTCAATCTGTACGGAAAGCTGTAATGAACCAACGTCCCGAGGGCATCGATCTTGCCGCGCGCTCGCGCGCCCGTCGCCGTGCGCTGCAGGCGGTGTACGCCTGGCAGATGAGCGGCAGCTCGATGACCGCGGTGATCGAGCAGTTCCGCCACGAGCAGGACATGGAAGTGGCCGATCTGGAGTACTTCGAAGACCTGCTGCGCGGCGTGGAAGCGAACGTGCAGGCCTTGGACGAAGCGCTCAAGCCTTATATCGATCGCGACGTCGAGCAGATCGACCCGATCGAGCGCGCCGCGCTGCGTCTGGCCGCCTATGAATTGAAATACCGTCCGGATGTGCCGTATCGCGTGATCATCAACGAGGCGATCGAGGTGACCAAGCGCTTCGGAGCAGATCATGGGCACAGTTACGTCAACGGTGTGCTGGATAAGTTGGCCGCGCAGGTCCGGCTGGCGGAGAAGCAGGGATAACCTGGAAACGTCTCTCGAAGCGCTCGTCATTCCGGCCTTCGCCGGAATGACGACAAGGCGAGATCGCACTGTTAGGCAAGCGCGGATGCCTGCGCGGAAGAGGCCATAGCTAGCCCATGGAATTCTCCCTCATCGACCGCATCCGCCAACGCACCGCCCAAAGCCGTGACGACGTACGTCTCGGCATTGGCGATGACGCTGCCTTGCTTGCCGTGCCACAAGGCCAGGAGCTTGCCGTAGCCATCGACACCATGGTCGAAGGCGTGCATTTTCCACGCGACACCGCAGCTGTCGACATCGGCTGGAAAGCGCTGGCCGTTAATCTTTCTGATCTTGCCGCGATGGGCGCGACACCCGCCTGGGCGCTGTTGGCGTTGACTTTGCCCAATGCCGATGAGGCTTTTATCGACGGTTTCGCCGACGGCTTTGCGCAACTGGCGCGGATGTATCGACTTGCGTTAGTAGGCGGCGATACCACGCGAGGCGCACTCACCATCAGTGTGGCGGTATACGGTTTTGTGCCGCCCGGCAAAGCGTTGATGCGTGCAGGTGCGCAGGTGGGCGACGTGGTAATGGTCACCGGCACACTGGGCGATGCGGCAGGCGGCTTGCAGTTGTTGCAGCAAGGTCATCGCAGCGATGCGCTATCCAGCTATCTCATCGAACGCTTGAATCGACCCACACCGCGCGTTGCTGCCGGCTTGGCGCTGCGCGAGCGCGCGCATGCTTGCATCGACATTTCCGACGGCCTGCTCGCCGACCTTGGGCATATCTGCTCGGCCAGTAAGGTCGGCGCTGAAATCGAAGCGGCATGGCTACCGCGCTCGTCCGCCTTGCTAGGTCTGTTCGACGATGCCAGCTCGCGCGATGTGGCGTTGAGCGGCGGTGACGATTACGAGCTGTGTTTCACCGTGCCGCCGCAACACGTTGCATCCGTGCAGGCGGATCTTGCCAAGCTAGGCTGCGGCGCTACGCGTATCGGCTGCATCGTGGAAGGCAAGGGCGTGAAAGTGCGCGGCGCGAACGGACAGTGGCTCGAACAAGATCGTCAAGGATGGGATCATTTCCGCGCATGAGCGATCGAAAAATACTTACCCGCGAACAACGCCGCGCGCTGCTTGCCACGCCGGCAGGTTGGCTGGCGTGTGGGTTCGGCTCCGGGCTTGTACCGGTGGCGCAGGGCACGTCCGGTTCGCTTGCGGCAATCTTGCCGTGGCTGCTGCTGCGGCAGTACTCGCTTTCGCTGAACGTGCTGGTGATCGTGATCGGCTTCGCCATAGGCGTGTGGGCCTGCGATGTGGCAGGACGTGCCTTGGGCGTGGACGATCACCGCAGCCTCGTATGGGACGAATTCATTGGTCAATGGATCGCCTTGTTGCCTGTGTTGATCGCGCCTTGGTGGGCGGTTGTGCTCGCGTTTGCCTTGTTCCGCCTGTTCGACGTGTGGAAGCCTTGGCCGATTCGCTATTTCGATCGCCATTTGAAAGGTGGCCTGGGCGTGATGGTGGACGACGTGATCGCCGGCATTTTTGCAGCGGCCGTGCTGAAGCTGGTGCTTGCCTGGGTGTGACGCTTACAGAAGTTCAAGCGTCCTTGTTATCGTTAGGCCTTTCCAAACGCATCGAGGTAAGCAGCCATGAGCATGGCATGGACGAAAAGGCTGGCGGCGCCGGTGATGATTGCGCTGCTCGTGATCGCACATGCCGCGCATGCGCAGAGCGCGCCACAGGGCAGCGACACGAGCGGGTCGACCTATCTCGCTCAGCATTTCAGCTTCGATGCGCTCAATCCCGATGTGAAGGATGCAATCACGCGTGCGAATCTTGCGGTGGTGCCGTTCGCGAAAATCACATTGCATACGCGCGACACGGTGACGTCAGCCGACCAGGCACAGCCTTCGCATTACACCACCGCCATGTCGCTGGAAAACGCCGGGCATGGCCTGGTGCGCCGCGTGGAAGCGATCCAGGACAGCAACGGCAACACGGTTGGTACGCGCATCGATCTCACCTATCGCGGCTATTTTTCATTCCTTTCCCAAGGGATATCCACGCGCGCAACCAGCTTGCCGCCGGTGCAGGAAGCTCGCAAAGTGTTGCGTTTCGACACGGGCGCCGAGGGGCATGTTGCTTTCGTGTATCGCTATGGCATCACGGGTGGGCAAACCTTCCAGGATCCCGGCCAGTTTTTGTGCGACAGCGGCAAGCGTTACGACGCGTCGCAACTCAATCCGTCCATCGACGGTCAAGCAATGGCGCTCAATTGCCGTGTCATCGATGCCAACGGTATCGAGACCGACAAGGTGACGCTGGCGTATCTGGAGAAGTACAACGTGGCTGTCACGCTGCAGACGCATAATTCACAGCGTACGGCAGAGAGCACGATTGAGGACTTCAGCGTTCACTGAAATATAGCTGGCGCAAAGCGCCGTCATTCCTGCTTTCGCATGGATGGCGGCACAATCTGCAGGCTCGGATCAGGAGATTCCCCCATGCAATACCGTCGTCTTGGTCGCACCGGCTTGCAACTGTCCGCGTTGTCCTTTGGTGCATGGGTCACGTTCGGTCGTCAGATCGGTCGCTCCGAGGCGCGCGAGATCATGGCCCTTGCGTGGGATCGCGGCGTCAACTTTTTCGATAACGCCGAAACGTACAACCATGGCGAGGCCGAGCGCCTGATGGGCGATGTGCTGGCGGATTTGCGCTTTCCGCGAGATAGCTACTGCGTCTCCAGCAAGGTGTATTTCGGCGCAGCAGAAAAGCCGCGTCCCACACAACGCGGCTTGTCGCGCAAACACGTAATCGAGGCTTGCCACCAGGCGCTGGAACGCTTGCGGGTAGGACATTTGGACCTCTACCTTTGCCATCGCCCTGATCCGGAAACACCCATCGAGGAAACGGTAGCCGCGATGGATACGCTGATCCGCCAGGGCAAAGTGCTGTACTGGGGCACCAGCGAATGGCCTGCTGCAGCCATTCACGAAGCCCATCGCATCGCGCAAGCCATGCACATGTACGCGCCGGTGGTCGAACAACCGCAGTACAACTTGCTGCATCGCGAACGCGTGGAGCACGAATACGCACCGCTATACGCAAGCTACGGCATGGGCACCACCATCTGGTCGCCGCTGGCTTCAGGTTTGCTGAGTGGTAAATACAATCAAGGCATTCCGGATGGCTCACGGCTCACGCAACCTGGCTATGAATGGCTGCGCGACATGGTGTTGGGCGAGGGCGGTGAACGCGTCGAAAAAGTGAAGCGTCTGCCGGCCATTGCCGCTGAAGTAGGCGCCACGCCTGCACAACTGGCCATTGCTTGGTGCCTTGCCAATCCGAATGTTTCGACCGTGCTGCTTGGTGCAAGCAGAAAAGAGCAGCTGGAGCACAACCTCGAGGCATTGGAGTTGTTGCCAAGGTTCGATCTCGCTTTGAAGGAACGGATCGAGCAGGCGTTGGCATGAAGGCCTTGCAATCCGGTGATGCCCGACAGTGAGAGTCGAGGTGGCTTGACTCACAAATGAGAATCATTATCATCCATTCGTCCCCCGACGATGGAGTCCAGTCATGTCCAGCACCGGCACGCTACTCACCCTTTCCCGCCTGTCGCAGCCGCCGCGGCCGTCAACCGTGGACGACGTAGATAGCAACACTCCGGCGGCTCCCGTTCGGCGCGTTTCCAGCCATCGCCTGCTGGCCGGCGAACGCGAGCTGGTCATCCAGCACATGGGCAGCGAATACCACTTGCGGCTCACGCGTAACGGTAAGTTGATTCTTACCAAGTAATTCGTCAGAACGTTTCCGACGCCCACCGCCAGCACGTTTACGCCAGCCGGTTCTTCAGCAGGAGATCGCCATGTTCGGCTGGCTTACCGCCCGTTCCTCTTTGCTTTGCCGTCGTGCACCGCGCATGCTCGCGTCGCGACGCATTCGGCGCATTACGCCACATGTATTGATCAGCGCACTGCCTGGCCTGGGCAGCGTGCTCTACCTGCATGCTGCATCACGCGAGACACCAGATGTATCAACACCAGGACTATTGGTCGCGCAACCCGCGTTCGCACCATTGCTGGATGCACACTGGTTGATCGCCGTTAGCGTAGTGACCGACGACGGCCCGCGCGAATGGTGTGAGTGCGTGGATCAACTCGGCCGCGCACGTGCACGCTGGCACCTGCTGCCCGATACGGACTACCTCGCATGGGATGCGCTTACGGCTTCGTGCATGCCTTATTCCGCCCAATCGCCATTCATCGATGCGCAACCCCTGCGCCCCGATCACGCAAGCGTGGTGAATTTTTCCCTTCGCGAGATGGCGGGGATGCTGTTGCTGGAGCAGGACACGTACGTCTCGCTGTCCTCCTTGGGCGATCGCATCGCCGCGCGCATTGCACATGCCGAGTCCGCCTCGCTGCAGCCGTAGACACGTCGTCTGTCCGCTGTCCGGCGAGTGTCCGCGGACAGCGGATCATCGCTGAGTGACGCATGTAAGTGATTGAATAAAATGGTCTAATTGGCCTTCCGCGCACTGGCACGCGGATTGCAATTCATGGTCATGGGCCGCACTGTCCGCGGCCAAGGACTGCACCATGATTCGTGACACTTCCGCCCAGGACCGCCTGGTCGAGGTCAAATCCAGCCCCAAGAAGAAATTCTTGTGGATCGGCGGCGCGGTGGTCGCCGTGCTCGTATTGGCCTTCTTGATGCCCGGCGTCACGCGTTTGTTTTCCGCCGATGCATCGGTGAGTGCTTCGCGGCTGGCGTTCGCCACCGTGCAACGCGGTCCCTTCATTCGCGACATCGCAGCGGAAGGCCAGGTGGTCGCTGCCGTAAGTCCCACGATGTATGCCACCTATGGCGGCGCCGTCACGCTGAAAGTGCACGCGGGCGATACGGTGAAGAAAGGCCAGGTGCTGGCGGTGATCGACAGCCCCGAACTGGTCAACAAGCTTGCGCAGGAACAATCCAACGCCGACGCGATGGAAGTCGATTACCTGCGCGCGCAGATCGATGCGCGCAAGAAGCAGTCGGAAATGCAGAAAGCGTACGACAACGCCAAGATCGACCAGGAAACCGCATCGCGTGACTACGACCGCTACCAACAAGCGTACAAACTCGGCGGCGTGCCACAGATGGAAGTGGACAAGATGAAGGATGCGCTGAACAAAGCCAAGATCACCATGGCGCACGCGCAGGGTGATCTCAATCTCGACAACAATACCGGCACGTTCGACATCAAGGCGAAGAAACTCGCGCATGATCGCCAGGTGCTGTTGGTGCAGGATCTGCAGCGGCAGGTCGACAACCTCAACGTGCGTTCGCCGGTGGACGGTCAGGTCGGACAGCTCTTCATCGCCGAACGCGCCACGGTGGCGAAAGATGCACAACTGCTCAGCGTGATCGATCTTTCCGCGTTGGAAGTGGAAGTGAAGGTGCCCGAAAGTTTCGCACGCGACCTTGCCGTGGGCATGGGCGGTGAAATCAGCGGCAACGGCAACAACTGGAAAGGCTTGGTCAGCGCCATTTCGCCCGAGGTGGTGAATGGTGAAGTGGCAGCACGCGTGCGCTTCGAAGGCGGCACGCCCAAGCAACTGCGTCAGAACCAGCGCCTGTCCGTGCGCATTCTGCTCGACCATCGCGACAACGTCCTCACCGTGCAGCGTGGTTCCTTTGTGGATGAATCCGGCGGCAGCTATGCCTATGTGGTGCGCGACGGTATCGCCACGAAGACAACGATCCGCGCGGGGGAAAGCAGCATCGACAAAGTCGAGATCCTCGATGGCCTGAAGGAAGGCGACAACATCGTGATCTCCGGTACCGACAACTTCAAAGGCGCACAACGCGTCGTGATCAGTCGCTAACGATTACTCCCTCTTCTGTTTGCAGGAGAGGGCTGGGGTGGGGTGAGTCCTTGCGGCAAGCCTTCACCCCCTCCCAGCCTCCCCCTGCAAGCAGGGGGAGGGGCATAAAACCTAACGAAGGAATCAACCATGCTGAAGATGACGCATCTCTCCAAGGTCTATCGCACCGAAGTGGTGGAAACCTACGCACTTCGCGACTTCAATATCGACGTGAAAGAAGGCGAGTTCGTGGCCGTGACGGGTCCGTCCGGCTCGGGCAAAACCACCTTCCTCACCATTGCCGGTCTGCTGGAAACCTTCACCGGCGGCGAATATCACCTGGATAACGTCGAAGTGAGCCACCTCGACGACAACGCACGCTCGAAGATCCGCAATGAGAAAATTGGTTTCATCTTCCAGGCGTTCAACCTGATTCCCGACCTCAACGTGTTCGATAACGTGGAAGTGCCGTTGCGCTATCGCGGCATGAAGGCGCCGGAACGCAAGGAACGCATCATGGGTGCGTTGGAGCGCGTGGGTCTCGCCTCGCGTGCCAAGCACTATCCGGCGGAACTCTCCGGTGGCCAGCAACAGCGCGTCGCCATTGCACGCGCACTCGCCGGTAGCCCGCGCTTGCTGCTCGCCGACGAACCGACCGGCAACCTGGATACGCAAATGGCGCGCGGCGTGCTGGAGCTGCTGGAAGAAATCCACCGCGAAGGCGCCACCATCGTGATGGTCACGCACGATCCGGAACTGGCCGCACGTGCGCAGCGCAACGTACACATCATCGATGGCCAGGTGGTGGATCTGGCCGAAGACCCGCGTTTCCACACGGCTTATGCGGCAGCTGCCGGGCAAGTGCGGGGATAACCAACGCCCTCCCCTGCTTGGCAGGGGAGGGCTGGGATGGGGTTGCATGAGCTTGCGGCACGACGGGCGTTCAACGCGAGGCTGCTTCACCCCGCCCTAACCCTCCCTGCTACACGCAGGGGAGGGGATGGGATGGGTCGCGGCAAGCCTTGCCAAACGTCGGCCTCAAAGAAATATCTTCAGCGATACGGGACACCCATGTTCGGTTATTACCTCCAACTCGGCCTACGCAGTCTCCGGCGCAATCCCATGCTCACCGCATTGATGGTGATGGCGATCGGGTTTGGTGTGTCGGCGTCGATGATTACCTACTCGGTGTTCCGTGCTGTTTCCGGCAATCCGATTCCGGAAAAATCCTCGCAGTTGTTCGCACCGCAGGTCGACAACTGGGGGCCACAGCAGAATCAAGACGGGGAACCCCCGGGTGCATTGACCTATACAGACGCCATGGCTTTCCTGCGGGCGCATCAAGCATCGCGTCAAACCCTCATTTACAGAGTGATGCTTTCTGCGCTGCCCACCCGCGCCAACAGCATTCCGGTGGCAGCGGGCGGTTATGCCGTGACGGGCGATTTCTTCCCGATGTTCAACGTGCCATTTCTCTATGGCAGCGGTTGGAATGGCAGTGACGATGAAAACCGTGCCGCGGACGTGGTGCTTACGCAGGAATTCAATCAGCGCATGTTTGGCGGCGCCAACACGGTGGGTCGGGAAATCACGCTTTCAGGGCACGACTACCGCATTGTCGGCGTGATGAAACATTGGGATCCCAAGCCGCGTTTCTTCGGAGTCTGGGGCGAAAGCGGTTTCAACGATCCGCCCGATTACTACGTTCTGCTCAACCGCATGCTCGATTTGAAAGTCGACACCTGGGGCAGGAACAGCTGCCGCGGCGACCTGTCTTTCACCAGCTACGACCAATGGCTGCAAAGCAACTGCGTATGGCTGATGCCATGGGTGGAATTGGATACGTCCAGCGATGCCGCACGCTATCGCCACTTTTTGGAGGGCTATGCGGCCGATCAACAGCGCGCCGGGCGCTTTGCATGGTCACCCAACGTGCGCCTGGACAATGTCATGGAATGGCTCGAGAAACAGAAAGTCGTACCGCCGGAAAGCCGTATTTCGCTGGTGGTCGCATCAGCCTTCTTTGCGATCTGCCTGGTCAACACGATTGGATTATTGCTGGCGAAATTCATGCGCCGCGCCAGCGAGATCGGCGTGCGCCGCGCGCTCGGCGCAACGCGTCATGAAATCTATGCGCAGTACCTGATCGAAGCCGCCGCCGTCGGTCTGGCCGGCGGCTTGTTGGGGCTGCTGTTGACGGCCATAGGCATGTCCGGCGTAGGGCTGCTGTTTGCGCCGGAGATCGCCCAGTTGGCGCATATGGATATTTCGCTCATCGGCCTGACGCTTGTGGTGGCCATCTTCGCCACGGTAACGGCTGCGTTCTATCCGGCCTGGCGTGCCGCGCAGGTGCAACCTGCTTGGCAACTGAAATCCAATTGAGCGGAGCATCCCTGGCATGCAGATTCAACCCATTCTTACCGCCTTGCGCCGACATAAAGCCGGCACCTTGCTGATTGCACTGCAGATCGCGCTGACTTTGGCGATCGTCTGCAACGCGCTGTTTATCATTCACCAACGCTTGTCGCATCTGTCCGAGCCCAGTGGCGTGGATGAAGCAAATGTGTTTGTGGTGACAAGCATGTGGGGTGAGCAGTATTCCAAGCAGGAAGAGGTAGCAAAGATCCAGCAGGATCTCGCCACGCTTCGGCAATTGCCCGGTGTGCAGGATGTCGCGGCGGGCAATAGCTATCCGTTGAGCACCAGCGGATGGGACAACTTCGTCACCATGACGCCGGAGCAGGTCAAGCCGACCACCGACGCATCGGTCTATGCCGGCGACGAACACTTTGTGCGCACGCTCGGCCTGAAGTTGATTGCAGGGCGGGATTTCCGCGCGGACGAAGTGGCAAACCTGGGCAACCGAGAGAACATCATTCCACCCGTCGTTATTGTCAGCAAAGCGTTGGCGGACAAGCTGTTTCCCAAGGGCGATGCGCTTGGAAAAGCGTTCTATTCGATGAGCAGCACGCCCACCACCATCATCGGCATCGTGGAAACGCTGCATCGGCAGGATGTTGATACATGGAGCGCGCCCTATGCCGGCGAGTCGTTGATTTGGCCCGCGCGCTTGGTCAGGTCAATGAGTACGCGCTACCTCGTGCGCGCCAAGCCGGGCCAGCTCGAGGCCGCGATGCGCGAAGCGCCCAAGGCGCTATATGCGGAAAACCGCATGCGCATGATCGATCCCAAGGACGGCATTCTGAGTTTTGCGCAGGTGCGGGAGCGCGCTTTCGAGCGTGACCGTGGCATGGCGATACTTATGGGCATCATCTGCGTCGTGCTGTTGGCCATCACCGGTGCCGGCATCGTCGGCTTGACCAGTTTCTGGGTCGGCCAACGCCGCCGCCAGATCGGCGTGCGTCGTGCGCTGGGCGCTACGCATCGCGACATCCTGCATTACTTCCTTACCGAGAACCTGCTGATCAGCCTCGGTGGTATCGCAATCGGAGTACTGCTCACATTTGGCTTGAACCTCTGGCTGGTTACGCGCTTCGAGCTGAAGGTGATGCCCTTGGCGTACGTGCTCGGTGGCGTGGTGATCTTGCTGCTGCTCGGCCAGAGTGCGGTGTTCGCACCGGCGCTGCGCGCCTCGCGCGTGCCGCCGGTCGAGGCAACGAGGCCGGTATGAGCATGCCGTCGTTGACACGCAAAGGGAGGAAGTGACCGGCATGCTTGCCCACTATCTCCGTCTGGGTATGCGCAGCCTGCGGCGTAACCCGATTCTCACGATGCTGATGGTGTTGACCATCGGCATCGGCGTAGCATCGTCGATGACCACTTACGCGGTGTTTCGCGCGGTTTCGGCTAATCCGTTGCCCGAGAAATCCTCGCAGCTGTTCGCTCCGCAGATCGATATATGGGGGCCGCAGAGCCGCGCGCAGGGAGCTGATATGCCCGACGCGCTAACCTACACCGACGCAATGGCGTTGCTGCGAGACCAGAAAGCCAGGCGGCAGACGGCTATCTATCCGGTCAATCTCACACTCGTTCCGCAGAGCGAGCGCACCGAGCCGTTCGCGGTGAATGGTTATGCGGCCTACGCGGATTTCTTTTCCATGTTCAAAGTGCCGTTTCTGTATGGCGGCGCGTGGGACATGAGCCAGGATGATATGCACTCGTCCGTGGTCGTGATCAGCAGCCAGCTCAATCAGCAATTGTTCCAAGGCGCCGACAGCGTGGGGAGAACCATCCGGTTGGACGATCACGATTACGAGATCGTGGGCGTGGTCGATGACTGGAACCCGCGGCCACGCTTTTACGATGTGAACAATTCCAACGGCTTTACCGATCCGCCCGACATCTTTTTGCCGTTCACGCGGGCGATCGATCTGCAGATGAACACCAATGGCAACACCAACTGCTACGGCAGTGCTGGGCGCAAACCGGGGTTCGACGGCTTTATCCACTCTGACTGTGCCTGGGTTTCCTACTGGGCCGAGCTGCCGGATACGAAATCCGAAGCCGCTTATCGCGATTACCTCACGAATTATGCGGCGGACCAGAATCGTGCGGGGCGTTTTCACTGGCAGCCTTACATCACGCTGCGCAACCTCGCCGAGTGGCTGGATTTCGAAAAGGTCGTGCCGCCCGAGACACGCATTTCATTGTGGTTGTCATTGGGCTTTCTGCTGGTGTGCCTGATCAACACTATTGGCCTGATGCTCGCGAAGTTCATGCGTCGCGCCGGAGAAATTGGCGTGCGCCGCGCCTTGGGCGCATCCCGCAAGGAAATTTGGGCGCAGTTTCTCGCTGAGGCCGCCATGGTCGGCGTGGGCGGCGGTGTGGTGGGCGTGGCGTTCACAGGACTTGGTGCGCTGGGTGTCGGCCTGGTATTCGAGCCGGACATTGCCAGGCTTGCTCGCGTCAATGTCAGCTTGATCGGACTGACGCTGGTGTGCGCCTTGTTGTCGACGCTTGCGGCGGCGTTCTATCCCACTTGGCGCGCATCGCGGGTGCAGCCCGCGTGGCAACTCAAGTCGAACTGAAGGCGATGACGATGCAGATACGCCCCATCCTCGCCACGCTCCGCTATCACAAGGCCGGTACGGTACTGATAGCCATGCAGATTGCCTTGACATTGGCCATTGTTTGCAACGCCATGTTCATCATCCATCAGCGCCTGGTTCGCATGGATAAGCCCAGCGGGGTGGAAGAGTCGAATCTGGTGGTCGTGCAAAACGAATGGGCGGGTAAGCCTGCTGCCGGCCAGATCGCGGCGCTGATGGCAGCGGATCTCGATACCCTGCGCAAGATGCCGGGGGTGGCCAACGTATATGCCACCAACACTTATCCGCTCTCCAGTAGCGGCATCGTCAACGGCATCGGCCATAGCCCGGACAAGCGCAACTATGTTTCTCAAACAGCCATCTATTTCTCCGACGAGAACACGCTCGCCACGCTAGGCCTGAAGCTGGTCGAAGGGCGCAATTTCACCGCCAATGAGATAAGCGATCTTGGCGATAACGACAGGATCGCGCCGGCTGTCATCATCATCACCCGCGAGCTGGCGCATCGGCTTTATCCGGACGGCTCGGCGCTGGGCAAAACCGCGTATATCAGCGACAAACCGAGCATCATCATCGGCATTGTGGACCGCCTGCAGATACCGTGGGTGGACAGCAGCATGGCGCAATTTGCCGACTGCTCCACACTGCTGCCGTTCCGCCAATTGTTGAACACCACGCACTACGTGGTGAACGCCCGGCCAGAACGGCTTGCAGATGTGACGGCGCGCGTGCGCGTGACGCTATACGCTGCGCACCGCTTGCGCGTGATTCGACCCAAGGACGGCGTGCAGACCTTTGCGCAAGTACGTGCCACTGCCTACAAGAGCGATCGTGGCATGGCCATTCTGATGGGCGTGATCAGCGCGGTTCTGTTGGCGACCACCGCAGCAGGCATTGTGGGGCTTGCCAGTTTCTGGGTTGGCCAACGCCGCAAGCAGATCGGCGTGCGCCGCGCTTTGGGCGCTACCAGGCAGGACATTCTCGGCTATTTCCTTACCGAAAACTTGTTGATCGGCATGGCAGGTGTCGTGCTGGGCGGTCTGCTCGCGGTTGGATTGAATCTCTGGTTGATGAAGCAGTTTGAGATGGAACGGATTGCGCCGGGTTATGTGATGACCGGTGTGGCGATGCTGCTTGTGCTGGGGCAGTGCGCGGTTTTTGTACCGGCATGGCGTGCGTCGCATGTGCCTCCGGTGGAGGCGACACGATCAGTATGAGTGGATCTGGCGCGATAACGATGAACAAAAACGGGGAGGCATTCCATGCTCGGCTATTACCTTGATTTGGCACTGCGAAGTCTTAAACGAAGCCCGGGCCTCACCGCGCTGATGATCCTGATCGTCGGTTTCGGCGTGGCTGCGTCCATGACGAGCTATTCGGTGTTTCGAGCGGTGTCGGGCGACCCGATTCCCTGGAAGTCATCCCGCCTGTTTGTGCCGCAGATCGATATATGGGGGCCCAAAGGGCGTTCGGATGCCTCCAATAACAACGATCCGCCGGATGCGATGGATTACACCGATGCCATTGCGATGATGCGGGAGCATCGCGGCAAATATCAGTCGGCGATGTATCGCGTATCGCCGTCGATCGTTCCGCCCGACGCAAGCAAGCATCCGATCAATGTCGGTGGCCATGCCGTGTACAGCGAGTTCTTTCCCATGCTCGATGTGCCGTTCAAGTTCGGTAATGCCTGGGGTGCGGATGCCGATGCGCAGCGCGCCGCCGTGGTGGTGATCAGCGACAAGCTCAATCAAAAGCTGTTCGGTGGCGCCAACAGTGTCGGCAAGACGATGAACATCGATGGCAAGGACTATCGCGTTGCCGGCGTGCTGGACAATTGGAATCCCAAGCCGATGTTCTACGACGTGGTCAATACGGGCGGATTTACGACGGGGCAGGAAGACGTGTTTCTGCCGTTCAGCCGCGCCATCGACGTGGGCATGCCTAACGATGGCAATACCAATTGCTCGGAAATTCCAAAAGGATCGGGCTTCGTCGGGCTGCAGCAATCTTCGTGTGTGTGGATTTCCTACATGGTGGAACTGGACGACAAAGCCGCGGCGTCCGCCTATAAGGATTATTTGGACGGCTACTTCCGCGATCAGAAGGCCGCCGGCCGCTTCAGTTGGCCTTTGAACAACCGACTGCGTGATCTGCCTGCATGGCTGGACTCCGAGCACGTGGTGCCGAGCGATACCAAGATTTCGCTGATGGTAGCGCTGGGGCTGCTGTTAGCCTGCCTGGTGAACACTGCCGGCCTGTTGCTGGCGAAATTCCTGCGTCGCAGTTCGGAGATCGGCGTACGCCGCGCCTTGGGCGCCCCGCGCATGGCCATCTATATGCAGTTCCTGATCGAAGCGGGCATGGTCGGCCTGACCGGCGGTGTATTGGGCCTGATGCTGACGTGGGTAGGCGTGCGCTGCGTGAGTTGGGTGCTGCCCAAGGAGATCGCTTCATTGGCGCATGTCGATCTCGTCTTGTTGGCGCTCACCCTGGCCGTGGCCGTGCTCGCCAGCATGCTGGCGGGGCTCTATCCCACCTTCCGCGCTTCGCGCGTGCAGCCCGCGCTGCAGCTGAAAACAAACTGAGGAGCTTCGCCATGAACCTGCATCCCATGATCGCAGCACTACGCAAGCACAAGGCGGGTGTCGTGCTGATCGCCCTGCAGATCGCGGTGACTCTGGCCATCGTCTGCAATGCGATCTTCATCATTTACGCGCGCATCGAGAATGTGCGCAGGCCCACGGGGTTGGATGAAAACAACGTGTTCCTGGTTACGCAGCAATGGGTGGGCGCACCCAGCGGCGATGATCCTGCCGGCGTTCAGAAGCTAGATTCCATGTTGCGCGAGGACCTGAACGCGTTGCGCGCATTGCCCGATGTCCAATCCGTGTCGCCCACCAACTCCGTGCCGCTGCTTCAATCGAGCTGGAACGGCTCCGCTGCCTTGAAGCCCGGCACAGATCTGCGTTCGGGGAATGCGCGCACTACCTACTATTTCGGTGACGAGCAATGGCTGAAAACCTTGGGGTTGCATCTGGTTGCGGGGCGCGACTTCACTGCAGCCGATGTGATCAATATGGATTTCCGCAGCAACACGCAACCCAGCATCGTGATCGTTACCAAGGCACTGGCCGATAAATTGTTTCCAGAGGGGAATGCCGTCGGCAAAGTGATGTACCTCAATGGCGATACCAAGCCGACCACCATCATTGGCGAAGTGGAACGCCTGCAAGTGCCTTCCGTGAGCAGTTGGGCCAGTGCCTTCGTGTGGAACTCGACCATTGCGCCGATTCGCCTGAACGGCAACTTCTCGCGCTACGCGGTGCGCGCCAAGCCGGGTCGGTTGGAGGCAGCCATGCGTGCAGTGCCATCCGCACTGTACGCAGTCAATCCGATGCGGGTGCTTGATGACGACAGCGTCAAGTCATTCAAGGACATTCGCGCCGAAGCTTATCGTGCCGACATTGGCATGGCTGCGCTGATGGGTGCGGTGTGCTTGATCCTGCTTGCAGTAACGGCAGCGGGCATTGTGGGGCTGACCAGCTTCTGGGTTGGCCAGCGCCATCGCCAGATCGGCGTGCGACGGGCATTGGGCGCGCGCAAGATCGACATCCTGCATTACTTCCAACTCGAAAATTTGATGATTGCCGGCATCGGCGCAGTCGTCGGCGTTGCGCTTGCGGTGGGCTTGAACCGCGTGCTGATGAGCAAATTCGAGATGCAAAGCATGCCGGTCCACTACGTGTTGATCGGACTCGCTGTGGTGGTAGCGCTCGGCCAGGTCGCGGTATTCGTGCCAGCACGTCGTGCATCGAATGTGCCGCCGGTGGTGGCGACACGCTCGGTATAAAGATTCGCGGAAAGATATCGGGGAGACGTCATGCTGTCCTATTACTTCGGTCTGGCGCTGCATAGCCTGAAGCGCAATCGCGTGCTGACCGCGCTGATGATCCTGGCGATCGCCATGGGTATCGGCGCGAGTATGACCACGCTGACAGTGTTGCATGTGCTATCCGGCGATCCGATGCCAGGACGCAGCGGATCGCTGTACTACCCGCAGATCGACCCGCGCGACATGGCCGATTACGGGCCGAATGTGGAACCACCGGATCAGGTTACGTGGACGGATGGTCAGTACCTGCTGAAGGCCAAGCGCGCGACACGACAAGCCTTGATGACCAGCGGCATGGTGCCGCTGCAGCCGGCGCAGTCCAGTATCGATCCTTTTCACGCGGTGGCGCTGTTTACGACGGCCGACTTCTTCCCGATGTTCGATGTGCCCATGCAATACGGCAACGCGTGGGGCGAGTCGGAGGATGAAGCCAAGGCGCGTGTGGTGGTGATCAGCGCGAAGTTGAACGACAAGCTGTTCGGTGGACAGAACAGCGTGGGCAAGGAGCTGCGGCTGCAGGAAACCGCTTTCCGCATCATCGGCGTACTCGGCGATTGGCATCCGCAGCCGCATTTCTATCAGATCTACATGGGTCGATACGCGGACAACGAGGACATATTCGTTCCTTTGTCGACTTCGCGCGATGTGCACATGGAGCACGACGGCGAAACGGATTGCTGGGGCATCGGTGGTGGCGACGACAAGCATCTTGAGAGTGGGCCATGCGTGTGGATGCAGTTCTGGGTACAGCTTGACAGTGCGCAGCAAGCAGCGGCGTACAAGGACTTTCTGGTGCATTACTCACAGGAACAGCATGCGGCAGGGCGATTCCTGCGCTCGCCCAACGTTCGCTTGCGCAATGTGATGCAGTGGCTGGATTACCAGCACGTGGTGCCCAGTGACACGCGTTTGCAGGTATGGCTGGCGCTTGGATTCTTGCTGGTCTGCCTGGTCAATACGGTAGGTCTGATGTTGGCCAAATTCATGCGCCGTGCCGGTGAGCTTGGCGTGCGTCGCGCGTTGGGCGCCTCGCAACAGGCGTTGTTTGCACAGTTGCTGGTGGAATCAGGCGTAGTGGGTCTTGCCGGTGGCGCGCTTGGCCTGCTTCTGGCCTCGCTTGGCTTGTGGCTGGTGCGTCGGCAGCCGGCGGATTACGCCAGGCTGGCGCATATGGATGCACGCATGTTGCTGGCGACGTTTGCACTCGCGATCTGCGCGAGTTTACTGGCTGGCTTTTTGCCGGCGTGGCGGGCATGCCGGATCACGCCGGCGCTACAGTTGAAGGCGAACTGACATGGATATCAAACCCATTCTCTCCGCGCTGGGTCGTCACAAGTTCACGGTGTGCCTGCTGATTGCGGAAATTGCGCTCACCTGCGCGATCGTGTGCAACGCCATCTTCCTGGTTAGTCAGCGCATGGAACGCATGTCCGTTTCCAGTGGCATAGCCGAGCACGAGCTGGTCTATCTGCAAACGGCATTTATTGGGCCACGTCCCGACGCGATGGCACGTACGGCAGCTGATCTCACCGCGTTGAGGGAAGTGCCGGGGGTCAAGTCGGCGATGATCATCAACCATTTGCCGCTGAGCGGATCTTCTTCGAACTCGGGCCTCCGGCTCGATCCGACACAACGCATGGAGACGATCACCGCCACGCAATATTTCGGCGAGAACTTTTTGACGACGTTGGGTGTACAGCTTGAGGCAGGACGCGATTTCAGCGCCGAGGAGTACCAGGATTTAGACGAGATAATGCGAGCGGTGCAAACGGGCGATTTGAAGAAAATCCCAAACTCAGTCCTGATCACGCACGCCATGGCCGAGCGGTTCTGGCCCGGGCAGAATCCGCTGGGTAAGCAATTTTACATAGGGCAGAGCTTCCCGCTGACCGTCGTTGGCGTCGTCAAGAAACTGGTGCGCCCGAATAATTTTGAGCAGGGCGCCGAATACAGCATGATCCATCCGGTGCGCTTGTCGATGTCGGCGGGTTCGTATTACGTATTGCGTTGTGCGCCTCAGGATCGGGAGCGAGTGCTGAGGGCGGCGCTAGCCAAACTGAAGGCGCTCGATCCCAATCGCATTGTGCTCGACAAAGGCACGTGGGATGAGATGCGCTACGACTTTTTCCGCAACGACCGCGCCATGGCCGGCATCCTCATCGGTGTTTGCATCGCGTTGCTGGTTATTACGGCACTTGGCATCGTCGGCCTAGCCAGCTTCTGGGTTTCGCAACGCAATCGCAGCATCGGCGTGCGTCGTGCATTGGGTGCCACGCGCAGCAACATTCTGCGTTATTTCCAGACCGAGAATTTCCTGCTCACCACCATGGGCATCGTGCTGGGCATGGTGCTGGCGTACGGCATCAATCTGTTCCTGATCGTGCATTACGAATTGCCGCGCCTGCCGGCGGTTTATTTTCCGGTGGGTGCGATCTTGCTGTGGTGCCTGGGGCAAGCCGCCGTGCTTGGCCCGGCTTTGCGCGCGGCGGCGGTTCCGCCCGTTGTGGCAACGCGGTCTGTCTAAGGAGGGAACATGTTCGGTTACTACCTCGATATGGCCATCCGCAGCCTCAAGCACAACAAGGTGCTGACCGGGCTGATGGTGCTTGCAATTGCCGTGGGCATCGGTGCGAGCATGACTACGCTGACGATCATGCATTTGCTGTCGGGCAACCCGTTGCCGGCTAAGAGCAATGTCCTTTTCTATGCCCTGCTTGATCCGACCCCGACGGGTGCGGCCAGTCATCATCAGGAGCCGCCGGATAAGCTGGACTATCAATCCGCTACTGATTTGTGGCGTGCGCACAAGGCGGATCGCCAGGCATTGATGGCAGCAAGTCCAGTGAAATTGTTTGCTCCCGACGTCAAGCAGCCGCCGTCCATGGGAATGTTGATGTCGACGACATCCGATTTTTTCACGATGTTTGATGTGCCATTTCAGTACGGCGGGCCGTGGACCGGCGACGATGATGCACGACGGAGTCGTGTCGCGGTGATTTCTTCGGATCTCAACGACAAGCTTTATGGCGGTGCCAACAGCGTGGGGCGAACACTGCGGTTGCGCAACGCCGATGTTCGCATTGTGGGCGTGCTAAAGCACTGGCGCCCGACGCCGCAATTTTATGATGTGGCTGGAGGCCGGTTCAGCCAGGGGCAGACGGCTGACTACTATTCGAAGCCCGAAGAGGCCTTTACGCCCTTCTATGTCGGATTAGACATCAACGACGGCCATTTTCAGCAGTTCAATTGCTGGGACGCTCCCAAAGTGCCCGGACATCTGGTGGGTGCAGGGTGCGAGTGGATCGGCTTGTGGGTGGAGCTCGACTCAACGGCCAAGATGGCGTCGTACAGATCGTTTGTCGCCGATTACGCCGCACAACAGAAGGCATTGGGTCGTATCGGCCATGCGGACAATACGCGGTTGCACAGTTTGATGGACTGGTTAGAGTTCAATCAGGTCGTGCCCAGCGACGTGCGCTTGCAAACATGGCTGGCAGTTTCCTTTCTGGTGATTTGCCTTTGCAACACCGTCGGATTGCTGCTGGTGAAGTTTCTGCGGCGCAGCGGGGAAATTGGCATCCGTCGTGCGTTGGGCGCGTCGCGCCAGCAGATTTTTATGCAGTGTCTAATCGAAGCAGGCGTGATCGGCTTGCTTGGCGGCGCATGTGGTTGGTTGCTGACCCTGCTTGGCCTGAGTTTGGTGCGCCGACAACCAGTGGCGTATGCGGATCTTGCGCATCTGGACATTCCCATGTTCGGGTTGACCTTCCTGCTCGCCGTGCTGGTAAGTGCGGTCGCGGGGACATTGCCCGCGCTGCGCGCAAGCCGCATCGCTCCCGCATTGCAGCTGAAGACACTCTGAGGTTCGCATGATGCAGATTCGACCCATTCTGACGGCACTGCGCCGCCACCGCATTGCGACGTTCTTGATTGCCTTGGAGATCGCGCTGGCGTGCGCGGTGTTGTGCAATGCCTGCTTCTTGATCGTCAATCGCATTCATGCCATGCGCATTGTCAGCGGCGTGGATGAAAATTCCTTGGCATATTTATCGCTGGACGGATACGACCAGGACCGAGCAAATGATCTGAACGCGCGCATCGTTGCAGGGATTTCCGCCATCCCTGGCGTGAGGGCAGTGGGTGTCCTGAATGCCATGCCATTCGGCGACGAATACCGTATGAACGGTATCACTATCGATCCCGCGCATCAGCGTTACAACCAAGTGATCAATACCTACACCGGTGATGCCGCGAGCTTGCGCGCGCTGAACCTGCATCTGGTGGCTGGCCGCATGCCGACCTCGGATGACTATCGGCCGATAGCCAATGGATTCGTGCCCAAGGATTCGCTGGTACTGGTCACGCGTTCGCTGGCGGACGCCGTGTGGCCGGGGCAAGATCCACTGGGCAAGGATTTCTGGTGCATTGATTTTCACTTTCGGGTGATTGGTGTGATCGATCATTTCAGCATCCCGGACCCGGAAAGCCGTGCGGTGACTGCGCGCGATTTTTCGGCCTTCGTTCCTTCCATACCGGGCAATGAACAAGGCGGCAATTACGTGGTTCAGGCAGATCCGCGCGAACTGCCGCATGTATTTCGTGACGTGATGCTGGCGATACCAAAAATTGCCCCGGAGGTTGTCGTCGATCATGACGGAAGCGGATTGGTAAGCGATTTGCGCGAGCGCTACTTTCGCAACGATCGCGCCATGGTTGGGGTGTTGCTCGGCGTGATTGCTGCGCTGATGCTGGTGACGGCGCTGGGCATCGTCGGTCTGGCAAGTTTCTGGGTGCAGCAGCGTCGCAAGCAGATCGGCATTCGCCGCGCCATTGGCGCGACGCGTGGTGACATCCTCCGATACTTTCAAACCGAGAATTTTCTCATCGTGACGATGGGTATCGTGTTTGGCGTGCTGTTGGCCTATGCCTTGAATCTGATGTTGATGAAAGCTTACGAAGTTACCCATTTGCCGGCCGCCTATTTGGCGACAAGCGCCATTGTGCTGTGGCTGCTGGGCCAACTTGCCGTATTGGGACCTGCCTTGCGCGCTGCCGCGGTGCCTCCGGTAGTGGCTACCCGCTCTGTATGAATTTGCGCAGGGATGCTCTGATCTATTCCCCGCACCCTGCCTTCTGGACGTTTTGGCAAGAAACAGCCATGGACGCTGCTCAACGTGCCGGAATGGCTGGCGCTGCAGAATGTGATTCCAGGTAACGTGAGGCTCTACGTCCAGCGGGCGCGCTCATCATGTTCCTTTGCTAACGCATCTTGCTCAGAAAAAGAGCTGTGCGCGTAGTTCCGTAATGTTTGGGTGTTGCAGCAGGCTTTGCTGGGTGGCGCGGGCTTGGATGTAGTTGGCCTGGAATTTGAAGTGCCGGGTGAGATACCAGTTGATACCCAGGGTGAGATGGTGCGCACGACCGCCGCATACGGGATCGTGGTCGAGATTCAACGCGCTATGGCGCAGCAGCACTTCTACGGCGCCCCACGCATGCGAGGGCACGACGTTGCCGACATTGCCGCCGCCATACGTGCGAGATTCGCCAGTGAGCACATAGCTGACGAACAGGTAGTAACCATCCCCCATGTAGCCCGGCAAGCCTTGATGGCGCAGGCTGCGCGCTTGCAGGTATTCGCCTTGCAACGATAACGGGCCATGGATCCACAAGCCTTCGAAGCCAAGACGGCGGTTGCTGTGTACATGGCTCAGGCTTCCGCTATCGATGAGTCGCACATCGGTAAGCCCGGCCTCTGGACGGGCACGCCAGCGCACCGACGGCGGTGTGTAGATGCCGCGTCCATCGGTGCTGCCGCGCGGGTGCTCCAGCGAAGTGGACAGGCCCAGATGCAGCACATCGCCCTGCTGTTTGCGCGGCGTCCAGGCAGCACGCGCTGCCAGGGTGGTGCCGTCGTTGTTGCCATGGAGGTCGCTGGCGAAGTAGTAGCCGACATTCACCAGATAGCGCGGCTGTTCGAAAGCCCAGTCGATACCGGTGCGGCGAGTTTCGAAGAATGCCTGCAACGGGAGCGCCATTTCCGCGAAGCTGTTGGCGCGCGAAGCCGTGCCGCCCTCGAAGCCGACTTGGGGTTTGCTGTGGCCCAGGCGGAACTGGCCGTAATCCTTGCCGAACAACCATCGGCTTTCCACGCGCCAGAACACATCCAGCCAGGACTTGGATTGGAAGTCGAAGTAGACGATCGCATCCCATTGCCCTTGTCGGCGTGCGCTCAGACCCAGTTCCTTGCGGCGATGTGTGTGCGCATCTTCGATGGCGGCGTTGCGGCGTGCGAACAGCGCGTCATATTGATAGTTACCCGTGGCATTCCATTGAGTGCCATCGGAATCGGTATATCGGGTCGGCCATTGATCGAGGTCATAAGCGCTGGCGGTAGCACTCATACCCATGCCCAGGGCGTATTGCACCAACATGCGTACCGGCTTCACGGCGGCCTCCTTGGCGAGAGAGAGTTTGTCTACAGGGTCTCGGGAATGCTTTGCTGTTCTCGTGCGGCGGATCGAGTCTTGGGCGTGTTGAGAGCAGCTTGCAGGCTGGCGTGGTCGAGTTCTTTCTCCCACCGGGCAACCACGATGGTGGCCACACCATTGCCAATGATGTTGGTGAGTGCGCGCGCCTCACTCATGAAACGATCGACGCCCAGGATCAAAGCCAGGCCGGCCACCGGTACCGATGGCACAACAGCGAGGGTGGCCGCCAAGGTGATGAAACCGGCGCCGGTTACGCCGGAAGCGCCCTTCGACGTCAACATGGCCACCGCGAGCAACGTCAGCTCTTGCGTCAGCGTCAATGGGATGTCCATCGCCTGGGCAATGAAGATCGCCGCCATCGTCAGGTAAATGTTGGTGCCATCGAGATTGAAGGAATAACCGCTCGGTACCACCAGGCCGACCACCGATTTGGAGCAGCCCAGGCGCTCGAGTTTTTGCATCAACGGCACCAGTGCGGATTCGGACGAGGAGGTGCCGAGCACCAGCAGCAGTTCTTCGCGGATGTAGCGCAGGAAACGAAGAATGCTGAAACCGGTTGCGCGCGCGATGGCGCCAAGCACCACCAGCACGAAGAGTGCGCAGGCCAGATAAAAGCTTCCCATCAGCCTCATCAGCGGCCCCAGGCTTGCCACCCCATATTTGCCGATGGTGAAGGCCATGGCGCCCATCGCGCCCAGCGGTGCCAGGCGCATGACCATGCCCATGATGCGGAAGAACACGCTCGACAGCGCCTCCAGCAGCGTCAGCACCGGCTTGGCACGCGCACCAAGATGAATCATGGCAAAGCCGAACAGCAGTGCCAGCAGCAACACTTGCAACAGGTCGCCGTGGCTGCTGAATGCATCGGTGAACGTGGCAGGGATCAGATGCAGAAGAAATTGCGTAATACCCTGCTCATGCGCCGCGTTGGCGTACTTGCTTGTCACGGTGGCATCAAGCGATGCCGGCGTGACGTTGAAACCGGCGCCGGGCTTGAGCGTGTTTACCGCAAGCAGACCGATCGCCAGCGCAAAGCTGGATACCACTTCGAAGTAGAGGATGGCCTTGGCGCCGATGCGGCCGACTTTCTTGACGTCTGCTACGCCGGCAATGCCCTGCACAACAGTTAAGAAAATGATCGGGCCAATCAGCATCTTCACCAGAGCGATGAAACCATCGCCAAGCGGTTTGATGGCGACGCCTGCGCTCGGGAAGTAGTGGCCGATTCCTCCGCCGAGGAAGATCGCCAGCAGCACCCAGAAATAAAAATGACGGTAAAAACGACGCATGAGCCGCGCTTGCAGAAGTCGAAATGGACTTCCAGACTGCCAAAGGGTCTGCGGAAGAAAAATACTACCTACGCATTAGGACAATTATTATTTGCGCAGCGATATCACGCGTTCGTCCGTACCTAGGCATCGACACTGACACTATTTTCAGGACATCGATGACTGTCCTTTTTGCAAGCCAACGTCGAACATGTCCGTCACTTCCGCTTGGCCGCTGCATGCGCACTACCGCCCGCTCGTGAGATCCAGCGCGCTGCGACTAAAAAGCAAGCACAACTACTTCACATCAGTACGCAACATCCGTACATGCCCGTCGCGCGCTGACCAAGCGGAAGTCTCACCTCAAGGGGCCTCGGTCAAGAAACGATGGATTCGCTACGCATCAAGGACGATCGCCATGCGCGTCGTCGCCGATCACGCTGGCACTGGCTGCACCTTGCTGGAATCGCCACGCTTTCGCCGGTTGCATTAGGACAAGAAAACCCCTTCAGTCTCGACGAGCAGCAGCAACGCCTGCGCACTCAACAGCAGGCACAGGAACGTTCAATGCGCAGGCAGGCGCCGGATGTGCGTATCGGCCAGCGCACCGCGACCGATTTCCACGGCATTGAACTCCCCGTGGAAACGCCGTGTTTCGAGTTGAAACAGATCCGCCTCGTCGGCGAACGCAGTGATGCTTTCGGTTTCGTGCAGCGTTATCTCGATCGCTACGCCGGCCGTTGCGTGGGTCATGAAGGCATCAGCCTGATCGTGCGCCGCGTGGGTGATCTGATTCTGGATCGCGGCTATGTCACCACTCGCATTGGCCTGGGCAAGCAGGATCTTTCCCGCGGCGTGCTGACCCTGACCCTGGTGCCTGGCGTGGTGCATGCCATCCGCAAGGTCGACGGCACGCCCTCCGGTGAATGGGCATGGGCGCTGCCGATTCGTCCCGGCGATTTGCTCAATCTGCGCGACATCGAGCAGGGGCTTGAGCAGATGAAGCGCCTGCCGTCGCAAGACGTGGCCATCGATATCGCTCCGACGGATGTTTCCGGCCAGTCCGATCTGGTCATGACCGTCCAACGCAGCAAACCCTGGCGCGTAGTTGCCACGCTGGACGATTCGGGCGCGTCTTCCACCGGCCTGTATCAGGCGGGCCTCAACGTCGGATTCGACAACCCGCTCAACGCCAACGACATGTTGTCGCTGGGCGTGACGCACGATGTGCTCAATGGCGATAGTCGCGGTACGCAGGGTTACAACGCCAACTATTCGATCCCGCGCGGCAACTGGCTGTTTACGGCCGGCCTGTATGGCTATCGCTACCACCAGACGGTGGAGGGTTCCGCGCAAACCTTCCTTAGCCGTGGCATCTCTCAATCCGTCGATGTTGGCGCACAACGCCTGCTGCATCGCGATCACCACAGCAAGACCACCGCTGAAGTGCATCTCGGCAAACGCTGGGCGCATAGCTATATCGAGGACGTGGAGCTGGATTCGCAGCGCCGCCACATGAGCACGATCGAAGCGGCGATTGCGCATCGCCGTTATCTCGGCAATGCACAACTCGACCTGCGGGTGGCCGAACGTTTCGGTGTGCCGTGGTTCGGCGGTCAACGCGATCCGTCCGGTCGTGGCGCAGAGGATCCCACCTTCCGCTACCGGCTCACCACACTGGATGCCTCGCTCAATCGGCCGTTCATGCTGTCCGGGCAGCCGGCGCAGTGGACCAGCGAATTCCACGGCCAGTACAGCCATACGCCGCTTTATGGTTCCGAATACCTCGCCATCGGCGGCCGCTACACCGTGCGCGGTTTCGATGGCGATCAAACGCTCGCCGCCGAACGCGGTTGGTACTGGCGCAACACGCTCTCGCAGCCCATCAGCCGTTGGCCGCTGATGTGGTACGCCGGTATCGATGCCGGTCGCGTGAGCGGGCCGGGCACGGCGTACATCCCGGGCAACACCATGCTGGCGGGTGGCTTCTTTGGCTTGCGCGGCACGTACAAGCAGCTGAGTTGGGATGTATTCGCCGGCAAAGCGGCGCATGGCGGCAAAGTGTTGGAAAACGTGCGACCTGCAACGGGTTTTCAACTGGTGTTTGCGCTTTGAAAAAAGCCGAGTGCGTTCTTATCGCGCATTCGCCCACGCCGACGTAGTCATTGCCTGATTTTGTGTCATCCCTGCGCAAGGCGCGGGAACTTCTTGTTACGGTTCGATGGCCTTATTCCCCCGCGCTCGTTTTTATCTCTTCATCCAGGAACGATGATGACGCCCCGTCGTGCTATGCCGGTTTCTTCCCGCCCGTTGCAACGTCATGCATTGACCACCGCCGTGCTCGCCGCGCTGTTGAGCACCCCGGTTTTGATAGCTGCCCAAGTCACACCCGATCCGAATGCTGGCGCGCATCGTCCCGGCACCGACACCGCGGCCAATGGCACGC
>Ga0209563_100075_pt1 | contig 216575 bp, 193 predicted proteins | sample AraplaCvi_mMF_r2_FD_184271 | JGI IMG/M metagenome (GOLD analysis project Ga0209563, IMG submission 184271) | Arabidopsis root microbial communities from North Carolina, USA - plate scrape CL_Cvi_mMF_r2 (SPAdes) (version 2) | ecosystem: Host-associated > Plants > Roots > Endosphere | place: USA... | reverse complement strand
CAAGTTGGCCCCACCCCTTCCCATCCCGAACAGGACCGTGAAACGACTTAGCGCCGATGATAGTGCGGATTCCCGTGTGAAAGTAGGACATCGTCAGGCTATTTACCCCCTCAAAACCCCCGGTTCGCAAGAATCGGGGGTTTTGTCTTTTGGGGATTGAAAAGATATTCACCCCAAGAAAAAGGCCACCGCAAGGGTGGCCTTTATTCATTTGGAGGACTGAGGTTACTGCTGCTCTCGCAACTCCCGGCGCAGGATCTTGCCCACATTGCTCTTCGGTAGATCATTGCGGAACTCGATGCTCCGCGGACGCTTGTACGCCGTCAGCTGCTCCTTGCAATACGCCTGCAGCGCCTCTTCGGTGAGATTCGGATCGCGGCGAATCACGTAGAGCTTCACCGCTTCGCCTGATTTCCCGTCCGGCACACCGATCGCGGCGCACTCCATAACGCCCGGATGTTGATTGATCACCTGCTCGATCTCCGTCGGATAGACGTTGAAGCCCGAGACCAGGATCATGTCCTTCTTGCGGTCGACGATATAGAAGTAACCGCGCTCATCCATGATGCCGATGTCGCCACTCTTGAAGTAGCCGTCGGGCGTCATGACCTTCGCGGTTTCATCGGGGCGATTCCAGTAGCCAGCCATCACCTGCGGACCGCGAATGCAGATCTCGCCGCGCTCGCCAACAGGCATGTCGCGTCCGTCATCGTCTCGAATCACGACATCCGTTGACGGCACCGGCAGTCCGATGCTGCCGTTGTACGTCCGCACATCGAGCGGATTGATCGTCGCCACCGGCGAGGTCTCCGACAGACCGTAGCCTTCCACCACCGGGCAGCCCGTCACCTGCAACCACTTCTCCGCGGTAGCCTTCTGCACGGCCATCCCGCCGCCGTTGCTGATCACGAGCTCGCTGAAATCGAGCTTGGCGAAGTCAGGGTGGTTCGCCAGCGCATTGAACAGCGTGTTCACCGCCGGGAAGAGATTCACCGTATGGCTTTGCAGCGTCTTGATGAACGTCGGCAGATCGCGCGGGTTCGGGATCAGGATGCACATCATCCCGAGCCGCGCGCCCACCATGTAGCAGGCCGTCAGCGCGAAGATGTGATACAGCGGCAGCGCGCAGACGATGGTCAGCGGCTTGTCGCCGAGCTGCGCGGTGCGGCTCTTGAACCAGGCCTCGGACTGGATGATGTTGGCCACTACGTTCCGGTGCAGCAGCGTGGCGCCCTTGGACACGCCCGTCGTGCCGCCCGTGTACTGCAGGAAGGCCACATCGTCCGGGCCGATGTCCACGGGCTTGAACGTCATCCGCGAACCTTCCGCCACCGCCGCATTGAAGCGCGTGACAGAAAGCCGCGGCCCGTCGACGAGGCTGAACGGCGGCACCATCTTCTTGACCTTGCGGACGACGAAGTTCACCAGCGCGCCCTTGAGCACGCCCAGGCAATCGCCCATCGACGCCAGCACCACGTGCCGCACATCGGTCCGCTCCACCACCTGCTCCAGCGTGTGCGCAAAGTTCTCCAGCACGACGATGGCTTGCGCACCCGAGTCCTTAAGCTGATGCTCGAGCTCTCGCGGCGTGTACAGCGGGTTGACGTTCACCACCGCATACCCGGCGCGCAGGATGCCGCCGAGCGCCGACATGTACTGCAGCACGTTCGGCAGCATGATCGCCACGCGCGAGCCTTTGGGCAGGCCCTTCGATTGCAGCCAGGCCGCGAGCGAACGCGACAGCGCGTCCACCTCCGCATACGTCTGACGCTTGCCCATGAACGCCGCGGCATCCCGCGAGGCATAGCGCGCCGATGCCTCTTGCAGCAGCTCGACCAGCGAGCGGTACTGCGCGACGTCGACCTCCGCTGGCACACCGGCCGGGTAGGAATTGAGCCAGGGCTTTGTAGCCGTGCGGCCCTCCGTCCGCTCTGCGGCAACTTGTTCCATCGCGTCTCCTCGTGTTTTCGTGTTGTGGGCTGGGCTCGCGCGCAGGCGCGTCTCGATAGAAACAATCGGAAATATTGACCGGCAGACCGACGCGAGCTAGACGGGCTTGCCCTAGTCAAAAACCGCACATGCCTGCCGATCGACCAGGAAAACATCAAGGTCTGAGCGTCCTCAATCCGAGCGACAGAGTCCCGGCCACGTCGATCCCCCTACACTGAAGCGATGAATGGTCGACTTCAGCGTTGGCGCATGTTCGCCCGTTGCGCGCTCGCGCTGATTGCTCTGTATTGCTGGGGCTGGCTGCCGGCGTTGTTGATCATGCTCAGCAGCGTGTGGGTGGTGGTGGCGTCGATGTTGCTGCGCCATGCGGGCCATCCGCGGCCCCTCGCAGAACTGGTCAGCGCCTGCTGGCGCGAGGGCTGGCAATCGGAGCTCGTGTTCGGCTACTGGCAACCGTTCGCCGAGGACCGCGTGCCCGACCATCTGCCCGACGCAGCGCAAGGGCGGCCCGCGCTGCTCCTGCTCCACGGCTTCCATTGCAACCGCGGCATCTGGACGGACTGGCTCCGCTGGAGCCGCGACCAAGACGTCGCCTGCATGGCGCTCACGCTGGAACCCGGAGACGGCTCCATCGACGAATACGCATCCATGATCGACGCCGCCGTTCAGCAACTGAGCGAAGCCACCGGCCACGCGCCGGTCATCGTCGCCCACAGCATGGGCGGCCTCGCGGCCCGCGCCTGGTGGCGCGCGCACGGCCAGCCCGGCCGCGTCGCCGCGATCGTCACCCTGGGAACACCGCACGCCGGCACGCCGATGGCGCATTTCGCCGCGGCCACCAACGCACGGCAGATGCGCCCCGCCAGCCCCTGGCTCAAGGCACTGCAAGAAGCGGAAGCGGCCAAGCCGCTCCCCACGCTGCACTGCGTTTCAGCGACCAACGACCAGATTGTCTTCCCGACAAGCACCACCCACCTGGCCGGCGCCACGCAGCTCGAGCTGCCGGCCACCGGCCACCTGGGCCTGGTCTTCCACGCCGAAGCGCGCGCCCTGGTGGCGCGCCTCCTCGGTCTTCAGGCCTCGACGCTCAACACGCCGCGGCGGATCTGATCGAGCTCGATCGACTCGAACAGCGCCTGGAAGTTGCCCTCGCCGAAACCCTCGTTGCCCTTGCGCTGGATGAGCTCGAAGAAGATCGGGCCGATCACTTCCTTGGTGAAGATCTGCAGCAGCAGTTCCTTCTCCGCACCCAGGTGGGCGGCACCGTCGATCAGGATGCGCAGGCGGCGCAGCTCGTCGACGCGCTCGCCGTGGTTGGGCAGGCGCTTGTCGATCAGGTCGAAGTAGGTCTCGATCGTGTCCTGGAACTCCACGCCGCTGTTCTTCATGCCTTCGACGGTGGCGTAGATGTTCTCGGTGGACAGCGCCACGTGCTGGATGCCCTCGCCGTGGTACAGGTCCAGGTACTCGGCGATCTGGCTCTTGTCGTCGCTGCTCTCGTTGATCGGGATGCGGATCTTGCCGCAGGGGCTGGTCATGGCCTTGCTCTTCAGGCCCGTCAGCTTGCCCTCGATGTCGAAGTAGCGCACCTCGCGGAAGTTGAAGAAGCGCTCGTAGAAATCGGACCACTCCTTCATGCGTCCACGGAAGACGTTATGCGTCAGATGGTCGATGAAATCGAGGCCGTGGCCGACCGGGTTCGCATCCACCGGCTTGCCGGCAGCGTCCACGAGCGGCACGAAGTCCACGTCGTAGATGCTGATGTTGCCGATGTCACCGGCCTTGGCGCCGCCCTTGCCTTGCCAGCGGTCGACGAAGTAGATCAGCGAATCACCGATGCCCTTGATCGCCGGGATGTTCAGCTCCATCGGGCCGGCCTTGTTGTCGAAGCCCCAGGCGCCGAGTTCGAGCGCGCGCTTGTAGGCGTAGCCGGCGTCCTGCACGCGGAAGGCGATCGCGCAGATCGACGGGCCGTGCAGGCGCGCGAAGCGCTGCGCGAAGGAGTCGACCTCGGCGTTGATGATGAAGTTGACGCCGCCCTGGCGATAGAGCGTCACGCTCTTGGTGCGGTGGCGCGCCACGGCCGTGAAGCCCATGGTCTCGAACAGCTGGCCCAGCGCGACGGGATCGGGCGCGGCGAACTCGATGAACTCGAAACCGTCGGTGCCCATCGGGTTGTCCCAAGGAACGAATGCGGCCATGTGTGTCTCCTGCGTGGTGTGTCGATGTTGGAGATTGTCCGGCGCGAGTTACGCAAGATTCATGCGAAGTGCGGCGCGGCTTGCACTGTTGACGCAGGAATCCTGCAAAATTGGCGACATGGAAAACATAATCCAGCTCGATGCCGTCGACCGGCGCATCCTCAAGACGCTCCAGATCGATGGCCGCAAGACGTACGACGCGCTGGCCGCCGAGGTGCAGCTTTCAGCCTCCGCCGTGCTCCGCCGCGTGCGCCGGCTCGAAGAGGCGGGCGCGATCTCGGCCTACGTGGCCCTGGTCGAACCCGAGCGCATCGGCCTGGGTCTGACGGCGTACATCAACGTCCGCCTGGAAAAGCAGACCGAGAGCCACAAGCGCAACCCGATGGACCTGTTCCGCGCCGCCGTGCAGGCCTGGCCGGAAGTGGTGGAGTGCGCGGCCCTCACGGGCGAGATGGACTACCTGCTGCGCGTCGTCGTTGAAGACATGGCGCACTACGCGCGCTTCATCCGCGAGACGCTGCTCAAGCATCCGAGCGTGCAGGACTGCAAGACCAGCTTCGTGCTCGACCGCGTGAAGAACACGACGGCGATGCCGCTCTGAGACCGCGACGCCGACGCGTCAGTCGTATTCGTGCAGCAGCTTGAGCGTGTGCTCGGGCGTGAGTTGGAGCAGTTCGCCGACTTCCGCCAGATCGTCCGGCAGCGCCGCGTTCTCCCAGCCCTTGGCCGAGTGCCGCGCCACTTGCACGGCCAGCTTCACGCACTGCACCTGCGGATCGCGGGCGCGCTTGTCGTTGGTGATCTGGCGCAGCAGCTGCGGCAGGCGCCAGACGCTCATCAGTTCTTGTTCGAGATCGCCGAGCTCGATGTTCAGCACGGCCTTCTGCGCGGCGGCGCTGCGCAGCGTCGGATCGGCCTCCTGGCGGCGGCGGATCTCCAGCGCCAACAGCGGCGCGTGAATCCAGAGCAGCATCTCCGCGAAGTCGTGCAGCAGCGCAGCGCTATGCAGGATCGCGGCGTCCGGATCGGCGCGGTGCGCGGCGAAACCGAGCGCATAACGCGCCGCCTTGTTGGCGCGGATCAGCACCGCGTTCAGGCCATCCAGCGCTTCCGGCTGATCGGCCAGCAGATCGTCCACCACCGGCTGCGCGCCAAAGTTGCGGAAGAACGGCGTGATGCCCATCAGCACCAGCGCCGACGTCACCGTTTCGGCATCGGCCAGCAGCCGCTCCGAGCGCTGTTCGGCCGCGCGAGCCAGCACCTTCAGCGTCATCAGCGGATCGGTGGAGACCATCTCGCCGATGGCGTTGGCGTCCACATCGTCCTCGTTCGCGCGCATCAGCTCCAGCGCATCGGCCGTTTCGGCCAGCACCGGAATCTCCGCCTTGCGGAAATGCTGCGTCCAGGCCGCGAGCGTGGGCAGGGGACGGGTCAGTTGCTGAAGCGGCATGGGTGAACGATGTGAGCGTATGCTTCATCGTATATCGGCTGCGCGCCGTCGGGGCTGAGCTTCTTGCCGGCCCGGCCACCCATTCAGGGCAGTCCGAGCCGGCTTCCGCACAATTTGCACGTTATGCGAGGCCTCGAATCGGCACGGTGATCACAGCCTTCTCACGCCGCTGAATCGTCCCCACGCGCTCGCCGTCCACGAACAGCGCTCCCTCGGGGGCGCCTGCTTCGGCATAGAACTCCACGTGCGGCGCGCAACGGCGGCGCTTGAAACCGCCGACGGAGATGGCGCCGCGGGTCAGCTTCGCGCTCATCCACATCAGCAGCCGCGCCACGTGCAGGCGCCAGGCTTCGTGGGTCAGGACCTCATCACCGGGGCCGCGCAATTCCTTGATGTTCATCTTTCTCTCCTCGCACCGCGCCCCTTCCTTGGGTGAAGCGCGGCGATGGATTCAGGGGCTGTCGAGCTGCCGGAGCTGCTCGCGAAGTTCGCTGGCGGCCTTTTGGCGCGCCTTGCCGGTCTGGTGCTGTCCGGCCTGGCGTTGATGCGCCAGGGCGACCAGCGGGTTGCGCGGTTTCGGCGCACGCAGAGACAGGCGGTTGCTGTTGCTGGGGCGGGGGGCGATGAATCGGCTCATGAGATGTCCTTTGGCCATGCGGCGGCGCCACTGGTGCTCGCACAGCGTTCGTTGAATCGGAAAAGAAACGGGGACTGCTGACGCCTGGACCGGCGCGGGCGCGCTGCCGGTTCAGGGAAAGAGTGAGGTTTGGGGTGTCGCCTTGACCGGCCGCGTCCTCAAGCCCGTCAAAACTTGCGCAAATGATAAACAAGTGATTATCTTGCGCAAGTGTTTTTTACCAACTGTCTGCGGCTTGAGACAGGCGCGCGGCTGCCCTGCCGCTGGGTTGCGGCAGTTGGGAATCGTCGATCGAAGGGGCGGAGAGCGCCTCAGCGCTTCTTCGGCTTGAGCGGCGCGATGCCCTGCTGGAGCTGGCGCCATTCGTCCATCTCGCTGGGCGGCGCGGGCCGCGGAGCGGGGACGGCGGGTGCCGAGCTCACCGGTTCCGGCGTCAGCACCTCGCCGAGCAGATCCAGCAGCCGCGCACGCGCGCGTTGCGGATGGCGGCGGTAGTAGGTCAGCACCAGGCCCATGATGAAACGCTCATCGTCGTCCTGGGGGGCTGCAGGCGCGGGTGCCGCCGCAGCGCTGTTCACGCCGGGCGCCGCTGCATCGTCGTGATCGTGATCCATCCAGCCCTGCGGCTTCTGGAACAGCTGCTCGAACTGCCGCGCCAGCCGCTCGCCGATCTGGCGGCTGCGGCTCTTGATCTGGCTCCAGTAGCTGGGCTGGATCTGCAAGCGCTCCGCAAAACGCCGCTCCAGGCCGCGCAGGGTGGCGGCGTCGGGGTGTTTCACGGTGGCTGCAACGAACTCGTCGAACAGGCGCATGGCATTGTCCAGGCGGACCTGCGCCGTATCGCGGATGGGGGCTGGCATAAGGGGCGAATGATAAACGACCGTTCACCAAGGCCCTGGCCGGCCTCGGCCCCTCATTCCTCCTCGCGCGCCGTGTAGCCCTTGGTCAGCTGGGTTTGCACGTTAGGCGGCACCGGCTCGTAGTGCGAGAGCGCAATCGTGTAGCGCCCCTGGCCCTGCGTCATGGCGTTCAGCCGCGTCTGGTAGCTGGCCAGCTCGGCCAGCGGCACCAGACCCTGCACGATCATCACGCCGGGTACGGCCGAGCGCGTGCCGTTCACCTGCCCGCGCCGGGAGGCCAGATCGCCCGTGATGTCGCCCATGCTCGACGCCGGCGCCGAGATCTCTACGTTCACGATCGGTTCCAGCACCAGCGGTCGCGCTTCCTTCACCGCCGCCATCATGGCCTTCTTGGCCGCGGTGACGAAGGCGATTTCCTTGCTGTCCACCGAGTGGTGCTTGCCGTCGAACACCGTCACGCGCAGGTCGGCCACCGGGAAGCCGGCGATCACGCCTTGCTCCAGCGCGGCGCGGACGCCTTTCTCCACGGCCGGCATGAACTGCCCCGGGATCACGCCGCCCTTGACGGCGTCCACGAACTCGAAGCCCGTGCCGCGCGCCATCGGCTCGATGCGCAGCCATACCTCGCCGAACTGCCCCGCGCCGCCGCTCTGCTTCTTGTGGCGGTGGTGGCCTTCGCTCGGCACCGAGATCGTCTCGCGGTAGGCGATGCGCGGCGGCTGCGTGTTCAGCTCGAACTTGTAGTTCTCCCGCATGCGCTCCAGCAGCATGCGCAGGTGCAGCTCGCCCAGGCCGTAGACCAGCGTCTCGTTCGTCTGAACCGCGTGCTCGACCTTCAGGCACGGGTCTTCCTCGACGTGGCGCGAGAGCATGTCCCAGAGGCGTTGTTCATCGCCGTGGCGCGTCGGGCTGAGCGCCAGGCCGTGCACGGGCACGGGGAACTCGATTGGCTTGAGGTGGATGTGCTCGTCTTCGGGCGCGTCGTGCAGCACGGCGTCGAAGTGGATGTCCTCGACCTTCGCCACTGCGCACAAGTCGCCCGGCACCGCGCGCTCCACCTCCACATGCTTGCCGCCTTGCAGCATGAACAGATGCCCGACCTTGAACGCCTTGCGCGCATGGCCGACGAAGAGCTGGCTGTTGCGCGTGATCGTGCCCTGGTGGACGCGCAGGACGCCCATCTTGCCGAGGTACGGGTCGGCCACGATCTTGAACACATGGGCCAGCACGTGGGCGGACGGATCGGGCTTGGCCACGACGGGCGTCTCGCTGCCGTCGCGTTTGCCGGCGTCGCTGATGAACTGCGGCGGATTGCCCTCGGCCGGGTTGGGCAGCAGGCGCTCGATCACGTCGAGCAGCTCCGCCACGCCGGCGCCGGTGCGAGCCGAGCAGAAGCACACGGGGATCAGATGCCCTTCGCGCAGTGCCTGCTCCAGCGGTGCGTGCAGCTCCTTCGGATCGACGTCGCCATCGTTCAGGTAACGGTCGACGAACTCGGCATCGACTTCAACGACTTGTTCGACCAGCGCGCGGTGCGCCTCCGCGACCGAGGAGAAATCGGTCGCTGGCCCTTCAGCGTTATAGAAGCAGTCCACGACCTTCGCACCGCCGCTAACTGGTAAATTCAACGGCAGACACTCTCGCCCGAATACCTCCCGCAACTGCGCCAACAACCCCGGCAGATCCAGCTCCGGCGCATCGATCCGATTGACCACGATCGCCCGGCACAAGCCCCGCGCCGCCGCGGTCTCCATCATCCGCGAGGCCATCATCTCCACGCCGTTCGCCGCGTTGATCACGACCAGCGCCGTGTCCGCCGCCTCCAACGCCGGCAGTGACTGGCCGACGAAGTCCGGCGCCCCCGGCGTGTCGATCGCATGGATGCGGATGCCGCCGTGGTTCATGTGCACCAGCGCCGATTGCAGCGAGTGCTGCGCGCGCTTTTCCTGCGGGTCGAAGTCGGAGACGGTGCTGCCGCGCTCCACGCTGCCCGCCAGAGGAATCGCGCCGGCCTGCACGAGCAGCGCCTCCAGCAGCGTCGTCTTGCCGGCGCTGGCCGGGCCGACCAGCGCCACCGTTCGAATGCCGGCAATATCGGCAGAAATCGAGTCGCTCATGGCTTGTCTCCTTGGAACCCGCTTTGGATCAGCGTAGTCCGATGCCGGCGGCTCGGCAAGGGGGCGTGCCGAGGCAGAATCCGGCCACAACGCCATGCTCGAATTCCGACTCGCCACTTCCTACGACGCGCTCACCCTCGGCGCTCTCGCCACCCAGGTCTGGCTGGACACCTACGCCGTCGCCGGCATCCGCCCGGCGATGGCCGAAGAGGTGCGCCGCTGCTTCACCACCGGGGCGATGCAGACGACGCTGAACCAGCCGGACACGCGCGTCGTCGTCGCCGAGTTCAACGATCACCTCGTCGGCTTCGCCCAGGTCCGCTACCAGACGCCACAGGCTTTGGTCGTCAGCGCCAAGACACCCGCCGAACTCGAACGTCTTTACATTCAACGCCCCTTCATCGGCCAGCGCGTCGGCGCCTTGCTGCTGCACGAAATCGAGGAGCTCGCGGCCCAAGGCGGCGCCGACGAAATGTGGTGTTCGGTCTGGGTTCACAACGTCCGCGCCCTGCGTTTCTACGAGAAGCGCGGCTACGCCCAGCTCGGCTCGAGCTGGTACGAGCTCGACCGCGAGCGCCAAGAAAACCACGTCTTTTCCAAACGTCTGTAAGCCTGCACCGCGTACGCAAACGCCGCACTGGACAAATCTGCGGCTTTATGAAGAAATCGCTCACTGGTGTCGCGTGCCGGCCGTTGTGAACGCTTGCTTGACGCAGGAGACAGACCGTATGGACATGAACCGGAGGCAGTTCTTCCGGGTGAGTGGGGCGGGCCTTGTCGGCTCCAGCCTCGTTGCGCTGGGCTTCTCGCCCATGGCCGCGCTGGCCGAGACCCGCAACTTCAAGCTCGCCCGAACCACCGAAACCCGCAACACCTGCCCGTACTGCTCGGTCGGCTGCGGGATCATCATGTATTCGCTCGGCGACCGCGCGAAGAACGTGACGGCGGACATCATCCACATCGAAGGCGACCCGGACCACCCGGTCAACCGCGGCACGCTCTGCCCCAAGGGCGCGGGCCTGCTGGACTTCGTGCATTCGCCGAACCGCCTGAAGTGGCCGCAGATCCGCGAGCCCGGCGCCAAGGAGTGGAAGCGCGTCAGCTGGGACGAAGCGATGGACCGCGTCGCCAAGCTGATGAAGGCCGACCGCGACGCCAACTTCATCGCCGCCAATGCCGAAGGCAAGACGGTGAACCGCTGGCTCTCCACGGGCATGCTCTGCGCGAGCGCATCCTCCAATGAATCGGGCTACATCACCCACAAGGCGATGCGCTCGATGGGGATGCTGGCCTTCGACAACCAGGCGCGCGTCTGACACGGACCTACGGTGGCCAGTCTGGCCCCGACGTTCGGCAGAGGTGCAATGACCAATCACTGGGTCGACATCAAGAATGCCGACCTGGTGCTCATCATGGGCGGCAATGCCGCCGAGGCCCACCCGTGCGGCTTCAAGTGGGTGATCGAGGCCAAGCAGCACAACAAGGCCAAGCTGATCGTGGTGGACCCGCGCTTCACGCGCTCGGCCGCCATGAGCGACTACTACGCGCCGATCCGCGCCGGCTCTGACATCGCCTTCCTCGGCGGGCTCATCAACTACCTGCTCACGAACGACAAGATCCAGCACGAGTACGTCAAGCACTACACCAACGCCTCGTTCATCATCAACGAGGGCTACAGCTTCGACAACGGCCTCTTCAGCGGCTACGACGAGGCCAAGCGCAGCTACAACCCGGCCTCGTGGGCGTACGAGATGGACGAAAAGGGCTTCGCGAAAGTGGACCCTGCGATGGAGCACCCGCGCTGCGTGCTCCAGATCATGAAGAAGCACTACGCGCGCTACACGCCCGACATGGTCACGCGCATCACCGGCACGCCCAAGGACAAGTTCCTCAAGGTCTGCGAGATGATCGGGGCGACGGCCGCGACCGACAAGGTCATGACCATCATGTATGCCCTGGGCTGGACGCAGCACAGCTACGGCTCGCAGATGATCCGTACAGGCGCCATCGTGCAGCTGCTGCTGGGCAACATCGGCATGGCCGGCGGCGGCATGAACGCGCTGCGCGGGCACTCCAACATCCAGGGCCTGACCGACCTGGGGCTGCTGTCCACCTCGCTGCCCGGCTACCTGACGCTGGCCAAGGACGGCGAGCAGGACCTGCCGACGTACTACAAGACCCGCGCCACCCAGCCGCTGCGGCCCAACCAGATGAGCTACTGGCAGAACTACCCCAAGTTCTTCGTCAGCCTGCAGAAGTCCTGGTGGGGCAAGGCGGCTACGAAGGAAAACGACTGGGCCTACCACTACCTGCCGAAGTGGGACAAGGCGTACGACGTGCTCCAGACCTTCGAGCTGATGAACCAGGGCAAGGTCAACGGCTACATCTGCCAAGGCTTCAACCCGGTCGGCTCCTTCCCCAACAAGAAGAAGATCGTCGACAGCCTCGCGAAGCTGAAGTTCCTCGTCATCATCGACCCGCTCAACACCGAGACGGCCGAGTTCTGGAAGAACTTCGGCGAGCACAACGACGTCAAGAGCGAGGAGATCCAGACCACCGTCTTCCGCTTCCCTAGCACCTGCTTCGCGGAAGAGGACGGCTCGCTGACCAACTCCGGCCGCTGGCTGCAATGGCACTGGAAGGGCGCGCCGCCCCCCGGCGAGGCCAAGGGCGATGCGGAAATCATTGCCGAGCTGTTCCTGCGCATCCGAGCCGCCTACGTGAAGGACGGCGGCGCCTTCCCCGATCCGATCGTCAACCTGACCTGGCCGTACAAGATTCCCAATAGCCCTTCCTCCGAAGAGCTGGCGATGGAATACAACGGCAAGGCGCTGGCCGACCAGACCGACCCGAAGGACCCGACCAAGGTCGTGCTCAAGGCCGGCGATCAGGTGCCCGGCTTCGCCGCACTGAAGGACGACGGCACGACCGCCAGCGGCTGCTGGATATACGCTGGCGCCTGGACGCAGGCCGGCAACCAGATGGCCCGGCGCGACAACGCCGACCCGTTCGGCATCGGCCAGACGCTGAACTGGGCCTGGGCCTGGCCGGCGAACCGCCGCATCCTCTACAACGCCGCGTCGGCCGACACGTCCGGCAAACCGTGGATCCCCAAGCACCGCCTGATCGGCTGGACCGGCGACAAATGGGCCGGCTCCGACGTGCCCGACATCCGCCCCGACGCCAACCCGACGGACGACGACGCGGTCCACCCGTTCATCATGACCGCCGAGGGTGTGGCCCGCCTGTTCGCCCCCAGCGGCATGGTCGACGGCCCGCTGCCCGAGCACTACGAGCCCTTCGAGTCGCCCATCGCCACCAACCCCATGACGGGCAACCCGAAGGCCAAGAACAACCCGGCCGCTCGCATGTTCAAGGGCGACCGCGAGATGCTCGGCACGCCGGACCAGTTCCCGTATGTGGCGACCAGTTACCGGCTGACCGAGCACTTCCACTACTGGACCAAGAACGTCCAGGTCAACGCGATCATCCAGCCGCAGCAGTTCGTCGAGATCAGCGAGGAGCTGGCCAAGGAGAAGGGCATCGGCAACGGCAGCATGGTCAAGGTCAGCTCCAAGCGCGGCTTCATCAAGGCCGTGGCCGTGGTGACCAAGCGCATCCCCGTGTTGCAGGTGGACGGCAAGACGGTGCACACCGTCGGCCTGCCCAACCACTGGGGCTTCGTCGGGCTGGCCAAGCCTGGGTATCTGGTGAACACGCTGACGCCATTCGTCGGCGATGCGAACACCCAGACGCCTGAGTACAAGGCCTTCACGGTCAACATCGAGAAAGCCTGAGGTCGAGACATGTCATCACTTCAATCTCTCGATATCGCCAAGCGCTCGGCCACCACGACGCAAAGCCCGGACGCCCGCAAGCACGTCACCGAAGTCGCCAAGCTGATCGACGTCTCCTCGTGCATCGGCTGCAAGGCCTGTCAGGTCGCGTGCATGCAGTGGAACGACCTGCGCGACGACGTCGGCGACAACGCCGGCACCTACGACAACCCGCGCGACCTGAGCGCGCAGTCGTGGACCGTGATGCGCTACTCCGAAGTGGAGGTCGTCGAGAACAAGCTCGAATGGCTGATCCGCAAGGACGGCTGCATGCACTGCGAAGACCCGGGCTGCCTCAAAGCCTGCCCGTCGCCCGGCGCCATCGTGAAGTACACGAACGGCATCGTGGACTTCATTTCCGAGCACTGCATCGGCTGCGGCAACTGCGTGACCGGCTGCCCCTTCGACGTGCCGCGCATCTCCAAGGCCGACAACAAGGCCTACAAGTGCTCGCTCTGCTCCGACCGCGTCGGCGTGGGCCTGGAGCCGGCCTGCGTGAAGGCCTGCCCCACGGGCGCGATCCGCTTCGGCGCCAAGGAAGACATGCTCGACTTCGGCGCCGAACGCGTGGCCGACCTCAAGGAGCGCGGCTACGAGCAGGCCGGCGTGTACGACCCGTCTGGCGTCGGCGGCACGCACGTCGTCTACGTCTTGCAGCACGCCGACAAGCCCGAGCTCTATCACGGCCTGCCGTCCAACCCGAGCATCAGCCCGCTGGTCTGGCTCTGGAAGGGCGCCGCCAAGCCGCTGGCCGTTGCGGCCATGATCGGCGCCGTGCTCGCCGGCTTCTTCCACTACGTCAAGGTCGGACCGATCCGCACCGAAGGCGGTACGAAGGATGAGGTGTGAGATGAGAATGCTCATTCGCTACAAGGACGGCGACCGGATCAACCACTGGATCGTGGCGTTCCTCTTCCTCTGCGCCGGCCTCTCCGGGCTGGCGTTCTTCCACCCTTCGTTCTTCTTCCTAACGGCCATCTTCGGCGGCGGCGTGTGGACCCGCATCCTCCACCCTTTCTTCGGCGTGTTCATGTTCCTCGGCTTCGTCGGCCTGTTCTTCCGCTTCTGGCGCCGCAACCTCTGGAAGGACCGTGACACCGAATGGATGCGCCGCACGCCCACGCTGCTCAAGGGCGATGAGGAAGACATGCCGGCCGTCGGCAAGAACAACGCCGGCCAGAAGATCGTGTTCTGGGCGATGGGCATTTGCCTCTGCCTGTTGCTGATCACCGGCGTGATGTTCTGGCAGCCGTGGTTCGCCGACGGTTTCCCCATCGTGCTGCGGCGCATCGCGGTGCTGATCCATGCGTTCTCGGCCGCAGTGCTGATCCTGATCGCCATCGTGCACATCTATGCCGCGATCTGGGTCAAGGGCTCCGTCCACGCGATGATGCGCGGCACGGTCAGCGAGGCGTGGGCGCGCAAGCACCACCTGCTCTGGTACCGTGAAGTGACGGGGAACGACAGGACATGACGGGATGGGTTGAATGACGATGGCGCGACTGCTGTCTCCGGAAGAAATCGCCGTCCGCGCCGGCGCGCAGGTCAGCTTCCTGCGCCTGCCGCAGCCCACGCTGTTCGCCGAGCGCGCCATGCGCCTGCGCCAGCTCGCCGCCAGCCACCCGATGCGCGACTACCTGCTGTTCTGCGCCGAGCTGGCGCAGATTCAGCAGGAGCAGTTGCAAGCGCACTTCACGCTGGAGACGCCGACCACGGCGCAGATCGAAGCCGCCGCCAAGGAAGGCCTGCCCGTGCTCGACGCCGTCCTCTGGCGCCGCGACCGCGTCTGGATCGGCGAGCTGCGGCTGATGATGCGCACGCTCGCCTCGCGCATCCCGGACGGCGCCGCCCGCGACACCGCACTGCGCCTGGCCGATGCGGAAATGGACGAAGTCGATCAGCAAGCCGACCGCCTGCTCAGCGGCGTGATGCTGGGCCTGGACCTCGGCACCGCGCCGCTGATCGCCGCCGGCCTGCAACTGCATTGGGCCCGCCTCGTGCAGCGCACGCAGCGCGAGCACGGCGACCAGCGCATCGCCCCGTTCGGCCGCATCGACGACCCGCTCTCCTGCCCCTGCTGCGGCTCGCGCCCCACGGCCAGCGTCACGCGCATCGGCAGCGAAGGATCCGGCTGGCGCTACCTCGCATGCAGCTTGTGCAGCGCCGAGTGGCACTACGTGCGCATCAAGTGCACGCACTGCCAGGGCACCAAGGGCATCAGCTTCCAGTCTCTGATGGCGCAGGACGACGATGAGGCGCAAGGTGAAGAAGAGGAAAGAGCCGGCGCGCAGCCCCCCGTCGAGGTCGAATGCTGCGAGACTTGCAACCATTACCTCAAGATCGCCCACATGGAACGCGACCCCCATGTCGAACCGATGGCCGATGACCTCGCCACGCTGACGCTCGACATGCTCATCTCCGAAGCCGGCTTCCAGCGCCAGGGTGTCAACCTGATGCTGCTGTTCGGCGACCCGGACGCGCCACCGGATCCCGGCGGGAGCCCCTGATGGCTGCGCCTCAAGAATCCGTGGTTCACGGTTCCAAGGCGACAGGCAAAGTGGCTCCGAAAGACCTGCCCTCGACCGACAAACTCCTGCGCCATTGCGTTGCGCTGGTGGATGCGCACGGCCACACGCTGGTTGCCGGACAGGCGCGCGCCTTGCTTGATGGGCTGCGCGCGTTGGCCGTGGCTGGCGAGCTGACCGCACAAGCCGCGCAGATCGAATCGCTGGCTGAAGCGCTGAGCGAGCGCGTGCAGGCCAAGCTCGCGCCGCGCATGCGTTCGGTGCTCAACCTCACCGGCACGGTGATCCACACCAACCTCGGTCGCTCGTTGCTGGCCGATGCGGCGTTGCAGCCGCTGATCGAGCTGATGAGCGGGCCGAACAATCTGGAGTTCGATCTCGCCACCGGCGGTCGCGGCGACCGTGATTCCATCGTCGAAGGCCTGCTCTGCGAGCTGACCGGCGCCGAGGCCGCGACCGTGGTCAACAACAACGCCGCCGCCGTGCTGCTTTCCATCGCTGCGCTGGCGGGCGGGCGCGAGGCGATCGTCTCCCGCGGCGAGCTGGTCGAGATCGGCGGCGCCTTTCGCATGCCCGACGTGATGGCCGCCGCCGGCGCCATGCTCGTTGAAGTGGGCACCACGAATCGAACGCACGCACGCGACTACGAGAACGCGATCAACCCGAAGACCGCGCTGCTGATGAAGGTCCACACCAGCAATTACGAAGTGCAGGGCTTCACCGCGGCGGTGTCTGAAGCTGAACTCGCCGCGATCGCTAAAGCGCGCGGCGTCCCGCTGTTCACCGACCTCGGCAGCGGCGCACTGGTCGATCTCGCGCAATGGGGCCTGCCGCGCGAGCCGATGCCCCAGGAGATGCTCGCCGCCGGTTGCGACGTGGTCAGCTTCAGTGGCGACAAGCTGCTCGGCGGTCCGCAGGCCGGCCTGATCGTCGGCCGCCGCGAGCATTTGCAGAAGATCCGCAAGCACCCGATGAAGCGCGCGCTGCGCATGAGCAAGCTGCCGCTGGCCGCGCTCGAAGCCACGCTGCGGCTTTACCTGCAACCCGAGAAGCTGACCGAAACGCTGCCCACGCTGCGGCTGCTCACGCGCCCGTTGGCCGTCATCGAAGCGCAGGCCCATACACTTGCGCCGCTGCTGCAAGGCGCTGTCGGCGAGCGTTATGTCGTCGCCGCCTCGCCGATGCAAGGCCAGATCGGCTCAGGCTCGCTGCCTGTCGAACGCCTACCGAGCTTTGGCCTGACGGTGGCGCCTGCAAGCACGCGCGGCCAGGGCAGAGCGCTCGACGCGTTGGCCGAAAGCCTGCGCAGCCTGCCTCGCCCCGTGATCGCCCGCATCGCCGAAGACAAGCTCTGGCTCGACCTGCGCTGCCTCGAAGACCCCCGACACTTGAGCGACCAATTTCCCGAACTGATGGAGTCCCTGGCATGAAACGCCGTGAGTTGTTGATCCTGGCCGGCGTGGCCGCTGCAATGCAGGTGCGCATCGGCCATGCCGAAGGCGTGAAGCGCCCGTGGCCCAAAGGCCAGCCGACGCCGGCACTGGAGCTGCCCGGCTTCAAGCTCGCCGACCTGCGCGGCCAGGTCGTGCTGCTGAACTTCTGGGCGAGCTGGTGCCCGCCTTGCCGCGACGAACTGCCGTCGCTTGAACTGCTGGAAACCGCGCTGGAGAAGGATGGCTTCAAGGTCGTCGCGCTGAACTACCGCGAGACCGACGCCGCGCTCAAGCGCTTCCTCGACACGATGCCGTCGTCGCTCACGATGTTCCGCGATGCGGACGGCATGGCCGCGAGAGCCTTCGGCGCCAAGGTCTTCCCCACCAGCGTGCTGATCGACCGCAACGGCCACGCCGCCTTCAGCGTCGTCGGCGAAATGGAATGGAACCGCGATCCGGCGAAAGCCTGGATCACCGAATATCTGAAGAAGGGAAAACAATCATGATGAACCGCAGAACCCTGATCCAGGCCGCGAGCGCCGGCCTGCTGTCTCCGTGGGCACTCGCGCAAGCGCAGGCGCAAGCCGAACGCCGCTTCGCCCCGATGCCCAGCAGCGACTGGCGCACCTTCGAGCTCACGCTCGGCGTGCAGGTCGCCGACGTGCAAGGCACCACGCGCGTCTGGCTGCCGCTGCCGGACCTGGACACCGAGTACCAGCGCACGCAGGAAAACTCCTGGAGCGGCAACGCCAGCGCGGCCCGTATCGTGGCTGACCCGCTGCGCGACACGCGCATGCTCTACGCCGAGTTCGACAACGCCAAACCCGAGCTGGCCGTGACCACGCGCGTGCAGACGCGCAACCGCTTTACCGACTGGAGCAAGCCGCTCGCCCGCGTGCAGGAAGACCCGGAAACCTTGAAGGTGGCACTCGCCCCGACCGAGTTCATCCCGACCGACGGCCTCGTCAAGAAGACCGCGCTGGGCGCCATCGAAGGCGTGCCTAACGACGACGTCGCACGCACTCGGGCCATCTACAACTGGGTCGTCCACAACGCCTTCCGTGAACCCAAGGTGCGCGGCTGCGGCACCGGCGACGTGCGCACGATGCTGGAGACCGGCAACCTCGGCGGCAAGTGCGCGGACCTGAACGCCGTCTTCGTCGGCATGTGCCGCTCGGTCGGCATCCCGGCACGCGACATCTACGGCGTGCGCGTGGCGCCGAGCGCCTTCGGCTATCGCGAACTGGGTGCCAACCCGGCCGGGCTGAAGGGCGCGCAGCACTGCCGTGCCGAGGTCTTCCTCAAGCGCTACGGCTGGGTGGCGATGGATCCGGCCGACGTGCTCAAGGTCATGCGCCAGGAGACGCCGGACTGGATCAAGGACCCGGCCAACCCCGTCGCCGCGCCTGTGATGAAGAGCCTGTTCGGCAGCTGGGAAGGCAACTGGGTCGGCTACAACCGCGCGCACGACCTGCACCTGCCGGGCCAGCGCGGCAACGCGACGCTGCCGTTCCTGATGTATCCGCAGGGCGAGAACGCCAGCGGCCGCTTTGACGAACTGGCGCCGGACACGTTCAAGTACACGATCTCCTCGAAGGAAATTACCGCTTGATCGTCGGCAGATGATCGTCGGCACTGCGGGTCACATCGACCACGGCAAGACGACGCTGGTGAGGGCACTCACCGGCGTCGATACCGACCGGCTGCCTGAAGAGAAGAAGCGCGGCATCAGCATCGAGCTGGGGTATGCGTTTCTCGATGTGCCGGGGGGCGGTGAGCGGCTCGGGTTCATCGATGTGCCGGGCCATGAACGGCTCGTTCACACGATGCTGGCGGGGGCGAGCGGCATCGATCACGCGCTGTTGCTGGTCGCTGCGGACGATGGCGTGATGCCGCAGACGCGTGAGCATCTGGCGGTGTTGAGTTTGCTCGGCATTGCGAGCGGTGCTGTCGTGATCACCAAATGTGATCGTGCGGATGCGGAGCGCATCTCGACGCTGCGCGGCGAGATCGCGGAACTGTTGCAGGGCTGCGGGCTGGAGTCGGCGCCGGTGTTCGAGGTGGCCGCCAGCGCAGGGCAGGGCCTGGAGCCGCTGAGTGAGCATCTGTTTGCCGTGGCGCGAGCGAAAGCTCCACGCGCGGCGGACGACCACGCATTCCGGCTTGCCATCGACCGCGCCTTCAGCCTCGATGGTGTCGGCACTGTCGTGACGGGCACGGTCCACGCAGGCCGCGTCCGCGTCGGCGATCTGCTGCAACTTGCGCCCGGCGACGGACAGCCCCTGCGCGTGCGCAGCCTGCATGCGCAGAACCAGGATGTGAACGAAGCGCACGCCGGTCAGCGATGCGCCGTCGGTCTTGTCGGCGTTGCGCGCGAATCGATCTCGCGTGGGCAATGGCTGGTGCAACCCGACGTGAGCCTGAGTACAGAGCGCCTGGATGCTCGCATCCGTCTTTGGCCGGCCGAGACGCGTGCGTTGCGCAGCGGCGCTGCCGTGCAGGTGCACCTCGGCGCGCGCGCGGTGAATGCGTCCATCGCCTTGCTTGACCGCGATGTGCTGGAGCCGGGCGATGAAGCGCTTGTGCAACTCGTGCTGCGGGAACCGATCGGCGCATGGCGTAGCGACCGCGTCGTTTTGCGCGACGCGTCGGCCAGCCGCACGCTCGCGGGCGGCGTGGTGCTTGATCCTTTCGCGCCTGTTCGCTACCGACGTACGCCGACGCGACTTGCTGAGCTTGCCGCGCTGCAAAGGCCGACGACGGAAGAGCGTTTGGCGGGCCTCGTAGAAGTCGCGCCCGTCGATGTTCGCCGCTTTGCGCTCGCCGAAGGGCGCATGCACGCAGCAACGCAAGAGGACTACGCCATCTCCGATGGGATGGTCGAAGCGCTCGCTCAACGCATCACCGGGCGCCTGGCTGAGCATCACGCCCGCGCGCCCGACGAACTGGGCCTCGATGCCGCCCGGCTGCGCCGCCTAAGCGCCCCGCGCCTGCCCGAACCGCTCTGGCGCACGCTGCTCCAACGCCTGCGCAACGAAGAACGCATCGCGCAGCGCGGCGCCTTCGTTCATCTGCCTGAACACGACGTCCAGCTCTCCGCCACCGAACAACGCATCGCGCAGAAGGTGGCCCCCAAGCTGGCCGAAGCCGGCGTCGAAGGCGCCTGGGCGCGTGATCTGGCCCGAGACTGCGGCGAGAGCGAAGCCTTGATGCGCACCACGCTCGCGCGACTGGCGCAGCAAGGCGAGCTGCACCAAGTCGTGAAGGACCTCTATTTCGACAGCGCGCGAATCCAAAGCCTCGCAGCCGTGGCGCGCACGCTGGCGCAAAGCGCAGGCGGCCAGGTGCAGGCCGCAGCGTTCCGCGACGCCACCGGCCTCGGCCGCAAGCGCGCCATCCAGATCCTGGAATACTTCGACCGCGTGGGCCTGTTGCGCCGCGTGGGCGACGTCCACAAGCTGCGCAGCGATGCGCAGCTGTTTGCCGAGCATGAATGAATCAAAAGGAAGAGAGACGACACCGGTGTGTCGGCCAGGCTTCAAACCTGGTGGGTGGCGCCACGCGCCGCCGGGTGGGTTCGACTCCCATTCTCTTCCGCCCCGTTTTCAATGAGCGATAGCGAAGCACTCCAAGGCCTGTTGAGCCGCCATTCCGTTGGCCCCAAATACCTCATCGAGCCCGGCCCGAGCGATGAGCAACTGGCGCTGATGGTGCAGGCTGCGCTGCGTGCGCCGGACCACGGCGAGCTGCTGCCGTTCCGCTTCAAGGTCGTGCGCGGAGACGCGCGCGAGCAACTCGCGCAGCTGTTCGCCGATGCGGCGCGGCGCGCCGGCAAGGATGAAGCCGGCGTGCAGATGGACTTTGAACGTGCGCTGAAGCCGCCCGTCAGCGTGGCCGTTGTGGCGCATCTCGATCACGGCCACCCGCAAGTGCCGGTGCACGAGCAATGGGCCTGCATCGGCGGAGCACTGGCCAACTTCCTCAACGCCGCTCATCTGCTCGGTTATGGCGGCAAGATGCTCTCAGGCGCCAAGGTGCGCGATGCCGGCATCCAGGCCGCGTTCTGCGCGCCGGGCGAGCAGTTGCTCGGCTGGATCTCGCTCGGCACGCCCACGCGCAAGAGCGCCGGCCCGGCCCGCAAGCCGGGCGTCGAAGTCGCCTTGCAGACCTGGTCAGGCGGCGGGCGCTAGGCCCGGCTCGGCCACCAGCCGGCCGCGGCCGGCATGCTTGGCTTCGTAGAGCGCCGTCGTCGCACGGCGCAGCACGTCGTCGATGTTGCGATCACCGCGGCGCAGCGGCGCCCAGCCGGCGGAGAAGTCCACCGTGATGCCGAGTTCCGTCTGCGAGCGCAGCGCAAGCGCATTGCGCATGCGCTGATCGAACGCCGACGGGCCTTCGCCGTCAGTTCGAGCCATCAGCACCGCGAACTCTTCACCGCCGATCCGGCCGGCCAGATCGCCCAGCCGCATCTGCGCGTTCAGGCAGCTGGCGAACAGCGCGATCACGCGGTCGCCGGTTTCGCGCCCGCGTTCGGCGTTGACCTTGGAGAGGTAGTCGATGTCGAGCACCATCACCGACAGCGGCTCCTGGTAGCGCCGCGCCATCGAGATCATGGCCACGGCGCGCTGCATGAAGCTGTCGCGGTCCGACAGGCCCGTGAGCGGGTCGGCCTGCGCCAGGCGAGAGAGCTCGGCTTCCACCTCGCCGCGCCAGGCCAGCACCACGGCCAGCAGCACGCACATCATGCCGAGCATGCAGGCCAGGCCGAGCAGGGTGTTGAGCGCGCCCGATTCGAGCGGGCTGGCCAGCTCGTTGCCCAAGGCGCCGAGCGTGCCGCGCAGCACGAAGACGAAGGCCAGCGGCACCATCGTGCCCAGCATCAGCGCGCGCCAGCGGCGCGTCTCGGGCGGGAAGGGCTTGCGCTTCTGGCGCAGCACGGCAATGGCGATCATCACCAGCTGCAAGGCCAGCCACGCGTGCGCCCAGCCGACGCGAAAGCCCACCTGCTCGAACTGCAGCACGTAGACAAAAGGCATCAGCAGCGTGGCCAGGCCCATCAGCAGCCGGCCGCGGCGCGGCGCCAGCCAGAGGCCGACGGCACGCCAGAGGCAGGTCAGCCCGGCGGCGAAGGCCAGCAGCGAGACGCCCATCAAGAGCCGCTCGTTGCCCTGGTCGGACAGTCCCAGGGCCAGCCAGCCCAGGGCCGTGAGCCCCATGAAACCCTGGGACCAGCGCGTGGCCGGGCTGGTGCGCCAGCCGGTCAGCGCGATCAGCAGCAGCGCCGCGGCGCAGGCCTGGACCAGGAGCAGGTGGAACAACGTGGTGTTGTCGAATGCCATGAGCGCCGATTCTGACGCCTATTTCAAGCGTCATGTAGAGGGCTTGTGCGCGGGGCGTTGTGGGCCCGCGTAACGCGTTACTTCAGCGGGATCGGAACGGCTCGGTCCACCGGCACCGCGGTGACGCTGTTCTTGGGCGATCCGTCCACCAGCCGGTCCGAGTAGGTCAGGTAGACCAGCGTGTGGCGCTTGGCGTCGACCATGCGCACGATGCGCAGCTTCTTGAAGACCAGCGAGAGGCGTTCGTTGAAGACCTCTTCCTGGCGCTTGAGCGGCTGGCTGATGCTGATGGGGCCGACCTGGCGGCATGCGATCGAGGCCTCGGCCTTGTCTTCGGCCAGGCCGAGCGCACCGCTGATGCCGCCGGTCTTGGCGCGCGAGACGAAGCAGGAGACGCCTTCGACCTTCGGGTCGTCGTAGACGTCGACGACGATCTTGTGGTCGGGGCCGATCAGCTTGAAGGCGGTGTCGACCTCGCCGATGGTCTCGGCACGGGCGGCGCCGGTGACGCCGATCGCGGCGAGCAGCAGCAAGCATGGGATGTGGCGCATGTGCAAGTCTCCTGGAGTCTCGGGCCAGTGTAGAGGGGCTTGTGGCCGCGCCGCTTGACCGCGCCTACACTCGCGCTCAAGAGGGGAGAGGCGCCAACAGTGAGCCTGGACGTTCCAACCGTGATGCTGGCCCTGGTGGTCGGTTTCCTGCTGCTGGCCTTGCAGCTCTGGGTGGCCCAGCGCGGTGGCGTCCGCCTGCCGGAATTGCAGCTCTGGTCCCAGGGCTGCTGGGCGGTGCTGGTGGGCTTTCTCTTCCTCCCGCTGCGGGTCGTGCTGCCGATGTGGATCTCGGTCTTTGTCGGCAACGGCATGCTGATGATCGGCCTGAGCTTCTACAACGCAGCCGTGCACCGGCATCTGGTCGGCGGGCGCGCGCCAGGCTGGTATTTGTGGCTTTGCGGCCTCTCGCTGGCCGTGATGACGGCCACCGTGCAGATGGACATCTCGCCGCGCACGGGCCTGTATTCGCTGATCTATGGCGTCCTGCTGCTGCCCTCCATCTACCTGCTGCTGCGCTTCGGCTGGCCGCGCGGCGGCACCATCCGCATGGTGGCGGTGACGCTGTCGGGCACGGCCTTGAGCATGCTGCTGCGTGCCGCCCACGCCGCGGTCCGGCCCGAGGCCTACACCGACCTGCTCAACGCCAACCCGGCCAACGCGATCGCCTACCTGATGGCGTTCATGTGCCTGATGGGCGCGGGCTTCGGCTTCGTGCTGGCCTGCTTCGAGCGGGTGGCGCTGCGCATGGAAGAGTTGGCGACGACCGATGGCCTGACCGGCTGCATCAACCGCAGCACGACGGACGCGCTGCTGGCGCACACGCTGGAGCGGGGGCGTCGTGAGGGCGCGCCGGTGGCGTTCGCGCTGCTGGACCTCGATCACTTCAAGCGCGTGAACGACCGCTTCGGTCACGCCGCGGGCGATGCCGCGCTGCGGGCCTTCGCCCAGGCCGTGAAGTCGCGTCTGCGCAGCTCAGATGTGCTCGGCCGCATGGGCGGCGAGGAGTTCGGCCTGATCCTGCCGATGACGGACGGGCCCGGCGCGGCACGCATCGTCGAGCAGGTGCGCGATGCGGTGGAGGCGATGGAGGTGCGCTCGCCGGAAGGCGGCGAGAACTTCCGCGTCACGGTCTCGGCGGGTGTGGTGGTCGCCGCATCAGACAGCGGCCTGACGGCCAGCCGCCTCTACATGCTGGCCGACAAGGAGCTCTACCGCGCCAAGGAGCTGGGCCGCAACCGCGTGCAATTGGGCCAGGCGCCGCCGAAGGTGCTGATGCCTGCTGGGCTGGCGGGCGTGGCGGGAGCGGGCGAGGGCTGAATCCGCCCCGCCGTGCCGTGCCGCGTCAGCAGTTCTCGTATTTCCAGTGCCGAGCTTTGCCCTCGGCCAGCCATTCCATGGCCTGCGCCAGGCGCTTGTCCCGCGTCTCCTCGCGCTTGGCCTCGACGATCCATTCGATGTAGTCGCGCTGCTTGCCGGGCGGGAAAGCGTCGTAGGTCTTCTTGGCGGCCGGATGGGCTTTGAGCGCAGCCAGCAGCTCGGGCGGCGCTTCGAGCTTGGGCCGCGGCTTCTTGTCCGCCATGCGGCTCGGCGCGCCGGCGCGGATCAGCTCGGCCGAGTGCTGGATCTGCTTCTTCAGTTCGGCCTTGCTCGGCAGGTCCTTGACGCTTTCCAGCCGGCCGAACTGGCCCATGCCTTCGGTCGTCTTCTCGCCCTCGTTGTGCCAGAGGCCGAAGCCGCAATGCGCCTTGAACGCGGACATGCCGGCGAGGATCTTGCCGTCCAGCATGAAGTGCGGGCGGCTCCACTTCAGGTCTTCCACCGCCTCGGGGCAGGCCGCGTGCACGACGGCGCGCAGGTGCTCGAGGATCGGGCGGGCGAAGTCGGGCACGCCGGCGATGTAGGCATCGACGCGCGGATCGAGGGTCACGGTCTTCGTCGCCATCGTCAGAGCCCCGATTGCAGCGGCACGTGCAGCCGCTCGGCCAGTTGCACGGCGCCGCCGCCGTTGTGGGCATCGGTGTAGCCCATGCCTTGCAGCAGGCTCAGGCCCTGCTCGGAGCGCGCGCCGCTGGCGCAGTACAGGATGATCGGCGTGGCGCGCAGCGGGATGCGGTGCACGATCTCTTCGGCCAGTTGCGCCAGCGGGATGTTGATCGAGCCGGGCAGGTGGTGGCCCATGTATTCGTTGGTCGAGCGCACGTCGATCAAGGTGGCCGGCGAGGGCAGCGGGGTCGGGGTCATTGTGTTGTTCTCCTGCGTTGAGGAACGCCAGTCGTGGTTCTACACCGGAGCCCGTGCGCCGGGAAGTGGTGGCAATCCGCGCAGGCCGATTCCTGACGGGATCCATACACTGGGCCACGACGCTGTTGCCGCAGAGCGAGGAGACAGGACCCATGAGCGAGACCGCACAAGTGCGCCGCATGCACCACATCCTGCTCTGGCCGCTGCGCCTGCTGCCGGCGCCGGGTGAGATTGCTGTACGTAAACCTTGGGATCGCCTGCGCGCCGCGGCCGGCCCGTGGCAGGTGCAGGCCGACGAATACACCGGCGCGCCGGACCAGTTCCACGAGCGCCACTACCAGGAGTTCGTCAGCTTCCTGCCCTATGTGCAGCGCTTCCTTTATGGAGAGGAGGGCGGCGATCCGTCGTGCATGAAGGTATTCCGCCGCCACGACATCGCCCGCGTGCGCGTGCAGACGCAGGCTGACGCGGCGGCGATCGAGCTGGACGTCGTGCACATCGATCTGCTGTTCTTCGACGACATCGATCTGGCCGTGCTCAACGTCGAGCTGGCCACGTCGGACCTGAGCTTCGATCAGGCCCAGCAGCTGCTTTACCGCATGGGTCGGGCGTATCCCGGCGGCTGGGACGCGAACGGCAACCCGCTGCACGCGCTGCAGCACGCCGAATGGCTCGATGCCGACGGCCGCGTGCTCGAGGTCTCGGACAGCGCTGATCGCGAGCCTTTCATCGAGCACGTGCACAAGCACCGCGCGCCGCGCGTGGCCGCGCATTGGGACTTCCTGCTGCGGCCGCTGGTCAGCGAGCACGACACCGACGCGGGCGCGCTGCGCTACCGCATGATCGAGTCGTACCGCATGCCGGTGATGGCTTATCTGGCGCTGGATGAGCCGCGCCGCCTTTCGCGTCTGGACTTCGCGCGATTGGCTTTTGCGGCCGGCGACCAAGGCGTGCCGCTCGACGAGAAGTCGATGGAGGAGTTCGAGGCCCGCCACTGCTGGGACCAGTTCTGGGGCGAGGCGGGCAGCGCCCCGCAGACGCGCTATCTCTGCTCGGGCAAGGCGCTTGTCGTCGTCGGCCGCGCCGATGCCGACTACTTCTGCTGCCGCGACCGCGGCGTGCTCGCGCAGTTCCGGCACCAGCACTTCATGGTTTTCCTGATCGCGCACTTCCAGAAGGCCGCGCTGATGATGTTCTCGGACCGGCTGGTGGAAGCCGTGCGCCGGCTCGACATCACCGATGCGGAAAGCGTCAAGCGTTTCAAGCGCTCCATCCGCAGCGCGTTCGAGAGCTTCCTGCGCTTCACCCACCGCTACTGGTTCCAGGCCGTCTCCGAGCAGGCGCACACGCGGGCGCTCTATTCGATGACCACGCGGCACCTGGAGGTGGATGCGCTCTACGCCGAGGTCAAGCAGCGCATCAGCGATCTCGCGGCTTATCTGGAAACCGACAGTCTGCGTCGCCAAGCTAACACTGTGGTTCGGCTGACCGTGGTCACCATCTTCGGCCTGATCGGCACCATCACCACCGGCTTCCTCGGCATGAATTTGCTGGCCGAAGCCGACGCGCCGATGTCTCACCGCATCTGGGTCTTCACGGTCACGCTGGTGCTGACGATCGGGCTGACCGTCTACACGATGGCCAAGAGCAAACGGCTGTCGGACTTCCTCGACGTACTCTCGGACGAACGCGTGTCGTGGTGGACCAAGTGCAAGGCGTTCGCGGCGGTGTGGGTGGCGTGATCTTCAGCGCAGGCGTGCCTGAGGGATGGCGCGCAGCTTGCCCAGCAGCGGCTTGTAGGTTCCGTCCAGGCTGACGATCATGACGTGGCCCGGCCACTCCTCGCCCGCCAGCGCCTTCACCACCTGCGACTGCAGCCCACGCCGTCGGGCGAGCCAGCCGAGCTTCACGCCCAGCACATGTGTGACGACCTCGGGGTTGGCGGGCAGCAGGCGGCGCGCATAGAAGGCCTCGGCTACGTGCTTGCCCTGGCGGTCGAGCAGCGCCAGCACGGCCTCGCGCCCCTGCTTGCCGAACTCGGGTGCCTGCAGCTCGTGGCGGACGTCGAGATGCTCGAGTTGTGCCTGCGCGAGTTCGGTGCGTTCGTGCCAGGTCTGCCAGCGCTCGCGGTAGGCGGCTGCGCGTTCGGGCTCGCCGCGGCCGGCGAGGAATTGCAGGGCGCGGCCGCAGATGATGGCCGTGGCAGGGGGCTCCAGCGCCATCGCGCGGTCCAGCAGTTCGAGGCCGCTCGCATCGTCGGCGTCGAGCCGGGCTGCGCCCTCGCCCCAGAGGGCGGCAGGCACGTCCGCGTAGGCGGCGTTGTGGGCCTCGTAAGCGGCGACGGCATCGAAGCCGGGCTGCTGCGTCTGGCGCAGCTGGATCAGGCGCAGTTGCTGGCCGGGCTCTGGCGCTTCCACGGCCTCCAGGTCGGCCAGCTCGCGGCGCTGCGCCTCGAAGTCGCGGTGCCGCTCGGCCCAGGGCTCGCTCACGCGCGCGCGCCAGGCCTCGCTGGCGCTGGTGCGCAGGGCCAGCAGCGTTGCCTCATCGAGCCAGGCGCGTGCGGCGCTGTCAGCGGCTTCCAGTGGCGCGGGTCTGCCGGCGTCGACGGGGCCGAGCGCACGCAGGCGGTCCGCAAGACTCGGATGGGTGCTGTATGCGTGGGGCTCGCGGGTCAGGGCCTCGTCCAGCCAGCGCTGCTCCAGCGCCGATTCGGCGGCGGGTTCGTGCGCCCATTGATGCGCGAGATCGGCCGGCGGCGTCTCCTGCTCGCGAATGTGCCCCAGCTGGCGGTCCAGGAAGGCGTCGTAGTGCGGCGCCGCGAGATTCACGCGTTGCAACGCGTGCGCCGCCGTGGTCGCGCCCATCAGCTCGGCGCTGGCGCGATCGGCCTGGTACTCGTTGGCCCGCGCCAGCACGAAGGTGTAGGCGTTGAAGTAGGGCGCGTACCAGCCCACCACGCGGCGCAGGAGCGCGCCCAGCCAGCCTTGCCATTGATCGGCGAGCTGCTGGATGGTGCTCCAGTTCAGGCGCAGCCGGTAGATGGAGGCTGCGAAGCGGCCGTGCGAGCCGGCGAGATGGCCGTACTCGTGCGCGACCACGGCCAGCGCCTCTTCGGGCCGCATCCGTTCGAGCAGGGGCAGTCCGAGCAGCAGGTAGTTGCGCGGCCAGCCGAGCAGGCCGAACAGCGGCCGCTGCACCACGGCGGCGTTGACTTCATCGGTGATCAGCACCTGATGGAAGCGCGGACCTTTCATGCGCTCACGCATCTGGTCGATGGCCGCGAACAGGGCCGGGGCGCGTGCGCGGTCCAGTACTTCGCCCTGGGGCGGCGGCAGCCGGACGAAGAGCGTCTGCATGGACGTCTTGACCAGCATCCACAAAGGCACGGCCAGCAGGAACAGCAGCTTGCCGAGCTTGAACAGCAGGATCCACGCATGGGCGCCGCTGAACAGCATGGCGACTGCGGCGCCGGCCAGCAAGAGCAGGCCCAGCCCGGCCGCGCCCGAGATCAGCAGCAGCAAGGCGAGGCCCAGCAAGGCCAGGCTGGCCACCTTGATCAGATACATGCGCGGCTGCTCCGCACTCTCGCGCTCCAGGCGCGACACCATGCCGGTGAATTTTTCTTCGTTCATCCCTGGGTTCTTGGCAAGGCCGTGCAGGCGGCCGGAACCGTGATTATTGGCGGCCGCGTTGCACGGACTTTTCCGGGATTGCCCCGAGATTCAATCGTTCAGGATGACGGCGCGGCAGTCCTGCTTGAGCAGCGGCTCAACCTCGGCCGAGAGGCGGCCTTCCTGCTCCAGCTTGAGCAGGGCATCGAAGCGCGAGATGCGCGACCTCGAGTCGCTGGCGAGCAAGGCCACGTAAGTGCGCAGCATGCTGTGCAGGCCGGCCAGCTGGTTGGGCAGCATCTCGTTGCGGTCTTCCGGGTGCTCGACCTGGTGCGCAGCGTTGGCGAACATGAATTGCCCCAGCAATTCGGCCGCGTTGGGGACGCTGTCGTCCGGCACGGGCATGAGCACGGCGGGGCAGACGATCACCGAGAACTTTGTGCCGCTTTGCAGCCAGCGCAGCAGCAGCGTGCGCAGGCCATGCGCCATCTCGCCGCGCGGCTTGATCTCCAGGTAACTGATGGCCGCCGCGGCTTCGTTGTCCTGCAGACGGGGCGGCTCCGAATGGACCACCTCGATCTCCTCGGCGCTGACGTGCGTCAACCAGACGAACAACAACAGGGCGACGACAAACTTGGGCATGAACTGCTTTCCCAGACCGAACAAATCTGGGGGCAGATGATGCTGTTTGAGGGGACGGGCGTCTGTCCCTAGCTCGCGGACTGGCGCGCCACCGTTCGTGACGAATTGCCTGCGGAATCTGGGATCCTTGCAAATTGAGCGGGCGGCGCTCAATTTGCAAGTTTGCGGGCTTACATGCTCCGCCGGTACTGCCCACCCACCTCGAACAGCGCGCCTGTGATCTGGCCGAGCGAGCACACCCGCACCGCATCCATCAGCACCTCGAACACGTTCTTGTTCTCGATCACGGCCTGCTGCAAGCGCGCCAGCATCGCCGGCGCCTCGCCTGCATTGCGCGCGTGAAAGTCGGCCAGGCGCGTGAGCTGGCTCTGCTTCTCTTCTTCGGTCGAACGGGCCAGTTCGATGTGCTCCGGCACCGGGTCGCCATGCGGGTTGCGGAAGGTGTTCACGCCGATGATCGGGTACTCGCCGGTGTGCTTGAGCATCTCGTAATGCATGCTCTCTTCCTGGATCTTGCTGCGCTGGTAGCCGGTCTCCATGGCGCCGAGCACGCCGCCGCGTTCGGCGATCTTCTCGAACTCGGCCAGCACGGCTTCTTCGAGCAGCTCCGTCAGCTCCTCGATGATGAACGAGCCCTGGTTCGGGTTCTCGTTCTTGGACAGGCCCCACTCGCGGTTGATGATCATCTGGATCGCCATCGCGCGGCGCACGCTCTCTTCGGTCGGCGTGGTGATCGCTTCGTCGTAGGCGTTGGTGTGCAGCGAGTTGCAGTTGTCGTAGAGCGCGATCAGCGCCTGCAGCGTGGTGCGGATGTCGTTGAAGGCGATCTCTTGCGCATGCAATGAACGGCCCGACGTCTGCACGTGGTACTTCAGCTTCTGCGAGCGTTCGTTGGCGCCGTACTTGTCGCGCATCGCCACGGCCCAGATGCGGCGGGCCACGCGGCCGAGCACGGTGTACTCGGGGTCCATGCCGTTCGAGAAGAAGAACGACAGGTTCGGTGCGAAGTCGTCGATGTGCATGCCGCGCGCCAGATAGGCTTCAACAAACGTGAAGCCGTTCGAGAGCGTGAATGCCAGCTGCGAGATCGGGTTCGCGCCCGCCTCGGCGATGTGATAACCGCTGATCGAGACGGAGTAGAAATTGCGCACCTGGTGGTGCACGAAGTACTCGGCGATGTCACCCATCACCTTGAGCGAGAACTCGGTCGAGAAGATGCAGGTGTTCTGGCCCTGGTCTTCCTTGAGGATGTCGGCCTGCACCGTGCCGCGCACGTTCGCCAGCACCCAGGCGCGGATCTTGGCGGCTTCGTCGGCGGACGGCGCACGGCCGTTGTCCTTCTGGAACTTGGCGAGGTTCTGGTCGATGGCCGTGTTCATGAACATGGCGAGGATCGACGGCGCCGGGCCGTTGATCGTCATCGACACCGACGTGCTCGGGTTGCAGAGGTCGAAACCGTCGTACAGCACCTTCATGTCGTCGAGCGTGGCGATGGACACGCCCGAGTTGCCGACCTTGCCGTAGATGTCCGGTCGGATCGCCGGGTCGTTGCCGTACAGCGTGACCGAATCGAAGGCGGTCGACAGGCGCTTGGCCGGCAGGCCTTCGCTCACCAGCTTGAAGCGGCGGTTGGTGCGGAAGGCGTCGCCTTCGCCCGCGAACATGCGCGTCGGGTCTTCGCCTTCGCGCTTGAAGGCGAACACGCCGGCCGTGTAGGGGAAGCTGCCGGGCACGTTGTCCAGCATCAGCCACTTGGTCAGCTCGCCGTGGCACTCGTAGGTGGGTAGCACGACCTTGCGGATCTTGGTGCCCGAGAGGCTCGTGGTGATCAGCGAGGTGCGGATCTCCTTGTCGCGGATCTTCACCACGTACTCGTCGCCGGCGTAGGCCTTCTGCATGTCGGGCCATTGGGCGAGCAGGTGCTGGACGTCCTTGTCGAGCCGGCCTTCGCGCGTGGCGGCCAGGTCGCTCAAAGCGGTGAGCGCGCCGTTCTTCGACGGGTTCTCGGCCAGCAGCATGCGGGCGCTTTCGCGCAGCTGCTGCGCCTCGCGGGCCAGCGTGGCTTGAGCGCGGGCGCGCTTCTTGTAGCCGCGCACGCTGTCGGCGATCTCGGCCAGGTAGCGGGTGCGGGCGGCCGGGACGATGGGCACCTGGTGCGTGCTGTGGCGGGTGTCGACGGCGGGGAGCTTGCCTTCGGCCAGGGTCAGTCCGAGCGAGGCCAGGCGCGGCTTCATCGCTTGATAGAGCGACGTGACGCCATCGTCGTTGAAGCGGCTCGCCATCGTGCCGAACACCGGCATCTCTTCCGGCCGCTTGCCGAACGCTTCGCGGTTGCGCTGCACCTGCTTGGCCACATCGCGCAGCGCGTCCATCGCGCCCTTGCGGTCGAACTTGTTGATCGCCACGAACTCGGCGAAGTCCAGCATGTCGATCTTCTCGAGCTGGCTGGCGGCGCCGAATTCAGGCGTCATCACGTACATGGGCACGTCCACGAGCGGGACGATGGCCGCATCGCCCTGGCCGATGCCCGAGGTCTCGACGATCACCAGATCGAAGCCCGCGACCTTGGCCGCGGCGATGACGTCGGGCAGGGCCTTGGAGATTTCGGAGCCGAAGTCGCGCGTGGCGAGCGAGCGCATGTAGACACGCGATCCGTTCTGCCACGGCGCGATCGCGTTCATGCGGATGCGGTCGCCGAGCAGCGCACCACCGCTCTTGCGGCGCGACGGATCGATGGAGATCAGCGCCACGCGCAGCGCATCGCCTTGGTCCAGACGCAGACGGCGGATCAGCTCATCCGTCAGGCTCGACTTGCCCGCACCGCCCGTGCCCGTGATACCGAGCACCGGCACCTTCTTCGCGGCCGCTTGGGTATGCAGCGCCTTCACCAACTCCGCATCCGCCACGCCCGCCTCCAGCGCCGTGATCAGCTGCGCCAGCGCGCGCCAGGCTTCCTCGCTGTGGCCTTCGATGGCCTTGAGCTCCGACGGCGTCTGGATGGAATGAGGTGCGAAGTCCTGATCGCACTTCATCACCATCTCGCCAATCATCCCTTGCAGGCCCATGCGCTGGCCGTCCTCGGGGCTGAAGATGCGCACGCCGTGGTCCTGCAGATCGCGGATCTCACTCGGCACGATCACGCCGCCGCCGCCGCCGAAGACCTGGATGCGATCGCCGCCGCGCGCCTTGAGCAGCTCGACCATGTACTTGAAATACTCGACGTGGCCGCCCTGGTACGAAGAGATCGCAATGCCCTGCGCGTCTTCCTGCAAGGCCGCCGTCACCACTTCATCGACCGAGCGGTTGTGCCCCAGGTGGATCACCTCCGCGCCCATGCCTTGCAGGATGCGCCGCATGATGTTGATCGCAGCGTCGTGGCCGTCGAACAGGCTCGCGGCAGTGACGAATCGCACCTTGTTGGTCGGGCGGTATTCGGAAAGCGCCTTGTAGTCGGCGGACATCTCGGTCATGGCTTGTCTCCTTGGAGGAGGGCGATTTTAGGCGCAGTTGACGTTTACGTAAACGTCAACAGGTTGCGGGATGGGCGCTTGAACCTCTGCATGAATCGCCGGGGTAATCCCGGCCCACGAACGAGGGTGCTTGAAATGATCTTGTTGCTGGAAACTTTGTAAAAATCGAATGAAAGCAGTCGTTCACGCATCTGAAATGAGGTCTTCCATGAAGTCGAGCAAGAATTTTCTAGCCATCGCCGTGTTGGCAGCAACTGCAGGTTCCGCGCAGGCGGACATCTACGACTTCACGCTCTCGGGCGCCTATTCGGCGCACTGGCAGATCGATTCTTCAACCCCGGTCAATGAAGCCACGGCCGGCGTCGGTTTCGCGCTCTACGACGTGAGCGGCACCTACCCCGGCGCCACGATCCCACCCTCGCAGACATCGGCTTCTATCTCACCGGTGATGCGGGCGGGGGCTTCATCCTCTACGACTTCTACGGCGACATGCCCCTCGCCCGGGGTGTCGGCGAGCAGCTGTTCACCGGCGCTTTCATGGGGCCGGCGCCCACGCTGGCCTACAACACAGGCGCGTTCACGATGACCGACCTCGTCAGCGACGGCACCGTCACGCTGACCATCACCAACGTCTCGGCCGTGCCGGAGCCCGAGTCCTATGCCCTGCTGCTGGCTGGCCTGGGTGTGACAGGGTTCGTGGTTTCGCGCCGGCGCCAGGCCTGAGTCAGCAGACGTCCCGGTGGTGAAGGGCGGCCCGTCGGGCCGCCTTTTCTTTTCCCGCGCTCCGACAGGGTTAGCGTGAACGGGGAATTCCCTTCCCGCATTCGCGGGCCGTTTTCGCGTTTTTTGATCTTGTTCAGAGAATTTTCTGAAAGCAAGATGCAAGACATCGGGAGCCCATAACGCCGCATCTCGACGGCAGTCATTCAATCATTGAGGGATTTCTATGCAAATGCTGAAGAAGGTTCTGACCCCGCTTGCTGCCGGTGCGGCATTCGCCATGGCTTCCGGCGCCGCCCAGGCCGACACGTTTGATTTCGTGCTGACCGGCGACTACTCTGCGCACTTCCAGCTGTCGACGGCTCCGGATAACTATTCGGCCGGCAATGCATTCGTCTTCTTTGACGTGACTGGCACCTTTCCCACCGCGGCTGAAGGTGTTGCGGATGTCTATTTCTTCAGCGCCGCACAAAGCGGTGGCATGGAGATCGACGACTTCTACGGCGGCGTGACCCTGATGGTCGGAGATGCCGTTCAGCTGTACACGGGCACCGAAGACGCGCCCGTCTTCAAGGTCGGCACGTTCGCGCTCGACGGCACGGCCTACGGCGCCGGCACGTACACGCTGACCGTCACGAACGTTTCCGCGGTTCCCGAACCCGAGTCCTACGCCATGCTGCTCGGCGGCCTGGGCGTGATCGGCTTCGTGGCTTCGCGCCGCCGCAAGGCCTGAGCGGCCGCCTCTCTTTTCGCTCAATGAATCGCCGTCCGGTCCGCAAGGGCCGGGCGGCTTCTTTTTCGTGGGCTGCCAAGCATGAAGAGACTGAGGGTTTGTCTGAAGCTGTTTTAAGGTTCTTGTGACTTATTTCACGTTCAGACAAACATGTAGTCCGTCGGCAGCAGAGTTCGCCGGCGGTTCATGCCCCTCGTTTTTCCTTCATCGGAGTACCCATCATGCAGTTCCTGAGTCTCCTCAAGCGCGTCGCCCTCGGTGCCGCGGGCGTCGTTCTCGCCCTGGCTGCTGCCACCGCCAAGGCCGACACCTACTACTTCACTCTGAGCGGGGCGGACACCTTCGCCGCCACCTGGTCGCTGGACTCTGCGCCCATGCCGGCAGCAACGGACTATGTCACGGGCGACAGCTTCATCCTGCGCGACGTGATCGCCACGCTGCCGGACGGCAGCACTGCGAGCTTCACCCTTCAATTCTTCAACGGCATGTACTCCTACGGCGGCTTGAGCGTCGAGCTGACGTCGGACCCCAACGGCGGTTCGATTTTCGACAGCTCTGGCGGACAACTGTACGGCGGTAGCGAAGGCGCTCCGGTGTTCAGCATCGACTCGTTCTCGCTGACCGCCTCCGACGGCGCAGCCTACACGCTGACGATCAGCAACATGGCACCGGTCCCGGAGCCGGCCTCGTACGCCATGCTGCTCAGCGGCCTGGGCGCGCTGGGCTTCGTCGCCGCGCGCCGCCGCAGGACCTGACCCGCGCCTCCCGCCACTTCCGATGGCCGCCGCGCCCGCCCGGGCCGGCGGCCTTTCATTCATGTTGCAGTGCGGCATGAATCTTGCGCACCTGGGCTCACATGCCCGGTTCCTCCACCCCCATCCTCCGCGTCCTGCTGATCGACGACGGCGCCCACCGCGTCGAACTGATCCGGCAGGAGCTCGCACGCCAGGGCTGCGACGTGGTCGGCGTGATCGAACAGGCCACGCTCGTGCACGACTGCGTGCTGCGGCTCAAGCCCGACGTGGTGATCGTGGACAGCGAATCGCCGACGCGCGACACGCTGGAGAACCTCGCGCTGCTCAACTCGCAGATGCCGCGCCCGGTCGTCGTGTTCAGCGAAGACGGCGCCGACGACCCGATGCGCCTTGCGCTGAAAGCCGGCGTTAGCGCCTATGTCGTCGCCGGCTTGCAGCCGCAGCGCCTGGCGCCCGTTCTGCAGGTGGCGATGGCCCGCTTCGAGCAGGACCTCGCGCTGCGCCAGGAGCTGCACAAGGCGCAGACCCAGCTCTCCGCCCGCAAGCGCATCGAGAAGGCCAAGGGCATCTTCATGAGCGAGCAGGGCTTGAGCGAAGACGACGCCTACCAGCGCCTGCGCCGCCTCGCGATGGACCGCGGCCAGACGCTGGCCGAAGTGGCCGAACGCGTGATCGACGCGCACGAGTTGTTGCGCCGCGGCTGAACAACGAACGCCAACATCAGGCACGCCGCACCAAGCGCGGGACGGTTTCGTCTGGTTTCGGTGCGCGGCAGGCGTCGCGGCCCATGCGCTCCCCAGGTGTGCCGGGTTGGCACGCTTCTCGCAAGTAGAGACGCGACGGTCCACAACGGCGTGGGCCCGACCCTCTCGGTTTTCCGGACAAAGGCGTCCGATCTGCGGTTTGCAACCTGCTTGCAAGCCCCGATCGCGACGCCTTTTTCTATTGGTTTTTCAGGAGATTGTTTATGCAGGATGCAGGAGGTCTCATGAGCGCAGAGCGCCGCAAACTCTTGACTGCGGGGGCTGCGGCCGCCGTGACGGGGGCGATCATGCCGCAGGCCTACGCGGCCGGCTCCGACAAGCCGGAGAAGGAGGAAGTGCGCATCGGCTTCATCCCGCTGACCGACTGCGCCTCGGTCGTGATGGCCTCGGTGCTGGGCTTCGACAAGAAGTACGGCATCAAGATCGTGCCGAGCAAGGAGGCCTCCTGGGCCGGCGTGCGCGACAAGCTCGTCAACGGCGAGCTCGACATGGCGCACGTGCTCTACGGCCTGGTCTACGGCCTGCACCTCGGCGTCGGCGGCCCGAAGAAGGACATGGCCGTGCTCATGACCTTGAACAACAACGGCCAGGCGATCACGCTCTCGAAGAAGCTTTCGGACAAGGGCGCCGTGGACGGTGCCTCGCTCGCCAAGCTGATGAACACCGACAAGCGCGAATACACCTTCGCGCAGACCTTCCCGACCGGCACGCACGCGATGTGGCTGTACTACTGGCTGGCCAGCGTCGGCATCAATCCGATGAAGGACGCCAAGGTCATCACCGTGCCGCCGCCGCAGATGGTGGCGAACATGCGCGTCGGCAACATGGACGGCTTCTGCGTCGGCGAGCCCTGGGGCCATCGCGCCATCATGGACGGCATCGGCATCACCGCCGTCACTACGCAGGACATCTGGCCCGAGCATCCCGAGAAGGTGCTCGGCACCACGGCCGAGTTCGTCAAGAAGAACCCGAACACCGCGCGTGCCGTCGTGATGGCCGTGCTGGAGGCTTCGCGCTGGATCGACGCAAGCCTCTCCAACAAGCTCAAGATGGCCGAGACGATCGCGGAGAAGAGCTACGTCAACACCGGCGTGGACGCGATCAACCAGCGCATCCTCGGCCGCTACCAGAACGGCCTGGGCAAGACCTGGGACGACCCGCACTACATGAAGTTCTTCAACGACGGAGCGGTCAACTTTCCGTACCTCTCGGACGGCATGTGGTTCCTCACCCAGCACAAGCGCTGGGGGCTGATCAAGGAGCATCCGAACTACCTGGAGGTGGCCAAGCAGATCAACCAGATCGAGCTCTACAAGCAGGCGGCAGGCGCGCTCAAGATCAGCATCCCGAAAGACCCGATGCGCTCGGCCAAGCTGATCGACGGCGTGGTCTGGGATGGCAAGGATCCAGCACGTTATGCCGACAGCTTCAAGGTGAGGGCTTGAGCCATGACCAGCGCCGTTATCACTCCTTCGAGCGCGCCGGCTGATGAGCCGGCGGCCGCAAGCGTTCCGTCTCACGCGCCGGTCAAGACCGAAGCTGTCGCGGCTCCGGTCAAGCGCGTGAAGGCGCCCAAGCCGCCGCGCCGTCCCGGCACCTCCTGGTTCTGGAACCGCGCGCTCCCGCCGGTCCTCGGCCTGGCCTTGCTCATCGGCTGCTGGGCGTTGCTAACGCTCAAAAGCAACGGCTTTCCGACGCCCATCGCAGTGTTCCGATCGGCCGTCGATCTGTTCGCCGATCCGTTCTACCGCAAGGGCCCGAACGACATCGGCATCGGCTGGAACGTGCTCAATTCGCTGGGCCGCGTCGGCCTGGGCTTCGGCCTCGCCGCGCTGGTCGGCATCCCGCTGGGCTTCCTGATCGGCCGCTTCGACTTCGCCAACCGCATGGTCTCGCCGCTGATCAGCCTGCTCAAGCCGGTCTCACCGTTGGCCTGGTTGCCGATCGGCCTGCTGGTCTTCAAGGCCGCCAACCCGGCGGCGATCTGGACCATCTTCATCTGCTCGATCTGGCCGATGGTGGTGAACACGGCGGTGGGCGTGCAGCGTGTGCCGCAGGACTACCTGAACGTGGCGCGCGTGCTGGCGCTGCCGGAGTGGAAGGTGATCACGCGGATCCTGTTCCCCGCGGTGCTGCCGTATCTGCTGACGGGCGTTCGCCTCTCGGTCGGCACGGCCTGGCTCGTGATCGTCGCAGCCGAGATGCTGACCGGCGGCGTGGGCATCGGCTTCTGGGTGTGGGATGAGTGGAACAACCTGAACGTCGAGCACATCCTCGTGGCGATCTTCGTGATCGGCATCGTGGGCTTGCTGCTGGAGTGGCTGTTGATCGCAGTGGCACGACGCTTCACTTACGAGGTGCAGGCATGACGACGAATCCCTTCATCGAAGTCCAGAACGCGGACATGCGCTTCGCCACCGCCAAGGGCGAGTTCCACGCGCTGCGCGAAGTGAACCTGACCGTCGAGCGCGGCGAGTTCGTCAGCCTCATCGGCCACTCGGGCTGCGGCAAGTCCACGCTGCTCAACCTGATCGCCGGCCTGCTGCTGCCCACGGGCGGCGCGCTGCTCTGCGATGGCCGCGAGATCGGCGCGCCCGGCCCGGAGCGCGCGGTCGTGTTCCAGAACCATTCGCTGCTGCCCTGGCTCAGCTGCCAGCAGAACGTGGAATTGGCCGTCGAAGCGGTGTTCAAGACCGAGACGCGCAAGCAGCAAGCGGCGCGCGCCGAGGCCGCGCTGCAACTGGTCGGCATGGGCCACGCGCTCCAGAAGAAGCCGCACGAGATCTCCGGCGGCATGAAGCAGCGCGTCGGCATCGCCCGCGCCCTGGCGATGGAGCCCAAGGTGCTGCTGATGGACGAGCCCTTCGGCGCGCTCGACGCGCTGACCCGCGCGCGCTTGCAGGACGAACTGCTCAAGATCGTCGACCGCACGAAGAGCACCGTCGTCATGGTCACGCACGATGTGGACGAAGCCGTGCTGCTGTCGGACCGCATCGTGATGATGACCAACGGCCCGGCCGCCACCATCGGCGAGATCTTCCACGTCGATCTGCCGCGACCGCGCGACCGCGTGGCACTGGCTGAAGACCCGGCCTATGTGCATGCGCGCAAGGCCGTCATCGACTTCCTCTACGCGCGCCACGCGCACCCGGAGGCCGCGTGATGAAGAAACAGAAACTGGTCCTGATCGGCAACGGCATGGCCGGCGTGCGCACGCTCGAAGAGCTGCTCAAGATCGCGCCGGACCTCTACGACATCACCGTCTTCGGCGCCGAGCCGCACCCGAACTACAACCGCATCCTGCTCTCGCCGGTGCTGGCCGGCGAGCAGACGCTCGAAGAGATCGTGCTCAACCCGCTCGACTGGTACGTCGACAACGGCATCACGCTTCACCTGGGCAAGAAGATCGCGCAGATCGACCGGACCAAGCGCCGCGTGGTCGCTGAAGACGGTACCGAGGCCGACTACGACCGGCTGCTGATCGCCACTGGGTCCAATCCCTTCATCCTGCCCGTGCCGGGAAAAGACCTGGCCGGCGTGATCGCCTACCGCGACATCGCCGACACGCAGGCCATGATCGATGCGGCCGAGAGGTACCAGCATGCCGTCGTAATCGGAGGCGGCCTGCTGGGCCTGGAAGCGGCCAATGGCCTGATGCTGCGCGGCATGCAGGTCACCGTCGTGCACATCGCCGGCTGGCTGATGGAGCGGCAGCTCGATGAGCAGGCCGGCGATCTGCTGCGCCGCTCGCTGATTGCGCGCGGCCTGCGCTTCGAGCTTCAAGCGCAGACCGATTCCCTCATCCCCGACAAGGACGGCCGCGTGATGGCGGCCCGCTTCAAGGACGGCCGCGAGATTCCCGCCGACCTCGTCGTCATGGCCGCCGGCATCCGCCCGAACACGGCGTTAGCGGAGAGCGCCGGCATCCACTGCAACCGCGGCATCGTCGTGACGGACACCATGCAGACCGTCACCGACCCGCGCATCTACTCGGTCGGCGAATGCGCGGCACACCGCGGCATCGCGTACGGTCTGGTGGCGCCGCTGTTCGAGCAGGGCAAGGTCTGCGCCACGCACCTGGCCCAGTTCGGCATCGGCCGCTACCAGGGCTCGCAGACCAGCACCAAACTCAAGGTCACCGGCATCGACCTGTTCTCCGCCGGCGACTTCATGGGGGGCGAGGAGACAGAAGAAATCGTCATGAGCGACCCATTCGCCGGGGTCTACAAGAAGCTCGTCATCAAGGACGACAAGCTCATTGGCGCCTGCCTGTACGGTGACACCGTCGACGGCAGCTGGTACTTCAAGCTATTGCGTGAGGGCCGAAAGATCGCCGACATCCGCGACAAGCTGATGTTCGGCGAATCGAACATCGGAGATGTGGGCCACCAGGGCCACAACAAGGCGGCGGCGATGCAGGACGCGGACGAAGTCTGCGGCTGCAACGGCGTCACCAAGGGCGCGATCTGCAAGGCCATCAAGGACAAGGGCCTGTTCACGCTCGAAGAGGTGCGCAAGCAGACGAAGGCCAGCGCCTCTTGCGGCTCGTGCACGGGCCTGGTCGAGCAGCTGCTGATGTTCACGGCCGGCGGCGACTACTCCAGCACGCCGAAGAAAAAGGCGCTCTGCGGCTGCACGGAGATGTCGCACCAAGAGGTGCGCGACGCGATCCGTGAAGAGCACCTCACCAGTCTCGACGGCCTCTACCAACGCCTGAACTGGACCACGCCGAACGGCTGCGCCACCTGCCGCCCCGCGCTCAACTACTACCTGCTCTCCACCTGGCCCAAGGAGGCCGTGGACGATCCGCAGGCGCGCTTCATCAACGAACGCAGCCACGCCAACATCCAAAAGGACGGCACGTACAGCGTGATCCCGCGCATGTGGGGCGGCGAGACGACGGCCGATGAACTGCGCCGCATCGCCAACGCCGTGGACAAGTACAAGATCCCGACCGTCAAGGTCACCGGCGGCCAGCGCATCGACCTGCTCGGCGTGAAGAAGGAAGACCTGGTCGGCGTGTGGAAGGACATCGGCATGCCTTCGGGCCACGCCTATGCCAAGGCGCTGCGCACGGTGAAGACCTGCGTCGGCAGCGAGTGGTGCCGCTTCGGCACGCAGGACAGCACGCAGATGGGCAAGGACCTGGAGCGGGGCCTCTGGCGCATGTACGCGCCGCACAAGGTCAAGCTCGCCGTCAGCGGCTGCCCGCGCAACTGCGCGGAGGCCGGCATCAAGGACGTCGGCGTGATCGGCGTGGACAGCGGCTGGGAGCTGTACGTGGCCGGCAACGGCGGCATCAAGACCGAGGTGGCGCAGTTCCTCTGCAAGGTGAAGACGCCCGAGGAGGTGATGGAGTACAGCGGCGCGTTCTTGCAGCTCTACCGCAAGGAGGGCTGGTACCTGGAGCGCACGGTGCACTACGTCTCGCGCGTGGGCCTGGACTATGTGAAGCAGCGCATCCTCGACGACAACGAGGGCCGCAAGGCGCTCTGGGCCGAGCTGCAATACGCGCTCGACGGCGAGCCCGACCCCTGGTTCGAGCACGACAAGGCGCATGTGGATCTGCGGCAATTCGAGGCGGTGCAGTCATGAGCGAGTGGAAGACGATTTGTTCCGTGGAGGAGATTCCACGTCTGGGTTCGCGCCGCGTGCAGCGCGCGAAAGGTCCGCAAGTCGCGCTGTTCCGTACGGCCGACGACAAGGTCTTCGCGCTGCTCGACCGCTGTCCGCACAAGGCCGGGCCGCTGAGCCAGGGCATCGTGTTCGGCGACGCGGTGGCGTGCCCGCTGCACGGCTGGACGATCGGCCTGGCCAGCGGCTGCGCACGCGATCCCGACGAAGGCAGCACGCCGCGCTTCGAGGTCCGCATCGAAGGCGGCATGGTGATGCTCAAGACGGCCGAGCTGGACAGCATCGCCATCGACGTGATCCCCATCGTCGCCGGCCCCTGCACGCACGCGCATGCCTGAGACGCGCTCCACCTGCCCTTACTGCGGCGTCGGCTGCGGCGTCGTCATCGAGCATGACGGCCAGCAGATCACCGGCGTGCGCGGCGATGCAGAGCACCCGGCCAACTTCGGCCGGCTCTGCACCAAGGGGCAGACGTTGCACCTTACCGCCACGCCGCTGGTTCGCCAGACACGCCGGCTGCTGACGCCGAGCTGGGGCGGCGAGGCGATGGCGTGGGACGAGATGAACGAGCGCCTGGCGCAGCGCCTCGCCGCGATCCGCGCCGAGCACGGTCCCGAGAGCATCGGCTTCTACATCTCCGGCCAGCTGCTGACCGAGGACTATCACGCTTTCAACAAGCTCGCCCGCGGTGTGATCGGCACGAACCACATCGACAGCAATTCGCGGCTCTGCATGAGCTCGGCGGTGGTCGGCTACAAGCAGACGCTCGGCGCCGACGCGCCGCCGTGCAACTACGAAGACATCGACCACGCGGACTGCATCCTGATCGCGGGCTCCAACACGGCCTGGGCGCATCCGATCCTGTTCCGTCGGCTCGAAGCGGCGCGCGCCGCGAAGCCGCAGCAGAAGCTCATCGTGATCGACCCGCGTCGCACGGAGACGACGGAGCTGGCCGACCTGCATCTGGCGATCAAGCCTGGCACGGATGTGGCGCTGTTCCACGGGTTGCTGCACCAGATGATCTGGGAGGGTTATGTCGATGCGAAGTTCATCGCCGATCACACCGAAGGCTTCGAGTCGCTGAAGGCGCTCGTGCGCGAGATGCCGCCGGCCAAGGCGGCGCGGTTGTGCGGCATCGCGGAAGAAGACCTGCGTCGCGCCGCCGAGTGGTTCGCGACGTCGGCTGCGAGCCTCTCGCTCTACTGCATGGGCCTGAACCAGAGCAGCAGCGGCGCGGCCAAGAACACGGCGCTGATCAACCTGCACCTCGCGGCGGGACAGATCGGCAAGCCCGGCGCAGGGCCGTTCTCGCTAACCGGCCAGCCCAACGCCATGGGCGGTCGAGAAGCCGGCGGCATGGCGACGCTGCTGCCCGGCCATCGTGACGCGGACAACGCTGAACATCGCGCCGAGATCGCGAGGCTCTGGGGCGTTCCGGAGATCCCCTCGTTCCCCGGCAAGACCGCCGTCGAGATGTTCGAGGCCGCCGCTCGCGGCGAGGTCAAGGCGCTCTGGATCGCCTGCACCAACCCTGCGCAGTCGATGCCCGATCAGGCGCTGGTGCGCCGTGCGCTGGAGCGCTGCGAGCTGGTCGTTCTGCAAGAAGCGTTCGCCGACACGGCCACCGCCGCCTACGCGCACGTGCTGCTGCCCGCCGCGAGCTGGGGCGAGAAGGAAGGCACGGTGACCAACAGTGAACGCCGCATCAGCCGCGTGCGCGCTGCGCTGGCGCCGCCTGGAGAGGCGCGACCCGATTGGCAAATCGCTCGCGATGTCGGCCGCCGCTTGCAGGCGCTGCTCGGCACGCCCGACGTGTTCGCGGCCGAGAGCGCCGAAGCGTTGTGGATGGAACACCGCGAAGCCACGCGCGGCCGCGACCTCGACATCACCGGCCTGAGTTGGGACCGCATCGAAGCCGACGGCCCGCAGCAATGGCCCTTCCCGGAAGGCGCCACCACCGGCCGCGCGCGCCTCTACGAAGACCACCGCTTCGCCACCGCCAACGGCCGCGCGCGCTTCGCCGCCGCGCCTTACAAGCCTCCGCTCGACACGCTCGCCGTGAAGGCCCCGCTGGCCCTGAGCACCGGCCGTTTGCGCGATCAGTGGCACGGCATGAGCCGCAGCGGCCTCGTGCCGCGCCTGTTCGGTCATGAGACGGAGCCCTCGCTCTCCATGCACCCGCAAGACCTTGCCCGTCGCAAGCTGCGCGCCGGCGATCTGGTGCGCCTCACGTCCGCACGCGGCAAGGCGATCTTCAAGCTGCGCGCCGACGACACGCTGCGCATCGGCCACCTCCACGCGCCGATGCACTGGGGCAGCGAGTTCGTCGCCGGCGCCGGCATCAACGCGCTGACGCAACCCGGTTTCTGCCCCGATGCCCGCCAGCCGGAGCTGAAGTTCTCCGCCGTCAGCATCGAACGCATGGAGCTGCCGTGGCGCCTGAGTGCCGCGATCTGGGGCGCTGAGGGCCGCGTGCTGCGCGAGTTCCTGCCCGCCTTCGCCGAGGGCGGCTACGCGCACTGCGTGCCCGTGCCGGGCGCCGTCGAGGGCTGGAGCTTCGAGGCCGCGAGCCTGGAGCCGCTGCCGGCCGAACTGCTCGACCGCATGGCGCGTCTGCTCGGTCTGCATGGCGCTCAAGTGCTCCGTTATGCCGACGCACGCCGCGGCCGCAGCCGCCTGCTGGCGATCGAAGGGCAGGGCGCGGAGGCCGTGCTGCGCTCGCTGCTGCTGGTCGGCGAGGCGGGCGTCGCCGCCTGGCTGCTGCCGCTCTGGCGCGAACGCCAGCCGATCCAGCCGCACGCGCGACAACTGCTGTCGCCCGAGCCCTTGCAGGCAAACGGCCCCGCCGTGCAACGCAGCGCCCAGGTCTGCAACTGCTTCGACGTCAGCGAAGCGCGCATCCGCGAATGCCTGAGCAGCCACAGCGGTTCGCCCGAAGAACGCCTCGCCGCCGTGCAGGCCGAGCTGCGCTGCGGCACGCAATGCGGCTCCTGCCTGCCCGTCCTGCGCCGAATGGTCAAAGAGAAGGAAGAGGTCACCGCATGAACACCGTGAGTCTCGTGGGCGCCGGCCCCGGCGATCCTGAACTGCTGACCGTGCGAGCGCTCAAGCGCATCGAGGCCGCCGACGTGATCCTCTGCGACGACCTCGTGGATCGCCGCGTGCTCGCCCACGCCTCGCCCGACGTGCGCCTGCTCTTCGTCGGCAAACGCGGCGGCTGCCCGTCCACCGAGCAGCGCTTCATCCACGAGCTGATGATCCGCGAGGCGAAAAGCGGTGCGCGTGTCGTGCGGCTCAAGGGCGGCGACCCGTTCGTCTTCGGCCGTGGCGGCGAAGAAGCCGATGCGCTGCGCGAAGCGGGCATCGAGGTGGAAGTGGTCAGCGGCCTGACTTCCGGCCTCGCCGGCCCCGCGGCGCTGGGCATCCCCGTCACCGACCGCCGCCATACGCCCGGCGTGGCCCTGGTGACCGGACATAACGGCGAAGGTGGACGCAGCCCCGACTGGGCCGCGCTCGCCCGCAGCGGGCTGACGCTCGTGATCTACATGGGCGTGGCGCGCTGCTCTGAAATCGTCGCCGCCTTGCGCGAAGGCGGGCTGGCCGCAGACACGCCAGCCGCCGTCGTCAGCGCCGCGCACACGCCGCGCCAGCGCCATGCGGTGTCGACGCTCGCCGGCTTGCCGCAGACGCTCGCCGAAGAAGGCCTCGGCAGCCCCGCGATCCTGGTGATCGGTGATGTGGTCGGCCAGCTCGCGGCGATGGCCGTTACAGCAGCTGCACCGCAGCCAGGTTCTGCAACGAGGTCTCGCGCATGAGCCGCACGAAATCGGCAAGGTAAGGCTTCTCAACCAGCGACTGCCGGCTCACTGCGTAGAGCTTGCCCGTTAGCCCTTGCGCGCCGATCCGTTGGCGTGCGACATACCCGCGCGCCAGATAGCTCTCCACCGCCCACAACGGCAGCGCCGCCAGCCCGCGCCCACTGGCCACGAGTTGTAGCATCGCCACCGTCAGCTCGCTGGTGCGGCGCGGCGGCGTCACGCCCGCGGGCTTGAGCACTTGGCGCACGAGATCAAGCATCTCATCGGGCACGGGATACGTGATCAGCGTGTGCGCCGCGAAGTCTTCGGCTTCCAGCCACGGCTTGCCCAGCAGCGAGTGCCCTTGCGGCAGCAGCGCAATGATCTCGAAGCTGAAGAGCGGATGCACGGCCACGCCGCTTTCGTCCGGATCAAACTCCGACACGATCGCCAGTTCCGCGCGGTCCTGGTGCAGCAGGCCGACCGGATCGGCGTGGAAGCCCGAGACGATGTCCAGTTCCACCTCGGGCCAGCGCTGGCGGAAGGCGTCCATCGACGGCATCAGCCAGTCGAAGCAGGTGTGGCATTCCACGGCGATGCGCAGCTGCCCGGCCGAGCCTTCGACCAGCCGGCGCGTGTCGCGCTCCGCTTCGTCGACCTGCGGCAGCACCTCATCCGCCAGCTTCAGCAGCCGCTGGCCCACGACGCCGAAGGCCAGCGGGTTGGACTTGCGCTCGAACAGCTCGGCGCCGTAGTGCGTCTCCAGCGCCTTGAGCTGGTGCGACAGCGCCGACTGCGTGAGGTTCAGCGCCTGGGCGGCGCGCGAGAGGTTGCCCGTCTCGCGCAGGGCCCGCAGGGTGCGCAGATGGCGCAGCTCCAGAATGGATTGCATGAGAAAAACTAAGAATGATTCAAAGAATATTTCGTTTGAATCATAGTGCTGAAGCCGGGATCATCCGCAGCTGAATTCATCATCGACTGCATTTCCATGACCAAGACTCATGTTCTCGGCTTCCCGCGCATGGGCGCACAACGCGAGCTGAAGTTCGCGCTGGAGCGTCACTGGCGCGGTGAGATTGAGGCCTCCGCGCTCGAAACCGTGGCCGCCGAACTGCGTGCCCGCCACTGGCGCCTGCAACAGCGCGCCGGCCTCGACTTCGTGACCGTCGGCGACTTCGCGCTCTATGACCACATCGCTCAGGCCATCCAGCTGTTCGGCTGCGAGCCGCGCCGCTTCGGCTTCACGGGTGAAGAGCCCGCGTTGGCCCGCTACTTCACGATGGCACGCGGCACGGCAGCGGAGCATCAGCACGCCGAGGACTGCGGCTGCGCGAACGGCCAGGCGAGCGACGGCCAGCCCGCGCTGGAAATGACCAAGTGGTTCGACACCAACTACCACTACCTCGTGCCGGAGTTCGACGCGGCCACCGCCTTCAGCATGAACGCCGAGCGCCTGCTCGCCGAAGTGGACGAAGCCATCGCGCTGCCGGCCAGCCCCAAACTTGCGCTGATCGGCCCCGTTAGCTTCCTCTACCTGGGCAAGAGCCACGAGCCGGGCTTCGACCGCCTCTCGGTGCTCGACCGACTGCTGCCCGTCTACGCCGACCTCCTGCAACGCCTGGCCGCACGCGGCGTGAGCTGGGTGCAGCTCGATGAGCCGGTGCTGGGCCTGGACCTCGGCGCAGACTGGCAGCAGGCGCTGCGCCGCGCGTACGCCGCGCTCGCCAAGGTCGAGCAGCCCGTGATGCTGGCCTGCTACTTCTCCGGCTTGCGCGATCAGCTGGAGCTGGCTTGCGAACTGCCCGTCGCCGGCCTGCACATCGACGCCGTGCGAGCCCCCGAAGAGCTGCTCGAAGTCGCCCGCCGCCTGCCGCGCGAGCGCGAGCTGTCGGTCGGCATCCTCGACGGCCGCAACATCTGGCGCGCCGATCTCGACGCTGCGCTCACGCAGCTGCGCGCCGTGCAGGATCTGCGCGGCGGCCGCCTCTGGGTGGCGCCTTCGTGTTCGCTGCTGCACGTGCCGCTGCGCCTGCGCGACGATGCCGCGCTCGTGAACGACGAGCTCCGCCACTGGCTCGCCGGCGCCGAGGAAAAGCTCGACGAACTGCGCGTGCTCAAGCGCGCGCTCTGGGGCGATGAAGCGAGCGTGGCCGACGACCTCGCCGCCGCGCGCGAAGCCCTCGCCGCCCGCCGCGCCAGCCCGCGCGTGCACCGCGCCGCCGTGGCCGCGCGTTTGCGCGATCTGCCGCATGGCGTGGATCGCCGCATCTCGCACTTCGCCATTCGCCATGAAGAACAGCGCCGCCGACTCGCGCTGCCGGCGTTCCCGACGACCACGATCGGCTCCTTCCCGCAGACGAAGGAGATCCGTGCCGCCCGCGCCGCGATGCGCCGCGGCGAACTGAGCGCGTCCGACTACCGCCGTGCCATGGAGATCGAGATCGCCGGTGCCGTGCGGCGCCAGGAAGAGCTGGGCCTCGATGTGCTCGTGCACGGCGAGGCGGAGCGCAACGACATGGTCGAATATTTCGGCGAGCAGCTCGACGGCTTCGCCTTCACGGCCAACGGCTGGGTGCAGTCCTACGGCTCGCGCTGCGTGAAGCCGCCGCTGCTGTTCGGCGACGTCTCCCGCCCGCAGGCCATGACCGTCGAATGGAGCCGTTATGCGCAGAGCCTGACGCAGCAGCCGATGAAGGGCATGCTGACCGGCCCGATCACGATCCTGCAATGGTCCTTCGTGCGCGACGACCAGCCGCGCGCCGACACGGCCTTGCAGATCGCCCTCGCCATCCGCGACGAAGTGACCGATCTCGAAGCCGCCGGCATCGCCATCATCCAGATCGACGAACCGGCCCTGCGCGAGGGCCTGCCGCTGCGCGCCGCTGAACGTCCGCGTTATCTCGAATGGGCCACGCGCGCCTTCCGCATCTCGGCCAGCCCGGTGCGCGACGACACGCAGATCCACACCCACATGTGCTACGCCGAGTTCAACGACATCCTGCCGGAGATCGCCGCACTCGATGCCGACGTGATCACGATCGAGACGAGCCGCTCGGGCATGGAGCTGCTGCGCGGGTTTGGTGACTTCCGCTACCCGAACGAGATTGGCCCCGGCGTGTACGACATCCACTCGCCGCGCGTGCCGGCACGCGCCGAGATGCTGCGCCTCTTGAAGAAGGCCGCCGAAGTGATCCCGGCCGACCGGCTCTGGATCAACCCGGACTGCGGCCTGAAGACGCGCCAGTGGCCCGAGGTCACGGCCGCGCTGACGGAGATGGTGGCGGCAGCACGCGAGCTACGCGGTGCGGCGGCTGGCTTCACGTCAGCGTGAACCGCCCCATCAGCTCGGACAGCCGCAGCGCCTGCTCCTTCAGCGATTGCGCTGCCGCGGCGCTCTGCTCCACCAACGCCGCGTTCTGCTGTGTCATCTGATCGAGCTCCGTCACGGCGCCGTTGACGCGACCGATACCCTGGCTCTGCTCGCTCGCTGCGGCGGAGATCTCGCTGATGATGTCCGTCACGCGCTGGACCGAGGAGACGATCTCCGTCATCGTCGAGCCGGCGTTGCTGACGAGCTCGGTGCCTGCGGCCACCTTCTCCACGCTGGTGCTGATCAGGCTCTTGATCTCGCGCGCAGCTTCGGCGGAACGTTGAGCCAGCGAGCGCACTTCGCCGGCCACGACCGCGAACCCGCGGCCTTGCTCGCCGGCGCGTGCTGCTTCGACCGCCGCGTTCAACGCGAGGATGTTGGTCTGGAAGGCGATGCCGTCGATCGTGCCGATGATGTCGTTGATCTTCTTGGAGCTGGCGCTGATCTCGTCCATCGTCGAGACCACTTGCGAGACCACGTGGCCGCCACGGCCCGCCGCATCAGCAGCGGTGCCGGCCAGCTGCTTGGCGGTGCCGGCGGAATCGGCGCTCTGATTGACGGTGCCGGTCAGCTCGCTCATCGAACTCGCTGTCTGTTGCAGGTTGCTGGCGGTCTGCTCGGTGCGCTGAGAAAGGTCGAGGTTGCCGGTGGCGACTTCGGTGCTCGCCACCTGGATGCTCTCGGCCGACTGCCGCACCTGCCCGACGATCTCGGCCAGCGAGTGCTGCATGCTGGAGAGCGAGTTCATCATCTCCGCCGCTTCATCCTCGCCTTCGCTGCGCGCGCTGTCGCGCGAGTCGGCGCGCAGGTCGCCGCCAGCGATGCGCTCGGCAAACCGCGTGGCCTTGGAGACGGGATCGACGATCGACTGCGCCACGCGCTGCGCCAGCACGATACTCAGCACCACGCAGACGGCGAAGGCGACGAGCAGCCCGACGAACAGGCCGTTGACCATGCCGTCCACCTTGGTGAACACGGCCTGGCTGGTGCTGGAGAGCTGCGTCTCCGTCTTGGCCAGCATCTCCAGCGCCGGGTTGAAGCTCGCGTCGCCTTCGCGCATCTCGCCCATCGCCGTCTGCGCGTCCGGGTAGCCGTCGGCCACCAGCTTGGTCATCACCGGCGTGACGATCTTGCGGTACTTGTCCATGTAGACGGCGAAGTCGGCGAGGTTCTTCTTCTGCTCGTCCGTCTTGGCGATCTTGGCGAAGGCCGCCATCTGCGTGTCCAGCTCCTTCTGCGCGTTCTCCCACGCGGCCTTGTGGCGCTTGATCTCTTGTGTGTTGAACAGCGATGCCGCCATGTTGGCTGCCGCGGACTGGCTGATCAGCAGCTGCGTGCGGCCGGCCACGGTGATGTTGTTGGCCGGTATCAGCTCCTGCGTGATGCCGGTCAGGGCCTTCTGCGAGACGAAGAGGCCGAAGCCGCCGATGCCCACCAACAGGGCCGACATGGCAAGCATCAGGCCGAAACCGATCAACAGGCGGGGGCGGATTTTCCAGCGGCGCAGCAGCATGCGGTGTTCTCCCTTGTCGTCTCGTTCGACTTCGTCCTCAGAAAGTCTCCCAGTCGCCTTCGCCGGTCGACGCGGCCGAGGCCGTCGAGGTGGCGGCGGGGGCTGGCGCCGGGGTTGCAGCCGCGGGCTTGGGCCGCGCAGGCGCTGCCGTGGGGCGGGGCACGGTGCTAACGGCTGACTTTAGCGGCGCCCGCGGCGCCTGTGCAGCGGGCTTGGGTGTCGGACGGTTCGCCGGTCGCACCGATGGGGCATTCGCAGTGCTGACATCGTGGGCGCTCCCTTGCAGCCGGAAGCGGCTGACCAGCTGCGCCAGCCGCGAGGCCTGCTCGCGCAGGCTCTCGGCCGCCGCGGCGCTCTGTTCCACCAGTGCGGCGTTCTGCTGTGTCATCTGGTCCAGCTCGCCGACCGAGCTGTTGACGGTGCCGATGCCCTCGCTCTGCTCGACGGTGCTGGCGCGGATCTCGCCGATGATGTCGCTCACCCGGCCCACGCTGGCCACGATCTCGCCCATCGTCGCGCCGGCGTCCTGCACGAGCCGCGCGCCGACTTCCACGCGCTCCACGCTGGACCCGATCAGCGACTTGATCTCCTTGGCCGCTTCCGCCGAACGTTGAGCGAGTGAACGCACCTCGCCGGCCACGACCGCGAAGCCGCGGCCCTGTTCGCCTGCGCGGGCCGCTTCCACCGCTGCATTCAGCGCGAGGATGTTGGTCTGGAATGCGATCCCGTCGATCACGCCGATGATGTCGTTGATCTTCTTCGAGCTGGCGTTGATCTCGTCCATCGTCGAGACCACCTGCGCCACCACCTCGCCGCCGCGCTGCGCCACCTGGGCGGCATTGCTTGCCAGCTGGTTGGCCGTGGCGGCGCTGTCCGCGCTGTTGCGCACGGTGCCGGTGATGTGGTTCATCGAGCTGGCGGTCTGCTGCAGGTTGCTGGCCGTCTGCTCGGTGCGGGTGGAAAGGTCCTGATTGCCGGTGGCGATCTCGGCGCTCGCCACCTGGATGCTGTCCGCGCTCACGCGCACCTGCCCAACCACGCTGGAGAGTGACTGCTGCATCTCGGCAAGAGCGCGCTGCACGGTGCCGATCTCGTCGCCGCGGTCGGTCTCCACCTTGCCGCTCAAGTCGCCGTTGCCGATGCGGCCGGCCAGGCTGGCCAGCTCCGCCAGCGGCGTGCTGATCGAGCGCACCAGGCGCCAGGTTGAGGCGGCGAGGGCCGCCACCACCAGGCCCATGCCGAAGGCCGTGGTCCAGAGCGTGCGCATGCGTTCGTTCAGCGCGGCTTCGCGCAACTCGTCACTGAGCTTCTTCTCCTGGTCGACGAAGGCCTGCTGCGCGTCCAGATAGGTCTTGATCGCCGGCTGCATCTTGCTCTTGAGCGAGGCCACGGCGCCGGCCTGGTCGCCGTCCTTGCGCAGCTTGCTCGCCTCGTTGCGCGTGTCGATGTAGGCTTTGCGCGTGTCGGCGATGCGCGCCATCGTGGCCTTCTCGTTGTCGGTCACGGCCAGCGCTTCCAGCTGCTTTTGCAGCTCGCTGATCTTGGCGCTCGTGGCGTCGATGTCGACCTTGAGCGTGTCGCCCACGATGGCGTCCGGGCTCAGGATGCCGGCCACGGCGCGGCTGGCGTTGGCCTCGGTCATGCCGCGCCAGCGCAGCGCCAGTTCGAACTTGGTCTGCTGCTGTTCCTGGTCCTGCCTCGCTTGCGCCTGCAGGTTGCGCGTGCGCACCAGCGAGGTGGTCGTCATCAGGAGCACGACGACGACGAGCGCCACGATCGGCAGCCAGAGCTTGGTGGCGATGGAGAGATTCTTCATGAGCAGTACCTGATCATGCGTGGGCATCGGCCTGCGTCTTCTGTCGGGGGAGCTACTGCATCACGGCGCTCTCGATGCCCGGTTTGTCCCGTGAACCGAGTATTAACCGAATTCCGCGGGGTTGAGCGCGGGTGTTGCGTCGAACCTAACGCCCAGGTTTCACGGCATTTGAAACCGCCCGCAGTCGTGAGATGCTGCCGCCCGGACCTCTGAGGCCGGGCAGATCGCCCTTGCGGCGGACCTGATAGGCTGACGGGGTTGGCAGCCCGAATCCCGAGCCCCCCATGAGTTTTCTAGTCATCGACGTTGGCAATACGCGCCTGAAATGGGCGCTCTACGACGCCCCGCAGCCCGGTGCCGGCATGCTGGCCCATGGGGCCGTCTTCCTCGAGAACATCGAGGCCCTGCACGACGGTGACTGGGCACGCCTGCCCGCGCCGACCACCATCCTCGGCTGCAACGTGGCCGGAGAGGGCGTGCGCGGCCGCGTCGAGGAGCAGTTGGAGCTGTGGGACGTCGAGCCGCGCTGGGTCGTGCCCGGTGCGCAGGCCGGCGGCGTGACCAACGGCTATGACCACCCCGCGCGACTCGGTGCCGACCGCTTCGTCTCGCAGGTCGGCGCGCGACAGCATGTGCTCAGCCGCGGCCAGCCGCGCGCCTGCCTCGTCGTGATGGTGGGCACGGCCGTGACGGTCGACGCCATCGACGCCGAAGGCCGCTTCCTCGGCGGCCTGATCCTGCCCGGCCACGGCATCATGCTGCGCGCGCTCGAAGGCGGTACGTCCGGCCTGCGCGTGCCGACCGGCGAAGTGCGCGAGTTCCCGACCAACACGTCGGACGCGCTCACCAGCGGCGGCAACTACGCCATCACCGGCGCGATCGAGCGCATGCACCGCCACTTGAAGGCGCGCTCCGGCCACGAGCCGATCACGCTGATGACGGGCGGCGCGGGCTGGAAGGTCTCGCCGGTGCTCGACATCCCGCACGAGCTGATTGAGACGCTGATCTTCGACGGTCTGCTCGCGCTGCAGGCGGAGCGGGCGGAGTTCTGGAAAGCGAAGCAGGCCTGATCGCGGGCCGGCCGTGTACGAACCTGTCCTTGCGGCTTCTGGCGCGATCGCCTTCACTTGGGCGGGGCTCGTGGCCGCGGCGACGTTGGGCCAATCCCGGCTGATTTTCGGCATGCCGACGGTGGTACGCCGTGCGCCGCTGGGCCCGTCGGCCGGTGCGCACGAGGTGATCGAACTGTCGCTGACCATGCCCGATGGTGTCGTTCTGCGCGGATGGCTGGCGAGCCCCAGAAACGGCGGCGGTTCGCGGGTCGCGGTCTATTTCGGCGGGCGCAACGAGCACGTCGCCTGGACCCCCGACCTCGCCTCCTGGCTCGGCCCGGACTTGGCCTTGTGCGCGTTCAGCTATCGCGGCCGTGGCGGGTCCACGGGCCGTGCTTCGGAAAGCGCGTGCGTCGACGATGCCGTCGCGCAAATCCGCTGGGCGGCGCAGCACGCATTGCCGGTGCCCGTCGACAACGTGGCGCTGGTCGGGCGCAGCCTGGGCGGCGCGATCGCCGTGCTGGCAGCCCATCGCGTCTCGAACGAGAACCTGGTCTCGCAACAGGTGTTGCTCTCGCCGCCCGCGAGCGTGGCCGAGATGGTGCGCCGGATCCGGATTCTTTCGCCCGCCTCGCGCCTGCTGAAGCACCGCCTGGAGGCTATCCGCATTGCGCCTGAGGTGACGGCGCGAACGCTGGTGCTGCTGGCTGCCGAAGATACCCGCGTACCAAGGAAGGACTCTCTGGCCTTAGCGGAACGCCTCGGCGGTTCGACGGAGGTGGTGGTCGTGGCCGGGACAAGCCATCAAAGCCTGCCCAGAACGCCCGACGCCATGGCGCGCGTGGCCGACTTCCTCCGTCGCGCAGGCTGAGGAAGACGGTCTCAATCGAGGTCTGCCCCCGCTTTCGTGAAATTTGCATTCAAGCTTGCGCCGGAATCGCCGATATTGTCGAAATGGACATCACCAATTCCACCAGCGTCAACGCCGCCGTCAGCAGCGCCTCCAACGGCACGCCCGGCACGGTGGCCAACGCGGCCGGCATGATGGTGCTGCGCAAGGCCATGGACGTGCAGGAAGCCGGCGCCGCCGCGCTGCTCGCTGCGCTGCCCAAGGCGCCAGCGGCGCTGGCGACCGAAGGCAGCCTCGGTCGCAACGTCGACACGTACGCCTGATTCGCGAGGGCGGTCCGCCCTCAACCTCAGAGGATGAAGCGCGACAGGTCTTCGTTCTTCGCCAGCTCGCCCAGCTTGGCGTCCACTTCCGCGGCGCCGATGTTGAGCGTCTGCCCGCCGCGGTTCGGCGCGTCGAAGCTGATCTCGTCGAGCAGGCGTTCCATCACCGTGGCGAGGCGGCGCGCGCCGATGTTCTCGGTGCGCTCGTTCACCTCGAAGGCGATTTGAGCCAGTCGGCGGATGGCGTCGTCCTGCAACTTCAAAGTCACGCCTTCGGTGGCGAGCAGCGCTTCGTACTGGCGCACCAGGCTGGCGTGCGTGCTCTTCAGGATCGCCTCGAAATCCTCGACCGACAGCGACGACAGCTCCACGCGGATCGGGAAGCGGCCTTGCAGCTCGGGGATCAGGTCGCTGGGCTTGCTCAGGTGGAACGCACCCGACGCGACGAACAGCATGTGGTCGGTCTTGACCATGCCGTACTTGGTGTTGACCGTCGTGCCTTCCACCAGCGGCAGCAGGTCGCGCTGCACGCCCTGGCGTGACACGTCCGCACCGGCGTGCTCGGCGCGCGAGGCCACCTTGTCGATCTCGTCGATGAAGACGATGCCCATCTGCTGCGCGTTCTCCAGCGCAGCGGTCTTGATCTCGTCTTCGTTGAGCAGCTTGGTGGCTTCTTCTTCCACCAGGAGCTTCATCGCCTCGCCGATCTTGAGCTTGCGCGCCTTGCGCTTTTGCGTGCCCATCTGGCCGAACATGCTCTTGAGCTGCTCGGCCATTTCCTCCATGCCTTGCGGGCCGAGGATCTCCATCGTTGGCTTGGCTTCCAGCAGTTCCACCTCGACTTCCTTGTCGTCCATCGCGCCTTCGCGCAGGCGCTTGCGCATGGATTGGCGCGTGGTGTTCTCCGCATCGCTGCCGGGCACGAGGATGTCGAGCACGCGCTCCTCGGCGGCGTCTTCGGCGCGCGTGCGCTGCATGCGCATCTGCACTTCGCGCTCCTGCTTGATGGCCACGTCCACGAGGTCGCGCACGATCGAGTCCACGTCCTTGCCGACGTAGCCGACCTCGGTGAACTTGGTCGCTTCCACCTTGATGAACGGCGCACCGGAGAGCTTGGCCAGGCGGCGCGCGATCTCGGTCTTGCCCACGCCGGTGGGGCCGATCATCAGGATGTTCTTGGGCGTGATCTCGGGGCGCAGCTTTTCATCGACGCGCTGGCGGCGCCAGCGGTTGCGCATGGCGATGGCGACGGCGCGCTTGGCGGGGTTCTGGCCGACGATGTGGCGGTCGAGTTCGGAGACGATCTCCTGCGGGGTCATGCTGCTCATCGTCCTTACTCCAGAACTTCGATGGTGTGGTTGCCGTTCGTGTAGATGCAGATCTCGCCGGCGATCACGAGGCTTTGCTTGACGATCTCTTGCGCGCTCAATTCGCTGTGGTTGAGCAGCGCCTTGGCCGCGGCCTGCGCATACGCGCCGCCCGATCCGATGGCGACGATGCCCTGCTCAGGCTCCAGCACGTCGCCGTTGCCGGTGATGATCAGCGAGGCGCTGTGGTCGGCGACGGCGAGCATCGCTTCGAGCCGGCGCAGCACGCGGTCCGTGCGCCAGTCGCGCGTGAGCTCGACGGCGGCGCGCACGAGGTGGCCTTGATGCTTCTCGAGCTTGGCCTCGAAGCGTTCGAACAGCGTGAAGGCGTCGGCGGTGGCACCCGCAAAGCCGGCCAGCACCTTATCGTGATAGAGCTTGCGCACCTTGCGGGCGCTGGACTTCACGACGATGCTGCCCAGGGTGACTTGTCCGTCACCGCCGATGGCGACCTGATTGCCGCGACGCACCGAAACGATGGTCGTGCCGTGGAAGGAGGGGTTTTGTTGGTCCATGAGGACTCCAGTTGAGGGCTGGGTCCTGCATCTGCAAGGCCCAAGGGCCCGTAACGATCAGTTCTGGCGCAGCCGGATGCGCGCGTGCTCGTTGATGCCCATGGCACCGAAGAACAGCGCCACCAGGCGGTGCGTGTCCATGAACACGATGTTGCGGTTCTCGCTGCGGCGCGCCAGCACCCAGTTGAGCAGGTCGCCGGCGGCCATGAAGTCCAGGCGCATCAGCTTGGGGCAGGCCACCGTCACGAGCGTGGCGGCGCCGAGCTCGTTGGTCATCAGTTGCAGGGTCTCGGAAATGTCGCCTTGGAGCTGGCCGGAAAGCTCCAGCTGCACGTTGGCGCTCAGGTGCGAGTGCTCGGTGATCGTCGATTCCAGGAAGCTGCTGCCGCCGATGGAGTGGTCCACCGACTGCATGGAGCTGCTGGCCGGGCCGCTGGTGGAGAGCGTCAGGCCGCTGACGCGTACGCGGCACTGCGCCTTTTCCCAGCTCGGCGGGGAGACTTCGTAGGTCACGCAATAGTCGATGGCGGCTTCGTCGAACTGGTCCGGCCGGTTGACGATGCGCAGCGCCTCCAGGCGCAGCATCCAGTAGGCCGCGTCGACGTCGCGCTGGGCCACGGGCGCCAGATCCTTGAGCAATTGCAGGAACTGGTCGCCGGCGATCCAGCGCAGGTCCACCTGCTGGCCGGCCCAGAGGCGGAACAGCTGGCGCAGGGCCTGGGCGGCGTCGAGCTCGATGGTCTTGAGCTGCGTCCAGTCCAGCACCCAGGGCAGGGGCAGGGTTTCGCAACGGCCTTGCAGCTGCGAGACGGCGGCCACTTCCAGATGCGAAGGGGCGGCCCAGCTGACGCCGCCGGCGCGGCCCATCGGGGCGCGCACGCTCTTGAGGCCTTCGGCGACCTGCTTGGGCATGGAGAACCACTGCGGCGCCGAGAGGCCGAACTGCTGGACGTAATCGGGCGCGAGCGCCTCGAACTTGGCCTGGTTGCCGGTGGCGCGGTACAGATCGAACAGCGCGAGCCAGGTGGCGCCGTGGTTGTGGCGCGGGCCTTGCGGCGCGATCATTTCGCCGATCACGCGCTCGGCGTGGTCGTAGTCGGCGTTGGCGAAGGCGATCACCGCCTCGTCCAGGTCCGGGTCGTGCTCGAACTCGACGGGCACGACGGCCGCCGTGGCCGTGTTGATCGGCGCCGTCTGCGCCACGTCGAAGGACAGCGGCGGCAGCTCGGGCGCGGGCGTGAAGGGCATGGGCGCCGAAGCGCCGATGCCCGGGCCGCCACTGGAGCCGGAGCTGCTGCGGCCGGATTGGCCGGATTGGGAAGAAGAGGGCTGCTGCGACGACGGCGCAAATCCGCCCGGCAGCCGGCTGGCCGGCGCATCGGACGGCGGCGGCATGCCGGCGGAGGTCAGCGAGGCGGCGGCCGGCGGCGGCGCGGCCTCCAGGCGTTCGCGTTCCTCGCGGGTCACGTATTCGCTGATGCGCGAGGCGGAGGCCGGCTCGGTCGGCAGGCCGGTCTCGTGTCCGCCCGGGGGCGGCATCGTGGTCGAGAAATGCGCCGGGCGCGTCGGGTCGTATTGGGAGCCGGAGCTCAGGTGCTGATGCCCGGTCGAGCCATACGCCTCCCCGACCATCTGCTGCTCGATCTCGTTGATCTTGTCTTTGACGCGCGGATCGATCTTGTTGTTGATCTCGCTGTTGGCCGCGGCGCGCTCGATCTCATCGAGGCGCGAGCTGGAGGCGCCCAGCGCGGCCAGCTGTTCGGGCGACAGCCCCTCGCGACGGATGCGGCGCAGCATGTCGAGCTCGCGCTTGCGTACGAAATCGTTGCGGCGCTTGCGCTCGATCATGGCCTTGAGCTCGGCCTTGGCCTGGTCGCCCTCCGGGTCGTCCTGGCGTGAGTTGAGCTCGGTCCAGTCCGTCGCGGGGTTGGTGACGAAACGCGCCACCTTGCGGAAGAAACTCTCTTCCTTGGCGTCTTTGGGGGCGTTCATCGAGGGGCGGTTGTCGTCGCGAGGTGGATCAATCAATCCCCGAACATCTTCTGCTTGAGCTCGCGGCGCTGCTGGGCTTCCAGCGACAGCGTGGCGGTCGGGCGGGCGATCAGGCGGCCGAGGCCGATGGGCTCGCCGGTTTCATCGCAGTAGCCGTACTCGCCGCTGTCCAGGCGCGCCAGGGACTGCATGATCTTCTTCAGCAGCTTGCGCTCGCGGTCGCGGGTGCGCAGCTCCAGGGCGTGTTCTTCCTCGATGGTGGCGCGGTCGGCCGGGTCGGGGACGATGGTGGTGTCTTCGCGCAGGTGCTCGGTCGTTTCGCCGGCATTGGACAGGACGCCGTCCTTGAGTTCGTTCAGCTTGGCGCGGAAGAACTCGATCTGCTTGGCGTTCATGTACTCCGTGTCGGGCATGGCCAGCACTTCTGCGTCGGTCAGTTCAGCGCCGGACTTGCTTTTCCAGGCGTTCACGAGTTTGGGGTCGGCCTTGGCCATGGTGCGGGGACTTTCAATCACGGTACTGTTCATCGATCGGGAAGCGGGCGCGGGCGGCGAGAACCGGTCTGCGAAGCGGTTGGCCGGGGGCGGCGGTTCGAGCGTGGCGACGGCGGCGGCCGGGGCTTCTGCCTTGGATTTGGACGTCTTCTTCGCTGGTGCCGAAGCGGTCTTTGGGGCCGATGTCTTGCTCACGGTGTTCTCCTCGCTCAGGCTTTATACCTCGCCGGGACCTCGGCTTTTGGCGCGCGGATTGTAGCTACGCGCAAGGCCATTCCGTCGCCCCCCGAGTGTGTGTTTTTACCCTCAGGCCAGGCAGCCTTCCAGCCCCTGGAGCAGGATGTCCTTCGGCAGGTCGATGCCGATGAACACCATCTTGCTCTGCTTTTGTTCCGCCGGCATCCACTTCGGACCCAGATCGGAGCCCATCAGCTGGTGCACGCCCTGGAAGATCACCTTCTTGTCCGTGCCCTTCATGTAGAGCACGCCCTTGTAGCGCAGCATCTTGGGGCCGTAGACCTGCACGATGGCGCCCAGGAAATCCTCGAGCTTGGCGGGGTTGAAGGGCTTGTCGGACTTGAAGACGAAGGATTTCACGTCGTCGTCATGGTGATGGTGGTGCGGGTGGTCGCAGTGCTCGCCATGTTCGTGGTCGTGGCCCTCGTGACCGTGGTGATCGTGTCCATGAGCGTGCCCGTGATCGTGGTCATGGTCGTCAGCTTTCAGAAAGTCAGGGTCGATTTCCAGCTTGGCGTTCAGGTTGAAGCCGCGCAGGTCGAACACCTTGGACAGCGCCACCTCGCCGAAATGCGCCGTCTGCACCGGGGCGCGCGGGTTCATGTGCTTGATGCGGTGGATCAGCGCATCGACGGCCGCCGGCTCCACGAGGTCCGTCTTGGAGATGAAGATCTGGTCCGCGAAGCCGATCTGGCGGCGCACTTCCTGGCGGGTGTTGAGCTGGTCTTCGGCGTGCTTGGCGTCCACCAGGGTCAGGATCGAGTCGAGCAGGTAGCTCTCGGCAATCTCGTCGTCCATGAAGAAGGTCTGCGCCACGGGGCCGGGGTCGGCCAGGCCGGTGGTCTCGATCACCACGCGCTCGAAGTCCAGCTCGCCCTTGCGGCGCTTCTCGGCCAGGTCGGCCAGCGTGGAGCGCAGATCCTCGCGGATCGTGCAGCAGACGCAGCCGTTGTTCATCTGGATGATCTGCTCCTGGGACTCCACCATCAGGATCGACGTGTCGATGTCTTCCTCGCCGAATTCGTTCTCGATCACGGCGATCTTCTGGCCGTGGGCCTCGGTCAGCACGCGCTTGAGCAGGGTGGTCTTGCCGGAACCGAGGAAGCCCGTGAGGATGGTGGCAGGAATGAGGCCGGTGGAGGGGGCTGCAGAAGACATGGCACTGACTTTCGACGGAATGCGGAGAGCGGGACGTAGGAGACTGCCCCATATCGGGGCAGGGCGCCGTGACACAAGGGAACGCGGTGCAATCAGTTATTCTGCACGCTTCACAACTTCGGCACAGCCTCGTGTCAGAACCTCAGCCTAGTCGCCCCCCGACCTCTTCTTCGCGCGGGGGCTCCAGCAAGACGGCCGCGCAGCCCCAGCGCAGCCTGATGGACCGCATGTGGGAATTCATCCACCCCGGTCCCGATTCCAAGACAGAGCTGATCGAAACCTTGGCCGACGCCGAGCAGCGCGAGCTGATCGAGCCCGAGTCGCGCCACATGCTCGAAGGCGTGCTGCGCATGGCCGAACTGTCGGCCGGCGACGTGATGGTCGCCGCCCGCCGCATGGACCTGCTCGACATCGAGGCGCCGTACGACGAACTGCTGGCCGTCGTCATCGACACCGGTCACTCGCGCTTCCCCGTCTTCGAGGGCCAGCGCGACAACATCATCGGCATCCTGCTCGCCAAGGACCTGCTCAAGCTGCAACGCGCGCCGGAACTGAACCTGCGCACCCTGCTGCGCCCGACGGTCTTTGTGCCCGAGAGCAAGGGCCTGAACGAGCTGCTGCGCGACTTCCGCTCCAACCGCAACCACCTCGCCATCGTGATCGACGAATTCGGCAACACCGCCGGACTGATCACCATCGAGGACGTGCTGGAAGAGATCGTCGGCGAGATCGAGGACGAATTCGACGACAAGGACGCCGAGGCCAGCAGCATCTACACGCTGGCCGACGGCAGCCAGCGCGTGGCGGGCGATGCCTCGATCGCGGCGGTGAACGCGGCGTTCGGCGTCGAGCTGCCCGAAGAAGACTTCGACACCATCGGCGGCCTGGTCGCGCACGAGCACGGCCATGTGCCGCGCCGCGCGGAGGCCGTGCACATCGCCGGCCTGCGCTTCACGGTCATGCTGGCGCGCGGCGGTAGCGTGCGCTGGTTCAAGGTCACCCGAGACAACCCCGACGACGCTTGATCCCGATGGGCTACCTGCTCGCGCTGGTCTTCGGCGCGCTCCACGCTGCCTCGTTTGCGCCCACCGGTCTCTGGTGGTTGCAGATCCTCGCCCTGGCCGGGCTGGCCGTGCTGACCGAGCGCCAGGCGCCGGGCCGTGCGGCGATGCTCGGCTGGAGCTTCGGCCTCGGCTGGATGGCGACGGGGCTCTGGTGGCTCTACATCAGCCTGCACGACTTCGGCGGCCTGCCGGCGCCGTTCGCGATTGGCGCGCTGGTGCTGCTCTCGCTGTTCCTGGCGCATTACTACGCGGTGGCGATGGCGCTGCTGGCGTGGCTGGTGCCAAGCGGCCCGGCGGGCGCGAAACGCACACTCTGGCGCGTGCCCGGCTTCGCCGCGGCCTGGCTGCTGGGCGAACTGGCGCGGGCCACGTTCTTCACCGGCTTCCCGTGGATCGCCAGCGGCTACGCGCACACCGTCGGCCCGCTGGCCGGCTGGGCGCCGTGGGTGGGCGTGTACGGCATCTGTTTCATCGCTGCGGCGTGTGCGGCGGCGTTGGCGAGCCGCGATTGGCGGGCGATCGTCGCCGTTGCGTTGGTGGCGGGCGCCGGCCTCGTGCTGCCGCAGGAATTCACCGTTAGCACCGGCCAGCTGAAGGTCTCGCTCGTGCAGCCGAACGTTCGGCAAGACCAGAAATTCGACGCCGACCTGATGGACGGCAATCTCGAATCGCTGACGCGCCAGATCGAGAGCGCCAACGGCCAGCTCGTGATCACGCCCGAATCCGTCGTGCCGCTGCCGATCGGTTTCCTGCCCGAGGAGCCGCTCAACCGCATGAAGCACGTGGCCGAGAAGCGCCCCGTGCTGCTCGGCATCTTCCTCGGCGATGAACGCAGCGGTTATGTCAACTCGCACATCGCGCTCGGCACCGAGCCCAGATACGAATACGGCAAGCGCCACTTGCTGCCCTTCGGCGAGTTCGTGCCGACAGGCTTCCACTGGTTCGTGAAGATGCTCGGCATCCCGATGGAAGACCAGGCCACCGGCCGCACGCAGGCGCCGCTGATCGTCGACGGCCAGCGCCTGCGCCCGCTGATCTGCTACGAAGATCTGTTCGGCGAAGACTTCGTGCAGAGCGCGCTGCCCGGCGACGACGAAGCCAACATCTTCATCAACCTCAGCAACCTCGCCTGGTTCGGCACGGTGATGGTGCTGGACCAGCATCTGCAGTTCTCGCAGATGCGCGCGCTCGAGTTCCAGCGGCCCTTCGTGCGCTCGACCAACACGGGCGCCACCGCCGTCGTCGATCACCACGGCCGCGTGACCGAGCGCCTGCCCGCCGCCACCCGCGGCGTGCTCGAAGCGAGTGTCGAAGGCCGCCGCGGCACCACGCCTTACGCGCGCTGGCTCGGCGTGCTCGGGCTCGTGCCCTTGTGGCTGCTCGGCGTGCTGCTGATGGTGGTGGCGTGGCGCGGTGCGCAGATGGGATCGGACAGGGGGCGATAACCCCTGTAGACCCGCCTGAGTCCACCCTTAAGCCACCCCGTAGAATCGAGCGGCTTTTTTCACCGAGAACCGCTCCTCATGCTGTCCTTCCAGCAAATCATCCTGACCCTGCAAGACTATTGGTCGAAGCAGGGTTGCGCGCTGCTCCAGCCCTACGACATGGAAGTCGGCGCCGGCACCAGCCACACCGCCACCTTCCTGCGCGCGCTGGGCCCCGAGCCCTGGAAGGCCGCCTACGTGCAGCCGAGCCGCCGCCCCAAGGACGGCCGCTACGGCGAGAACCCGAACCGCCTCCAGCACTACTACCAGTTCCAGGTCGTGCTCAAGCCCGCGCCGGACAACATCCTGGAGCTCTACCTCGGCTCGCTCGAAGCGCTCGGCTTCGACCTGAAGAAGAACGACGTGCGCTTCGTCGAGGACGACTGGGAGAACCCCACGCTCGGCTGCTGGGGCCTCGGTTGGGAGGTGTGGCTCAACGGCATGGAAGTCACGCAGTTCACCTACTTCCAGCAGGTCGGCGGCATCGATTGCAAGCCGATCACCGGCGAGATCACCTACGGCCTCGAACGCCTGGCGATGTACTTGCAAGGCAAGGAATCGGTGTACGACCTCGTGTACACGCCGGGCCTGACTTATGGCGATGTGTTCCACCAGAACGAAGTCGAGCAATCGACCTACAACTTCGAGCACAGCGACGTGGACTTCCTGCTCACGGCCTTCGGTGCGTACGAGCGCAAGAGCCAGGAGCTGATGGCCGAGAAGCTGGCGCTGCCCGCCTATGAGCAACTGCTCAAGGCCGGCCACACCTTCAACCTGCTGGACGCCCGCGGCGCCATCAGCGTGACGGAACGCGCCGCCTACATCGGCCGCATCCGCAACCTCGCGCGCGCCGTGGCGCAGGCGTATGTGGACAGCCGTGCGCGTCTGGGCTTCCCGATGGCGCCCAAGGCCTGGGCGGATGAAGTGATTGCACAAATCGAAAAGAAGAAGGCAGCTGCGTGATGTCGGCCAATCTGCTTGTTGAACTGTTCGTTGAAGAACTGCCGCCCAAGGCGCTGAAGAAGCTCGGCGAGAGCTTTGCCGCGCTGATCTCGGGTTCGTTGAAGACGCAAGGCCTCGTCGCTGAGGGCGCCGCCGTCACGGCCTTCGCCTCGCCGCGCCGCCTCGGTGTGCGCATCGAGAACGTCGCCGCCAAGGGCGCCGACAAGGCGCTGCGCCTGAAGCTCATGCCCGTGGCCGTGGGCCTGGACGCGAGCGGCCAGCCCTCGCCCGCGCTGCTGAAGAAGATGGCCGCCTCGGGCCTCGCCGCCGACACGCCGCTCGAACGCGCGATGGACGGCAAGGCTGAAGCGCTGTTCGCCAACGTCACGCAAGCCGGCGTGAACCTCGCGCAGGGCCTGCAACAGGCGCTGGCCGACATGCTCAAGGCGCTGCCGATCCCGAAGGTGATGAGCTACCAGCTGCAAGACGGCTGGACCAGCGTGAACTTCGTGCGCCCCGTGCATGGCCTCGTGGCACTGCATGGCGCGGACGTCGTGCCTTGCGAACTGCTCGGCCTGACTTCGGGCCGCGAAACGCGCGGCCATCGCTTCGAGGCCAAGACTGAGAAGATCGCCATCACGACGGCCGACAGCTACGCCGAGCAACTGCTCAACGAAGGCGCCGTGATCGCCGGTTTCAATGAGCGCCGCGCCGAGATCGTGCGTCAGCTGAACGCGCAGGCCGGCGGCCTGAAGCCCATCGACGACGAAGCGCTGCTCGACGAGGTGACCGCGCTCGTGGAACGCCCGAACGTCCTGCTCTGCCAGTTCGAGCCCGAGTTCCTCGCCGTGCCGCAGGAATGCCTGATCCTCACGATGAAGGCGAACCAGAAGTACTTCCCGCTGCTGGACGACGCCGGCAAGCTGACGAACAAGTTCCTCGTGGTCTCCAACATCCGTCCCGCGGATGCCAGCGCCGTGACCGGCGGCAACGAGCGCGTCGTGCGCCCGCGTTTGGCCGACGCCAAGTTCTTCTTCGACCAGGACCGCAAGAAGTCGCTGGCCGACCGCATCCCCGGTCTGGCCAAGGTCGTCTATCACGGCAAGCTCGGCACGCAGGGCGAGCGCGTGGAGCGTGTGCGCGCGATTGCGAAGGCGATTGCCGCGCAGCTTGGTGTGGACGCTGCTGCCGTTGATCAAGCTGCGCACCTCGCCAAGGCCGACCTGCTGACCGACATGGTCGGCGAGTTCCCCGAGCTGCAAGGCATCATGGGCGGCTACTACGCGCGTCACGACGGCCTGAGCAATGCAGTGGCCGAGGCCGTCGAAGACCACTACAAGCCGCGCTTCGCCGGCGATGAGCTGCCGCGCAACGACGTCGGCCTCGTGGTCGCGCTGGCCGACAAGCTCGAAACCCTCGTGGGCCTGTTCGGCATCGGCCAGCTGCCCACCGGCGACAAAGACCCGTTCGCGCTGCGCCGCCATGCGCTGGGCGTGGTGCGCATGCTCTCCGAGCGCGCGCCGACGCTGGCGCTCGACACGCTGCTGACCTCCGCCGTGCCGGCGTTCGGCGCGCTGATCACCGACCCGAGCGCGCCGCTCGGCGAGTTCATCTTCGACCGCCTCGCCGGTTCGCTGCGCGAGCAGGGCTACAGCGCGCAGGAAGTCGACGCCGTGCTGGCCTTGAAGCCGCAACGCCTCGCCGACGTGGCCAAGCGCCTGGAGGCCGTGCGCGCCTTCGCTGCGTTGTCCGAAGCCGCTTCGCTGGCCGCGGCCAACAAGCGCATCGGCAACATCCTCAAGAAGGTCGAGACGCCGGTCGAAGCGCGTGTGAATGACGCGCTGCTGCAAGAGGCCGCCGAGCGCGATCTCGCCACCGCGCTGAAGGCCGTCGCGCCCAAGGCCGACGCGGCTTTCGAGCAAGGCCAGTACGCCGCCTCGCTGCGCGAACTCGCGGCGCTGAAGGCCCCGGTCGACGCCTTCTTCGACGGCGTGATGGTCAATGCCGAAGACGCCGCGCTGCGCGCCAACCGCCTCGGCCTGCTCAAGACGCTGCACGAAGCCATGAACCGCGTGGCCGACCTGTCGCGCCTCGCGAGCTAAGGGATAGGAAACCAGATGCCGCATCGCGCCGACAGCCACCACACCAAACTGGTCATCCTCGGCCGCGACGGCACCATCAACCGCTACCGCGACGATCACGTCAAGGCGCCCGAAGAGCTGGAGCCGCTGCCGGGCGCGCTGGAAGCCATCGCACGGCTGAACCACGCCGGCTGGCACACGGTGATGGCCACCAACCAGGCCGGCATCGGCCGCGGGCTGGTGGACATGGCTTCGCTGAACGCCGTGCACCTGCGCTTGAACCAGCTGTTAGCAGAGAAGGGCGGCCGGCTCGATGCCGCCTTCTTCTGCCCGCACACACCGGAAGAAGGCTGCAACTGCCGCAAGCCTTTGCCCGGCCTGGTCGAGAAGATCGCCGAACGTTTCGACGTCGACGATCTCTCCATCGTCCCGATGGTCGGCGCCTCGCTGCGCGACCTGCAAACGGCGCACGCCGCCGGCTGCAAGCCGCACCTCGTGAAGAGCGGCCCGCTCGGCGACGCGAGCGAGGAAGAACTCGCCGCCGTGATCGAGCAGGTGCCCGGCACCGTCGTGCACGCCTCGCTCGCCGACTTCGCCGACCACCTGATCCACGCTGAGCGCCGCGCACGCGCCAGCGCCACCGGCGAAGCCGCCGAATCCGATACCGATACCGGAGATTTCGCTTGAAGCTGTTCTACGCACTGCGCTCAGTGCTGTTCGTTCTCTGGATGGCCGTCACGGTCGTTCCCGTCGCCATCGCGGCCATGGTGCTTTCGCTGTTCGTGCGCGGTGATCCCGTCTACTGGACCTGCGCGTTCTGGCTGCGCCTGTCCATCCTCGGCGCCCGCTACATCTGCGGCGTGCGCTGGAACCTCATCGGCTCCGAGAACCTGCCGAGCCAGGCCGACAAGACCTCGGCCGTGATCCTGCTTTCCAAGCACCAGAGCGCCTGGGAGACCTTCGCGTACCCCGCGTTGATGAGCCACCCGCTCGCCTACGTGTTCAAGCGCGAGCTGCTCTACATCCCGTTCTTCGGCTGGGCCATGTCGCGCCTGGACATGATCCACATCGACCGCTCCAAGCGCAGCGCCGCGTGGAACAAGGTGGCCGAGCAGGGCAAGCGCCTCGCGGCTCAAGGCACCTGGGTGATCATGTTCCCGGAAGGCACGCGCATCGCGCGGGGCCAGAAGGGCGATTACAAGACCGGCGGCACGCGCCTGGCCGTGGAGACGGGCGTGCCCGTCGTGCCCATCGCCGCGACTTCGGCCCGCTGCTGGCCGCGCAAGAGCTTCATGCTGCGGCCCGGCGTGATCGACGTGTCCGTCGGCAAGCCGATCCCGTCGGTCGGCCGCGAGTCGAATGAACTGATGCGCGAAGTCGAGGCCTGGATCGAAGCCGAGATGCACAGGCTCGATCCAGAGGCGTATAAAGCGGCTTCATGCTGAAACGGCTCGCCAACCTGCTCCAGGATCGACAGCTCTCGCTGTTCGATACCGAGCCGCCGACGCCCACACCGCCCGACATCCCCGCCAACCCGCGGGCGCGTCGCGAGGTGCTGCTCAGCACGCACCGCGTGCCGTATGAGCTCAAGCGTGCGCGTCGTCGTTCGATCGGTTTCCTGGTCGGCGCCGATGGTCTGACCGTCAGCGCGCCGCGCTGGGTCACCATCGTCGACATCGAGGCCGCGCTGGTCTCCAAGGGCGACTGGATCCTGCGCAAGCTGGTCGAGCAGCGCGAGCGTGCGCAGCGTCTGGAGGCCGCGCGCATCCGCTGGGTGGATGGCGCGAGCATTCCTTACCTTGGCACGCACGTCACGCTCAAGCTCGACGCATCGGCGCGCGGCGTCGAACTGCTCGAAGCCGAGCATGTGCTGCGCGTCGGCCTCGCGCCGAGCGCCACCGAAGAGCAACTTCAAGAGACCGTGCAAGCCTGGCTGCAACGCCGCGCGCGCGCCGTCTTCGAGCCGCGCTGCGAGCACTTCGCGCAGTTGCTCGGCGTGGAGATGCGGCAGATGCGTCTCACATCGGCACAGACGCGCTGGGGCAGCGCGAGTGTCGACGGCACGATCCGCCTGAACTGGCGTTTGGTGCACTACGCGCCGTCGATCATCGACTACGTGGTGGCGCACGAACTCGCGCACCTGCGCGAGATGAACCACAGCCCGGCGTTCTGGGCTGTCGTGCGTTCGGTGCTGCCGGATTTCGAGGACGCCAGGGGCCGGCTCAAGCAAGAGAGCCTGTCGCTCTGAGCATCTCGCATCGCCCGCCTGCTGACGCAGCGGGCGCGGGGCTCGTTACTTAGCCTTCGGCTCGCACTGCGGTTTGCAGACGACTTCGGTGCGGCCGAGCACGCGTTTGGACTGCAACATGCTCGGCGGGCGGTGCTTGCCGCATTTGAAACAGGAACGGGTGTGACCGCTGCCCAGGAAGGGCGAACCGCTCAGCTTGGACTCGTAGCGCAGTCCGTCGTTGCTGACGGCGGTGTAGGTGTCTTTGCTCATCCGTGATCCGGGAAAGTGAAGGGAACCGTACTTCTCTTTCCATCCTAGTCATCGCTTGTGACAAACAACATCCCGGCTTGCCCGCATCTGTTGTGTGGATCCGCTACGGATGAACCCTAGGCGAACCCTGATTCGCACGATCTAGATCAATTTGCGCGCCTCGCCGCAGGCGCGAAGCAGTTTCTCCAGGCGCGGAATTCGCCGGGGGGTGGAATTGGGTGGGCTGTATGCGCGCAGCTCAGTAACGCGCAAGTTCCGCTCGCAGTGCGGGGCTCGCCACTTCGTCCAGGGCTCGCATTGCAGCTTGCAACTGATCGATGAGCTTGTCCGGCGCGCCTTGCGCCTCGAAGAAAGTCTTCCACTGCCGGACTTGCGCGACGACGGTGGCCATCAGCGCCACTGCATCCGGCCTCTCCAGATCGAAGCGCGCATACGCCGACAGCGCGTTGTCCAGCGTGGCGAGCTGGCCTTGCAGGCCGACTTCCAGATGCAGAAAGCGCTCGCGGGCGATGCCGGGCCGCGGCACCACGTCGTAGAGCGGGCTCAGACGCCAGCCGGCGAGACGCGGATCGCGAACGAAGCCGTGGTTGCGCAGGTGATCGTCGTCGTTGCTGACCAGGATGTTGAACACCATGCGGGCAAACAGCTCGCGCGTGTCCTTGCGGATCGCTCGCGGGTGCGCGCGTTGGCGAACCGCCGCGGCGATGTCTGCATATCCCTTGGTGCGCGATGCCAGCTCGTCGCAGCCGACCAGGGTCAGCGCGCTGATGAAGGGCAGGCGTTGTTCGTGGCGCGCCGCATCGGTAGGCTGCGTCTCGTGAAGAGCGAGGTCGTCGGGCAGCGCGCTCGCTCCGCGTTCCAATTGCGCGTCATCGAGCCAGTAACGGTCGAACCTGCGCACGAGCAGGCAGCTCTTGCCGCCGATGTCGACGACGCGCGTCTGCGGCACCGTCATGCCGCAGGCCTCGGCCAGACGCAGCGTCGCGTGCTCGGCGCGTGCCACATCGAAGGTGTCGCTGCGGCTCGCGAATTTGGCCAGCCACATCAGGCCCTGTTCATCGCGCACCGCGGCCTTCGGCCTCGCGCCACCCGCGCCCGGGCTCGATCCGAACAAATCGCTGAGTCGGGTCGGCAGCGGTTCCCCGAGCTCAATGCGTTCGGCGGCTTCTTGCAAGTACTGCAAGGACTTGACGCCCGATACGCCTCTGGACGGTCCATCTTCCCGCGCACGCCGCACATCCAGTGCGCCGACACGATCGCTGCCCGCTTCGAGCAGATACGTTGACTCGGGCAGGCTGTTGGCCGGCACCTTGAACTTCGCTTCGATCACGCGGCGGCCCCAGGCGTCGGGCGCGGCGTCGCGGATGCCGCCGAAGAGTGCGAGCCCGTTCGCCGGCACCAGCGCCTTGTAGCGGACCTGCTCCTTGTCCGCCAGGCTCAGGCTGACGGGATCGACCTCGAACGCCGCGGCTCGGTCCATGTAGCGCGTGCCGTAAGCGAAGGTCGAAGCCTCGACCCCTTGCGCGCCTTCGGTCAGCGTGAGCAGCCCGGCGGGCACGAAGCCGGCCGGCAGATGGGCGAAGACGTACAGCTCGGTCTGCATCAGAAGTCGAGCTTCGCGCGCTCCGCGGCGGTCATCTCGCGCACCCGTTGGCGCTTCTCCGAGGCTTCGAGCGCGATCAGCGAGGGGTCGTTGCCTTCGAGCAGTTGCATCAGCGTCATGCCGGGCGCGATGGCAGCCAGATAGCGCAGCACCTGACCCAAGGTCCGGCCGGGGTCGCCTTGCTCGATCTTGCGGGCGGTGGGGCGCGACATGGCGGCCCGGATCGCTGCATCTTCCTGGCGAATGCGGCGGGCCAGCCGCAGGCGGGCGATGCGCTCGCCGATCAGTTTCGTCTGCGCTGATGCCTCATCCGACGCGAGAAGGGTTTCGTCCTTTTTCATGGAAACAATATTTCCCGGTTTGCTGACAAAGGAAACGATTGCTGCCATTTTGCAGAGCTATTCGCAGCTCAACAAGAAAACAATAATTTCCTTTGAAGCCATTGTGAAATTTATTGTTTCTATTGGAGATGGCCTTGAATAGGGAGACTCGCGAGTTTTCGCCCTTGCGCGCTGCGCGACAATCCCGCCCTCATGGCCAAGCTCTTTTTCCGTTACGCCGCGATGAACGCGGGCAAGTCCACCGCGCTTCTCCAGGTGGCCCACAACTACGAGGAACGCGGCCATCGCGTGCGCCTGTACACGGCCGCGGTGGACGACCGCTACGGCCACGGCGTCGTCACCTCGCGCCTCGGGCCGCAGCGCGCGGCGCTGGAGTTCACGCCCGAGACCGACTTCCTCGCCGAGCACCTGGCCGATCCGAACGTCTCCTGCATCCTCATCGATGAGGCGCAGTTCCTCACCAAGCCCCAGGTCTGGGCGCTGCACGAGCTGGCGCACCTGCGCCACGTGCCGGTGATCTGCTATGGCCTGCGCACGGACTTTCAGGGCGAGCTGTTCCCCGGCTCGGCGGCGCTGCTGGGTCTGGCGGATGAGATGGACGAGATGCGCACCATCTGCGACTGCGGCCGCCGCGCGACGATGAACATGCGCGTGGACGAATCCAACCGCAAGGTCACGCAGGGCGCGCAGGTGGAGATCGGCGGCAACGCGCGCTATCGAGCGGTGTGCGGGCGCTGCTTCAGGCAGACCGCCTGATCAAGGCCTGAATTTCAAGCCCGGGTTTTCGGCGGCTTGAAGCCGCAGCGGGCGCAGCCATGTGGACGCCATCATGTTCGGCGTCTTCATTCATCCCCGACCGGCGCCGCGCACACGCGCCGTGGCCGAAGCCATGGTGCAGATCACCGCACGGGCCAGCGTCGCTTCGCAAGTGCTCGAAGCCGTGGCCGAGTCCCGCGAGCCGGCCGAAGCCGTCGAGTTCAAGGTGCGCTATCGCTTCGCCGAGTACCTGCGCTTCACCATTCCCATGGCGATCCGCATGAAATCGCGGATGCGGCGCGCGAAGGGGCGACGCCCGCAACGCATGGGCCCCATTCAACGCGGGCTGTTCGCCGCGATGATGTGGCCGCTCTTCGCCTACAAATCTCGGCGGGTCGGCGCTTGCAGCTTCCGCATCGACGCGCAAGGCATCGAACGCACGTCCCGCACAGGTCGCCTGTACAAGCCCTGGTCCCAGATCACCCTGCTGCGCCGTGAAGCGCCCGGCTGGATCCTGGGCAGCGAGCGGGGCGCCATGCCCTTGCCCATGCGCTGCCTGACGGTGCAGGACGCGCAGTGGCTTGAAAAATGGATCGCCACGCGACGCGCGGCGATCCGTTTTTCCGGTCCTGCTTGAGAGGGGTGTTTACTTCGCTGCGAGCTGGGCTTCCAGCTCCTTGCACGACGGCGAGCACACCGGCTGGGACTTGCCCAGCAGCTTCTTGGACTTGAGCATGGCGCGAGGGCGATGCTTGCCGCACAGGAAGCAGGACATGGTTGCCGCCCCAAAAGAAGAAGTTGCCGCGAACGGCGAGCCCGGTGCTTTCGAGCGGTAGCGCAGACCATCGGCTTCGATGGTCGTCTTGGTGCTTTCCTTGGCCACGCTGTAATCCTGAGTTGATTGTGTGAATTGCCTGCCGCGGGTCCCGCCCTCCGGATTTCCTCGATCCGGGAGGCGGCCAGTACTCGGCGCACCCCCATTTTCGCTGATTTGGCAAGACCCTTCGTAAGCGAAGTCCCCTACGGTTTCGGTCCAATTCACTTTCCAAGGAATCGGGGCGGCCGTTTGGCGGCCCAGGCGGCGAGTCCTTCGGCCAGATCTTCAGAGGCGTTGCACTGCTCCAGATCGGTCCGCAAGAGCGATTCTTCAAGGGTGTTGCGCGCGATGGCGTTGAGGTGCTTCTTCATGCCCAGCAGGGCCAGAGGGGCCATCGCAAGCAGCTGTTCGAGCAGTTCGTTGACGGCGCCATCGAGTGCCGCGGCATCGAGTAGCAGGCGATCGAGGAAGCCGCTCGTGAGCATCGTCTCGGCGTCGAGCGTCTCGCCCGCCAGCAGCACGCGCTTGGCCCAGGCGAGGCCCATTCTTGTCACATACCGTTGCATCCCGCCGCGGTAGAAGTGCAGGCCGAGCCGCGCGGCCGGCACGAACATCTCGCACGGATGCGAGCCGAGGCGGAAATCGCAGGCCAGGGCCAGATCGGTGGCGCCGCCGTAGATGCCGCCGTGGATGGCGGCGACCGTCACCGGGCGCGCGGCTTCCCAGTCGTCCGACAGTCGCTCGAACAGCGCACCCGCATCGACGCCCGGCGCCGCATGGATGTTGAAGCCGCTGCAAAAGTGCTTGCCCTCGGCCGTGAGCAGCAGCACGCGCACGTCGCTCTGCGCATTGACCTGATCGAGCTGCGCGCGCAGCGTCTCCAGGTCTTCGAGTTCAAGTCGGTTGGCGAGCTTGGGGCGGCGCAGCGTGATGCGCGCCAGCGCGCCGTCGATCTGGAGCGAGGGAGGGAGTCCGGGCATGGGCGCCTATTGTCCATGCGCCTCCCTGCGCTTCTTTGCGCTCACAGCACCCAGACCAGCGCCGTGCGCGCGGGCACGCTGAAGCGGCCGGTGCTGCGGTCGAAGCGGGCTTGCTCGCGCGGCCTTGTGTCTGCGCCGGTCTGATGAATCGGGTGCAGCGTGAAGGCCTGCGCAGCGGCGTCGGGTGCGCTGAAGTCGAGTGTGATGTCCGCTGCGTTGATCGCGTAGACGATGCGCTTGAACTTCGCGTTCGGATAACCGGCGCCGTCGATCTCCGCAGCGATCAATCGTGCGTCGCCGGTCTTCACGAAATGCAGCCGCTGCTCGATCTCGCGCGCCGAAGCCAGATGCAGCAGCGGCGTGCTCGCACGCAGGCGCAGCAGGTCGAGGAACATGGCGCGGGCCAGCGCGATGTCGGCCGGCGCGGGCTTCAAGCTCGCATCAGCCAGCAGCGGCCGCATCAGCGCCCAATCCTTGCCGTTGTCCTGCGCAGGCGGCAGGCCGGCGCCGAAGCCGTTGCCGTTGCCGCGGTCCGACCAGTCGAGCCGGTTGAACCAGTCGCCCGAATCGAAGCTGTTGCGGTCCAGCGATTTGGAGCGCAGGCCTTCAATGCCCGCATGGAAATACGCCGTGCCCTGGCTGAACGCAACGACGGCTGCCGCGAGCATCTGCACGCGCACGCGTTCGCTCATCGGCAGCGCTTGCGGGAGCTTGAAGACGTTGATGTCGAACAGCGTCTGGTTGTCGTGGTTCTCCACGTAGTTCACCACCTCGCCCGGCTCGCTGACATAACCGGCAGGTTGATCGCCATACGGGATCGCATCCAGACGCTTGCCGTCGAGCTGAAAGCCGCGCAGCGAGCCGGCCAAGCCGACGCGCACGAGGTCCGCCGTGGCCGCATCGTTCGCACCATTGACGAAGCCCTTGCGATCGATCATCGCCTGGCCCGAATCGCCCGCACTGCCGCCGCGCACCGCGTCGCGCCCGCGATCGCTGAAGGTGCCGATGCCGCTGCCGTTGAGCGACAGCTGCGAAGCCTGCTTGAACCGCGCGCCGTTCGCGATCTCGCCGAAGTTCCAGCCCTCGCCGATCAGGTTGACGTGACCGCCGCGGGCCTTGTCCACTGCCGCCTGCAAGGCCTCCATCGCCGCGCGCGGCTGGTGCGCCATCAGGTCGAAGCGCAGGGAATCGATGCCGAAGTCGCGCACCCAGCGCACCGCCGTGTCGATCATCAGCTTGGCCATCATGCGGTGCTCGGTGGCGGTGTTGTCGCAGCAGGTCGAATGCTCGATCTCGCCGTTCGCGTTCAGCCGCTGGTAGTAGCCGGGCACGATGCGGTCCAGCACCGCCTTCGGGTTCTGCCCCGAATGGCTCGTGTGGTTGTAGACCACGTCCATGCCCACGCGCAGGCCGGCGGCGTGCAGGCTCTCGACCATCGCGCGGAACTCGCGGATGCGCACGGCGCCGTCGTCGGCGTTGGTGGAATAGCTGCCCTCCGGCGCGCCGTAGTGCTGCGGGTCGTAGCCCCAGTTGAAGCAGTCTTCTGCCGCGTGCTTCATCACGGCGGCCTGCTGCTGATCGCTGTCCGGCGCGGCTTGCGGCACCGTCGGCGTCTTGCAGCCGCGCTCGGGGATGCTGGCGATGTCGAAGACGGGCAGCAGATGCACGTCGGTGATGCCGGCCCGCGCCAGATCGCGCAGGCGCGTCATGCCTTGCGAGGCGGTGTCGGTGAAGGCGAGGTATTTGCCGCGATGCTCGGCGGGCACGGTGGCGTCACCGATCGAGAAGTCGCGCACGTGCAGTTCGTAGACGACCAGGTCGGTGTTGGGGCGAGCCGGCGGGCGGGTGCCCTTGTACGGTTCGAGCTTGGCGACGTAGCTGCGCAAGGAGTCGGCCGACAGGCTCACCGAATACGGGTCGGTCACGAGGTTGCGCACCCAGCCGGTTCCCGGCACGAACACTTCGACCAGATAGCGGTAATAGGTGCCCTCCGTCTTTCCGGCGACCTCGGTCTGCCAGACGCCGCTGCCGGGCTTTTGCTTCATGGCCGCGAGGCTCAGGGCTGATGAATGGCTGTCCGCATAACGGCACAACTCGACGGCGCGCGCCGTTGGCGCCCAAACGGCGAACTGCGTGGACGTGGTGCGCGGCACCGCGCCGAGCTCGGCCTGCGCGTCTGCCGCGAACCGATCATCCAGCGCGCCTGGCGTCTGCGTGCGCGTCGCGGCGATCACGCGGCCTTGTGCGTCCTCGGCCACGAGTACCCAGTCGCCGCGCAGCATCGTGGAAGACGCGAACGACGCCACCAGCCGCGGGCCGGCGCCGATGAACTTGAAGCCCTCCGGCACCGGACCCGGCTCGACCTCCAGTGCCACGCGCGCCGCCGAGCCCTGCACCCGTTCACCCACCTTGGCCTGAAAGTCGCCCCGCAGCGGCTGGTACAGCGCGAACTGCGAACCGGCCGGCGCCACGAGCCCCGGCCACTGCAAATACGAGCGATCGAGCCAATACGCCTGGGCGGGCAGGGTGAGTGAATTCGTCGAAAGCACGGTGGCCGCCGGCCCGTCGCAGTCCGCCAGCGTGGCCGCTTGCGCACCACTCCAACCCAGCAGCCATCCCAAGCCCAGCACCCAAGCCTTGTTCATCGCCGTCTCCGTTTTCATTGTTTGAGTAGCAAAACTACAAATTTACCCGATCTACTCTTTCTGTAACTCACGCATCTCCGTATGCTTGCCGCCAAAATCAGACGGAGACTATGTAATTTGGCTACATTCAAGCGATCGAGGCTGGCGCTGGGGCTCGCCGTCACGCTGGCCGCCTGCGGAGGTGGCGGGGGCGGGAGCAGCAACAACCCGACGGTGCCGCCGCCCAGCGAGATGCCGGGCATAGGCACGGCGGATGTCAGCACCATCGCCGCAGCCGACCCCGGCAGCGCGCTGCCCGCCGGCTGGCAGCACGGCGCCTTCATGCAGATCTTCGTGCGCAGCTACGCCGACAGCAACGGCGACGGCATCGGCGATCTGCGCGGCCTAACGGCCAAGCTCGACTACCTCAAGGACCTCGGCGTCAAAGGCTTGTGGCTGATGCCCATCGCCGCCAGCCAGGACCACGACCACGGCTACGCCGTCGTCAACTACCGCGATGTGGAGACGGCCTACGGCAGCCTCGCGGATCTCGACGAATTGCTGAAGCAAGCCCACGCGCGCGGCATCGGCGTGGTGCTCGACTACGTGATGAACCACAGCGCCGCGCAGAACGCGATCTTTGTGAATGCGAGCTTCAGCAGCCTCAGCACGTACCGCAGCTGGTACGTCTGGCAGGCTTCGGCGCCGAGCGGCTGGAGCGTCTTCGGCGGCAACCCGTGGCGCAGCGTCGTGACCGGCGCCTACTACGCGCCGTTCTCCGACACCATGCCCGACTTCAACCTCTTCAACGCGGACGTCGTCGCCTGGCACCAGAGCAACCTGCGCTTCTGGCTCAACCGCGGCGTGGACGGCTTCCGCTTCGACGCCGTGGGCAATCTGTTCGAGAACGGCGCCAGCGCCTGGCTCGACCAGCCGCAGAACTATGCGCTGATGCAGAGCATGCAGACCCTGGTCGGCGGCTATGCGCAGCGCTACATGGTCTGCGAGGCGCCGGACGATCCGCAGGGCTTCGGCAGCAGCACCGCTTGCGGCGGCGCCTTCGCCTTCGACCTGAAGGGCAACATCCTCGCCGCGACCAGTGGCGAGGCCACCGCCGTGCAGAAGGTGGCCGACTACTACAAGACCGCGCCCGCCGGCATGGCCGCCTTCCTCTCCAACCACGACAGCTTCGCCGGCACGCGCGTGTGGAACCAGCTGAACGGCGACGTGGCCCGCTACAAGCTCGCCGCCGCCACCACGCTGCTGCTGCCGGGCACGCCCTTCATCTATTACGGGGAAGAAATCGGCATGGCCGCCGCCAGCACGCTGAGCGGCGATGCCTCGCTGCGCACGCCGATGAGCTGGACGGCCGACGCCACCAACGCCGGCTTCAGCACCGTCTCGCCCTACCGCGCGCTCTCGGCCAACAGCGCCACGAACAACGTCGCCGCCCAGGCCGCCGACCCGAACTCGCTGCTCAACTTCTACAAGGCCATGCTCGCGCTGCGCAACAGCGTGCCGGCGCTCTCGCAGGGCAATTACACGCAGGCGTCGAGCAGCGGCGCGCTGCTGCAATTCCAGCGCACGGCCGGTGGATCGCGTGCGCTGGTTCTGATCAACTATGGCGTTAGCGCTGCCACGGCGCACGTGAGCGGACTGGGCAACGGCGCGAACCTGGCGCGCCTGCATCCGAGCGGTTCGGCCAGCGCCCCTGTCAACGTTCAGGCAGACGGTTCCGGTCTCGCCGACATCGCCGTCCCTGCACAATCGACGCTCATCTTCCAGGTGACCCCATGACCCCTCACAAACTCCTCCTCGGCGCCGCGCTGGTCGCCGCGTCCTTCCAGGCTCCGGCGGTCGAGCCCGGCTGGGAAAAAGGCGCGTTCATGGAGATCTTCGTGCGCGGCTACCAGGACAGCAATGGCGACGGCATCGGTGACCTGCGCGGCATCGTCTCGCGCCTGGACTACCTGAAGGACCTCGGCATCCGCGGCATCTGGCTGATGCCCGTCACGGCCAGCAGCGACCACGACCACGGCTACGCCACCACCGACTACCGCCGCATCGCGCCCGAGTACGGCACCAACGCCGACATGGCCCTGCTGCTGCGTGAAGCGCACAAGCGCGGCATCGGGGTGATCATGGATTACGTCGTCAACCACTCGAGCGAGAACAACCCGTTCTTCAAGAGCGCGAGCAGCAGCCGCAAGAGCCCGTACCGCGACTGGTACGTCTTCGCTGACGCGCAAGTACCCGGTTATGCCGACGGATGGCAGGTCTTCGACAAGAACCCCTGGTACGACTCGCCGACCGGCAAGTACCTCGGCATCTTCGGCAAGGACATGCCCGACTTCAACTGGCGCAACCCCAAGGTCGTGAAGTACCACTTCGACTCGCTGCGCTACTGGATCAACATGGGCCTGGACGGCTACCGCCTGGACGCCGTGCCGCACCTCGTGGAGCACAACGCCAAGGACTGGAACGACCAGCCCGAGAGCCGCACGCTCACGAAACAGATGCAGACGCTGATCCGCTCCTACCCGGGCCGCTACGTCGTCTGCGAGGCCACGGCCGACCCGCTGGCCTACGCCAAGCCCGAACTCTGCGGCGCGGCCTTTGCCTTCGGCCTGCAATACGAGATCGTCAAGGCCGCCAAGGGCGATGCCAAGGCGCTGGAGAAAGTGGCCGAGTACTACGGCAGCATGCCCTCCGGCATGGCGACGATGCTGACCAACCACGACGGCTTCGCCGGCCGCCGCGTCTGGGACCAGTTCGACGGCGACGAACGCCGCATGCGCGTGGCCGCCGCCACCTACCTGCTCGGCCCGGGCACGCCGTTCATCTACTACGGCGAGGAACTCGGCATGTCCGGCTCTGCGGGCCTGAAGGGCGACGAAGAACTGCGCGGGCCGATGAGCTGGGGCAGCAGCCGACCGTTCACGACGGCCAAGCCCTTCCGCCCCTTGTCCACCAACAGCGCAGCGCGCAACGCCGAGGTCGAGGCGAACGACCCGGCTTCGATGCTGGCCTTCTACAAGTCGCTGCTCGCGCTGCGCAACGGCCTGCCGGCGATCGCCAAGGGCACGTTCGAGCAGGCGCGCGTCGACGGCTCGGTGCTGACCTTCCAGCGCCGCACGCGGGACCAGCAGGTCGTCGTCGCCATCAACTACGCGGACAAGCCGGCGCACGTCAAGCTCGAACAGCTGCCGCGCGAGACCGCCTGGGTGGCCGAGCTGCCGCGCGAGGGCGCGCCGCCGGCCCGCAGTGATGCCGAAGGCCGCATCGTCGTCGACCTGCCGCCCCTCTCCGTGACTGTCTACCGTTCGCTGCCATGAAAATGCTGCGACTTTTTTCGGGATTGATCTTGAGTCTTGCCACCACCCTGGCCGCAGCGAGCGGCACCGCCATCGACCACATGGAGCCGCCCCATTGGTGGGTCGGCATGAAGAACAGCCGCGTGCAGCTGATGCTGCACGGCGCCGGCATCGCCAACGCGCAGGTGCAGATCCAGGGGCAGGGCGTGAGCCTGGCCGGCAGCCATGCGCTGACCAGCCCGAACTACCTGTTCATCGATCTCGACATCGCCGCCAACGCGCCGGCGCAGCAGCTCGCGATCACCTTGACGCCGAAGGGCGCAGCGCCGCTGCAACTCTCGTACGAACTCAAGGCCCGTCGCGCGGGATCGGCCGAGCGCAAGAGCTTCGGCCGTGAAGACGCGATCTACCTCGTGGTGCCCGACCGCTTCGCGCGCGCCGAGCCCGCGGAGGACCAGGCCGGCCTGCTCGAAGGCCGCAACCGCTCGTTCGACGGCGGCCGCCACGGCGGCAACCTGCGCGGCCTGATCCAGCACCTCGACTACATCGCCGGCATGGGCTTCACGCAGATCTGGTCGACGCCGGTGCTGGAGAACAACAGCGAGAAGTGGAGCTATCACGGCTACGCCGCTACGGACTTCTACCGCATCGACCCGCGCCTGGGCACGTTGGCCGACTATCGCGAACTCTCGGCCCAGGGCCGTGCGCGTGGCGTGGGCCTGATCCACGACGTGGTGCTCAACCACATCGGCGTGAACCACTGGTGGATGAAGGATCTGCCCTCGGCCAGCTGGCTCAACCGCATCGACCCCGAGCACTTCATCGAGACGCACCACGCCCGCGTCAGCATCGACGATCCGCACGCCGCGCCGAGCGACGCGCTGCGCTTCACCGACGGCTGGTTCGCGCCCTACATGCCCGACCTGAACCAGCGGTGCCCCGAGGTCGCGACGTACCTCACGCAGATGGTGATCTGGTGGGTCGAAGAGGCGGATCTTTCCGGCCTGCGCGTGGACACGTATTCCTACTCCGACCGCGACTTCACCTGGGCCTGGAACAAGGCCATCCTCGCCGAGTACCCGCACCTGAACCTGGTCGGCGAAGAATGGTCGCCGCACCCGCCGCTGGTGGCGCGCTGGCAGCAGAGCGCGCAGCGCCCCGGCGGCTCGCCGAGCATGATGGACTTCCCGCTGCAAGGCGCCATCCTGGCCAGCCTTTCCGAGGGCGACAGCAACGAGACCGGGCTGATGAAGCTCTACGAAACGCTGGGCCTGGACTTCGTCTATCCGGACGCGGCCAACCTGGTCGTCTTCACCGGCAACCACGACACCCCGCGCACCTACAGCCTGCTGCGCGAAGACCTCGACAGCTGGAAGGCGGCGATGGCGTACATGTCCGTTGTGCAGCGCATCCCGCAGTTCTTCTACGGCGACGAACTGCTGTTCACGAGCCCGCGCGAGCGTGCTGATGGTGTCGTGCGCGCGGACTTCCCCGGCGGCTTTGCGGGCGATCAGATCAACGGCTTCACCGGCGAAGGCATCGCGCCCAAGGCCAAGGAAGCCCAGGCGTGGCTGCGCAAGCTGCTGAACTGGCGCAAGGGAAGCGCCGTGATCCGCGACGGCGCGCTGATGCACTACGCGCCGCTGTCGGGCGTGTACGTCATGTTCCGGCATTCGGCGGAGGGCAAGGTCATGCTCGTGATCAACAAGAACAAGCACGAGACCACGCTCGACACGCACCGCTTCAAGGAGATGCTCGGCGCCACGAGCACGGGCGTAGATGTGCTGACGGGCGCGAAGCTCGAACTCGGCGCTTCGCTCAAGCTGCCGGCGCGTGGCGTGATGGTGATCGCGCTGTCTCGTTGAACAGCAGATAAGGCGTTACTTCAGCGCCAGCCTCAGTTCGAGGTCCTGGCCGCTGATGAAGTCGGAATCCACGGGCACTTCTATCGGCCGCGAGAGCGAGCCCGTCAAGCCCAGCACCCGTTGCTGCTCCGGCGCGATGCGCAGCAAGTGCTTGCCGGGCTCGACCTGGTGGAACAGGTAGTAGCCGTCCGATGAGCTGACCGTGCTGGCCAGCACGCGGCCCTTGGCGTCGACCAGCTCCAGCCGTGCGGCGCCGATGCCGCGGCGCTTGCCGCCGGCCTCGACGATGTAGACCGTTCCCTCGATTTCGGAAGTGGCGATGACGGGGAACTCCACCACGTCCACGCGCCCCGGCCGCGGCAGCACGCGCGCGCCGCCAGGGCCGGCCGGCTTCCACTGCGGATCTTCGAGCGTGCTCGGGTCCAGGCCGATGTCCGTATATCGGCCCGGTTGCAAACGCGCGAGGAAGGCGGTGCCGTCTTCGCCGGTCAGACGCGGATGCCGGCCGCCGCCGTTCAGGATGAAGCCGGCGTTCGGGATCAGCTCTTCGCCCGGATCGCGGATGCCATTGCCGTTGCGATCCACGAAGGCGCGCGCGGAGACCGCGCCCATGCCGGCGAGCGGCTGGCCATCGAGGTTCCACGCGCCCGAGCGCGGATCGCGGTCGATGGCGATGAAAAGCTGCATGCCCACCGCCACTTCGTGCTGGCTCGAATAGCTGCCCGAAACCGCGAGACCGAAGCTGCCGAAATTGCGGCTCATGCCTGCCGAGAGCACGCTCACATGGCTGTCCACCGCGTGCAGCAGGCCGGCATTGAGCTGGTAGCCGGCGGCGAGCTGGTAGTCGGCCGTCAGCGCCGCAGCCTGCACGCGCGTCTCGGGCCTGACGCCGTAAAGCAGCTGACCGCTCAAGCCCACGCCAGCCATGCGCCGGCTCAGCTGCAGCACGCCGTCCATCGTGTTGGCGCCGCCGAAGCGCTGCCAGCGCAGGCTGTTGGACAGCGCCGTGCCGCGCCACACGGTCGAGCCGCGCACGCTGGCCTGGTAGTTGTCGGGCCCGCTGGCGAAGGCGTTGCGCAGCCCGTCGAGCACCAGTGAAAGCGGCATGCCGCCGAGGCTGTTGACGCGCCAGTTGCCGTTGAGCGTCAGCGCCTGCTGCTGGCGCACGCCGCCGGCCATCGTGCTGAACTGGTCGGTGTCGAAGTCGCCGCGCAGCTGCGTGTGGCGCAGGTCGATGGCCACGCCGCCCACGCGCGTCTTCATGCCCAGCTCGCCCATTTGCCCGCCGCCCTGCATGGTGGTGAGCCGCGTGCTCAGGATCATGTTCATCAGGTAGCCGAGCAGGCCGACCTGACCGAACTGGCGCTGCCCGTTGCCGAAGCTCGCCGGCCGGTTCACGTAGCCGACCGTGCCGCTGAACTGCTGCGTGATGCCGACGTCCACCTGGCCGATGCTGCGCGGGTCGCCGTGCTCGTCGATCTGGTGCTGGAAGGAATAGAACAGCTGGCCCGGCTTGAGGTTCGACTGGTCGAGCAGGAAGCTCTGCCGCTCCACGCGCAGTTGCCCGAGCGGCCCGTGGAAGACCAGCCGGAACTCGTTGGCGCCGAAGGCCAGCGGCAGATCGTCGAACGCGTACTGGCCGTCAGGCCGCGCCGCTTGGTAGGCCACCAGCGCATCGTTGTAGTAAAGCGTGACGTCCCAGCCCGGCGGCAGATTGCCGCGCAGGCTGTGCGTGTCGAAGGTGGTCGGCTGGTCCAGCGGCCGGTTGCTGATCTGCACGCCCTGGCCCTTGGCGCTGCTGCTCATCAGGTTGCGCACGCTCGGCAGGATCACGCTGCCGAAGGCGACGCTGCGTGCGTGCAGAGGGCCGAGCAGTCCCGCATCCGGATCGTTTCGGGCGAACGTGAGGCGCAGGTCCGGGCTGCTCACGCCGTTGGTCTTCTGTACGTAGGCCGAGGCTTCCATGCCGAGCAGGTCGGTCGTGAGGTAGGTGGTCGACGCGAAGCGCGACTGGCGCGAACCCGCGCCGGTGCGTACATCCGCGCCGATCGACTGATCGACCATCGGCACGCCGAGCATCGCGGGGCTCGGGTCTTGCAGCGGGTATTCGGGCCGCTCGTTCGCGCCGCCGCGACCCAGCAACGCCGCCAGCCGCTCGCGCTCCATGCGCTCTTGCAGTGGCAGCTTCTCGCGCGGCCGCACCTTGAGCTGCAAGGTGCTCAGATCCGTGCTCAGCTCCACGGGCAGCCACCGCGAGAGCAATTGCGCGGAGACGTAGATGTCATCGCCGATCACGCTGGCCAGGCGCGGCTCGAAGCTCTGCTCGCGGCCGGCGACCGTGACCAGGCTCTGGCCGATGCGCAGCGCGAACGGCTTGTCCGCGTGCAGCAGGATGCCGCTGGCGCTGCCGTCCTGCGCCTGCACCTGGATGGGCAGCGTCAGCAGGCGCGAGAGTTCGCCCAGCGGCAGCATGATCTGTGCGCCCTCCTGGTAGGCGGTCAGGCTGTCGGAGATCACGTCGCCGTCGAGCACGACCTGCATGACGAGCAGCTCGGCCTCCATAGGCCGCGCGGGCGGACGCTGCGACTGCGCGGCCTGCGTCACGGGCTGGAGCGTCGACGGTTGCTGCGCCACCGTTGAAGCAACCCGTTGCTTGAGCGGCAGCCGCGGTGCGATCGAGAGCTGCCAGCGCGGCAGGTCCACGCCCAGGTCCAGCGGGAGCCAGCGCGCCAGCAACTGGGTCGAGATGTAGATCTGCCCGTCGATCACGCGCGCCAGCCGCGGCTCGAAGGCGAGTTCATGCTTGCCGATCCGGACCAGGGATTGTTCGAGATCGAGCTCGAAGGTCTGGCCGGTTTGCGCCAGCGTGCCACGTGCGCCGCCGGGTTGCATCACGAGGCCCAGGTTCAGCAGGTCCGACAGCTCGCCCAGCGGCAGCAGCACCTGGTAGTTGCTTTGGTACGCGTCGAGCCGCGGCACAAGCAGCTTGCCGTCGAGTTTGACCGTCAGCGCGCGGAGCTGGACCGGTGCTTCGATCTGCGGCGGCGGCGCTGGCGTGGTCACGGCGCGCGCAGGCAGGCCGGCTGCCAGCGGCAGCAGCAGGGCCAGCGGTGCGAGGGCGGTGACGCGACGTTTCATGAAGATTCAGTGCCGCATCAAGGCAGCGTCAGCGAAGCGTCGGCGATCAGCTTTCCGCCGGCCTCCGCACGCTCGCGATAGACGACGCGCAGCACACCGGCCGGCAGCGGCGCGCCGCCGGGCAGCGTCAGCGGCAGCAGTGCGCTGCGGCTGGCGTTGGGCACGTAGACGGCCACGCCCTGTGCCTTCGCGAGCTCCAGCGTCACGCCGGCGGCGGTGGTGAAGCTCACGCCGATGTCGCCGTAGACCGAGCGGTTGCCGTCGCGCTCGATCGTCAGCGAGAGCGCACCACCAGGCTGCCCGGGGCCCGAAGGCATCAGCGCCAGCTGCGTGAGCTTGACCTGCGCCTGCGTCTGGCCTTGTCGAACGATCACCGGGATCGACGCACCGACCAGCGCCTGGATCACCACGCCGATGTCCTGCGTGCCGGGCTTGGCGAGCTGCTCCACATTGCTGCCGCCGGTGGCATCGGCCACGCGGTCGAGTTGCAGGTGCGAGCGGTATTCGCCTTCGGCCAGGTCCGCGGGCTTGCGCAGCAGCAGACGGATCGTCTGCGAGCTGCCGGGCGCGATCGTCACCTGGTGCGGCGAGAACACGACCATGTTGTCGACGAACAGCTCGCCGGGGCCGGCGGTCTCGATGGCGGTGAATTCGCCGTTAGGCCCCATGCGTCGGTTGACCATGTGCAGCCGATACGTCTCGGGCTTGGTGCCGGAGTTCATCAGCTCCAGCTGCGCGGCGCGCTGCTTGCCCTCGAACACGATGCGGGTCGGGAACAGCATCAGGTCGGCCTGCGCGGCGCCGGCGAGCAGCAGCAGGCCTGACGCGGCAAGCCAGCGGCGGGATCGGAAGAGGAGGGTGTTCATGGGGTGGGTCCTCGGTGCTGCGGTCGCGGCCCCGTCAGGGGTAGTTCACGGTGACGCTGAAGGCGCCGGTGTAGTTGCCTGGGGCCTGGTTGGCGGAGACGGTCAGGCTGGCACCGACCGTGATCGTCTGCGTGCCACCGCCGCCGAGCGGGACGTTGGCGCCGCTGGGTGTGCTGGTGAAGCCGTTGAGCGCCATCGTCGAGGCGCCGCTGGAAAGCAGCACCGTGCCGTCGCTGGGCAGCGTGATGGTGTACGTGGCGCCGGGCGTGCCGGTGATCAGGAACTGCGCGGCCATCGGCGTGCCGCCCTGCGTGGCGAGCACGACGGCGCCGGTCTTGCTGCGCGCGCCGAGCGGGCTGACCGTCACCGTGCCGCCGATGCCCGCGGAGAAGGCGCCGAACGAGAGCGCGCCGGTGTTCTGCAAGGTCTGCGCCGCCGCGCCGCCGGCCAGCAGCACGGGCAGCGTCAGCAGCGCGAGGGCGGCCGCCTCAGTTGAATGCGATCGTGATCGCGACCGGCTGGGCTTCACGCGCTTGCTCCTTGCTGCTGCTCATGCTCATGTGGGCGGTGATGGCCGTCGCCAGGCCGCGACCGAGCAGGGCCGGTCCGCCTTCGAGCGTCAGCGGCGCGTCGCCGGGCACGGTTTGTCGTGCGGGCAGTTGCAGGGCCACGGGTTCGTCGTTGATGCCGCCGATCACGCGGATCAGCACCGAGCCGACGAAGGGACCGGCCGGGCTCAGCTGACCGAGGTAGAGATCGAGCGCGGTGGCGGGCAGGCCGATCGGCACGGCTTCGACGACGGTGGCCGATGCGGTGGCGCCGCCGTTCGCGGCCCAGGCCGCCCATGCAGGTGCGATCGTCAGCAGCAGCGCTGCGGCGGTGCGTGCGCCAAGGCGGCATCCAGCCGCCGGGCTTTGCGGGCCAGGCCGAAGTGTCATGAGCGAGCGGGAGCGCGGGGCGCGGCGCTTCAGTTGTAGTCGACGCTGACCGTCACCGTGCCGGTGTAGGTCCCGACCGTCTGGCTCGCGCCGACGGTGATGGTGCCGCCCACGTAGATGTCGGTGGCGCCCGAAGCGAGCGTGCCGGTGGTCACCGTGCCGGAGCAGGAGGCCGCCGCGGTGGCGGCCGTGCAGATCGTGAAGGCCATCGTGCTGCTCGACGGGCCGGCCAGGGTGGTGGGCAGGCTCGGATACGAGATCGCGAAGGTCTGGTTGCCGTCGCCGGTGACGTGGAAGGCGGCGGCGGTCGGCGAGCTGCCGAACACGACCAGCGGCGTGCTGCCGCCGGCGGCGCGCGAGCCGTCGGTGTTGAGCGTGACGACGCCGTTGCCGGCCACGACGTTGCCGAAGTTCATGTCCGCCGTCTTGGCGATCGCGATCGGCGTGAGCACCACGGCGGTGGCCGTGGCGGTGTCGCTGTTGGCGGCCTGGACGTTGACGAAGGCCAGGGCCATCGAGGCGGCGGCCAGCAAGGAAAGAGCGTGCTTCATGGTGGTGTTCCTCGGTGATCTTCAGTCAGGCTCAACCTTCCCAGCGGCGCATTTTTGGGCGGAGTCCCTCTCCCGCCGCGCCCTCCATCAGCATGACCGTGCTTGTGCGTATTGAGCACAAACGCATGTTGCGGGACCTCGTCCTACAAATATCGGACGAAAAGACACGCCTTGAAGCACTATTCCCTAACGTTCAACTTCAGCGCAACACGCGTGCACCGCAGCAAACGCCAAGGACGTCAGGGAAGGCTCAGCAAACTGAAAGGTCCGCGGCCGCTCGCAGCCGTGATCAGGCCCAGAACGCGGGCCGGCTCCTTGCCCAGCATCGCGTCGGTGAAGCGCCAGGCCCAGTTGCCGCCGAGCGTGCCGGGGATGTTGACGCGGGCGTCGGAGCCCAGGCCCAGCACGTCTTGCAGCGGGTAGACCGAGATGTTGGCCACCGAGTTGGCGCAGGCGCGGATCATGGCCCAGTGGACGTCGTGCTCGCCGCAGGCCAGATAAGAGCCGGCGAATGCGCGTTCGCGGTCGCTCGCCGCGCGCCACCAGCCGAGCACGGTGTCGTTGTCGTGCGTGCCGGTGTAGGCCACCGATTCACGCGTCCACATGTGCGGCAGGAACTCGTGGTCGCCTTCGGCGCCGAACGCGAACTGCAGGATCTTCATGCCGGGGAAGCCCAAAGCGTCGCGCAACTCGATCACGTCTTCGGTGATGAAGCCGAGGTCTTCGGCCACGATCGGCAGCGGGCCGAGCGCTTTGGTAATGGCGTCGAACAGCGGCTTGCCCGGGCCCTTGAGCCATTGGCCGATGCGTGCGTCCATGCGCTCGCCCGGGATCTCGTAATAGCCGGCGAAACCGCGGAAGTGGTCGATGCGGAACACGTCGGCCTGGCTCAGCGCGCGGCGCACGCGGGCCGTCCACCAGGCGTAGTTCTCGGCGGCCATGCGGTCCCAGCGGTACAGCGGGTTGCCCCAGCGCTGGCCGTCCACCGACATCGCGTCCGGCGGGCAGCCGGCGACGACGCGGGTGTTGAAGCTGGCGTCGAGGTCGTACAGATCGGGGCGCGACCAGACGTCCGCGCTGTCATGCGCAACGAAGATCGGCAGGTCGCCCATCAGGCGCACGCCGCGGCCGTTGGCGTAGGCCTTGAGCGACTGGCTCTGCACGTCGAACTGCCATTGCACGAATTGCCAGAAGGCGAATTCATCGGCGTGTTTGACGCGTGCGGCGGCGAGCGCTTCGGGCTTGCGGTTCGTGAGGGCCGCCGGCCAGGCCCACCACGGCTGGCCGTTCAGCGGCGAGCGGATGGCCATGAAGAGGGCGTAGTCGTCGAGCCAGTCGGCGGCGCTGGCGCACCAGTCCTTGAAGGCGGTCTTGTCTGCGGCCGAGCCCTTGGCGAAGAAGCCGGCGGCGGCCTGGCGCAGCATCTGCTCGCGCCAGGGGATGTTGCTGCCGTAGTCGATGCGGTGTTCGTCGAACGCAGGCAGTTCACCGAGCTTGAGCCAGCCGGCGGCCACCATCGGCTCGAAGGCCACGAGCCATGGGTTGCCGGCGAATGCGGAGACGCCTTGGTACGGGCTGTCGCCCGGGCCGATCGGCGTGATCGGCAGCAGCTGCCAGAGCGTCTGGCCGGCGCTGGCGAGCCAGTCGACGAAGCGATACGCGCCGGGGCCGAAGTCACCCGAGCCATGCGGGCCGGGCAGGGAGGTGATGTGGGCCAGCACGCCCGAGCAACGTTCGTTCAGGTTCATGGTCATGGGACTGCCTCTTCTTTATGTCTCTTGGCGGAGCACCAGCAGCGAACGCGCGGGTGCGTTGATGTTTTGGTTTGTGATGCCGGGCGCGAGGTGGCCGCTGCTGTCAAGCGCCAATCGCCAGACGCCTTGCAGCGCGAAGCCGACTTCGTGCGATTCCGGGTTGAAGACCAGCAGCAGCTTGTCGCCCAGCTTCGCGCCAAAGGCCAGGCTGCCGTTCGCGTTCCAGTCGTGCGCTTCCATCGCGTTGCCGCTCGGCGTGATCCACGCGATGCTGGCGTCGGTCAGCCAGTCGGCCTGGCGCAGCAGCGGTTCCTTGCGGCGCAGTGCGAGCAATTGGCGCGTTAGCGCGAGCGTGCTTTCGTCGGCCGTCGGCCAGTCGAGCCAGCTCGTGGCGTTGTCCTGGCAGTAGGCGTTGTTGTTGCCCTGCTGGCTGTTGGCGATCTCATCGCCGGCGCAGAGCATCGGCGTGCCTTGCGCGAGCAGCAGCGTGGCGAGCATCGCGCGGCGAGCGCGGGCGCGGGCGTCGAGGATGCCAGCGTCGGAAGTCGCACCTTCTGCGCCGAAGTTGCACGACAGCTCGTTGTCGCGCCCGTCGCGGTTGTCTTCGCCGTTGGCGTGGTTGTGCTTCTGCTCATACGCGACCACGTCGGCCAGCACCCAGCCGTCGTGCACGGAGACGAAGTTGATCGAAGCTTGCGGCGAGCGCTGGCCGTGGCGGAACAGATCGCTCGACGCCGAGAAGCGCCGCGCCAGCTCGCCGCGGCTCACGCCCTTGCCGAGCCAGTAGCCGCGCACGGCATCGCGAAACTTGTCATTCCATTCGAGGAAGCGGCCGGGGAAGCGGCCGACCTGGTAACCGTCGTACGCGGCGTCCCAGGGCTCGGCGATCAGTTGCACGCCGGCGAGCACCGGGTCCTGGCGCATGGCGGTGAAGAACGCGGCGTTCGGATCGAAGCCGCGGTCGGTGCGGCCGAGCACGGGCGCGAGGTCGAAGCGGAAGCCGTCCACGCCCATCTCCTGCACCCAGAAGCGCAGCGAGTCGAGCACGAACTGCGTGACGCGCGGGTGCGCGCAGTGCAGCGTGTTGCCGCAGCCGGTGAGGTTCTCGTTACGGGCCGGATCGTCGCTTTGCAGGCGGTACCAGCTGCGGTTGTCGAGGCCGCGGAAGGAGACGGTCGGACCGAACTCGTTGCCCTCGGGCGTGTGGTTGTAGACCACGTCGAGCACCACCTCGATGCCGGCTGCGTGCAGCGCGCGCACCATGGCGCGGAACTCTTCGGTCACGAGCGTCGGGTCGTCGCGGTGCGCGGCTTGCGCCAGGCGTGGATCGGGCGCGAAGAAGCCGAGCGTGTTGTAGCCCCAGTAGTTGGGCAGGCCCTTGTCGGCCAGGTGCGGCTCGGCGATCGAGTACTGCACGGGCAGCAGCGATAGCGTGGTCACGCCGAGCGACTTGAAGTGCGCGATGGAGGCGGGGTGCGCGATGCCGGCGTAAGTGCCGCGCAGCTCGGCCGGCACTTCGGCGTGCAGCATCGAGAAGCCCTTGACGTGGACTTCGTAGAGCACGAGGTCGGCGGCGGCGTGGCGCGGTGCGGTGGCGCGCGGCGAGTCGGCGAGCGGCGGTGCGACGCGAGCCTTCAGCGCATGGACGTTGTTGTCGCGCTGATCGAAGCTGCGCGGGCCGTCCGGGTTGCCGATCTCATAACCGTGATGTTCAGCGCGCCAGGTGAAGTGGCCGACGATCTCGCGGGCGTACGGGTCCAGCAACAGCTTCTTCGCATTGAAGCGGTGCCCTTGCTGCGGCGCGTACGGGCCGTCGGCGCGCAGACCGTAGACCAGGCCGGGCGCGAGGCCGGGCAGGAAGCCGTGGAAGACGCCGTCCACCGGGCCGTGCAGCGCGTAGCGCGTGATCTCGCGCTGGCCGGCGCCGTCGAAGATGCAGAGCTCGATGCGGGTCGCGTTCTCGGACCAGACGGCGAAGTTCACGCCGCCGTCGCGCGCGTGCGCGCCGAGCGGTTCGTGGCGGCCTTGGAGAAGTTGCTCAGGCAGGTGCATGAGAGAAGGAAGGAGTCAGGAAGATCGTCGCCAGCGGCGGCAATGTCAGTGTGATTTGACCGTCAGTCACCGGCAGCTCGGCGTTGCCCACGCCGCTGCCGCCGTAGTGCGGCGCATCGGTATTGAGTATCTCGCGCCAAGCCTTCACGTCAGCTCCAGCGGGCACGCGGTAACCGTGCCGCACGACCGGGGTGAAGTTGGCGACGACGATGATCTGGCGGCCCGTTTCGTCGCGGCGTTTCCAGGCGAGCACCGATTGCTCGGCATCGTCCTTGATCAGCCACTCGAAGCCTTCAGCCGCGCAATCGAGCCGATGCAGCGCCGGCTCGTTGCGGTAGAGGACGTTGAGATCGCGCACCAGCTGCTGCACGCCGCGATGTCGGCCGTCTTCGAGCAGCGCCCAAGGCAGCGATTCCTCGAACTTCCAGTCGCCGCGCGGCGCGAACTCCTGCCCCATGAACAGCAGCTTCTTGCCCGGATGGCCCCACATGAAGCCGTAGTACGCGCGCAGGTTGGCGAACTTCTGCCACTCATCGCCGGGCATCTTGTCCAGCATCGAGCCCTTGCCGTGCACCACTTCGTCGTGCGAGATCGGCAGCACGAAGTTCTCGCTGAAGGCGTAGACGAGGCCGAAGGTGAGCTTGTCGTGGTGCCAGCGGCGGTGGATCGGGTCTTCGTGGATGTAGCGCAGCGTGTCGTTCATCCAGCCCATGTTCCATTTGTAGTGGAAGCCCAGGCCGCCGTTGTAGGTCGGGGCTGAGACGCCGGGGAAGGACGTCGATTCCTCGGCCACCGTGATGGCGCCGGGCGCGTCGCTGCCGAGCCGCTCGTTCACGAGCTTGAACAGGCTGATCGATTCGAGGTTCTCGCGGCCGCCGTGGAGGTTCGGCACCCATTCGCCGGCCGGCCGCGAGTAGTCGCGGTAGAGCATGGAGGCGACGGCGTCAACGCGCAGGCCGTCCACGCCGTAGCGCTCCAGCCAGAACAGCGCGCTGCCGGCCAGGAACTGCCGCACCTCGGGCTTGCCGAAGTCGTAGATCAGCGTGTTCCAGTCGCGGTGGAAGCCTTCGCGCGGGTCGGCGTATTCATAGAGCGGCGTGCCGTCGAACTGCGCGAGGCCGTGGGCATCGACGGGGAAGTGCGCGGGCACCCAGTCGAGCAGCAGGCCGAGGCCGGCGGCATGGCAGGCGTCGACGAAACGCGCGAAGGCCTCGGGCGGGCCGAAGCGGGCAGTGGGGGCGAACAGGCCGAGCGTCTGGTAGCCCCAGGAGCCGTCGAAGGGATGCTCGGAAACGGGCATCAGTTCGATGTGGGTGAAGCCGAGGCCGCTGACGTAACTGGGCAGTTCAGCGGCGAGTTCATCCCAGGTCGAAAACCGGTCGTCGGGCTTCTTCCAGGAGGCGGGGTGGACTTCGTAGATGCTGATCGCGGCGTGGCGCTCGTTGGCGGCGGCGCGCGAAGGCGGCAGCGAACGCTTCGGCGGCTCGGCGGCGACGATGCTGGCGTTGGCCGGCCGCATCTCACCGGCGAACGCATACGGATCGGCCTTCAACGGCAGCAATTGGCCGGCGGCGTTTTCGAGCTCGTACTTGTAGATCGCGCCGGCCTTCACACCGGGGACGAAGGTGGTCCAGATCGGGCCTTCGCGTTCGAGTGGGTGCTGGCGGCCATCCCACGCATTGAAGTCGCCGACGACGCTGACGCGTTTGGCGTGAGGCGCCCAGACGGAGAAGCGCACGCCGCCCTTGGCGATGTGGGCGCCGAGCAAGGTCCAGGGGCGCGGGTGTTCGCCGCGTCCGAGCAGGTCGAGGTCGGCTTGGGTGAACACGGGGTTCTTCATTGCAGGCTGGGGTGTCGGATGACTGCGGAGAACGCAGGAGGGCGGCTGGGCCGATTGCTCCATGTCCCCCTTGAATCAGCTGGCGCTGATTCAATTCCGCCTTGACTTGCGCAATCGGCCCAGCCGCCCTCCTGCTCGTGGCGACTCCGTCGTTGCAGTGCTGCTGTGGTTGCTTGCGGTGGGGAGCCGGGCGGCGATTGCGGAAGTAAAGGCGGAATCGAAACACCGACAGGTGTTTCGAGGGGGACATGAAGCAATCGCCGCCCGGCTCCCCAGCGCGCGCCACAACCCGATGCAAGCAGGCCATTGCTCATGACGACGATTCGATCAGGCGCCGCGCAAACTGTCTACGGACCAGACCCGATCGACGTACTCCGCAATCGTGCGATCCGAAGAGAACCAGCCCATGCCCGCGATGTTGAGCACGACCTTGTGCAGCCACGCCTCAGGCTGCGCGAACAGCTCATCGACGCGCGATTGCGTTTCGACGTAGTCGGCGAAGTCGGCCATCAGCAGATAGACGTCGCTACCCAGCAGCTTGTCGGTGAGGCCACGGTAGCGCGCGCTGTCGCCGGCCGAGAAGCTGCCGCCGGCAATCGCGTCGATCACGCGCTTGAGCTGGGCGTTGCCTTCGTAATAGAGGCGCGGGTCGTAGCCCAGCGCCTTGAGTTGTTCGACGGCTTCGGCGCGCAGGCCGAAGGTGAACATGTGCTCCTCGCCGAAGGCTTCGGCCATCTCGATGTTGGCGCCGTCCCAGGTGCCGATGGTCAGCGCGCCGTTGAGGGCGAACTTCATGTTGCCGGTGCCCGAGGCTTCGGTGCCGGCGGTGGAGATCTGCTCGGACAGGTCGGCGGCCGGCATGATCATCTCGGCCAGCGAGACGCTGTAGTTGGGCAGGAACACGAGCTTCAACTTGTCGCCGACGCGCGGATCGCTGTTGACGACGCGGGCGATGTCGTGCGCGAGCTGGATGATGCTCTTGGCGGTGGCGTAGGCCGAGGCGGCCTTGCCCGCGATGATCACGGTGCGAGGCGTCCATGCCTTCGACGGATCGGCCACGATGGCCTGGTAACGCGCCACGACATGCAACAGGTTCAGCAGCTGGCGCTTGTATTCGTGGATGCGCTTGACCTGCACGTCGAACAGGCTGTCGACGTTGAGCTGGATGCCGAGTTCGCGCTGCACGTAGGCGGCGAGGCGTTCCTTGTTGGCGCGCTTGACGGCGGAGAGTTCGGTGCGGAACTTGGCGTCGTCGGCCAGCGGCGCGAGCTGCTTCAGTTGCAGCAGATCCTGGCGCCAGCCCTGGCCGATGCGCGCGTCGATCAGCGACGACAGATGAGGGTTCGCCTGCTCCACCCAGCGGCGCGGCGTCACGCCGTTGGTGACGTTGTGGAAGCGCTCGGGGAAGAGCATCGCGTAGTCCGCGAAGATGGTCTTGACCATCAGCTCCGAGTGCAGCGCGGCCACGCCGTTGACGCGGTGCGAAGCGACGATGGAGAGCGCGGCCATGCGCACGCGGCGCTCGCCGCCATGGCCGCCGTAGCCCTGGCCTTCGTCGATCAGCGAGACGCGGCGAATCAGGCCGGTGTCGCCGGGGAAGCGCTTGGCGACTTCGGTCAGGAAGCGGTGGTTGATCTCATAGATGATTTCGAGGTGGCGCGGCAGCAGCGCCTCGAACATGCGCACGGGCCAGGTCTCCAGCGCCTCGGGCATCAGCGTGTGGTTGGTGTAGCTGACCGCTTCGCGCGTGATCGCCCAGGCGGCGTCCCAGGGCAGGCCGTGTTCGTCGAGCAGCAGGCGCATCAGCTCGGCGGGAGCGAGCGCGGGGTGCGTGTCGTTCAGGTGGATGGCGTTGGCGCGGCCCAGCTCCGAAATTGAGCGGCCTTCATGCAGATGGCGCGCGATCAGGTCTTGCAGCGAGGCGCTGACCAGGAAGGCTTCCTGCTTCAGGCGCAGCTCGCGGCCGGCTTCGGTGCTGTCGTCGGGGTAAAGCACCCAGTTCAGGCTGTCGGCGGCCACTTGCGCGCGGGCGGCGGCGGCGTAGTCGCCCTTGCAGAAGGTGGCGAAGTCGATGGTGCCGGCGGCGGTGGCGTGCCACTGCCGCAGCGTCGCCACGCGCTGGCTATGGTGAGCGGGCACGATGAAGTCGTGCGCCTCGGCCTCGATCTCTTCGGCCGGCATCCAGCGGTGCTGGCCGCCTTCGACCTGCACGCGGCCGCCGAAGCCGACGCGGTAGTGGACCTCGGGGCGAGCCACTTCCCACGGAGCGCCGAGGCGCATCCAGTCGTCCGGCGCCTCGACCTGGCGGCCCTGCTGGATGCCCTGCGCGAACATGCCGTAGCGGTAGCGCAGGCCGTAGCCGAAGGAGGGCAGGCCGAGTTCGGCGAAGGAATCGAGGAAGCAGGCGGCGAGGCGGCCGAGGCCGCCGTTGCCCAGCGCCGCGTCGGGTTCCGCTTCGAGCACGTCGGACAATGGCTGGTCGCCCAGAGCTGCTTGCAGCGGCTCATGCAGCCCCAGCGCCGCGACGGCGTTGGACAGCGCGCGGCCCATCAGGAACTCCATCGACAGGTAGTGCACGCGGCGCACCGGCGCATTGACCGGGCGGGCGGCATCGGCGGCTTGCGTGGCGGCCCAGCGCTGGGCGAGCAGCCCGCGGGCGGCCACCGCGGCGGCGCGCAGGGCGGTGCGGGGGCTGGAGCTGACGCCGGATTGCGCCAGCTCGGCGGCATAGGCGGCGGCGAAGGCGCTGGCCGTCTCGGCGGCCGGGGAGGACTTCGAGGCCATGTTCGAGCCTTTGCGGGTCAAGAATGAGATGCTCATTTTGTAGTTTGACTACATGATCGATTTTTGGATTTGAACACAAGTCGTTGATTCGATTGAAAACAATCGAGTTACGAGCGTGTTTTCCCTCTTGGCCGTACCGTGTAATCTATGTATATTCTCTACAAAATCCAAGCAGATCCGGAGACAGGCAGTGGCTGACGTTCAACTTCGCCAGGTCGAGAAGGCCTATGGCGAGACCCGCATCCTTCATGGCATCGACCTGGAGATCCGCGACGGCGAGTTCATGGTCTTCGTGGGTCCGTCGGGCTGCGGCAAGAGCACGCTGCTGCGCACCATCGCCGGGCTGGAAGAGATCACCGGCGGCGAGCTGAAGATCGGCGGCCGGCTGGTGAACGACGTGCCCCCGGCGGAACGCGGCATCGCGATGGTGTTCCAGTCGTACGCGCTCTACCCGCACATGAACCTGTTCGACAACATGGCCTTCGGCCTGAAGCTGGCCAAGGTGCCGCCGGCCGAGATCGACACGGCCGTGCGCAACGCGGCGCGCATCCTGCACATCGAGCATCTGCTGGAGCGCAAGCCCAAGGACTTGAGCGGCGGCCAGCGCCAGCGCGTGGCCATCGGCCGCGCCATCGTTCGCAAGCCCGAGGTGTTCCTGTTCGACGAACCGCTCTCCAACCTCGACGCGGCCCTGCGCGTGCGCATGCGCTACGAGTTCGCCAAGCTGCACGAGGACCTGAAGACGACGATGGTCTACGTCACGCACGACCAGGTGGAGGCCATGACGCTGGCCGACCGCATCGTCGTGCTGCAAGCGGGCCGCGTGGAGCAGGTCGGCACGCCGCTGGAGCTGTACGAGCAGCCGGACAACCTGTTCGTGGCCGGCTTCATCGGCAGCCCGAAGATGAATTTCATCAGCGCGGAGCTGGTGAGCGGCAGCAGCTCGCAGGCGGTTCTGCGTCTGGCGGACGGCGCTCAGATTCGCGCCAACGTGGATGCCTCGCGTGCCGCGGCGGGCGCCAAGGTCACGCTCGGTATTCGCCCGGAGCACTTCGAGATCGGCGGTACGGAGAACTTGCTCTCCACCACCGTCACCTTCGTGGAATCGCTCGGTGGCACGACGCACGCCTACTGCGCGTATCCCGGCGTGGAAGACGCACTGACTTGCGAGTTCGACGGACGCACGCGCGTGCGCTCGGGCGACGCGCTCTCGCTGGCGCTGCCGGCCGAGTACTGCTATCTCTTCGACGACCAGGGCCTGGCGTTCAAGCGCCTGGTCCCGCAGGCGGCCGCGGCATGAGGCGCGCCCTGGCCCTCGCGCTGACGGCGGCAGCCCTCGGCGCCGGCACTGTCGCGCACGCCGAGCCCAAGCACACGCTGCTGGTCTGGATCAACGCCGACAAGGCCTACACCGGCTTGCAGAAGGTGGGCAACGCCTTCGAGCAGGCGACGGGCGTGAAGGTCGTCGTCGAGCACCCGGTCGATGCGCCGGACAAGTTCCAGCAGGCCGCCGGCGCCGGCAAGGGCCCCGACATCTTCTGCTGGCCGCACGATCGCGTGGGCGAGTGGGTGAAGGCCGGCCTGCTCACGCCGCTGGCGGTGCGCAAGAGCCTGCGTGATTCCGTCGAGGAACAGGCCTGGAATGCGTTCACCTACAAGGGCCGCATCTGGGGCTATCCGATCGCCATCGAGACGACCGGGCTCATCTACAACAAGGCGCTGGTGCCCAAGCCGCCGGCGACGTGGGAAGAGCTGATCGAGCTGGACAAGCAACTCCAGAAGCAGGGCAAGCACGCCGTGCTCTGGGATTACAACAAGAGCTTCTTCTCCTGGCCGATGCTGGCGGGCGCGGGCGGCTCGATCTTCGGCCGCGATGCGCAGGGCGACTTCGACCCGCGCCAGGTCGGCGTGAACAACGCCGGCGCGCTGGCCGGGGCCGAGATGCTCAAGCGATTGATCGAAGGCGGCACCATGGCGCGCGGCGCGCGCTACGCCGAAATGGAAACTGGCTTTGCGCGCGGCACCGTGGCGATGATGATCTCCGGCCCCTGGGCCTGGGACAACGCCAAGAAGGCCAAGATCGACTTCGGCGTGGCGGCGATTCCCGCGGTGATCGCGGGCAAGCCGAGCAAGAGCTTCGTCGGCGTGCTCGGCTGCATGATCGCGGCGCCGAGCAAGCAGAAGGACATCGCGCGCGAGTTCCTCGAGAACCGGCTGATGACGCCCGAATCGCTGAAGGTGCTGGACGCCGACGTGCCCATCGGCGTGCCGGCCAACAAGGCGTTCTATGCGGAGCTGTCGGTCAATCCGCTGATCAAGGCGAGCATGGAGAACGCGCGTCACGGTGAGCCGATTCCGAACATCCCCGAGGTGGGCCGCTTCTGGACCGCGATGGATGCGGCGCTGGAAGCCGTGACCAATGGATTGCAATCGCCGAAGGACGCGCTCGATGGCGCGGCTGGTCGCATGTTGCTGAAGCAGTGATGGCATCGACGATGAACTACAGCACCTTGCCGCCGACCCCGTTGGAGCGCGTTGCTCGCGCGCTCCGTTGGCCGATCACCGCGCTGGCCGCACTGGCCGCGCTCTACACCGTCTTCCTGATCTACACCGCCGGCCAGCCGGGCTGGGCGCTCGGCACGCTCGTGCTGTTCGGCTCGGCGTTCTATGTGTACGTGATCAGCGATCAGTTCGCGTACCGCTATCTGTTCCCGGGCGTGGCCGGGATGCTCGTGTTCATCGCGTTTCCGCTGGTGTACACGGCGCAGATCGGGTTCACGAATTATTCGTCGGCGCATCTGTTGAGCGAGGACCGTGCACGTGCCACGTTGCTGGAGCGTGCCGATCCGGTGCTGGATCAGGTGCAGCGGTTCACGTTGCATGCGGATGGCGCGGAATATCGGATCGCCTTGCATGAAGGCGAGGATGAGAACTCGGCGGTGCGCTGGGTTTCGCCGCCGTTGGCGCTGAAGAAGGCGACGACGGTCGAGCTGCAACCGCTCGGCGCCACGCCGCTGCAACCGGCGCTTTCGCTCAAGGCGGTGATCGAGCACCGCGAGGCGCTGATGCAGCTCGCGCTCAAGCTCCCGGATGCCGCTGAGCCGCTGCGTTATCTCGGCCTGCGCGAATACGGCCCTGTGCGCGAGCAGTGGAAGCTCGATCCCGACGGCGGCCTGCTGCGCGTCGAGGATGGCAAGCACTTCAAGCCGAACCGCGACGAGGGCTATTTCGAGAGCGTGGACGGCGAGCACCTCCAGCCCGGCTTCAAGGTCAATGTCGGCTGGCGCAACTACGCCCGCATGGTGCTGGACGCCGAGTTCCGCAGCCCGTTCCTTTCGATCTTTGTGTGGACGGTGCTGTTCGCGCTGATCACGGTCGTCTGCTGCACGGCGCTGGGCATGATGCTGGCCGTGCTGCTGAACTGGGAAGACCTGAAGGGCCGCACGCTCTACCGCACGCTGGTGTTCCTGCCGTACGCGGTGCCGGGCTTCATCTCGATCCTCGTGTTCAAGGGCCTGTTCAACCAGAACTTCGGCGAGATCAACGCGATCCTGAACGCGCTGTTCGGCGTCAAGCCGGCGTGGTTCGCGGACCCGCTGCTGGCGAAGACGATGCTGCTGATCGTGAACGTCTGGCTCGGCTATCCGTACGTGATGATCCTTTGCTCGGGCTTGCTGAAGAGCATCCCCAGCGATCTCTACGAAGCCTCGGCCCTGGCCGGCGCGAGCCCCTGGACGAACTTCGCCAAGATCACCGCGCCGTTGATCATCAAGCCCCTGGCACCGTTGCTGGTGAGCGCGTTCGCGTACAACTTCAACAACTTCGTGCTGATCGCGCTGCTGACCGACGGCCGCCCCGACTTCCTCTCCACGAAGATCCCGGCGGGGCAGACCGACATCCTGGTCTCGTACACGTACCGCATCGCCTTCCGCGATTCGGGCACGGACTACGGCCTGGCCGCGGCGATCTCGACGCTGATCTTCCTGCTCGTGGCGGCGATGTCGCTGGTGAACCTCCGTCTCATGAAGAAAGCGCAGGGCTGAAGACATGGCCATCGTCCGAGGCAAACAAGCGCGCTGGCGCGTCTATGCGGCCCACGCTTTCCTGGTCGCGTTCCTGATCGTCACCTTGTTCCCGCTGGCCGCGGTGGTGTCCATCTCGCTGCGGCCCGGCAACTTCGCCACCGGCAGCCTGATCCCTGAGACGATCAGCCTGGAGCACTGGAAGCTGGCTCTGGGCATTCCGTATCAAGCGCCCGATGGGAGCCTGCTGCAGCCGCCGTTCCCCGTGCTGACCTGGTTGTGGAACTCGATCAAGGTCGCCAGCATCTCGGCCTTCCTGATCGTGGGCATCTCCACCAGCGCGGCGTACGCGTTCGGCCGCATGAAGTTCCGCTTCCAGCAGGGCGTGCTCAACACCATGCTGCTGCTCCAGATGTTCCCCGCCGTGCTGGCGCTGGTCGCCATCTACGCCATCTTCGAGACCATCGGCAACTACATCCCCTTCCTGGGCCTGGAGACGCACGGCGGTCTGGTGCTCGCGTATCTGGGCGGCGTCGCCACGCACATCTGGACCATCAAGGGCTACTTCGAGACCATCCCCGTCGAGATCGAGGAGAACGCCAAGGTCGACGGCGCCACGCACTGGCAGGCCTTCTCGCGCGTGCTGCTGCCGATGGCCGTGCCCATCCTGATGGTGGTGTTCGTGCTGGCCTTCATCGGCACGATCATCGAATACCCGGTCGCCTCGATCCTGCTGCGCGAAGAGGGCAACCTCACGCTCGCCGTCGGCGCCAAGTACTACCTCAACGACCAGCGCTTCCTCTGGGGCGATTTCGCCGCCGCCGCCGTGCTCTCGGGCCTGCCGATCACGCTGGTGTTCCTGCTGGCGCAGCGCTGGATCGTTTCCGGCCTGACGGCCGGCGGAGTCAAGGGATGATGATGAAACGTCGCACCGCGCTGGCGGGCCTCTCCGGCCTGCTGGCAACGCCCGCCTTTGCTGCAGTGTCTGCCGCTGATCGTTCGCGTTATGCGAGCGTCTTCGACAAGCCGCTGATCGCCGAAATGGCCGCACGCGAGAAGGACTGGCGCATCGGCGGGATCGTCTACCAGGTGCTGGTGGACCGCTTCGCACCGAGCCGCCATCTCGACGCCAAGCGCGCGCTCTATCCGGCGCCGAAGCGCCTGCGCGACTGGAGCGAAACCCCGAAGGCCGGCACGTATCTGGAGAGTGAAAAGCTCTGGAGCCACGAGATCGACTTCTGGGGTGGCGACATCGACAGCGTCGCCAGCAAGCTCGACTACATCGAGCAACTCGGCGCCGACGTGCTCTACCTGAACCCGATCCACTCGGCCTACACCAACCACAAGTACGACGCGCTCGACTACAAGGGCGTCTCGCCCGAGTTCGGCACGCGCGACGATGTGAAGAAGCTGGCCGCCGAGGCGCACCGGCGCGGCATGAAGTTCGTGCTCGACGGCGTGTTCAACCACATGGGCCGCAACTCGCCGTTCTTCAAGAGCGCGGAGGCCGATCCGAAGAGCCCATACCGCCACTGGTTCGATTTCAACAAGAGCTACAAGGGCGGCGCACGGGCCTGGGTCGGTGCGCAGAACCTGCCCGAGCTGAATCTTGAGAACCCGGAGGTGCAGAAGTACGTCTGGGGCGCGCCGGACTCCGTCGTGCGCGGCTGGCTGCGCGACGGCGTGGACGGCTGGCGGCTCGACGTCGGCTTCGAGATCGGCCCGGCACTGCTGGGCGAGCTCACGAAGGCGGCGCATGCGCAGAAGCCCGGCTCGCTCGTGCTCGGTGAAGTGGCCAATTACCCGCGGGACTGGTTCCCCGCGCTGGACGGCATCCTCGGTTTCGCGCTGCGTCGGATCATGATCTCGCTCGCCTCGGGCCAGCTCTCGGCCGACCAGGGCAGCCGCTGGATCGCGCGGATGATCGAGGAAACCGGCGTCGAACACATGATGCGGTCGTGGATCTACCTCGACAACCACGACATGCCGCGCCTCGCGACCACGCTGCCGGACCGCTCGCAGGCGCGGCTCGCTCAACTGTTGATGTTCACGCTGCCCGGTTCGCCCAACATCTACTACGGCAGCGAACTCGGCATGGCCGGCGGTGAAGACCCCGAGATGCGCGCGCCGATGCGCTGGGATCTCGTGCGCGACGACAACGAGGTGCTCAACTTCACGCGCAAGCTGATCAAGCTGCGTAAGGCGCGCCGCGCGCTGCGTATTGGCAACTACAGGCCGCTGGACACGCAAGGGCTGCTCGCTTTCGAGCGCTACACGGAACGCGCGCTCGACGCGGTGGTGACCGTCTTCAACTTCAGCGACCAGGAAGTCGAGCAGCGCCTGCTCCTGCCGGACGGCAAGCAGATGGACGGCTCGCGCTGGATCGACCAGCTGACGGGCACCGTGTTCTACATGTCGTCCGCGCTGATGACGGTGAAGCTGCCGCCGCGCAGCGCGCTCATCCTCACGCCGGAAGGCGCGGTGGTGGACGGCTACACGAACTACAAGCGCGTTTTGTAATCAGGCTTCGACTTCGGCCTCGACCTTATCGGGATCGGCCGGCTTGGCCTTGCCGTCACGCAGCAGGCCGACCGCCATCACGGCGCAGCTCAACAGCACCACAAGGATCAGCGCCCCGCGCGGAAACGCCGCGGGCACGAACTGCGGCGGCAGGCTGTAGAACAGCAGCACCGTGATCAGCCCGCGCGGCGAGGCCCACAACAGCGGCCGCACCGGCGTCACGCCGAGCAGCCGCAGCACCGGCGCGCGCAGCGCGAAGATCAGCACGACGGCCCCCACCGCCACGCCCCACGTCTGCCAGTCGGCGAGCGTGGCCAGATCCGTGTCGTAGCCGAGCATCAGGAAGAAGAACGTCCGCACGAGGAAGGTGGCCTCGGCCGTCAGGTGCTTGAGCTTGTCCAGCTCGGCGCCGTAGTGCGGGCTGTACAGGCCTTTCAAGGCCTTCACGTGCCGGATCAGGTGCGGGTTGTTCAGCAGCAGGCCGAGGATCAGCACGATCAGCAGCGGCGAGAGGTGCAGCGCCTTGGCGCCGCCGTAGACCATCAGGAGCGCGAAGATCAGCGGCAGGAACTTGACGTGACCTTCGAGGTGGCTGACCAGCCAGACCATCGCCAGGCCCACGGCGCTGCCGATCACGAGCACGGTCAACCCGCCGCCGAGGAAGTTGCCGACGGCGCCGCCGGTATCCGTGGCGGTGACCAGCAGCGCGTTGAACACCATCACGCCGAGGATGTCGGACCAGGAGCTCTCGTAGACGACGAACTCGCGCGCCTCGCCTTCGAGCACTTCCGCACTCGGGATGGCGACGGCGCTGCTGATCACGGCGAACGGCGTGGCCAGCAGGAGCGCCGGCAGCAGCGCGATGTTGAAGGTGAAATGCAGCGCCGCGCCGATCACGGCCGTGCAGAGGAATACGCCGAGCAGCGCGGTGCCGAAGGTGCGCAGCAGAAAGGCGCGGCGGCCCGGGTGCAGATCCAGGTCCAGCGCACCTTCGAGCACGATCAGGATCAGGCCGATGGTGCCGGTGAGCGGCAGCAGGCCGTCCGGCAGCGGGTGGTTCACACCCTGGCGCGTGAGCACCTCGCGCAGCACGATGCCGCTGATGAGCAGGAAGATCACCGCCGGCAGGCGGAGCACGCGCGCCAGGTGCGAGAACCAGTAAGACAGCAGGACAGCGGCGCTGATGCCGATCAGTGCGAATTCAGTAGCCATCAGCGCACTGTATCGGCAGCGCGGCAGTTTTTGGCGATGAACTCTTCGTGGGTCGGCATCACGTCCACGCAACGTGCAATCACGTCACGGACACTGTCCAGGTACTCCTGGGTTTCCTTGTCGTCGATCAGGTCGGCGAGCGCGTGATAGCCGCGGGCCTTCATGTTCTGGCCGTGCATCACTTGCAGCCAGCCGACCTCGGCGAACAGCTCGGAGCCCTCGCGCACGATGCGGCCGTTGCGCTCGTACAGCGCCATCTTGGCGGCCAGCTCATCGGGCACCGGCATGTTGCGGCAGTAGTTCCAGAACTCGGAATCGTCGCGCTGCGTGGCCTTGTAGTGCAGGATCAGGAAGTCGCGGATGCGCTCGTACTCCCAGCGGGAGAGGCGGTTGTATTCGGCGATGTCGGCTTCGTCGAAACCGGTGCTCGGGAAGAAGTCGATCAGCCGCGCGATGGCCGTTTGCACGAGGTGGATGCTCGTGGATTCGAGCGGCTCCATGAAGCCGCTGGCCAGGCCGATCGAGACGACATTGCGGTTCCACGATTTGCGCCGCATGCCGGTCGTGAACTTGAGCATGCGCGGCTGGGCCTGGGGCTGGCCGTCGAGGTTGTTCAGCAGGATCGATTCAGCCTCGCCCGGTTCCATGAAACCGCTGGAGAACACATGCCCGTTGCCGATGCGGTGTTGCAGCGGGATGCGCCATTGCCAACCGGCAGAGTGCGCGGTGGCGCGCGTGTACGGCAGCAGCTTCGGCGCGCTGTCGCAGGGCACGGCGATGGCGCGGTCGCAGGGCAGCCAATGCGACCAGTCGTCGTAGCCGGTGTGCAGCACCTGCTCGATCAGCAGACCGCGGAAGCCGGAGCAATCGACGAAGAGCTGGCCGTCGACCGTGCGGCCGCCATCGAGCACCAGTGATTCCAGGCGGCCGCTCAGGCCGCTCAATCGCGCATCAAGGATCTTGCCTTCGGTCCGCTTCACGCCGCGGCCTTCCGCGTACTTGCGCAGGTAGCGCGCGTACAGCGAGGCGTCGAAGTGGAAGGCGTAGGCAATCTCCGCCAGCGGCGAATTGCCGGCGTCCGTCACCGGCCGCATGAACTTGCCGGCGGCCGCGGCCTGGCGCGTGATCGAGTAATCCGCCAGATCGCCGACCTTGCCGGCCTGATGGAGCTTGCGCCAGTAGTGCTCGAACGGCACGGTGCCCAGCGCCTGCCCGATGCGGCCGAAGCCGTGCATGTAGCGGTCGCCGATGCGGCCCCAGTTGACGAATTCGATGGCGAGCTTGAAGGTCGCCTGCGTCTCGCGCATGAATTCGTTCTCGTCGATCTCCAGCACCTGGTTGAAGCGCTGGATCATCGGGATGGTGGCTTCGCCGACGCCGACCGTGCCGATCTCGTCCGACTCCACGAGTTCGATCTCGATCTTGCCCTTGAGCATCTTGGACAGTGCTGCGGCCGTCATCCAGCCTGCGGTGCCGCCGCCGACGACGACGACTTTGCGGATCAGTTGGTGTTCCATGACTCGGATATGTTGAAAAGCCCCTGCCGGACGATACCGGACAGGGGCTTCAGAAAACCTGCAGAGGGGATCAGAACTTGTAGTTCGCGCCCATCAGGTAGGTCTTGCCGTACTTGCGGTTGACCGACGGATCGTTCGGCGACTGCTTGTATTCCACATACGGGGCGTTGTTCAGGTTGTTGGCCTGGGCCAGCAGCGAGAGGCCCTTCAGCCAGCCGTCGCGGAACTCGTAGGAGATCTGCGCGTCGGTGATGCGCTCGTTCTTGATGTAGACGAGCTGGCTGTCGCCGTATTGGTCGGTGATGTTGCCGACGAAGTCCGAACGATAGCGTTGGCCGATGCGAGCCTCGAAGCCCCACTTCTCGAAGTACAGCGCCCAGCCTTCGGTGCGCTTGGACAGGCCCGGCAGCGGGATCGTCGGCGTCGAGATGTTGTTGTTGAAGCCGGTGGTGGGCAGGCTGATCGAGCTGTGGTTGCTGGCGAAGTTGGCCTGCACGCCGAAGCCGTCGAGCCAGCTGGCCAGCACGTTCAGCGGCAGCGAAGCGGAGAGCTCGATACCGTTGATGTTGCCGCCCGAGCCGTTCAGCGGCGCGGTCAGGATGCCGACCTTGGAGCCGTTGGGCGGCAGCGCGGTGTTGCCGGTCACGTACGGCGAGTAGTCGAAGGTGCTCGGGGTGCGGACGATGTAGGTGCTGAGCTTCTTGTAGAAGAAGGCGGCGCTCACATAGGCCTTGTTGCCCCAGTACTTCTCATAGGAGAGGTCCAGCGCGTCGGCACGGAAGGGCTTGAGCTGAGGGTTGCCGCCGCTGCCGGACAGGCGGGCCGGGTTCGACGTGTTGTCCACGCTGAATTCCAGGCTGGCGCGCATGTCGTCCAGCGTCGGGCGAGCCATCTGGCGGGCCAGGCCCAGGCGCAGCGTGTTGCCGTTGCCCAGGTCGCCGACCAGGTTCAGGCTCGGCAGCACGTCGTAGTAGGTCTTGCCGTTCGTGGTCGTCGTGAAGTTGCAGAGGTCACCCGGGCAGCTGGCGGCGTCGGCGTTGAAGGCCGTCGAGCTCTGCTCCGTGCGCACGATCTGCAGGCCGGCGTTGCCGCGCAGCGGCATGTCGCCGATGCTGCTGTCGATGTTGGACTTGACGTAGCCGGTCGTGACCTTCTCGCTGACGGTCCAGTTCTTGTTGGCGATGTCCGGGACCAGCTTCGGCGCGATCGAGTAGACCGAGCCGACCGAGCCGTCCGGATCCCAGGCCAGGTAGGGGATGCCGGTGGCCGGGCCGATCGCCTTGGTCGCGCCGGGCACGGTGGCGCCGGCGTATGGGTCGCTCGAGCCGGCGATGATCAGGCGGCCTTCGACGTAGGTGCGTTCCTTCTTGCGGTCGGCGTAGTTGATGCCGAAGTCCAGGTCGCTGAAGAACATGCCGTCGCCGAGGGCGCGCTTGGCGCTCAGGCGGAAGGCGTTGAGCTTGTCTTCGGTGTTGGCCGTCTTGGTGTAGCCGGCTTGAGGCAGCGACGCGCCGCCGCCCCAGCCTTCCACGTCCGTCAGCTTCATCTTGGTGGTGTCGCTGAGGTCGTAGGGCAGGGTGTACTTGGCGCCCAGCACGTTGGTGCCGTCGAAGCCCGTCCAGGTCAGCGTGCCGCAGAGTGCGGGGTTGGCCTTGCAGTCACCGGGCAGGCCGGCGGTGGTTTCCAGGTGCGGTGCGCGGCGCTTGGCGTCCGAGGTCGCCAGGTCCAGCGTGCCCTTCCAGTCGCCGACGTCGAGCTGGTTGTTCCAGCCGATCGAGCGGACCTTGTCGTGGAAGGCGTTGACGTCGTTGCGCGAGAGCGCCTTGATGCCCGGGATGGAGCCTGCGGTGGCCACGCCGTTGGTGACCGTGGTCGGGGTGACCGTGGCGCCCATGTAGTTCTGGCCGAAGGCCATCGGCAGCTGCACGCCCTGCTCGAGCTGGGTCTGGTCGAACTTGGTCGCGAACACGTCCAGCGTGCTGTTGAAGCTCTTGCTCGGCTTGTACTGCAGGGTGGCCATCACGGCATCGCGCTTTTGCGTGGCCGTGTCCACCAGGTCGTTCAGGCCGCCAGGGACCGTGACGCCGCCGACCGTGGTCGTGCCCCACGAACCGCTGTTCTGCGTCGTGCCCGTGTTTTCCTTCAGGCGGGCCAGGCCGATGGCGATACCGATCGTGCGGTCGGCGAACTGGTCGATGTAGGCCACGTTGGCGCGGTAGCCCGAGCCGGCCGGCGTGTCCAGGCCCTTGCCGAGCTTTTCATCGCGGTAGTTGATGGCGAACGTGCGCTTGCTGAAGTTCAGCGGGCGAGCGGTTTCCATGTTGACGGTGGCCGAGAGGCCCTGGCCGACGAGGCCGCCGTCCGGCGTCTTGTAGATCGTCACGCCGCTGAGCAGCTCGGACGGGTACTGGTCGTACTCGACGTAGCGGCTGTCGCCGGTGCTGACCTGCTCGCGGCCGTTCAGCAGCGAGGTGGCGAAGTCGGGCGAGAAGCCGCGCACGCTGATGGCGGAGGCACGGCCGTTCACGCGCTGGGCCGCCACGCCGGGCAGGCGGGCGATCGACTCGGCGATCGAGGTGTCCGGCAGCTTGCCGATGTCTTCGGCCGAGATCGCTTCGACGATGGAGTCGGAGTTCTTCTTGACCGAGATGGCGTCCTCGATGCCCTTGCGGATGCCGGTCACCGTCACGGTGTCGAGCTTCTGGGGCTGGGTGTCCTGGGCCTGGGCGCCGGTGGCCAGCATCAGCACGGCGCAGCCGATGACCACGGGCTTCAGGGCGGCCAGATCACGTGGCAGGACCTGTCGGCCCGCACGCTTCGGGAGGGATGTCTTCGTCATGGATGTCTCCTCTGGGGGATCGAAATCATTCCGGGCGCTCGGGTGCTGTCTGCTGCAGCGATGCGCACGCCCGGATCTTGTGTTCCGGGTGGATTTGTACCAAAACTAGATTTGTAGTGGAGCTACGTAAACCCTGAACGTTGTTCGAAAGCGACCAAGTGGGCATGAAAACCACGGATTACCTAGGGTTTGTACCCGGTTTTTCAGGGGATTTGCCGAATGAAGGCCCGAGCCGGCGCCTAAGGTTTGTAGTCGAACTACAGGCTTCTGTCAGGCTTGGGCTTGCTCGATGGCAAGGGCTGCGCCGGCCAGTGCGGCCAGCGTGTCCGTGATCAAGGGTGTCGGGATGGCTTCCAGGTAGCTCCGGAAGCGCCCCTTGGCCTCGAAGCGCTCGCGGAAGGCGGAGGCGAAGAAGCGCTCGCCCAGCCGCGGCACGATGCCGCCCCCGATGTAAACGCCGCCGCGCGCACCCAGGGTCAGCGCCACGTTGCCGGCGAAGCTGCCGAGCAGGGCGCAGAAGGCGTCGAGCGTGCGCTCGCACACCGGGTCGTGGCCGGAGAGGCCTTGGGCCACGATCTGTTCGGTCGTCAGTGCAGGCGCTTGCGCGGAGCCCAGCACAGCAGCGACGGCGCCATGCAGCGTCGGCATGCCGATGCCCGAGAGCAGTCGCTCGGCCGAGACGTGTTCGAAGCTGCCGCGCACGTGGGCGAGCAGGGCGGATTCGAAGTCGTCACCGGCGGCGAGCGTGGCGTGGCCGCCTTCGCCGGGCAGCGCGAGCCAGATGCCGCCGGCACGCGTGACGCCGCCGACACCCAGGCCCGTGCCGGGGCCGATCACGGCGAGCGTGTGGCCTTGATTTGCCTGGATCTGTGGTGCGGGCCATGCGCGCAACTGCGTGGCTTGCAGGCGTGGCAGCGAGAGGGCGAGTGCCTCGAAGTCGTTCAGCATCAGCAGCAGATCGAGACCCAGCTCGGATTGCGTCGCGGCGCGCGAAAAACTCCAATGCGCGTTGGTCAGTTCGATCTGGTCGCCGGCAATCGCGGTGGCCACGGCGAACGCGCCGCTGCGTGGAGATTCGGCGTTAGGGATCAGCGTCTTCAGCTCTTGCAGATAGGCGCGCGCCGCCGCCGCCGGATCCTTGTGCTGCTCGACAGGCAGCACGCGCACATGCTCAACGGCAGCGCCGGGGCCGCTGACCCAGCCGAAGCGGGCATTGGTGCCGCCGATGTCGGCGACCAGCCAGGGATACGCGCCGCTCATGGTTGAACTCCTGCGGCTGGGTGAGAGGGAAGGGCAAGGCTCTGGATCACGTTGTCTCTCGTTGTCTCTTGTTGTAGGGGCAGCGAGTGTGCCGCCGGGCATGTAGTTTTTGGTTGGCCGCGAAGGTAACAAAACTACAGGCATGCGGCAAGCTGGTTAACGGTTACCCGTGAAATTGCCGCTGAAATGGGTGATCGACCCGGTGGCATTTCGATGTAGTCGGGCTACAGAATGGCTCACTTCGGGCGTGCCCCATAATGCGGCGCAGCCCGATTCAGCGCCTCTTTTCGAGCCCACGAAGCTCCAGCCCGCACGCCATGCCCGTCTTGTCCACCAAGTACGACAGCCCCCGCCTTATCGGCGACGTCGGCCGCACCTTCGCGCGCTTCGCGCTGGAAACGGCACCGGGCGAATTCATCCACGTGGCCTCGCTGCGTTGCGCCGAGCATGCGGACTTCCATGCCGCCGTCAGCAGCTACCTGAACTCGATCACCGATCTGCCCGGCGGCGTCGGCCAGATCGCGCACATGGCCATCGCCATTGCCAACCCGGTCGAGGGCGATCAGGTGCGCATGACGAACTACCACTGGCAGTTCTCCATCGAAGAGATGCGTTCGCGCCTGGGCCTGGACACGCTGGTGGTGGTGAATGACTTCACCGCGCTGGCGATGGTGCTGCCGCGCCTGAAGGAAGGTCGCGACGCGCGCCAGATCGGCGGCGGCAAGCCGCGCATGCCGAGCGTGGTGGGCGTGCTCGGTGCCGGTTCCGGCCTGGGCGTATCGGGCCTGATTCCGGCCGGCGACGGCTGGGTGGCGCTGGGCACGGAAGGCGGCCACACGAGCTTTGCGCCGCGCGATGAGCGCGAGCTGGCGATCCTGCAATACGGCCTCAAGCATTACGACCACGTCTCGTTCGAGCGCGTGCTGTCCGGCGACGGCATCGAGCTGATGCGCAAGGCGCTGGCGGAGCGCAACGGCGTGGCCGCGCCCGAGTTGTCGGCGCCCGAGATTTCGCGCCGCGCGCTGACCGGGGAAGACCCGCTCTGCGTGGAGACGCTCGAAGTCTTCTGCGCCATTCTCGGCACCGCGGCTGCGAACCTCGCGGTGACGCTCGGCGCCTTCGGTGGCATCTACATCGGCGGCCGCATCGTGCCGACGCTCGGCGAGTTCTTCGACAAGAGCCCGTTCCGGGATCGCTTCGAGGACCGCGGGCGTTTCCATCAGTACGTCGCCAACATTCCGACGTACGTGATCACGGACGAGCACGCCACCTTCCGCGGCGTGTCGACGATTCTGGAATCGCAGCTGCGCACTTTGCAGGCCGATCCGGGCGGCTCCATCCTCGGCCAGATCCGCCGTGCGCGAGAGCAGCTCTCGCCGGCCGAGCTGCGCGTGGCCGAGCATGTGCTGGCGCATCCGCGCGATCTGCTCGGCGAGCCGATCGCGGAGATTGCGCGCGCCGCGCAGGTGAGTCAGCCGACGGTGATCCGCTTCTGCCGTTCGCTCGGTTGCGAAGGCCTCTCCGACTTCAAGCTTCGCCTCGCTTCGAGCCTGACCGGCACCGTGCCCGTCACACACACGCAGGTGCAGAGCGAGGACTCGGTCGTCGAGCTCGGCGCCAAGGTGCTGGGCAACACGGCGAGCGCCATCCTCGCGGTGCGCAGCCAGCTCAACCGCGACATGATCGACCGCGCCATCGACCTGCTGCAAGGCGCGCGCCGCATCGAGTTCTTCGCGCGCAGCCACTACGGCGTGGTGGCGCTCGATGCGCAGTACAAGTTCATGCGCTTCGGCCTGCCGTGCGGCGTGCACACCGATCCGCGCTTGCAGCAACTCGCCGCCGAGCTGCTCGGCCCGGGCGATGTGGCCGTGGTGATCAGCGCTTCCGGCAGCCTGCCCGAGCTGATGGCCGTGGCCGAGCGTGCGCGCGAGCGCGGCGCCAAGCTGATCGCCATCACCGCGGGCCAGTCGCCGCTGGCGCGCAAGGCCGACGTGGTGCTGCTGGTCGACCACGTGGAAGACCTGGCGACGCAGGTGCCGATGGTCAGCCGCATCCTGCATCTGCTGATGATCGACATCCTGGCCGTCGGCGTGGCGATGCGCCGCAATCCGGAAGGGCTGGCGGCGGCCGCGATCGAGGACGACCTCAACACCAAGGCCGTGCCCGAGGCGGCGACCCGCGCCAGCCCTGGCGTGAGCGTGGCCACACCGCTGGCGCGGCTGACCTCGCACAGTCGCTGAAATCGACGTTAACCCCGTAGGCATCGGGGATATGCGTCGAAATGTGGAGTTATGTCTCTTGTAGGTCTACTCTGACCCTCCGATGGTTTGCCGTGGAGGATGGAGATGAAGACTTCGTATCTGATCGCTCTGGCCCTGGGCGCCTGCGCCGGTCTGGCCAGTGCAGCCGAACCCGCCAGCTACTCGAGCTACAGCCCTGAAGTGGCGGCGCTGCGCTACGAATGCGCGGCCAAGTACTACGCGAGCGAGTACAGCAGCAAGTACTACAGCCAGCAGGCCTACGACAAGGGCGAGTACGCCGGCAAGTCGCAGTGCTCGGAGGCCCAGTACGCCTCATACCTGCAGACCGCTGACCCGATGAAGGTGATGGCCGCGTATCCGACCGCCGCCGGCAAGCCCGGCTACAAGAAGGAATACAGCAAGGACGCCAAGTACGAGAAGGATCCTCAGAAGTACGACAAGGATTACGACACCAAGTACGACAAGGACGAGAAGAAGTAGTCCTCGCCGTCCCGATTCAGAAGCCAGGCCGTGCCGAGAGGCGCGGCCTTTGCTTTTTCGGGCGATTTCCTAGGGCAAACCCCGCTTGGGAACACCGTTGCCGGGCCCATCTAGGCCCCGCATACAATCCCAGGTCCCCTTGCCGGCGGCGCTCTGAGCGGCCCCCGGCAGGCATTACTTCCCCGAGGAATTCCAAGTGTTCATTTCCACTGCCTACGCCCAGACCGCTGGCGCTGCTGCTGAAGGCCCTGTCGGCATGCTCGGCGGCTTCCTGCCCATGATTGCGCTGTTCGCCGTCATGTACTTCATCATGATCCGCCCGCAGATGAAGCGCCAGAAGGAAGCCAAGGCCATGATCGAAGCCCTGGCCAAGGGCGACGAGATCGTCACGACCGGCGGCATGCTTGGCACGGTCACCAAGGTCGGCGAGTCCTTCCTGACGGTCGAAGTGGCCAAGGGCGTGGAGCTGCAAGTGCAGCGCGGCGCCGTCTCGCAAGTGCTGCCCAAGGGCACGATCAAGTAAACCGCCGGTTGCGAGGCCTTTCGAGGTTTCCCCCGCATTTCCAACCGGGGCCGCTCCACGCGGCCCCGGCGCCCGTCAGGGAGTCCCCATGAACCGTTATCCGCTGTGGAAGTACTTGATCCTCGTGGTCGCCTTCCTGATCGGCGCGCTCTACTCGCTGCCCAACCTCTTCCCCGAGGCGCCGGCTGTCCAGGTCTCGAGCAGCAAGGTCACCGTCAAGATCGACGACGCGCTGGTCGACCGTGTGAACGGCGCGCTGACCGCCGCCAAGATCACGCCCGACTTCGTCAAGCTCGACGGCAACTCGATCAAGGCCCGCTTCGGCGACACCGACACGCAGATCAAGGCCAAGGACGCGATCAACGCCGCGCTGAATCCTGATCCGAAGGAGCCGACCTACATCGTCGCGCTGAACCTGCTGTCGAGCTCGCCGCAGTGGCTGACCAAGATCCACGCCTTCCCGATGTACCTGGGCCTGGACCTGCGCGGCGGCGTGTACTTCCTGCTCCAGGTCGACATGAAGGCGGCGCTGACCAAGAAGGCCGAGGCGCTGACCGGTGACGTGCGCACCCTGCTGCGCGACAAGAACGTGCGCCACGCCGGCATCAGCCGCGAAGGCAACACCGTGCGCATCGCCTTCCGCGAGGCCGACACCCGCAAGGCCGCCGAGGACGTGCTGAACGCGCAGATCGCCGACGTGATCTGGACCGAAGCCGCCGACGGCGAGAACCTCGCCCTCGTCGGCGCGCTCAAGCCGCAGGCCGAGAAGGCCGTGCAGGACGCCGCGCTCAAGCAGAACATCACCACGCTGCACAACCGCGTGAACGAGCTCGGCACCAGCGAGCCCGTGATCCAGCAGCAGGGCGCCGACCGCATCGTCGTGCAGCTGCCCGGCGTGCAGGACACCGCCCGCGCCAAGGACATCATCGGCCGCACCGCCACGCTGGAAATGCGCATGGTGGACGACAGCGCCGAGGCCCAGGCCGCCATCACTGGCGCCGGCCCCGTGCCCTTCGGCGATGAGCGCTACATGGACCGCACCTACGGCCCGATCATCGTCAAGCGCCAGGTCGTGCTGACCGGCGACAACCTGAACGACGCGCAGCCCGGTTTCGACGAAAACCACCAGCCCTCCGTCAACCTGACCGTGGACGCCAAGGGCGCCCGCATCATCAAGGACGTCTCGCGCGAGAACATCGGCAAGCGTCTGGCCATCCTCCTGTTCGAGAAGGGCAAGGGCGAGGTCGTGACCGCGCCGCGCATCAACGGTGAACTGGGTGCCAACTTCCGCATCAGCGGCGCCATGGGCGTGCAAGAAGCGGCCGACACCGCGCTGCTGCTGCGCGCCGGCTCGCTGGCCGCGCCGATGGACTTCATCGCGGAAAGCACGATCGGCCCGAGCCTCGGCGCCGAGAACATCGCCAAGGGCATCCACTCGGTGATCGGCGGCTTCCTGGCCGTGGCCGCGTTCATGTGCATCTACTACATGCTGTTCGGTCTGATCTCGGCGCTGGCGCTGGCGTTCAACCTGCTGCTCGTGGTGGCCGTGCTGTCGATGCTCCAGGCCACGCTCTCGCTGCCCGGCATGGCCGCCATCGCGCTGGTGCTCGGCATGGCCATCGACGCCAACGTGCTGATCAACGAGCGCATCCGCGAGGAACTGCGCGGCGGTGCTGCGCCGCAGGCCGCCATCAACCTCGGCTACGAGCGCGCCTTCGCGACGATCCTGGACTCGAACGTCACGACGCTGATCGCCGGTATCGCGCTGCTGGCCTTCGGCTCCGGCCCGGTCAAGGGCTTCGCCGTCGTGCACTGCCTGGGCATCCTGACCTCGATGTTCTCCTCGGTCGTGTTCTCGCGCGCCCTGGTCAACCTCTGGTACGGCCGCCAGAAGAAGCTCAAGAGCGTGTCGATCGGCCAGGTGTGGAAGCCCGCGCCTGATGCCCCTGGCGCAGCCGACGCTGCCGCCGCCCTGAAGGAAGCCGAGTAAGCCATGGAACTCTTCCGCATCAAACGGGACCTCCCGTTCATGAAGTACGCGTTGATCCTCAATGCGATCTCCTTCATCACCTTCGCCGCCGCCGTGTTCTTCCTGTTCACGCGCGGTCTGCACTTCTCCATCGAGTTCAAGGGCGGCACCGAGATCCAGGTGCAATACGCGCAGGCGGCCGATCTGGAGAAGACCCGCACGATCGTGGAGAAGATGGGCTTCACCGACGTGCAGGCGCAGAACTTCGGTTCCGCGCGCGACGTCGTGATCCGCGTGCCGATCAAGCCGGGCGTCAAGCAAAGCGACTCCGCGGCGGACGTCTTCGCTGCACTTTGCACGGCTGAGACCGGCACCGTGCAGCAGCACGAGAGCGTCTCCGACAAGGGCGAGGCGATCAGCAAGAAGGTCTGCGTCACCGCGAGCGCCGAACCGCTGTCCCTGAAGAGCTTTGACGCCGTCGGCCCGGCCGTCGGTTCCGAGCTGGCCTGGGACGGTGCCAAGGCCATGATCTTCGTGGTCGTCGGCATCGTGATCTACCTGGCGATCCGCTTCGAGTGGAAGTTCGGCGTGGCCGGCATCATCGCCAACCTGCACGACGTGGTCATCATCCTGGGCTTCTTCGCCTTCTTCCAGTGGGAGTTCTCGCTGACCGTGCTGGCCGCCGTGCTGGCGGTGCTGGGCTACTCGGTGAACGAATCGGTCGTGATCTTCGACCGGGTGCGCGAAGCGTTCCGCAAGTACCGCAAGCTGACCACGCCGCAGGTCATCGACCACGCCATCACCAGCACCATCAGCCGCACCATCATCACCCACGGCTGCACGCAGCTGGTGGTGGTCTCGATGCTGCTGTTCGGCGGCCCGACGCTGCACTACTTCGCCATGGCGCTGACCATCGGCATCTGCTTCGGCATCTACTCCTCGGTCTTCGTGGCCGCCGCCATCGCCATGTGGCTCGGCGTGAAGCGGGAGGATTTGGTGAAAGTGCCGTTGTCCAAGGACGACCCCAACGACCCGAACGCGGGCGCGGTGGTGTAGAGTCAAAAAACTGTCCTACAAGCCCCGCCTCCCAGTCCATCCTTCATGACCGACGCCGTCCGCAACCGAGCCCTGGCCAGTCAGGCGCGGCGCGTCTATCTGGACCATCTGGTGCGGGGCATGGTGCCGCTGGTCAGCACCCTGAACAACACGGCCGCCCAGCTCTTGCTGGCGCCGGCCGAGTACCCGGTGATGGTGGCGCGGCGTGACGCCGTGCAGGCCTGGAACCGCCGCGGGCAGACCTGGCAATCCAACCTCGTGAACGCGTTGCGCAAGGCCGCCATCTACGGCGCGCCTGAGCTGCCGCGCGGCCCGGAGCTCGACAGCCCCAGCCGCCTGAGCCTGGTGGACGACGACACCATCGAGCGCCAGATCACCGGCTCGCGCCTGTCGCTGGCGATGATGGACCGCGTGACCTGGGAGTTCACCGACCTGCGCACCCGCATGCAGATGCTCGAGGCGCACGACGACCTCGCGCACAACGACATGCTGCGCGCCCAGGTCATCGCCGAGCTCGTGCTCGACGCCTGGACGGGTTCGGGCCTGGATGTGCATGTCTGGCACATGCTCCAGAACGAGCTGCACGAAGAGTTCTCCGGCCTGATCGGCGAGGCATACCACGAGGTCAACCGCTGGTTGGTGGCGCAAAACGTCATGCCCGAGGTCGACCTGCGCCCTTTCATCCGGCGCTCCGCCGGTGGCGTGGCCACCGGGGCTTCGCATGCGTCGGCCGGGCTGTCCGGCAGCGCCAGCGGTTCAGGCGTGGGCGGCCCGTCCACGGGCGGCGGCCTGCGCTCCAGCGGCTCCATGCCTCTGGAAAGCGGCCCGCCGCAGAGCATGGCTTCGGCCCAGGCCACGGAAGTGCTGGCGCAGTTGCAGCGCGTGCTGCAACGCCACGTGCCGGGCTTTGGCGGCGTGACGCCTGCGCCTGCGCCCGCAGGCTTGAGCCACGCCGCTCGCTCGCCTTCCGGCCCGAACACGGGCTCCGGCGGCCAACGCGCCTTCGCCGCGACTGCGTTGCAACCGATGCCCGGTGTGGGCGGTGGGGGCACCACGATGGCGGCGACCACGCAGATCGCCTCGCCGCGCCTGGCCGCGGCCATCCGCCACGCCCAGGACGTGTTGCAAAAGCGCCCCGAAGCGCAGGTCGACGTCCTCATCAATGTCAATGAGGCGCCGAAGGCCCTCGCCGAGATCCAGTCTCGCAACCACGCGGTCAAGCAGGTCCTCAAGCAGGCCGCCGATTCGCCGGGCGAGCGCGCCACGATCGAGATCGTGGCCATGATGTTCCAGAGCCTGCTGACCGAAGACCGCCTGCCCGCCAGCGTGCGCGTGTGGTTCGCTCGTTTGCAGATGCCGGTGCTGCGCGTGGCCGTCTCCGAGCCCGACTTCTTCGCCACCACCGACCACCCCGCGCGCCAGCTGATCGACCGCATGGGCGCGTGCGTGATGGGCTTCTCCGCCAGCTCCAATGCCGACGGCTCCGTGAACGAGGCGCTGGAGCGCGAGATCAAGCGCGTGGTGCAGGTCGTCGAGGCGTATCCCGACACCGGCCGGCGCGTCTTCGCTACCGTGCTGACCGAATTCGAGAAGTTCCTCTCGCACTATTTCGAGAAGGAAAACGAGGCCTCGATGAAGGGCGTCTCGCTGGCCCAGCAGATCGAGCAGCGCGAGACGCTGGCGATCCAGTACACCATCGAGCTGCGCAAGATGCTCAACGAAGTGCCCGTGCAGGACGGCGTGCGCGAGTTCCTGTTCCAGGTCTGGGCCGACGTGCTCGCCGTGACCGCGATGCGCAAGGGTGCGCAGGGCGACGAGACCAAGGCGATGAAGCGCGCCGCCGCCGACCTGATCTGGAGCGCCAGCGCCAAGGTCTCGCGTGACGAGCGCGCCGAGGTCATTCGTCGCCTGCCGCCGCTGCTCAAGACCCTGCGCGACGGCATGGGCCACGCCGGTCTGTCCGTGCAGAAGCAGGACGCGCACATCCGCGAACTGAACAACGCGCTGGCCGCGGCCTTCACGGCCAAGACCGCGACCATCCCGCGCGAGCGCCTCGATGAGCTGATGGCGCAGCTGGAAACGCTGGAAGCCCTGCTGCCTGAAGACGGCGGCGAGATCCAGATCAACGACAGCATCATGCGCGACCTCTCCACCCACGGCCACGAAGCCGAAGGCTTGGAAGTGGTCGCCGAAGGCGGCACGCAACCCACCGCGGGCATGCTCGCCTGGGCGCGTGAACTGCCCGTGGGTGGCTGGTACAAGCTCGACTATCACGGCCGCGACGAAGTCGTGCAGCTCGCCTGGCGCGGCTTGCGGCGCAATCTGGTCCTGTTCGTGAATCCGCAAGGCCGCGGCGTGCTGTTCCAGGTGAGCCGCATGGCGTCATTCCTGCAAGCGGGGCTGTTGCAGCCGGCGCAGGAAGAGGCGCTCACCGTCAAGGCGACGCGCAACGCGTTGGAGAAACTGGAAGCTGACCCGAGCCGCCTGTTGAGCTGAACGGCCGCAATGGCCGCTCGTCAAGCAGGCTTCAGTGGATCAGGCGATCCTCGGGATCGACGAACAGCTCGTCGAGGATCAGCGCGTCCGGCTCTTCGCCCAGGCTCCAGAACACCATCAGCACGATGATCTTCAGGTCTTCCAGGTCGACGGGGCCGCCGCCGATGGCCATGGCGCGGTCGACGATCATCTCGCGCATCGGGCCGGGCAGGACGCCGGCGGACTCGAGGAAGCTGATGAAGCCGATCGACGCCTCGCCGAGGTGGTCGAGTTCCTGGTGGGAGTAGATGCGCAGGCTCAGTTCGCCTTGTTCGCCCTGGAACGACTCGGCGGCTTGCGCGAGGCCATCCAGCCAGGACAGTGCTTCCTGGATTTCATCGTTCTCGAAACCGACCGCCGTGAGCTTGCGCGTCAGCTGGGCGTGGTCCGGACAGGCGTCCGGGCGCCAGTAGGTTTCGTAGAGATAGACCAGCACGTCGAACATGAGCCGATGATACCCGAGCGTTCCGGCACACCGGCGCGCGGAAGACCGGGCGAAAACACGGGCTTGTTCAGCTGCGCGCTCGACGTTGAAATAGCTGTCCCGCCAAACGGCCGACCTGGCCGGCCAGTTCCAGCTCCAGCAGCCAGCCGTTCACCTCTGAGGCGGTGCCCGCGCCGCGGGCGAGCAGATCCTCAAGACTGACCGGGTCGAAGCCCATCAGGCCGAGCAGCCGACGCTGCGCCGGCGGGAATGCAAATCCGTCTTCGTCCGACGTGGCTTTTTTGCTCGCCGGCGGTTCGACGGGCAATTCTTCGAGCACATCGGCCGGGCTTTCCACCAGCTTGGCCCCTTGGCGGATCAATGCGTGGCAGCCGCGGCTCTGCGCCGAATGGATGGAACCGGGGATGGCGAAAACGTCGCGGCCGGCTTCCGAGGCCAGCCGCGCGGTGATCAGCGAGCCGGACCGGAGCGCCGCCTCGACCACCAGGCAGCCGTGAGACAGCCCCGCGATGATGCGATTGCGCCGCGGGAAGTTCGCCGTCAGTGGCGGTGTGCCCAGACTGTATTCGCTGAGCATCAGGCCGTCCTTGCAGATGCGCCGGCCGAGTGCGTCGTTGCGGCGCGGGTAGATCTGGTCGAGCCCGGTGCCCACGACGGCGATGGTGCGGCCGTCGGGCGCCTGCAGCGCGCCGGTATGCGCGGCACCGTCAACGCCCAGAGCCAGCCCGGAGACGACGGTCTGCCCGGCCATCGCCAGTTCGTGGGCGAAATGCTCGGCGTTGTCGCGCCCTTGCGCGGTGGGCTTGCGGCTGCCGACGATGGCGAGCATCGGCTCGCCCAGCAGCTCGCGGCGGCCGATGAAGTAAAGGAGCGCCGGCGGGTCGGCCGTCTGGAGCAGGGCGGGAGGATAGTCGGCGTCTGCCAGCGTGAGGATGCCGTGCGACGCATCGGATTGCAGCCATACCCAGGTGCGCTCGATCAGCGCGAGCAGCTCTTCGGGCGGCGCAGGCAGTTGCGCAACGGCCGCCTCCAGCGAACCCGCCTGCGCCAGCAGGGCACGCGCCTTCAACAGGCCCGTACCCGGTGTTTCAAGGAGGCGGAGCCACCCCGCCAGTTCATCGCGCTCAACCACCGCGCGATGATGCCCGGGTTCAGGCCCTCAAGGTGCCGGCTGCGTGAAGCCGTCTCCGGCGTTGATTGAATCCTGGGACGAGACGATCAGGGCGTAGGACACGCGCTTGTAGACCTGGAACACGAGCAGCACACCACTCTTGGTGTCGGGCAGGCGGATGTCCTGGTTCTTGCCACTGGTGCTGTCCACGGCCATGCGGCCGGCCTTGTAGAGCGTCAGCACGTGGCCGCGTTCCAGGCCGTCGCGGGCCCCACGGTTCAGCGACACGACCTGGTTCTGGCCGCCGTTCAGAGCGTCGCCGTAGATCGAGATCACCTGGCCGCTGATCGGCGCGCTGGGCGCATGCGGCACGAAGCGCAGGAACTCGCGCTGCGGCACGGGCGCCAGGCGGTCGGTCACACCCATTTCCTGGCGCACGCTCTTGACCTGCACCGTCGACGGCACGATCTCTTCCTTGCCCTTGGCATCCTTGCGTGTGCCGCCCAAGGCCACCAGCTCCACCGTGCCGAGGTAGGGCGCCTCGTAGCCGAGCACTTCGCCCGTCGCCGGGTCCTTGAGCGGCTTGGCCTGGCGGAACACGCGGTAGTCGGTGGCCTGGCCCACGTCGCCGCGCACGTAGGCGGTGTCGCCCTTGCCGAGGTAGACGTGGCCTTCGGGCGCCGCCACGATGCGGGGCGCCTTGTCGAGTTCGTCGGTGTCGAACACCACGGCTTCCGTCAGGAAGGGCTCGATCAGGTTCATCTGGATCGTGGTGATCGCGTCCGGGTTGTCCGCGGAGCGCACGCGCGGCGAGAGCTTGGTCACGCCGGTCACGTCGCCGCTGCGGTCGCGCCCCAGTTCCAGCGTGGCGCGGCCATCGCGCTTCACCAGCATCAGCACCTGGCCGGGGTAGATCAGGTGCGGATTGCGGATTTCCGCCTTGTTCATGCCCCAGAGCTCGGGCCAGCGCCACGGCGTCTTCAGGAAGATCTTGGAGATGTCCCAGAGCGTGTCGCCGCGCTTGACGGTGTAGGTATCCGGCGCATCCGGCGCCAGGTCCGAGATCGGCACGCCGGCCTGGGCCACCTGGTTGGCGGTGGCGCGCTGCTCGGCCGTGATGGGCAGGTGGGCCGCGCTCTGGGCCTGGGCCGAGGCGGAGCTCAGCAGGCTCAAGGCGAGGGCGGCGGGGACTACAGCCAGGGAAGACAGGGGGGCGGCTCGAAGGGGCATCGATGACTTTCCGGCTAGGGTGGCGCGGCGGTATTTCTCGTTCTTATCCATGGACTTGCGTGATTAAGCGAAAATCCACTTGATTGCGGCGGATTCTGCCCCCATTCACTGGGTGGGGCAATGAACGACTCCGTGCGCTTTTTTGCTCTTGCAAGCACTTACAAACAGACGTTGTGTCATGCCCACAACGATGCGTACAACGTAGGCGTTATGTCGACCCTGAACATCCTCAAGTATCCCGACCCGAAACTGCACACCGTCGCCAAGCCCGTGGCCGAGGTGGACGACCGCATCCGCCAGCTGGTCGATGACATGCTCGAGACCATGTACGCTGCCGACGGCGTCGGCCTGGCCGCCACGCAGGTGGACGTGCACGAGCGCGTGGTCGTGATTGACACGTCCGAAGGCCGCGACACCCCGCGCGTGCTGATCAACCCCGAGATCACCGCCCGCAGCGAGGAAATGATGGACGGCGAGGAGGGCTGCCTCTCCGTGCCGACGATCTACGACAAGGTCAAGCGCCACGCCCGCGTGAGCGTGCGCGCGCTCGGCCGGGACGGCAAGCCGTACGAGTTCGATGCCGAAGGACTGCTCTCGGTCTGCGTGCAGCACGAGCTGGACCACCTGCTGGGCAAGGTCTTCGTCGAATACCTCAGCACGCTCAAGCGCGACCGCATCAAGACCAAGCTGGTCAAGAAGCAGCGCGAAGAAGCGGGCGAGCGCTGATGCGCGTTGTCTTTGCGGGCACGCCGGAGTTCGCGGCTGTCGCCCTGGCCGCGCTGATCAAAGCTGGCCATGAAGTGCCGTTGGTGCTGACGCAGCCTGACCGCCCCGCAGGCCGTGGCATGAAGCTCCAGGCTTCTCCGGTGAAGCAGCTGGCGTTGCAGCATGGCATTTCGGTGGCGCAGCCGCAGGGCTTGAAGCTCGACGGCAAGTACGCGAGCGATGCCGCCGCGGCGCGGGAAGCACTGCTAACGGCGCAACCCGACGTCATGATCGTCGCCGCCTACGGTCTGATCCTGCCGCAGTGGGTGCTCGATCTGCCGACTCGCGGCTGCCTCAACATCCACGCCTCGCTGCTACCGCGCTGGCGCGGCGCGGCGCCGATCCACCGGGCCATCGAAGCGGGCGACGCCGAGACCGGCATCACCATCATGCAGATGGACGCGGGCCTGGACACGGGCGACATGCTGCTGGTCGAGTCCATGCCCATCGCGGCGGACGACACCACCGCCAGCCTGCACGACAAGCTCGCTGCGCAAGGCGGCCGGCTGATCGTCCAGGCGTTGAATTCCGAGCTCAACCGCACGCCGCAGCCCGCCGAAGGCGTTACCTACGCCCACAAGATCGAAAAGGCTGAAAGCCGCATCGATTGGACGCAAGACGCTGCCCAGATCGAGCGCCGCCTGCGCGCCTTCGATCCCTTCCCCGGCGGCGTGGCCGAGTTCGGCGGCGAGCAGATCAAGGTCTGGCGTGTGCGCCTGGCGCCCGGCAGCGGTGCCGCCGGCGAGGTGATCGGCCGCGGCGCCGAAGGCCCCCTCGTGGCCTGCGGCCAAGGCGCCGTCGAGCTGCTGGAACTCCAACGCGCCGGCGGCAAACGCCTGCCGGCCCGCCTGGTCGAGCTGAAAACCTGAAGATCGAACGTTAAGCTCGTGTAAAGCGAGCCGCTTGAAAATCGGCCCCTGACCGCCACCTTCGCGGCAAAGGAGATTCTTCGATGTTCAACCTCTTCAAGACCGCCGTCCTCATGGCCGCCATCACGGCGCTGTTCATGGCCGTGGGCGGTCTGATCGGCGGCCGCACCGGCATGATGTTCGCGCTCATCCTCGCGCTGGGCATGAACTTCTTCAGCTACTGGTTCTCCGACACCATGGTGCTGAAGATGTACAACGCCCGCGAGGTCGATGCCTCCACGGCGCCGCAGTTCTACCGCATGGTGCAGGAGCTGGCGGGCAAGGCGCAGCTGCCGATGCCGCGCGTCTACCTGATCGAAGAAGACGCGCCCAACGCCTTCGCCACCGGCCGCAACCCCGAGAACGCCGCCGTGGCCGCCACGACCGGCATCCTGCGGGCGCTCTCCGAACGCGAGCTGCGCGGCGTGATGGCGCATGAGCTGGCCCACGTGAAGCACCGCGACATCCTGATCTCCACCGTCAGCGCCACGATGGCCGGTGCCATCTCCATGCTGGCCAACTTCGCCATGTTCTTCGGCGGGCGCGATGAGAACGGCCGCCCGGCCAACCCGCTGGCCGGCATCCTTGTGGCCCTGCTCGCGCCGCTGGCCGCCAGCCTGATCCAGATGGCCATCAGCCGCGCGCGCGAGTTCGAGGCCGACCGCGGCGGCGCAGAAATCTCCGGCGACCCGGCTGCGCTGGCCTCCGCGCTGCAGAAGATCCACCGTCTGGCGCAGGGCATCCCGCTCGAAGCCGCGGAGGCGCACCCCGAGACGGCGCAGATGATGATCATGAACCCGCTGTCGGGCGGCGGTCTGCGCGGCCTGTTCTCCACGCACCCTTCCACGGAGGAGCGCGTGGCCCGTCTCATGGCGATGGCTCAAGGTCGGACTTAAAAGGCCGATACAGTGAGGGATATGCGCCGCTTCGTCCTGCCCTCGCTCGCCCTCGCTGTCCTGCTGCCTCTGTCGGGCTGCGACAAGCTCGGCATCGACACGCCCGCCACCATCGCCGCCCGCAAGGAGGCCGATGCCAAGGCCGTCGGCGGCGCCTGCCGCAACGCGCTGCGCGCCATCGAGGACTGCTACACGCTCAATCCCAAGGCCAACAAGGCCGCCATCTACGCCGGCTGGATGGAGATGGACCAGTACATGCGCGACAACAAGCTCGAAGGCACCGCGCCGGTCGTGCCGCGCGGCGGTGCCAGTGGTGCGCCATCGACGGCGGACGACGCAGACAGCGCCAGCGCCGCCGACAGCGCGCCGGCGGACAAGGCGGCTGACAAGCCTGCCGATAAGGCTCCGGAAAAGGCGCCCGAGAAGGCCCCGGCGAAGCCCGCCGAGAAGTCCAAGGGCCACTGAGCAGGTCACCGCAGGCGCAGCTCAGGCCGCCGATCCTGCAATCCGTCGCGATCCGCTGTTAGCCTCCGGCCGACGGCTGCATCATGCGCTCCGTCCTCAAACAACACCGGAGCCCAGAAATGCAAAAGCGTCGCCTCTTCCTCAGCATGTCTCTCGCCCTCGCCGCCACGGGCTTCCTTGCCGGCGCAGCCCAAGCCCATGACTGGAGCTGGGGCGGCGGCGAGCGCATCAAGGGCTCCGGCGAGATCGTCAGCGAGACCCGCGAACCTGGCGCTTTCGACGGCGTGGCCATGGGCGGCAGTTTCAAGGTGCTGATCCGCCAATCGAGCAGCAACAAGCTCCAGATCAAGACCGACAAGAACATCCTGCCCTACATCGAGACCCGGATCTCCGAGAGCGGCAAGGGCCGCACGCTGGAGATCGGCACCAAGCGCGGCTACAACATCAGCCCGAGCAGCAAGACCGAGCTGATCGTGGAGATGCCGCAGATGCGCCAGGTCTCCATCTCCGGCTCGGGCGACATCAAGATCGAGCCGATGAAGACCGGCCCGGTGGAGATCAGCGTCTCCGGCTCCGGCGACCTGAAGTTCGACAACCTCCAGAGCGAGCGCCTGGGCATCTCCGTGGCGGGCAGCGGCGACGTCGGCGGCTCCGGCAAGACCGGCGAGCTGAAGATCTCCGTCTCCGGTTCCGGCGACGTCAAGCTGCGCGACCTCGCCGCCGAAGACGCCAAGGTCTCGATCGCCGGCAGCGGCGACGCGGTGGTCAACGTCTCCCGCAAGCTCAGCGTCTCGGTCGCCGGCTCGGGCGATGTGAGCTACGTCGGTTCGCCGGAAATCTCGACCTCCATCGCCGGCAACGGCAAGGTCCGGAAGGTGAACTGATCCTCTGACGTAACCGCTCATTGGTAAGCTCGCGGGGTTTTGACGAACCCACGCGAGCTTTTTCCATCATGAACGTCCTTCGCTTCACCGACCTGATCGCCGCCGGCAAAGTGGCCGGCCAACGCGTCTTCATCCGCGCCGACCTCAACGTGCCGCAGGACGACGCCGGCAACATCACAGAAGACACGCGCGTTCGCGCTTCCGCGCCCGCCATCCGCGCCGCACTCGATGCCGGCGCCGCCGTGATGGTCACCTCGCACCTGGGCCGCCCGACCGAAGGCGAGTTCAAGCCCGAAGATTCGCTCGCGCCCGTCGCCAAGCGCCTGTCCGAGTTGCTCGGCCGCGAAGTGCCGCTCGTCGCCAACTGGGTCGATGGCGTCGATGTGAAGCCAGGCCAGGTCGTGCTGCTCGAGAACTGCCGCGTCAACAAGGGCGAGAAGAAGAACGACGAAGCGCTGGCGAAGAAGATGGCCGCGCTCTGCGACATCTACGTCAACGACGCGTTCGGCACCGCGCACCGCGCCGAGGGCACGACCTACGGCATCGCGCAGTTCGCGCCGATCGCCTGCGCCGGCCCGCTGCTGGCCGCCGAGATCGACGCCATCACCAAGGCCCTGGCCGCGCCGAAGCGCCCGCTCGTGGCCATCGTCGCCGGCTCCAAGGTCTCGACCAAGCTGACGATCCTTCAGTCGCTCTCGAAGAACGTCGACGGCCTGATCGTCGGCGGCGGCATCGCCAACACCTTCATGCTCGCGGCCGGCCTCAAGATCGGCAAGAGCCTGGCAGAGCCCGACCTGATCGGCGACGCCAAGGCCGTGATTGAGTCGATGAAGGCCCGCGGCGCCGCGGTGCCGATCCCCGTCGACGTCGTCTGCGCCAAGGCCTTCGCGGCCGACGCGCCGGCCACCGTCAAGGCCGCTGAAGACGTGGCCGAGGACGACCTGATCCTCGACATCGGTCCGAAGACCGCCGCGATCCTGGCCGAGCAGCTGAAGAAGGCCGGCACCATCGTCTGGAACGGCCCGGTCGGCGTGTTCGAGTTCGACGCCTTCGCGCACGGCACCGAAACCATCGCCCGCGCCATCGCCGCGAGCGACGCCTTCTCCATCGCCGGCGGCGGCGACACGCTGGCCGCCATCGCCAAGTACGGCATCGAGAAGGACGTCGGCTACATCTCCACCGGCGGCGGCGCCTTCCTGGAAGTGCTGGAAGGCAAGACGCTGCCGGCGTTCGAGATCCTGGCCAAGCGCGCAGCGGGCTGAAGAACGGCCGGGCTGTCGGACAGCCCGGTTTTCAACGCTGCAGGTTACGGGACGAAATAGTCCGGCGTCTTTCCGTCGCTGGCCTTCACGGTGCTGAGCCGTGCCGCCAGTTTCGACTGCAGCCGCACCGGCAGCGGTGCGAAGCCCGTGCCCTGGGTCAACTGGTCGCCGTGCATGAAGCACCAGTAGAGGAAGCGCATCACCGGGCCGGCATCGGCGGCTTGCGCCGGGCGCGCGTCGATCAGCACGAAGCTCGTCATCGTGATCGGCCAGCTTTCGGCGCCGTTGCGCTCGGTCAGCGGCGCGAGGTCGTCGCCCTGGCGGGCCAGATCGCTGGCGGCGATGGCCGCACGGAAGCCTGCTTCGCTGGCCGTCACCCATTCACCGTCGGCATTGCGCAAGTTCACCGCGCTCAGGTGCGCCTGTTGCACGCGGTCGAAGCTCGCATAGCCGATGGCGCCCGGCGTTCCCTTGACGGCCTTGACCATGCCGTCGTTGCCTTCGGCGCGCACGACCGCGCCCGGCCAGTTCGGCAGCTGACTTGTGCCGATCTCCGCGGCGAACACGCGCGAGACGGCGCTCAGGTAACGCGTCAGACCCTCGGTGGTGCCGGACTTCTCGGCGCGCACGATGCGCCGGATCGGCAGCGCGGGCAGCGTCAGGCCGGAGTTCGACACGACGAGGCGGATGTCGTTCCACATCTGGATGCGCCCGGCGAGGATGTCGGCCAGCAGTTCGCCGGTCAGGCGCAGCCGGCCTTCAGGCACGCCGGGCAGGTTGACGACCGGCACCACGCCACCCACCAGCATCGGGATCTGCACGAGCCGGCGTTGCGCCAGCTCGGCGGCGGACAGCGGCGAATCGCTGCCGCCGAACTTCACGGTTCGTGCGCTGATCTGCTTCACGCCGTCGCCCGAGCCCGTGGGCTGGTAGACGACGGCCGGGCCGCCGGCCTTTTGATACGCCGCGGCCCAGCGTGTGTAGACCTGGGAGGGGAAGGTGGCACCGGCGCCGGTGATCTGGGCGTGGGCGGCGGTGAGGGAAGCGGAGAGGGCGGCCGCGCACGCGAGTCGGGCCAGCTGGCGCGAGAGAACGAGGGAACACAAAGGCATCGCGAATCGGAGAAGTGAGAGTGGCCGGCGCGATGCCGCCGGCGAAAGCGCGCGCGATTCTAGGAAGGTGTTGATGCCGATTTGTGAATCGCTTACGAATGGAAACCGTCGTGTGGTCGAGGTGCGCACCAAGGCGGTTCATGCCGACGCTGCATGTCGGCCAAGCATTGAGGCATCGCCAGCCGCTGGCGATCGGCGTAACCTCCCATCCCCCAGAACACGAGGAGACCGCCATGGACAAGCCGTCCTTGTCACCGGCTGAAGCTGCCCTGCGCGAAGCCGCGCTCGACTACCACCGCGCCCCGACGCGCGGCAAGATTTCCGTCACGCCGACCAAGGCGCTCTCCAACCAGCGCGACCTCTCGCTCGCGTATTCGCCCGGCGTGGCGTATCCGTGTCTGGACATCGAAGCCGATCCCACGCTGGCGGCCGAATACACCTCGCGCGGCAACCTGGTCGGTGTGGTCACCAACGGTACCGCCGTGCTGGGGCTGGGCGACATCGGCCCGCTCGCGGCCAAGCCGGTGATGGAAGGCAAGGGCTGCCTCTTCAAGAAGTTTGCCGGCATCGACGTGTTCGACATCGAGCTGGCCGAGCGCGATCCGGACAAGCTCGTGGAGATCATCGCCGCGCTGGAGCCCACGCTCGGCGGCGTGAACCTCGAGGACATCAAGGCGCCCGAGTGCTTCTACATCGAGAAGAAGCTGCGCGAGCGGATGAACATTCCCGTGTTCCACGACGACCAGCACGGCACGGCCATCATCAGCGCCGCGGCGTTGCTCAACGGCCTGGAGCTGGTGGGCAAGGACATCGCGAAGGTCAAGCTCGTGGCGTCCGGCGCGGGCGCGGCGGCGATCGCCTGCCTGGACGTGATGGTGGGCCTCGGCGTGAAGCGCGAGAACATCTTCGCCGTCGACTCGAAGGGCGTGATCCGCGAAGGCCGTGGCGACAAGCTCGATGAGTCGAAGCAGCGCTACTGCCAGAAGACCGACGCGAAGACGCTGGCCGAAGTGATCAGCGGCGCGGACGTGTTCCTCGGCTGCTCGACTGCCGGCGTGCTGACGGGCGAGATGGTGAAGACGATGGCGGATCAGCCGATCATCCTCGCGCTGGCCAACCCGGAGCCCGAGATCCGCCCGGAGCTTGCCAAGGCCGCGCGGCCCGACTGCATCATCGCCACCGGCCGTTCGGACTATCCGAACCAGGTGAACAACGTGCTCTGCTTCCCGTACATCTTCCGCGGTGCGCTCGACTGCGGCGCCACGAAGATCACGGAGGAGATGAAGCTCGCGTGTGTCCGTGAGATTGCGGCGTTAGCAAAGGCCGAAACGAGCGATGAAGTGGCCGCCGCTTACGCCGGTCAGGAGCTCGCCTTCGGCCCCGACTACCTGATCCCGAAGCCGTTCGACGCGCGCCTGATCCTGCGCATCGCGCCGGCCGTGGCGAAGGCCGCCGCCGACTCCGGCGTGGCGACACGCCCGATCGCCGATCTCGACGCCTACCGCCAGGAACTCGGGCGCTTCGTCTACCAGACCGGCATGTTCATGCGCCCGGTCTTCGCCGCCGCCAAGGCGCATCCGAAGCGCGTGATCTTCTCGGAAGGCGAGGACGAACGCGTGCTGCGCGCCGTGCAGGTCGTGCTCGACGAAGGCCTGGCCAAGCCGGTGCTGATCGGCCGCCCCGAGGTGATCGCCATGCGCATCCAGCGCGCGGGCCTGCGCCTGAAGCCGGGCGAGGACGTCAGCGTGATCGACCCGAACAACGACGCGCGCTTCCGCCAGTACTGGGAGACCTACCACCGCATCATGGGTCGCAACGGCATCACGCCGGAGATGGCCAAGGCGACCGTGCGCCGCTCCAGCACCGTGATCGGCGCGTTGGCGATCCATCTGGGCGACGCGGACGCGATGATCTGCGGCATGGTCGGCCGCTTCGACCATCACTTCGAGCATGTGCAGGACCTGATCGGCCTGCGCCCCGGCGCCAAGCACTTCGCGACGATGAACGCCGTGATGATGGAAGAGGGCACGCTGTTCCTGACCGACACGTACGTGAACGACGAACCGGACGCGGAGACGCTGGCCGAGATCGCCAGCATGGCCGCGGAGGAACTGCGCCGCTTCGGCCTGCCGCCCAAGCTGGCCTTCGTCTCGCACTCGATGTTCGGCTCCAGCAAGCGGCCTTCGGCGCTGAAGATGCGCCGTGCGCACGAGCTGTTTGCCGCGGCGCATCCCGATGTGGAGAGCGAGGGCGAGATGCACGGCGATGCGGCACTCTCCGCCGCCGTGCGCGCCACGTTCCTGCCCGACAGCCGCCTGGAAGGCTCGGCCAACCTGCTGGTGCTGCCGACGCTCGACTCGGCCAATATCCTGTTCAACGTGCTCAAGATCAGCAGCGGCAGCGGCAAGACGGTCGGCCCGATCCTGCTGGGAGCGGCGGCGCCGGTGCACATCCTCACGCCGTCCGCGACGGTGCGGCGGATCGTGAACATGACGGCGCTGGCGGTGGCTGACGTCGGGGCTGGGCGTTAGGCGGCGGTCCGCGAGTTGCTGTACTGGGCAGTAACTCGCTGAAACTGCGGAGCCGCGGGTTTTGAGGCACATAATCTTTCGCTCTTACAAACCCGCGAGACAAGCTCCATGAACCGTTCCACCAAGATCGTCGCCACCCTGGGCCCGGCTTCTTCCTCGCCTGAAGTGCTGGAAGAAATGATCCGGGCCGGCGTCGACGTGGTGCGGCTGAACTTCTCTCACGGCAAGGCGCAGGACCACATCGACCGCGCCACGCTCGTGCGCGAGGTCGCGCGCAAGGCCGGCCGCGAGGTCGCCATCATGGCCGACCTGCAAGGCCCGAAGATCCGCGTCGGCAAGTTCGAGAACGGCAAGATCGAACTGATCAACGGCCGCCCCTTCATCCTCGACGCCGACCGCACCGAGCTGGGCAACGACGACATCGTGGGCCTGGACTACAAGGAACTGCCGCGCGACGTGAAGCCCGGCGACCGCCTGCTGCTCAACGACGGCCTGCTCGTGCTGACGGTCGATTCGGTGCGCGGCCAGCAGGTCCACACCACCGTCGTGCTGGGCGGCGAGCTGTCCAACAACAAGGGCATCAACAAGCAGGGCGGCGGCCTGACGGCGCCGGCGCTGACGGCCAAGGACATGGACGACATCAAGACCGCGATGTCCTTCCAGTGCGAATACCTGGCCGTGAGCTTCCCCAAGAACGCGACCGACATGGAAATGGCCCGCCAGCTCGCCAACGTGGCCGGCGAGCCGTGGCGCCACAAGCCGGGCATGATCGCCAAGATCGAGCGCTACGAAGCGATCCCGCACCTGGAAGCCATCCTCAAGGCCAGCGACGGCATCATGGTCGCTCGCGGCGACCTGGCTGTTGAGGTGGGCAACGCTGCCGTGCCGGCGCTGCAAAAGCGCATGATCAAGATGGCGCGCGAGATGGACAAGGTCGCCATCACCGCCACGCAGATGATGGAGTCCATGATCGTGAACCCGGTGCCCACGCGCGCCGAGGTGTCCGACGTGGCCAACGCCGTGCTTGACGGCACCGACGCCGTGATGCTCTCTGCCGAAACCGCCGCCGGCAAGTTCCCGGTCGAGACCATCCAGCAGATGGCCGCCATCGCCCATGCCGCCGAGCGTGCGGAAGAAGTGAACCTCGACACCGACTTCACCGGCCGCACCTTCGGCCGCATCGACCAGTCGATCGCCATGGGCGCGCTGTTCACGGCCTACCACCTCGGCTGCCGCGCCATCATCGCGCTGACCGAATCGGGCTCCACCGCGCTCTGGATGAGCCGCCACCGCATCAACGTGCCGATCATCGCGCTGACGACCACGCAGCAGACGCAGCGCCGCATGGCCTTGTATCGCAACGTGACGCCGCTGCTGATGCCCAAGTTTGATGATCGCGACGTGGCGCTGGCCGAAGCGGAGCGCATCCTCGTGGCGCAGGGCGTGCTCAAGCCGGGCGATACTTACGCCATCACCTGCGGCGAGCCGATGGGCTACCCGGGTGGCACCAACATGCTCAAGGTCTGCCGCGTCGGTTGAGCGTTCGCTGAAAGCTCGACCCCTCGGCGCTTGTCGATCGAGGGAGACGGGCTGTGACGTCGGCATTCCAATCCAATCGCCGTGAGCTGCTGAAAATCGTGGGCGCCGCGAGTGTCGCGGGCCTTCATCAGCCTGCGCGCGCGGCCGACAAGCCCAAGCAATCGATCCTGATCGCCGAAGGCGCGCGCCTGCCCTTCGTGCTGCCCGTGCTCGACCTGATCGCCAAGGGTGGCGGCTTCGAATGGGAACCGATCCATGTGCCCTGGCCGCGGCTGTTGTTCATGCTGAACAGCGGCGAATCGCTGGCCTGGGCCGTGTCGCGCACGCCAGAGCGGGAGAAGACATTGAACTTCAGCGACGTCGTGAACAGCCGGCACGTCGGGCTGATCGCGCCGCCGGGCCAGCCGCAGGCCTCGCCGGCGCTGGCCAGCCTCAAAGGGCACACTTACTGCAAACGGCGTGGGTTCACGCTCGATTCGCCGTTGAATGAGGCGGTGCAGAGCAGGTATTTCCACGTCGTCGAAGCTGACCTCGATTACGACGCCGTCCTGCGCATGCTGCTGGCCGGGCGCTGCGAGGGCGTGATGTTCACGCACCGCAGTGACGATCCGGCCGTCGTCGAACGCCGCATCGAGACGCTGCTGCCGGGCCGCCGTTTCGTCGTGCAGCGGCCACCGCTGGCCACGGGCACGCTGCACATCGCCGCTGCCAAGAAGAACCCGCAACTGGTCCCGCAGCTGCAACGCGTCAACGAAGGCCTGCGCGCCCAGGCCAAGGGCATCGCGGAACTGATCGCCGCGGAGACCTGAAACCGGGGGCTCTTTCGCTCTCGATGCTGCGCCGCACCCTAGAATCCGCGGCAGTTACGGCGCGGTTACACCCCCGATCGGCTGACGATCGGAGTACGCTGCGCCCGCGGATTCTCAACTTCCTAGACCTTTCTAGAGGAATCTCCCATGGCACTCGTCTCCATGCGCCAACTGCTGGACCACGCCGCCGAGCACGGCTACGGCATCCCGGCCTTCAACGTCAACAACCTCGAGCAGGTGCAGGCCGTGATGGCCGCGGCTGACGAAGTCGGCGCCCCGGTCATCCTCCAGGCCAGCGCGGGCGCCCGCAAGTACGCCGGCGAACCCTTCATCAAGCACCTGATCCAGGCCGCCACGGAAGCCTATCCGCACATCCCGCTGGTCATGCACCAGGACCACGGCAGTTCGCCCAAGGTCTGCGAGGGCGCGATCTCGCTGGGCTTCGGCTCGGTGATGATGGACGGCTCGCTGATGGAAGACGCCAAGACCCCGGCGTCCTTCGACTACAACGTGGACGTGACCCGCCGCGTCGTCGAGATCGCACACAAGGTCGGCGTCACGGTCGAAGGCGAACTCGGCTGCCTGGGCAACCTGGAGACCGGCGAGGCCGGCGAGGAAGACGGCGTCGGCGCCGAAGGCAAGCTGGACCACAGCCAGATGCTGACGGACCCGGAAGAGGCCGCGATCTTCGTCAAGTCCACGCAGCTCGACGCGCTGGCCATCGCCATCGGCACCAGCCACGGCGCCTACAAATTCTCGCGCAAGCCCACGGGCGACATCCTCGCCATCAGCCGCGTCAAGGAAATCCACAAGCGCATCCCGAACACGCACCTGGTGATGCACGGTTCGTCCAGCGTGCCGCAGGAGCTGCTGGCGCTGATCAACCAGTACGGCGGCAAGATGAAGGAGACCTTCGGCGTGCCCGTCGAGGAGATCCAGGAAGCGATCAAGTACGGCGTCCGCAAGATCAACATCGACACCGACATCCGCCTGGCCATGACCGCCGCGGTGCGCAAGTTCCTGTTCGAGAACCCGGACAAGTTCGATGCCCGCGAATGGCTGAAGCCCGCGCGTGAAGCGGCCAAGGGCATCTGCAAGCAGCGCTACATGGAGTTCGGTTGCGAAGGCCAGGCTTCCAAGATCAAGCCGCGTTCGCTGGTCGATGTGGCCGCCTCGTACGCGCGCGGCGAGCTGGCGCAAGTTGTCCAGTAAAGCCTGCTGCTTCACCTACGGCTCGCTGATGTGGGCCGACATCTGGGCCAGCGTCTGCGGTCGCGAGCATGCGGCTGTTGACGCTGAGCTACGGGGTTATGCGCGGCGTCCGGTGCGTGGGCAGGACTATCCGGGTCTGGCGGTCGCTGGCGCCGATGCGGTCGTCGCCGGCCGGCTTTATCTCGATGTGGATGAGGCCTCGCTGGCGCGGCTCGATGCCTTTGAAGGCGAAGAGTACGAGCGCGTCACCGTGACGGTTCAGCTTGGCGATGGCCGTGGGCAAGAGGCGTTCTGCTACCTCTTCCGCGGAGGTTTCGCCGATCGGCTGCTGCCCGGCGACTGGGATCCGACGGCCTTTGAACGCGAAGGCAAGGCGCGCTTCATTGCCGCCTACGCGGGCTTCAGGACTTAGCGCGGCAGGAGCCGCCTCGTAGAATGCGGGCCTTCCGCCCTCTCTCGACTGACCGCTCCATGACCGCCGCCCTGCTCGAATCCTCCATCACCTCGCTTCCCCTGATCGCCCGCGGCAAGGTGCGCGAGAACTATGCGGTGGGCAGCGACCGGATCCTGATGATCGCTTCGGACCGCCTCTCGGCTTTCGACGTCATCATGGGCGAGCCGATGCCCGGCAAAGGCGCGCTGCTGACGAAGATGGCGCTGTTCTGGTTCGACAAGCTCGACGGCATCGTGCCGAACCACCTGACCGGCGAAGACCCGCTCTCCGTCGTCAGCGCCGAGGCCGAGAAGGCGCAGGTCCGCGACCGGGCGATGCTGGTCAAGCGCCTGAAGCCTTTGCCCGTGGAAGCCGTCGTGCGCGGCTACCTGGCCGGCAGCGGCTGGGCCGAATACCAGAAGAACGGCGAAGTCTGCGGCGTCAAGCTGCCGGCCGGCCTGCAGAACGCGAGCAAGCTGCCCGAGCCGATCTTCACCCCCGCCACCAAGGCCGAGATGGGCGACCACGACGAGAACATCTCGTTCGACAAGATGGTCGGCATCCTCGGCGAAGACCTCGCCACCCGCGTGCGCGACATCTCCATCCAGCTCTACAAGCGCGCCGCCGACTACGCGCTGACCAAAGGCATCATCATTGCCGACACGAAGTTCGAGTTTGGCCTCGATGCCGACGGTACGCTGACGCTGATGGACGAAGTGCTCACGCCCGATTCATCGCGCTACTGGCCGGTGGAGAGCTATGCCGTCGGCACCAACCCGCCGAGCTACGACAAGCAGTTCGTGCGCGACTGGCTCGAGCAGGCCGTGGTCGATGGCAAGCCCTGGGGCAAGGTCGCCCCGGCGCCGGCACTGCCCGCCGAGGTGATCGAGAAGACCGTCGCCAAGTACCGCGAGGCGCTGGAGCGCCTGACGGGCTGAGGAGCGGGCCGTGCAGCGGTCGCGCCTGTGGCGGCGGCTGAGCGAGGCCATTCCCGCCGCGCCAAGCCCGATGCAGGCCGCGAAGCTGCGCGTGCAATGCGCCGTGCTGTTGGCGCGCCACGGGCAGAACGGCGAAGCACGCGATGAACTCACCGCGCTGCACCTGCTTAACTTCCAGAGCCCGTTGCGCGAGCTCGGTGCGTGGCTGCATTACGCCGAGGGCGTGACGCTGTACTTCAGCGAATTCGGCAGCTGCGACGGCGCCCAGCTGGAGCGTGCGGCGGCGATGGCGGCGGCGCTCGGGGACGTCGAACTGCAAGCGCTTTGCAGCGCGTGGCTGGCCTGGTTCGCGTTTGTCGAGCACGACGTGCAAGCCGTCGCGCGCCATGCACTGGCTGCGCGCGCCCTGATGGCCCCTGGCCATCACACCGCGCAAGCACGGCTGGCCATGACGCTTGCCGTGGCCCACGATTTCGCCGGCCGGATGGCCGAGGCGCAAGCCTGGTACGCCAACGCGCGCCAGCACGTGGCGGCTGAGGGCGATGACGCCGGCCAGTCCGCCGTGATGTTCAACAACACCGCCATGCGCGTGGCGCAGGCGCGGCGCGAGAGCCTGGAGCCGGCCGGTGCCGCGCACGCCACGCCGCTGATGGGCGCGCAGTCGACCGAGCACTACGACGCCGCCAAGCGCATCGAGCTGATGCCCGATCTGGGGCCGCTGATGCGCGCGCAGCTGCTGGTCGCGGCCGGCGAATACGCTGCGGCCCGCGAGCTCTACGTCACGCACCTGCCCGGCATCCAGTCGCGCGGCCTGGACCGCCTGAGCTCCAGCCTGCTGGCCGATCTGGCGCTCTGCCGCGCGCATCTGGGCGAGGCCGCGCTGGCGTTGCAGCAGGCCGAGGCGGCCGAGCTGGAATGCAATGCCGAGGTCGAGATCGACGACCGCGCGATCACCTGGGGCCGCCTGGCCCAGGTCTATGCGGTGTTGAATCAGTCCGAGCGCGCAGCCCAGGCGCAGCAGCGGGCCGTGCAGGAACATGCGGCATTCACGGCCGAGCAGCAGCAGTGGGCCGCGGCCCTGGCCGCGCCCGAGTTGCGTCAGCCCTGAATCAGAACAGCGCCATGCTCAGCTTGCGGCGGTACTGGTCCAGCACCGGATCGGCCTGCGGCACCACGGCCTTGCCGGCGATCTCCAGCGTGCTCTTGCCGGCGCCTGCATCGGCTGCGGCCTTGGGTGCGGGCTTGCTCATCAGTTCGAGAATGGCGACGTAGGTCTTGCGTGCGGCGTCCGAATTCCAGGCCTTGTCGCGCATGAGGATCTCGAGCAGCTCGTCCATCGCGGCGGTGAAATCGCCCTTCGCAAACGCGGCTTGGGCAAGCGCGAAGCGGGCCTCGAAATCGCGCTTGTTCGTCTCGATCGTCGCGCGCAGGGCGGCGGCGTCGATGCCGGCGGCCGCGCGCTCGGCAGCAGCGATCCACGCGGCCAGCGCGGCAAAGCGGGCATGCGGCGTCAGCGTGCTGGCGGCGATGGCTGCGACCGGCGCGAAGGCCGCTTGCGCTTCCTTCAGCTGGCCCTGTTCGAGCAGCGCCTTCACGTAGTCGTAGCGAGCGGTCTCATCGTCCGGGCGCGCTTCCACCGCCTGGGCCAGGCGGCCCAGCACGTCGTCGGCGCCTGCAGGCGCGGCCTCTTCCTCGACCGCCGGCTCTTCCGGCTGCGCTTCGCCCTCGGGCACATGCTTGCCCAGGAACTCGCGGATCTGCTCCTCGGGGATCGCGCCGACGAAGCCGTCCACCGGCTGGCCCTGCGCAAACATCACGCAGAACGGGATCGAGCGCACGCCGAACATCTGGCTCAGCTGGGTGGAAATCTCCGGCACTTCGTCGGCATTGAGCTTGGCCAGCACGAAGCGGCCGGCGTACTCCGTCTCCAGCTTTTCCAGGATGGGGCCGAGCTGGCGGCAGGGGCCGCACCAGGGCGCCCAGATGTCCAGCAAGACGGGCTTGGTGAGGGACGCCTGGATCAGTTCGGCTTCGAAATTCTGGAGGGTGATGTCGATCATGGGGCTCCGCCTACAATTCGAGGCTTTTCAAGTACAGACTTCGGCCCTGCAACGGCGCCGCAACAAGAGCATGACGTCTCCCGTGATTGGCATCGTGATGGGTTCTTCCAGCGACTGGGAGACCATGAAGCAGGCGGCGGACATTCTCGCCGAGTTCGGCGTGCCCCATGAGGCGCAGGTGGTTTCCGCTCACCGCATGCCCGATGAGATGTTCCGTTATGCCGAGGGCGCTGCCGCCCGCGGCCTGCAGGCGATCATCGCCGGCGCCGGTGGTGCGGCGCACCTGCCGGGCATGCTGGCTGCGAAGACGGTCGTGCCCGTGCTCGGCGTGCCGGTGGCCAGCCGCCATCTGCAAGGCGTCGATTCGCTGCACAGCATCGTGCAGATGCCCAAGGGCATCCCGGTCGCCACGTTCGCCATCGGCACGGCCGGCGCGGCCAACGCGGCGCTGTTCGCCGTGGCCATGCTGGCCAACCAGGACCCGACGTTACGCGCCAAGCTCGAGGCATACCGCGCCAAGCAGACGGAAGCCGCCCGCGCCATGACCAAGGACCTGATCTGATGGCTCTGGACAAAGCCCTGCTGCCCGGTGAAGCCACGCTCGGCGTGATGGGCGGCGGCCAGCTCGGCCGCATGTTCGTGCATGCCGCTCAATCTCTGGGTTACCGCACCGTCGTGCTCGACCCCGATCCGCTCTCGCCGGCCGGCCTGGTCGCCCACGACCACATCCACGCCGATTACATGGACCCCGCCGCGCTCGAAGCGCTGGCCGGCGCCTGCGAGGCCATCACCACCGAATTCGAGAACGTGCCCGCGCTGGCGCTGCAAAAGCTGGCGCAGACGCGCTTCGTCGCCCCCGCCGGTGCCGCCGTGGCCATCTGCCAGGACCGCGCGGCCGAGAAGGCCCACTTCGAAGCCAGCGGCGTCGCCTGCGCGCCTTACGCCGTGATCGCCGGTGACGCCGACCTGGCCGAAGTGCCCGACACGCTGCTGCCCGGCATCCTCAAGACCGCCCGCATGGGCTACGACGGCAAGGGGCAGGCCCGCGTGCGCGACCGCGCCGAGCTGAACGCCGCGTGGAAGGCCATGAAGGGCCAGCGTTGCGTGCTGGAAAAGCTGCTGCCGCTCAAGCTGGAGATCTCGGTGATCAGCGCGCGCAGCGCCAAGGGCGAGATCGTGCAGTTCCCGGTCCAGCAGAACCTTCACCGCGACGGCATCCTGGCCGTGACCGAAGTCCCGGCGCCGAACGCGAGCCTCGCACTGCAGGCCGAGGCTGCCGCGTCGGCCGCGCGCATCGCCGCCTCGATGCAGTACGTCGGCGTGCTCTGCGTCGAGTTCTTCGTGCTGGAAGACGGCAGCCTGGTTGTCAACGAGATGGCGCCGCGCCCGCACAACTCGGGCCACTACACGCTCGATGCCTGCGATGTCTCGCAGTTCGACCTCCAGGTGCGCGCCATGGCCGGCCTGCCGCTGCCGGTGCCTCGCCTGCACTCCAAGACGCTGATGCTCAACCTGCTGGGGGACCTCTGGTTCCCTGAAGGCGCCGAACAGCAGCGCACGCCCGACTGGGCCGCGATCCTCGCGCTGCCCGGCACGCACCTGCACCTCTATGGCAAGAACGAAGCCCGGCGTGGCCGCAAGATGGGCCACCTGAACATCACGGCCGCCAGCGCCGAAGAAGCCCGCCGCGTGGCCGAGCGCGCTTGCGCCATCCTGGGCCTGCCCCAGCCATGATCCGCAACGGCCGCGACCCCGAGGCTCTCGCCGAGGCCGCCCAGGCGCTCGCGCGGGGCGAGCTCGTGGGCGTGCCGACGGAAACCGTCTACGGTCTCGGCGCCCGCGCCGATCAGGACGAAGCGGTCGCTAAGATCTTCGCCGCCAAGGGCCGGCCGGCCGATCACCCGCTGATCGTCCACGTGACGGACCCTGCGCAGGCCGCACTTTTTGCCGACGGTGAATTGCCGGCGATGGCCAGGCAATTGATGGACGCTTTCTGGCCCGGCCCGCTGACCGTGATCGTGCCGCGCGCGCCCGCGATGGCGGCTGCGGCAGCGGGCGGTCAATCGAGCGTCGGCCTGCGCTGCCCCTCGCATCCGGTGGCGCATGCGCTGCTGGTGGAGGCGCACAAACTCGGCGTGCCCGGCATGGCCGCCCCCAGCGCCAACCGCTTCGGCCGCGTCAGCCCGACCCATGCCGAGCATGTGGCAGAGGAATTCGGGCCCGACCTGCTGGTGCTCGACGGCGGCGATTGCGAGGTCGGCATCGAGTCGACCATTGTCGACTGCAGCCGTGGCCGCGCGGTGCTGTTACGCCCGGGCATGATCACGCCGGAACAGCTCGAAGCCGTGCTCGGCCAGCCGGTGCAATCGCCCGACGCCGGCGCGCCGCGCGCCTCCGGCACCCTGGAAGCTCACTACGCGCCACGCGCCGTCGTCCGCCTGTTTGGCGATGCCGCGGCCCTGTCCGAGCAACTGGGGAAACAATCAGGTCAAGGCGTCGCTGTATATTCCCGCTCGCCTGCCGTCCAGACGGCTGGGGCGTCGCCGCTCACGCGGCGCATGCCCCAGGAGCCCCAAGCCGCGGCCCATGAGTTGTTCGCCGTGTTGCGCGAGCTCGATGCGGCCGGGGCCGAGGAAATCTGGATCGAGGCGCCGCCCGCGGGCAGCGCCTGGGACGGCGTGCGGGATCGCCTGAATCGCGCGGCAGCGGCCTTTGTCGGCCACTGAAGCGCACGGGATTTGTTGAAGATGATGGATGGAATGTTCATGATGAGTTTCAAGCAGGGCGCGCTGCGCAAATTGCTGAGCGGCACGGCCCTGGCGGTCCTCCTGGGCCTGTCGGCCTGCGGTGGCGGCACCACCCAGATCCAGCCCTTCAAGCCCAATCGCATCATCACCTTCGGTGACGAATCCAGCTATCTGGACCCGACCGGCCGCAAGTACTCCGTGAACGGCGTGGACTCGATCACGGGTCTGCAGAACTGCGCGATCAACCCGATCTGGGTGCAGACGCTGGCCGCCTCCTACGGCCTGTCCTACCCGCAGTGCGACCCCAACCACCTGGCCGCGCCCCAAGGCGTGATGCAGGCCGTGCCCGGCTCCAAGGTGGCGGACGTGGCGAACACGGTGGACCTGTTCTTCAGCAACAACTACTTCACCGAGAAGGACCTGGTCACGGTGTTCGTCGGCGTGAACGACATCATCGAGATCTACACCGCCTTCCCGGCCCAGAACCAGGACGCGCTGCTGGCCGAAGCCAAGCGTCGCGGCAAGGCGCTGGCCGCGGTGGTCAACCGCATCGCCAACGCCAACGGCCGCGTGATCGTCACGACGCTGCCCGACGTCGGCGACACGCCGTTCGCCACCGCCGAATCGCTGGCCCACGGCGACATCAACCGCGCCGACTTCCTCTCGCAGCTGAGCGACGCCTTCAACATCGCGATGCGAACCGACCTCATCAACGACGGCCGCCTGATCGGCCTCGTGCTGCTGGACGAAACCATCCAGGGCATCCACAAGTTCGGCACGGCCTACGGCTTCAATAACGTCAGTGACGCGGCCTGCCTGCCCAACACCGGCCCGCTGACCTGCACGACCAACACGCTCTACCCGAACACCACCGGTACGGACTGGCTCTGGGCCACCGACCGGCTGCTGAGCAACGGCGGGCAGAATCAGCTGGCCTCTCTCGCCTCCACACGGGCGCACAACAACCCGTTCTGATCATGCCGGTCCTGCTGGCCATCGACAGTTCGACGGACAGCCTTGCGATTGCGCTGACCGGCCCCGGCGGCGCGCGCATCTTTGAAGGCGCAGGTGGCGCCAAGGCCTCGGAGCGCGTCGTGCCCGAGGCCTTGTCTCTGCTGGCCGCCGCGGGCTTGAAGCTGGTCGATGTCGACGCCGTTGCCTTCGGCCGCGGCCCCGGTGCGTTCACCGGCCTGCGCACCGCCTGCGCCGTCGCCCAGGGTCTGGCCTTCGGCGCCGGCAAGCCCGTGCTGCCGCTCGACAGCCTGATGCTCGTCGCCGAAGACGCTCGGCTGCAGGCCGGCGCCGAACTCGAAGGCCCCTTGTGGGTGGCGATGGACGCCCGCATGGACGAGATCTACGCCGCGCAATACGTCTTCGAGCAAGGCCGCTGGATGGTGCTGGACGAACCCGCCCTCTATGCACCCGCTGCGCTGATCCAGCGCTGGGGCCAGCCCAAGGCCGTGGCCGGTTCGGCCCTGCGCGTGTTCGCACAGCTCGGAACTTGCGAACGCAGCTGGCCCGAGGAAGCCTCGCGCGCCCGCGCGTTGGCGAGCCTCGCCGGACAGGCTTTCGCCGTCGGCTCGCTGCTGGACGCCGCCGAAGCCCAGCCGCTGTACGTGCGCGACAAGGTCGCCCTGACCACAGCCGAGCGTCTGGCGATCGGAGCCAAGGCATGAGCGCCTTGCCCGTCGACAGCCTGGAAATGCTGCCCATGACGATCGCCGATCTCGACGATCTCGTGCCCGTCGAAGTGCAGAGTTATGTGGTGCCCTGGTCGCGCGGCAATTTCATCGATTCGCTGGCCGCCGGCTACGAGTGCCGCGTGCTGCGGTCGAGCGCCGGCGAACTGCTCGGGTATTTCATCGCCATGGCTGGCTTCGAGGAAATGCACCTGCTCAATATCACCGTCACGCCGGCCCACCAGGGCCGCAGCCTGGCGCTGATGATGCTGGACGAACTGCAAGCGGTCTGCCGCCAGCATGGCGCCGCTCAGCTCTGGCTCGAAGTTCGGATCTCCAACGACCGTGCGCGCTCCATCTATCGCCGCTACGGCTTCGCTGAAGTCGGACTGCGCCGCGGCTACTACCCGAACCCCGCCGGCCCGCGTGAGGACGCCGTCTTGATGAGCTTCACCCTATGAGCTGGGACGACCGCCAACGCGCGATGCTGGAGGCGATGGGCCTCAAGGTCTGGGAGCGACCCGTCTTGGCTGAACCCGAGCCGGTGCCGGAGCCGGCTGCTGCGCCAGTGCCAGCGCCCGTCGTGCATGCCGCGCCGGCGCCCGCGCCGACGCGTGCGCCCGTTCCTGCGCCGGCGCGCGCACCTGCCCCGGCTCCGGTCACAGCTCCAGTCGCCGCGCCGGTGCTCACCGCCGACATGGCCGCCCGCGCCGAGTCCATCCGCCAGATGGACTGGCCGCAGCTGCGCGACAGTGTCGCCGCCTGCCGCGCCTGCGGCCTCTGCGAAGGCCGCACGAACACCGTCTTCGGCGTCGGCAACGAGAGCGCCGACTGGATGATCATTGGCGAGGCCCCCGGCGAGCAGGAGGACCTGCGCGGCGAGCCCTTCGTCGGCGAGGCCGGCAAGCTGCTGGACAACATGCTGCGCGCCATCGGCCTGACACGTGCTGAAGATCAGCCTCAGAAGCAGGTCTTCATCGCCAACACCTTGAAGTGCCGGCCGCCTCGCAACCGCAACCCCGAACCCGCCGAGCTCAGTGCCTGCGATCCCTATCTGCAGCGCCAGATCGAACTCGTGCAGCCCAAGATGATCCTCGCCATGGGCCGCTTCGCCGTGCAGTTCCTGCTGCGCTCGAGCGAAGCCATCGGCCGTCTGCGCGGGCGCGTGCACGAGGTCAACGGCATCCCCGTCATCGTGACCTACCACCCGGCCTACCTGCTGCGCAACCTGCCCGACAAGGCCCTGGCCTGGGACGACCTCTGCCTGGCCGTCGAACGCTATGAATCCGCTCGAACAAAGGATTAGCACCGAGATCGCCGCGGCCGGCGACTGGCTGCCTTTCGACCGCTTCATGGCCCTGGCGCTGTACGCGCCGGGCCTGGGCTACTACAGCGGCGCGCGGCAGAAGTTCGGACTGATGCCGCAGAGCGGGTCGGACTTCGTCACCGCACCTGAGCTCTCGCCGCTGTTCGGTGAGTCGCTTGCCGCGCAAGTGGCGCAGGCGCTCGACGCCACCGGCACCGACGAGGTCTGGGAGTTCGGCGCAGGAACCGGCGCGCTCGCTGCGCAGCTGCTCGCGCATCTGGGCGACAAGGTGCGCCGCTACGTGATCGTCGACCTCTCCGGCGACCTGCGCGCCCGCCAGGCCGAGAAGCTCGCACCCTGGCGTGCCAGGATCGAGTGGCTGGATTCGCTCCCCGCGAAGTTCAGCGGTGTCGTGGTCGGCAACGAGGTGCTCGATGCAATGCCCGTGCAGCTGTTGCACTTCGACGGCGCGCAATGGCTCGAACGCGGCGTGGCCGTCGACGGCGAACGCTTCGCCTGGTCCGACCGCCCGACCACGCTGCGCCCGCCGATGGACGCCGTGCCCGGCACCACGACCGAAATCCATCCGCAGGCCGAGGCCTTCGCCCGTACGCTGGCCGGCGCGCTGGAGCGCGGTGCCGCTTTCCTGATCGACTACGGCTTCCCTGAAGCCGAGTACTACCTCCCGCAGCGCCTCGGCGGCACGCTGATGTGTCACCACCTGCACCGCGCCGACCCCGATCCGCTGAGCCTTGTGGGCGAGAAGGACATCACCGCTCACGTGAACTTCACGGGCATCGCGCTGGCCGGGCAGGATGCCGGCCTTGCGGTGCTGGGCTACACGAGCCAGGCCAACTTCCTGATCAACTGCGGCCTGGTCGAGCGGCTCGAACACGCCAGCCTCGGCGAGCGCTCGATGGCGCTCAAGCTCATCAACGAGCACGAGATGGGCGAGTTGTTCAAGGTGATCGGGTTTGCCGCGGGCACGGAGTTCGATGCGCTGGGCTTCACCCGCGGCGATCGATCACACACGCTTTGACGGCACCAGCGCGGCGAGGCGTGCGGCCTTCACCGCCGCTCCGATCGCCGGCCCCTTCAGCCCGCGCTCGATCGCGGCAGCACTGACCGCAGCGAGGTCCACCGCCTGCGTGGCCGCCAGATCGGCCGTCAGCCGCGCGCGCTGCGGGTAGTCGCGGTCCTCCAGGCCCAGCCGCCCACGCGCGTCGCACTCGCAAGCCAGCAGCATCTGGGCGAAGCGGTCCGGCCGCCGCCACGCGTCGCAGCGCTCCAGCAGCCGCAGCCGCGCCTCGGCTGTGAAATCGCCGCTCTGGTGGACGTGGGTGTGCTCTCGCGCCACCAATTCCGCCAGCTGGCTGCAGTCGGTGGGCACGCGCCAGCGTTCGCTGACCTTGCGCGCCAACCTCTCGCTGCGGCCCTCATGACCGATGTGGCGCGGCAGCACGTCGGCCGGCGTCGTGCCCTTGCCGAGGTCGTGACAGAGGCAGGCGTAGCGCACGCAGAGCGGCGCGTCCAGCCTGGCGCATTGGTCAAGCACCATGAGCAGGTGCACGCCGGTGTCCACCTCCGGATGATGAGCCGGGGGCTGCGGCACGCCGAAGAGGCGGTCGACCTCGGGCAGCAGTCGCGCCAGCGCGCCGCAGTCGCGCAGCACCTCGAACATGCGCGAGGGCCGGGCTTCCATCAGGCCGCGGGCCAGCTCCTGCCAGACGCGTTCGGCCACCAGCGCGTCGACCTCGCCGGCCTCGACCATCTCGCGCATCAGCGCCAGCGTCTCGGGCGCGACGGTGAAGTCGTGGAAGCGGGCGGCAAAGCGCGCCAGGCGCAGGATGCGCACGGGGTCTTCTGCGAAGGCGGGCGAGACGTGGCGCAGGACACGCTCGCGCACGTCGCGCTGGCCGTTGAAAGGATCGGTGATGGCGCCGGCTTCGTCTTGAGCCATCGCGTTGATCGTCAGGTCGCGACGGGCCAGGTCTTCTTCGAGCGTGACCTCGGGTGCGGCATGGAAGGCGAAGCCGTGATAGCCCGGCGCGGTCTTGCGCTCGGTGCGCGCGAGCGCGTATTCCTCGTGCGTCTCGGGGTGCAGGAAGACTGGGAAGTCCTTGCCCACGGGCTGGTAACCCTCCCGGCGCATGGCTTCCGGGCTGGCGCCGACGACGACCCAGTCCACGTCGCTGACCGGACGTCCGAGCAAGGCGTCGCGCACGGCGCCGCCGACCTTGTAAATCTTCATGGCTGCAGTCTAGCGAGCCCGCGAACGACACCTGTTTTTCCGGGTTAACCCGTCCCGAGCTTGCGGGGGCGAGTCAGATCAAACCTCGGGTTGTACCGAGCTGTAAGAGGGTGTCACCGAATTAGGATGATGTTCTGCAGCCGGCGGAGCATCTTTCGTCGGACGGAACCCAGACTCGAAAGGTCCGAATGATGTTGTTCAAAGCATTCGCCGCCGCGGCCCTCGTGGTTGCTTCTTTCACCGCCAGTGCCGATACGAAGGACTGGGGCGTGCATGATCCCGTCGAACTCGGCAGCGGCTCGGCGATCGGCGCCGGCAGCCTGATCGACGACATCTTCAAGTTCTCGCTGACGAACCCGGCCGGCCTGATGTCGGTCTCGGTGACCAACGACGGTGCCAACGGCGTGTTCGACCTGCAGGACGCGATGGTCACGCTGTACAAGGTGGGCGACGCCACGCCGATCGGCAGCTTCAGCTTCGACTCCACGGCCGTCAGCTACACCTGGAACTCGCTGTCCAGCGGCGACTACTACTACGAGGTGACGGCCAAGGTCGCTTCCACGGCGTCCGCCGGCAGCTATCAGCTCAGCTCCACGCTGATGCCGGTGCCCGAACCCGAGACCTACGCGTTGATGCTCGGCGGCCTGGGTGTGATCGGTTTCGTGGCTGCACGTCGCCGCAAGGTGTGAGCGAAGATCGGGCGCGACCAGCAAAAGGCGCCCCGCGGGGCGCTTTTTTCATGGGCAGCTGCCTGACTCAGCGCGACTTGCGATACGGCTCGTCATCGGGCACGAAGTCCTCCTCGGCCAGCGCGCCTTGAACCCACTCGTTCACCGCGGGGTGCGCCAGCAGCCGCTGAACATAGGCGTCAGCTTCAGCAGACAGCGGCAGCGAGAAGCGGCTCAAGCGGATCGCCACCGGCGCGTAGAACGCGTCCGCCGCGCTGAACTCGCCGAACAGCCACGGCCCGCCGCTCTGCGCCAGCGCTTCGCTCCAGAGCTGGTCGATGCGGGCCACATCCTTGCGCAGGCCTTCGTGCTCGCCCCAGAGCTTGATGCCCTGCTCGGGGAAGAACGCCTCGATGTTCATCGGGCAGAAGGTGCGCAGCGAGCCGAAGCCCGAGTGCATCTCCGCGCAGACGCTGCGGGCGCGGCTGCGGGCCTTGGCATCGCGCGGCCAGATGGCGAGCGTCGGGTTGCGGTCGGCGAGGTGCTCGGCGATGGCGAGGCTGTCCCACACGGCGAAGCCGTCTGCTTCCATCCACACGGGCACGCGGCCGACCGGCGTCACGCCGCGCAGCTTGTCGTGGAACTTCGCATCGGCCTCGTGGAAGTCGAAGCGCACCATCACTTCCTCGAACGCGAGGCCGAAGGCGCGGGCCAGCACCCAGGGGCGCATGGACCAGGAGGAGTAGTTCTTGTTGCCGATGTAGAGCCGGGTCGTCTGCTGCGTCATTTGCGGGAGTCCTCGTTGGAAGACGTCAGCATAGGCGCGGCGGCGTTCAGCGGTGCTGAGATCTCGGCATGGGATTCATGCGCGGCGCTCATGAGGTTCAGGGCGCCGCCGCCTCCGAGGGCGCAGGAGCTGCCGCGATGGCCGGCGCGGGCGGCACGGGCTGCGCAGGCGGCGGCGTCTCGGTCTCGTTGCCTTCTGTGTTCGGCCCGATCGCGCGGCCCAGGTGATTGCGCAGGCTCGTGTCCTTGCCCGTGAGCAGCCGCGTGTAGACGATGGTGTTGATCAGCACCTTCTTCACGTAGTCGCGCGTCTCCCAGAAGGGAATCGTCTCGGTCCAGATGGAGGCGTCGAGATCGGGGCCGTCACGCCAGCGTCTCGGGCGCGACGGGCCAGCGTTGTACGCCGCGGCGGCCAGCGGCAGCGAGCCCTTGAAGCTGTCCAGCACCATGCGCAGATAGGCCGTGCCGATGCGCAGGTTCACCGGCGTGTCGTACAGCGTGCTCGGGTCGAACGGGATGCTCTGCTTCTTGGCGACCCACTTGGCCGTGGGCGGCATGATCTGCATGAGGCCGGCCGCGCCAACGTGCGAGCGCGAGTCGAACACGAAGCGCGACTCCTGGTGGATCAGGCCGTAGGCGTACGCGGCTTCGACGCCCGAGGCCTTGGCCGCGGTGAGCAGGTCGGTGCGGTAGGGCAGGGGATAGCGCTGCGCGATGTCGACTTCGGTCCTCGTGCGTTCGCTGGCGCTGATGCAGCGGTCCCAGATCTGCGCATCGCAGGCCTCTTGCGCGGCGGCACGCAGCTCGCGGTCGGAGAGGCCGCGCATCGAGAAGTTCCATTCGCGCAGGCCTTCGCTGCGCAGGCCGAGGCCGAGCAGCAACATCGCGCGCTGCACGCCGGGCATGGCGCGGGCTTGCGCACGCTCGGTGGCGTTGAGCGCGAGCGGCACGGGCGGCATGGCGACGGGCTGGCGCAGGTCCTCGGCGGCGAGGTGGCCGTAGAAGGTCAGCGCGGCGGTCGGCGCGTTCGCCAGATCCTTCAGCAAGGCGCCGGCCTCGGCCATGTTCTTCGCCTCGCCGATCTCCATCAGCGCGCGAGCGCGCCAGTACTGCCACTGCGGCTCTTGCGATTGCGGCGTGTCCATCATCGTCAGCGCGCGCAACAGCGCCGGCCAGCGGCGGGCGCGCAGGTCGGCGCGGGCCATCCAGGCCAGCGTGTCGGCGCTCCACTCGGGCGCGCCTTGCTTGCCGTGGACTTCGAGCGCGCGGTCGAAGAGTTCGTCGGCGCGCGGGTCGAGTCGGCTCGTCGCTTGCCGCGCGGCCTGCGTCCACACCCAGGCGGAGAGCTCGGCCGGCAGCGCCTTCTGCCAGCGGCTCTTGAGCAGGCTCTCGGCCTGTTCGGGGTCGGAGGCGGCCACGCGCATCAGGGCCAGCGTGGTCAGCTCGCTTTCGCGGTTAGTGCCGGCGCGGGCCTTGCGGGTGAGGTACTTGCCGGCGGAGTCCTGGATCTCGGCCACGGCCTGTTCGACGGGCTTGCCCAGCAGCGATGCCGTCTGCTTCACGGCGCGCGGCTTCTGCGCCTCGATGGACAGGCGCAGCTTGAGCCAGAGGTCGGATTCCTTGAGCTGCTTCGCATCGAAGAGCGTCGAGGCGAGCAGTTGGCAGCCGTCGTCGCCTTCGCGTTGAGCCAGCCACGCGGCGCGCGCCTCGGTCGTGACCTTCTTGCCGGCGGCGTGATCGGCCAGGATCGAATAGCAGAGCACCTCGCGGTCGTCGCGCATCTTGAAGCTGGCGTAGTCGTTGGCCAGGTTCTTCCAGTCGCGCCGCTTGCCCAGTTCCAGCAGCCAGTCGTTGCGCAGACGGTCTTCGACGTAAGTGCCGCGCCAGCGGGCGTAGAAGGCGTCGAGGTCGGCTTGCGAGGCTTCGGTGAGGCGCGAGTTCAGCGCCCAGTAGTCGATCCACGAGGCGAGCGGGTTGCCGGCGTCCTGCGAGGCGAGCATGGTCAACGTGGCCTTGTCGCGCTTGCCGAAGGCCTCGCGCGCCGCCAGCGTCTGCGCATTGGCGAAGGCGGTGTCCATCGCGGGGGCCGGCACCGATGCGGGTGCGGGCGCAGCCGTCTGCGCCTGGGCACACGCCGCCGCCATACCGAGAATCCATGCAGCGATGCGCCGCGGTGCTCCATATACTGCCAAAACCATCCCTCTCCGAATGCCGACGCCTTGACCGAACCCTTGCTGCCGGAGCCTGCGCATGAACGGTCCGTTCTGCGCAAGCAACTGATCGAACGGCGCCGCGAGTGGCTCGCCACTCCGGCCAGCCACGCTGCCGATGCCGCCCTGGCCCGCCAGTTGCACGATGTGCTGGTTCAACTCGAGCCTCTCTGCCTGGGCCTGTACTGGCCCCTTCCCGGCGAATTTAACGCAAGCACGCTGCTGTCTCGCGAAGACGGCGTGCAATGGGCCTTGCCGTTTGCCTACAAGTCGCCGCGGCGGATGGAATATCGGCTCTGGCATCCGGAGGATGAGTGTTCGTTGCAGGACGAATGCGGCATTGCCTGCGCCAAGGGACCGTTGGTGATGCCTGACGTCGTGCTGGTGCCCTGCGTGGGCTTCACGCGCGAGGGGTATCGGATGGGCTACGGTGGCGGGTACTTCGATCGCTGGCTGGCCGAGCATCCGGGCGTGACCAGCGTGGGCGTGGCCTGGTCGGTCGGCGAGACGAAGTTTGCGGTGGAGCCGCATGATCAGCCATTGACGCTGATCCTCACTGAGAGTGAAGTCATTGCGCCCTGAGCGGGATCAGCCAGGCTCGCCGATCAGCTGGCGCGTTTCCGCGGCTTGCTCACGCACCCAGGTGCAGAACTGTTCGACCTCCGGCCGCAAGCGCGCCTGGGAGGGCACGACCAGCCAGTAGCTGCGCAGTCCGGGCAGTCGCCCGGACTCGCCGAAAGGCTCGATCAAGTCTCCCCGCTGCAACGCTTCGCCGATCAACGGCAGCCGTCCGAGCGCCAGCGCCTGCCCGCTCAACGCCGCCTGCACCTGCTGATACGTGAAATTCAGGTACAGCCAGCGCTGCGGCTCCACGCCCGGCAGGCCCTTCTCGCGCAGCCAGCGGTGCCAGGTCAGCGATTCGGAGTCGAAGTGGCGGGCGTCTTCTTCGGCCAGCGTCTGGTTCTTCAGATCCTCCGGCTTGCGCAGCCGCGTGCGCGAGAGCAGCGCGGGGCTCGCCACCGGCGTCAGCACTTCGTCGAACAGCCGTTCGGACGACGCCGGCTCGCGCACCGCATAACGCAGCGCCAGGTCGTACTCGCTGTCCTCCAGACTCACGATCTGATCGATGGCGGAGACGCGGATGTCGATGTCCGGGTGCTCGCGCTGGAAGGCTTCGAGCCGAGGCAGCAGCCACATCGAGGCGAAGGACGCGAAGGTTGTCACGTTCACCACGCGGCGGCCGCGCCGCTGGCGGATCACGCGTACGGCCTGGTCCAGGCGAGGCAGGCTGGTGGCGACGGCGGCGAGCAGCGTTTGGCCGTCGACCGTCAATTCCACCTTGCGCGTGCCGCGCAGGAACAGCGTGGCGCCGATCTCCTCCTCCAGGGCCTGGATCTGGCGGCTGACGGCCGATTGGGTGAGGTGCAGCTCCTCGGCCGCGGCACGGAAGTTCAGCCGCCGCGCCACCGCCTCGAAGGCGCGCAGATTGCCGACGGAGAGCGGGCGCTGGCGGGTGGCATTCATGCGTGAATGGTATCAATCGGGGCCGCAGTTCTCATTGGACCGGGCCGCCGCCACTGCGTAAATTTGAGTCGTCAGCAGTTCAGCAGCGGAGGACGGTCATGAACGAACAGCAAGCGATGTGGAGCGTGGAGAAGGGCGAGGCGCTGAGCCTGGCCATCGGCCCGGGTGCGCGTGCGCTGAATGTCGTGCGCGGCCGGGTCTGGATCACGCAGCGGGGCCGCGGGGAAGACTTGTGGCTCGACGCCGGCCAGAGCGTGCAGCTCGATGAAGGCGAGGAGCTGCTGATCGAAGCCTGGCCCGAGGCGCAGTTCCAGCTGCTGGTGCCGCCTTGCACGCGGGTGCGCAAGGCGCAATGGACGTGGCCGAAGCTGCTCAGGAGCGCTTCGTAGGCGCCTTTGTCGGTGTCTTCTTTGCCGCCGTTTTCGCGGCCTTGATCGCCGGCTTCTTCGCCGCCACCTTGCGCTGAGGCTTGGCGTTACGCTTCCTCAGCGCCGCCTCGATCGCCAGCCGCGCCCACGGCAGCATCAGCGCAGGCGACTCCAGCGCCTCTTCCGGCGGGCTGCAATAGCTCGTCACCACCTTCTCGCCGTCCTTGTCGAAGCAGAACGGCCCGCAGCCTTCCGCCTGGAAGCGCGCCAGCGTCTGCTCATCGGTCTTCAGGTAGATCGCGTCCTTGTCGATCACCGCGATGAAGATCTCATCCACATAGACTCCCACGCCACCGAACATGCGCTTCGTGCGCACGGTGCCGAGCGGGGCGAGCAGCTCGGCGCAATGTCGGGTGAACTCTTGCATGGGGGCATTTTGCGCCGGCGCACTCCTGCACAATGTCAGCAGTCACCGGAGAAAGCCTTGTTCCTGAACCCGGACCGCGCCGCGCTGCGCAAGAAGCTGATCGAAGACCGGCTCAAGCTGCCCGGCCGCCTGGAGCTGGCCGAGCAGTTGCAGGATGTCCTGCGCGTCTGGCTCGTCACGCGGCGCGAGCGCACCATCGGCGCCTACTGGCCGATCAAGGGCGAGTTCGACCCGCTGCCGGCGCTGTTTCGATGGAGCGAGGCGGACGTCGAGCACCGCAGCCGCAAGATCGGCCTGCCGGTCGTCGACAAGGAGCACGGCACCTTGCAGTTCAACGTCTGGTACCCCGGCTGCCCGATGGAGGAAGACGCCTACGGCATCCCCAAGCCCAAGGACACCGAGGTCTTCCAGCCGCAGCTGCTGATCGTGCCCTGCGTCGGCTTCGGGCCGGCGGGGCTGCGCATCGGCTACGGCGGCGGCTTCATGGCGCGCACCGTGCATGAGATGGAGCCGCGGCCGCTGATGGTCGGCGTGGGTTACGCGCACGGCTTCCTGCCGCTGCTCAAGCCCGAGCCGGATGATGTGCCGGTCGCCGTGATGCTGACGGAAGAGGGCGTGGTCTGGGAGGCATGAACGCGCCGCACGCGCCACAATGCCGGGCATGAGTTCCTACGCCCAACACCTCGCCACCCTCCAGGCCGGCGCCGAAGCTGCCCTGGCCCGCACCGGTTTCGATGCGCTGCTGATCGCCTCCGGCGTCGAGAAGTACGCCTTCCTCGACGACCGGCCGTACCTGTTCCAGCCGAACCCGCATTTCAAGCACTGGCTGCCGCTCACGAACCACCCGTACAGCTGGATCGCCGTGCGCCCCGGCAAGAAGCCGCTGGTCGTCTACTACCAGCCCGACGACTACTGGCATGTGCCGCCGAGCGCGCCGACCGGCGAGTGGACTCAGCACGTGGAGCTGATCGTGATCAGCGAGCCGGGCGATGCCGCCGATCACCTGAAGCAGATCACCGGCAAGCTCGCCATCATCGGCGAGGCCGACGTGAGCCTGGCCGGCCACGCCGAGCTGTCGCCCAACAACCCGAAGCCGCTGCTCGACATCCTGCACTTCGCCCGCGGCTGCAAGACGCCGTACGAGCTGGAGCAGATGCGCGCCGCCAGCCGCCGCGCCGCGCCCGCGCACATCGCCGCGCGCAACGCCTTCCTGGCCGGTGCCTCGGAAGCCGAGATCCACCGCGCCTACCTGCTCGCCTCAGGCCACACGGACCGCGACCTGCCGTACGGCAACATCGTCGCCCTCAACGAGCACTGCGCCGTCCTGCACTACCAGTACCAGGACGAACAACGCCCCGCCGAATCGCGCTCCTTCCTGATCGACGCCGGCGCCTCCGTCAACGGCTACGCCAGCGACATCACCCGCACCTGGGTCGCGCCGCAGTTCGACCCCGCCGGCGAGTTCACCGCGCTGCTCGCCGCCATGGAATCCGCCCAGCTCGCCCTGGTCGACGAAGTGAAGGCCGGCGCCGACTACCGCGAGATCCACCTCTCCACGCACCGCCGCATCGCCGCCATCCTGGCCGATCAAGGCATCGTGAAGATGAGCGCCGAAGCGCTGGTCGCCGAGCGCGTCACCAGCACCTTCTTCCCGCACGGCATCGGCCATTTGCTCGGCCTGCAAGTCCACGACGTCGCCGGCTTCATCTCCGACGACAAGGGCACGCCGTCGCCCAAGCCGGACGGCCATCCGTTCCTGCGCCTCACGCGCACGCTCGCGCCGGGCATGGTCGTGACGATCGAGCCGGGGCTGTATTTCATCCCGACGCTGCTCAAGCAGTTGCGTGCGACGAAGCACGGCGCGGCGGTCGATTGGGCCAAGGTCGATCGCCTGGCCACCTTCGGCGGCATCCGCATCGAGGACGATGTGGTGTGCGGCGCGGCGGGGGAGAAGGCGGAGAACCTGACGCGCGACGCGTTCGCGGCGCTTTGATCTGGCTAAGTTGGCTAGATTTGGCCAACTCTCTTAGAATTGGGGCGTCAACCGTTCCAAGAGGCCGTCATGCAGGTCAACGTCCTTGAAGCCAAGAACAACCTTTCGCAACTGATCCGTTCAGCGCAGGCCGGAGAGGAAGTGGTGATCGCGAATCGCGGGCAACCGATGGTCAAGCTCGTGCCGGTCACCGCTGCCGATACCGCGGCGAAAGGGGTGGCGCGAGACTTCGTTGCTTGGTTGCGTGCGAACCCGTTGCCCGCGCACCTGCAACGGAGCGCAGAAGACATCGACGCAAGCATTCAGGCTGAGCGCGAGGCCTGGGATTGATCTACCTCGACAGTTGCCTGCTGATCTACGCGATTGAGCAGCATCCTGTGTTCGGGCGGCCGACCCTGGCCGCCATGGAAGCGATGCCGCTGACGCAGCTGTGCATCTCGCCGCTGGTCAAGATGGAATGTCTGGTCAAGCCGATGCGCGACGCGAATGCTGCGCTTCGTCGGCAATATGAAGCTGCGTTCGCCAGCCTGCGCTTGCTCGAACTGACCGATGCTGTCTTCGTGCAAGCTGCGGAATTGCGCGCGCATTTCGGGCTGAAAGCGCCAGACGCCATGCACTTGGCGTGCGCTCTGCATCACGGCTGCAATGCGCTGTGGACCAACGACGAGCGTTTGGCCAAAGCCAGCCACGGACTCGCCCTGAACGTATTGCCGAACTGAGCTTTCAGGCCGCCAGCTTGAGGCCGACGATCCCCGCAACGATCAGCCCCAGGCTGACCAGTCGGCCCGCACTCGCTGCCTCGCCGAACAGCACCATTCCCAGAATCGCCGTGCCCACGGCGCCGACGCCGACCCAGATCGCATAAGACGTGCCGACAGGCAGCGACTTCATCGCCACGCCCAGCAGCAGCACGCTGGCCACCATCGCCGTCAGCGTGCCGACCGACGGCCAAAGCCGCGTGAAGCCTTCGGTGTATTTCAGTCCGATCGCCCAGCCCACTTCGAGCAGGCCGGCGATCACGAGCAGCAGCCAAGCCATCGCAATGTCCTTCTTCTGCGCTGGACTGCCCAGCGCCGCCGGCATCGTACCGGCAGCGCTGCTGCACCGCTCAGAACAGGTGCGAGAACACCCAGTACAGCGAGCCGCTCAGCACGATGGCAGCGGGCATCGTCAGCACCCAGGCCATCGCCAGATTGCGCAGCGTGGCCATCTGCAAGCCCGAACGGCTGGCGGCCATCGTGCCGGCAACGCCGGAGGACAGCACATGCGTCGTCGAGACCGGCAGGCCGTACATGTCAGCCGCACCGATGGTCAACATCGCCACCACTTCGGCCGACGCGCCCTGCGCATAGCTCAGATGCGTCTTGCCGATCTTCTCGCCGACCGTCACGACGATGCGCTTCCAGCCCACCATCGTCCCGAGGCCCAGTGCGATGGCGACGACCACCTTCACCCACAGCGGAATGAACTTGGTGCCGGCGTCGATCTGCGCCTGGAAGGCCTTCAGATTGGCCTTCGCATCAGCATCGAGCTTGACGTTGGCATCCTTGCCGAGGAAGCGGATCGCCTCCGAAGCCAGGTACATGTCATTGCGCACGTTGGCGACCTGGTCCGACGGCACCTTGTTCAGCGAGCCGTGGTCCTTGATCTGCTGGCCGATGCGCGAAGCCATCGCGCCGAGCGCGGGCAGCACTTCGGGCGTGACCGTCTTGGTGCGGACGTACTCGCTGAGCACCGGCGCCACGCGGTCGGCCACGATGATCGTCGACGTGTCGATCTTGAGCGAGCGCTCGGTTGCTTGCGCCATCGCGACGAACTGCGTCATCTGGTCGACCGGCATCGCGCGGTTCAGTGCATAAGCCATCGGCACGGTGCCGACCAGGATCAGCATGATCAGGCCCATGCCCTTTTGCCCGTCGTTGGAACCGTGGGCGAAGGACACGCCCGTGCAAGTCAGCACCAGCAGGCCGCGGATCCACCACGGCGGCGGCGTGTTGCCCTTCGGCTCATCGTAGAGCTGACGGTTCTTCACGAAGGCGCGCAGCACCAGCAGCAGCAGGCCGGCGCAGAGGAAACCGACCAGCGGCGACAGCAGCAGCGACCAGCCGACCTTGGTGGCCTGGCCCCAGTCCACCCCGCTCGTGCCGTCACGGCCGTGCATCAGCGCGTTGGCCACGCCGACACCAATGATCGAGCCGATCAGCGTGTGCGACGACGACGCGGGCAGACCCAGCCACCACGTGCCGAGGTTCCAGACGATGGCCGCGATCAGCAGCGCGAACACCATCGCGAAGCCGGCGCTCGACCCCACTTGCAGGATCAGCTCCACCGGCAGCAGCGCGATGATGCCGAAGGCCACGGTGCCGCTGCTGAACAGCACGCCGAGGAAGTTGAACAGGCCCGACCACAGCACGGCTGCGTTCGGCGGCAGCGAGTGCGTGTAGATCACGGTGGCCACGGCGTTGGCCGTGTCGTGGAAGCCGTTGACGAACTCGAAGCCCAGCGCGATCAGCAGCGCCACGCCGAGCAGCAGATAAGGCACCCAGCCCTTGATGGCGGGGCCGGCTTCGGTCACGTCGTTCGTGATGCTGTAGCCGGCGAAGAACAGGCCGCAGGCCAGCAGGCCGATGAACAGGATGACGCTGAGGATGCCCGGCTTGCTGTCGAGCTTGGGGCGCGAGTCGTAGCGCGGGGCGGAAGGCAGTGGATGGGCCTGGCCCAACGCGGAAGCAGGGGTGCTCATGGTCAGTAGATCTCCGGTACTACGATGTTCTGGGGCACCGGCTGGCGCACGTAATCCTCGTGCCGCTCGCGTTGCGGCAGCTCGATCGGCGCGTGCTCGGTGGGTTGGTACGGCAGCTGGCTCAGCAGGTGGTGGATGCAGTTGAGCCGCGCCTTCTTTTTGTCGTCGGCATGGACGACCCACCACGGCGCTTCGGGGATGTGGGTGCGCTCGAGCATCAGCTCCTTGGCGCGCGTGTAGTCTTCCCAGCGGCGGCGCGACTCCAGGTCCATCGGGCTCAGCTTCCATTGCTTGAGCGGGTCGTGGATGCGGCCGAGGAAGCGCAGGTGCTGCTCTTCGTCGCTGATCGAGAACCAGTACTTCAGCACCTGGATGCCGGAGCGCACGAGCATCTTCTCGAACTCGGGCACCGAGCGGAAGAACTCTTCGTATTCGTCGTCGGTGCAGAAGCCCATCACGCGCTCGACGCCGGCGCGGTTGTACCAGCTGCGGTCGAACAGCACGATCTCGCCGCCCGCGGGCAGGTGCGAGACATAGCGCTGGAAGTACCACTGCGTGCGCTCGCGGTCGTTCGGCGCGGGCAGGGCGGCCACGCGGCACACGCGCGGGTTCAGGCGCTGGGTGATGCGCTTGATCACGCCGCCCTTGCCGGCCGCGTCGCGCCCTTCAAAGATGATGACCATCTTGTGCTTGGTCTGCTGCACCCAGTCTTGCAGCTTCACCAGTTCGCCCTGCAGGCGGAACAGTTCGCGGAAGTAGTGCTGGCGGTCCGCGGAGGTCTCGCTCACGGCGCCGTCGGCGCCGCCTTCCTCGACGCGGTCGTCGCGTTCGAGTTCGTACTCTTCGTCGTAGCTGTCCGCCAAGTCGGCGTGGATACGGCGGATCAGGTCTGCGTCACTGGCGATCAAGGCACTCTCCCGGCATTGCGTTCATGCAATCCGGGGAGGCTAGGCGCCGAATATGGCAACTCCGTGACGCCGGCGCGCTGCGCCGGGTTTGTCCCATGCAACCGGGACTTGGCTCAAGCTTTCGCTGCGAGCCCCAGGCGCCGGCAGATCTCCAGCGTCAACGCCGACTGGTTCAGCGTGTAGAAGTGCAGGGCGGGCACGCCGCGCTCGATCAGGCGCTCGCACAACTGCGTGATCACGTCCAGGCCGAAGGCGCGGATCGACGCCACGTCGTCCATATAGCCTTCCATCTTCAACGCCACCCAGCGCGGAATCTCGATGCCGTCGCGCTGCGCGAACTGCGCGATGCGCGCGAAGTTGTGGAAGGGCATGATGCCCGGCACGATCGGCTGCGTGACGCCCAAGCGGCGGGCTTCGTCCACGAAGTGGAAGTACGCGTCCGGGTTGAAGAAGAACTGCGTGATGGCACCCGACGCGCCGGCCGCCATCTTGTCGGCGAAGTGGCGCAGGTCCTTGGCGGCGTAGCGCTGCTGCGGGTGGTACTCGGGGTAGGCGGCCACTTCGATGTGCCAGTCCGCACCTTGCGTCTCGCGGATGAACGACACCAGCTCCGACGCATAACGGAATTCGCCAGCGGTGGCCGTGCCGCTGGGCAGGTCGCCGCGCAGGGCGACGACGCGGTGGATGTTCTGGGCGCGGTAGGTCGCCAGGATCTCGGCGATGCTTTCCCGCGTGGAGCCGATGCACGAGAGGTGCGGCGCGGCCTCGAAGCCGCTGGCGGCGATGTCCTGCACGGCGGCCAGCGTCTTGTCGCGCGTGGCGCCGCCGGCGCCGTAGGTCACGCTGAAGTATTGCGGGGCCAGCGTGCCCAGCTCCTGCACCACGCCCTTGAGCTTCTCGGCGCCCACGGGCGTGTTCGGCGGGAAGAATTCAAAGCTGACGGGGGTCGTCGTCATGGTTTCTGGATCCAGATGAAAAATTCGGTGTTGCCATCGCCGCCGGTGACCGGGCTCTCGAACCAGCCCTTGACGACCAGCTCGCGCTTCTCGGCAGCGGTCTTGGCTTGCTCCTTCACCACGGCGTACTGGGTGCGATCCTTGACGATGCCGTTCTTGTTCAGCGCCTTCGGGCCCAGCTCGAACTGCGGCTTCACGAGCAGCAGCGCCTGGCCGGCGGGCTTGAGCCAGTCGGCCAGATGCTTGATCTGGCCGATCATCGAGATGAAGCTCAGGTCGCCAACGACCAGATCGAACGGCTCGGCCGGCACGTAGTCACGCACATGCACGCCTTCCAGCGCAGTGACGCGCGAGTCGGCCTTCAAGGTCTCGTGCAACTGCCCGTGGCCGACATCGATGCCGGTCACGTGCGCCGCGCCGGCCTTGAGCAGCACGTCGGTGAAGCCGCCCGCGCTCTGGCCGATGTCCAGCGCAGAAAGGCCCGCCACAGCGATGCCGGCCTTGGCCAGCGCGCCTTCGAGCTTGAGCCCGCCGCGCGACACGTAGCGCAGCTCCGCGTCGTCGGTGATGCGCATGGCGGCGCCTTCGGGCAGGTCCTCGCCGGACTTGCGCACGACGGTCCAGCCCTTGGCGGGCGATTCCCATTGCGCCGCACCGGCGTCGATCAGCCGCTGGGCGGCCGAGCGCGTGGGCGCCAGGCCTTGGGAGAGAAGCAGCTGATCAGCGCGCATGGCGGTTTCTTCGGGTTGTCAGTCGATCAATAACGGTAGGTGTCGGCCTTGTACGGGCCTTCCTTCTTCACGCCGATGTAAGCGGCCTGCTCTTCGCTCAGCTCGCTCAGTTGAGCGTTGAGCGTGACCAGCTGCAACCGGGCGACGTGTTCGTCCAGGTGCTTGGGCAGCACATAGACCTGGCCCGCGGCATAACGGTCCTGATGCGCGTACAGCTCGATCTGCGCCAGCGTCTGGTTGGCGAAGCTCGACGACATCACATAGCTCGGGTGGCCCGTGCCGCAGCCCAGGTTCACCAGACGGCCCTTGGCCAAGAGGATGATGCGCTTGCCGTCCGGGAAGATGACGTGATCGACCTGCGGCTTGATCTCTTCCCACTCGTACTTCTCGATCGAGGCGATGTCGATCTCGTTGTCGAAGTGGCCGATGTTGCAGACGATGGCGTTGTGCTTCATTGCGGCCATGTGCTCGTGGCGGATCACGCCCTTGTTGCCGGTCGTGGTCACGAAGATGTCGGCCTTGTCGGCGGCGTATTCCATCGTCACGACGCGGAAGCCTTCCATCGCGGCCTGCAGCGCGCAGATCGGGTCGATTTCCGTGACCCAGACTTGCGCGGAGAGGGCGCGCATGGCTTGCGCCGAGCCCTTGCCCACGTCACCGTAGCCGGCGATCACGGCGATCTTGCCGGCGATCATCACGTCGGTGGCGCGCTTGATGCCGTCCACCAGCGATTCGCGGCAGCCGTACAGGTTGTCGAACTTGCTCTTGGTGACCGAGTCGTTCACGTTGATGGCGCGGAACAGCAGCGTGCCCTTGGCCGACATCTCGTTCAGGCGGTGCACGCCGGTCGTCGTCTCTTCGGTCACGCCGATGATTTCCGAGCTCATGCGGGTGTACCAGGTGCCGTCCTGCGCCACCTTGGCCTTGATGGCGGCGAACAGGATGCGCTCTTCCTCGCTGCCCGGGTTGGCCAGCACGCTGAGGTCCTTCTCGGCCTTCTGGCCCAGGTGCATCAGCAGCGTGGCGTCGCCGCCGTCGTCCAGGATCATGTTCGGGCCGCGGCCGTCCGAGAACTCGAAGATCCGGTGGGTGTAGTCCCAGTAGTCTTCCAGCGTCTCGCCCTTGTAGGCGAATACGGGCGTGCCGGCGGCGGCGATGGCCGCGGCGGCGTGGTCCTGCGTGGAGAAGATGTTGCACGAGGCCCAGCGCACTTCGGCGCCGAGCGCTTGCAGCGTCTCGATCAGCACGCCGGTCTGGATCGTCATGTGCAGGGAGCCGGCGATGCGCGCGCCCTTCAGGGGCAGCGTGGCGGCGTATTCCTTGCGGATGGCCATCAGCGCGGGCATTTCGCTCTCGGCGATGCGCAGTTCCTTGCGGCCCCAGTCGGCGAGGGCAAGGTCTTTGATGATGTACGGGGCGGCAGCGGTCATTGCAAATCTCCTGAATGTGCGAGATCGCAAGGCCGGCGGGGGATGAATTGAATAACGGTCACCCACGACGGACATTGCGGGTGAGCGCGGTTGCAAGACCTGAAGCAGTGATTCATTCAGGGCGTCCGAGCCTGGCCTTCAAGGGTGGAGAAGGTTGCAACGCTCCTCGGACAGTGCGGGATTCTATCTAGGAAATCGCCCCGGGCGGCTGGAAAACCGTGCCGACAATTTGGTGATGAAAGGAATTTCCTCCATGTCCAGCATTTCCCGCACGTTCCGCAGCACCGCCCTGGCGCTGGCGCTCACCGTTGTTTTCAGCGCAGCCCCGGCCGCGCAGGCCAAGCCCCACGCTGCACCGAAGCCGGCCGCCGCTGCGTCGGCCAAGGCCACCGCCGACGAATCCACCAAGGTCAACGCCTTCTTCGAGCGTCTGTTCAACGAAGACGTGGCCCGCAGCCCCATGGCCTCCGGCTACCTGGGCCTGAAGCAGAACATGGACAAGTGGGACGACTTCTCCGAGGCCCACCGCCTGGAGGAACTCGGCCGCACCGTGGCGCATCTGGCCGAGCTGAAGAACGGCTACGACTACAGCAAGCTCGACGACCAGACGCGCCTGAGCTGGCGTCTCTTCGTCGAGCAGTCCGAGAAGGAGATCGAGGGCTACAAGTGGCGCCGCCACCGCTACGTGTTCAGCCAGATGTCGGGCCTGCACGCCGACGCCCCGGCCTTCCTGATCAACTTCCATCCGATCGAAAACGAGGCCGATGCCCACGCCTACATCGCCCGCCTGCGCGCCTTCCCCAAGCTCTTCGGCCAACTCGAAACCCAGTCGCGCGAGAGCCAGAAGATCGGCGTGCTGCCGCCCAAGTTCGTCTTCCCGCTGATGATCGATGCCGCCAAGCAGGTGGTGACCGGTGAACCGTTCGGCGGCGAAGGCAAGAGCGCGCTCTGGGCCGACTACAGCGGCAAGATCGAAGCGCTGAAGAAGGTCAGCCCGGCCACGAAGAAGAAGCTGCTCGACGAAGGCCGCGCCGCACTGGTCGATGCCGTCAAGCCGGCGTACGCCGAGCTGATCGCCCTGTTCGAGGCGCAGGAGAAGGTCGCCACGGAAGACGACGGCGTCTGGAAGCTGCCCTCGGGCCGCGACTATTACAACTACGCGCTGCGCTCTTCCACCACCACCAGCATGAGCGCCGACGAGATCCACGAACTCGGCCTGCGCGAAGTGGCCCGCATCCACCGTGAGATGGAGGCCATCAAGGAGCGCACCGGCTTCAAGGGTGACTTGCCGGCCTTCCTCGCCTTCATGCGCGACGACCCGCAATTCGTCTACCCGCAGACCGAAGAAGGCAAGGCCGCGTACATCACGGCGGCCACGAAGATGATCGACGAGATGCGCGCCCGCCTTCCGGAGTTCTTCGGCACGCTGCCGAAGGCGCCGCTGGTCGTGAAGAAGGTCGAACCCTTCCGCGAGGCCGGCTCCGCCAGCGCCTTCTACGAGCCGCCGTCGGCCGACGGCAAGCGCCCCGGCGCCTACTACGTCAACACGCTCGATATGCACGCCCTGCCGATCTGGGAGATGGAGACGCTGGCGCACCACGAGGCCATCCCCGGCCATCACATGCAGATCGCCATCGCGCAGGAACTGCAAGGCATTCCGAAGTTCCGCCGCTTCGGCGGCTTCACGGCCTTCGACGAAGGCTGGGCGCTGTACGCCGAGGCCTTCCCGAAGGAGTTCGGCTTCTACAAGGACCCCTACCAGGACTTCGGCCGCCTCTCCGACGAACTGCTGCGCGCCGTCCGCCTCGTGGTCGACACCGGCATCCACGCCAAGCACTGGACCCGCCAGCAGGTGATGGACTACTTCCACGCCAACACGGCAGGCTCCGACCGCGACAACTTCACCGAGACCAACCGCTACATCGTCTGGCCCGGCCAGGCCACGGCGTACAAGGTCGGCATGATGAAGATCGTCGAGCTGCGCGAGCGTGCCCGCACGGCGCTCGGCCCGAAGTTCTCGCTCAAGGACTACCACGACCTCGTGCTCAAGAACGGCGCGCTGCCGATGGATCTGCTGGAGCAGAACGTCAACGAGTGGATCGCCAAGCAGACGGGCAAGGCGAACTGACCATGCAGGTGCTGGAGCTCTTCCCGGTCCCGGTCTTCATCGACAAATCGACGGAGATCGACAACGCCGCTTTGAGCCGGCAGATCTACGCTGTCCAGCAGGAGGAGCAGGCGGGCGGCGTGGCCGACAAGACCGGGTTCTCCAACATCGGCGGCTTCCGTTCCTACGACATCCTCAAGCGCCCCGGCTTCGAGGGCCTCAAGCGCTTCATCGTCGACACGCTCAACGAGAAGATGCTCAAGGGCAAGTGGTTCGCGGAAGGCGTGCTCGATGAGCGCGCCATCTCCGGCATGTGGAGCATGGTCAACAAGAAGGGCCACGCCAACATCGCGCACATCCATCCGGATTCGTGGCTGAGCGGCGTGTACTACCCGAAGGTGCCTGCGGACCCGGAGCTGGTTGGCGAACTCTGCTTCCATGACCCGATCGCCACGCGCACCTTCACGCGTTCGTTCTACCGCTCCGTGCAGGCGGAGGTGTTCAAGCTCAAGCCCGTCGAAGGCCTGCTCGTGATGTTCCCGAGCTGGTTCGAGCATTCGGTCAAGCCCAACATGTCGGACGAGGATCGCATCTCGATCGCGTTCAACCTTGACCGGCCGCGCTGAGCCGCGCGCGAAGCGAGTTCATGCTGCCGCGGCACTTTCTCCAGCGCGTGACCCTGCGGCGCGAGGACGTGCCGTCCTTCGATGAATACCCGTTCAACCTGCCGAGCCTGCGCGGGCTGGAGTCCTTCGAGCCGCATCCGAAGCTGACCTTCTTCGTCGGCGAGAACGGCTCGGGCAAGTCCACGCTGCTCGAAGCCATCGCCGTCTCGCTCGGCATGAATGCCGAGGGCGGCACCGAGAACTTCCGGTTCAGCACGCGCGCCTCTCACTCCGAGCTGCACGAATGCCTGCGCATCGCCAAGGGCTTCAAGCGGCCGCGCACGCGCTTCTTCCTGCGGGCGGAGAGCTACTTCAACCTCGCCACCGAGATCGAGGCGCTCGATGATGAGCCAGCCTCCTCCCCGCCCGTGATCGACTCCTATGGCGGTCGCTCGCTGCACGAGCAGTCGCATGGCGAATCGTTCATGGCCTTGCTGATGAACCGTTTCAGCAACGACGGCCTTTACCTGCTCGACGAGCCCGAGGCCGCGCTCTCGCCGCGGCGGCAACTGGCTGCGCTCAAGCGCATCCACGACTTGATCCGCCACCGCTCGCAATTCATCATCGCCACGCACTCGCCGATCCTGATGGCGTATCCGGAGGCGTGGATCTATCAGTTCTCGAACCGCGGGCTGGAGCGTGTGGCGTACGAGGAGACCGAGCACTACCAGGTCACGCGGTCGTTCATGGCCGATCCGCGCGCGGCGCTGGAAGACCTGCTCGGCGGTTGACTTCGCGGGCTCAGGGCTTGGGCTTTGCCGCAGCAGCGCGCAGCGCCGTCAGCTGCGTGCTCAACCACCGCTGGCTCTCCACCGCCGGCTCAGCGCCGCACTTCACCTGATACGCCTTGCCCGACATGCTGCTCTTCGTCGCCGCCAGTTCGATGAACTGCTCGGTGCTCTTCACGTCACCGTGATCCTCGAAGTAGGACAGCTTCTTCAGCAGGTGGTCCTTCGCCTCGGCGCCGGTGTACCAGGAGCCGTTGCGGTTGAACTGGCAGCCCGAGCTTTGCAGCTTGCTCATCAGCGCATCGATCTCGGCGCGCACGGGGGCGGCGGTCGGATTTGCAAAGGCGAGGCTCGCCGAAGCGAGCAGGACGGCAGGCAGGAAGAGACGCTTCATTCGAGACCCAGGAAGTTCTTCATCGCTTCCAATTCTTCCTCAAGTGCGAGCTTGAAAGCCGGACCTTTGGGCTTCTTCCCATCCACGAACCCCGTCTCGCAGCGCAACCGCCCCTTCTCCACCCGCAGGTTCGCCCAGCCGCGAATGTCCTCGCCCCACAGCAGCGGCAGCGCGTAATGCCCCATCGTGCGCTTCTCGGCCGGCGTGTAGGCCTCGAAGCGGTACGGCCAGCCCCAGAAGATCTCGAAGCGGCGGCGGTCCCAGACGACCGGATCGAACGGCGCGAGCAGGCGCAGCTTGTCGTCGGTCTTGTGGCGGGCCGAGCGCGGGTTCTCGTCGGCGGGCCAGTACCAGGTCGCGCCGTCGACCAGCGCATGCGCGTAACGCGCTTTGGCGCGCTTGAAGGCGGCGCGCGTCTCCACATGCAGGTGCGGCACGCCCAGGCGCAGCAGCGAGGTCAGGTAGCCGAGGCTCGCGGACGGCAACGGCGCGTAGAGGCTCACGATGATGTCGAGCAGCGCGTCGGCTCGCTCGGCCCGGGCGGCGGGGCTCTGGTCCTGCTCGGGATGCTCGATGGCCTCGTACACACGCGTGCCCGAGTCGCGCCGCTTCACGCGCAACTGGCTGCGGTAGTGCAGGCCGTCGAGCAACTGCGTGGAAACGTTCAGCTCGCCGCCCCAATAGCCGGGCATGCGACCGTGATGGGCGAACTCCTCCAGCAAGTGCTTCGGGTGCGTCGGCCCGCGTTCGCACACCGCGGCCAGCAGCGCCTCTGCGCGTTCGTTCGTCGCCGCATCCCACACGCGCTTGGCCGTGCGCGGGTGCAGCAGCGGCATCGTGTGGCGCGGCAGGAAGCCGTAGTTGACGAGGCAGTCTTCCTCGACCTTGAGCCGCGTGTAGCGCGCCTCCAGCTCGCCGGCGCGGTAGTCCTTGACGCGGTGGCGCAGGATCAGATCCTGGGCACGCGCCGGCGCCCGCATCGGGTCGGCCTGCACGAAGCCGAGCTTGCTGATCGCCGAGGGCAGGGTGGTCGGCTTGAACAGGCTGCGCGCGATGGCGTAGCGGCGGAGTTGGTCGAGGGTCGGCGAGGCGCTCATGGCCCTGGATTGTCATGGGCAGGACGCGCAAATGTGTCAGCATCCGCGCATGCGCATGGCCATGATTTCCCCACGTTCGCGCCTGCTGGTCCGGTTGCTCGTTCCGCTCCTGATCGCCGTGCTGCTCGGCGCGCTGCTGGCGTCGAGCCCGCGGCTGCGCGAGAGCATTCCCCAGGCGATGCAGCGCGCCGCCGCCATTCCGCTAACGGCATGGTTGCTGGCCATCGCCGGCTTCGGCCTGAGCTATCTCTCGCGGGCGACGCGGCTCTGGCTGGAATGGCGCACCGTCAGCACCGTGAACCTGCCGACGATGCTGCGCGTGGCCGTCCAGCACAACGCCGCCGTGCACCTGTTGCCGATGCGCGTCGGCGAGATCGCCTACCCGATGCTCATGAAGCGCCATGCCGGCGCGAGCCTGACCGATTCGGCGCTGAGCCTCGTCACGCTGCGCTTGCAGGACCTGATCGTCGTGCTGGCCCTGGCCGTGCTGCTGCTTTGGCCGGGCGCAGGCGCGCTCGCACTGCTGGCGGCCGGTGCCGCTGCCTTCGCCGTGCTGCAACCGCGATTGCAACGCTGGCGCCCGCAAGGCCCGCGGCTCGCGCGCTTGGCCGATGCGCTGCGCCGCTCGCGCGCCGGTCACCTTGGTTGGCTCCTGGTGCTCGCGAGCTGGAGCCTCAAGATCGCCGTCGTCGCCATGCTGCTGGCCGAGCTGACCGGCCTGCCGGCGCTCACCGCCCTGCGCGGCGCCATGGGCGGCGAGCTCGCGGCCGGCATGCCCGTGCAAGGCCCCGCGGGCTTCGGGGGGTATGAGGCGTCGATGCTGGCGGCGCTGATCCTGGACCTCGGCACGGGCGTCGACACCGCCGCCCTGGCGGCGGCCGCCTTCGTCGTTCACCTCGTCATCTTCGGCATCGCCTGCGTTGCGGGGTTGCTCGGCTGGATTCACGACTTCGTCATTTCCGGGCGCGAATATGTGGGTCCATGACAGCCGACCTGCAAGCACCGACGCTGGACGTTCGCACCGTCTGGATCTCTGACCTGCACCTGGGCACGCCCGGGTGTCGGGCGGATGCGCTGCTCGATTTCCTGCGCGACGTGGAGTGCAAGCAGCTCTTCCTCGTCGGCGACATCATCGATGGCTGGCAACTGCGCCGCAGCTGGTATTGGCCGCAGGCGCACAACGACGTGGTGCAGAAGATCCTGCGCAAGGCGCGCAAGGGCTGCCGCGTGGTCTTCGTGCCTGGCAACCACGACGAGTTCGCGCGCAAGTACGTGGAGCACAACTTCGGCGGCGTCGATGTGGTCGAAGACTTCGTCCACGAAACGGCTGACGGCAAGCGCCTGTGGATCACCCACGGCGACCTGTTCGACGGCGTGATCCAGCACGCACGCTGGCTCGCCTACCTCGGCGACCAGGCCTATGAATTCACGCTCAAGGTCAACCGCTGGTTCAACTCGGCGCGAGCGCGCCTGGGCCTGCCGTACTGGAGTCTCTCGAAGTACCTGAAGCTCAAGGTCAAGCGCGCGGTCAGCTTCATCTGCGACTTCGAGGAAGCCGTGGCCCGCGAGGCCAAGAAGCGCGGGGTGGACGGCGTGGTCTGCGGCCACATCCACCACGCGGAGATGCGCGACATCGACGGCGTGCTGTACTGCAACGACGGCGACTGGGTGGAAAGCCTGACGGCGCTCGTCGAGCACCACGACGGCCGGCTGGAAATCCTCGACTGGAGCGAGGTGATGGCCCAGCAGGTGCTGAGGACGGCGGCTCAGCGCAAGCCCGCGCCTGCGGAAGAGGAGCCGGTGGCCGAAGCGGCCTGAGCGCGCCGCAAACGCTGCCGACGCGTTCTAATGGCGCTCCCGCTGCTGAGAGGAGCGCACCGATGACCTTGCGATCACTTGCGACGTTAGCCCTGCTGATGGCGGCTCTGGCCGCGGCAGGCCCGCCGGCCCTGGCCGACGAACCGCCAGCGGGCCGCATCACCGGCATCGGCGGCGTTTTCTTCAAGGCCAAGGACCCGAAGGCGCTGGTCGCCTGGTATCGCGATGTGCTGGGCCTGCCGGTGCAGGCGTGGGGCGGTGCCGCGCTGCGCTACGACTCGCCGAAGCATCCGCCCGCGGCAGCGTGGCGGGTGTTCTCGGAAAAGACCGCCTACTTCGCGCCGTCGACGTCCGACTTCATGATCGACTACGCTGTCGACGACATGGACGCGATCGTCGCGCGGCTGCAGTCCAAGGGCGTGGAGATCCTCAAGCGCACGGATGACGAGAGCGGCCGCTTCGCATGGATCGTCGATCCGGAAGGCCACAAGATCGAGCTCTGGGAGCCCAAGCCTGCGGCGTCTGCCGAAGAGAAGAAGTAGGCGAGGCAGGCGTGAGGCGCCGCGTCAGGCGAACAGCCCGCGGTCGCGCGCGTGCATGCTGCCGGCGGTGAAGTAGGGCTTCGTCCAGGCGTCCGTCGTGCCGAGGTACCAGTGCGCGGCCTTGGCGGCGGCGCGCTTGTCGGCGCGGCCGACGAGCGGCGTCGCATCGGCGCCGGCCACGGCCTTCACCGGCTTGGGTTTCTCGGCGAGGCGGTCGAGGAAGTCATAGTGATCGACCAGCAGCAGCGCCTCGATGGCGAAGGCGGTGGCGATGTCCGGGTCGTGCAGGGTGATCAGGTTGTCGCCGTTCGCCTGCTCGCCGCCGAGCGCGAGGTTCGAGGAGCCGCACACCACGCTCGCGTCCGCCCGGCCGAAGCCGCAGACGACGAACTTGTGGTGGATCTCGTGCCCGCTGCCGATGCCAGGCACCTGCTCGAAAGGCGCGGGCAGCGCCGGCGCGCCCGGCTTGCCCGTGACGAGCACCCCGTGCGTGGAGCCCGGGCCGTAGAGCGAGACCTCGCCGGCGCTGTCGGAGATGCCGTAGCTGAAGACGTTGTCGTTCTGGTGCAGCAGGCGCAGCGCTTCGTAGACGGGTTGCGCGGCGGCGGCGTACCCGGCTTGGCGGTGTCGTCGATGGACATGACCGCGAACAGCACGCTGCCGTTCGGCTGCGCGGTCTCGTGCGCGATGCGGTCGACGATCTTCTGCAGGACCTGCCCGGCCATCGACTCGTTGTGCGGCGAGAAGGTGACCTCCATGCGTGGCGCGGCAGCAGACGGGAAGGAGAACGTCGAGGTGGCGAGCTCGGTCTTCACGAACTTGCTCTCGCTGACCTTGCCGTCCCAGCTCTGTTGGAACACCTCGGCGTAGGTGCGGGCGATGTCGGCATCCTTGAGCACCAGCACGTGGTTGGCGTTGACGTACAGGCCGGTGATGGAGAAGTTGGTCGAGCCGGTCAGCATCGTGGTCGGCTTCGTGCGCTTGGCGTCTTCGTAGACGATGAAGATCTTGTCGTGGGCGTAGCGGCCGAACTTGCCGCGCAGGATCGCCTCGGCGCCCGCCGCGGCGGCAAACTGGCGCTGGAAGTCGTCTTCCGGCGAGATGGCCGCGCCCTGGCTCTTGTGCAGGCTGGCGTTGTCGAGGATGACGCGCACGCGCTTCTGCGCACCGAGGGTCAGCAGGGCCCGGCAGACATCGGGCTCGTTGAGGTCGTAGGCGAACACGTCCAGGCGCCAGGCCGGGTTGGCGTGCACGGCGTTGAGCACTTCCACGATGCGCTGGCGCGCCGTGCCGCCGGCCCAGTGGTAGACGTCGGCGTAGCTGTAGGGTGTGCCGTGCGGGTCGGTGCCGGCCTGCGTGGAGGTGTCGAAGACCAGTGGTGTCGGCGTGGGCTTGATGTTCAGCTTGGCGCCGAAGTGCTTCACGTAGGCCTGCGACTGCACATAGCCTCGGCTGAAACCGAGCGAGATGCCCTTGGACTCGAGCCGATCCAGCACGGCCGGCACGGTGACCGAGAGCTTCGCGTCGAGCGACTGCATGCGCCCCTGCGCATCGAAGTAGCGGGGCGTGACCGTGTATTCGTAGTCGCCCAGATTGGCGTACAGCCCCTGGTGATCGGAGTTCGGCACATGCACCCAGCGGAACTTGTGCAGCGGCGCATTGGCGGTCGAGTAGGCGGGCTCGCCGGCCACCTGCGCGTGCTGCTCCGGATGCTCGAACTGCAGCGAGTTCCAGAGGTAATAGGCGTCGCCCGTCGGCGGCTTCACATGGATGGTGAAGCCGGCCAGCCGCGTGCGCGCCGCCTCGTTGGTGAAGTTGAACGCGAGCATCGTCTTCGCGTCACCGCGATGTGCCGCCACGATAAAGCTGCCCTTGACCTTGCGGACGGTTGTCATGATCCGGTCCTCCCCGTGCAGCAACTCTCGGACCTGGCGCCTGCAAATTCAAGTCGCGCGTTGTCGCAGGGGTCCTTCCGCTTGAGGACAAGAAGTCCGGGTGCTAACCCTCAGACGCGACGCATCAGCGCCTGGCCCATGCGGATGCGCTCGCCCGTCTGCACCAGCGGCTCGAAGCCACGCGGGGTGAAGACGATCAGCGTGGAGCCGTGCTGGAACCAGCCCATCTCTTCGCCGCGTTCGACATGGGCGTTGCAAGGCCATTCGTGGACGCCGCTGGCTTCGTTGAGTTCGCGCAGGTGGTGTTCCACGTCGACGGCGTGGAGCCGCATGCTGGCGACCAGCACGGCGGCGACCGGCACGATGGCGATCGGCGTGCCGTCGTTCAATGTCATGCGCAGCACGGCGCGCTCGTTGCGGCAGAACAGCCGCTCCACACGCTTGAGCGCGATCGGATTGACGTTCCAGCAGTCACCGCTGAGATAGCTCACATGCTCCAGCCGCGCCGCATCGGGCGCGTGGAAGCGGTGGTACATGCTGGACGTCAGCCTCAGCGTCATGAAGTGGCCGCCCTCGAAGGGCGTGAGGTCCTGCGCCGGGCCGAACAGCTCGCGCATCGTGTAGGGCATGCCCTTGGCCTGGAAGAGCTGGCCGTGCTCGACGGTGCCTTGGGCGCCGACGATCGCATCGCTCGGGCTGGCGAGCACGTCGGCGGCCATGTCCACCGTGCGGGCGCCGGGTTTCAACTCACGGATGAAGCAATCGTGCAGGCTGTCGAAGCGCTGCTTCTTCGCATCCGACAGGTCCAGATCGCTGAACACCCGCCACACCGCGATCGACACGCGCGCCAGCAGCGGGCTGCGGATCTGGCTGAACCGGCCCATGAAGCGGGTCAGCGCAACGCGCGGAATGCGGTTGGTGAGCAGGAAGTTCAGATCTTCCTGCTGGAAGAAGCGTTGCAGTGCGCGGGTGGTCATGGGCGTGTCAAAGAGCACCGTCATATTCCTGTCGTTACGTGACCGTGAGATGAAACCACCCATGGAAGAAACACTTGCTCTCTCCGGCCTGGCGCTCGCCGTGGCTGCGCTGCTGGCTCCCAAGGCCAAGCGGCGACTGGAACTCTCGCGGGCCAAGCACCGCTCCCTGGCGGGGCATTCGCGCATGGCCAAGCGCGTGGCAGGGTTGATCCCCGGCTATGCGTACGGCCAGGATCGCTTCTTCGATGCCGACGGTGCGGGCGACGCGATTGCGCAACGCCGCCGCGCGGGCTTCGGGCGCTTGTGCGCTCAATTCGACAGCCAGCATCCGCAAGGCATCGCGATGAGCGATCGCGCCAAGGCGCTGCTGCCTGATCTGCGCTTCACGGGCAGCTATCGCGTGCCGTTCCAGTTCAGCCCTTACTTGCGCGAGCGGCTGCACCTCTCCAGCTTCGTTCGCAGCAGCGACGGCCTGACCATCGAAGACGTGGACGGCCGCGGCCTGCACGACCTCGCCGGTTCCTACGGCGTCAATGTCTTCGGCTACGACTTCTACAAGGCGTGCATCGCCGAGGCGCAAGCGCAAGTCGGCCAGCTCGGCCCCGTGCTCGGCAGCTACCACCCGCTGGTGCTGGAGAACGCCGAACGCCTGGCCCAGCTCTCGGGCCAGGATTGCGTGAGCTTCCACATGTCCGGCACCGAAGCCGTGATGCAGGCCGTACGCCTGGCCCGTTATCACACCCGCCGCAGCCACCTCGTGCGCTTCTGCGGCGCGTACCACGGCTGGTGGGAGGACGTGCAGCCCGGCCCCGGCAACCCGGCCGCACCGCGCGAGACCTACACGCTCAAGGACATGGAGGAGAAGAGTCTCAAGGTGCTGGCCACCCGCAAGGACATCGCCTGCGTGCTGATCAACCCGCTGCAGGCGCTGCACCCGAACGCTTCGGCGCCCGGCGACTCCACGCTGGTGGACAGCAGCCGCCGCGCCTCGTACGACCGCGACGCTTACACCGCGTGGCTGAAGAAGCTGCGTGAGGTCTGTACCGCGCGCGGCATCGTGCTGATCTTTGACGAGGTGTTCCTCGGATTCCGTCTCGCCAAGGGCGGCGCTCAGGAGTACTTCGGCGTGAAGGCCGATCTCGTCACCTATGGGAAGACGTTAGGCGGCGGCCTGCCGGTGGGCGTGGTGTGCGGTCGCAACGACCTGATGCAGCGCTTCCGTGAAGACAAGCCGGCCGACATCTGCTTTGCGCGCGGTACGTTCAACTCGCATCCGTATGTGATGGCGGCGATGAACGCGTTCCTGCGTCGCATCGAGCAGCCGGAGATCGCTGCGATTTACGAAGGCCTGGACGAACGCTGGATCAACCACGTGAAGCGCTTCAACGCGCGTCTCGAAGCCGCCGGCTTGCCAGTGCGGGTCGCGGGCATGGGCTCGGTCTGGACCGTGCTCTTTACCGACCCGTCGCGCTACAACTGGATGCTTCAGTTCTACCTGCGCGCGCAGGGCCTGCTGCTCTCCTGGGTCGGCAGTGGCCGCCTGATCTGGAGCCTGAACCACACCGACGCCGATGTCGATGCAGTCGCGGAATCCTTCGTCGCCGCAGGTCAAGCGATGCGCGCTGATGGCTGGTGGTTCGACGGCGCCAAGCAGGACAACAAGGAAATTCGGCGCAGCCTCCTCAAGGAGATGCTGCGCCGAAAGTTCGGTCTGAACTGATCAGGAGGGCTTACACGGGGCGGGGCTCATGGCCCGCCTCGAAGCGCTCGCCGCGCAGCAACTGCATCGGGGCACGGTGGTAGAGCCAGGCGTCGTGAAACGGATCGGTCACGATCTTGGTGCCCCAGGCCAGGCTCTCGACCCAGTTCTTGGTGATCAGCAGCTGGCCCATGCGGAACAGCAGTCCGGAGACGCCGAGCGCGAGCCAGGCGTAGCCGAGCTGGTGCCAGTACTCGTTGAAGTTCTGCGCCGGTTCGACCAGACCGAACAGCGAAGGTTGCAGCCAGAGCAGCAGCGGCAGGCCGGCCCAGATGCTCATCAGCACGATCTTGCGCTGGATGTTGTAGCCGACCTTGATCTCTTCCTTGTATTCGTCGGTGGCCTGGTTGATGTGGTCGTAGCCACGCGGCTCGAAGAAGAAATGGCCGGCCTGGCGGCTGGTCATCGAGACGGTCCAGGCGAGAATGGCGGCGAGCGCGGGGTCCTTGAACAGCAGGGCGTACGCGGTCAGGAAAGACAGGGCCGACAACAGGTGCAGGCTCTGGTTGATGCGGCAGTGGTGGTAGTAGCGGTGGTCATCCCAGCGTTGGGTACGCAGCGTGCTCAGGAACTCGTTCACGGTCGGCCTTTCACAAGAAACGTGATGACCGGATGGTGACGGCGCATCGTGACGCTTGCGTGAACATTCGACTGTCACGAAACCGTTGCACACCGCGGTCAGCATTCGCGTCATGGATCAAGCCACCGACATCGACGTGCAGTCCTTTCCGGCCGAGCGGCGTTCGCTGCGCATCGCGCTGGTGACCGAGACCTACCCGCCCGAGGTCAACGGCGTGGCTACCACGCTGGCCCGCGTGGTCGAAGGTCTGCACAACCGCGGCCACGACCTGCAACTGATCCGCCCGCGCCAGCGTGCCGGCGGTGATGCGGCGCTAACGCCCCGCCTCGACGAAGTCCTGATGCGCGGCCTGCCGATCCCCCGTTATCCGCACCTGCGCATGGGCCTGCCGGCCAAGCGCGCGCTGGTCAAGCAGTGGTCCGTGGCGCGGCCCGATGTGGTCCACATCGCCACCGAAGGGCCGCTCGGATGGTCCGCGCTGCAAGCGGCGCGCCACCTGCACCTCCCGATCACGAGCGACTTCCGCACCAACTTCCACGCCTACAGCCGCCACTACGGCATCGGCTGGCTGAAGAAGCCCATCATGGCTTACCTGCGCAAGTTCCATAACCACACGGCCAGCACGATGGTGCCCACGGCCGCGCTGGCGGCGGAGTTGCAGATGGCGGGCTTCCAGCGGCTCGCCGTGGTCTCGCGCGGCGTGGATGCCAAACGCTTCTCGCCTGAGCGTCGCGACCCGTCGCTGCGCGAGAGCTGGGGCGTGAAGGCCGATCAGCTCGTGGTCTGCTGCGTCGGCCGTCTGGCCGCTGAAAAGAACCTGGAGCTGCTGGTCAACGCCTTTGATGCGATCCGCGCGCAGCAGCCCGGCGCGCGACTGTTGCTCGTCGGCACCGGCCCCTTGCGCGCCGAGCTGGAGGCCCGCTGCCCCGATGCGATCTTCGCCGGCCAACGCGGCGGCCTCGATCTGGCCGCGCACTATGCGTCAGCGGACCTGTTCCTGTTCCCGAGCATGACCGAGACCTTCGGCAACGTCACGACCGAAGCGCTCGCCAGCGGCCTGCCGGTGCTGGCCTTCCGTCACGCGGGCGCGGGTGAAGTGATCCTCGACGGCAACAACGGCCGCCTCGTGCCGCTCGCCGATGCGGCCGCGTTCACGCGCGTGGCGCTGGAGATGGCCGCCGACGCGCAGCAACGCCGCCGCCTCGGCATCGCGGCCCGCGAGACGGCGCTGCGCATGGACTGGGACAGCATCTGCGCCAGCTTCGAAACCGAGCTGGTCAAGGCCTGCGGCTTCAGCTCAAGCCCGCTGCCCCTGAACCTGCTGGCACCGGCAGCGCTCTGATCTGGCGGTTGTGCCAGCGCGCCAGCAGCAGCTGGCCCAGCATGGCGCCGAGCCAGGCCATCGCCATGTCCTTCTGCGTGTCCCAGGGGTCGCCCTGCGTGCCGAGAAACTCGTCGGCGCCCTGGCCCATCGAGACCGCCGCCACCCATTCGATCAGCTCGTAGATCGCGCTGACCGCCAGGCACACGGCGGTCACCAGCGTGAACATCCAGCCGCCCGAGCGCAACGGCGTGCGGCGCAGCAGCAGCTCGCGCGCCGCGATCGCCGGGATGAAGCCCTGCGCCAGATGGCCGATGCCGTCGTACGGGTTGCGCGGCAGGTGGAACCACTCCTGCATCCAGAAGCCCAGCGGCACGCGCGCATAGCTGTAGTGCCCGCCGACCATCAGGATGCAGGTGTGGATGAAGACCAGGCCGAGCAGCAGCGGCGTGATGGGGAAACGGGGGTGCGTGGCGAGCAGCAGCGGCCAGACGATCAGCACCGGCACGATCTCCATCCACCAGGTGGCGGTGTCGTAGGCGCCGAACGCGCTGAGGGCGAGCAGGGCGAGGTTGAGGGCGGCGGTGATCCAGAGCGTGCGGGTGTTCATGCGCCGATTGTGTGGGCGCGCGCGGACACGAACCATTGATCTGCCGCCCCCGGCCAATGGTCTGGCTCTGGTAGAAATTCTGAGATGGACCGACACCAGAAACGCGAGCGCATGCGCCGCGGCTTGAAAAAGCTGCTCGACCAGAACCCCGCCGGCGCGCGGCTGCCGAGCGAGCGCGAACTCAGCGAGCGTTTCGACGTGGCCCGCGAGACGCTGCGCCGCCATCTGGACGAACTCGAAGAAGAAGGGCTGCTGCAACGCAAGCAGGGAGCGGGCACCTTCATCTCCGCGCAGCCCGTGGTGAAGCAGGCGCGGCTGATGTCGTTCTCCGAAGAAATGCGCGAGCGCGGCATGGAACCTTCAAGCCGGCTGCTGTCCAGCGCCACCGTGCTGGCGGGGGCCAAGCTGGCGCAACGGCTCGTGGTGATGCCGGGTTCAGCCGTGCTGGAGATCCGCCGGCTGCGCCTGGCCAACCAGGAGCCGATGGCGCTGGAGACTTCGTGCGTGGCGCTATCGCGCTTGCCCGGCTTCGATCCGGCGAGCCTGGCCAGCAGCTCGCTCTATGAACAGCTGGAGCAGCGCTATGGCGTGCAGCTGCGCTCGGCCCGGCAGCAGGTGCATGCCACGGTTCTGAGCGAAGAGGAGGCCGTATTGCTCGGCGTGCCCCCGTTCTCGCCCTCGCTGATGATCGAGCGCACCAGCACCTCGACCCAGGGCGAGGTTGTCGAGTACGCCAAGAGCCTGTACCGGGCGGACCGCTACCGCTTCGAGATCGGCGTCATGCGTTGAGAGCGGCGGGCCAAGTGGCCTCGCAGTGGTCTGGGATGGGCTTTCCCTAGCGCGGCGGCGCAACATCGGCGGCGCATTTCTTGATCTGGCGCGGAGCAGGGCGATTTGCGGTGTTGCCTGTATGTTGCGCAATGTGAATTTTGATTGCGCCCACCCTGCAAGTGGTCCAAGAATGGTCCGGAACGAGCCGCAGCGCTCGTCGGTCCCTTTCCCCCAAGACCCACGCGGAGAGACAGCGCATGAAGTTCAAGCCCACTCCCTCGGCCGCCGCAGCGGCCTGCTTCTTTTCCCTGGCGTCATTCGCCATGCCTTCGGCCGGGTCCGACGATGCCGCGACGACCGAAAAGCTTGACGCCGTGATGGTGACCGGCATCCGCGCGTCCATCGAGAAGTCGATGGCCACCAAGCGCAACGCCGACACAAACATCGAAGTGGTCTCGGCGGAAGACGTGGGCAAGATGCCGGACAAGAACATTGCCGACGCGCTCTCGCGCCTGCCTGGCGTGAACGTGCAGTACGGCGGCGCGCTGGCGATGGACGAAGCCGAGCGCGTGGCCGTGCGCGGCACGAGCCCCAACCTGAATCTGGTCACGATCAACGGCCACTCGCTCTCCGCCGGCGACTGGCACCTGGGCGACCAGGCCGGCTCGGGGCGCAGCGTCGGCTTCGGCCTGATGCCCTCCCAGCTGATCGGCCAGACGCTGGTCTACAAGACCGGCCGCGCGGACGTGGCCGAGGGCGGCATCTCGGGTAGCGTGGACATCATCACCCGCAAGCCGCTGGACTTCGCCAAGCAGCTCAGCGGCGAGATCTCGGTCGGCGCGGCCTACGCCTCGCTCGCGAACAAGACCGATCCGCAGCTCAGTGGTCTGCTCGCCTGGAAGAACCAGGACAAGACCTTCGGCGTGCTGGTCCAGGCCTTCAAGGAAGACCGCCACCTGCGCCGCGACGGGCAGGAGGTGTTCGGTTACAACGTGCTGTCGGCGGCGCAGGCGGCGGCTGCGGGCCAGCCGGGCTTGGCCGGCATGCGCATGAGCACGAGCTTCAACGCGGCCGAGTTCGAGGGCGTTCGCAAGCGCGCCGGCGGCTTCGTGGACGTGCAGTTCCGGCCCAGCAGGAGCTTTGAGCTGAACCTGTCGGGCTTCAAGGACCAGATGAAGGCGGACAACTACAACAGCTCGGCCTACGCGCAGCCGTGGCTGCTGGCGACCTCGGGCGACTACAACATCGTCAATCCGGTCGTGAGCGGCAACGTGATCACGAGCGCGCAGCTGGTGCGCAAGGCCAATCCGGCCAAGCAGTCGGTCGGAGTCGAGTTCGACCACTTCATGCGTCAGGGCGCCAAATCCACGAGCCAGTTCTTCGACCTGGACGGCACGTGGGCCGCGACCGAGGCGCTGACGATCAAGGGCCGCGTCGGCTCGACCAAGGGCGAAGGCCTGACGAACTCCGAGCCCTCGATGGTCTTCGGGCTGATGAACCCGGCCTCGATGACCTATTCGCAGGCGGCCGGGTCTCCGGCTTCGTATGCAGTGCTCGACGCGGCCGGCAAGCCGATCGATCAGGGCAACGTCGCCAACTTCCAGCTGATGAGCGCGCTGGCGCCGGCCGTGGCTTCGATCGACAAGGAGAACTACGGCCACCTCGACGCCGACCTGAAGCTCGGTGGCAAGGTGTTCACGGCGTTGAAGTTCGGCGGCCGCTTCACCGACCACGAGCGTTCCTACGACCGCTGGGAAGGCCGCTACAACATGCAGGACAACGCGGCCGGGCCGATCACGCCTTCGCCGTTCACTTCGGTCAACGGAGGCCTGCTTGTGGGCAACGTGATCCCTGCCTCCGCCCAGCCGATTCCGGCCTCCCGCTATCCGTCCGATTGGGCCAAAGGCCTCGACGGCAATTTCCCGACCAGCTTCATCCGCTACGACACCAGCCAGTTGCAGGACTGGGCCAGCAAGAACGTCAACTGGGACCGCACCCTGAACCACAACTGGGCCAGTGGCTTCCACATCAAGGAGAAGAACACCGCGGCCTACGTGCTGACCGAGTTCGAGCTGAGCCCGAAGGCCAGCGGCAATCTGGGCATGCGCTATGTGGAGACGAAGCTGGAGTCGACGTCCTACCAGCTGATCCCGGCCGCCACCTGCGCGGCGCTGCAGGCCTGCGCGGTGCCGGGCTCGATCAACACCTCGCGCCTGGGCAGCTTCGTGCCGCAGACCGTCAATGCCAAGCAGACCAACTGGCTGCCGAGCCTGAACCTGCGCTGGGACCTGCGCAGCGACCTCGTCGCCCGCCTCGCGCTGACGCGCACGCTCGGCCGCGCCAACTACAACGAACTGGCCGGCGCCGTCATCCTGGACGACCTGCGCGGCACCGGCTCCAGCGGCAATCCGAACCTCAAGCCCATCACCTCCAACAACGCCGACGCCACGTTGGCCTACTACTTCGCGCCGCGCGCCATGGTCAGCGGCGGCGTGTTCTCGCAGACGATGCAGAACTACGTGAAGGTCGGCACCTCGCAGGTGGACTTCTTCAACATCACGCAAGGCAAGGTCACGCCGTACACGGTCACCTCGCGCAAGGGCGTCTCGGCCAAGATATTCGGTCTGGAAGCCGCGCTCGAGCTGCCGATCGCCGGCGGCTTCGGCTTCGGTGCCAACGGCACCTACGTGGACTCCAAGGACGTTGACGGCGTGCCACTGCTCGGCACTTCGACGGTCACCTACAACCTGCGCGGCTTCTTCGAGAACGACAAGTTCAGCGCCAGCCTCGCCTGGAATTACCGCAGTGCCTACGCCTACGCCTTCCTCGGCGACGGCACCACCACCGTGCTGCGCGATGCGGCCGGCGTGCCGACGCAGTACAACGGCCAGAACCGCTACGACGGTTACGGGGCGCTGTCGCTCTCGCTGGGCTACAAGATCACGCCCAACATCAGCGTGCACTTCGACGGCAACAACCTGAACGACCCCATCCGCCACACGTACTACATCACCGAGAACGCGACGGGCTACTTCCACCAGAACGGTCGACAGTATTTCCTGTCGCTGCGGGCGAAGCTCTGAACGCTGCCGAAATGAAAAAAGCCGCCCGAGGGCGGCTTTTCTTTGCGGTGTCGGGATTACAGACCTGCCGCTGCACGCAGCGCCGCAGCCTTGTCCGTCCGCTCCCACGTGAACTCCGGCTCCTCACGACCGAAGTGACCGTAAGCCGCCGTCTTCGAGTAGATCGGACGCAGCAGATCCAGCATCTGGATGATGCCCTTCGGACGCAGGTCGAACAGCTCGTTCACCAGTGCGGCGATCTTGTCGTCGCTGATCACGCCGGTACCTTCGGTATACACCGTCACGTTCATCGGCTTGGCCACGCCGATGGCGTAGGCCACCTGGATCTGGCACTGGCGGGCCAGGCCGGCGGCGACGATGTTCTTCGCCACATAACGGGCTGCGTAAGCGGCAGAACGGTCGACCTTCGTCGGGTCCTTGCCCGAGAAGGCGCCGCCGCCGTGCGGGCAGGCGCCGCCGTAGGTGTCGACGATGATCTTGCGGCCGGTCAGGCCGCAGTCGCCCTGCGGGCCGCCGATGACGAAGCGGCCGGTCGGGTTGATCAGGTACTTGGTGTCCGCCGTCAGCCATTCCTTGGGCAGCACGGGCTTGATCAGCTCTTCGCGGATGGCCTCGTAGAACTCGGGCGTCATCTTGTCGCCGAGCGACATTTCCGGGGCGTGCTGGGTGGACAGCACGACGGTGTCGATCGAGTGCGGCTTGCCGTCCACGTAGCGCATCGTGACCTGGCTCTTGGCGTCCGGGCGCAGGAAAGGCAGGCGGCCGTCCTTGCGCAGCTGGGCCTGGCGCTCCACGAGGCGGTGGGCGTAGTAGATCGGCGCGGGCATCAGCTCGGGCGTTTCGTCGCAGGCGTAGCCGAACATCAGGCCCTGGTCACCGGCGCCGGTGTTCAGGTGGTCGTCGGAAGCGTGGTCCACGCCTTGCGCGATGTCGTTCGACTGCTTGTCGTATGCGACCAGCACGGCGCAACCCTTGTAGTCGATGCCGTACTCGGTGTTGTCGTAGCCGATGCGCTTGATCGTGTCGCGCGCCACCTGGATGTAGTCCACGTGGGCGTTGGTCGTGATTTCGCCGGCGAGGACCACGAGGCCGGTGTTGCACAAGGTCTCGGCGGCGACGCGGCTGCGCGGGTCCTGCGCGAAGATTGCGTCGAGAATCGCGTCAGAGATCTGGTCGGCCACCTTGTCGGGATGGCCTTCGGACACGGATTCCGAGGTGAAGAGGAAGTCGTTCGCCACTTTTACACTCCTGGTTTGCGGTTGATCGGCGTTGCCGTGCAATCCAGACGCGGCGAACGCTTTAGCGGAAATTTGTGAATCGCCCCGCAAGTAGTTCATTAACTCGGCGATGCGCTGATTATAGGAAGCATGCTGACCTTCTTTCGATTCCTGTCCCGTTGGCCGTTGCGGCTTTTGCACGCCATCGGTTTCTGCCTGGGCTGGATCACCTATCTGGCGTCGCCGACGTACCGGCGCCGCTTCCGTGAAAACGTGGCGGCGGCCGGCCTGCCGTGGGCGGCGGCGCGCGGTGGCGTGGCGGCGGCCGGGCGCATGGTGGCGGAGCTGCCGTGGCTCTGGATGCGGCCGCAGGATGAGCGGCTGGGTGCGCGCCTCGAATGGCGCGGGGCCGAGCTGATGGAAGAGGCGCTGGCGCAAGGCCGGGGCCTGCTCGTGCTGACGCCGCACCTGGGCTCCTTCGAGATCTGCGCCCAGGCCATCGCCGAACGCTTTGGCGACCGCGCGCCGATCACGGTGCTGTTCCGCCCGGCGCGCAAGGAGATCCTGCGTGAGCTGGTGGACAGCTCGCGGGAACGGCCGGGCTTGCTGACGGCGCCGGCCACGCTTTCCGGCGTGCGGCAGATGATCCGCGCCCTGCGCAAGGGCGAGATCGTCGGCCTGCTGCCCGATCAGGTGCCGCCCGACGGCCTCGGCGTCTGGGCGCCGTTCTTCGGCCGCGACGCCTACACGATGACGCTCGCCGGCCGCCTCGTGCAGCAGACCGGCTGCGTTCTGCTGCTGATGCGTGGCGAGCGCCTGAGCGGCGGGCGTGGCTTCGTCGCCCATGTGCAGCCCGGCCCGGTGATCGCCCCGGACGACAGCCCCGAAGTGGCGGCCACGGCCGTCAACCGGGCGATGGAGGCGCTGATCCTCCAGGCACCGGACCAGTACCTCTGGGGCTACCACCGCTACAAGAGCCCGCGCGGCCTCGACATCGCCGTGGCGCCTGAGGCGATCAAGCCATGAGTTCTCCGAAGTTCCAGCACGGCGGCGCACGCGCGGCGCTGTTCGTCCTCTGGCTGCTGCACTGGCTGCCCCTGCCGCTGCTCGCCCTCATGGGCCGCGCGCTCGGCGCCTTCCTCTACCGCGTGGCCGGCTCGCGCCGCAAGGTGGCGCTGCGCAACCTCGAGCTCTGCTTCCCCGAGAAATCCCAAGCCGAGCGCGAAGCCATCGCCAAGGAACACTTCGGCTGGCTCGCCCGCAGCCTGCTCGAACGCGGCGTCCTGAGCTATTCCAGCGAATCCCGCCTGCGCCGTCTCACCCGCTTCAAGGGCAACGTCAAGCTGGCTGAGCAAGGCAAGCAGGACGGCAGGCCTGTGATGTGGCTAACGCCCCATTTCGTCGGACTCGAGTGGGTCGGCCCGCTCTTGATGACCGAGCAATCCTGCCCGGGCATCAGCATCTACCAGCGCCAGAGCAACCCGGTCTTCGACGCCGCCCTGCGACGCATGCGCCAGCGCTTCGGCACCACGGAGCTGATCAGCCGCCATGACGGCGTGCGCCAAGTCGTGCGCCGTGTCCGCCAGGGCTGGCTCTTTATGAACCTGCCGGACATGGACTTCGGCCGCAAGGACAGCGAGTTCGTGCCTTTCTTCGGCGTGCCGGCTTGCACGCTGCTGGCGCCATCGCGCATGGCGGCGTCGCTGAAGATGCAGGTCCAGCCGATCATCGTCACGATGCTGCCGGGCGGGCAGGGCTATGAGATCGAAGCCTGCGAGCCGCTGCCCGACTACCCGAGCGAAGACGCCGTCGCCGATGCCACCCGCTTCCACGGCTGGCTCGAAGAGCGCATCCGCGCCAACCCGGCGCAGTACCTCTGGGTCCACAAGCGGTTCAAGACCCGCCCGGAAGGCGAAGCGCCCCTCTATGGCCGGCGATAATCTCCCGATGAGATTCACCAAGATGCACGGCGCCGGCAACGACTTCGTCGTGCTCGACGCCACCGCCGCGCCGCTCCAGCTCACTCGTGAGCAGATGCAGGCGCTCGGTGACCGCCGTTTCGGCGTCGGCTGCGACCAGATCCTCGTGATCGAGCGCACCGACACGCCGGGCATGGATTTCCGCTACCGCATCTTCAACGGCGCCAGCGGCGACGAAGTGGAGCACTGCGGCAACGGCGCCCGGTGTTTTGTCCGTTATGTCGTCGACAAGGGGCTGACGGACAAGCGCTCGGTCAAGGTCGAGACCGTCAACGCTCAGCTGGAATTGCACCTGCGTGACGATGGCCGCGTGACCGTCGACATGGGCGCCCCGATCTTCGAGCTGGACCGCCTGCCGTTCACGCCCTTCGGCCTGACGCCGCGCACCGTCGGTGATACCGAACTCTGGCCGCTGCTGGACCGCGAGTGGGCCGTGCTCTCGATGGGCAACCCGCACGCCGTGACCGTGGTGGACGACCTGGACACCGCACCCGTCGAGACGCTCGGCCCGCGCATGGAATCGAACCCGCATTTCCCGCGCCGCGTGAACGTCGGCTTCCTGCAGATCGTCAGCCGCTCCGAGGTGCGCCTGCGCGTCTTCGAGCGCGACGCGGGCGAGACGCTGGCCTGCGGCACCGGCGCCTGCGCGGCCGTGGTGGCGGGCATCTCGCAGGGTCTGCTGGACAGCACCGTCGAAGTCCACACGCACGGCGGCGACCTGAAGATCGAATGGCAGGGCGGCAAGAGCCCCGTGCTGATGACGGGCCCGGCCCAAACCGTTTTCGAGGGAGAGATCGCACTGTGAGCATCGAAGGCATCACCGAACAAGACATCGCCGACTACCTGGCCAACACGCCCGGGTTCTTCGAGCGCCACGCCACGCTGCTGGCCAGCATCCAGCTCGCGCATCCGCACGGCCACCGCACGGTGTCCTTGCAGGAGCGCCAGGCCGAGATGCTGCGCGACAAGATCAAGGGCCTGGAGGCCCGCATCATGGACATGATCCGCCACGGCCAGGACAACATCGGCATCGCCGATCGCCTGCACCGCTGGACGGTGGCCCTGATGAGCACCAGCGACGCGGCTGCGCTGCCCGAGCTGCTTTGCGCCGAGCTGAAGCACCAGTTTCTGATCCCGCTGGCCGGCTTGCGCCTCTGGGGCGTGGCCGAGACGCATGCCGGCGCCGAGTTCGCCGGCGAGGTCAGTGACGACGTGAAGAGCTTCGCCGCCTCGCTGACGCAGCCGTACTGCGGCATCAACTCGGGCTTCGAGGCCGCACGCTGGCTCGATGCGCCGGAAGGCGGCGGCGCCACGTCGCTGGCGCTGATCCCGCTCTCGCGCACCGAGAACGGTGAGAGCCGCAGCTTCGGCCTGCTCGTGCTCGGCTCGCCCGATCCCACGCGCTATACGGCCGAGATGGGCACCGAGTTCCTGACCCGCATCGGCGACATCGCCAGCGCGGCGCTGGCCCGCTTGCTGACCGAGTGACGCGGGGTGGGTGACGAACAAGTCGCTTACCTCGAACACCTGCGCGTGCAGCGTCGGCTCAGCCCGCGCACGCTGCAAATCTATGGCGAAGGGCTGGAGCGGCTCGAGAAGCAGTTGACGCGTGACGGGATCGACGTGCTCAAGCTCGCGAGCCCGCAAGCGCGCCGCTTCGCCGCAAGGCTGAATGCCGAAGACGAACTCGGCCCGCGCACGATCGCGCTGACGCTGTCGTGCTGGCGTGGGTTCTACCGCTGGCTCGGCCGTGATCGCAAGGTCGCCGTGAATCCTTTTGAAGGCCTGCGCGCGCCGAAGGCTGGCAAGCCGCTGCCCAAGGCGCTGGCGATCGACGACGCGGTTCAGCTGGCGGCCCACTCCGATCCCGACCGCGCGCCGATCGATGAAGCGCTCGATCACGCGTTGGTCGAACTGCTCTACGGCTGCGGCCTGCGGATGGCCGAGTTGGTCGGCCTCGACGCGAACGCCAGCGGCCAAGCGCTCGGCTGGCTCGACCTCCAGGACGGCGAGGCCCACGTGCTCGGCAAGGGCTCCAAGCGCCGCACCGTGCCGCTCGGCCGTCACGCGATCGAATCGGTCCAGCAGTGGCTCGCCCTGCGCGGCCAGCGCGCCCGCGCCGATGAGCCCGCGCTCTTCGTCGGCGCCCGGGGCGGCCGCCTCTCCGCGCCGCAGATCCGTGCGCGCCTCAAGGCCCGCGCCATCGCCGCCGGCATGCCCGCGCATGTGCACCCGCACATGCTGCGGCACTCCTTTGCTTCGCACCTGCTCCAATCCAGCGGCGACCTGCGCGCCGTGCAGGAGCTGCTGGGCCACGCCCACATCACCACCACCCAGGTCTACACCGCCTTGGACTACCAGCATCTGGCCAAGGTCTACGACGCCGCGCACCCGCGCGCCAAGAAGAAGTCGAGCCCATGAATTTCCGCCCTGATTTCCGTCGCCTCGTTCTCGCCGCTCTGATGAGTTCCGCCTTCGCCGCGCAGGCGCAGGTCGACGATGAACACGACGTGCCCTTCGTGCGCCCGGTCGCCAGCCGCCCCTCGGCACTGGAGATGAACTTCACGCCGGCCCGCATGCCTGACGGTTCCAAGATCTCGATGATCGGCCTGAGCTACCTGATGGCGGTGGACGACAACTGGGGCATCGGCGTGGCCGGCTACGGCGCAGCCAAGGGCCACTTCGGCGGGCTGATCAACTGGGGCGTGACGGTGCAGCGGCGCTGGCGCCTGTCGGACCACACGCACCTGGCGGTGGGCTTCTATGCCGGCGCCGGCGGCGGTCGCGGCGGCAGCGGCATCTCCTACGGCGGCGGCCTGATGATCCGGCCCGAGATCTCGCTGCGCACCGAGCTGGCCGACGGCTGGTACACGGGCGTCGGCGTCTCTGAACTGCGCTACCCGACCGGCACCGTGCGCGGCGGCGTGCAGATCGCCACCGTGCTGGGCCGCGCGACGAGCTTCAAGGCCTTCTCGCCGAGCGATGTGGACCGCGTCGGGCGCAGCGATGCGCGCACGGGCATCGGCATCGACGAAGTGAGCCTGTTCGGCGGCGCCTACCTGCCGTCTGGCGGCTCGCGCAATCTCGACGGCACCGAGATCGGCCGGCGCCGCCCGATCATCGGCGCCGACCTGCGCCGCTACATCGCCGAAGGCAGCTGGTGGGGCCTCGATGCGGCAGCGGCCGGCGGCTCCTCGGCCGGCTACATGGACGCCATCGTCAAGATCGGCCAGGACTGGCCGCTGTTCTCGCCGCAGCTGCGCATTGGCGGCGAGCTCGGCCTGGGCGTCGGCGGCGGCGGCCACGTGGACACCGGCAACGGCTGGATCTTCCGCGCCGGTCCGACGCTGCGCTGGATCGGCCCCGGCGGCTACAGCCTGCACCTCGGCGCCGGCTACCTGACCGCACCTTCGGGCCAGTTCAGCGCGCGCTATGCGCGGCTCGGCCTCTCGATCCCGCTGGACCGTGCACCCGACTACACACGCGTGGACAGCAAGGACACCGGCCGTGTGGCGGAACAGCAGATCTTCGCGGGCGTGCAGCGCTTGCCGACGATGCTCTCGCAAGGTGGCAACCGTATCAGCGCGGATCACCTGATGATCATCATGACCCACGAGCTGGCGCCGAACTTCTACGGCGTGGCCCAGGCGGGCAGTGCGGCCTGGGGCCAGGCGGGCGGCTACTCGGTGGCGATGCTGGGCCTGGGGGCGCAGACGCGACCGCTGTGGGGCGGCGTGCACCTGGCGGCGGAAGCGCTGGCTGGTGCCGCTGGCGGCGGCGGTGTGGACGTGGGCCGCGGCCCGGTGGGCCAGGCCGAAGCACTGGTGCTGGTGGACCTGAGCCAGCGGCTGCGCCTGCGCGCCGGCGTGGGCCGCTGGCAGACACTGGCCGGCCAGCGTAGCAGTTCCAACGTCTACGAGATTTCGCTGGGTTACGCCTACGGGACTCTGAGCCGCTGAAACCGGGCTGACGCGCGTTCCAGGGACGCGCAACTCCCAGCGCGTTCAAGGGCGCTTCTCTGAAGAATCGCGGCTTTTCGCCCCTTCGGAGACGTCCCTTGATTGAATTTCACATTCGACGCGTGGTCTTGCCGCTTCTCGTCACGGCGCTGGCGGCAACGGCCACAGGTGCGGCGCGTGCGGGCGGCTCGTCCGATTACGTCGTCCCGCTGACCGCGAACACGAGCGGCGCCGCGGATTGGCGCATCACGCCTGGCCGGTCCTTCAACGGTGTGGCGGCGCTCGATGCGGCGGTCAAGCTCAGTTGGGCGGATGCCGGTTCGGCTTACACCTGCTCGGGCAGTCTGCTCGCGGGCGGCGCCTACATCCTCACGGCCGGACATTGCGGCGATGCGCTCGGCAGCGCCACGCTGACGGTGAGCTTCGGCTTCAGCGACGGCTCGGCCGCGCTCACGCGCACGGCGTCCTCCGCCGACGTGACGCTGAACCCGCTCTGGCGGGGTTTCGGCAGATCGGCCGATGCCGGCACGGATCTGGCGATCATCAAGCTCTCGGCGCCGGTCACGGGCGTCGCCGGCTACCACCTGAGCTCCACGAACGACATCGGCAAGACCGTGCTCATGGCCGGCTTCGGCAACAGCGGCACCGGCGGCGCGGCGACTTCGCCGGGCGATGGCGATGCCGGCTACGGGCACTTCGCCTTCAACCGCATCGACGTGGACAGCAAGAGCTTCAACCTCGCGATGAATGCGGCCGTGCCCGTGTGGGATGCCGACCCGGACTACTACACCGGCACGACCTACATGGTCGATTTCGATGACGCGTCCAATCCGGAAGGCCGCAACACGCTGCAGCGCGTGGCCGACGTCGCCGGCAACGCCTGGACCAGCGATGCCGGCGTGGATGGCGAGGGCCTGATCGCCAGCGGTGATTCCGGCGGCGGCGACCTGGTGTGGAACGGCAGCGAGTGGCTGCTCAGCGCCGTGCACAGCTGGGGCTGGCAGGGCAACTCGACCGACGGCACGGGGCTTTGCGATTTCCTCGCGATGACGGACTGCTCGCCGCTGACCGGCAACAGCTCGAGCTACGGCGATCTGTCCGGTTCGACCGCTGTCTTCGACCAGACCGCATGGATCGCGAGCGTGGTGGGTGAGCAGGTGATCGCCGTGCCGGAGCCGACCACGCTGGGGCTCTCGCTGGCGGGGCTGTTCACGCTGCTCGGCGTGCGCCGGCTAAAGTCCAGCCTCACACGAGGAGTTGCAGAAGTTGAAGAGAATCGTCATTCGCGCCGGCAAGGAACGTTCGCTGCACAAGCGCCATCCCTGGGTCTTCGAGGGCTCGATCGCGCGCGGCAGTGCTGACGCCGGCGAACTCGTGCGCGTGGAAGCGCAGGACGGCAGCTTCCTCGGCTGGGGCGCGTACAGCCCCAAGAGCGCGATCCGCGTGCGGATCTGGAGCTTCGTGGAGGCCGAGCGCATCGACGCCGCCTTCTTCCGCCGCCGCATCGACGCGGCCATCGCGCTGCGTGCGCGCCTGTCCATCGCCTCCGACGCGCTGCGCCTCGTGCACGGCGAGGCCGACGGCATTCCGGGCCTCGTGGTCGATCGTTACGGCGACACGCTGGTCGCGCAGTTCGGCGCTTCGGGCGTCGAGCGCTGGAAAGCCGTGATCGTCGAAGCGCTGCTCGCCGCCACCGGCCTCACGCGGCTGTACGAGCGTTCCGACGCCAGCGTGCGCGCGCTCGAAGGGTTGCCCGAGGCGACGGGTTGGCTCGCCGGCAGCGGCGACACCGCCATCACGATCCGCGAACACGAATGGCAGTTGAGCCTCGACGTCGCCGAAGGCCACAAGACCGGCTACTACCTGGACCAGCGCGACAACCGCAAGCGCTTCGCCGAGGCCGTGCGGCACCACGGCGCGAAGCGCGTGCTCAACTGCTTCAGCTACACCGGCGGTTTCTCGGTGGCGGCACTGGCCGGCGGCGCGGAAGAGGTGATCAGCGTCGATTCATCGGCACCGGCGCTTGCCCGAGCTAACGCCCACGTCGAGCTGAACGGCTTCGACCTCGCGTGCCACCGCGCACTCGACGCCGATGTGAACGCCACGCTGCGTTCCATGCTGGCGGAGGGCCGCCGCTTCGACGCCATCGTGCTCGACCCGCCCAAGTTCGCGCCGACCGTCTCGCACGCCGAGCGCGCCGCCCGCGCCTACAAGGACATCAACCGCCTCGGCCTGATGCTGCTGGAGCCCGGCGGCCTGCTGTTCACGTTCTCGTGTTCAGGCGGCATCGCGCCGGACCTGTTCCACAAGATCGTGGCCGGCGCGGGCCTGGATGCGGGCGTGGACGGCGCCATCATCGACCGCGTGGCCGCCGCGCCGGACCACCCGCAGACGATCTGCTTTCCCGAGGGCGACTACCTCAAGGGGTTGATGATTCTGCGGACCTGACCCCCTGATTCACGGGGGTGTGCGCGCTAGGGAAAGTGCGTCTTCGTTGGATTTTTGACATTTGGCAAAGTGCGAAGCATTGCTGCTGTTTGTGGCTGTTTGTTTCTACATTGCCTCGTCAAGGATCCGCATGACCCGCTTCACTGCTTCCGTGCTCAGTCTGGCCGCCCTGTTGGCCCTCTCGGCTCCCGCCCAGGCCTCGCAGGGCGCCGGTGACTACCTGACGCCGACGACGATCAACAGCACGAACCCGAACCCGAACTGGCGCATCACCTCGGGCCTGCAGATCAACGGCGTGTCCACCTTCGACGCTTCCGTTCGCATCACCTACACCGGCGCCGACGGCGGCGGCTATCTCTGCAGCGGCAGCCTGCTGGCGGGCGGTTCCTACGTGCTGACCGCCGGCCACTGCGGTGACGACGTCAAGGCCGGCACGAACATGACCATCCAGTTCGGCTACTTCAACGGCACCGCTTCGCTGACCCGCACGGTCGCCGCCAGCGACATCATCCTGAACCCGAACTGGCAAGGCTTCGACAAGTCGGCCGACGCCGGTTCCGATCTGGCCCTGCTCAAGCTCAACACGGCGGTCACCTCCATCCAGGGCTACCACCTGAGCACGACGAGCGACGTCGGCAAGACCTACCTGATGGCCGGCTTCGGCACCACGGGCACGGCCACCGCCAACGGCACGACGGCCAACAGCGACTACGCGCGCTACGGCCACTACGGCTTCAACACCTTCGACGTCGACAGCAAGACCTTCAACCTGACGCTGAACGGCTATGTGTCCGGCTGGGGCGCAGAGGCGGGCTACTACGTCGGCACGACCTACATGTCCGACTTCGACTCGGCCAACGCGAACAACAACACGCTGCAGCGCATCGCCGACGTGACGGGCAACGCCTGGAGCAGCGGCGGCGTGCTGCCCCGCAACCAGGAGGCCATCATCGGCCCCGGCGACTCCGGCGGCGGCGACCTGGTGTGGAGCGGCAGCGAGTGGCTGCTCTCGGCCGTGCATTCCTGGGGCTGGGCGGCCAACGACCCGGACAGCCAGGGCGCCTGCGACTTCGTGGGCATCACCAACTGCGGCAAGAGCGGCGCCGCCAATCCCGTCTTCGGCGACCTGAGCGGTTCCACGGCCCTGTTCGACCAGGTCGCCTGGATCAGCAGCGTGGTCGGCAGCCAGGTCGTGATCGCCGCCGTGCCCGAACCCGGCACCTGGCTGATGCTCGGCGGCGGCCTGCTGCTGATCGCGCGCCGCAAGTCCGCACACCGCGCCGACTGAGCGCAGCCGCGAATCCAGGACTTCAAGCGCATTCCAATGCGCTTTCGTCCTACATCAAGGCCCTGTAAAGCCGATTGACCTTCGCCTCCGCCGCTTGGCAAAGTGGTGGCGTAACGGAGGTCGAAAGATGATCGGCGATACGGAACTGGTCGGTGACGAACAGGCTCCGTCGCCCAACCCGGGCGATGTGAGCGAGGCGGCTCTGGCGGAGCTGCTGGGGCTGGCCGACGTGCGGCTCGACGGCGAGCGGCCCTGGGACATGCGTGTCCACCACCGCCACGGTCTGGCGCGACGCCTGCTCGGCGGCGGATCGCTGGCCTTGGGCGAAAGCTACATGGACGGCTGGTGGTCGGCCGAACAGCCCGACGAGCTGCTGGCGCGGCTGATCGATGCCCATCTGGCCGACCGGCTTCACCCGCCGCACCTGCTCTGGCATGTGGCGCAGGCGCGGCTGCTGAACCTGCAATCGGCGCGCCGCGCCTGGCAGGTCGGCCAGCACCACTACGACCTCGGCAACGACTTCTACGCCGCCATGCTCGACGCCCGCATGGCCTACAGCTGCGGTTACTGGCAGGCCGGCGCGCGGACGCTGGATGAAGCGCAGGAGCACAAGCTTGAGCTGGTGTGCCGCAAGCTCGGCCTGCAACCTGGCATGCGGCTGCTCGACGTGGGCTGCGGCTGGGGCAGCCTCATGAAGTACGCGGCCGAACGCCATGGCGTGAGCTGCGTCGGCGTCACCATCTCGGCCGAGCAGGCCGAACTCGGCCGGCAGATGTGCGCGGGGCTGCCGGTGGAATTCCGCCTGCAGGACTACCGCGAGCTCGATGAGCGCTTCGACCGCGTGGCCAGCATCGGCATGTTCGAGCACGTCGGCCACAAGAACGCCGAGCGCTACATGGAGGCCGTGCACCGCTGCCTGGCGGACGACGGGCTCTTCCTGCTCCACACGATCGGCCGCAACGACAGCAGCCACGGTACCGACCCGTGGATCCACCGCTACATCTTCCCCAACGGCGAGCTGCCCAGCATCGCGCGCATCGGCCGCGCCGCCGAGCCGCACTTCGTCGTGGAAGACCTGCACAACTTCGGCGCCGATTACGACCGCACACTGATGTGCTGGCATGAGCGCTTCGAGGCCGCGTGGCCGCGCTTTTCAGAGCGCTACGGCGAACGCTTCCGCCGCATGTGGCGCTACTACCTGATGTGCAGCGCGGCGGCCTTCCGCGTGCGCGACATCCAGCTCTGGCAGTGGGTGCTGTCGCCGCGCGGCGTGCGGGGCGGGTTCAACCGGCCGGTGTTCTGAACCGGCTCACGCCGGCGCCTTCGGCAAGGTCAGCCGCGGCTCGAACTTGCTGCGTTTGAGCGCGAAGAAGCTCTTCACATTGCGCACATTGGCCTGCGAGGTGAACAGACGCTGCGAGAGCTGCTGGAACGCCGGCATGTCCGCCGCGTGCAGCACCAGCACGAAGTCCGGCCCCGGCGAAACGCGCCAGCACTGCTGGACCGCGGGCTCCGGCAACACGTGCGCCTCGAACGCGTCCAGCTCCTCGCTGCCTTGCCGGTCGAGCGTGATCTCCACGATGGCCGAGATGCCGACGCCGAGCCGGTCGGGCGAGAGCAGGGCGACCTGCCGCTCGATCAGCCCGGCCTCCACGAGGCGTCGCACGCGCCGCAATCCCGTGGCCGGCGAAACGTGCGCGCGTGCCGCCAGCGCCTGGTTGCTCAGGGCGGCGTCCTGCTGAAGCAGGTCCAGGAGGCGCAGGTCGACAGCGTCGAGGGAGATTGAAAATTCCATAAAATGCGACTCGGTGGATGAAAATTGCACTCACTCGTCAATGGGAAAGTTTATTTCAAATGAGTGCGATATTTGGAGGCATATTTTTCACGTGACTCCACAGAATCGCTCCCATTCCTACCGAACCGGAGACCTTCCATGTGTGGCATCGTCGGCGCAGTCAGTCATCGCGACATCGTTCCCGTCCTGATCGAGGGCCTCAAGCGGCTCGAATACCGCGGCTATGACTCCTGCGGCGTCGCCGTGCACCAGGACGGTCAATTGCGCCGCGCCCGCAGCACCTCGCGCGTGGCCGAGCTGCTCGGACTGGCCGCCGAAGACGGCATCGCCTCCGGTACCGGCATCGCCCACACGCGCTGGGCCACGCACGGTGCGCCCGCCGTGCACAACGCCCACCCGCACTTCTCGCCCGGCGCCAACGCCAAGGCCGACGCCGCCGGCCGCATCGCGCTCGTGCACAACGGCATCATCGAGAACCACGACGAGTTGCGCGCCGAGCTGAAGGGCCGCGGCTACGTCTTCAGCAGCCAGACCGACACCGAGGTGATCGCCCACCTGATCGACCACCACTACAACGGCGACCTGCTCGAAGCCGTGCAGCAAGCCCTGCCGCGCCTGAAGGGCGCCTACGCCGTGGCCGTGTTCTGCCGTGATGAGCCGCAACGCGTCGTCGCCGCGCGCGAAGGCTCGCCGCTGGTGCTCGGCGTCGGCGAGGGCGAGCACTTCGTCGCTTCGGACGCCATGGCCCTGGCCGGTGTCACCGATCACATCGTCTACCTGGAAGAAGGCGACGTCGTCGACCTGCAGCCCGGCCGCTACTGGCTCTCGCACCTGTCAGCTGACGGCAGCCGTTATGTCGCCGTCGAGCGGCCCGTGAAGATCGTGCACGCGCACAGCGGCGCCGTCGAACTCGGCCCCTACCGCCACTACATGCAGAAGGAAATCTTCGAGCAGCCCGTGGCCATCGCCAACACGCTGGACGCCGTCAACGGCATCAGCCCCGAGATCTTCGGCGACGGCGCCTACGGCGTCTTCAAGCAGGTGGACCGCGTGCTGATCCTCGCCTGCGGCACCAGCTACTACTCGGGCAGCGTCGCCAAGTACTGGCTCGAATCGATCGCCAAGATCCCCACCAGCGTGGAGATCGCCAGCGAGTACCGCTACCGCGACAGCGTGCCCGATCCGCGCACCCTCGTCGTCACCATCAGTCAGAGCGGCGAGACGGCCGACACGCTGGCCGCGCTCAAGCACGCGCGCAGCCTCGGCATGGAACACACGCTGACGGTGTGCAACGTCGCCACCAGCGCGATGGTGCGCGAGTGCAAGCTCGCGTTCATCACCCGCGCCGGCGCCGAGATCGGCGTGGCCTCGACCAAGGCCTTCACCACCCAGCTCGTCGGGCTGTACCTGCTCACGCTGGCGCTGGCGCAGACGCGCGGCCAGCTCGACGAGGCGCAGGAAGCCAAGGCCCTGAAGGAACTGCGCCACCTCCCGGTCGCCGTGCAGGCGGTGCTGGCGCTGGAGCCGCAGTTGATGGCATGGAGCGAAGAGTTCGCGCGCAAGGAAAACGCGCTCTTCCTCGGCCGCGGCCTGCACTATCCGATCGCACTGGAAGGCGCGCTCAAGCTCAAGGAGATCAGCTACATCCACGCCGAGGCCTACCCGGCCGGCGAGCTCAAGCACGGCCCGCTCGCGCTCGTCACGGCCGAGATGCCCGTCGTCACCGTGGCGCCGAACGACGCGCTGCTGGAGAAGCTCAAGAGCAATATGCAGGAAGTCCGCGCGCGCGGCGGTGTGCTCTACGTGCTCGCCGACGGCGATTCGCGCATCGAGAGCGAGCAAGGTCTGCACGTGATTCGGATGCCCGAGCACTACGGCGCGCTCAGCGCCATCCTGCACGTGGTGCCGCTGCAGATGCTGGCGTATCACACGGCGTGCGCGCGCGGGACCGACGTCGACAAGCCTCGCAATCTGGCGAAGAGCGTGACCGTCGAGTGAGCGTGATGGTCTGGCGCTAAGGCCGCAATTCCTGCGCCAGACCGATCAGGATGCCCTCCGGCCCTCGGATGTAGCAAAGCCTGTAGACATCCTGATAGTCGACGACTTCGTCGACCACCGTCGCCCCGAGCTTGCCGAGCCGCACGAGCAGCGCGTCGAGGTCCGTCACGGCGAACATCACGCGCAGATAGCCGAGCGAGTTGACCGGCGCGGCGCGATGATCGGCGGCGATTTCCGGGGCGTCGAAGCGTGACAGCTCGATGCGGCTGTTGCCGTCGGGCGTGCGCAACATGGCGATTTCGACGCGCTGGCCGCGCAGGCCCGTGACGCGGCCGGACCAATCGCCTTCGACGCGCATGCGGCCTTCGAGGCTCAGGCCCAGCTCGATGAAGAATTCGATGGCGGCATCGAGGTCCTCGACCACGATGCCGACGTTGTCCATGCGCCTGACCGTCATCGTGCTCCCGCCGTCACAGTGTCGATGGAGCTGCCGGCGACCCGACCGACGCGCAGGAAGAGCCGCACCGCCTCGTACCCCACCAGCGGCAGCACCCAGCTCAGCCACAGCAAGGCGGCGATCATCGTCGGCGAAGGCATCCACCCCATCGCGATGCCCGCCGGCAGCAGCAGCCGGAACGAGATCGGCGCCAGCGTCACGAGGTAGTTGCGGACCATCCAGCGCCGATGCGTCTGCACGCGGGCGCGGTAGATTGCGGCGAGCGCCACCGATGCGGTGGTAAGCCAGGCGGTGGCGGTCGACGCGAACGCGACGCGGATCGCCAGCGGCGCGGGCGAAGTGCTGATCAGGCCGACGGCGCCGACCGAGGCGACCAGCAGCCCGCCGATGTACAGCCGCCCGAACCAGCGGTGCAGGCGCGGGCGCGCCCTGGGCCAGCGCGTCAGGAACTGCACCGGTCCGAGCGCCACCGTCAGCGCGCCGCCGCCGAGGTGCGTCCAGAGCCAGCCCTGGCGTGTCCAGAACATCGCGTAGGTCTCGGCGTCGACCTGGCGGTATTTGGCGTAGACGCTGAACAGGAAATGGATGCTGAGCGCGCCGAGTGCGAGCCACGCGATGGCCCAAGCGAAGGTCTTCAGGCGGCGCGGCAGGCGCGATGGGGCGGCGGCATTCGTCACCCGGCAAGCGTAGCCGCGCGGCCGTCGCTTGAAACCCGGGTTAGACCGAATTCGCTGCTTCTAGTGGGCGATGCTCGGTTGCAGCCGCCACACGTTGCGGGCTGGGCCGGCCACCGCTTCGTCCGAGCGCGCTTCCACCCAGCGCTGCGCGAGCGGGAACGGCCCGAAGCCCGCTTCTGCGTTGATGTGGCCGACGTTGCCGAGGTTGCTGTAGCTCGAGCCCCAGCGCGCCGCCCAGCGCTGCGCGCTGGCCGCGCTCATCCACGGGTCCGTCCGGCTGGCGATCAGCGTCGTCGGGATCGCGAGCCGACGCTGCGGCAAGAGCTCGGCCACGCCGAAGCGCTCGGGCTCGGCAGGCGCGACGAGCAGCGCCTCGCGGATCGGCGAATCGGGATGCGCGGTCAGGTGGTGCACGAGCGCGAGCACGCCGAAACTGTGCGCCACGGCGATCCACTCGACGCCGTTGCCGGCCAGCTCGAGCGTGCTTTGAATGCGCTCGGACCAGCGCTGCAGGTTCGCGTTCTCGAAGTCGCGCTGCACCACGCGGCGTGCGTCGGCGTGCTGGTCCTGCAACCAGGTCTGCCAGTGCGCGGAGCCACTGTCGCGCAGGCCGGGAATGATCAGCAGTCGGGCGGGGCGGGAGGAGGAAGACATGGTGCTCGGGGCACGCGCAGGTGCCTGGAAGGAAGGTGTGCCTGCAGACTAAGCAGCGTCGCGCGCCGCGTGAACGAAGACCTTCGCAGTTGCTCATGCGCTCGGCGCACAAGCCCGGCGGTTCACGCACAAGCCGCATAAGCACAGGCGCATTTGTCGCTTCACGCCGCAACGCGGAACCGCAAGACTGCGACCCCTTGGCCGGGCAACCCGGCGGCAACTTTTGGGAGGCGGCCTGTGAGCGCGCTGTTGGATCTCCGTGTACATCGCAAGGCCCATGCGGGCCGGGCAGTTTTGAGCGAGGTGCAGCTGCGCCTGCGCCTGGGCGAGGTGCTGAGCCTCGTGGGGCCGCGCGGCAGCGGCAAGAGCACGTTGCTGCGCATCGCGGCCGGGCTCGATCGCGATTTCGACGGCCGGGTCCTGATCGACGGCCGGCTGCTCCAGTCGCCGCTCAACCGCGACATCGGCCATGTCTTCCAGGAGCCGCGTCTGCTCCCGTGGCTGACCGTGGAGCGCAACGTCGGCTTCGGCGCAGAGCGGCAGTTCGAGGCGCCGCGCGTGGCTGCATTGCTGGCCGAGGTCGGCCTGACAGGTCATGAGCAGGCGCTGCCCCGGCAACTCTCGGGCGGCCAGGCGCAACGCGTGGCGATCGCCCGCGCGCTGTACGCACGACCGCGCCTCTTGCTGTTGGACGATCCGTTCTCCGCGCTCGACGCCTTCACGCGGCGCGAGCTGCAGGATCTCGTGCTCAGGCTGGCGCGCAGCCACGGCACGGGTGTCGTGGTGGCCACGCGCGACGCCGTGGAGGCGGCGCGGCTGTCCGCGCGCGTGCTGGTGCTCGAAGCGCCGCAAGAGGTGCCGGCGCTGTAACGCGGCCGGCGTGTGGAGGGAGGGCGCCTTCCCGATGCCCTCCACCGACCGCATCACCAGTGGTAGCCCACCTTGCCGAAGTAGGTCCGGCCGTTGAAGCCGAACGGCGAGAAGCTGCTGTACGTCAGGATCCCGCCGACCGAGTTGCCGGCCAGCACGCGGGCCGGGTAACGGTTGCCCAGGTTGTCCACGCCGGCGCTCGCGGTCCATGAGCCTGCGCTCCAGCCGACCGAGGCGTCGAACAACCAGGCCGCACCGAAGTTCTGGTCCAGCGTGGCATCGCTCTGGCGCACGACATAACTACCATAGCGCGTGGCAGCCAAACGAGCGCTCCATGGGCCGATCTGATGCTCGGCCGCCAGCACCACCTTGCTTTCGGGCGAGCTGACCGTGGCGCGTGCCAGCGTCACGCGGTCGATAAGCGTCAGGTTGTTGGCCGTCAGCAGCGCGGGGTTGTCGGCGATGCCGCGCACGGTGTTGCGGTTGTGGTTGTAGGCCAGCGTGAAATCGCTGCGGCCGGCGCTGCCCCAGTCCTGCTTCAGCGTGCTCACCAGGTCGAGGCCGCGCGTGCGTGTGTCCAGCGCATTGGTGAAGTAACGCCCCGCGCTGACGTACACGCCCTGCGCCGCCAGCGAGCTGCGCAGCGCCGCGGGCAGGCTCAGGTTGGCGGAGAGCAGGATGCGGTGGTCGACGTCGATCTGGTAGAGGTCGAGCGTGGTCTGCCAGTCCTTCGTCGGCTGCAGCTGGACGCCCAGGCTCAGGTTGCGTGACTTCTCCGCCTTCAGCGGCGCGGCGCCGAGCGCGAGGGCGGCCGCCGAGCTGGCCGGGAACGTGCCGGCATCCACCAGCTGGCCGTTGATCAGGTTCGCGGAGGTGGTGGCGAAGTACTGCTGCGCCAGCGACGGTGCGCGGAACCCCGTGGAGGCCGTGCCCCGGATCGACACCGCCGGGCTGATGACGTAGCGGCCCGAGAGCTTGGCCGCCGTGGCCGAGCCGAAGTCGCTGTAGTGCTCGGCGCGCACGGCGGCGGATGCGCTGAAGTCGCGCGTCAGCTGCGCTTCGAGGCCCGCGTAGAGGGCGGTGTTGTGGCGCTTGTGGCTGCCCGCGTTGCTCGGTTGGAAGCCCGGGAAGCCCGAGGCGCCGCCGTTCTGGTACGAGCCGGGTTCGCCGGCCACGACTTCATAGCGCTCCTCGCGCAGCTCGGCGCCGAGCGAGAGCGTCAGCGGCGCGGCCAGGCCGGCGTCGATCTCGCGCGAGAGGTCGAGGTTGGCCAGCGTCTCCTGGTTGCGCAGGCCGCCGGCGTCGAAGCGGCGCGGGCTGGCGGCGCCGAGCGAGTAGTTGGCCGTGTTGTCCACGGCGATGTCGAAGCGGTTGCGGCCGTGATTCAGGCTCGCGTCCCACTGCCAGTCGAACGCCCGGCCGCGCAGGCCGACCACCAGGCCGGCGTCGGTCGTGCGGCTTTCTTCGAGCGGCAGGAAGCCCTCGGGGTAGAGACTCGCCACGCCGTTCGCTGCGGCCGTGGCCTGTGTGCGCCAGAAGGCGGCCGAGGTGGTGTCGCGGCGGCTGAGCGTGCCGAAGGCATAGGCCTGCACCTCGGGCGTGAGGTCGAACTGGCTGTTCAGCGCCAGCGCGTTCTGGCCGCTGTCCGGGTCGCCGAGGCGGTTGTTGACCTGGCCCTTGCGCGGCTCGGTGGCGGCATCGCGCGTGTCCACGCCGGCGCGGTTGCTGCGCTGCTGGTGGCGATGCTCGACGGCCAGGCGCGCCCAGCCCGATGCGCCGAGCGCCGTGCCGACGCTGGCCGACTCGATGTTCGCGGTGCCGTCGCCGGCGTCGGTCGTGCTCACGCCGGCGTCCAGCGAGCCGCCGGCCGCGCCCTTTCTCAGCACGATGTTGATCACGCCGGCGATGGCGTCCGAGCCGTACTGCGCGGCCGCGCCGTCACGCAGCACTTCGATGTGATCGATGGCCGCGATCGGAATCGCGTTCAGGTCCACCGGCGCGGAGCCGCGGCCCTGCGTGCCGTTGATGTTGACGACCGATCCGCTATGCCGGCGCTTGCCGTTGACGAGCACCAGCGTCTGGTCCGGCGACAGGCCGCGCAGCTGTGCAGGCCGCACGGCGTCGGACGCATCGGTCAGCGAGGGGCGTGGAAAGTTCAAGGAAGGCAGCAGTTGCGCCAGCGCGGTGGAGAGGTCGGTGGCGCCGCTGCGCTGCAGGTCGCGGGCGCTGATCACGTCGACCGGCGATTCGCTCTCGCCGAGCGTGCGGTCGTTGCGGCGCGTGCCGGTGACCACCACCTGTTGCAGCGTTTCCACTCCGGGCGGTGCTGTCTGCGCCACGGCGGGCAGGCAGCCGAGCGCCGCGGCGGTGGCGAGCAGGTGGCGGGAGAAGTGTTGGCGTCGGGCCGGGGCGTTGGTGTTCTGGGAGTTGGAGTGCGTCAGGGCCATGGAATGAACTTGGGATGTCGAGAATGCGGTCTTGCAGGATGCGGGGCGCGCGGCCCCGCGGGCAAGGAAGCATTTCGACTAAGTTCATTCGCCCCGGCTCAGATGGGCGTGCGCGGCGGCTGGCCCTGCAGGTGCAGCCGGGCGTTGTCGATGAAGCATTGCAGCGAGGCCTGGTTGGCCTCGGGCGACCAGCCCGCTATGTGCGGTGTGAGCACCACGTTCTGCATCCCGATCAAGGCTGCGGGCGGCTGCGGCTCGCCTTCGTAGACGTCGAGCGCGGCGCCGCGCAGCGCGCCGCTCGCCAGCGCCTGCGCGAGGGCCGCGGTGTCCACCAGGCTGCCGCGCGAGATGTTGACGAGGAAGCCCTGCGGGCCCAGCGCCTGCAGCACGGCGGCGTTGACGATGTGCTTCGTGCCCGCGCCGCCGGGTGCGGCGACGACGAGGATGTCGGCCCAGCGCGCCAGCGCCTCGGCGTTCTCGAAGTAGTCGTACGCCACGTCGGCCCGCCTCGACCGGTTGTGATAGCCGACGCTCGTGTCGAAGGCCTCGCAGCGGCGCGCGATCTTGCGGCCGATGCTGCCCATGCCGAGGATGCCCACCCGCTTGCCGGCGAGCTGCGGGAACAGCGGCAGGTCGTCGCGCCAGATGCCTTGCCGGGTGGCCTGGTCCAGCCGCGGGACGGCGCGCACGGCCGCGAGCAGCAGGGCCAGCGTGTGGTCGGCCACGCAGTCTTCGTTCGTGCCGGCGCCGTTGGCCAGCACGACACCGCGTGCCCGGCCGTGGGCGACGTCGATGTTCTCGAAGCCGGCCCCGAAAGCGCTGGCGAAGCCCAGACGCGGCAGCGCGTCGATCTCCGCGGCGCGCAGCCCGACGGTGCCGTTGGTCAGCACGAACTGCACGTCAGGGCCGCGGGTCTCGATCGCCGTGCGGCGTTCGGCCTCGGTCGGCGCGTACAGCAGCTCGAAATGCCCGCGCAGCTGCGCGAGGAATTCTTCCCGCATGGGGATGATCAGCAGGAGGAGGGGTTTCACGTTCTGTTTCGCTTCGGGTGCATCCCCACGGATGCTCTCAAAAAGTCTAAGCGGTCTTGCCCCGGGGGCGCAGCCGCAGGGTCTTCCCGGACCGAACCCCGAAGTCCGGCCTTGAACCTCGACCGGCGCAGCCGGCACATACGGCAGGCGCAGCGTCGTGCGGCGCTTTGTGGAGAGCGCCTGCATGTTGTCGATCCTGATCGGACATTCCTACTTCCAGCAATTCGACCGCAAGCAGGTCGAACGCGCCAAGCCGTACCCGCCGCTGGCCACCCTGCAGGTGGCTGCGATGCTGCGCCAGCGCGGCCATCGGGTCGCGCTGTTCGATGCGATGCTGGCCGAGGGCGAAGCAGAGTTCGGCGAGCAGCTCGAGCGTGAGCAACCGCAGCTCGTCGTGCTTTACGAAGACAACTACAACTTCCTGACCAAGATGTGCCTGGCCCGCATGCGCGAGGCGGCGCTGGCGATGATCGGCGCGGCGCGCGCACGCGGCCGGCGGGTGATCGTGGCGGGGTCGGACGCGAGCGATGCGCCGGAGTCCTATCTGCGTGCCGGTGCCGACGTGGTGCTGCGCGGCGAAGGCTTGGCGGAGTTGCAGGTGTTGCTCCCGCGGCTCGTCACTCAGCCGGACGTCGCGCCGGTGAAATGGATCGACGGCCTGCCCGCCGCGGCCTGTCTGCATGAGGGTGCGCTGCGTCGCGGCGAAGCGCCGCTGCTGGTCGGCGCCAGCTTCGCCGAGCGCGGTGTCGAACAACCGCTGGAAGCCGAGGCGGCCTGGGACCTGGTCGACATCGAGCGCTACCGCCGCGTGTGGCAGCGCGCGCACGGCCGCTTCAGCCTGAACATGGCGTCATCCAAAGGCTGCAGCTTCCGCTGCGCCTGGTGCGCCAAGCCGATCTGGGGGCAGCGCTACGAGCAGCGCGATCCGGTCGCCGTGGCCGCCGAGATGGCCCTGCTGCGTGAGCGCTTCGCGCCCGACCACGTCTGGTTCGCGGACGACATCTTCGGTTTCAAGGTCGGCTGGGTGCAGCGCTTCGCGGAGGCGCTCGAAGCGCGCGGCGGCGGTGTGCCCTTCACCATCCAGATCCGGCCCGATCTCATCAGCGAGGCGATGGCCGCCGCACTGGCGCGCGCCGGCTGCCAGGAGGCGTGGCTCGGCGCCGAGAGCGGCAGCCAGAAGGTGCTGGACGCAATGAACAAGGGCACGACGGTGGAGGAGATCCATGTCGCCCGCGACCGGCTGAGAGCACACGGCGTGCGCGTCGGCTTCTTCATCCAGCTCGGCTATCTCGGCGAAGAGCTGGACGATCTGCTCGCCACGCGACGGCTGGTCGAACAGGCGCGCCCCGACGATGTGGGCGTGAGCGTGGCCTACCCGCTGCCGGGCACGCGCTTTCACGACGAGGTCCGCGCGCAGCTGCGGGGCAAGACGCACTGGGACGACAGCGGCGACCTGGCGATGATGTTCGAAGGGACCTTCGGCACGGCGTTCTACCGCGAGGTGCGGGATCTGCTGCACGAGCAGGTGAAGGCGGGCGCAGCGCCCTCCGTCGATCTGGAACGGCGATGGGATGCGCTCGCGGGCCGCGCCCGCGCTCAGCGTCCGGCGCAGGCTTCGGCCTGCGTGGCGTGAGTCGAACCGTGATGGCCGAGCAGTTCGCGCACCGCTGCAACGCCCGCGCGCGGGTGCGGACCGCGGCGCAGTTCGAAGCAGGGCAGCGACGCCAGACCGCGCTCGAAGGCGGGCCAGTTGCCGTGCTGCGCGGCGTAGGGCTGGCTGGCGCGAAGCCGGGTCATCGCCGCCTCGTGCGGGAGCGGCTGCAGCAGCGATCTGTCGCCGGCGGACTCCGCGCTCAGCAGCACGACGGCGTGCAAGGCGAGCGGCGTTGCGGCCAGCGTGCCGCCGCTGCAGCGCAGGTCCACCTCGTGCTTGGCCACGCCACTGCGGCGGCGGATGATCGGCGAGGCCGCGATCTGCGCGCGCCGTTCGGCGCTGTCCACGAAGCCCAGCGCTTCGAAGCGCGGATGCAGGAAGTTCGCGACGCCCGTGACGCGCAGCGAGACCGGGTCGACGAAGCTCGCGTCCTCGGTCAGAAAGTCCAGGCCGTCCAGCAAGGACTGCAGCGCCAGCGTGGTCTTGCCGGCACCGCTCTCGCCGATCAGCAGCGCGCCGCGGCCTTGGTGCCCCACGCAGGCGGCGTGCAGCGGCACGAGCTGTTGCGCACGGCTCGCGAGCAGGAACACGGCGAACTCCAGCAGTTCGTAGCGGGCGTGGTACGGGTGCTGCGCGAGCAGGCCGCGCGAGATGCACACGTGGGCGCTGCGCGCCTCGGGCGCGGCGAAGGCGAAGTTGGCGGCGTCGATCACGGCGCCGAACAGCCCCGCGCCGCCACGCATCTGCGGCACGGGCGGTTCCTCGGCGTGGGCGAGCGTGTCGTCGCCCAGCAACGTCAGTTCGATGCGCAGCGGCGCGTGCAGCAGGTCGAGCCCGTGCGCAGGCAAGCCGGCGTAGGCCGCTTCGACGAGGGCGAGCAGTTCGGGGCTGTGGCTGCGGAACTCGAAGCGCGCGCCGAGCAGGGTGAGTTCGCGCCGGAGCGCCCCCGGCCTGAATTCGCCGAACGGGTCGGCCGCGTTGTGTTCGTAAGCGGGCTGCGGCAGGGAAGAGGAGTGAGACATGTCTGATTCAACCGTGGAAATGCCTGGCCGACGCCGGATCGCGGCGGCTTTGCGCGCCGCATCGGAGCGTTTCGTGCGGGAGCTGAACGAGCCGCGCAGCGATGCGCCGGCCTGGGATGAATTCGAGTGGCGCGCGGCGATGGCCGTGTCCGTGATGCACGGGATATCGGGGCTGCTGGCGACCCGCCTGCAGTGGCGCGGCCCGGCGGTGTGGAACGAGTTCCTTGCCGATCAGCTGCGGCAGGGGCAACTGCGCGAGCAGCGTGTGCGCAGCCTGCTGGCGAAGCTGGACGCCGCGGCCCGGCAGGCCGGTGTGCCGCTGATGGTGCTGAAAGGCTCGGCGATGCTCGACATGGGGCTGTATGCGCCCGGCGTACGGCCGCAGAGCGACATCGATCTGCTGTGCCGGCCGGAAGACGAAGCGCGGGCCGTGCGGGTGATCGAGTCGCTGGGATACGAGGCATGCGCGGCCACCTGGAAACACGTCGAGTTTCAGCCCATCGGACTGAGCCCGGGCCGTGCATTCGGCGAGCACATCGACAACCCGCACAAGATCGAGCTCCACGTCCGGCTTCTGGAGCGTCTGCTTCATCGGGAAACGAAACTCGAGCTGCACATGCAGCACCTTCGCCCAGGCTTGAACAACTATGCCGAGCCGCTCGACCTGCTCCGCCACCTGATGCTGCACGCGAGCGGAAATCTCAGCAATCGCGGAGCCCGGCTGATTCAAGTGCATGACGTTGCGCTCCTCTGCCGGCACCTGGGACGGATCGAGCCGTCGGCCTTGCTTGCGGATGCTTGGGCGGACTGGTGGAAATGGCCGTTGCTGGACCTGTCCGAACGATGCTTTCCGGGCAACGTGGACGTCGACTTGCGCGCGCAGGCTGCGTCGCGTTGTCCTTGGTGGCTGCGGCGTTGGTCAGCGAAGCGAGCCGTCGAGGATCTCAGCCTCGTCGATCTGCGCCATCCTGCCATGCCGACGCTGGCGTGGAATCGAGATGTGCCGTCGTTCGCGAAATATATCTGGAGGCGCATCGTGCCGGAACGAAATTCCTTGCCGGTGCATATCCCCGTCGTGGCCGGGGTCTCATCGACACCCGAACAACGCTGGGAAGCCCGGCCGCGCTGGAGGCGAGTGGTGAGATGGCTGTTCACGAGGCCGCCTCGCGCCGTGACCATGTATGCACTGCGCACCGCCTGCTCCTACAGCACGTCAGCGGAGCGCTGATGCAAGGCCTCGAACAGGTCCACGCTTCGGTCTGCGCTGTCGGCGAGCGCGCGCACCTGCGCGGACGAGGCCAGGCGCAGGCGGCGATCCTCGTCGGCCTCGAGGGCGACCAGCTGTGCCGCCAAAGCCATCACGTCGCCGATCGGCACCGAGACCGCCGCCTCGGGCGCCCACTCGACAATGTGCCCGACCGCCGTCCCTACGCAAGGCACGCCCAGCACCGCGGCTTCGAGCAGCACCAGCGGACCGGCTTCGTGCAGCGAGCTCATCACCAGCAGGTGCGCGCCGGCAATGTGCGGCCGCAGCTGCGATTGCGTGGCGAAGCCGTGAAAGCGCACGCAGCCGGCCAGGCCCAGCGCCGAGGCCAGACCCTGGATCTCGCCGCCGAGCGTGTCCTCGCCGACGATGTCCAACTCGAAGTCCACGCCGGCGGTCTGCAGCTGTTGCATCGCGCGCAGCAGGGTCGACTGATCCTTCACCTTGTTCAGGCTCGCCACGTGCACGAGTCGCAGGCGTTCGCCTTCCTGACGACGCCGCGGCGGCAGCGGCGGCCAGGCCTGCAGATCGACGCCGAGCGGAATGCGTTGCGCCGTGAATCGCAGCTCGCGCAGCTGCTCCAGCATCGGTGCGCTGGCGGCGCTCAGGGCGCTGGCCCAGCGCAGCACAAGGGCTTCGCGCAAGCGTCCGCTCCAGCTCTGTCGTCCGCCGTAGCCGATCGATTTCAGATCCACCAGTTCTCCACCGGCCACATGCACGAAGCTGGGTACGCCGAGCCAGCGCGCGGCGAGCACGCCGATCAGGCCAGGGTCGCCGGACCAGATCGTCTGCACCAGATCGAACGGAGCGCGCCGGTGCTCGCCGACGATGCTGCGCATTGCACGCAACAGGTCGAAGCGCCCGCGCACGGCCAGGTTGTGGATCGTGCATCCGCAGAGCTGCCACTGCGCCGGCTGCGGTTCCTGGCGCAGCACGAACACCTGCACGTCGTGCCGGCTGGACAGCCGCTTGAGCAGCGCCAGCAGCGCCGGGATCACCCGCACCTCGCCCGAACGGTCCACGCCGCCGGGCACCACCAAGGCCAACCTCATCGCACTTCCTCCGGAATCACTGAACCATGAACATCGCCGAACCCCGAGACGCGCAACTGCGCGACACCCAGCAGGCCTTCGACAGCGTGGCCGCCGACTACGACGGCCCGCGCGGCAACAACGCCGCGATCCAGGACATGCGCGCCGAGATGTGGCGCTGGCTGGATCTGAGCTTCATGCCCGGCAGCCGGCTGCTCGACCTGGGCTGCGGTACGGGACTCGACGCCGTGCATCTGGCCGGGCTCGGCCACCAGGTCACGGCCAGCGACTGGTCCCCGGCGATGGTGGAGCGCACACGCGATCGCGCGGAGCGCGCGGCGCTGGGCGAGCGAGTCCAAGCCCTGGCGGTCGGCGCGCACGAGCTCGCGCGCATCGCGGGCGAGGCCCGCTTCGACGGCATCTACTCCAACCTCGGCCCGCTCAACTGCGTGCCCGACCTGGACGACCTCGCCACGCAATGCGACCGCCTGCTCGCGCCGGGCGGCGCGATGGTCTTCACCGTGATCGGCCGCTACTGCCCGTGGGAGTGGCTGCACTACGTGAAGCAGGGCCGCTGGCAGCGCGCCGGCATCCGCTTCGCGCGCGGCACCGTGCCCGTCGGCATGAACGGCAAGACGATCTGGACACGCTATTACACGCCGGCCGAGTTCTGCGAGCCGTTCAAGGCCGCGTTCGAGGTGGAGCACACGCGCGGCGTCTGCATCTTCGTGCCGCCCCCCTACCTGCTGCAGCTGCGCGAGCAGCATCCCGCCTGGTACGAGCGGCTCTGGCGGCTGGACCGCCGCGTGGCCGGCTGGCCGGTGGTGAGACAGTGGGGCGATCATTTTCTGGTGGTGCTGCGCAAGCGCGCCAGCTGAGAGAGTTCGTGCCAGAGCGGGTGGCCGGTCAGCCGCAGCGCCACCGGCCAGGCCAGCAGCGCCGCGCCTGCGCAAGGCAGGAGGTCCGACCAGGGCAGGGCCGCCAGCGTGCAGGCCGCAGCGACGCCGAGGCTGCGCAGGTCGGCGCGCAGCAGGCTCGGGATGCCGAACTGGAGATGCCGCGTGAACAGCAACTGCTGCAAAGGCCATAGCGCCAGGACGGCCAGCGCCAGCGACCAGGCGAACGAAGACAGACTCCCGTCGTAGAGCAGGGCCACGAGCACCAGCCGCGCGCCGAGTTGCGCCGCCGTCAGCAGGCTCGCCAGATTCGGTCGGCCGATCGCCGTCAGCGCCAGCCCGGCGTGGTGGGTGGTGAGCGAGAGTGCCACGGCCAGCGCCAGCGGCGGAACGGCCGCCGCGCTGCCGGCCCAGGCGGCGCCGAACAGCAGCTGCACGACCGCCTCGCGTTGCAGCGTGAGCCAGGCGAGCAGCGGCCACGCCGCGCCGGTCAGCAGCGCGCTGGCCCGGCAGAGGCCCGGCGCCAGCGCCTCGCCCGCCGCATGCCGCTGCGCCACGAGAGGCAAGGTACCGAAGCCGGCCGCCGCGCCCACCAGGCTCTGGAAGCTGCCCACCACGGCGCTGGCCCGCCCGAGCTGCGCCACTTGCGCCACGCCGCCGAGACGGCCCAGCAGCAGGTCCGGCACCAGACCGTTCAAGCCGCTCAGCAGACTGCTCCCCAGCGCGCCGCTGCCGAAGCGCAGCACCGGCCGCCAGCCTCGCCGGCGCGGACGCCACGAGAGATCGCGCGGGCGCATGGGCCAGCAGGTCAGCGTGCAGACTGTCACCTGCAGCACCTGCGCCCATGCCAGGCCGAGGGCGCCGTGGCCCTGATGCGCCAAGGTCACGGAGGCCAGCCCCCAGCTCAGCGTGCCCAGTCTCGAGACCCAGGCGATGCGCGCCGCGTCCAGGGAGCGCAGCTGCAGCGCCGCGATCAACGCGCTGAAGGGCGTGAGCACCAGGCCGATCGTCAGCACGCGGATCAAGGGCGCGAGCGCGGGCGTGCCGAGGGCCGCCGCCGCCAGGTCCGCGCCGGCCAGCAGCGCCGCGCCGAGGACGGCCGTGACCGCGATCTGGATCCCGACGCAGGCGCCGAACCCGTCCGCATCGAGCGCCGGCTCGCGTTGCAGATAAGTGCTGACGCCGAGATCGCGCAGCAGCTGCGCCACGGCAATCACCGCGGAAGCGGTGGCGAACAGACCCAGCTCCTGCGGCACCAGCAGCCGGGCCAGCAGCACGCCGATCACGAAGCGGCCCGACACCGCACCGGCCGAGGAGGCGAGATGGATCCACCAGGCGCGCCGCAGCTGATGCGCGTCGCGGCCGTGAAGCTGCAGCGCCGCGCTCATGACAGCACGTCCCGATAGACGCCGACGAGGCGCTGGCCCAGCGCCGCGGGCGAGAGCGCGGACTCGAATCGGGCCCGCGCCGCCTCTCGCAAGGTCGGCCGGTCCATCGCGTGCGAGGCGACCAGTGCCTGCGCCAATGCCGAAGGTTGCGCCACGGGCCACAGCGCCGGCCAGGCCGTCTCTCCCAACACGGCGCGGAAGGCCGGAATGTCCGTCACCAGCGGCGGCAGCCCGCAGGCCAGCGCCTCCACCACGCTGTAGCCCGTGGCTTCGCGGTGGCTGCCCTGCACCAGGAAGTCGGCCGCATTCATCCACACCTCGATCTGCGCGTGCGGCTGCGCGCCGAGCAGATGCACCCGGCCGCGCAAGCGCGCGTCGCCGTCGATGCGCGCCTGCATGGACTCCATCAGCGGGGCGCGGCCGAAGCAGCACCAGAGCTGCAGATCCGGCAGCTGCGGTGCCGCGACGGCCAGCGCGTCGAGCACGCTGAGCGGGTCCTTGTTGGCGTCGAGATGCGCCACCCAGAGCAGACCGGGATTGCCGTGCAGTCCGGTGCGGCGGCGCGCCGCCTCGCGGTCCTGCGGGCGGAACTGAGAACTCGATCCCGGCAGCTCGTAGATCCGCGTGCCTGCACTGATCAGACCGCGCTGCGAGAACGGCAGCGACTGCTCCCACGAGCAGAACAGCAGGCCGCGCGCCGCTTCCATGGCGGCCCGCCAGAGCCCGCGGCGCCACGGCGCCGGCGGACGGTCGGCGCGGTCCTGAAGCACGATCGGCCGACCATGCGCCAGCGCCGCCAACCGCAGGACTTCGCGCGCGAAACCGAGGCCCTGCACGTGCAGGACGTCGGCACCGGCAACCGCGGCGTGTAGCGCCGCGCCGTCGAGCGGCCCGAAGTGCAGCGGGATGCCGGCGTGCTCGCGCCGCTCGACATGCCGGCTGGCCTGGAATACCTGCACCTGCGCGCCGCCGTCGTGCGCCGACACCGCGAGCTGCGTCAGCGTCGGCCAGGCTTGCAGCAGTTCGGCCGGACGTCGCTCCGCTGCGTCGTGGTGGAAGCTGATCTGCGCAACGCGGAGCATGGCCGTCACAGCCCCTTGAGCTGCGGGTCCCAGAGCCGCACCACGCGGCGCATCAGCGCCAGCTCCCACGGCCGGTCGTAGCGGCGCAACTTGTAGCGCCAGGCGGCCACGCCGCTGAGCGCCTGCTTCTGCCAGCCGGGCGAGCGCCAGTCCGTCACGGTCGGGAAGCGGCTGCCGAGCACGAGGCGGAAGTCCTCGATGCGCCGGCGCAACTGATCGTCCACCCACGGCGCGTCCTTGTGGCACCAGTAGCGCACCCACTGCGGCTCGGCCCAGCCTTCGGCCGTGGTCGGGAAGTCCAGCGCCGGTGCGTTCAGGTCGCGCCGCAGACCGCGCTGCGGCGGCAGCGGCGTGTTGATGTGCAGCATGATCTCGGTGGCCGGATGCGCGCGCTTGATGCGGCGGATGAACTCGAAGGTGCGCTCCGTTTCGCCGACCGGGTCGTGCGGCGGCGCGAGCATGAAGGAGAGTTCGGGCACCACGCCGTGACGGCGGCAGGCCTCCACCACTTCGAGCGTCTGGTCGGAGCGCGTGCCCTTGCGCATCGACTTCAGCGTCGCGTCGTCCGGCGATTCCGCGCCGATGTAGGCCATGCGCAACCGGCTCTTGCGCACCAGCGCCCACGAGGCTTCCGAGAGGCCCAGCAACGCGTCGGCGCGCGCATAGCACCACCAGGGCATCTGCACGCGCGCCAGCGCCTGCAGCAGCGGCTGCATGTCGACCTCGCGGTCGAAGAAGTTGTGGTCGTAGAACTGCACCGAGTCCACGCCGAAGCGCGCCCGCATCTCCAGCAGGTCTTGCTCCACGCGTTCGGCCGGCGGCAGCGCCGTCTTGCCGCGGAACAGCGCCGCCACGCCGCAGAAGCTGCAGCGGTAGCGGCAACCGAGGGCGGCCTGATAGCCGGTGGTGCGCTGCCCGAGGTAGGTCGGGCCGATGTAGCGGGCCGGGTCGTCCACACTGTCCAGATCGAGCGCCGGCGACACGGGCGAGAAGCCGCGGTCGTGGTTGTGCGTCACCTCGCCGTTGCGCTTCCACGAAAGGCCGGCGATGTCGCGCAGCTCACCGCCGGCCTCCAGGGCCGCGAGCAGTTCGCGGATTGTCACCTCGCCCTGGCCGCGCACGGCGTAGTCCACGCTCGGGCTGGCGAGCGTGGCGTCGGGGCAAAGCGTGGGGAAGTAGCCGCCCCAGATGATGGGCACCTGCGGCGCCAGCTCGCGGATCGCGCGGGAGACTTCGAGCGCCGAGGGCAGCTGCGGGCCGCCCATCACGCTGATACCGACGGCGGCCACCGGGCCTTCGCGCAGGGCCTGCCGGGTCATCTCCACGTAGTCGCGGTCCAGGTTGCCGTCGATGATGCGTGTGGCATGGCGCTCGGAAAGCGCGGCAGCCAGGTGCATCACCGCCAGCGGAAAGCGCGCATGCGAGGTGATGGTCGGGTTGATGAGCAGCACGCGCGGCCGGGTCATGCGATGGCCTCCAGGGCAGGGGTGAGGTCGAGGCCCGGCTCGCGGACGTCTTCGGCGCGGAGCGCGGCGACGAGCTCGGCGCGCAGGAGCTTCGGGCGTCCGTCGAGGCGGACGGGCAGCAGGTCGGCCGTGTCGACGTTCGGCAGCCGCGGATCGGCGAGGCGGACGGCGCCGTTGACGACCACCAGCTCGACGTCCGCGCGCCGCGCCTGCGACAGTGCGAGCCCGGCGGGCAGCACCAGCAGATCGGCCAGGGCGCCGACGCCCAGATGGCCGCGGTCCGGCAGGCGCAGCAGCGCCGCGGCGCGGGTGGTGACCAAGGCTTCGAGCGTGGCCTCATCCAGCGCGGACGCGCCGCGCGCCGCGGCCAGCTCGTCGAGCAGGTCCCGCGAGCCGCTGATGCGCGAATCGCTGCCGAGCGCCAGCCGGCCTTGTGCGGCGAGCAGATGCGGATCGATCGTGCGGCCGAACAGGTGCAGGTTGGAAGCCGGGCACCAGACGAGGCCGGCGCCGGCTTGCGCGAGGCGTCGCTGCTGCGCGGCGTCGAGCGCGAGACCGTGCACGAGCACGGTGTTCGGGCCGATGCAGCCGAGCTCTTCCAGCCGCGCGAACTCGGCGTGCGCCGCCGCATCCACGCCCTCCGCCGCGTGGATGATCCACGGTTCTCCTGCGCGCGCGGCGCGGCAGGCGTCGCGAACCGCGATGCGGCCATCGAGCCCGAGCGAATGCGACCACGCGCTGCGCGGCACGCGCACCGGAAAGTCCTCGCGGTCCAGGCAGGGGTGCGAGGGGTCGTGGTGCGACACCGTCGTGGTGCCTGCCAGCAGGTTCTTGAGGCCGCCGGCCAGCAGCCGCGCCGACTTCGGCCGCGCGGCGTTGGCGCGCAGCAGCGGATCGTCCGTGCGGCAGGCGTCGATGTCGCCGATCCACTCGGCCACGTTGGCGTGCTGCCGCCGGTACTTCAGCCGCGGCAGGCTGTTGAGCTGCAGGTGATCGTGCGCGTTGATCAGCCCGGGCAGCAGGCGGCGGCCGGCGAGCTCGATCACGCGATCGCCCGGCTGCGACACCGGGCCTGCGATGCGGCCTTCGGCCGTGCGCAAGCCGAAGCGCTGTCCACGTGCATCACCGGCGTTGGCGAAGAACAGCGGCGCGTTCACGGCTTGTCCATCCGCACGATCAGCAGCAGCGGCAGCCCGTGCCAGCGCGCGTGGAAGGCCTCGGAGCCGTTGAAGGTTTCGGTGAACTCCTGGCCGACACGCAGGGAGCGGCAGGTGTGCAACATCAGCCCGGCGTCGACGGCGGCGTAGGCGTGGTCGGCCGGATCGTGCAGGCTGTGCGCAAGACGATGTTCCTGGCCTTCGGCATCGGTGAAGCTGCGGTGCATGCCGGCGCGGGCAGCGTCGGGGTGGAAGTCGGAGATCAGCAGGCTGCCGCCCGGCGCGAGCACGCGTGCGGCCTCGCGCACCCAGGCCGTCAGCGAAGGGGCGTGGCCGACGGCGAGGCCGCAGAGGATCAGGTCGAACTGCGCGGCCGCGAAGGGCAGGGCAGCCATGTCGGCCTGCACGACGTTCGGCAGCACGGCGTGCTGCAGCATCTGCGGGGCGCGGTCCGCGCCGATCACGGTGGTGGCGCCGCGCTGCTGCATCAGCTGGCCGTAGCGGCCGGTGCCGCAGGCGAGGTCGAGCACGCGCTGGCCCGCAGCCTCGGGGCAGAGCGCCAGCATCGCGGCCTGCTCGGCGCGCATCAGCGGGTTGTGCGCCGCGGGCGGGTAGTGCTCGGCCCAGCGGTCGTAGGCGGCCACGTTGGCGAGCTCGAGCGCGGTGTGGTTCATGCCGTCGCCGCCTCGGGTTCCCGCCATTTGGCGCAGACGCAGCGCTCGCATTCGGCGCGCCGGCCTGCGGCGATGTTCTCGCGCAGCAGGCGCATCATCGGCGCGTTCAGTGCGGCGGACAGCGGCGCGCCAGGCAGCGCCGGCGGGCCGGGGATGAAGAAGCAGGGGCGCACCTGGCCGTCGGCTTGAACGACGGCCGAAAACTCGGGCGCGTTGCAGCGAACCGCCGGGAATTCGCTCTGGCCGGCGAGCGCGGCGTAGTAGGCGTGCAGTCGGCGCAGCTTGAGCGGGGATTCTTCGATGAAGCGTTCCGCGAATGCGGCCGCTTCGGTGCGTTGGAGATCGTCGAGCACGGCGGAGAACTCATCCAGCTCCGCGCTGTCGAGCGCGATATGGCCGTCGCCTTCCTGCTCATGCTCGCGTCCGAAGGCGGCGGTGTTGGCGACGTCGGCGGCGAGGAACGAGACACTCGCGGCACCGAGCTTGCGCGCCAACTCGACGAACTTTGGCAGCAGCCGGAAGTTGCCGCGCTGGACCGTCACGCGCAGGTTGACGGTCGCGCCCGCCCTCACTGCGGCACGGATGCCGGCGCACACCGGATCGAAGGCATCGACACCGCGGATCGCGGCATAACTCTGTCGATCAGCGCCATCCAGCGAGACGGTGATGCGCTCGAAGCGTTCGGCCGCCGCCGTCGCGTGCTTGGCCAGCGCAAGCCCGGCGGTCAGCAGCCAAAGCTGCAAGCCGTTCGCACGCAAGCGGTCCGCGATCAGCGGCCACTCCGGATGCAGCAGCGGCTCGCCGCCGGAGATCAGCACTTCACGCGTGCCGAGCTTGCGCAGCTCGGGCAGCAGCGCCTCCAGCTGCGCCAGGCTCAGGTCGCGCCGCCCCGTGCGCCAGTAGTCGCAGCTGATGCAGCGCGAGTTGCAGCGCTCCGTCAGGTACAGCGTGAGCAGCGGCAGGGTGGGCACATCAGAAGAACGCATGGAGTTCGACGAAGCCCAACCGCCGGTTGTCGAAGGCGTTCTGCGGAATGCCCTTGAACCATCGGTAGCCGGCCCGCAGCTGCAGGAAGCCGATCGGCGTGTACTCGTAGAGCAGGCTGTAGCGCACCTTGTCGTCGTTCGAGACGCGTGTGTCGGGGTTCAGCCATTCACTGGTGAGCTTGACGTTGTGGCCCTTGACGACGAGCCAGTTGGCTTCGAGCAGGCTGGCCATCTGCCGTCGTTGCCCCTCGGGATAGCCGTCGTCGGCGACGAGATCGAGCTCGGCGAGCCACGCGACCGGACCCGTGGTCGTGCCCGCGAAGGCGCCCCAGGATTGCCGGTTGCCGGCGGTCGATTGCACGTGTGCCATCGCCGCGCCCAGGCGACCCCAGGGCTGCAGCCAGATCAGCTGGCCGGTGAGCTGGTGGCCGCGCACGGCGCCCTTGTTGCCGGGGCCGTCGCTGTAGGCGAGCTGCGCCGACCATTCGGGCTTCTCCATGCCGACGAGCAGGCCCTTGTCGGGCACGGTCATGCTGATGCCGCTGAGCTGGCGCACGAAGGCCGTGTTGTCCTGCAGCCGCCAACCGAAGGGCAGGTAGAACTGGCCGGCCTTGGCGTACCAGCCGCCGTCCGAGGTCTGCAGCCGCGCGTAGGCTTCCTGGCGCAGCGACTTGCCCGGCGCCACCTGCTCGTCGATGTAGGCGCCGAGATGGTTCTCGAGCAGCTGGAGGTCGGCATAGAGGCGCGTCTGCTGGTTGCCCGAGACGCGCGTGGTGGCCTGGCCGTCGACCTTGGTTTCGGTCGAATCGGTGCGCAGGTCGCCGCCGATGCGCAGCCAGCTGGCCACGCTGCCGTTCCAGGCGTTGAGCGGTGCGGGCGCAGGATTGGCGGCGATCACGTTCTGCACGAAGGACTGCCCGACCGCGTTGCGCAGCCCGCCGCCGTCGGGGTTGACGTGGCAGGCCACGCACTTGAGCCCGGTGCGCACCGCGAGGTAGGGCTCGGCGTGTGCGGCGAGCGAGATCAACGCGCCGACCGTCGTGCCTGCCAGGAAGCGAAGCAGCGCCTTCATGGCTGTGCTCCGTTCGCGATCCACTGGCGCATCGCGGCGATGGTGGCGGCGTCGAGATACGGGCCGCCGTAAGGCATGCGCGCGCCGACGGAGGCGTGGCCCTCGATCTTCTGGATCAGGTAGCTGTTGTCGGGATCGCCGGCGGCGATGCGCTTGAGCGACGGCACTTCGGCGCTGGAGACGCCGACGGTCATCGCATATGCATTGCTCGCGTCGAGCCGCAGCCCCTGCGGTGCCGAGCCGCCCGCGTGGCACACCGAGCAGATCGGCGTGAACACGTGCGACTGGATGGATGTGAAGTTCGGCAGGATCGGGCCGCCCGGGTCCGCGCCTTCGCCGATCGGACGACCGTTGGAATCCAGCCCCTCGCCGCTGCCGCCGCCGCAACCGCCGATCAGGCTGATGCTGCCGATCCACAGACACAGGGCGATGCGCCCCAACCCAACAACCCTCATCGGGACCTCCGAAATCCGCATGAATGCCGGTAGGTGCCGGCGCGGCGCTCAGAGGTTCAAGAAGGCAGCGTGGAAGCGCTCAGAAACTCGCCGAGATGCCGAGCACGACGGTGTTGCGTCGGGATTCGGTCATCCAGGTGTAGGGGCCGCCCGTGCTGACGGCGACCCAGCTGAGCTGCAACTCGATCGGCTGCAGCTGCCAGGCCAGGCCGAGGCGGCCGTCAAAGCGCGTGCTGCGCTGATCGGAGCGGTAGTCGCTGCGCGGGCCGCTGAGTGCGCCGGCGTGCGCCACGGCGGTCAGCGCGCGGTTCAGCGGCCAGTTGAAGTTGACTTCGCCGTAGACGCTGCGCCGGCCGTTCCCGTAGTAGTCGTTGGAGTAATGCAGCCGCGCGGACCAGCGTTCGCCGAGCAGGCCGGCATACGCCTCGGCGAAGTCATAGCGCGTGATCGAGGCGAAATGGCTGTACTGCAGGCCGCCCTCGACGTCGATGCCGGGCGTGAGGCTCACCACGCGCCCGACGTAGCCGCGCACGAGGGCGCTGCCGTGCTGGGGCGCGAAGTCCACGCGGGTCAGCAGGCCGCCGCCGTACCAGCCGGCGCTGCCGTCGTAAGAGAGTGTCAGCTGGGCGGCGGGGTTATCGCGGCTGTAGGAGAGTCCGCGTTCGCGTGCATCCGATTGCACGGCCACGGTGCCGCCGAGGTCCGCGCGGGCCGCGGGCGCCGTGCTCATCAGGAGACAGGCCAAGCATGCGGTGGTCGTGCGGGTCGGGGAGCGGAGCGGCATTACTCCGAAGTTTGCCCCAGACTCGTGACTCCGCAGTTGGACGGGGTGGTGCGTGCGCGACGCGCGAGCGTGGCGCAGGTGTCGATGCGGCCGCCGGCGTCGATCACCAGCGCCTTGCCGAGTTCGCCCGACTGGCCGTTGCCGAGCTCGCGCATCAGGGCCACGAGGCCGGCCGCGTGGGCCGACGCGAAGGAAGAGCCGTTGACGAGCGTCCAGCCGCCGTTCGGCGCAGTGGTCGGCACGTCGCGGCCCGGCGCCAGCACCGCGCCTTTCGGCAAGGGCGGCATGCTGCCGACCGCCAGCACGCCCGCATGGCTGGCGGGGAAGCGGGAGCCTTCATCGCCGACGGCGGCGACGACCGTGATGCCGCGGCCGATCGCTTCGTCGATCAGCCGGCCGAGCAGCCGGTCTTCAGGCCCGCCCAGGCTCATGTTGATCACCTCGGCACGCTGCTGGATCGCTTCGTGCAGCGCTTTCGCCAGACTCAGTGTGTTGCACAAGGTGAGCGCGCTGCCGTCGTCCTGCCAACAGGCGCGCAGCGCGAGCAGGCTGGTGCGCGGCGCCACGCCGAGGATGCCCTGCCGGTTGTCCGAACGCGCGGCGATGATGCCGGCGACGGCGGTGCCGTGGCTCTCGCCTTGCAGCCCTTGCAACGGGCGGCCGTCGACGAAGTCTTCGCTCAGCACGACCTGGCCGAGCAGGTCCGGGTGCTGGCTGGAGACGCCGCTGTCAATCACGGCCACGCGCGTGCCGCGGCCGGTGGCGAGGGTGTGCAACTGCGTCAGGTGCCATTGCGCGGCGGCGGGTTGCGTGGGGTAGAGCGTCTTGTTCTCTTTGGCGTTGGCATCCGCCTGACCGCGATAGACGTGCTCGGCCTGCGCCCAGGCCACGCGCCTGTCGCCTGAGATGGCCTGCGCGATCTCGTCCGGCGAGCGGGTGCTGCCGCCAGGCACGCGCATGACGAAACAATCGACACCGGCCAGCGGCATCGCCCATTCATCCTGCATCTCGAGCTTGTACTGGCGCGCCACTTCTGCCGCCGTGCGCTTGCGCGCCTGCAGGCCCACGCCGTCGCCGTAGTGGCCGGCGTAGCTGCTGTCGGGCCGGTAGTGGGGCTTCGGCAGAGCGAGCATGACGAGGATCTGCTGCGGGGCCGGTACGGGCGCCGCGAGGGCCGGCGCCGAGGTCCACGCGGCGACCGCGAGCAGCAGCAGATGGAGCAATCGCTTCATGGCCGGGCTTGCTGTTGCGGCGGTTCGAGCGATTCGGCCAACGCGACGACGCCTTCGGCTCGCAGCGCCGCGAGCGCCTGCGCGCCGCCCGGCAACTGGACGCGATACGCGCCGCTCTCGGTCGGCCCGCCGATCATCACGGCGTGGTGCGCGAGCAGCGCCTTGCGAATGCCGGCTTCGTCGGCGCCGGGGCGGAACATCACGAGCGTCTCGGCCTGGCCGGCGGCGGGCACGGTCATCGGCGCGGCCGACAGGGCCTTGTACGGCGCGGGCGCTTCGAGCGTCGCGCGTGCCACGACCACGGCCAGCACGGCGATCGCCGCCGCCTGCAGGCCGATCGCCCAGGGCATCCAGCTGCGCTTGGCGGGCGTCGGGGCATCGGTCTTCATCAGCTGGCGCATGCGGCGCAGCGCGGCTTCGGTGTCGCGGGCCGAGACGGGCGCCTCTTCGCGACTGTCCACCAGCGCGGCCTGCAGCGAACGCTCAGCTTCGAGCTCCGCGCGGCAGGCGGCGCAGTGCTGCAGATGCTCGCGCACCGTGCTCTGCTCCTCGCCGCTCAGCCGCTCGCGGGCGTACCAGGGCAGCAGGGCCAGCACGGCCTGGTGGGGATCGGTTTCGATGGGGACGACTACATTGCTCATGACGATGCTCCTGGCGCTTCTCGATCGCCCAGGTCTTCCAACAGCGCGCGCAGACGGCGGCGCGCATAAAACATCCGTGTCTTCACGGTCTCGGGCGGACAGCCGACGATCTCGGCGATCTCCGCATGGCTCATGTCCTGGAAGTAGCAGAGCTCCACGACGGCGCGGTGGTCCACGCTCAGCTCGCTCATCGCTTCCTGCAAGCGGCGGCGCTGCTGCATGAAGCCCATCACCGATTCCGGCCCCGGCGACGGGTCTTCGGTCTCCGGCAGGTCGGTGTCGTCCACCGGCAGGTCCTGCCGCGAGAGCGCCTTCAGCGCCTTGCGGTAGGCGATGCCGAAGATCCAGGTCGAGAGCTTGCTGCGGCCGTCGAAGGCGTCGGCGCGGCGCCACACCACGAGCATCGTGTCGTTGAGCACTTCCTCCACCACGGCGTCGCCCTGGCGGATCATGTGCATCAGGAAACGCTGCAGGCGCGGGTGGTAGAGGCGATACAACTCCTCGAAAGACTTTTGCCGGCCCTGGCGCACGCCCTCGAAAATGAACATTTCCGCGGCATCGGGCGCGCCGGCGGCGGGCGCTGCTCCATCCTTGGGCCCGCCCGGTTGCGTCGTCTTGCGCAGGATCCGGTTCAACATGCTGAGATTCTCCTGCGCATGTATTCCCGGCGGGCGTTCCGAGGTTCAAATCAGACGCCGCCGTTTCAGCCAACAAGTTCACGCATGTTCATCGACATCGGCCCCTTGCGCCGCAACACCGCCTACCGGCGGCTCTTCGCCAGCCAGTTCATCTCGGGGCTGGGCACCATGGTCAGCTATGTGGCCGTGCCGTGGCAGCTGTACGAGCTGACGCATTCCAACGGGCAGGTCGGGCTGCTCGGGCTGGTGCAGCTGATTCCGGTCGTGGCCTGCGGGCTGCTGGGCGGTGCGGTGGCGGACCGGGTGGATCGCAAGCGGCTGCTGCTCACGTCCGAGGCGCTGATGGCGCTTTGCCTGGCCGGCCTGCTCGCCAACGCCTTGAGCGCCGCGCCGAGCGTGATCGCGATCTACGCGCTGGTGGCAGTGCTTCAGGCCGCGAGCGGCTTCCACCGCCCGGCGCTCGAAGCCCTGACGCAGAAGCTTGCGCGGCCCGAAGAGTTCGCCGCCGTCTCCGCGCTGTCGTCCGTGCGCGGCACCATCGGCATGGTCGCCGGCCCGGCGCTGGCCGGCATCCTGCTCGCGAAGTGGGGCGCGGTCGGCGCCTACCTGTTCGACTTCTCGACCTTCATCGCCGCGCTGTTCTTCATCGCCCGCATTCCGCGCGAGGCGATCGGCACTTTGGATTCACCGGCCGACCGCCCGCACCTGTTGGCCGATCTGGTCGAAGGCATGCGCTTCGCCTGGGCGCGGCCGGAGCTGATGGCCACCTACATCGTCGACATCGTTGCGATGGCCTTTGCGTTCCCCGTTGCGCTGTTCCCCGCGATGGCGGCCGCCGATGGCCGCACCGCTGCGGTGGGCTGGCTGCTCTCCGCGATGGCCGTCGGCGCACTCGCCATCGGCCTGTTCAGCGGCTGGACCGGCAAGGTCAAGCGCCACGGCCGCGCGGTGGTGATCGCCGCCACCGTGTGGGCGCTGGGCATCGTGGCACTCGGTTTCGCGCCGAGCCTGGAGTGGGGCCTCGTGTGCCTGGCGCTGGCCGGCGCGGCCGACATGGTCAGCGGCGTGTTCCGCGGCACGATCTGGAACGAGACGATCCCGAACCAGCTGCGCGGGCGCCTCGCTGGCATCGAGATGATCAGTTACTTGACCGGACCCTTGGTCGGCAATGCGCGGGCCGGGTTCATGGCCGATGCGTGGGGCGTGTCGGCCTCGATCTGGATTGGCGGGGTGATCTGCCTGGTGTGCGTGGTCGCGACGGGGATGGCGTTGCCGCGGTTCTGGGCGTATCGCAGTTCTGTCGCAGCGGCCTCCATGACAACCTGACGGACCAACAAGAGGTCGGAGCGTCTGAATCCTCCCCGGCGATGGGGCAAGCGCGCGATCTACAGGCTACTGACTCTGAACGGCGACTTTGCAGCGAAAGCGGACGTCCGCCTCGTCGCTCGCTCGGTCTCGCATCAAGCCGTGCAACCGACTAGTAACCCTTCGCCACCAAACGGAAAGCAAAGCCCCCGACGACAGGGTCCTTGGCGAACGTGATGCCAATCTGGGCACCGCGAGCATCCGTTCCGGAGGCAAACGAGAAGTCTCCGCCGTTGAGAGCGACAGCGTTCCCGAAGCTTGTCTTGGGCTCCAGGCATGAGATGGCAGCCATGACAGTGGCCCCAGCGAATTCAGTGGAACCATGCTTGAGCAAGTACGCGCAAACCCGCTCAGCCGGGGAGTAGCCGCCATGCTCACATCGCTTTGCGAATAGAACGGAGTTGTCTGAATCTTTGAAGCCGGTGCCCCACGATGTGCGGAAGGTGAACTCGCGCGCCTCGTCGGGCTGGACGGATTCGATGAACGTGCGAAGCACTCCGCAAAACTCAGGAGGTGGTTCTGCGCAAGTTGCCGAGTTGGCACAGATAAGAAGCAAGGGGGCGATTGCGCCTGTCAGCACTCTCATTTGTCTATCGGCGGTAGTGGTCGTCCACGGAAGATTTCAGCATGAGCGGTTCGGGCTCGCTCTGGTGAATTTCCCCGTGTGGCGAGTCGGCACATGACGTTTGTCCAGCGTCCGCTTCCAGCCGATTCTGTTGAAAAACTCGGCCGGTCCGCTGTGGCGCGCAGTGTGGATGGCGTCGGAGGCTGCGGATTGCGATGAAGTTCGTGTGCAGCGGCCTCACGGCCGCTCAGGTCGGCATCAGCTGATG